>ERZ809296.1-NODE-1-length-642472-cov-7.440773_pt1 | contig 642472 bp, 545 predicted proteins | sample MGYA00520511_ERZ809296 | MGnify/ENA primary metagenome ERZ809296 (study PRJEB31576, sample SAMEA3212662) | Homo sapiens | biome: human-gut; feature: human gut; material: fecal | place: Sweden | collected 2012 ... | reverse complement strand
AACATGGTGACTATTACGTCATGCGAGGTTAGCTTTGATCGTAGTGTAGCTAATATCTATTACACGACGGAACCGTCGCGTTATTTGGAGGTTGCTGCTGCGTTTGAAGCTGCCGGCGGCAGGATTCGCTCCCTTATGGCTAAGAAATTGTCTTGGCGCATGGCTCCGGAGCTTCGTTTTATGCTCGACTCCAGTGTTGACGAGGCAGAACGCATTGCAAGCGCACTTGCGCGCGATGCTGCAAGGAATTCATCAGACGAAGAGGAATAAGTGCCTACCCTTCAGACGAATACTACGCTGTCCGAAATCGCCGAGCGCCTTAGTGCGCTCGACGATTTTGTGATATGCGGTCATATCAATCCCGATGGTGATTGCCTAGGTTCGCAGTTGGCGTTATGTCATGCTTTGCGCGCAATGGGTAAAACTGCCCATTGTGTCCTGGCAAAAGATGATCCCATCGAAGCAAATCTCATGTTTCTTCCAGGTGTTGACGAGATTGAGGTTGCTTCAGAATATCAAGGCCCCATTTCGGTATTTATAGCGGTTGATGTACCCACAGTAGAGCGCATCGGTTTAGCGGCAGTTCTCCAGGCGAAAGCATCGGTCCGCTTTACCATTGACCACCATGCTACTGAAGGGGCTATGTCGGAATATAACTATGTCGACCCCGAATCCCCCTCGGCAAGTATGCTTGTTTGGGAAGTTTGCAAGCATCTAGACTCCTTAACTCCTCAGGTCGCTCAATGCGCACTTACTGGTTTGGTTACCGATACCGGAAGGTTTTCCTATCAAAACACCAACTCCCAAGCTTTTGTCAGCGCTTCGGAAATGATGGATGCTGGTGCTAATCCAACCCAGATCAGCCGTGAGTTTTTTCAAAGTAGATCACTTGCCAGTATGAAGCTCGAAAGCATTGTGCTGGATCGTATGGAGCTTCTTTGCGAAGGCGCTTTTGTCTATTCATATTTGGATAAGGAAGATTTCGATGCATGCGGTGCGATCAAGGCCGATGCCGAGGCTCTCATTGACACTTTGCGCAATATTCGCGGTGTTCGTGTCGCCTTAATATTGAAGCAGACGGTTGCTGGCGAAGTTCGGGGTAGTCTTCGGGCCAAGGATGACGATACCGACGTTGCTCAAGTTGCACGCTATTTTGGGGGCGGAGGCCATAAGGCTGCTGCTGGTTTTACCTTTAAAGGTTCGCTCGAAGCGGCTCTCGATGAGGTTCCAACTGAGGTGTTGAAGCAATGCTTTTCTATTTCAGGTGGTGATTGCTGATGGCCAAAAGAGGCGAGTCAGGATTAAGCAGGCTTGTTGCCATTAACAAGCCTGTGGGCATGTCTTCCCATGATGTTGTCAATCGCTGCCGTAGGATATTTGGCGAACGTCGAGTGGGCCACACTGGCACGCTCGACCCGCTTGCTTCCGGTGTTCTTGTGGTTTGCGTTGGACCCGCAACACGCCTTGATGCGTATATGGTTGGACACGGTAAGCGCTATCGTATGGGCGTTCGTTTTGGAATTGGTACGGAAACTGATGATGCTGAGGGTTCAGTAACTAAGGAATGCCCTATTCCTCTTGAGGTATATGAAGAGGAATACGCACGTTCTTATGTTGCAAAGATGGTAGGAAAAGGCACTCAGATCCCACCTGTCTATTCTGCAATCAAGGTGAACGGCCGTAAGTCTTATGATGCTGCGCGTAAGGGTACAATTATTAATCTTGAGCCACGCGAATTTGAGATTTACGATGCTAAGTTTCTTTCTGTAAATGAGCTTATCGACGATGCGGGACGCCAGGTGGCTGAATGGGACGTTGAGATGAGCGTATCGAAGGGAACGTATATGCGCGCAATCGCTCGTGATCTTGGTCGTGATCTTGGTACTGCGGCGCACGTAAGCTTTCTTGAGCGCACGATTTCGGGAACGGTTGCGCTTGAGGATTGCGTTACCCTGGAAATGCTTGAGCAATCACCCGATTGCGGCACTATTGATCCCCTCCGCGCATTAGGCATACGTTATGCATTTGTCCGCGATTTTGCCGATAAAGTCACTAATGGCTCTGCGTTAAATCGTGATGATATTGCACTCAATGAACCTATCTCGCAAGACGTTTTTGATCCTTGCTGCTGCACTACCAGCGTGTTTGCATCGTCCACGCCTCCCGAAAATGGGGAAGTGGTGGGTATCATAGTGCAGAACCGCCTTAAAGCGTTATATGAATATCATGAGTCCGAGCATCGCTATCGTCCGCGATGCGTGTTTTCGATAGGTGTTGAACGTGGCACAGCTTTATAAAGTCGATGAATCATTCGACCATTCTTTGTTTGAGAATTCCTCTTGCGCCTTTGGCGTTTTTGATGGTGTCCACAGGGGCCATCGTTACTTGCTTTCCTGTGCGCAGGACACTGCAAAGGAAACGGGCGGTCAATCTATTGCTTTGACTTTTGATATTGATCCGGATGAAATATTTCATCCGGATAGATTAAGAAAACTGCTGAGCAATAAACGTCGCCTTCAAATGCTTTGCGATAGTGGCGTTGATGCTGTTGTGGCGCTCCCCTTTACTCGTGATTTCGCGAGTCTTTCGCCTGAAGATTTCTTAAGGGAAACGTTTAATGGTCATGCGCCCGCTCATTTGCATGTTGGGCTTGATTTCCACTTCGGCTCTCGTGCTTCAGGTTCGGTTGCTGATTTAGGGGAGTGGGGAGCTGTAGTTGGCACCCATATTGATGCCCATAACCTTAAAAGCACCGATGGGGCTCCTATTACTGCTACACGAATTCGCAAGCTATTGGGAAAGCATGACTTGGATGAAGCGGCAAAACTCCTCGGTCGTCGTTTCACGCTTGTGGAAAAGGTCCGTCCTGGACGTGGTGAGGGTGCCGATATGGGCTTCTCTACAGCTAACCTTTTCATCAAACCGGAGCGTAGAGTGCTTGGTGAAGGCGTGTATGCCGCCTATGTAACTGTCGATGGCGAAAGGTATCGCGCTGCCGTTTCGATGGGTGTATCGCCAGTATTTAAAGATGAAACCGATGCAACTTGTGAGGTTCATATCCTTGATTTCAGTAAGGATATTTATGGCGAATACATTGAAGTTGAGTTTGTCGAGTTCCTTCGTCCAATGATCAAGTTCGACTCTACTGAAGAGCTTATTCGCACGGTTATGGGCAATATCGAATACTGTCGTAAGCTTCCTCTCTAGAGGCGGATCTACCCTTTTGCATCGAGCAGGCTAGCGCTTGCTCGATGTTTTTTGCTGGATTGCTCAGAAAGGGGGCATTATTTTTTCCGACGAAGACATACGTAAAGTTCGTGAAGCCAACGATTTGGTTGAGCTTTTTTCTGAGCGTTCAGTGATGCGTCAGAGGGGGAAGGACTTTTGGTGTTGTTGTCCTTTCCATCAGGAGAAAACGCCTTCTTGTAAAGTTGATTCTGTTTCTCAGACTTGGCATTGCTTTGGTTGCGGCGAAGGTGGCGACATCATTTCTTATGTTCGTAAACTTGACGATGTCGATTTTGTTGACGCCGTCCGCTTTTTGGCTCGCCGTGCAAATATCGAACTTACTGAGTCGGCCCAAGCCACGAAGGCTCACAGTCTCAAAGCTCGATTGAAAGCCGTTTGCTCCGAAACTGCTTCTTATTACCATATGCTGCTTATGCGCTCGTCCGATGAGGGACCCGCTTCAGCGAGGACGTATCTTTCCGGTCGTGAACTAGGTGGCTCCATCCCGGTATCTTGGAATCTCGGATATGCTCCTGGTCGAAGGCAGTTGGTTACCCATCTCCGTTCATTGGGTTATTCAGAAAAGGAAATGATCGAAGCGAATGTTGCGGTTAGGGGTTCTCAGGGGATCAACGACCGTTTTTTCAATCGTGTGATGTTCCCTATTAACGATGTCCGTGGCGATTGCATTGCTTTTGGCGGACGCGTTATTGGTCAGGGAGAGCCGAAATATCTCAATACTGGCGATACCCCCATTTTCCATAAGTCTGAAGTTCTATTCGCTCTTGATAAGGCTAAGGCCCGTATGACGAGTACGGGTGATGCCATTGTCGTTGAGGGCTACACTGATGTTATTGCTCTTCATGAAGCTGGCTTTACCAATGTTGTTGCCACACTAGGCACCTCTCTTACTCGTCAGCACATTCGACTTCTTTCCCATCATGCGAAATCTCGTATCATCTATCTGTTTGATGGTGATGAGGCTGGTCAACGAGCTGCTGATAGGGCGCTTCAATTCATCGATTCGTCCATTACGCCCGAGGCGGGTTTTTCTCGCGTAGATCTCTGTGCAGTGACCCTGCCGGATGGACTTGACCCTGCCGAGTTCATAGCCGCGCACGGTGCAGATGCTTTCAAGGAGGTTTTGGACGGGGCTGTTCCTCTTATCAAATTCGGTATTGATCGCCGCCTTTCTCGTTATGACCTTTCTACCCCTGAGGGTCGTGCCCGTGCCACCAATGAGTCGTTGGCTGTTTTGGCTCCCATCAAAGATTCCCTTCTGGCAAAAGATTATGCGGTCTACATATCGAGTCGCGTTCATGCTCGTGAGCAAGATATTCTTTTGCGTCTCTCAGATCTAAAAACTTCGATGCCCGTGGATTACTCCGATCGTTCTGTTGCTAATCGGCCACGTAAGTCTGCTGCGAGATCATTGAGTCCTGTCGAGAAGAACCGACTTCGTACTGAGCGCGAGTTCCTGAGTCTTTGTGCCCACAATCCCGCTATGATTTCTGATTTTATGAACGAATTGGGTCAGACCGAATGGCACGAGAAGGTCCACAGGGAGCTAAGTGGAATCATAATGGAATTAATTTCCGCGGATCCTGCCCTCACTGCTGCCGACTTGATAATGCGCGCTCAGGAGAAATGTAAATATGCGGCACGAATTTTAACTGCATTAACAATTCAGAGCGAAGTACCCGCTCATGATATGTTGCGTTTTCTTGCCGACGAGTTGGCTATTGGCGATATGGAATCTGCCATTTCTTCTATGCGAGATCAAATGAGCCAGACTCAAAACGATGAAGAGCGCGATATGGTGTTTCAAGCTATTTATATGCTTCAGGCTGAGCTTAACTCTTTACGTGCTAACCATGTGAAAACCGAGTAATCGGTAAACCGCTGTTATACTAACTAGTTGGTAAATTATGCGCTCGAAACAATAGGTGAAGCGTTTTTGACAAGAGAGGGTTGCTCTATGAGGACCATGAATATCGTTCTTTCGCCTGATCCGGGTTTGCGTCAGGTTTGCGAACCGTGCCAGGTTGGCGATAAATCATTAAAGAAGCTCGCTAAGCAAATGCTCAATACCATGTATGCCAATAATGGCTGCGGACTTGCTGCGCCACAAGTTGGCCTTAATAAGCGCATGGTGGTTATTGATTGCTACGATGGTCCAAACGAAACCTCCAATCCTCTTGTGCTTATTAATCCTGAGGTTATAGAGGTGAAGGGCGAAAAGGTAACCGCAGAGGAAGGCTGCCTTTCTCTTCCTGGCATTTCCGTTCCGATAACGCGCAACGAGATTTCGCGTGTTCGTTTCTATGACCTTGATGGCAAAGTGTGCGAGTTGGAAAGCGATGGTCTTTTGGGTCGTTGCTTCCAGCATGAAATCGACCACCTGAACGGCATTACTTTGTTGGAGTCGTGCTCTCCCATGGACAAGGTCAAGGCCCTTCATGATTATCATGTTGCTCTAGCGAATGGCGCCAAGCCGGGAGAAACGGAATAGTATGCGCATTGTTTTTATGGGCACCCCGGCATTCGCTGCTGATATTCTTCAGGGGCTCATCGAGTCACATCATGAGGTTGTTGGGTGTTTTACCAGGCCTGATGCTGTTCGAGGCCGAGGGAAAAAACTGGTTTATTCTCCGGTTAAGGAGCGAGCCGTTCAAGCTGGGATTCCCGTATATGAATTCTCGTCTATGAAAAGCGACGAGGCCTTTGGGGCATTGGCTTCACTCCGTCCCGATGCTGTATGCGTTGCTGCGTATGGAGCGATCCTCCCCAAACGCGTATTGGGGTTGCCCCGATTTGGCTGCCTTAATGTTCATGGCTCTCTTCTTCCTCGTTGGAGGGGGGCGGCTCCTATAGAACGTGCCATTCTTGCTGGGGATGAACTCACTGGCATTGGCATTATGCAAATGGAGGAAGGCCTGGACACGGGTGATGTCGCTGAGGAGCGATCGACTTCGGTGTTTGGCAAAAGCTCTGATCAGCTCTATTCCGAACTTGCGGTCCTAGGCGGCGAGGCTCTGGTAAAGGTCCTGGATTTGCTTGAAAGCGGCGAGCCTGTTAGTTGGCATCAGCAACCTGAGTGCGGAGTAACGTATGCCGAAAAAATAGAGAAGGGCGAACTTGATATCTCCCCGTCTCTTTCGGCCAGCGATGCTTGGCGCAGGGTGCTCTCGTCAAGTGATAGTCATGCATGCCGCTGCGTAATCGCGGGCAAATCGCTTTCGGTATTAGAGGCACATCCCGTATTAGCCGATGATTGTCCCGCATCGGTCTCTCGTGGTGAGGTTGCCTTTGCGGCAAAACGTTTATTTTTGGGATGCAATGATTCGATTTTGGAAGTAGTTACCGTCAAACCTGATGGAAAGAAGCCCATGGAAGCAAAAGCTTTTGCGGCGGGCATTCAGGGTATAAAACAGGGCGGTATTGAATGGCAGGAGATCCATGGATAACAATAACGGCGAACATAAGCAGAGAAGCAGTGCTCCTCGTGGGGGTAGGCCAGCTGGTAAGGGTGGCTATCGCGGGGGGAAGCCTGGTTCCAGTAAGGGCAATTTCCGTGGGTTTAAGCCCTCTGGAAAGGGTCGTGGCGGAAAACCTGGCTTTTCACCTAAGGGTGAAGACCGTGGTGGCTCTGATTTCAAGAAGCGTAACGGGCATGGTTCTAAGCCTCGCTATGGTAAGGGTGATAAGCCCTTCAATAAGGATGAGCACCGTTCTAAGCGGAACTTTAGCGATGATAGGCGCTCGGGGGATCGTGCTGCTGATGGCAGCTACAAAGGCAGCTATCGTGGGGGCGATCGCAATCGGCGCTCCGAAAAGCGAGGTTTCGAGGGACGCAATCGTTCTGACCGTGGCTACAAAGGCGGCAATCGTTCGTTTGAGGACCGTCGTCAATCTCCGCGAGCCAAAGAAGGTACTGGTTCCGATCAGCGCACGCCCAATGGGTTTGCGGGTTTCGATCGTGGCAGTCTGGGCGGTACTAAAAGCTTGGGTTATCGAGCTGGTCAAGGCAAGAAAAAGCGTTCCTTTACCAAGGCTACGCCTGCGCGTTTGTTGACCCATGAGGTTCTTACTTACATCCGTGAAGAAGGCTGTTATCTCAGCGAGGGCGTAGACAAGTTCATCACCTATTCTGACAAACCGGTAAAGGAACGTGCGTTTGCGCGATTGCTTGCAACAGAGGTTGTTGCCCGCAAGGGGTCCCTCGACGAGATGATTGATTCCGTTCTTACCAACCCAGAAGAGCTTGAACCTGATGTTCGAGATGCGCTCCGTATGGCATTTTGTGAGATCTTCTATTTGAAGAAGCCTGATCATGTAACCGTCGACCAGGGTGTTGAGGTGGTTCGCTCGTTTGCTCCGCAAGCAAAGGGTCTTGCTAATTTTGCCCTGCATCGTGCAGTTGAAATGAAGGACCAGTTCCCATTCGGCGATATCGAGACAAGCCCTAAAGCAGCGGCTTTGTCTGAGGGTTTCCCCTTGTGGCTTGCTGAGCGTCTTATTAAAGAGCTTGGGCATGATGAAGCACTGCGCTTTATGCAGCGGTCCAATAATCCTGCGCCACTGTTTTTCATGTTGAATCTTGCTTGCGTTGATGGCCCGAAGGCTCTTTCGGAAATGGTTCAGCGCCAGGTTAAGATTGTGCCCGTTTCGAAATCGATCGATCTCCCTCTGGCTTTTCCTGTGTTCGGCTTTGCCGAGCGTACCGCTGTAACCGACGAGTATATTGCAAAGCTATTGGCTGATGGCGGATTGGTGATCAGCGACGTTGCCGCTCAGTGCATTGCTTCGCTTGCGATGCCTGAAAACAAACCTGAGCGATTCCTTGAAATCGGTGCGGGTCGAGGGACAAAAACTATCTTGCTCCAGAATGCTGCTCTTACTCGTTTTGGCGAGCAGATTCAGCTCGACACGCTTGATATGGACGTGCAACGTACAGAAGAGCGTAAAGTGCAACTGGCTAAGGCGAACATTAACCAGAGCGAGGTATTCGTCAAAGACGCAACTAATCTGTCTTCTTTTGATTCGAATTCCTACGATGCGGTATTTGTAGATGCTCCTTGCTCTGGTATTGGCACGTTGCGACGCCATCCTGACATTCGCTGGCGCATGAATGAAGACGATGTTGCATCTTTGGCTGCTATGGGCGAAAAGATGATTTTGGAAGCTGCTCGTCTTGTTAAAGTGGGAGGCCAGCTCACCTTTGCTACCTGCACGGTTTTGAGCCAGGAAAACCAGCAGGTCATTGATTCGTTCCTTGAGAGCGAGGTTGGTTCTGGGTTTGAGGTGGTTCGCACGGTTTCCACCGATGCGCTGTCTCGAGAAAAGGTCACGGGTCCTATTTATGATGCCCATTTTGCATGCGTTTTAAAACGTGTTAAATAGAGAGTGTTCAGCAGGCCGCCATTATGGCGGCCTGCTTCTTTTCCCTAGACCTAATGGGCATATCGCCGTATAATCATCAAGACCTTTAATGGCGGTACAGAGAGACCGATAAGGTGCAAACATACGCTTCGCAAGTTTTGCGAAGTCTGACTGATTGCCCCTCTCTTGCTTGGGCATTTTTTGTATACGGGCAGGGGAGCGTCAAGGGTGACGTTCTTTAGGTACGTCTTTCTTGATTGCACGGCTTCTGCTGTACGCACTTCGATTTATAACGAAAGGAGCGTGCATGCAAGAAACGGAACTTGAGGAATCGGTGGTAATGGACGAATCCGAAATCGATCGGACGCTCGTTCGCATGGCCCATCAGATTCTCGAGCAAAACAAAGGGTGCCAGAATCTGGCGCTTGTTGGCATTGTGACGCGCGGTGATGTTCTCGCGCATCGCTTGGCAAAACTGATTGAAGGAATCGAGGGAACTCAGCTTCCCGTTGGTTCTCTTGACATTAGCTTTTATCGTGATGACTCAATCCTGAACATTGCTCCTGTTGTTCAGGGCACGAACATCCTCTTTTCCCTTGATGGCAAAACCATCGTGTTGGTGGATGATGTCCTGTACACCGGTCGAACCATTCGGGCTGCTCTCGATGCTTTGATGGATTTTGGTCGTCCCGCTCGTATTCAATTGGCTACGCTGGTAGACCGTGGCCATCGCGAGCTTCCCATCAGGGCTGATTTTGTTGGCAAAAACGTTCCTTCTGCATCAAACGAAAGTGTGCGTTTGTTCCTTAACGAGGTTGATGGAGAGTCCTGCGTTCGAATTTCGCGCGTTGCTCCTGGTCAGCATGTTGGCTCTGCGCCACTGAAAGGAGAGGCTGATGTTCGCTCATAAGCATTTGCTTTCTATTGATGACCTGTCTCCCGAAGACATCATGACTATTTTGAAGCAGGCACGCACGTTCGAGGAAATCAACGAACGTCCCATAAAAAAAGTTCCTGCACTCCGCGGGAAAACGGTATGCAACCTGTTTCTTGAGCCCTCCACACGTACGCGAGGCTCGTTTGAGCTGGCTGAAAAGCGCTTGTCTTGCGATTCTTTAAATGCGGGCGGTAGCACATCTTCTACCGTGAAGGGTGAAAGTCTTGTTGATACGGTGCGCACTCTCGACTCAATGAAAGTCGATATGTTCATCGTGCGTCATAAGTGCGCTGGAGCTCCGTATATCGTATCTCAGAACACTAATGCAGCAGTTATTGACGCCGGCGACGGCAAGCATCAGCATCCTACCCAGGCTTTGCTTGACCTTTATACCATCTGGAAAGAAAAGGGCTCTTTTGAGGGTTTGAAGGTTGGCATTGTGGGCGACATCGCTCATTCGCGTGTGTGCGGGTCCCTTGTTCCTGCGCTTCATCGCATGGGTGCGCACGTTACGTTAATTGCGCCTGCCACGCTTCTGCCTGCTCGTCCCGATATACTGGGCGCCGATGCGGTTACCCCGTATCTCGATGAGGCATTGCCGGATCTCGATGTGGTTTACATGCTTCGTATTCAAATGGAACGCTTGGAAAGCGCTCCATTTCCCAGCCTTCGTGAGTACAACCTTTTGTACGGGTTGACTCGCGAGCGTGAGCGCCTGATGAAGGATGATGCCATTATCTGTCATCCTGGCCCTATCAATCGAGGTGTTGAGCTGGATAGCTACATGGCTGATGGATCTCATTCGGTCATTGTTGATCAGGTATTTTCCGGTGTTTGCGTTCGTATGGCGCTAATTTATCTCTTGTTGGGAGGCTCCGATGAAAACGCTCGTTAAGAATATTCGTGCTATCGATCCCGCTCTTGGCCTTGATGAGGTTTGCGACATCCTCATTGATGGCGATCGGATTGCCGAAGTGGGACAAGATTTGAGTGCCGATGGTGCCGAGATCCTTGATCGCGCTGGTTGTATTGCGGTCCCCGGTCTTGTTGATATACATGTGCATCTTCGTGATCCAGGCCAAGAGTACAAGGAGACTATCGAGACAGGCACGGCTGCGGCAGCTCATGGTGGTTTTACTGGTATCTGCTCTATGCCCAATACTATTCCTACTACCGATAATGCCGCCACGATCGATTACGTTCTTGACCGTGCTCGGAGCGCAGGCCATTGTCGAGTGTATCCTTCGGGCGCATGCACTATGGGACTTAAGGGTGAATCGCTTGCCGAGATTGGTGACATGGCTGCCCATGGTGCGGTAGCTTTTACCGATGATGGTCGAGGTGTTCAGAGCGCTGGCATGATGCGTCGTGTTATGGACTACGCGAAGATGTTCAACTGCGTGGTTATGAGCCATTGTCAGGATGAAGAGCTGGTCGGCCCCGGTCAGGTAAATGAAGGTGTGGTCTCCACTCGTCTAGGCGTGGCGGGTTGGCCCGGTGCAGGCGAAGAACTTCAGATACAGCGCGACATTGCTCTTTCTGAGCTTACCGGTTGCCCTATTCATATTCAGCACATCACAACTGCTCGTGGCGTTGATATTGTTCGTCAAGGTAAGTCTCGTGGAATCAAGGTGACTTGCGAGGCTACGCCCCATCATATTGTTTTGAATGAAGATAATCTTACTTCTACGTACAATACTAATTTGAAGATGAATCCACCGTTGCGTACCAAGGCCGACAATAAGGCTATCATCGAGGGGATCAAAGACGGCACTATCGATTGCATCGTTACGGATCATGCCCCCCATGCAGCTCATGAAAAAGCTCGTGAATTTGAGCTGGCCCCATTTGGCATGACGGGACTCGAAACCTCTCTTGGCGCTGTGCTGACCTACTTGGTTCGACCTGGACATATTGATTATGACCGTATGGTTGAGCTTATGGCTATTCGCCCTCGTGAGATTCTCCGTGTTGATCAAGTGCAGATCAAACCTGGCGATGTGGCCGATCTCACTATCTTTGATCCTGAAAAGAAGTGGGTCGTTAATGCGGATGATATGTGCTCTAAATCAAAAAACAGCGGTTTTTTGGGTTATGAATTGATTGGACGTACCAGCGATGTGTTTGTCGGCGGTACTTTGACTTGTAAGGATGGTGACATCGTTGAGTAAGCTTCTTGGCAATACCAGCGTTGGCAGCAGGCCTAAGGCGCTGCTGGTTTTGGAAGATGGTTCAGTGTTCGAGGGCTTTTCGTGCGCTGCGGAGGGCGAGGTTTTCGGTGAAGTGTGCTTTAATACCTCACTTGAAGGCTATCTTGAGATCATTTCTGACCCTTCGTATGCTGGTCAGATCATCACCATGACCTATCCTCAGATCGGAAATTACGGTGTGAATCTCGACGACCTGCAGGCTGATTCCCTGGCTCTTCGCGGACTTGTAGTACACGAAATGTGTTTTACCCCGTCTAACTGGCGCAGCACGCAGAGTTTGCCTGAATACCTCAAGGGCCAGAATGTTGTAGCTATTGGCGGCATTGACACTCGTGCACTTACATCTCACCTTCGAGATAAGGGCGCTCAACGTGGTGTGATTTCCACTGTCGATCTTGATCCCGCAAGCCTGCTTGCCAAAGTCCGTGAGTCGGAGAGCATTGTTGGGGTAAACCTTGCTAAAACGGTAAGTCGAAATGCTGCCCAGGGTTTCGATGAGCTCCCTGCAAGTCATTCCTTCGCGGTTGCTGGTCCTGCTGAAGAACGCTACAACGTGGTTGCTTACGATTGCGGTGTTAAGAAGTCAATCCTTCAGGGTCTTGTTCGCGTAGGTTGCAAGCTTACGGTTGTGCCTTGGGATACGCCTGCCGAAGAAGTTCTTGCGATGAATCCCGATGGCGTTTTCCTGAGTAATGGTCCGGGAGACCCCGATGCGGTGAGTGAAACGTATCATCAGGTCGAAAAGCTCATTGGCAAGGTGCCCGTCTTCGGTATCTGTCTTGGACATCAAATGATCTCCTTGGCAAGTGGCGCTCAGATGGAAAAGCTTAAGTTCGGTCATCGTGGTGGCAACCAGCCGGTTATGAATCTGCGTACGGGTCGCGTTGAAATCACTGCGCAGAATCATGGTTTCGGTCTTTTGTTCGATACTTTAGGTCCCCTCGTGCCAGAGCTTTCCGATGGTGTTGGCGAACATGTGTCCGACTTGCGTTTCTGGGCGGAGCGCAAGGTGGCTCCCGTTGTCGAAAATGATCGTTTTGGCAAGATACAGCTCACCCATGTGAATTTGAACGACGGTACAGCAGAGGGTATTGCGTTCCTTGATCAGCCGGTATTTTCTGTTCAGTATCACCCTGAAGCAAGCCCGGGTCCGACCGATGCCCACTATCTTTTCACGGCTTTCGCTCGTCTTATGGACGGCGATTCCGATTATCTAAACATCGATATCGCCTCCGACCGTCTTTCCGGTTGGGTTTTTGGCGCAGAGGAAGGAGAGGCACATGCCTAAGCGTACCGACATCAAGCGCATTCTCGTAATTGGGTCGGGTCCGATTGTGATTGGCCAGGCGTGCGAGTTCGACTATTCCGGTGCCCAGGCGTGCAAGGTGCTGAAAGAAGATGGCTACGAGGTTGTTTTGGTTAATTCCAATCCTGCAACCATCATGACCGATCCCCAGCTGGTTGATCGCACCTATGTTGAGCCAATTACCAAGGAATTCATCGAGAAGATTATCGAAAAGGAACGCCCTGACGCCCTGTTGCCTACCCTCGGTGGTCAAACTGCTCTTAACGCTGCTGTTGAACTTGCCAAGAGCGGCGTTCTGGATAAATTTGGCGTCGAGATGATTGGCTGTGACCTTGCGGCTATTGAACGCGGCGAGGACCGCAAGCAGTTTAATGAGGCGATGGCCGAAATCGGCTTGGAAGTTGCCCGAAGTGGCTACGCCTACTCCGTTGATGATGCTCTTGGGCTTGCCGACATGCTCGGTTACCCCATGGTGATTCGCCCCTCCTTCACACTTGGTGGCGCTGGTGGTGGTATTGCTCATAACGAGGAAGAGCTTAAGCTCATCGTTTCCCAGGGTCTTGACCTTTCTCCTGTTACCGAGGTTCTTGTTGAAGAGAGCATCGAGGGTTGGAAAGAGTACGAGATGGAGGTTATGCGCGATCGAGCGGGTAATGGCATCATTATTTGCTCGATTGAAAACCTCGATCCTATGGGTGTTCATACGGGCGACTCCATTACTGTTGCGCCTGCCCAGACTCTTTCCGATGTTGAATACCAGCGTATGCGCGTTGCTTCGTTGGCGATTCTTGAGAAGATCGGCGTCGAAACGGGCGGTTCTAACGTTCAGTTTGCGTTGAATCCTGAAGATGGTCGCCTTATTGTTATTGAGATGAATCCACGCGTTTCGCGCTCATCTGCATTGGCTTCTAAGGCAACTGGATTCCCTATCGCTAAGGCTGCCGCAAAGCTTGCCGTAGGGTATACGCTTGACGAGATTACCAATGACATCACAAAGGCAACCCCTGCTTGCTTTGAGCCCACTATCGACTATTGCGTAGTCAAGGTCCCTCGTTTTGCGTTCGAGAAATTCAAGGGCACTGATACCACGCTTTCCACTCGTATGAAGGCCGTTGGCGAGATTATGGCAATCGGCCGTACGTTCGAAGAGGCATTTGGCAAGGCAATGCGCTCCCTTGAGAATGGTCGCTACGGCCTGGGCGGCGACGGCAAGGACTCCTTCGATGAGGACCATTTTGCTGAATTGGTTGGTCGTCCTACTGAAGACCGCGTTTTTTATGTTGCTGAGGCGTTCCGACGTGGCTGGACGGTAGATCAGGTTTTTGAAGCGAATAAGATCGATCGCTGGTTCTTGAATCGTATCCGAGACATTGTCATGGTTGAGCGCGCGGTTGCCGAGTGCGCGCTTGATGAGCTTTCGGCTGAAGATATGCTTACGGCCAAACAGTTCGGTCTTTCCGATGACCAGATTGCTTACTTGACTGGGTCTGACGAGCTCACGGTACGCGCTCGTCGTAAAGAACTGGGTGTTGTCCCCGTTTTTAAGACAGTTGACACTTGCGCTGCCGAGTTCGAGAGCCTTACTGAGTATCACTATAAGACGTACGAGTTGGGCAATTCTGAGATCCGCCCCTCTGATAAGAAGCGAGCTATGATTTTGGGCGCTGGTCCCAATCGCATCGGTCAGGGTATTGAGTTTGACTATTGCTGCGTGCATGCAAGCTACGCATTGCACGATGCTGGCTATGAAACCATCATGGTCAATTGCAACCCTGAAACGGTATCAACTGACTACGACACGTCTGATCGTCTTTATTTTGAGCCTTTGACTTACGAAGACGTAATGGACATTGTTGATGTCGAGCAGCCTGATGGGGTAGTGGTTACCCTTGGTGGGCAAACGCCGTTGAAGCTCGCTCGCGCTCTTCAAGATTCTGGTGTTCACATCATGGGCACTAAGCCCGAGGCCATCGATCTTGCTGAAGATCGCGATCGCTTCTCCGAGATTCTGGATGAGCTTTCTATTACGTATCCTGCTGCGGGTATGGCTTCTTCGTTTGAGGAAGCCTGCCAGGTTGCCGATCGCATCGGCTTCCCTCTGCTTGTTCGTCCTAGCTACGTTCTTGGCGGTCGTGGCATGGTTATTGCATATGATGCTCAGTACCTTGAGAAGTACATGGCAGAAGCTGCTCGCATTACTCCTGATCATCCGGTCTATCTCGACCGCTTCCTTGAAGGTGCTATCGAAAGTGACGTTGATGCTCTGTGTGATGGCGAGGATGTTTACATTGGCGGTGTTCTCGAGCACATCGAAGAAGCTGGTGTTCATTCCGGCGACTCTGCTTGCTGCATCCCTCCTTTTACGCTTTCCGAGGCTCAGGTATCTCAGCTCCGCAACATTACGCGTCGGTTGGCTAAACGCTTGGGAGTAGTGGGTCTTATCAATATCCAGTTCGCCATCAAGGACGCCGTTGTTTACGTTATCGAGGCCAATCCCCGCGCATCTCGCACCGTGCCTTTTGTTTCAAAGGCTACGGGTGTTCCTTTGGCTAAGCTTGCTGCTCGAATTATGGCCGGCGAAAAGATTGCCTCTTTCGGTCTTCCCGACGATGAGCGCCGTCAAACGCATTTCTGTGTAAAAGAAGCCGTTATGCCCTTTGGCCGCTTCCCCGGGGCTGACATAATTCTCGGACCCGAGATGAAGTCGACGGGTGAGGTAATGGGTATTGCCAATAACTTCCCGTCGGCATACGCGAAAACTCAGGCAGCTGCTTCGATGGAGCTTCCCACGGGCGGGACTTGCTTCGTTTCGGTTTGCGATCGCGATAAGCGCGCAATACTACCCTTGGCTCGTGATCTCTCCCGCATGGGCTTCAAGCTTCTGTGCACCGAGGGCACCTGTCGTGCCCTTACTGCTGCAAGCATTCCTTGCGAGGTTATTGGCCGTATTGGTTCCGAGGAGCCGAATATTGGCACTAAGATCATGGACGGTGAGATTGATTTGGTTATCAATACGCCGTTTGGTCAGGAAACACGTGGCGACGGGTATCAGCTTCGTACCATGTGTGTCCGTCAGAACCTTTGCTATGTGACCACGTTGGCTGGAGCTCAGGCATTTGTTTCTGCCATTGAAAACCTGCGCGAGCAGAACCTGCCTGTGATTGCCCTGCAGGATCTCGAGCAGTGGGAAGAAAGGTAGCCTTTATGGCTCACATCTTAGACAAGACTGGGGTAGTGATATCCAATAGGCAGCTGTCTGATAGGCTTTGGATTATCGATATTAAGGTCGACGCTCTTGGCGCCGACCTTATGCCTGGGCAGTTTGTCCATATGCTCATTCCTGGGATGGAGGGCCATATTCTCCGTCGTCCTTTTTCGGTTTTCTATGTGAGCGAGGACGGCAGCGTTATCACTATCTTGTATCAGGTTGTTGGTTTCGGCAGCAAGCATCTGACAACGGTCGAAGCCGGTATGGCTGTTAGCCTGATGGGTCCTATTGGACATGGTTGGAATGCCCCTGAAGGTGTTTCTTCGGCGCTTTTGGTGGCTGGAGGTGTAGGGGCTGCGCCTCTGTTCCTTCATGCGCAGGAACTTGTTGCCTCTGGTGTTGACGTTGAGGTTGTTATGGGCGCTCAAAGCGATAAAGCTTTGGTTTGCGAGCCGAAATATTCAGAACTTCTTGGGCACGAGCCTCACTTGGCTACCGATGATGGTTCGCGTGGGCATGCTGGTTTTGTGACTGACGTAGTTGCAGGGCGGATTGCTGAGAAGCAATTCGATTATGTTGCTTGTTGCGGCCCCGAACCTATGATGCGCATTGTTTCAGAGCTAACACTTAATGCTGGTATTCCAACGTATGTCTCTCTCGAGAAGCGTATGGCATGCGGTATCGGTGCTTGTCTTTCATGCATAGTCGAAACCAAGCAGGGCAGAAAGCGATCGTGCGTTGATGGTCCCGTTTTCGATGCGAGCGAGGTGATTTGGTAATGGCTGTTTCTCTTTCTGTTAACCTCGGTGGGTTGCATATGAAAAACCCTGTAACCACCGCCTCAGGAACATATGCATCGGGACGCGAATACTCTGCATTTGTGGATCCTGCCTTACTTGGCGCTGTAACCACAAAGGGCGTTTCTCTTGATGGGTGGGCTGGGAATGACGCTCCTCGAATCGCCGAGACTCCGAGCGGGATGTTGAACTCCATCGGCCTTCAGAATCCCGGTGTTGAAGTTCTGAAAGATCGCGATTTGCCTTGGCTGCGCCAAAACCATGCAACCATCATCGTAAACGTTTCTGGTCATAGCGTTCCGGAGTACGTTTCGGTTATCGAGTCGCTCGAAGAAACCTCTGATGTCGATGCTTACGAGGTAAATATTTCATGTCCCAATGTGGATTCTGGTGGTTTGACCTTTGGCACCGACCCAAAGATGGTTGAAGAGGTTGTTTCTGCATGCCGCGCGAAAACCAAGCGTCCAATGTTTGTAAAATTGACGCCAAACGTAACCGATATCGTTGAAATCGCCAAAGCAGCTGAATCTTCTGGCGCCGATGCTATTTCGCTTATCAATACTTTACTCGGCATGGCAATTGACGCACGTCGCAAGAAGCCCGTTCTTGCCCGTGTCGTTGGTGGACTTTCGGGTCCTGCGGTAAAGCCTGTTGCATTGCGTATGGTTTGGCAGGTGCACAATGCCGTTGATATTCCTATTTTGGGAATGGGTGGAATTTCCTCAGGCACCGATGCGGTTGAATTTATGCTTGCAGGTGCCACTGCCGTAGCGGTTGGCACTGCGAATTTCACCAATCCTAAATCTACGCTCGATGTGATTTCTGGTATTGAACAGTACTGTATCGACATGGGCGTTTCCGATGTTAATGAGTTGATAGGAGCACTCGAATGCTAGATTTCAACAGCGTGCCTCGCAAGGATCGCATTATCGTTGCACTTGATTGCGATCGTAGTCGAGCTCTTGAGTTGGCTGATATGCTTGCCGGTAAGGCTAAATGGATTAAGATCGGCATGACCTTGTTTTATCAAGAAGGCCCCTATTTCATCAATGCGCTGCAAAAGCGCGGATTCAAAGTCTTTCTTGATTTGAAGTTCCACGATATCCCTCATCAGGTTAAGGGCGCTGCTAAAGCAGCCGCGGAAGCTGGTGCCGATATGCTCACCATGCATGCGGTAGGCGGAATCAAGATGATGGCAGCTGCTAAGGAAGGCTTGGCGGATGCTCGCTGGGTCGAAGATGAGCCTGTCTCTCTTGGTATTACCGTTCTCACAAGTATGAGTGCGGATGACCTCAGTGCTACAGGTGTTACCCGACCTGTAGTTGACCAGGTTGTTGAGCTTGCTCGTCAGGCCCAGCAAGCTGGATTGTCTGGTGTTGTAGCTTCGCCTCAAGAAGCGGCTATGCTGCGTGAGATTTTGGGCCCAGATTCATTTATTGTTACTCCAGGTGTTCGTCCGGCTGGTTCTGCTATGGGTGATCAAACGCGTGTAACCACTCCGCGTCAGGCTTTCGATAATGGTGCGTCGCACATTGTTGTTGGTCGTCCTATTACGGAAAGCAACGATCCTGCAGCAGCATTTGAGGCGATTGCAAAGGAGCTTTAGGCTATGGAAATTGCTGAGATCAAAGATCTATTGAACAAGATGAATGCCTTCGCCGAAGATGGCGATTCGCTCGATTCTACTGCGTTGATGCAAGATCCTATTGTATTGAATCGCCTTGCGGTAGAGCTGTTGCAACAGATTGACCGTGATGCTAAGCCTGAGTTGGTTATTGCTCCTGAAGGCATCGAATCTTATTTCGGATATTCGGTTGCGCTTGCTGCATGGATGCGTTTCGTTAGCGCTCAGGTCGGTAAAGATGGCGTATTCGAACTCCCTGCCGGTGTCGAAGTCAAGAAGAACGAAAAAACGATTCTGGTGCTCGATACTTATTCGGAAGAAAAGGCAAATGCGCTTATGTCTCTTGCTTTGGCAGAGGGCGCAAAGGTTGTTGCTGTGCTTTCATTGACTGGTTCCGATGCCCATGCTGATCATGGTTGTGTTTTCCATAGCCTTCTGTAGCATTCCGATACGTTATTTCTCTTAAGCCACCCATAACCAGGGTGGCTTCTTTTTTTGATAGTGCGTATTTTGTGTCTGCACTAGGTTAAAATCACAGTATTTCGTAGTATTAATGCAGTTCATGACGTTGTATTACGAATTTTAGTGTTTTGGACAAATACTAAAATCTGGGTAGTTTGTGACATATGAACATGTTGCAATCAAGGAGGCAAGACAAGTAATTGTCTTGAAAAGGAAGAGAAAAAGGAGCATTACGATGGCAGTTCCCGAGTTGACGCCCGAAGAGCGACAGCAGGCGTTGGAAAAAGCGAAGGCTGCTCGCATTAAAAGAGCACAGGTTCGTGAAGACCTGAAAAATGGCACGCTTACGCTCAAGGATGTTTTGGCAATGAAGGACGACCCCATTGTGGGCCGCATGAAGGCTTCTACGCTTATCGAAACGCTCCCTGGTTATGGTAAAGCCAAGGCAGAAAAAATTATGAAAGAACTCGACATTGCCGAGTCCCGTCGTTTGAAGGGTTTGGGCGAACGTCAGCAGAAAGCCTTGCTTGAGCGTCTTGGTTAGTATGCGAAAAGGCAATCTATTCGTTCTATCAGGGCCTTCTGGCGCAGGTAAGGGAACTTTGGTGAAGCAGGTGCTTCAGCAAGTTCCCGATGCCTGGGTTTCTGTTTCTGCGACAACGAGACAACCGCGTCCTGGTGAGGTTGATGGGAAGGATTACTACTTTCTTGATCAACCTCATTTTGATGAGCTGGTTTCACAAGGTGGCTTTCTAGAATGGGCTCATGTTCATGGCAATTCTTACGGAACACTAAGATCTCGTGTTCAGGAGCGCATTGATAGGGGATCGCAAGTAATCTTAGAGATTGATGTGCAAGGTGCTTTTCAGGTAAAAAAGGCAATGCCTGAAGCGCATTTGATTTTCATCGAACCGCCTTCCCTTGAGGAACTTGAAAGAAGGCTTCGAGGTCGTGGCACTGAAACCGAAGAGGTCATTTGCAGTCGTATGAAAACTGCAGAGGTGGAGCTTGCACGCAAAATGGAGTATGATGTTCAGGTTGTTAATGATGAACTTGAACGTGCCACTGAGGAGCTCGTATCCTATATCGGCTCGTTTGCAGAAGATATGAGAGGAACTACCGAATAATGAGTCTTATTGATCCCAAGATCGATGTACTGCTCGATCAGACTGATAATGATCGTTTTTTGCTCTGCGCTCTTGCTTCTAAGCGTGCGCATGACATCAACGACATGATGCGTGGTCAGCGCAATCGAGCAATTCAGCTTCAGACCGCTGTCGATATCGCTCGAGCTGCCAAGCGTCGTCCTCTCTCTATCGCCTTTGATGAGATTGCAAAAGGTGATGTGTCATACAGCCCTGACACGATCGATATCCATAATCACTAATTCCCATGCATAATAACGAGCTCGAAGAAAAACAGGCTCTTCGTCGTGTCTGTTTGGTTCATTATCATGAAATTGGCCTAAAGGGTCATAACCGAGCCCAATTCGAAAAGCGCCTTGTTTCCAATATCAAGGCGCTTTTGAATGATGGGGTTAAGATTAAACGCATTTCAGGTCGTGTTGCGTTGTTTCTTGAAGAGGATGCAACGTTTGAGGATGCCTGCCGAATTGCCGACCAGATAGCTGGCGTACCTGGCATTGCTCGCGTTTCAAGCGGTTATCGCTGTGCCCAGGAGCTGGAATGCATGTACGATACCGCCATCAAGGCATTGTCAGACGCTGGTGAATTTGGCACATTCAAGGTTTCTGCACGTCGCAATCACACTGATTTCCCTATTGACTCTATGCAGCTGAACCAATTGGTTGGTGCTGCTCTTTGCCGCGCCTTTCCCGAGAAGTCGGTGCGTATGAAGAACCCCGACGTTGAGGTTCGAGTTGAGGTTATCCAGGGTTATACCTACATTTACGGGCGGAGTATTCCCGGTATTGGCGGTTTGCCAGTAGGAAGTGCTGGCAAGGCAGTGTGCCTTCTTTCTTCTGGCATTGATTCGCCTGTTGCTACATGGCGTATCGCGCGTCGTGGCGCTACCTGCATCGGAGTACATTTTTCTGGACGTCCCGAAACCTCTGCAACAAGCGAGTACCTTCTCGAGGATATCGCCGAAGTTCTTGAGCGGACTGGTTGTTTTGCGCGTTTGTATGTTGTGCCGATTGGAACATATCAGCGAGAGATTTCTGCCGTAGTTCCGCCTGAACTGCGCGTTATCATGTACCGCCGATTTATGTTTAAAGTTGCCGAGGCTATTGCGCGTAAAGAAGGCGCAAAAGCATTGGTCACAGGCGAAAGCCTGGGACAGGTTGCATCGCAGACGATGGATAACATGCTGGTGACCAATGCCGCTGTTTCTCTTCCTGTGTATCGTCCTCTTGTTGGGTTTGATAAGCTCGAAATTATCGCCGAGGCTGAGAAGCTTGGTACTTTTGAAATTTCTTCACAAGATGCCCCCGATTGCTGCACTTTGTTCATGCCTCGCAATCCTGAGACGCATGCTAAGCTTGAACGCGTTCTTAAGGTCGAAAAGGATCTTCCTTTCGATGAGTGGATTAATGAGGCGGTTGCCTCGGTTGAGGTTAAGGACTATCGCTGCCCTTCGTATCGACCTCCCAAGGAACGAAAAAAGCAGGACGCTAAGAAAACTGAATAGCCTATGAAACGGGCCGATGATGGGCCCGTTTTTTATGTTTATTGCCTTTGAGTGAGCCTCTCTTTCACTTTGCTTTAGCTGGTTTTCATCATCGAATTCAGATTAGGTCTATAGGCTTGTTTTAGAGGAGGTGGCTTCCATGACGTTTCTGGATGACGTGGATAGCTTAAAAGCAAAAGTCGGAATCGGCAGTACTAGTCCACTTGTTCTGTTTGGCCTTTCTGCCGTGATTATTGCCGTGGTGCTATCGATTGGCTTTATGGCTTGGGGGAGTTTTACTTCATCCGGAATTGTGGTTGAGCATTCAGAGAAATCGCCGCAATCTCAAGAATATGAAAGTTCATCTTCGCAGTTAATCTATGTTCATATTGCAGGCGAAGTTTCGAATCCTGGCATGTATGAGCTCAAACATGATGCTCGGGTGTCTGATGCGATCGATGCAGCTGGCGGACTAACCGAAAGCGCCGATCAGTTATCGATTAATCTTGCTCGCCAGGTCACTGATGGCGAACAGATCGTTGTGCAGACCTGTATCGAAGCCGAGCCAGGAAATAGCAAGTCGACCGACGCTTCTGATAACGGGCTCCCTTCATCATCGAACACTGAGGTTTTGTCGAGCAAGGTAAATATCAATACTGCAAGTGCATCTGAATTGATTACTTTGGATGGAATAGGCGAGTCTACTGCCGCAAAGATTATTGCATATCGTCAGGCTAACGGTTCCTTTGCCTCAATTGAGGAAATTAAAAAGGTGTCAGGTATTGGCGATAGGAAATACGAAGCAATTAAAGATCGTATTACGGTTTAACTATGGTTTTGTCGCATGAACGTCCATTTCCACGTCCTGCGATTCCTTTGTTGCTTCAATGCGGTGTGGTGTTCTGGTTTGGTTGTTTGCTGTCTTGGTTACTGGATTACGATGTCGCCCTAAGCGCAGGGCTAAGCTTAGTATCGCTGGCCTTTCTTTTTGCGACCTATCGTATTTCCTGCAACAGTAGGAGCGGTTTCAAGCTTTTGCTTGCTTGGGCACTTTTCTTCTTTCTAGGTGCAACTCTGATGTCAGTTTCAATTAACGGGCTTCACCATAAAAGGGAGGTGTTAGCTGGTTCGGATGGAGCGTTATTTGCCGCTCGAATCCTTGAAGATCCCACAAGAGGGTCTTTTGGCTATTCGGTTCCCGCATTGATTGTTGAACCAAATTCGGATTTCATTCGAAAACAGCTTTACTCGTACAAGGTTGTGCTGAACTATGAAAGCGGATCTTTTGAATACGGTGATGAATTCCTTGCGAAGGTGGATATCTCCTCGATCGACGAGCATTATCTAGATTACTTCGATAGGAAGGGGATTGTTGCTCGCTGCAGTGTTTCTGATTTGCGCCCTGTGCATTCTTCTCAGTTTGGGCAGCTTTCTGAATTAAGATTAAATTTTGCTTCTTCAGTAAGTGAATATCTTGATTTTGATACCGTTAATCACGATGCTGTTGAGCTAATTAAGGCATTGGTCGTTGGAAACCGTCAGGAATTGTTTGAGAGCGATTTCTATAATCAAGTTAAGACTGTTGGACTTGCCCATCTTGTTGCGGTTTCGGGCGCTCATCTGGTCATCGTAATGGGACTAATTTCTTCTTGCATGCGAGCAATTGGGCTGCCTCGATATCTTTCGGTTATTATTCAGCTAGGTTTCTTGTTTGCGTATTTGGTAATGGTTGGACTACCTGTTTCCTGTGTCAGGGCAGCTGTCATGGCTGGCGTAGGATTGCTTTCATTTGCATCGCATAAGCGTTCTTATGCTCTTTCTTCGCTTGGTGCCGCGATTATCTCATTATTGGTATTAGACCCAAGTGCTTCAACTTCGGTTTCATTTGGACTGTCTGCTCTTTCGACTTTGGGCATAGTATTATTTTCACCGCTATTATGCAGCTGGATTCCTGATGTTGGTAAGCGCGTAAAATCTTATGTTGCAGAGCCATTTGTAATGACCCTCTCTGCTTTGCTCTTGACGTTCCCTTTGAGCATGTCGTCCTTTTCCCAGTTCGCGATTATATCTCCGATTAGCAATATTGTTGCTGTTCCTTTTGTAACCGTTGTCTGCTCTGTAGGGGTATTGTCATTTCTCGTTCTTCCAGTCGCTCCTGTTTTTCACTTGCTTATACAGATTACGTATTTCTTTGCCGAAGCGTTGGTTCGCGTAATTGATGCTCTTTCGTCAGCTCCCCTCGTTGCGTTTCCTGTCGACGCTTCAATAGAATGGTTGACGCTGTTGTCTGTTCTGCTTTGCATTGTTCTTTGGCTGGCGTGGCCTAGAGCTTTTCCGACAAGGGCAATCGTCTCGATATGTGTAGCATTACTGCTCTGTATCGTTCCTATGAGGATGCTCGATGCGAATAGCACTTCAATTGTGATGCTGGATGTGGGGCAGGGCGATTCCTTTTTAGTTAAAAGCAGGGGATTAACTTTGCTTATAGATACCGGCAATAACCCTAGGAAGTTACTTGCAGGCCTGGCCCGACACGGGGTAAACCGTCTTGATGGGGTAGTGATAAGCCATGCGGACGACGATCATTGTGGTTGTCTTGCTGATTTGCGTGGGGTGGTGTCTGTCGATTCGGTTTTTGTTGCTAAGGGATTAAGTTCTGTGGGCACAGACAAAGTCGACGATATGCTCAAAGACGCAGAAAGGCTCTCTAGCGCATCTGGTATCCGTGAATTGGCGGTAGGTGACATGATCACTATTGGATCGGTGTGCTTCAAGGCGATTAGTCCTGAAGGTCTTACCGATAAGGGAGAAAATGACGATAGCATCTGCTTGATAGCGACAACTGACCTTAACGATGACGGGATGGGCGAGTGGCGTGCTCTATTTACAGGAGATGCAGAGTCGGAAGTGCTGGATTCGCTTAATAGAGAAGGGGCATTAGAAGACATAGATATTCTCAAAGTGGGTCATCATGGGGCGAAGTCCGCGCTCGATGAAGAGTTAATGGATGTGCTAAAGCCAGAAATAGCCCTAATTAGTGTTGGTGAGCGAAATCGTTATGGGCATCCGGCTGCAAACACCGTTTCCTTGCTTGAGTCTAGTGATGTTGAGGTATTTCGTACTGATCTTCAGGGGGATGTGGTGTGTAGTTTGAGCCAAACCAGCATCTCGATTCGCACTATGAAGTAAACTGCGTCTATGGCTATTCAATCAAAACAATCTAGTCTTTTGCCGGTGTATCTCATCGCTGGTGAAGATGAGCTTAAGCGCGAAACGGTTATGAAGCGCTTGTTTGCCCGTTTATCGAAAATGGGCGACATGTCTTTTAATTCTGAAACTTTTTCTGGTCTTACTTGTACCGGCGAAGAAGTCATTACTGCAGCTAATACGCTTCCTTTTGCCAGCGAGGTGCGTCTCGTGCTGGTTAATGATGTGGATAAGCTTAAAAAGGCTGATTCAGAGCTTCTTATTGCATATTTGAAGGAGCCGTGTGAAACTACCGTTCTAGCGTTAGAGGGGCAGAAGGTTGCAAAAAATACCCGACTATATAAGGCTGTTTCAGCGTTTGGGAGTAAAGCGATAATCGATTGCGCTCCTTTTGCACGTAAGGATCTTGGCAATGCTGTTCGGTCTATTGCGGTTGGTCACGGAATAACGCTAACACAAGGTGCCGCCGCAACGCTGATCGATTTAGTTGGCACAAACACTGTTGCTCTTGATGCAGAGCTCAAGAAGCTTTCCCTTTCGCACAGAGGCACTGATCCAGTAAATGAGAATGAGGTTTTGTCGCTTGTTTCCCGTACTGCTGAGATCAAGCCATGGGAATTTGTGGATGCATTTGCCTGCCGCAACGGAAAACGATGCATCTATTTAATGAACCGCATGGATGTGTCGCCGTTTGCATTACTTGCCATGTGCACTACGCGCATTCGCGAGCTTATCACCGTTAAAGCGCTCTCTGAGCGTGGCCAGAAGGCGCTTTGCTCTAAGGTGCTTAAGATGCCCGATTGGCGTCTTAAGCACCATTATTCATGTGCCCGTGGTTTCACTATGGATGAGTTGATCTGCGCTCTTTCCTCTGCGCGCGATGTAGAGCAGGAGATGAAAAGCGGATCGGACCAGATGCAATCATTTATTTCATGGTTCCTTGGGGTCTGCAAAAAAGGATCATTGTAGGTCTCGTTGCTCCAAGGAGCGTTTGATTTACTCATTCATACAAGGCAGGGTGTTATGTAATCGATTTGATTTCTCTGGTTTTTGGTTGGATGACGTTTTTAGGCAATATCTTGACAACAAAAAGAGCCCGCTGAATAGCAGGCTCTTTTTTCTTGATATGCGAATGGGATCCGAGCGGATTCCAAGAAACGCTGATGTTATTCAGCAGCCTCTTCGGCCTCTTCTGCCTCTGCGGCAGCAGCAGCTTCAGCAGCCTTTTTGTCGGCGGCAGCCTTTTCGGCCTTCAGGGTTGCCTCGCGGCGCTTAGCCTTTTCAGCAGATGCGGCAGCCATGGCTTCCTTGCGGGCAGCCTTAGCAGCAGCCTTCTTGTTGCCGTTGGAAGGAGCAACCTTCTTTTCAGCGGGCTTGTATGCTGCGATGTCTTCAGCAGTAACAACCGTGTTAGCAAGCTTCATAACGCCGCTCTTACGATTTGCAGCCTGGCGCTTATGGATAATGCCCTTGGATGCAGCCTTGTCGAGCAGACGGCATGCCTTAAGAGCTGCCGCATAAGCCGTAGCACCGTCCTTGGCCTCTACGGCCTCACGGACAACGCGGATGGCGGTCTTAAGCTCAGAACGAACAGCGCGATTACGCATGCGTGCCTTTTCGTTGGTGATGATTCGCTTTTTCTGACTTTTAATGTTCGCCACGTTTTATCCTCCGTATAAATATTTTTCTGTAGACGAAAACTCTAGGATCTTACCACAAGTTATAAATCATGCCCAGATAACAGTTGCTTTATTATTGCGAAGAAAGCTCCGCAATGCAACAGGTAGGGTAGAATCATTGCAATGCCGACATTTACGGCACTTCTTATTTTACGTGATTACAGGCGCTTTATGCGCACGTTTGGTTAGGAAACTATGGCACTCGATCCGCGCTTTATTCGAAATTTTTCCATTATTGCCCATATCGATCATGGCAAATCTACGCTTTCCGACCGTATTCTTGAGTTGACCGAGACGGTTTCAAAACGCGATATGAAAGAACAGGTGCTCGATTCGATGGACATCGAGCGCGAACGCGGTATCACCATCAAAAGTCAGGCGGTTCGTGTTGACTATCGCGCCGACGATGGTCAGCTTTACCATTTCAACCTTATTGACACCCCGGGTCATGTTGACTTCACGTACGAGGTCTCCCGCTCCCTTGCCGCTTGCGAGGGCGCAGTGCTTGTGGTGGACGCTACTCAGGGTATTGAAGCCCAGACAGTCGCAAATGCGATGATGGCTATGAATGCGAACCTCGAAATTGTTCCTCTTATCAATAAGATTGACCTTCCTGCGGCAGAACCCGAGCGCGTTCGTGCAGAAATCGAAGATGGACTTGCTATTCCAGCGGACGATGCGGTGTTGGCCAGTGGCAAAACGGGAGTAGGTGTGCATGATTTGCTCGAGTCCATCGTGTATAACGTTCCTCATCCCGTAGGCGATCCCGATGCGCCTCTTTCCGCTTTAATCTTCGACTCGTATTTCGATGCGTATCGTGGTGTTGTGGCTTTGGTTCGCATCATCGATGGCTCCATGAAGAAGGGGCAAAACATTCGTATGATGGCTACTGATACCCGTGCATTGGTTGAAGAGGTTGGCGTTCGTCGCCCCACTGAAATTCCTTGCGATGAACTTGGCGTGGGCGAAGTCGGCTATTTGGTGACGGGCTTGAAGGATCCGTCAAAGGTAAAAGTTGGCGATACGGTCACTTTGGTTGATGGTGGTTGCGATGAGCCTCTTCCCGGCTATCGTGATGTCAAGCCTATGGTCTATACCGGTTTATTTCCTATTGAGGCCGATCAATACGAAGAGTTGAAGGATGCGTTGGCAAAGCTCTCTTTGAACGACCCTGCTCTCGTATATGAAGCGGAAAACAGCCATGCGCTTGGTTTCGGCTTTCGTGTGGGTTTTTTGGGATTGCTCCACATGGAAGTTGTGAAGGAGCGCTTGGAGCGCGAATTCGGGCTTGACCTTTTGGCTACGGCGCCGTCTGTTGAGTACCATGTCTTCAAGACGGATGGCGAGATGCTTTCCCTGCACTCGCCCCAAGATATGCCAGATGCAAGCGAGATTGATCATATCGAAGAACCTTACTTGAAGTCGAAGATTCTTATTCCGCCTGATTATGTTGGTGCGGTAATGGAGCTTACTGTTGCTCGCCGTGGCGAGTTCAAAACAATGAACTACTTGAATACCAACACGGTTGAAATGCTGTGGGAAATGCCTCTCTCCGAGCTCATCATGGACTATTTCGATCAGCTTAAGAGCCGCACCAAAGGCTATGCTTCGCTTGACTACGATTTTGATACCTACAAGCCTTCAAAATTGGTCAAGCTTGATATCCTTCTTTCTGGAAAACCTATCGATGCGCTTTCGTTTATTGTCCATACCGACAAGGCTTACGATCGTGGTCGCATTCTTACGGAAAAGCTGAAGGAGATTATTCCCCGTCAAATGTTCGAAGTGCCTATCCAGGCGGCGGTTGGATCTCGTGTGCTTTCTCGTCAAACCGTTCGTGCGATGCGCAAGGACGTTTTAGCTAAGTGCTATGGCGGCGATATCTCGCGTAAGCGCAAGCTCCTCGAAAAGCAGAAGAAGGGCAAGAAGCGCATGAAGAACATCGGCAACGTCGAGGTTCCCCAGGAAGCATTCATGGCTATCCTCAAGGTCGACGAATAGGGAGTGCAGCATGGCTTTTGGTCGTAACAAAGAAGAATACGATTGGCTGAATGATCCTTTTGACGAGAAAAAGGCTGCTCGCGATGGCGAGCAGGCACGTATGTCTGGCGGCACCAAAGCTGCACTGGGCTGCGGCTGCTTGCTTGTCGTTATCGTTTTTATAGCAATGCTGATATTCGCTTTCGTTCAATTTGTCTCAATTGCTTCTGTGTAAGGATTGGTATGACAGATAATATGTTCACCGATCGCAGGGTAATCCTTGCGCCTATGGCTGGCGTTGGCGACGAGGTGTTTCGCCAGCTGTGCATTGAACAGGGCGCTCAGCTTACCTATACGGAAATGGTTTCAGCTAAGGCGTTGAGCTATGCCAATGAAAAGACAGCCCATCTGCTCGATTTGGCTCCAAACGAAGATAAAGTCTCGGTTCAGCTTTTTGGGCATGAGCCCGCCACGATGGCCGAGCAGGCTAAGTGGGTGGAAGATTCTCTTGGAAGCCGCTTGTTTGCCGTAGACATCAATATGGGCTGTCCCGCCCGAAAGATTGCAGGTAAGGGCGATGGATCCGCGTTGATGCGCGATCCTCTGCTTGCGTCACGAATCATCGGGGCGGTTTCAAATGCTATTAGTTGCCCCCTTACGGTCAAGTTCCGTCGCGGGTATGAAGAGGGCAATGAAACCGCTGTGGAATTTGCCCGCATGGCAGAAGAATCGGGTGCAGCTGCTATTGCGGTGCATGGTCGTTATGCCCAGCAGTTCTATCGCGGTAAAGCCGATTGGGGCATTGTTGCCCGTGTTAAGCGGTCGGTGTCTATTCCTGTTATCGGAAATGGCGATGTGGTAGATGGCGATAGTGCCATTGCCCTTCTAGGGGCAACTGGTTGCGACGCTATTATGGTAGGGCGAGGAGCTCAGGGGAATCCATGGGTCTTTCGCGACATCGCTTCAAAACTCGCTGGCGGTCCTGGCTATGCCGGTCCTACGCCTGCTGAAAAAATGGCCCTTGCAACTCGTCATGCTAAGTTGCTGTCCGAACGCTCCGGCAAGAATATCGTGCGTATGCGTAAGCACGCCATGTGGTATGTGGCGGGGATGAAAGATGCTGCCGCAGTGCGTAGGCAGATCAACGATGCGGTAACTTACGATGACTTTGCTTCGATTTTCGAAGAGGCTCGTCGTCATACCGAAGAAGAAGGGTAATGACGATGGATTGGGATCCGTACCGTGCCCTCTACGTGCACGTTCCTTTTTGTAAGCGCAGATGCGCTTATTGCGACTTCGCGACGAGCGCTGTCCCTTCAGATAGTCCGCAGCTCGACAGCTATGTTGAAGAGGTGATCGCCGCTATTCGCGGTGCCTCACGCTCTGAGCAGCTTGGAGCTATTGAAACGGTGTATTTTGGCGGCGGAACGCCAACCTATTTAGGAAACAAACGCCTCTCCTCATTGCTATATACACTTTCGCTTTCTATGCATCTTACGCCCGATGTCGAATGCACCATCGAGGCTAATCCAGACAGCCTTAGCGAATCTATGGTGAAGGACATGTTCGCCTTGGGTGCAACCCGCATATCTATTGGTGTTCAGAGTTTCGATGACGGGCTTCTTTCCTTTCTGGGCCGCGTCCATTCATCCAGTCAGGCAAAGCGGGCTGTAGAGCTTGCTCAAATCCGGTTTGATAATGTTAGCATCGACCTTATGTGCGGTTTACCTGGTCAAACAGAAGAAGGGTTCCGAAAGGATTTGGAACTTGCTCTTCAGCTTGGCGTTAAACATGTGAGCGTATACCCTCTAATGGTCGAAGAGGGAACACCGCTCTTCTGGCGCGTAGAAAAAGGGATTGTTCACATCGATGAAGACCTGGGGGCTGATCTTATGCAGGTTGCCGCTGAGGTACTGGGTGATGCAGGTATGCATAGGTATGAGGTTGCTAGCTACGCATTTGACGGTTTCGAGTCGCGCCACAACACTGCTTACTGGACCGGAAAACCTTATCTTGGACTTGGTGAGGGCGCGGTTTCGATGCGTCAAAACGCTCTTGAGCGAGAACGTCTTAAGGATGGTTTGATGGTGGAATCTCTCGATCCTTTCGAAATGGCTGCTGAAGATCTGATGTTGGGGATGCGTATGAGCCGAGGAGTATCCGATTCGATGCTTGAAGATGCGTCTTTGCTTCTTCCCGATGCTCCCCTTGCTTTTTGTGGTCTAGAATCTGATGGCTTGGTTGAGCATTGCGGCTCACGATGGATTCCTACTGAAAAAGGATGGTTGTTTGGCAACCTCTTATACGGAAGGCTCCTTGACCTTGCTCCGTAACGGTTGGGATACGCAGGTTGTTTCAGCATACTTAGCGTGTGGGAATGACGTATCTTTAGGTTGTTGTTAGCACTCTAGTTGCTTCGCTGCTAAAATGCTTTCACATTGGTGAGGAAAATCATTGCTAAGGAGGCAAGCGATGCTATCAGATAGGCGCCAGATTGTGCTTCGGGCGCTCATCGAAGAATACATTGCTCGTGCGCTTCCTGTAGGGTCGCGTACGCTAGTTGAGCGCTATAACCTGGGAATCAGCTCTGCTACGGTGCGAAATGAACTCTCGCTTCTTGAGGAAATGGGCTATCTGGCCCAGCCGCATACTTCTGCGGGACGTATTCCCACTGATTTCGGTTATCGGGCATTTGTCGATGAGCTTCTTTCTGAAAGCGATCCCGATAATGGGGAAGATGCCCTTGCTCGTGAGTTGCGCGAAAGCGCGAGTGATTTAGACGATCTAATGGATCGAACTTCTCAGGCGCTCGCTCGCTTTACCGATTGCATGACGCTTCTTGTGCCTCCGCGGATTCTTTCGGTGAATATTCGTTTGGTAAATCTGGTTTTGCTGACGCCTCAACGTCTATTAACCGTGATCGTTACCGAGGATGGTCAGGTTTTCGATAGGCAGATGGATCTGTCTCGTGACTACTCTCAAGACGAAATTGGCAAAACGCAAGAAGCACTCAACAACATTTTGGTCGGAACGTCTTTGTCTTCGACGTCGGGTGAACTGCCGCTTGGCGCTAGTGGGGTTCATGACGATTTGTTCAGAATGGTTATGGCTGAGATCTTGGCTTGCCTGAAAGATCAGAACGCCATAAAGGCCCACCCGTTGGGCATTACCCATCTTCTGGGCAAGCCTGAATTCAGTGATTCTTCTTGTCTTATGCCTGTCCTCGAAGAGCTCGAAGGTGATACGATGCTTCTTCGTGTGTTCAATGATGCGGCTGCCTCTGAAGAGCCCGTTGTCCGCATTGGACACGAAAATGATTCCGAAGCGCTTTCGAGTGTTTCGCTCATTGCCAACCGTTTCGGCGAGGCTGAGCACAGCGGTCTTATATTGATCGTGGGTCCCACACGGATGGATTATTCGCAGGTACTCAAAGCTGTTCGCGCAGCCCGTAACGTTTTGAAAGATTTGTAATCCCGAAAAGGAGATTCGCAACTTATGGCCAACGATTTATACGAGGTGCTTGGCGTTGACAAGACGGCAAGTGACGATGAGATCAAGAAAGCTTTCCGAAAGAAGGCCCGCCAGCTTCATCCTGATGTGAACAAGGATCCTGATGCCGAGGATCGCTTCAAAGAACTTAATGAGGCTTATGACGTTCTGAGCGATCCTAATAAACGAGCCCAATATGATCGTTTTGGTACTATTCCTGGCGCTTCCGGCGGTGGCGGATCCCAATACGTTGATCTCGAAGATTTGTTTGGCGGCGGTTTCGGTGGTATGGGTGACCTCTTCAGCTCATTTTTCGGCGGCGGGGGAGCTCGCGCCAATGTGCGAAAAGAAGGCCGCGATATGGGCGTAGGGTTGCGCATCACGCTTGAAGAAGCAGCATCGGGCGTAAAGAAGGAAATCGTATACGATCGCCTTGCTCCGTGTCCCGATTGCGAAGGTTCGGGGTTATCTGAAGGCGGAAGCGAAGTTACCTGTCCTGATTGCAATGGCCAGGGTCGCGTCGTCACCGTTCAGCATACATTCCTAGGCGATATGCAGTCTGCATCTACCTGTCCTCGATGCTCTGGCTCAGGCAAGATTATCGAAAATCCGTGCCCCGAATGCGAGGGGCAGGGACGTGTTCCCGATCGTCAGCGCATATCTGTTGATATCCCTGTAGGCATTCGCGATGGCCAACAGCTTCGTTTGTCGGGTTATGGTGAAGCTGGTATTCGTGGTGCAGAAGCGGGAGACCTTATCGTTACTTGCCGTATCGAAGAGCATGAGTTCTTCGAACGCCAGGGTGATGATCTACACTGCTCTGCGGCGATCAGCATGGTTCAAGCGGCGCTTGGTGCCAAGATCGAGCTTGATGGCATCTTCGAGAATGAAAAGGTCTCTGTCGCTATTCCCGAAGGATGCCAGTATGGTCAGGTTGTGCGCGTTAAGGGTGCTGGCATGCCTAAGTTCCGTAGCGAATCGCGTGGTGACTTGCATGTTCATGTTGAGGTTAAGATCCCTACGCGTGTTTCCAAGGGCGAACGGGCTATTCTGGAGCGTTTGGCCGACGAAATGGGAGAGAATGTCTCCGAACAGCGTAGCCCTCTTCAGAAACTTCGAGACGCTTTCAACAATTAATCGGGAGAGATATGTCGCTTCCTCATTTCTTCTTACGTGAACAGGTGCTGGCGTTTGAGTCGGCGCCTGTTTTTGCACTTCATCTTGATGCTGATGACACGAAGCATGCAAAAGTCTTGCGCCTTGCTGTAGGTGAGCATATAGCCGTTGTGGATGCCGTCTCTGATTATTTTGAATGCGAGATTGTTTCTCTCGAGGGTGATGAGCTTTCCGTATCCATTGCTCAGAAGCTTTCTTCGTACGCGCGTCCTGAGGTTGTTCTAGTTCAGGGTCTGGCCAAGGGCGAGAAGATGGACACTATTGTTAGGCATGCAACCGAAGTTGGTATCGCCGAGTTTGTTCCCATGACTACTTCGCGCAGCGTTGTGAAGCTTGATGCGAAGAAGTCAAAAGCCCGGTTTGAAAGATGGGCTTCTATCGCCAAGAGTGCTGCGATGCAGAGTGGGCGTTCCTCCAAGCCCGTCGTTCACGCGCCCTGCTCTGTCGCAGGGGCGGTTGATATCGCCAAAGATTGCGATGCTGTGCTGATTTGCTGGGAGGAAGCTGAGCTGTCCAATACTTTGGCTAAGGCTGTGTCGTGCTGCATTGCGACTACCGGGAAAGATCCTAGCAGCCTGCGTATTGCTTTGGTGGTGGGCCCGGAGGGCGGTCTAACTGCCCAAGAGGTTGATCTTTTTCTTGCATTGCCTTATGCGTATTCGATCAGTTTGGGCCCAAGTATTCTTCGCACGGAAACGGCTGGGATCGTTGCTCCGGCTTTGGCGTTATATGAGCTTGAGGTGCGTTCATGAGGGTATCGGTGGTAAACCTTGGCTGCAAAGTAAATAGAGTTGAATCCGACACTATCGCCAAAGCTTATGAAACCAGGGGTGCTCAACTGTGCTCGGTGCCGGATGCGGATATTGTTGTTGTGAACACTTGCACGGTAACCGAGGAAGCCGACAAAAAGACCCGTAAAAGCATCAGACGCGTTCTTCGTCAAAATCCGACTGCGCAAGTTGTGGTTACTGGTTGCGCAGCAGCTATCGAACCCGAGTTTTACCGTGGCCTTGATTCCCGCATCTGCGTGGTGGATAAAATTGATTTGCTCGAAGAGGTGGGTGACGGCTCGGCTGCTTCTTCGGCAAATCTTATTCGTGTGGGAGAAGAATTCCCTACACGTGTTTCATTGAAGGTCCAGGATGGATGCAATCATTCGTGCACTTACTGCATCGTCCATGTTGCTCGGGGCAAGGCTTGGTCGCGTCCGATTTGCGCTGTTTTGGAGGAAGCCTTGGCGTTGGCCGATGCGGGCGTCAAAGAGCTTGTCCTTACCGGAATCGATCTTGGATCCTATTGCTACACCGAAGGCGAGAAACGAATCCGCCTTGGCGCTCTGGTCCGCAGGATGCTTGATGAATTGAGCAAGGTTGGTCATGATGACGTCCGTTTGCGCGTTGGGTCCGTAGAACCAAGGTCGTTTGATCCTGAATTCGTGAAAGTCATGGCGGAGTCTGAGGGGCGCGTGTGCCGTCATTTACACTTGCCTTTGCAATCAGGCTCTGACAAAGTTCTACATGAGATGAATCGGCCTTATTCTGCCCATGAGTTCTTAGAGGTTGTTGCCATGCTGAAACGGCAAGTTGGCGATATTTCCCTTACCACAGACGTCATTGTGGGTTTTCCCGGAGAAACAGAGCAAGATTTTGCCGATACCTGCACGCTGGTGCGCGAGGTTGGCTTCACGAAGATTCATGTATTTCGGTATTCTCGCCGAGAGGGTACGCCAGCGGCAAGTCGCACCGATCAGATTCCAGCTGAAACAAAAGAACGTCGTGCGCATGAATTAAGTGTTTTGGGCGATCGGTTGCGTATTCAATACGCCCAGCGCCATATCGGCTCCCATGAGCTTGTTGCTGTCGAACAAGAAGGGTGGGGCATGACGGAATCGTATTATAAGGTTCGTGTGGATGGATTCCCCCAGGGTGCTTTGGTCGATGTATGCTTAACGGGCGTTGACGATGCTGCTATTATGAGGGCATGATTGATCTAGAGAACATCACACTCGTCATCCCATCCCCAATTGAGCCCTCTGCATTATTGGGACCCCAAGACGAGTTTCTTCACCTAATCGAAGACTCCACCGCTGCGAGAATTTCCTTGCATGAGAATTCGCTTCGCATTCAGGGCAACGCTCTTGAGGTGCAATCGCTTACCACGCTTTTTGCGGGTCTGATAAAAACGCTTGAGGCGGGCGAGACTCTTACGGCCGACGAGGTAAAGCGCTCTTTGAATCTCATGAGGGCCGGCGAATTGGCACCGCCTCCAATGAAGAACGATGTGATTCTTTCTTATCGCGGTCGGGCGATTCGTCCTAAAACACCCACGCAGAAACAATACGTGGATGCCATCCGAAAGAACACGGTCACGTTTGGCATTGGTCCAGCGGGTACTGGCAAAACATACCTTGCTATGGCTATGGCGGTAGCAGCTTTCAACAACAAACAAGTTAGTCGCATTATCCTCACGCGACCAGTTGTCGAGGCTGGTGAGAACCTCGGTTTTCTTCCCGGTTCTCTTACCGAGAAAATCGACCCTTACATCCGTCCTTTGTATGATGCACTGTTTGAGATGATGGAACCCGGTCGTGCGAACAAGTACCTTGCTGACGGAACCATTGAAATTGCTCCTCTGGCGTTTATGCGGGGCCGTACGCTCAATGATGCATTCATTGTTCTTGACGAAGCACAGAACACTACTCCTGGGCAAATGAAGATGTTCCTTACTCGTTTGGGCATAGGTTCGAAAATGGTTATTACCGGCGACATTACTCAGGCTGATCTTCCTAAGGGCATATCAGGCTTAAAGACTGTGCGTCAGGTTCTTGATGGTTTGGAAGATATAGCTTTTTGCGAGTTCAAGAATGCCGATGTCGTGCGCCATTCTCTGGTTGCGAGGATTGTTGCTGCCTATGCGCGCGCCGAAGAGATGAATCTCCGTCTGTAAAGAGGTTGCCAATGCAAGTCAATGTACTTATTGAGCATGGGGAAGAGCTCGTTGGTGGCTTTCCTATTGAAGAGCTGTGCACGTTTGTTATGAAAAAGATGAACTTGCCAGAGTGCACCGATGTTACCGTTACGTTCGTTTCCAACGAACGTATCCATGAGCTCAATCGTGAGTATCGAGGAATCGATCGTCCAACCGATGTCTTGTCGTTTGAGTGCGACAATGTTCCATTCGAGGATGAGGTTCTGGATGACGTTGAAGAATATGAATTGGGCGACACCATCATTGCTACAGATGTAGCTCTTGCCCAAACCGAAGAATATGGAACCACGCTAGAAGAGGAAGTGACGATCCTCACCATCCATAGCTTGCTGCATCTTTGTGGATACGATCATATCGAGGATGATGATTACGAGATAATGCATGCTCTGGAAGAAAAGCTGATGCGTGAATGGAACGAGAGCCGCGCATGACGCGTGAAGGCTTTTCTCTTTTTGCCGCGTTCCGTTGTGCGGGGCGCGGAATAATCGACACAGCTCACGAGCGCAATTTTCATATTGAATTTGCTTGCATGCTGCTCTGCATTGCTCTCGGTTTTGGTTTTGGTATTAACCCTTATGAGTGGCTTGTCATTGTAGTTTGCTTTGGCTTGGTTTTGGGCGGCGAGTGTTTAAACTCATCGATTGAAGCAATAGTTGATTTGGCAAGCCCTGAGTATCATGAGCTTGCTCGTAAATCAAAAGACGCCGCCGCTGGCGGTGTGCTGCTGTTTTCTTTGGCCTCATTGGTTGTTGGCCTGATTATTTTTGCGCCGCGAATTCTTTGCCTGCTTGGCCTGATGTAGGGCGCGTTCGTAAAGGAATTATATGGAAATCAATCAAAGCACTATCGATCCAAAGACGTTTAGGTCGGGATTTGTAACTCTTGTTGGTCGGCCAAGTTCGGGTAAATCAACTTTGCTCAATGCTCTTATGGGAAAAAAACTTGCCATTGCGTCGCCCACGGCCCAAACAACGCGCCATCGTTTCCGTGCTGTTCATACTACCGAAGATCACCAGATGGTTATTGTTGACACTCCGGGTGTGCATAAACCCCATGATGCCCTCGGGGAAGAGCTGAATACCACGGCACTAAAGTCACTTGACGGCATAGATGTTGCGGCATTCTTACTGGATGCATCGGCTCCCTTTGGCCGCGGTGACGAATGGGTCATTTCCGAGCTTTCCAAGAACAGGGTTCCGAAGATTCTTGTTCTTTCAAAAATTGACCTGGTGAATGATGAGCTTCTCGACGAACAGCGTCATAAGGCGGTTTCTTTAGGTGATTGGGATGAAGTTGTAGAGGTTTCGTCACTTACAGGTGCTGGCATCGACGATTTCATCGATGCTGTTGTTCGTCGCTTGCCCACCGGCCCACTTTGGTTTCCCGCAGACATGGAAACCGATCAGCCTCTCGAAGTTATCATTGCCGAATTCATTCGTGAGAAGATCCTGCTTACCGCACATGATGAAGTGCCTCATGCTGTTGGCGTGGTTGTTGATGCCATGGAATACAATCGACGAAAGAATCTTCAGAAGATTTATGCCACTGTCTATGTGGAGCGTGATAGCCAGAAAGGCATCATAATCGGTAAGGGCGGGCATGCTATCAAGGAAGTTGGCACCCAGGCGCGCGAGGACCTCGAAACCCTTCTGGGCAAAAAGGTATTTCTCGATCTCAATGTTAAGGTTCGTAAAAACTGGAGACGGGATCTAAACCAGATTCGTCGTTTTGGCTATGGTGAGGGTGCGTAGGATCAATGGCTTCGCGTTCATATAGCGTGAGGGCTTTGGTGCTTCGTCGCACGAAGCTGGGGGAGAGCGATGTGATTTGCACTTTGCTCTCATGTGATGGATCGCAAATACGAGCGGTCGCGAAGGGGGCTCGAAAGCCCTCTTCTTCTTTCGCCTCCCGCTTAGAGGTTTATTCTGTTTGCGATTTGCTTCTCTGCCAAGGGAAAACTCTCGACATCGTCAAAGAGGCGCGCCTACTGGAGGGAAATGAGCATCTTCGTAGGGACTATGCCTTGATGGAGGCAGCTTCGCCTATGGTTGAAATTCTTGACAAAACTACTCAAGTAGGGTTGGAAGATGAACGCTTGTTTCCTATGACATGTGTTGCGCTGAAGGCATTAAAGGCTGCCAATTTGGAAAACGCTGTTGCATCCCCTGAGTGTTATACGGCTGGTTATCTGCTTAAAACGCTTGCTGTTTTGGGCTTTCGTCCTCGTTTTGATACCTGTGTTGAGTGCGGAAATTCAATTTCACTAGAAAGACTTCCCTTTCGTGCGCCCTTTTCGCTTGTTGATGGTGGTATGGTTTGTCCGTCTTGCAGTTATGCGAGCGAAACAATTACCCTTTCTCGCGATACCGTGCTGTGGGCTCAGGCTTTGCTGTTCAGCACTTTCGAGGAGATTTCTCATTTTGAAGTAGAAGTTGACGAACGTTTGCGCGTGATGCGATTCCTTCAGCTGTGGATTCGCCAACATTTGGGTATTTCATTGAAATCTTTGGACTATTTAATATCGCCTAGATAGCTCCATCAACTTTAAACGTTCTCTTTTCCAGACTGGCATTACCCATGGTGGTTACTCCTTGGCGTTATTACGCTACACTGGGTTTTATGAACTTGTTCACTGTGAATGATCTGCTGCAATGTTGAGGGATATTGCAGTAAGTCCTTCAGGTATGGGGATGCCTGAAGGAGGAAAGAGGGGTGTATTATGGCTGCTCCCGCAACCGAACATGTACGTAACATTGTGCTGGTAGGCCAAGATGGTGCCGGCAAAACATCACTTGCCGAAGCAATGCTGCACGTTTCTGGGAAAACTCCGCGCATGGGAACAACTCATGATGGCAAGTCATACCTCGACTATGACGAAGAGGAGATTCGTCGTCATTTCACGTTAGGCACGTCAATTGCGCCCATTCCTTACAAGGATTACAAGATCAATTTGCTTGATACCTCGGGTCAGCCTGATTTTCTTGGAGATACGCTTGCAACTATGCAGGCGGCAGAGATGGCCATGTTCGTTGTCGATGCCGTTGACGGTCCTCAGGTTATGACCACGCGTTTGTGGCATGAGGCTGAAACTATGAGGTTATGCCGCTGCGTTTTCATCAATCACATCGACCGTGAGCATGCCAATTTTGATGTAGCAATGGCCACTCTCCATGCTCGCTTTGGTTCTCGTTTGGGTGCAGTAACTATACCTATGGGCGTTGATAAAGACTTTAAGGGCGTGATCGACGTTCTTCGTATGAAAGCTCGTTACTTTGAGGGAGAAGACGAACGCGTCGAGGAGATTCCTGAGGATTATCTTGATGTTGCCCAAGTTGCTCGCGATAAGTTGTGCGATTTAGTCGCGGAAGCTGACGAAGACTTGATGATGAAATATCTTGATGGCGAAGAGCAGTTAACCCAAGAAGAACTTGAGCAGCTGCTTGATAAAGCGATTGCGCAAGAGATTTTTATACCCGTCTTCGTCGGCTCTACGATTATCAAGCAGGGCATCAAAGGTCTAATGGAGGATATTGCAAGCTATTTTCCCCATCCTCGTGCACACGGGCCCTTCTATTTGGCTAATGGTGAAGAGCTCTATGTCGACGAAACGGGCGAACCTGCTGGGTTCGTTTTCAAGACGCTCTCCGATCCGTATGTTGGCCGCATGAGCTTTATCAAGGTGCTTTCCGGATACCTTGAGCCTGGAATGGAGCTTACGAACGCGCGTAGTAAGAAGAAAGAACGTCTTTCTCATCTTTACGTGATGATGGGCAAGGAGCCTATGGATGTTAAGAGCGCCAAAGCCGGCGATATCATTGTGGTCCCCAAGATGAATGAGACGAAAACCGGTGATACGCTCTCGCTTTCTGGCGATATCGAGGTTGATCCGCTGCCAAGTCCCGTTCCGCTTTACCCCATCGCCCTTGAAGCTGAAAACAAGAAGGATGAGGATAAGCTGGGAACATTCCTTTCCAAGCAAGCGGAAATTGATCCAACCCTGCGTTTGGTTCGATACGAAGAAACTCATCAACAAGTTGTATTTACGATGGGCGACATGCATGTAGATGTGCTGTTGAACAAGTTAAAGAATCAGGCGAAGATCGAAGCGCATCTTGTTCCTGTTCGAATTCCTTATCGCGAGACAATTCAAAAAACCGCAGAAGCAGAGGGTCGTCATAAGAAACAGACTGGCGGCTCTGGACAGTTTGGCGATTGTTGGCTTCGTCTTTCTCCTAACCCAGGTGAAGGTTACGCATTTGAGAGTGAAGTGGTTGGCGGCAGAATTCCGAAGAATCTCATTCCGGCTGTGGACAAAGGTGTTCAGGAAGCCATGGCAGAGGGCTTCCTGGCTGGCTATCCCATGGTTGATATCAAATGCGTAGTGTTCGATGGTTCCTACCATGCGGTAGATTCCAACGAGATGGCTTTCAAGACCGCTGCTCGACTTGCATTCAGGGCTGCCTGTCAGCAAGCCGACCCCATAATTTTGGAGCCTATGGCAGATATGGATATCACTGTTGGCGAGGCGTATGCAGGCGCTGTTATGGGTGATATCTCTACACGTCGAGGTCGAATTGTTGGTACCGATTCCAACGACGAGGGTGAAACCATAATTGTTGTTCGGGTTCCGTATGCTGAAGTCCTCTCGTATACGAAGGATTTGCGAGCCCTTTCTCGTGGTAGCGGAACTTATTCTGTGCGTCTTAATGGATATGAGCCAGCTCCTTACGATGTCCAGAAGAAACTTGTCGAACTATATGAAGCATCCCGGAAGTAGCCAGTCTTGCTTTCTGAAGGCTAAATTTCCTTATTTTCGGCTGCACTTCTTAATTAACGTTGATTGTTCGATGTGAGCCGAAATACTGTTTGGTCTTGATATGAAACCCTAGGGTATTTTCGCCCTGGGGTTTCATAAGCTTTAGCATTGGGGGATTCTTGTCGTAGGCTCATGGAAGAGGATTGTGAGATGTGTCTTGGTGGTGCTTTGAGGCGTAAGTTTGATGTTGTTGGCAAATGGGCCCTTTGCGCCGCTGAAGGCGAACTTTTTTGGAACTCTTCGACGTTGCAGCCATGACCATAATGCCCTTCTCTGGGCATGAATCGAGCTGATTGGCTTTGCTCTCTGGGGCGTTGCGACGGCAATTCCGTTAATTTCTTCACTGAATGTCGTTGATTAATTAGTGGCATTTTGACTATCTTCACATGTCGAACACAACCTCAGAAAGCTGTTGAGCCTGAAAAGACGCTCGCTTATACTAGATAAGCTGCATTTTGCAGTAAGTAGGCTTCACGCCTAGCTCGCATGCACCACCCGCTTGCTTGCTCGGCATGGAGGGAATTAGATGTAGAAAGGTGGACAGATGCCTAACAAGCTTAGCATCTCCAAAGAACGCACTGCAGAGCTCATGGCTGAGTTCGGCAAGAACCCCCAGGACTCTGGTAGCGCAGAGGTACAGGTTGCTATCCTGTCTGAGCGCATCAAGAACCTGACCGAGCACCTGAAGGAACACCCCAAGGATCACCACACCCGTCGTGGCCTGCTCATGCTCGTAGGTAAGCGCCGTCGTCTTCTCGTTTACATCAAGAACCGCGACGTTCTTGAGTACCGTGAACTCATCAAGAAGCTCGGCATTCGCGACAACATCTAAGCATTAAGCCCGCGCTAGCGGGCTTTTTGTATATTCGGCGGTCGGCAATGGAGGCCATTGCTGCTCGCGCACCTGAAAAGCGGGTGCAAAGAGGCTTTGCGCAATAGGGCGCAAGGGAAGTGAAAGAAAAAAGATGGACATTATTACTGAATCGTTCGACCTCTACGGAAAGCACTACACCCTTTCCACCGGCGAGCTTGCAAAGCAGGCTTCCGGTGCCGTGAAGGTCACCTGCGGTGACACCACTGTATTGGTTACTGCTGTGATTTCCGAGCAGGAGAAGGATTATGACTTTTTCCCGCTGACTGTTGATTTCATGGAAAAGATGTATGCGGTAGGTCGAATTCCTGGTGGTTACCTGAAGCGCGAAGCAAAGCCTTCCGACAAGGGTATCCTGACGGCTCGTATGATCGACCGTCCAATCCGCCCTGGTTTCGTTGATGGTTTTAAGCAGGAAGTTCACGTGGTTGCCACTACGTTGGTTGTTGATGGCGAGCATCAGCCCGACACCATCTCTGTAGCAGGTGCTTCTGCGGCTCTCATGGTGGCTAGTGCGCCTTTCGATGGCCCTGCTGCGTGCGTTCGCATCGGTCGCAATATCGATACCGGCGAGTTCATCGTTAACCCGACCTATGAGGAAGAAGAGAATTCCGATCTCGAGCTGACCATTGCAGGTACCAAGGATTATATCTCCATGGTTGAGGCTGGTGCTCAGGAGATTACCGAAGAGGACATGCTTGCAGCCATGACTTTTGGCCAGGAAGCAATTGCGGCGTTCTGTGAAAAGCAAGCTGAATTCTTGGCTAAGGTCGATCCGCAGCCTAAGGAATGGCCTATTCATGTTGCCGATCCTTCTATCGCAGAGCGTGTCGACAATCATTTCGATGAAATGTCGGCCGCATTGAAGGATGCAGACAAGCTTGCTCGTATGGCGAAGGTCGAAGAAGTGAAGAATTCCGTTAAGGAAAACGACTTCACCGAGGAAGAACGTGCTGCTTGGGGTTCTGATATTGCTGCTGCATTGAAGTCACTCGAAAAGCATGCAATGCGTAAGATGGTTATTGAAACGGGCGAGCGTGCTGACGGTCGTTCTAGCACCGAAATTCGTCCTTTGTACATTAAGGCTGGCTATCTCCCTCGTGTTCACGGTTCTGGTCTTTTCCAGCGTGGTCAAACCCAGGCTCTCTCTATTGCGACGCTTGGCATGCTCAACGAATGGCAGCGCCTCGATACCATCGATCCTGCAGAGGGTAAGCGTTACATGCATCAATACAACTTCCCGCCGTACTGCACTGGCGAGGTTGGTCGTATGGGTGCACCTAAGCGTCGTGAAATCGGTCATGGTGCCTTGGCTGAGCGCGCGCTCCTGCCTGTTCTCCCTGATGAGGAAGAATTTCCTTACGCTATTCGCGTAGTTTCCGAGATCATGGAATCCAACGGTTCTTCTTCCATGGCTTCTACCTGTGGCTCTACCCTCGCTTTGATGGATGCTGGCGTGCCTATCAAGGCTCCCGTCGCTGGCATTGCAATGGGTCTTATCAAGGAAGGCGATGACATCGTCATCCTCTCCGACATTCAGGGTCTTGAAGACTTCCTTGGCGACATGGACTTTAAAGTTTGCGGTACAGAGCATGGCATCACTGCACTCCAGATGGACAACAAGGCCAAGGGTCTTTCTGTTGATATTTTGGCCCGTGCTTTGGCTCAGGCTAAGGAGGGTCGCGCCTTTATCATGAAGGCGATGCTCGAGGCAATCGATGCTCCTCGTGCGGAGCTTTCTCCTTACGCTCCTCACATTGAGACCATCCATATTCCTTCCGATAAGATTCGTGATGTTATCGGTTCTGGTGGCAAGGTTATTCGAGGTCTTCAGGATGAGACGAATACCACTATCGAGATCGAAGAAGACGGCACCGTCCGTATTGCTTCCATCGATGCCGAAGGTGGCGCTGCTGCCAAGGCGGCTATCTTGGGTATCGTCAAGGTTCCCGAGGTCGGAGAAGTGTATGACGGCGAAGTCGTTGGCATTAAGGATTTTGGCGCATTCGTTCGTCTTACTCCCGGCAAGGATGGTTTGCTCCACATCTCTCGTATGGCTAACGGCCGTGTGGGCAAGGTTGAAGATGTTCTTAACATCGGAGACATCGTTAAGGTCGAGGTCATTGAGGTTAGTGATAGCGGCAAGATCAGCCTCGATCGTGTCGATAAGCCCGATGTGGTTAGCTCCGAGCGCCCTTCTCGCCACCACGATGATGGTGACCGACGCGGTAAGCGTGAAGGCAGCAATGGCGGTCGCAAACCCCGCCGTCGTCACAACGGTGACCATAACGAGCACTAGGATATAATCATTTCCTGATTGCTCTACTGGCGTTTGTCTGCCCTGTGCGAGCGATAGAATGGTTATTGATAAGCAGATCTGAGAGCCCTCTGACCCTGTAATGGGGCAGGGGGCTCTCTTTCGAAGAAGAGGTTTATTGTATGTCTACGTTTATTACTCGTGGTACCTGTTCTAAGGCCATTAATTTTGACATTGAAGATGGCAAGCTTGCCAATGTGTCTTTTCAAGGCGGCTGCAATGGCAACACTAAGGGCATTTCCATGCTTGTAGAGGGTATGCCTGTCGAGGAGGTTATCGACAAGCTCGAAGGTATTACCTGCGGTCCTCGTAAAACGAGTTGTCCCGATCAGCTTGCAAAAGCCCTGAAGGAAAGCATTGAGTCATAGATTTAGATTGGAAGGGTTGGCGCGCGTATGAGCCAGCAATGTAAAACTGTTTTGGATAATGGCATGACGGTCATTAGCCGAACGATGCCCGATGTTCGCTCGGTTTCTTTGGGCCTCTGGTTCAACGTTGGCTCACGTGATGAGCGTCCCGATCAGGCGGGTCTTACTCATTTTATGGAGCACATGATGTTCAAGGGAACGCCTACTAAAGGCCCCTTGGATATTTCGATGCATTTTGATCGCCTAGGGGCAGAGCTTAACGCTTTTACGTCAAAAGAATACACCTGTTACTATGCTCGCTTTGTTGATGACAAGCTTGAGGACGCCCTTTCTGTTTTGGCGGAGATGGTGATTGAATCAAATTTTTCTCAGGATGCCATTGATACTGAACGTGAAGTAGTGATTGAAGAGATTGCGCGTTCCGAAGACACCCCCGATGATTATGTCTATGAGCTATATTCTCAGAACAACTTGCCTAATCATCCTTGCGGCTTGCCTGTTTTGGGAACTCGAGATCGGGTTGGCAATTATCGACATGCCGATTGCGTCGATTTCCATGCTGAGCATTACCATGCCGGAAACCTCACTCTAGCTGCTGCGGGCAACGTGGACCATGATCAGTTGGTGACATTGGCAAAGCGATACTTTGCTTCCATGAAACCCGGTAAAAAGGAGCATCGAAAGCTTCTTCAGCCTCAATTCTCCTCAGGTTTATTTAGCCAGAAGCGCGATATCGAGCAAGCCCATATTGTGTATGGTGTACCCTGGCTGCCCCTGGGAAACGAACGGCGATATATCGCCACGGTGCTCACCACCATTCTTGGCGGTTCTATGTCTTCACGTTTGTTTCAGGAGGTACGCGAAAAGCGCGGTCTTGTATATTCGATTTATGCGATGCAAGCTGGCTATCAGGGTGTTGGGCAGTGGTGTATTTATGCTGGCACACGACCTTCCAACACTCAGGAAGTTATGCGGCTTATCCGTTCTGAGCTGGACGCGATTGCTCAAGACTATGTTTCCGAGGATGAGCTTTCTCGCAATATTGACCTTATCTGCGGACAGCTCCTTCTTGGCTTGGAGTCGACCAATTCTCATATGGTTCGATTGGGAAAACGCGAGACTCTCGGTTTGGAGCAAACTACCCCCGAACAGCAAACGGAAGGATACCGGTCCGTTACTAAGCAGCAGGTGCTCGATATGGCTCAAGAGCTCCTCTCGGCAGAGCCGGCTATCGCTGTTATATCGCCATATAGTCAAGAAGAGCTTTCGGATCTTGTTTTTGGCTAATTCCCTAATCCGTTAAGTTGTTGGTAGCTCTAGTCTTGCTTGGTGGCATTTAAGTCGCCTACGAGTGCTTAACATATTTGAATCATTTAAGTCGTATAGTTGCGATTAGTTGCCTGAAATGGGTATTTGAATAGGAGTACGTATGATTTCTGTTGCTGTTGCTGTTGCTGGTTATGCCGGCCGCATGGGTTCCGCTGTCGTGGATGCGGTCACCGCTGCTAAGGACATGGAAGTGGTATGCGGGATTGACCCGTTTGGTGGAGAAGCATCTTTTGTTACCTATAAAAGCATTGATGAGGCACTTCAGGGTTCATCCTTTGATGTTTTAGTCGATTTTACCCAGCCTAGCGTTGTTGCCAAGACTTTGGAAAAGGCCTTGCCGGCAGGCGTGGATTGCGTTGTGGGAACAACGGGGATGAGCGATGATACCCTCAATGCTCTTGCTGCGAGCGCTAAACCTGGCACATGCTTATTTTATGCTCCAAATTTCACCACTGGTGCGGTGCTTATGATGGAATTCGCCAAAGCTGCCGCTCCTTACTTCCCTGAATCGGAGGTTATTGAATTCCATCACTGCAATAAGAAAGATGCGCCAAGCGGCACTGCGGTGCGCACTGCTCAGATAATCTCTCGTTCCAGAGATTTCACTAGCGTTGCTCCTGGCTCTGAAACCGAGATTGATGGATGTGAAGGTGCGCGCGGGGCATTGGTGGAAGGTGTCCCAGTGCATTCTGTACGTTCAATGGGGTACGTTGCAAGTCAAGAAGTGATTTTCGGATCGATGGGGCAGACGCTGACTATTCGTCACGATTCATGGGATCGTACTTCCTATATGCCAGGTGTTCTTCTTGGTATCCGTTCGGTAGGCAAATGCAGCGGCTTAGTCGTTGGTTTGGAAAACTTCATGGCATAGCGCCGTACAACATGCAATAATGAGCCACGTTGAATTAGCGAATGAAGGAGTTACACATGACCGCTGCAAATGAGCCACGCTTTGGTCGCATGATTCCCGCAATGGTTACCCCATTTGACGAGAATCTTGAGCTCGACCTAGATCAGGTACGTGCTTTGGCTCGCCGCCTTGTAGACGGCGGAAGCGATGCTCTTATCGTTAATGGCACCACAGGTGAAAGCCCTACGGTGTTCTATCCTCAGAAGATGAAGCTGTTTGAAGCAGTTCTTTCTGAAGTTAAGGGTGAAGTGCCGGTTATCGCCAATGTTGGAGATAATTGCACCGCTGATACGGTTGATTTTGCCCGTGATGTTCAGAAACTCGGCGTTGATGCGTTTATGTTGGTGGTTCCTTACTATAACAAGCCCCCGCAAGAAGGCCTCTATCAGCACTTTAAGACTATTGCAGATGCCGTCGACCTTCCTATTATTCTGTACAACATCCCCGGTCGTACTGGTATCAATATGACGCCTGAAACAACGTTACGACTTGCCAACGATTGCGATAATATCGTTGCCATCAAGGAAGCTTCTGGCGATCTTGACCAGGTTGCAGAGATTATCGCTAATGCGCCCGAAGGATTCGACGTGTATTCTGGCGATGATTCCCTTACTTACGACATGATGAAATTAGGTGCCGCTGGCGTAATTTCCACAACAGGCAATGTTGCGCCTGATCGCATGAAGGAAATTACCACCCTTTGTGCCGAGGGGAAATTTGATGAGGCTGCGGTTGCCAATGAAAAGCTCCTGCCCTTGATGAATGAGCTTTTTGTTACGGCTAATCCGATCATGGTCAAGGAGGCACTGAATCTTTCCGGCTTCCACGTTGGCGGAGTTCGTCTTCCTTTGGTGGACGCTACTCCTGAGCAATCTGATCATTTGGCTCAGGTAATGCGCGAAGTTGGTGTTTTGAAGTAAGCTTCGGCATTTGTCATACGTTTCCAAAAGCGAGGTTTCGACCTCGTTTTTTTTGTATATTTTTCACTTTGCGTTTGTTTCGAATTCGGCTAATTCTGTTGGATTCTTTTCAGGGAAGATAGGGAAGAATTCATGGATGATTAACATATTTGAGTTGGGAACGTTATTATAAATTAGTTAATCTATGCGTTATTTGCGCACTGCTTTGGTCTGCAGATGGGCCTGACTTGCTAGGTATTAGAGGGCCTCATCTTATATATGAAGTACAAATACAGAATGAAAAGGAATCTAATGGCTGAAGAAATCAATGAGCCTAAAAATATTCAGGGTAAACCCCAAGCAACAGAATCGGTGAAGCATGTTCACCTTGAGCGGAAGCGTCCAAAATTATCGAAATTCGACGACGAGAATTCGAAGAGTGCTAAAGATAAAAGCTCCGAGGCAGGTAAAAAACATCATTCCCAAAATTCAAATCGCGGAAAAAAATCTGTCCAGCATAACCACGCGGGCAAGCGCGATCCTAAGGCTAAGCTTCGCATAATCCCCTTAGGCGGTCTGGACGCTATCGGCAAGAACATGACCGCTTTCGAATGCGCTAACGATATGGTGCTTGATGATGCTGGCCTTATGTTCCCCGATGACAATCATCCAGGTGTTGACCTGATTCTGCCTGATTATTCATATGTTCTTGAGCATGCTGATAAGTTGCGCGGAATAGTAATTACCCACGGGCACGAGGACCACACGGGCTCTTTGCCGTATTTGCTTAAAGATCTTGATCGCAAGGTTCCTATTTACGCAACCAAGCTTACTCTTGGCCTTATCGAGGGCAAGCTTAAGGAACATAAGATCAAGAATGCCAAGTTATGCGAAATAAAGCCCGGCCAGTCTATTAAGCTTGGGTGTATTACTGCCGAGTTTTTCTCCGTCAACCATTCTATTCCCGGTGCAGTTGGTGTATTTTTCCGCACTCCTGCTGGCAATGTGCTTCATACAGGCGACTTTAAACTGGATCAAAGTCCTATTGATGGGGTTCGTACTGACTTCGCCGCTCTCTCCCGCTTTAGCGAAGAGGGCGTTGACTTGATGATGTCGGATTCTACCAATGCCACCAATCCGAATTTCACCCCCTCCGAAGCGGAAGTCGGCAAAGTTCTCGACTCTATCATTTCTCGGGCCAAGGGTCGTGTTATCGTTGCTTCCTTTGCTTCTCATATTCATCGTATGCAGCAGATCTGCGATGCGGCGGTGCGTAATGGGCGTAAGGTTGCTGTCACTGGTCGCTCTATGGTTCAGAATACCGACATTGCGCGTCGCCTAGGGTATTTAAAGATCGCTGATAAGGACATTATCGATGCGTACGATCTGAAAGGCTGTCCTCCTGATTCGTATGTAGTTATGTGCACGGGCTCGCAGGGCGAACCGCTTTCTGCACTTGCTCGAATTGCAAGTGATAACCATAAGACTATTTCGGTTGATGAAGGCGATACGGTTATTATTTCGGCTACGCCTGTGCCCGGTAATGAAAAAGCCGTAACTAAGGTAACGAATGACTTGGCTAAGATTGGAGCGGATGTTTACGACAAAAGCCGTGCCCGTGTTCACGTTTCCGGCCATGCTTCAGCGGAGGAACTGAAGCTTGTTCTTTCTATCGTTCAGCCTAAGCACTTTATGCCAGTCCATGGCGAGGCCACTCACTTACGGGCTCACGCTGCGTTGGCTGAAGCTACAGGCGTTCAGAAAAAGAATATCTTCATTTGCGAAAACGGCGAATCTCTTGAGTTGACCCCAAAGGGGGTTCGTCGAGGAAAGCCCGTTCCGAGCGGTATTATCTTGGTCGATGGATTAAGCGTTGGCGATACCTCCGAGTTTGTTTTGAACGAAAGAACGAATCTTGGTTCACAAGGCGTTGCAGTTATTGCCTGCGCCGTCAAAGCGGAATCACACGATTTGCTCAGTGGCGTTCAGGTGGAAATGCATGGTATTCCTGGCGGTGATGAGCCCCAATTTGTTGAAGCTGTAACGAATGCTGTTTCGAGCGCATTGAAGCGATCTCTTTCAAAGAACGAAGAGTCTCGTGCCGTAAAGCGTGCCGCTCGAAGCGCTTTGCTTTCAATTCTTTGGGAGCGCACCAATCAGCGCCCTCTAGTGGTAATCAACATCCTCGAGGTCTAGAGATCCAGGCCTCAGGGCCTCATGCGAAGCTAAACTCACACTAAACGCACGAAAGGTTTCGAATGGCATCTCAGCAAACAGGGCGCCGAAACAAACACCAGTCAAGTAAGGCGGGCTCCCAGCCGGGGGTCCGCAAGCTTGCTTCGCGTGAAAAAAAATCACAGCATCGTGATTCTGCGCCCAGTTACGGCCATATTTTTGATGAGCGTACCAAGCGCGATATATCTGCGGTTGCCTTAATAGTGCTTTCCATTGCTCTATTCGCCATGGTGTTTATGGGGTCTGAGGGCGTTGTAACGGGCGCGATATCTCTCGGACTTCGTTTCTGCTTCGGCATTGGCGCATACGTGCTTCCCTTTTTGCTTATTGGTTTGGCAGCTACGTTGCTAATTCGTTTTGAACGAGAGATGGTGCCAGCACGTGTGGCAATTGGGTTCGGTCTTTTGTTCCTTGCGTTCTTAACTATTGTGTCTCTTTTCACGCCAGGTGCTGATGTTGATCCAAATTGTTTGTTTATCCAGGTGTTACTTGTCGACCATGGTGGCTATGTGGGTGGCGCTATCGCCTGGGCAGGTCTCGAGCTGTTCGGTTTGACCGTTTCCATGATTTTGATGATTGGCTTGATCATCATTGCGCTAATCGTAATTGGCTTCTCTCTGTCGTCTCTCATCGAAAACATTCGCGCTCATGCGGCAGGTCGCTCCGATGCATCTGGAGACGAAGAAGACGGATTTGATCACTTGCCTCGTATGTCCTTCGCTCGCGTTAGGAAGGGCAAGAATTCCGTTGATGCAGGTTGCACTGATCCAACGAAAGTCGATGTTCATGGAAGTATGCCCACACAGGCCATCGACGCGAATAAAGCTGCTTTTGCTGCTGGTAAAACTCAGGTAATTTCCGAGATGCCATCTAAATCATTGAAAAAAAGCCAACGCACGAATGGCCAGCGCGCTCGTGAAGCTGCAGTGCAAACCACCATGGCATTTGACGCGGCTTCCCCGAAAGCTGCAGGGGAGGCGCCCAAGCAACTTACCCGAAAGCTTGGGTCGCGTCCTAAAGCTGACAAGAAGGACGAGCTGTCACTTCCTCAGGATCAGGCCGCTAGGCCTGTCCGCAAAAAGGCGTCAGATGTTGCTACACCAGAGCCATTGGAGGGTTTTGATCTCCCCGAAATGAGCTTGCTTAATACTTCCGAAAAAACTCCAGTCACCAAGGAGAGCGAGGCTTCCCTTCGTGCCACTGGTTTGTTGCTCCAGGAGACGCTTTCCGACTTTGGCGTAGGCGCTGATGTTGTTGGTTGGGTTCACGGGCCTACCGTTACCCTGTTTAAGGTCGATCTTCCTTCAGGTGTTCGAGTAAATCGTGTCTCTAATTTGACTGACGATATAGCGCTTGCTCTTGCTGCGCCTGGTGTTCGCATCTTTGCTCCTATTCCAGGCACTAATTACGTTGGTATTGAAGTGCCCAACAAAAAACGCGAGACAGTATTTTTGGGTGATGTCCTGAAAGATGCTCCTGCCGGACCTCTTCAAATTGCCATTGGCAAGGATGTGGAAGGTGAAAGCATCGTTAGCAATTTGGCAACTATGCCCCATTTGCTAATTGGTGGTACGACGGGCTCTGGTAAATCGGTCGCCATCAACGGCATGATTATGTCGATTCTTATGCGTGCTACGCCTTCCGAAGTACGTATGATCATGATTGACCCTAAGCGTGTTGAGTTTACTCCCTATAATGGCATCCCTCATTTGTACGTTCCTGTTGTTACCGAAGCGAGGGAAGCGGCTAGCGCTCTCTCCTGGGCCGTAGCCGAGATGGAGCGTAGGCTGAAGGTTTTTAGTGGCATTGGCGCTAGAAATATCGGTCAATACAATGCCAAGGTTCAAAAGGGGCTCGAAATCAACGATGCTCCCGCGGCTGAGATGCCGTATATCGTCATCATCATCGATGAGCTCGCAGACCTTATGATGAATGTAGGCAAAGAGGTGGAGTTTTCGATTTCGCGTTTAGCTCAGCTTGCGCGTGCAGCGGGAATCCATCTCATCGTAGCAACGCAGCGCCCCTCTACGAATGTAGTTACGGGTCTTATCAAGGCTAACATCACCAATCGTATCGCGTTTAATGTTGCTTCCGGTATCGATTCGCGTGTCATCCTGGACACTCCCGGCGCTGAAAATCTTATTGGTCTAGGAGACCTGCTGCTTTCCAAGCCCGAGTTGGCCAAACCTCAGCGAATTCAGGGCTGCTTTGTTTCCGAGGATGAGATATCTGCTGTCGTGGAGAAATTGAAGTCGCAAGGAGAGCCCGAATATCACAATGATATTCTTAAAACCAATCTCATTACTCTAGGGGATTCTATGCCCGATGGTTCCGGTGGAACTGCCTCTGGCTCTGATGATCCCTTGGTGTGGGATGCCGCTGAGATAGTGGTTTCTTCAGGTATGGGCTCTACGTCGAACCTGCAGCGCAGGCTTAGCGTAGGGTACTCGCGTGCTGGCAGGATTATGGACCTGCTTGAAGAGAAGGGCATCGTTGGTCCACCAAACGGGTCAAAGCCTCGCGAGGTTTTGGTTGACCCGATGGAACTCGAAACTATCAAAGCCTTTGAAGCTAATGATTCGCAGTAAGTAAGAAGAGGTAGGAACGTCATGCACCAGATCAGCTTCGGCAGCGTGCTTAAGGAAGCGCGATTGGCCCAAGGGCGAGACCTGGCTTCGGTATCTCGCGATCTGCGTATTCGCCAGGATATTATCGTCGCGATCGAAAATAGTGATTTTAAGCGCATGCCCTCTCGTGGATATGCGCGCAATATGATCATTGCTTATTCTCGGCTCCTTGGCCTTAACGCTCAGGATGTCAGCAGAATGTACTTAGATCAGGAATATGCCTATCAGGTAGAGCAGGCTCATCAAAGCGTTGGTGACTCTATTCGAATGCATCGCGATCCGCATGGACGCGAAGCCAACGGATACGCTACTTCGTCATTTGAAAAAGTTGGTGGGCGGGTTGCTCGTAAATCTCGTTCATCTTTTTCTCAGCCCGATGAAAAAGATCTGTATGATGGCAGTTCTAATGGGTTTGGTCGAGCCGTGTATTCTCAAAACGCCGATGTATACCCTTCGCATCACAACCCTCAGGTCGCTTATCGCGCCCGTAGATCTGCTATGCCTTCGGGGAAATATGGAAATATGTATGCAGCTCCGCAGAATATCCCGAACCCAAATAGAAGTCGGAATATCCTTGTTGCTATTATCGCTGTTGTTGTCATCGTTGTTGTTCTCGTTGTGGCTATGATGCTGTCGCATCAAACTGCGCCTCAGACCAATATCCCTGTTACCGGTGCTCAGTCTACGCAAAATGCAGAAAGCGAATCTTCGTCAGATCAGCAGCAAACAGATTCCTCTCCTGACCAAACTGCTCCAACTGAATTCACCTTGAAATATTCCGTTGATAAGGGCAGTGAGTCTTATATCGAAGTTTATGTTGACGACAAGGTCCAAGAGTCGGGTACAGTGTCTGGGCCAGCGGAAAAAACCTACACTAGCTCGTCTAAAATTCGCTTTGTTTCTACTGAAACAAAGGGCGTATCGGTAACGATCAATGATGAAGCTGTTGATCTTAAGGCCAACAGCTCAGGTATCGTAAACCAAACTTTTTCCTTTAGCGAAATCCTAGATCAGTGGTATAACGATCATCCGAATGTGAAGCGGGATACGTCTGCTGCTGCATCGTCGAGCTCTCAAAGCTCGTCGGACAGTTCGACCGACTCTGCTAAGACGTCATCTGCGAGTTCCAGGTCGTCGTCATCTGAATAGGACGCGTTTTGCCTACGTAGATGTTTTTGGGTTAGCACGATTTTCAGATGAATCGTGCTAACCTATTTTTCTATATGGCCTAACATGATGGCTTTATTAAATTCGATTTTGAGAGGATTAACCATGGCTAAAGATTCTAGCTTCGACGTTGTATCCCAGATTGATATGCAGGAAGTCGATAATGCTTTCGGGCAAGCGAAGAAGGAGATTTCTCAGCGTTATGACCTTAAAGACTCTGGTGCTGACATTGCATTAGACAAGTCCGGTAAAACCCTTACGGTATCTGCGCCGAGCGATTTTGTTAATAATCAGGTAAAGGATGTTCTTACCTCTAAGCTTATTAAGCGCGGAATCGCTCTGAATGCTCTTGATTGGGGCAAGCTTGAGTCTGCTACCGGTGGATCGGTTCGCCAAACCGCTAAGATTATTGAGGGTATCGATCGTGACACGGCAGGAAAAATCAACAAGGACATCAAGGCTACTAAGCTCAAGGTGAAGGTCACCATCGAGGGAGATAAGCTTCGCGTATCAGGGCCCAAGCTCGATACCCTTCAAGAGGTTATTGCCTTTTTGAAAGAGAAGGATTACGGTCAGCCTTTGCAATTTACTAATTATCGCTAGGAATTCGTTGCATCATGTCAAAAAACGTATCCTTTTTAACGCTTGGTTGTGCAAAGAACGAATCGGATAGCGCCCGAATGCAGGAAGACCTTATTCAAGCTGGCTATTCTATTGTCGATATCGCCGATTCTGCTGATGTTATCGTCGTCAATACATGCTCGTTTATTCAGTCGGCTATCGAAGAAAGCCTTGATGCCGTATTTGAAATAGCTGGTTATGATTCGGTTGCTTCAGGGGATACCAAACTTGTGGTGTGTGGGTGCATGCCTTCTCGATTTGGTGACGATCTCGAAGAAGAGCTAACCGAGGCAGACAAATTTGTTAGCTGCAGAGAAGAAGATAATATCGTTGAAATAATTGACGATCTTTTGGGTGTATCAAGCGTACGTAATTCCGTTGAAGTTGATTTCGATTATGCACCTAGCGAGTATGTGAAGATCTCTGACGGATGCAATCGCTTTTGCTCGTTTTGTACCATCCCGTTCATTCGTGGTCGATATCACAGCTTTTCTTATGATGAAATCGCTTCTGACGTTAAGGCTAAGGTTGAATCTGGCACCAAAGAAATCGTGCTCATAGCTCAGGATTCTGGTATCTGGGGTCTTGACTTGAAACCTCGCGAGAACCTTGCTTCGCTGCTGAAGCGATTGTCTGAAGCGTATCCTGATACCTGGTTCCGAGTTATGTACCTACAGCCCGCCGGGATGACAGATGAGCTGCTTGACGTCATGGCTACTCATGACAACATCTGCAATTATTTTGATATACCTTTGCAGCATTGCGATTCGGAGATTTTGAAGTCGATGAATCGTTCTGGCTCACGTGCCGAATACGAACAGATGGTTGCGCGTATTCGCCAGCGTATTCCTGGTGTTGCTTTGCGTACGACGTTAATAGTTGGTTATCCAGGCGAAACAGAAGAGCAATTTGATGATCTTTGTGATTTTGTTTCGGAGACCGAATTTGATTATGTGGGTATTTTTGCCTATTCGCCCGAAGACGGTACCCCTGCTGCCGAATTGCCTAATCAGGTTGATGAAGACACCAAACAGGCACGTCTTCAAGAGCTCCGCGACATTGCCGACGCCGTTTCGTCCCATGTCGTTTCTCAGCGAATAGGAACGAGCATGGACGTTCTCGTCCTTGGTTGTGAGGAAGACGGTCAATTGTATGGCCGTGCACAATGCCAGGCCCCCGATGTTGACGGTGTGACCTATTTGGAAAACGGTGCTGTTGGCGAGGTTCATACCGTATCAATCAGTGACACGCTTCTTTACGAGATGGAGGCCCTGGGTGACTGAAAAGGAATTTGACGAAACTACGCTGTGGACTCCGGCCAATATTGTCACCCTTGTCCGGATCCTGCTTGTCCCTGTCTTTGTCGTGGCAATAATTTCCCCTTGGCCGACTTATATACCGGATTGGCATAATGCCGAGCTCTGTAAGCCTTGGGTTGCTGCACTGATTTTCGCAATTTTATCGTGCACTGACGCGTTGGATGGATATTTGGCGCGAAGCAGGGGAGAGGTAACGAACTTCGGAAAGTTCATAGATCCCTTGGCCGACAAGATCTTGGTGGCGGCGGCGTTATTGGCGCTTATCGAACTTCAGGTTCTTCCTTCATGGGTTGCGTTGCTCATAATCGCTCGTGAGTTCATTGTTTCGGGTCTTCGAATGCTTGTGGCGACGCATGGAGTTGTTGTTGCGGCAAGTTGGTATGGAAAATTCAAGACGGTGTTCCAGATCATTGCGATCTTACTCTTTATCGTTAAGGGTTCCGACGCGTTGCTCGCACTGCATCCTGATATGGAACTTGCTTTGTACGTGATCTCGTGGTTCTTCATGATAGTTGCGCTAGTGCTCACCGTCGTTTCTATGGTTGACTATTTTATGAAGTGCGCTCCCATTCTTGGGTTTGGTAATGCGGGTTCGAAAAAGGACTCCGATGATTTCTCGTGCTCTCCAAAAGCCGTTATTGATCGCGCTATTAAAGAAGGCAAGCATCTTTCAACTGCTGAGAGCTGTACGGGTGGTCTTATTGGTGGCGCTCTCACTGGCGTGCCTGGTAGCTCGGCTGTTGTCGAGGGCGGAATTATCAGCTATTCCAACGATGTCAAAATTAATGTGTTGGGTGTTTCTGCAGCCGATCTTGAGCGGGTTGGCGCAGTAAGCTCCGAGGTTGCTGCCTCAATGGCGGAGGGTTCTCTTCGCGTTGCAAATTCCGATATAGCCGTAGCTGTTACCGGGATCGCGGGGCCTGGCGGGGCTGTTCCTGGCAAGCCCGTTGGCACTGTTTGGTTTGGCTTGGCAACTAAGAACAATACTAAAACCTTTATTCGTCATTTTGACGGCAATCGTAATGCCGTACGCAGTGCTACTGTGGATTTTGCGCTTGAGCTATTCGCTTACGCTCTTGACGATAGCCGATCCGAGCCAGTTTCCGATTAGCTTCTGATTTGAATATATTTCGCATCACTTTAGTACCGCGTTCTCATGTATTTGAGAACGCGGTTTTACTATTAGCTTTGCTTAAGCGAAAAGTATTGCAATCGAACGCATGTTCGGATATTCTCGTTTAGGTCCAATCGCAATACCTTCGGCTAGGAGAAGAAATGAGCCAGGACAAAGCAAAAACCCTCAAGATCACTACTGATCAGATTGAACAGAAATTTGGCAAGGGTGCCATTATGAAACTGGGGGAGAACACCAACATGCAAGTTGGCGTAATTCCAACCGGAGCCCTTCCATTAGATATCGCTTTAGGCATCGGTGGCGTTCCTCGTGGTCGAATTGTTGAGGTGTATGGCCCTGAATCAAGCGGTAAAACGACCATTGCTCTTCATATAATTGCTGAGGCGCAGGCTGCAGGTGGTGTTGTTGCCTTTATTGACGCCGAGCATGCGCTGGATCCTGTCTATGCTGCTAAGCTTGGTGTTGATGTAGACGAAATGCTTATATCGCAACCCGACACTGGTGAGCAGGCGCTCGAGATCTGCGATATGCTTGTTCGCTCTGGCGCTATTGACTGTGTAGTTGTCGACTCGGTTGCGGCTCTGGTTCCTAGGGCCGAAATCGAAGGCGAAATTGGCGATACCACGGTTGGCCTTCAGGCTCGTCTGATGAGCCAAGCATTGCGTAAGCTTGCCGGATCTCTTTCTCGGTCTAATACCACTTGCGTTTTCATTAATCAGCTGCGCGAAAAAATCGGTGTCATGTTCGGTAATCCTGAAACAACTACAGGTGGCCGAGCATTGAAATTCTATTCGAGCGTTCGTCTTGATGTTCGTCGTTTTGACTCGGTCAAAAAAGATGGTGAGTTCATCGGTAATCGAGTTCGAGTCAAAGTGGTTAAGAACAAGGTTGCTCCACCCTTTAGGCAGGCCGAGTTTGACATCATGTATGGTGAGGGAATTTCAAAAGAGGGCTGCGTTCTCGACATGGGCGTTGAGGCCGGTTTTGTTAAGAAGAGTGGTTCATGGTTCAACTATGGTGATGAACGCTTGGGCCAGGGCCGCGAAGCCGCTAAACGTACCCTGAAGGAGCATCCTGATATTCGAAATGAAATTGAAAACAAGGTGCGTGCGGAATACAATCTTCCTGCCATCGGCGAGGAGCCTATTGCAACTGATCTTTTTGCAAATTCCATCGAGGCTTAAATCGAATGGTTTTCATTGATGCCAAGACGCTTGCGGAGCGGTTTCCGCAAGCGTCTTTTTCTTCACCTAAAAGTCAGGTGCTGCAGGAGAATTATAAATCCGATGAGTTGAAGGAAGCTTTTAAAAAGATCGAGCGATTGGTTAGGGTCAGAGATCGATCGGTCCTTGAAGTGCGAAACCGTCTTGATCGTGACGGGTTCGCAGTTGATGTTGTGGATGCGGCTGTAGACCGAGCTTTATCCGTGGGATATTTAGACGATACACGTTTTGCCGATGTTCTTGTGCGTTCGCGGCTTCGCTCCGGAAAAGGTTTATCTGGCATACTTCGTGAACTTCGAAATCACGCTATCGATCCCTTTGAGCAGCTTGAAGGCTTCCCGGAAGATTATTTACGGGAAAATCCGAGCCAGGAAGAAGCAGCTATTGCCCTGCTGTGTCGTAAGCCACCACGGTCTAAGAACGAAAAACAGGCAGCATATGCGAAGTTGATCCGCTCGGGCTATTCTGTTGATATTGCCGCTGAAGCAACCAAACGATGGTACGAGGCCAAAAACAGCAAGTGAATCATCGATGTTTGATGCATTCTCTGGAAAAAACGGCGTGTCTCTTTGCGGGACATGCTGTTCTCGGCGCATTTTCTGCAATTTTAAGCTATTATCAAATAGCTTGAGCTTACGCACCAGGTTTGGTGCTTTTAGATATTTTCTACAATGTAATAGTGTCGTTTTTCCTCGGCGTATGCTCTTGCCCCGGTATTCCAGGGCATTTATGTTGCCCTTTTGCCTTCCTAGTTAATACGCAACATGAACGAAAGGGAGTTTCATGGTTGAAATCATAATCGCCGCCGTGGTAGCGATTGTTGTTGGCTTTTTGATTGGTTATTTCCTAATGCAGAAGGTGCTCAAGGAGCGCAATGACGCTACGGCTCTTGAAGCCCAGAATACACTTGCCGATGCTCAGCGCGAGGCTGAAAGCTTGAAGCGCGAGGCTCTTGTTGAAGCGAAGGATGAAGTCCTCAAAATGAAGCAGGATGCTGAGCGAGAGAGCAAGGAACGTATGAAGGCTGTGCGTTCCAGCGAAAATCACCTCAATCAACGTGAGCAGAGTCTTGATAAGCGCACCGAAGCCCTCGATCATCGTGAGCATCAGATTTCCTCTTTGCAGGGTCAGGTTGACCGTCGTGCAAAAGATGTTGAGCGCGCAGAGGCTGAAGTTGCAACCCGTCTTGAAGAGGTTGCCGGTTTGACCGCAGAAGAAGCTAAGACAGAATTACTGGATGGCCTGAAAGAAGAGTGCGTTCATGAGTCGGCTTCCATCATTCGCGACTCTGAAGCACGAACTCGAGCCGAAGCTGATAAGAAAGCCCGCGAAATCCTAAGTGTGGCAATTCAACGTTTGGCTGCGGACCATACTTCACAGATTACGGTATCTACAATTCACATTCCTTCTGACGATTTGAAGGGTCGCATTATTGGTCGCGAGGGTCGTAATATTCGTTCTTTTGAGCAGATTACGGGCACTAACCTCATTATCGATGACACTCCTGAATGCGTAACGGTTTCGACCCACGATCCCGTTCGTCGTGAAATTGCCAGCGTTACTATGCAGAATCTTATTAGTGACGGACGTATTCATCCTGCTCGTATTGAAGAGATGTTCCATAAAGCTGAGAAGTACGTTAATCAGCAGATTAAAGAAGCCGCTTCTCAGGCGACTTTTGATACTGGCATTCATGACCTTAATCCCGAATTGGAAAAGATTCTTGGTCGATTGCGCTACCGTACTTCCTATGGCCAGAATGTCCTGAATCACTCTCTCGAAGTTGCCTATCTCTGCGGGATGATGGCTTCGGAGCTCGGCCTTGATCCGGTTCCCGCAAAACGCGCAGGCCTTTTGCACGATATCGGCAAAGCAGTGGATCATGAGATCGAAGGCTCCCATGCTGTGATTGGTGCAGATCTTGCACGTAGGTATGGTGAAGAGCCCATGATCGTTCACGCCATCGAGGCTCATCATAACGATGTTGAACCCAATAGCGTTATTGATGTATTGGTTCAGGCCGCCGATGCTGTTTCTGCCGCACGACCCGGTGCGCGCAAGGAAAATATCGAATCCTATATTAAGCGCCTTGAGAAATTGGAGGAAATCGCCAATTCTTACCCTGGCGTTGAACGTACTCATGCTATTCAGGCCGGACGTGAGGTTCGTGTTATCGTTTCTCCTGAGAAGGTCGATGAGGCGCATTCTACGGTTTTGGCGCATGATATCGCACATCAAATCCAAAGCGAAACCAAGTACCCCGGCCAGGTTAAGGTTGTCGTAATTCGTGAAACCCGCGCTGTTGATTTTGCCAAATAACGAGTATAGGCCCGCGCTTTTTGCGCGGGCTTCTTTTCTTTATGCCTAATACTTCACTCCAACAATTCATTCAGAACATTTCTGGCGAAGATCACACCCGTGTTCAAGACGATCTAGGCAATGGGTTTGTGCGTCTTCGCGCAGCAGAGGCACAGCGGCGTCAGGCAAAGCAGGATATACGGTCGTTTGAAGATGTGGTAATTGAAATGCTTCGCAATGCCCGTGATGCCAACGCGAAGGCTATATTTATAGCGACCTGGTCCACAAAAGAACAGCGCTTCCTTACCATGCTTGACGACGGTGATGGCGTACCGCTTCAGCTGCAAGATACCATCTTTGAGCCCTTTGTTACCTCTAAGCTCGACAGCTTCCATGCTGATAGGTGGGGAGTGCATGGACGGGGCATGGCCTTATATTCAATACGACAGAACACTGATTCTGCTCGGGTTATTGCTTCTGCTCCTGGTTTGGGCTCCATCTTCTCGGTAGTGAGTTCCTTCTCCCGATTGAGCGAAAAGCGCGACCAGTCAAGCGCTCCTTCAGTTACAGTCAATGAAGACGGCAAGCCGGTTCTTCGCGGTCCTCACAATATTATGCGCACCGTGCTTGAATTTGCGATCGACGAACGAGATGGTGTTGCGGTGTATTTGGGGAGTCCCGCTGAGATAGTTTCGACTCTGTATTGGTTGGGTAATTCAGCGGTGTCTAATACCGCTGAAGAGTATTCTTGCGAAACTGGGGGGCTGCCTTATATTCAGCGTTTTGCTTTTTGTCCAGACGCTTCCGCTCTTGCGCAGCTTGCCAATGATTTCTGTTTGCCTATGTCTGCTCGGACTGCATATCGAATTTTTAATAATGAGATTAAACCCCTGGCGGTTCATTTACAGACAATGCTTGGTGATCAAGTTTCTTCTTCTGCAAAAGTAAAGCCTGAGCGAAAAACTTTATCCGATAGCTCAATTCGCATTTCTAAAGAAGACCTCGAAATGTTTTCCAACCAGGTAATGGGGGATTATGCTCAGCTTGCGCAATCCTATTACCTAAATGCTGACGTTGCGCCAAACATTCGTTGCTTGGGTGGCGAGCTAGTCTTGCGTATTCCCCTGAGGCGTGATGAATAGTTCGTTTAGGTATGTTCTCAGCTTCCAGAAGCTAAATTGGTATAGCATTCCCTTGTAGTCAAGTTTGCCGTTTGCCTGTTTACTAGCTAATGAGTAAAATATATCGGCGTGAATCTGCTTGATTTACTGCTTAAAACACACCACAACCACACCACAAACTAATTGAAAGTAACGCAATATGAGTGATATTTCAGCTAAGGCTTCTAATGTTCTTCAGACTAATGGGTGCCTGAAGGTCTCCTCGAAGTCTTCTCCTGCATCAGTTGCTGGTGCTATTGCCGGCATGATGAAAGACGGTGTTCCTGTTGAGATTCAGTCTGTTGGTGCTGGTGCGGTTAATCAAGCGGTTAAAGCTATTGCCATTTCTCGTGGCTTTCTTTCGCCTGTTGGCATAGAAATTCTATGCGTTCCTTCGTTTGCGGATATCGTTATTGATGGAGAATACCGTACGGCTATTCGCTTCTCGGTGGAACCGCGTGTTCCTGTTACGTCTCATGACATCGCGCAGAGCCAGTCCTCTGAATTTGAGTAGAGGTAAATATGACGAACCAACTTTCTAACGTTGAGCCTGATGTGTCCACTGAGGGCTCTTCTCATCTAATGAATATATTGGATTGGGAAGATCTATCTGATGGTCCCATCTCGGGCAAGACATTTTCAGTTGTCACCTTTGGTTGTCAAATGAATAAACATGATTCTGAGCGCATCGTAGGTATGCTCACCGCACTCGGTGCAACTGAGGTGAAAACTGTTGAAGAATCAGACATTATTATCTTTGTAACCTGCTGTGTGCGTGAGGCTGCTGATGTTCGCCTAATGGGTCAGGTTGCTTCGTTAAAGAATGTTCCGCTTCGAGAAAACGCTCCGGTAAAGAAGCGTGTTGTAGTTATTGGCGGATGCATTGGCCAACGCGATGGGGAAGATTTGATAAAAAAGCTTTCTCATGTTGACGTGGTCTTTGGTACGTTCAATTTAGCGAGCTTGCCCCGCCTCATTGAGCAGGCGCTTTTGACTGGCGATCACGAAGTTGAAGTCCTTTCTGAGGCAACCGATTTCCCTACCGATTTGCCAACTGAACGCGAATCGAAATGGTCTGCCTGGCTTCCTATTTCAATCGGATGCAATAATTTTTGCTCCTACTGCATCGTTCCCTACGTTCGCGGTAGAGAGAAGTCTCGTCCTATGGAAGACATTGTTGCCGATGCCGAATCGCTGAAAGCCGATGGTGTTAAGGAGATCACTCTACTTGGCCAAAACGTTAACTCCTATGGTCGAGATCTGTATGGTGAACCTCGTTTTGCTGACCTGCTTCGCTCAATAGCTGCAACGGGGGTCGAGCGTATTCGTTTTGCTACTTCACACCCCAAAGATCTCAATGACGATGTTATCAAGGCTTTTAGCGAACTTGATAATTTGATGCCGGCACTTCATTTGCCTGTACAGTCTGGCTCAAATAGTATTTTGAAGGCAATGCATCGACGCTACACGCGGGAACATTACTTGGATACAATCAAGAAGCTCCGCGAAGTTCGTCCCGATATTGCACTATCAACTGATATTATCGTTGGCTTCCCGGGTGAGACCGAGGAAGATTTTCAACAGACCTACGACCTCGTTAAGGAAGTGGGCTACACCCAGGTGTTTACGTTTATCTACTCCAAGCGCGAAGGAACTCCTGCCGCACGCATTGAAGACGACACTCCCAAAGAGGTTATTCAGGAGCGTTTTGAGCGTCTAGTTAATCTTGTTCAGGACCGCGCACTTGAGGTAAATCAAGCCGAGGTGGGTAAAGTAGTGCCTGTGCTTGTTGAGGGAGCTTCTAAGCGTGATAAGACTGTTTTAATGGGACGTAGCCCGAAGAATTTGACTGTTCATGCCCCAATTCCCAAAGGCGTTTCCATCGATGATCTTCAAGGCACTTTCGTCAACGTCCGTGTTGATGTTGCTCGTGCATGGTATCTACGTGGTCAGGTAATTTCGTGATTCGTCCTGTCGTAGCTATTCTTGGGCCTACAGCATCAGGCAAGTCGGAACTTGCCCAACACGTTGCATTGCGCCTGAATGGGGAAGTGGTCTCGGCCGATTCCATGCAGGTATATAAAGGCATGGATATAGGCACGGCTAAAATTCCTCGGTCGAAAATGCTTGTTCCTCATCACTTGATTGACATTCTTGATCCCGGTGAGGCTTTTTCGGCTCAGCTGTTCCAAAGCTTATCCCGTTCTTGTTTTTCTGATATTCAGGATCGTGGCAAGGTACCGGTCTTATGTGGTGGAACCGGCCTGTATGTGCAGTCTGCGCTTGAGGATATGCGTTTTCCGAAAGGCGATCAGGAGCATAATCCTGTTCGGGTTAAATACGAAACCGTTGCAAGGCGGTTTGGAAATCAAGTTGTTTGGGATCGACTAAACGAAGTTGACTCTGCTTCTGCCGCTCTCCTTCATCCCAATAACGTTCGACGTGTTATTCGGGCGCTAGAAATGCATGAACAGGGCGTTTCTTATGCTACTCAAGTCAAAGGAATGAAAGAGCTTCAAGAAGTGGTTCCTTCGGTTCGTTTTGCTCTTAAGAGAGATCCCGGTCTCTTGGCAGCACGTATCGACAAACGCGTTGATAACATGTTTGAAGAGGGGCTGGTTAACGAAGTTGAGCTTCTTCTTAATGACGGATGGCGTACTGCTCTAACAGCTCCACAAGCTATCGGCTACAAGGAAGTTGTTTCTGTTCTTGATGGCGATATATCGATGAGCGATGCCGTCGAGCTCATCAAGACCGCTACCCGTCGATATGCCAAACGGCAGCGTACTTGGCTAAGGCGTGATGGCCGTTTGGTGTGGCTTGATGCGGATTCTCTAAGTCTTTCCGAAATGGTAGATTGCGTGGTGGAAACCTATCTGCAACGCACAGCTCTAGAATAATTGCGAATACACATGAGCTTTTCGCATAAAGGAGCCTTTCCATGGAACTGAATTTCACCAAAATGCACGGTCTCGGCAACGATTTCGTTTTTGTCGATGATTTCAACAAATCTATTGAGTTAAGTGCTGATCAGATTGCCTTCCTGTGCGATAGGCATTTTGGCATTGGGGCGGATGGTGTGATTCTTGTGCGTCCCTCCGATCGGCCTGAATGTGTTGCCTACATGCATTACATCAATTCAGATGGCTCTTTGGCTGAAATGTGCGGTAATGGCGTACGTTGTTTTACCAAGTATTTGGTTGATCACAACTACATTGACGCAGATGCCGGGTCGTACATCGCCGATACGAAACGTGGACCGCTTCCTATTTCCTTCAAGCTTGATGCAAATGGTCTTATGAGCGTAGCTTCTGTCGATATGGATATGCCGATCCTGGATCCTGAAAAGATTCCAACGCTTCTTCCTGCTAGTTGTACCACCAACGGCGAATCTTTTGTAAATGAGGAGGTTGTTCCTTCTCCTTGGGGCGATTTATCGTTTACTTGCGTTTCCATGGGAAACCCTCATGCGGTATGTTTCCTGGACAATCTTGATCAATTGCCAGCAGAGTGGTTTACGTCATCAGACAAAACGCTTAACTCTTTTGATCTGGAGCGTTTTGGTGCTTATTTCGAATCGCACGAAGCGTTTCCCGCTAAAACAAACGTCGAGTTTATTGTCCCCGCGGATGACGGACTGCATATGCGTGTATTTGAACGTGGATGCGGCGAAACGCTTGCTTGCGGCACTGGTGCTTGCGCTTCTTTGGTGGCTGCGGTTTTAACTGGTCGTTCTGCACGAACCAACAAAGTCTATCTCCGTGGTGGTACGCTTAACATTACTTGGCAAGAAAATAACCGTGTGCTTATGACGGGTCCTGCAAAGCAGGTTTTCACCGGCACGATTGAGATATAGGTTTGCATGATCGAATTTGACGAAGTAAAACAACATGGCCCAAAAACCGTTATCGAAAAACCTCGCGAGCGTGCGATATTGGTTGGCGTTGAAAGGCCTAATCAGGAATGGAGTCTAGAATCTTCTCTAGCCGAGCTTGAGCGCCTTGCTTGGACAGCAGGCGCGGACACGGTTGCCCGAACCTCGCAGAAGCTCGACTCTCCCAATCCTCGTACATTTGTAGGAAGCGGTAAGGCGGAGGAAATTGCCGGCCTTGCTCGTTCATATGCGGCCGATGTTGTTATCTTCGATGATGAGTTAACTCCTTCTCAGCAGTCGAATCTCGAAAAAGCTGTCGGGAAAGACGTCAAGGTTATTGACCGAACGGCCTTAATTCTTGATATCTTTGCTCTTCATGCCACAAGCAAAGAGGGTAGGCTTCAAGTCCGCCTTGCTCAGAACCAGTACCTTTACCCCCGTTTGCGCGGTATGTGGGCTCATCTTGCGTCAAATCGTATGGGCGGCGGTGTTGGTTCACGCTTTGGCGAAGGCGAGAGTCAGTTGGAAGTTGACCGCCGTCTTATCCGCAATCGAATTACCTCTATTCGACGTGAGCTTGCTTTGCTTTCAAAAAAGCGTGATCTGCAGAGAAAGCAGCGTAACGAGTCTGGCATCTATAAGGTGGCTTTAGCTGGGTACACCAATGCCGGTAAATCAAGTTTGCTTAATGCCATTACGGGCTCTGAAGTTCTTAGCTACGACAAATTGTTCGCAACGCTCGACTCGACCACTCGTCAACTAGTTTTACCTGAGGGTAGAGAAGTGACACTTACCGATACCGTTGGGTTCATTCAAAAGCTTCCTACAACTCTTGTTGAAGCCTTTAAATCAACATTGGACGAAATCAACGGTGCTGATCTTATTTTACATGTTGTTGACTCTTCGGACCCTAATGCGGATAGGCAGATCGATACCGTCAATATGGTTCTAGAGCAGATTGGCGCTGAAGAGATTGGCCGCGTTGAGGTCTTTAATAAAAAAGACCTGTTGCTTCCTGAGCAGTACGAGGCAATGACTATTCGATATCCCAGTGCTGTTTTTACTTCAACCGTTACGCGCGAGGGCATTAATGATCTTGTTTCCCGTATTGGATTAGTTGCTTCGTCCCAGGAAGAAATCCTTGAACTGCTGATTCCGTACAGCAGGGGAGACTTGGTTTCATATGCTCATCAACGTTGTACTATCTTGAACGAAGAGTACAAGGACACAGGTACGTTGTTGATGGTTCGAGCTGGTGCTCAGGCCGTTGCTAAATTAAAAGCATTTTCCTGTGTTGCGGAATAGGGACTCAGATAAGTATTTCCCATATACCTTAGAAAACGAAAAGGGCTATCGGATTATGAACCGATAGCCCTTTTATTGTTAGTCGCCGATAAAGATTATCGTAAGCATTGGTGATTAATAAACCTTGCGAAGCACAGCAACCACTTTTCCAACAATAGCGCAATCACGCGTGATGATTGGGTCCATTGTTGAATTCTCGGGCTGTAAGCGAATATGGTCTTTCTCTTTAAAGAAACGCTTTACGGTTGCTCCATCATCAATCAGCGCAACGATGATTTCTCCATTACGAGCCACTTGTTGCTCTTTAACCACAACATAGTCTCCGTCGTTGATGCCGGCTTCGATCATTGATTCGCCATGCACGGCGAGAATGAACGAAGCAGAGTCACCTACGATTTCTGTGGGAAGTTGCAAAGTTGTCTCGACATTGTGCTCTGCAAGAATCGGCTCACCTGCCGCAACATTGCCAACAAGAGGCAATGACAAGGTATTACTAGAACCAGCGGATCCAAACGCCTCTTCCTGCTCGTGCTTGCCCGGTAGAGCGATTGATCGAGATTTCAGCGGATCTCGAACGATGTAGCCCTTCTCCTCAAGTGTTTTCAAGTGAACATGAACAGTGGAAGGGGAGGACAGATGCACTGCTTCTGCGATTTCACGCACCGTTGGACCATACCCCTTCTGCAATATATAGGATTCTATAAATTCATATACGCTTTTTTGACGCGTAGTTAGGGGTTTGGACATTGCGACTCCTAAATAGAACAAATGTTTGCATTTATATTGACAGGAACGTATGTTCGATTTACAGTATACACGAACAAAGGTTCTATGCAAGGAGGCATGCTATGAGCAAAGTATCAGTAACGTATCGTGCGGTTGGCTCTGCGGCTCTCAAGCCTGAATATACGTTTAAGCAAAACGCGTCAACGCCAATTATTAGCTTCGACCGATTGGTCTATTCAGACCCTCATCGCAAATTGCCTTTGAAAACGCGCCTTTTGAATATCTTTAAAAAGGTAGCGATTGCGATTTATACCGATCCACTTTTTGGCTCAATAGACAAGGCGTTTTTAAAGTCGGGTACGGTATCAAAAACGAGCTCTGAAACGTATACTCGAAGTGTTGCCGGAGCCTCTTTGGTGATGCTTGTTTTGATTCTCGTGGGAGCATAATTGAAGTTGATTAAGCAAAGCAACGGCTATATTTCAGTTATTTTGAGATTACTATCACACACTATAAGCTGAAATATAGCCATCGTTTTGCTTAATGATATCTATATCTTGTATACTTGCTTGAGGTTATCCGTTCAAAGGAGATCTCATGCGTTGTCCCTCTTGCGGGCATCCTGAATCAAAGGTTGTCGACTCCCGATCTGCTGATGATGGTTACTCGATTCGCCGTCGTCGGGAATGCTTGTCGTGTGAGTCTCGCTTTACTACCTACGAGCGCACAAGTGAAAATCCCTTAGTAATTATCAAATCAGATGGTTCATCCGAGGCATATGATCGAGAAAAACTGTTTCGAGGTTTGTTGATTGCTTGCGCTAAAAGGCCAGTATCTGCAGAAAAAATCTCACAGCTTATTGATAGCATTGAAGTCGAACTACGTAATTCCTCTAAACAAGAAATTAGTTCAAAGAGTCTTGGTGATATGGCTCTTGAGCGTTTAGCCAATGTAGATGATGTAGCTTATATTCGCTTTGCAAGTGTTTATAAGGATTTCAAGACGATAGATGAATTTCGAGATGCGTTGAAGGGCCTGTACTGATATGAACACTCTGACCATTCCAACAAAGAGACTCTGCGAGAATGCCTTGGTCCCTCAGAATGCCTATAAGGGTGATGCTGGGTATGATCTTTGCGCTACCCAAGACATCACGCTTAAACCCTTCGAACGCGGTCTTATCCCTACTGGCTTGGCTGTACAAATCCCAGAAGGTTATGCCGGGTTCGTACTGCCCCGCAGCGGTCTTGCGCTAAAACAGGGGCTTTCGCTCGTTAATGCGCCTGGACTCATAGACAGCAATTACCGCGGCGAGCTAAAGGCTATCGCTATCAACCTAGATCCGCAGAATAATATCGAGATTCACATTGGCGACCGAATTGCACAGTTGGTAATCATGAAAGTTGAAGCTATTCACTTCAACGAAGTAGATGATCTTGAGCATTCTGATCGCGGTGAAGGCGGATTTGGCTCAAGCGGTGTTTCCCACAGCATCTAAAGCATATAAATAGCAGTATTCATCATCGTCCCAAGTTATATATAGAGCCTCCGTACGAATTTCTATCTCCGTGATGGAAGGCGCAAATAACGATTTTGGGCATGAAACCTTGTGTTGCCGGCTTTTATCGAGGGGCAAGCTGCAAGAGCCATCTTTTCTCTTTGCCTGGTTCTCGTACGTTGCTCGAACTTTTAGCTTCTTTGTCAAATAAATGAGTCATGCAGATTGCCAGTCTGTGGCTAGAGGTTGCGGACCCGCCCATGATTGCGCGTGATACGTTGATAATATATCTTATGTAACCTTATTAGTAATTCTCACGAGAGCGCCCGGCGTAAATCAGTGCTTCGTTGCGGTTCTTTTCGCTTAAGTATTTCGCCTTAGTAGCTATTGAGAAATCCGTCATTTGGGTTTAAGTGCCCGATGCTACTGCAATACTCCTTGTTCTCTTGAAATGAGAGCAAAACCGCAGTTGCTCTATCTGCTTATTGCTTCATTGCGCCTATACGTTTCGAGACTGTGAAATCGAGTTGCGTGAGTAGCTAGCTTCATTGCTTTGATTCTGTTATCTCTAATTGGTGTTACCATGTTTTATTGTGCTGTAGAGGAAATAGATCCCTACTTCCCTGCGGTTGCATAAAAGGAAAAGAAGATAAAGGGAGAACCAGATAATGGCTGAGGAAGAAGAAATTGTAGAAACTGACCCTTATTGTACGAGTGATCGCTTTGCGGCAAAAAATGGCATCAAAGCCATTGAGGTTGGAGACGATTACTCTGTCTGCATCATGCCTATCGACGAAACTTGTCTCAATGGTATTAGCATTCCTATGGGAGGTTGTTACTTTACCCTAGGTGATTTCTCCTTTGGTGTTGCAAGCCATTACATTAAGAACAACATGGTTACCATGAATTCCCAAATTGATTTTATTGCTTCAGCTCAAGTTGGAGACACCATTACGGCACGATGCGAATTGGTTCCCTGCACTTCTAAGAAGATCGCTCGCTACGAGATCACGATGAAAGATCAAAACGGTAAGCTTCTTGCGCTCATGCATGTTACGGGCTACCGCCGATCCCATCACTAGGATAAAGGCTCTTTAACAGAGTATTTTGAACGCCTATTTTTGCGGGCCCCTCGTCTAGTCATGCCGAGGGGCCCGCAATTGTGAACCAGCTATTCCGAATAGCAGACACGTTTATATGCTTCGAAAAGTTCTGGGAATAATTTCTTCTGGCTGACGGGTTTAAAAGTCTCCTTGTCGCATACGCAATGGGATGTTACGGCTGTGAAATGAGGTTTAACCTTTTCGGGATCTTCGCCTTTTAAATACATTTTACAGGTGTATTGAGTTCGAACCGGAGTTACCTTTGAGACATGCGTTTTAACAACCACGGTATCGCCATAGCGGAAGGGCAGACCGTATGAAAGGTCGACATGTACCACAGGCGAAAGATAGCCTGCTTTTTCGATATCAGCATAAGGAAATCCGAGTTTGTTTAAAAAATCAGTACGAGCTACTTCGAGATATACGAGGTAGTTAGCGTGATAAACCACTCCCATACCATCGGTTTCTGCATATCGTACTTCGATTTCCGTTGATGTCTCCATCGGCTTCCTTTCCATTTCTGGGATGCCTTTGCGAGACTCAATTATAATAAAGAGCTGAAATAATTAATTACTCCAGATAGGACAAGCACAAGTTATGCCCCAAAACAGCAGAAACCGACAGGGTAAACCATCAACTGCTTCGAAAAAGGTTTCCTACTCCCCTCTTACGCCCAGCCTTGCCTTTCAGCTCGCTGCACCACATACCTGGGTAGCTGCAATCATGCCGGTGCTGTTTTCGATTGAATATTCTGCAATTACATATTCAGGCAAAGTGAGTATTTTGCTTGCTTTGATATTGCTTGCTATATGCATTCTTATGCAGTCTGCGGTTAACGTGCTAAATGATTATTTTGATTTTAAGAAGGGCACCGATTCGGTTGAGAACTCATCTGATGACGCTTTTGATGCGGTCTTGGTCTACAACAACCTCAACCCCAAATCAGTTTGCGCTTTGGCGATTGGATTTCTAATTGTAGCTGCAGGAATGGGTTTCTATCTGGTTTATCTAACTGGCTGGATTCTTCTCGTGATTGGCTTAATTGGGGCTCTTATAGTTTTCCTGTATTCAGGTGGTAAAACGCCGATATCCTATATGCCTATTGGAGAGCTTGTAAGCGGGTTTGTCATGGGCGGCTTGATTCCGCTGGCATGCTGCTATACCCTCTCTGGAGTATTTGAGCCGTTGGTTCTTCTGGTTGCGCTTCCTTTTATCTTTGGAATTGGAATGATCCTTTTTACCAATAACACATGTGATATCGAAAAAGACATCAATGCCCAACGCAAAACAATTTCAGTCGTTCTTGGTCGCGATATGGCACCGAATTACTATCATGTCGCGATATTGGTCTGGATCGTTCTCATCGCTGTGCTTGTGGGCCTATTCTATCCAACAGGAATGCCGATTGTAATGATTATGGTTTTAGCGGCGTTTCCTGTGTTGCGAGCAATTCTGAATAATCCACTGAATCAAAAAACTAGAGATGCGGCAATGTCGCAAATCGTGATGCTTAACGTGATACTTGGTGCATTCTATTGCCTGTCGCTGACCTCAGGGTCGTTTATGAGCTGGGTTTAAAAAACAAAGGAATCTGGAATACGAAGTTCTTTTTTCATATTGAGTGCTTTGAGATTTGCATACTGTATTAACTCTTCAAGCGAGAAGCTTCTCATTTCATCGACGATTCCAGCCAAATAGGCTATCTTTCCAAGAAGGCATTCTGGCTTTATACGCTTTTCATTGAGCAGATAATCGATATCTGTACTTTGGTTTCTTTTCGCAAGGCGATGGCCGTCAGAATCCACGAGTAGCGGAACGTGCCCATATGTTGGCGTTTCATATCCTAGGCATTTCTGCAGAAACATTTGGCGTGGTGTTGAGGTGAGCAAGTCCCTGCCTCGGACCACCGAAGTTACGCCCATCCATGCGTCATCGACGGTTACGGCAAGTTGATAGGCGAATACGCCGTCGCTGCGTTGAATTATGAAGTCTCCAGAACATTCAGTTAGGTTGAATGATTGGAGCCCTTGGAACAGATCATTAAACGAAAAAGGCTCGTCAGGTACAGCAATACGGGTAGCCGGGCTTCGTCGCTTTGCGTTGGCTTCTTGTTCGAGTTTTGTTAAGGTTCGACAAGTACCCTGATAGAGAACCTCTTCTCCAAAATGGGGTGCATTTGCAGAATGTAGATCAGCACGAGTGCAAAAGCAGGGATATAAAAGCCCTTTTCGATTAAGCTCTTGATACGCTTCTTGATATGCTTCGGTTCGAGAGCTTTGGTATACGGGCTGGTTGTCCCATTCGAAGCCGAGCGCCTCAAGGCTTCGAAACACTCCATCTGCATAGATTTGCTTTGACCGCGCTGGGTCAAGATCCTCGATGCGCATATGAACGGAGCCGCCGGCTCGACGTGCTACAAGATAAGCCACCATGAATGAGAAAAGATTGCCTAGGTGCAGCTTACCTGATGGCGTGGGGGCGAATCGGCCAACAACAGCATTGTTCTGCTTTGGCTTGTTGTCTAAATTGGATTTTCGATCGTAGCTGCAATCCTCGTACGAGACGTACGTATGATTGCTATACAAAGGAAGCCCTTCTTCCTTGTAGGAAGAAGGGCTTATTGAATCATTCTTTGACAACTGCGAACACATGTTATTTGCGATGGTCTATCACATGCTTCGTTTTGCCAAAGCTGCGCTCAATTCCACCAGGTTCAATGAGTTGCACCTCAGAAGCTACAAGCATGGTTTCCTTGAGTTTTGTGGCAATCATCTTGCGGAAACGATCCATTTCCTCATAAGAGTCGCTAAGAGCAGAGGGCTCAATTTCGACCTTAATCCTCATGCGATCGAGTCCGGTTTCATTGTCGACCTCGATGCGATAAAAAGGAGTAACTCCTTTGATTCCTGAAAGAATATCCTCCACCTGCGAGGGGAATACGTTGGTGCCACGAATAATCAACATATCGTCACTACGCTTACGAACCTTTTTCATACGAGCGTGACTGCGTCCGCATTCGCATTTCTCGGTAACAACGTAAGTAAGGTCATGAGTACGGTAGCGAAGCACAGGAATGCCTTCTTTATCAAGAGGCGTAATGACAAGTTCGCCCTCTTCCCCTTCTGGAACAGGTTCGCCAGTTTCAGGGTTAACAACTTCCCACAAGAAGTGATCTTCGGCGATATGCTGCATATCCCTCGAGCAAAGACATTCTCCCGATACGCCAGGACCCATAACCTCGGTAAGGCCGTAATTATCTGTGCAGGTGATATGCATACGGCGTTCGATTTCTTCCTTCATTTTAGGAGGGCAAGGTTCGCCGCCGAAGAGTCCGATACGAAGGGAGCTTGACGCCCAATCAAAACCCTTCTTCTCGCCCACTTCACACATATGAAGCGCGTAAGAGGGGGTGGCAATGAGAACGGTGGTGCCATAATCGTTGATCATCTGAAGATGACGTTCCGTATTACCGGAACCCGCAGGGATCATCATGCAACCTAGCTTTTGAAGGCCATAATGTAGACCAAAGCCACCAGTGAACATGCCATAGCCAAAAGCCATCTGACAGCGATCGCCCGGCTTGACGCCTGCCATCATTGCCAGTCGAGCAATGCAATCGCTCCAGACATCCATATCGTGATGGGTGTAGCCGACAACGATGGGCTTACCAGTTGTGCCGGAAGAGGCATGCAGCTCAATGATCTCATCGAGCGGAACTGCGAAAAGACCATAGGGAAACGTGTCGCGCAGAACAGTTTTATCGGTAAAAGGAAGTTTTTTGACATCTTCCAAGGTTTGAATGTCGGACGGGGATACACCCATTTCGTCCATCTTGTTGCGGTACCATTCAACCTTTTCGTATACCATGGCAACCTGTTTTTTCAGTTTTTCAAGCTGAACGGCATGAATATCATTGCGGCTCAAAGTTTCGATTTCAGGTTGGTATAGGGAAGTGTTGTTATGTTGAGTCATGGCGCAATACGCTTTCCTAGGCAAGATCGTTTTGATTGATCAGAGAAATACCCTGTTCGGTGAGATATTCTTCGGCCTTATCGGGGTCGTTTACCTTAAATGCAATATAGGTAGAGATCAGTGAATAGCTATAAGAGATATTAACGCCAGACTCCGCCATAAGACCAAACACTCGCTCCAGCTCACCTGGCTCGTCCTTTAATACCAGACAGATAACATCCGAAGAAGTAGCTGCAACGTCGCGTTCAGCAAGCACCGAAAGAGCCTTCTCGGGTTTATCTACGATAAAACGCGCTATGCCATAGTCGCCAGTGTCAGAGCAGCTGTAGCCGCGTACATTAATATCCTTTTCAGTGAAAAGGGCGAGGATACGCTGAAGGTGGCCCGGACGGTTCTCGACAAAAACACTGATTTGTTTAATGCTCATTATTTACTGCTCCCCTCGCGCATAACGTGCTCCGCGCCTAAATGCTTCGATATTGATATCAATGGTTTTCGGTGGGACTTTTCCTCGAATGACTTCTTCCCATAGTTCGGATTCGAAGGGAAGCGAAACGGAAAGAGCGCCAAGAAGAACAACATTGGCACACTTAGTGGTGCCTGCATCGCGAGCAATTTCGCTTGCGGGAATAAGAGTAGCATCCATGTCCTTTAAGCGTCCGCGCGCATTTTGAGGCATTGAAGCCATGCCGGTAAGGACCGGCAAGGGCTTAATTGATTCATCGTTAACAACAAGCGATCCGCCTTCCTTGAGGAAAGCAATGTTGCGAAGAGCTTCCACTACCTCGAAAGAAACAACGCTATCCGCACAGCCTTCATCGCAGACCATCGTTGCCACATCGTCGCCGAAGCGAACTACGGTAGTAACCGCCCCACCTCGCTGAGCCATGCCGTGGATCTCGGATACCTTGCAATCTTTTCCTGCAGCTGTTGCGACACGCGCTAAGAGATCAGCGGCAGTAATGGTGCCTTGACCGCCTACGCCACATAAAAGAATGGTATATACCGATTGGTCGCTCATCGCTGGCCTCCTTCGCGGGGCTGAATCGCATCAAAGTTACAGTACTGACGGCACTGATCGCAGCCAATGCACAAGTCGGGATCAATGGAGGAAATGCCTGTTTCAGGGTCGCAGGCAATTGCAGGGCATCCAATGGTCTTGCAGATTCCGCACGCATTGCAGTTGTCGGTTACGACGTAGTAGTCCTTTGGACTCTTGTCTAGCAAAACGCAAGGACCCTGGAACACGATTACGTCAAGCTCGTCGCGGCTTGTAGCTTCTTTAAGGGCTGCACGAACCGCTTTAACATTAAAGGAATCAACGGTTTGAACATGATCGACGCCGATTGCATTGAGGATGCTCGGAAGGTTAAGCTCCCGGCTTTCACGATGCTGCAGGGTTATCCCATTGAAGGGGTTGCCTTGCTGTCCGGTCATAGCCGTAGTGCGGTTATCGAGGATGCATACCGTTCCTGCGCCCTTGTTGTACACGGTATTGATGAGCGAAGTGAGACCTGAATGGGCAAACGTGGAATCACCAATCACACCCACTACGGGACGATGCTCGGTTCCCTCCAACGCAAGCTCAAAACCATGGGCCATTGATACTGATGCACCCATATCAAGAGTTGTGTCCATGGCCGAAAGCGGAGGCAATGCGCCAAGCGTATAGCATCCGATATCTCCAGTAACGATCGCCTTCAAGCGCGAAAGCTCTTTGAAGATCACGCGATGAGGACATCCAGGGCACAATGCAGGTGGGCGATTAGGGATATCGTTTTCGTTATCACGATGCTGCGGGAGCTTTCTCCCAAGCGAACGAAGGATATCTGCGGGGTGGATTTCTCCATCAGCAGGAAGAGGCATCTGGAATGAATCGAGAATCACGCCGGTTGCCTTGACAGCATCAGAAAGATAAGTCGATGCCTCTTCAACAACATGAAGCTCATCAACGCTATTGGCAAACTCATTTAGGGCCTTTGCAGGTAAAGGCCATGACACGCCTAGCTTAAAGATGTCTGCATCGGGGCATGCTTCTTTAACGTGTTGATACACCGCACCTGCGCAGATAATACCAATCCGCTTATTGGATCCTTCGGGTGTATTTCTTTCGATTGTATTGTAGGGACAAGTTTCAACCCATTCACGAATCTTGCTAATACGCTCAACAAGCACTTTGCGCCTGGGCTTAGCGAAAGCAGGCATCATTACCCACTTCGCACAATCCTTTTCATAAGGACGCTTAGCGACCTCAGTCCGTTCCCCCACTTCAACGGGAGTTTTGGTATGAGAAATGCGAACAGTAGACCTCATCATTACGGGAGTGTCAAATTGTTCGGATATGCCATAAGCGTCTTTCGCAAATCGGTGCGCTTCTGCGGAATCTGCTGGTTCCATGATCGGAACCATAGAAGCCATTGCGTAGTAACGAGAGTCTTGTTCGTTTTGAGAGGAAAACATACCAGGATCATCGGCGGCAAGGATGACAAGGCCGCCATTAACGCCGGTATAGGCCGCCGTAAACAATGGGTCAGCGCAAACATTCACACCAACATGTTTCATGGTAACCAAGACACGCGCACCTGCAGCCGATGCACCGACAGCAACTTCAAGAGCTACTTTTTCGTTTGGGCACCATTCCGCATATACGCCAGGCAGCTTCGCAAACGATTCCATCGTTTCCGTTGAGGGAGTACCTGGATACGCTGCGCCAATATGGCAACCAGCTTCCCAGGCACCGCGGGCAATTGCCTCGTTGCCGGACAAAAGATTCATTACTACACCTCTTACTTGATAAGCTTATTCTGCGTAGCGCAGCACAAAACAACCAACCTGGACGATGTCTCGATCAGATAGCATCACATGGTCGACGTTGGTGTTATTGACCCATACACCGTTGAACGAATCGGCATCTTGTATAGACCAACCGCCGGCAACTCGCTCCAATACTGCATGCTTACGCGATACTGTCATATCGTTTAGAAAGATCTCGCATTTAGGCGAACGACCGATAACTGCTTTGTCTCCATCAAGGCTATATACAATTCCCTTTTGCTTGCCCTGCAAAACGGTAAGCGTGGGGATTGTTGAGGTGACCTGTATGGTTTCCGGCTCCGAAGTCTCGAGCGACACTGCTTCGAACTTCTGAGTCGAACCTTGAAGATGATAGCCGCACGACGAACAGGATTGAGCCGAATCGAGCATGGGACTATTGCAGACAGGACAAGTTTTCATTTATCCCTCCTTGGTTGTATTTATAGTTGCATTGCTGCCGTAAATTAAAGGCGTGGTGTTCACGACTGAACTGTCAGCTTGGGTTTTCTCGCCTGAGAAACCAGCAAATAAGCGATTCCACCAGATCCCGATGCCCTCAATGGGGTTTGGCGCCGGGCAATTTTCTGCGGCAACGAGATCCTGTTGGGCTATAACTTCGTTATGCTGATAAAACGTAACCGTGCCGACTTTCTGACCAGGCTTCACATCGCCTGAAACTGTGTCGAATTGAACGTCCTGGCTTACATTACCGTCAAGCGAAAATACCTTAACGGAGGCAGTTGGGTCAGAGAGCGTCGCCTTGAAGGTTTTGTCCATCCACCCAGAATGACTTACGTTGGCAACAACGGGAACTGTTGCGGTAGTGCCTTTGTTTGTGGTGTATGTAGCGGTTTCGTTGCTATGTACCAAAGGATAATCGATGGTGTTGTCATAAACCCAATCATCGAGAGTGGTCGCATCGGTAAAACGTTGGGCTTCTGTGCTTGAGCCGAGCACAATTGAATAAAGGATTTTGCCATCACGCTGAACGGCTCCGGCAAAACACTCCCCTGCCTTCTCGGTGAAACCGGTTTTAACACCGCAGGCGCCATCGTAGGTGCCCAAAAGAACATCAGTCGATTCAAGCTTGACATCAGCCTGCTGGCCATTGCGTAGCACTTGGATGGTAGTGGCTTCAGTGGAAACGGTGTTTCGGAAGGTTTCGTTCTTCATTGCTTCAGTGCACATCTTGGCAACATCACGCGCCGAACAATGCATGTCTGCAGAATACTGGTCAAAGTCGAGTCCGTGAGGATTTGCGAATAGCGAGTCATTCATGCCAAGACTTTTGGCCTTTTTGTTCATCGCGTACACAAAGGCATCGTATGCACCATCGGGTACATTGGGATCACCCTTTTCTTTTAGGGTGTCCCGGATAGAGTCGCCCATGCATTCAGCGATAGCAGTTGCGGCATCGTTGCCTGAACAAATCATCATTGCTTTAAGGGCAGACTCAAGATTCATTGAATCGCCAGCTTGAAGCATTGCAGACGACTCGCCAATTGAAGCAGCATTTTGGCTAACCGTAATAGTAGTGTTCTGCAGATCGCCGTACTCCAAAGCAACGATTGCAGTCATTGTTTTTGTAACTGACGCAATCTGCACCTGCGAGTCAGCATCGCGCTCGAAATAAACCGTACCGTTCTCGTCAACAACAATTGAATGCTCGGCGACGATATTTGGGCAGCTTGATGCAGCAAGGCCACGATCTTGAACGCTCAAACCGGCAATAATATCCGAGGAGCGCACATCGGCAAAGGCGACTCCTGGAAAAAGCGATGCCGCAAGCGCTGCAGAGAACAGCGCGGCGGCACATCGCTTACCGAAAGACCCAGATGTGGAAACGCGGTAATTAGTCAATGGCATAAATATCTTCCGGTTTGCATACATCAAAGCCTGCCGCTGAAAGCTTCACGTCCAGAGAGGGGTCGGAAACCTTAAGCACATCGTAGGCGTACTCGCCCACGATAAAGCAATGGGCATACTCAACATTTACGTTGGTGTCATTCAGGTAATCCATCAAATTAGCGAGCTCACCAGGTTTATTCGAAACCTTCACCGCTACAACATCAATGAGCTTGGCACGATAACCAGCATCAATTAGTGCTGCGCATGCTTTCTTGGGGGTATCGCAGAAGATGCGAAGAATGCCAAAGTCGGCAGTATCCGCCAAGAATAATGCCTGCATGTTAATGCCAGCATTGGAAATGGTGCGAACGGCGCTTGCCAAGCGGCCTTCTTCGTTTTCCAGGAATACAGTCAGCTGTGAAATCATTAGTGCAAATTCTCCCTCATATCGATGATGCGCTTCGCTTTGCCCTCAGCGCGCTCAATGGTTTTCGGTTCGACGATCTTAACGTCAACGGCAATCTGGAGATTTTCCTTCAGAGCCTTCTGAAGGTCTTTCTTCAGCTTTTCGAGACGTCGAATTTCATCGAATGGGAATTCGGGTACAGTTTCTACGCGAAGTTCAGCATGATCGAGCGTTCCCTTCGTGGTGAGTATGAGCTGGTACTGAGGAGCGATTTCGGGGAACGATACTATTTCCTCTTCGATCTGAGAGGGGAACACGTTTACGCCACGAAGAATCATCATGTCGTCAGTACGTCCGGCAATGCGGTCCATGCGGCGGAAGGTACGACCGCATTCGCACTCGCCTACAAGAATACGTGAGATGTCTCGAGTGCGATAACGCACCAAAGGTGAGCATTCCTTGCACAAAGTAGTGAATACCACTTCGCCCCATTCGCCATCAGGAACAGGCTGAAGGGTTTTAGGATCAAGAATTTCAATGATGAACTGGTCTTCGCAAACATGGAGACCGTGCTGTTTTTCGCATTCGCAGGCAACACCAGGACCCATTACTTCAGAAAGTCCGTAGATATCGTAAACCTGAATACCCATTTTCTGCTCGATCTCAGCGCGCGTTGCCTCTGAGCACGGTTCCGCACCTAAAATTCCAGCATGGATCGGGAACTCGTGAACGTCATAGCCTTCTTCTTGCGCAACTTCGGCGATATTTAAAGCATAAGAGGGCGTGCAGCATAGGCAGTCAACGTCAAAATCTTTCATGAGCCGAACTTGGCGTTTGGTGTTGCCAGTAGACATAGGAAGAACAGTGCAGCCTGCTCGCTCTCCTCCATTGTGGGCGCCAAGACCGCCAGTAAACAAGCCATAGCCATAAGCAATTTGCAGAGTAGAATCAGGTCCGCATCCCGCACCATAAAGTGCTCGAGCAAAGCAGTCTCCCCAATTCTCAAGATCTTTTTGTGTGTAACCGACTACCGTGGCAGTACCCGTGGTGCCAGATGAGCAATGAACACGAACTACATCTTTGCGCGGAACAGCAAATAGGCCAAAAGGATAAGCGTCACGCATATCCTGTTTTACCGTAAACGGGAGTTTTGTGAGGTCGGCAAGTGACTTGATGTCTTCAGGGTTGATTCCCGCTTTATCAAAAGACTCCTTATAAAAAGGGATCTTTTGATAAACTCGCTTAACTAATGCCTGCAAACGCTCTAGCTGAAGAGCTTCCAGATCTTCGCGCGACATGGTCTCAATATCAGGCTGATAGTACACTAAAGGCTCCTTCCGCGCCATTAAGCTGTGCCTTTTACGACAACTTTATTCTTGGGGGCATACGTAGAGGTGAAACTGTCTTCGTGAAGGATCTTCCCCTCATGGTCTTTCACCGTACGAACAATAGTAATACTGCTCCCGTCGACACCCGTTGTTTTTACGTACTCTTTACCAGAGGCTAACGTGTCATCGGTTTTATACGTCGTTGAATACGGCTCGCCCTTCTTCCACTCGCCGTACTCTGTGGAAACCTGATACCCGGGATCGACTCCCCATAGTGTAGCGGTTACCGATGTAGAGGTATATGACATCATCAGCAAAACATCTGAAGAGGTGTCGTTTTTCCAGACCAGGTCAAGATCGGGATAAGCGATGGCGGCATCCCTGCCCTTAGGGTAACTTTCAATATAAAGCGTATGGTTGTACCTTTTTTCTATCGGATAACCTGCAAGGTAAACTGAATTGAACACGGTTGTTGCAACTTGGCATATGCCTCCACCTACCGCATCGGAATACTCGCCACCAACGATTGCGCCAGCGGCTTGATAGCCTTTATCGGGGGTAGCTTCACCGGCGATATCGTTAAAGGACCATGATCCACCATTGGCTTTGGCAATAGAGCCCGAAAGTAAATCTGCGGCAGTATGTATGTTGTTCACGCGAGCTTCGTTACCAGATGAATACTGGGTAGTAAACGAAGATACATCGGTAATCAATCCAAATGACTTTGCGTCTTCAAACGACAAAGAAGATGGTATATCGGCGGAAGGCACACTGATTTGTGGAGCTTGAGTACGCGTTTCCTGAACAAAAAATGTGGTATTCAACGTATCCATCACGTCGCTCGCAACAGGCGCAGTTCCCTTTGCATTGGAAGAAACGGTTATCTGTCCGTTGCCGTCTTTGGAGAATGAAACCTGAAGCCCCTCTGAGTCAATATTTGAATGGAGGGATGAAAGAAGAGCATTCTTCGTTTTTGATTCATCAAAAACGGGAGAAAGGGTCCATCGTCCCTCCCCTTCTTCCGACAGATTGGTAGTAATAAGGTTCCCCAAATCAGCAGAAGAAGCGTTCCATGTCTGATCTCCATAGACGAATGAAGCGCCAGCAGCAATTGATGCATTCACGGTGTCTGCCGCTTTTTTAGCATCATCCTCGTTTGCTTGCAGTGGCATGTATTGTGTTTCGAGAACGGTTTTGGTTGCTGGTTCAGTCCCTAAAAATGTTTCGTTCAGATGGCTGGTAAGCCACTCGGCAGTTACTTCGTTGCCGTCGTTCCCGTTGGTAACTGATGCAACGCCATCATTGATGGAAATTCCGAAATTAATGCGTTTATTACCTACCGCGGAAGTCATCTGATCCGACAGAGAGGCGATCTTTTCATCGTTGTAGGAGCAGGTTAATGGGATATGTTTGCCGAAAATACCCGCACCAATACGACCGATAATACTGCCGTCGTTCCTGCCGACCTCGAAAGCTTGCTCGACAAGAGAGTCGATATCGAGTGTAGCTTCTACTTCATTGCTTGGAATAGTCCATTGAGTACGATTCGACAAAGACTCTTCGTATGAAATCTGCTCCTCGATGTTCGCATCGGTGTCAGTTGTTTTAGGGTTGTCTAAGTTATCTTGCGTTGTGAAGAAGGTTGCCACATTGGAAGAGACGCGTTGAGAGTATTCGCCGGAAACGCAGTCCACTGCCTCGTCTTTCGTGAGGCCGCCAACGGCGACATCGCCAATCACAACACCTTCGTAAATTTTATTTCCGTTAATTAGTCCATCTACGCCACAAATAGCCAAAACTGCAAGCAGTGCAATGCAAGCGATAGCAACTTTGTTAGGTGAGGCTACTTTCTTGTGGTTTGACATGGCTTTGGCGCCAGCATTGGACGCACGACCAGAACCGACCCTTGAAGAAGGTCGGTTTCCGCTAACCTCATTTTGAGTATAGATGCCCTTGGCAAGATGTGATTGGCCCAAGGTTGAAGCTGAGTGCCTTGGAGAGTTTGACTTTCTTTGCCGCTGTGCTGTATTTGTGCGATTACGAGGCAAGGCATCGTTTTGCCTGGATGTCGATTGAGTGACATTCCTCGTTCTTTGAGATGCTATTTCCGCACGCGTGGAAACGGAGCGCAGCCTTTGAGTAGAAGCATTTAGGCTACGATCAGGTTTAGGGACAGGACGCATAGATGCGGGCTGCGACTGCTTCTTGTTGGCCTGATTAACCGGTTGTCTTGGGGGTTGTACCTGGGTTCTCTTAGCACCTTGTTCGCGTATGCGGTTAATTCGCTCAGAAGAGCGAAGCGTACGTTCGACGGGTTCAGGATTTGTTGGCCTGCGCTGTGGGTAAGCGTTTTGGCGTGATTGGCTTACTGTCTTGCTACTGCGAGATTGCCTCTGGCTGGTTTTTTGCGAACGAAACTGACGATGCGTTGCATCGGAATTGCGAGGAGTATTTCTTCTCTTATCAGTCATACGTTATTCGGAGTTATCGGTTGAGAGTCCATCTTTTTCTAACGCCTTAGCCGCTTTCATGCCGCTAACGCCTTTTGCAATGTAATAGGAGGTGGTGATGATACACAAGATCAGCCCTAAATAGGTAAACCAGAAGCCCCATGAGTATAAACCGGCACAAAGCCCGGGCAACCAGGGGACTCCGACTATACCTAGGCCGCTGAGCAAGGGTGCATTGAGCAGAATTCCGGCAAAACCGATATAGAGGCAAGTGGTGGAAAACTTGCCAAGATAAATAACGGGTACGCGAACCTTCCATCGAGAAAGAAGATAGCTTCCGCCAACAAGCATAATGAGATCGCGAGCAACAACAACGACAATAATCCAAAGAGGAAGACGACCGACAAAGAACAATCCCAATACGCCTGAAATCATAAGAAGGCGATCAACAAACGGGTCAAGAAGCTGACCAAGCTTGGAAACAGAATTGGTACGACGGGCAACCTGACCGTCTACCCAGTCAGTCGAGGCGGCAACAGCAAATACAAGAGTGGCAGCCAGGTTGAAGTCGTTGAAAAGAAGAACCAAGAAGACGGGGATCATACAGAGTCGAATTGCAGATAGCAGATTTGGGATAGTGAAAACCTTATCGCTAACTTTATAGTCGGTGCTTTGTCCCATACAAGTCCCCCACGTAAGAACCGGGCCATGAGGCCCGGTTCTAAAATGTACCGTTATAAGCAAAGAAGCGGCTTGCTTATGCGTTTGGTCCTTTTGCGGCAGCAGCTTTAGCGGCTTTTGCTTCTTTTGCTGCCTTGATTCTAGCAGCTTTCTCGGCTTCTTTCTTTGCCAGTGCTTCTTTTTCCTCCTCAGTGGGTTCGGGCTTTTTAAAAGTTTCTACTTCTTTAACCGTAGATGGGTGTACCAGAACAGCATCCATCGAAAGACATCCTTTAGGGCATTCACGTACGCAAGTGTCGCATTGAATGCATTTAAAATGGTCGATTGACCAGGTACTATCTTTCTTGTTAACCGATATCGCACCAGTAGGACAGCGTTTTTCGCAGATACCGCAATAGATGCAGTTCTCTGGGCTAAAAACAACCTTTCCTCTCAGCGCAGCGGGATGCTCGGGCTCCTCAAACGGATACCGAACCGTTTCCGGTTTTCCAAAAAGAGACCGAAGGGTCATTTTACCAAGCTTGAAACCACCCATAGGTCTTACCTTTCTGTGCAGCTGATGCAGGGGTCGATAGTGAGGACGATCATGTTGACATCGGATATTTCGCATCCCTTTAGAGCCATGGTCATGCCTGCGATGTTCTGAGAAGTAGGGGTCCTGATGCGCATGCGCTCAAGATATTTAGTGCCGTTACCAGCAGCGTAGTAATACACCTCACCTCGGGGTTGCTCCAAAATGCTCGAAGCCTCAGCACCATCTTCTGGAGCTCCCTTAACAGGATTCAAGATAGGTCCATCTGGAATCTTATCGATAAGCTCGTTAACAATATCTATGGATTGAAGAACTTCATTCGCACGTACTTTTATACGAGCGTAACAATCACCTTGAGTGTCGAGAATTGGCTCAAATGAAGAGAGATTGCCATAAGCACCGATTCCCAAGCAACGAACATCGTTGTTGAAATTGCTAGCGCGAGCAAAGGGACCAACCATGCCATATTCTCGCGCATGTTCTTCATCAATGAAGCCAACGCCAACGGTGCGATTCTTTACAGAGGAATCTTTCAGGAAAGCGTTACAAATTTCAGCGTATTCCTTCTTAAGAGAATTGAGGGTGTCTTTGATTGCTGCAAGAGTAGGCGCCTCGATATCCTTAGCAACACCACCAAGTAACGTGTATGAAAGGATGACGCGACCACCTGCAACAGTTTCAAAAATGTCAAGAATACGCTCGCGCAGACGCCAACAATGCATGAAAAGCGCCTCATAGCCGAACGCATCCGCTGCCAAGCCCATCCAAAGTAAATGGGAGTGAATTCGAGAAAGTTCATGCATGATCACACGGAGAAACTCGGCGCGTTCAGGCACTTCAACGTTCATCATGTTTTCAATGGTCTGCGCGTATCCATAGCTATGACCAAAAGCACAAATGCCGCAAATTCGCTCAGCAACATAAATGTATTGATGAATGTCCCGTGTTTCAACAAGCTTTTCAAGCCCGCGATGAACAAAACCGATCTGAGGAAGAACATCCACTACGGTTTCATCTTGGACTACGAGATCAAGATGAAGCGGTTCTGGCAGCACCGGATGTTGAGGGCCAAAGGGAATTACTTGAGCTTTACCCATTGCTACTCACCTTCCTTGGCTGCAGTTTCAGCCTGTCGTTTTGCTTTTGCCTCCATTGCCGCACGAACTTTAGCGGCTTTTTCGGGATCCATACCAGCGAGCTTGTCTTCAAGATCGTTAGCACTCGAAGAAGCTGCAGTCTTTGCCGCCTTTGCAGCTTTAGCTTTCATGGCAGCACGAACCTTTGCGGCTTTTTCGGGGTCCATCTTTGACAGCTTAGCTTCTAGCTCTTCATCGCTTTGCGCAGAAGGCTTAGTATCCTTCTGCTTCGCCTTCGCTGCACGTGCAGCCTTTGCAGCGGCAAGTTTAGCCGCTTTTTCACGAGCAGCAAGTTGAGCTGGCGTGACGATGGTCATAGGCGCTTCAACTCCCTCAGCGAAGGAATAGAACTTGCCTTGAAAATCGATAAGGTTTCCAACGACGTTAACGCCAAACAGATCATGTGCTTCGTTTTCAAAAACGAAAGCTGCAATGAATAATTCAGTTACTGAGGGAACCTCGGTAACGCCTTTCTTGATACCAGAGACCTTGTAGTTAATCATTTCGGACTCTTTGACAAAGGTATAGATAAGCGTAATCGAATCATCGCGTTCAAGCTTGGGACATAATTGAGCGAGACGGTAACCTTCGTTTTTACGCTCTTTGCAGGTATCGATGAGCTTGTCGAGCGGAATTGAGCGGAAATCTTGCGTAATCGCCATGAGCTATGCACCCCTTTTCTGCTCTTTAATCTTTTTCGCTTTTTCTTCAAGAACGGCAACGCCTTCAACAACAGCATCGATGATAGCCTCAGGACGAACCGCGCAGCCAGGAGCATAAACGTCAACCGGAATTGCTTTATCCACTCCCCCAATTACGTTATAGCAATCGTGGAAAATACCGCCAGAGCATGCGCATATTCCGCAAGCAACCACAACCTTAGGCTCTACCATCTGGTCGTAGATTTCTTTGACAACATCAATATTTCGCTCATTGACGCTTCCGGTGACTAAGAAAATATCAGCATGCTTGGGATTGCCCGTATTCACCACACCAAATCGCTCTGCATCGTAGAGCGGTGTCAGAGCAGCAAGGACTTCGATATCGCAACCGTTGCAGCTGGATGCATCGTAATGGATGATCCAAGGAGATTTCGAGATATGAGACATTGATTCTCCTTACAGGTATACAAGAAGGGCAATATTGATGCCTGCGAAAACCAGAGTAACGATCCAGGCTGACTTAAGCATCAGCTGCCATTTGACTCGTGCAAAGTTGTTGTCGATCCAGATTTCCAGGAAATAGACCAACGCTAACGCTACGATCACGACGAATATGCAAATGGGGCTGCTCCATACAAAGAATAAGGCAATCCAAGCCATGAACAGCACGTTTTCACACCAGTGCATAATGTCAACCATGCCAAGAACCCTACCAGACATTTCTGTTGTAACGCCCTTTACCAGATCCTGATGCGCGTGATGCGAATAGGAAAGATCGAACGGGGATTTACGCAGTTTGATAGTCAATATGAAGAGCATGCCGATGAATACGCCAACGGTAGACCCAATGATTGGTGCTGGTACATGAATAATGGCTTCGACATCAAAACTTCCTGTTGCCAAGAAATATGCTACAGCAAGCAGAAGCACCATGGGCTCATATGCCATGACCTGGAGGGTTTCGCGGTGTGCGCCAACTTCAGCAAATGGTGAACGAGCAGCATAGGCGGCCATGATAAAGAGCATCTCGCCAAGAGTGATGATGAAAATGCATAAAAGCAAGTTTCCGCCACTAAAGAAAATGCCACCTGCGACAAAGGTGAAAATCAAAGCCCAGAAGACGTAAGTGCCGATTGCGGAGTTAACGCCGGCGTTCTCCTTCATGAACAGTTTCCGTACGTCGTAGTAAGGCTGCAGGATCGGGGGTCCTACCCTTCCTTGCATACGAGCGGTAATTTTTCGGTCAAGGCCTGCAAGCAAACAACCCAGCACGGATGCCACGATGGCAAATGCCACGGAAGCAAGAAGGGTTGTAAGGATGGTAATGATAGTATCCATTCAAATTTCCCTTCTCTTTACAAGATTCCCGTTACAACCAGCGAAGAATACGCTGCCCAACCAAATGCTGCAATTAGAAGTAGATAGCAAGCAATGGTTCCGATTGGTCTGATCTTTTCCTCACCGAAAATCGGCTCAAGATACCAATTTCGAGCAGTTGCTTCCATCGGCTGAGAAAGGGAATTAATAAATACCCTCTGCTCGTTATCAACGGAAACGCCCGAGAGATATACATCCTGTTTACGTATATTCTTGCGGAATTTGCGCAAACCACCCAGAAGCACAATCGCGAGCACAATGACAATAATTGCTGATAGGTAAAGATCGTCATCAAGAACAGGCTGAATAGCAATGCCAAGAACTGATCCAATGTAGGGCTCCACCAGGTAATCGGAAATCAATGGAATCATTGCACAGGCGGCAAGCGCCATAACGGTGAACGTCATTGTTGCAACCCATTCACTCCAATGAACCGTTTGTTCGATGCTGTCAGAAGTACCGGTTATTCCAGCAAGCTTGCCGATCCATTTTGCCCAAAACATAAACGTAGCTGCAGAGCCGAATGCGAGCATCAGCAAAAGCGCAAATTGACGAGTATCAACAAACGTTACCAGTGTTGCCCATTTTGCAACCAACATGCCGAAGGGAGCTAAGAACATAATCATGATGCCGACAATCATCATGCGGGAAAGACGAGGCATTCGCTCGAACAGCAGATCCATGTCTTCGATGTCACGTGAACCAATATGATGCTCTGCCGTGCCTACGCAAAGGAACAAGAGGCTCTTGGCAATAGCGTGGAAGATAACCAAGAAAATCGCTGCCCAAATAGCTTCCGCCGTTCCAACGCCAGCACATGCGGTAATCAAGCCAAGGTTCGCAATGGTCGAATAGGCCAAAACGCGCTTACCGTTAGATTGCGAAATTGCCATAAACGAACACAGCAAGAAGGTGATACCGCCAACAAGGATGACCAGAATAGAAGGGGCAAAAGAAACTGCATAGATTGGCGCACATTTAATGAGCATAAAAACGCCAGCTTTAACCATGGTTGACGAATGCAACAAAGCCGAGGTAGGCGTAGGAGCAACCATAGCTCCCAGCAGCCATGTATGGAAGGGCATTTGTGCAGCCTTCGTGATACCAGCCAAGCTAAAGCAAGTAAGCGGCAAGACAACAAGGGCAGGTGCAACTGTTCCGAAGACAATGAAGTCAGTGAAATCGATGCACTGGAAGTTGATGGCCAGATAGTAGAGCGCGCCCAAGAAAGCAATACCACCGACAAGATTCATAATAATCTGACGGAATGAATTGGCAATCGCCTCGTCAGTTTTGGTAAATCCGATTAGCAAGAAGGAACAAAGCGTGGTTACTTCCCAGGCGGTGAACAGCCAAATCAAATTGTTAAAGAAGATGATGCCGTACATTGCGGAAAGAAACACAAACATCAAAGCAAAGAAGGTAGGCCTACGATCCGGCTGTTCGGTATCGGGGTGATGGATGCCGAAATAGAAATCATGCATATAGCCGATGGAATACACGCAAATTCCCGTGCCAATTATGCCAATGATCAAAGCCATAATTAACGACAGAGAGTCAATGTATAGAGCCTTGTAACACATGAGATCGTGCGCAAAATAGAACTCATATACCAGTGAGCCAGCAAGCTGAACAATGGCCAATACAAGGGCGGGAATGTTCTTGTACTTTACGCCGAAGCAGATGACGACGATACCGATAAGCACACTGATGCCAAGGCATGCATAATTAACAATGTCCGACTGGAAAGTAAAATATGTACCAGTTGTTCCAATATTCATTACAACCAAGGCAATAGATGCTATGGCAATAGCAGCGGAACCGACGCATACGATTATGTTGCGTGGCTTCGTCTTGCGTATCACCACCAGCAAGCCCGCAATTATTAGCGGGAACAGGATCAGAAATCCTATCATCTCCATGGGCAGTCCCCCTTATCTGGGTTCTAATAAATAAAAGCGACATGACGTCGCGTTACAATTACTTTAGTACGAAATAGTAAGGCGAAGCCGATGCTTCGCCTTACTTGACACTATGATCGGTAAGCGGGAACGCCTTATTTGTCAGCAAGCAGCTTTTCAAGCGTACGCCATGCCAATTCGGCACATTTTACTCGAGCTGGCATACGAGAGATCGATTCCAGCTCAGCGGCTTCATCCAGATCTTCCTTATCTTCCTTAGAAAGGGCTTCGCCCTTAATCATCCCGAGGAACAAGCCAACCAAGCGTTTAGCCTCTTCTACGGTTTCACCAGTAATGAGATCGGCCATCATATCGGCAGAAGCCTGAGATACTGCACAACCGCTCCCGACAAAAGATGCCTCTTCGATAACACCGTCTTCAATACGAAGCTGCAAAGTGAGCTCATCGCCACAGCTGGGGTTAACGCCCTCGTGCGAACAGGTACACCCCTCCATCTCATATTTATAGTCAGGATGAGAATTGTGCTGCATCAACGCAGCTGTATAAATGTTTCCTACAGGGGCATTAGCCATTGAATATGCTCCAAACAGTGTTGAGACCAGAAATTAATGCATCAATATCATTCGTATCGTTATAAAAAGCAATCGAAGCACGGCAACACGATTCTACGCCAAGCCATGTAAGCAGTGGCTGAGCGCAATGATGTCCGGCACGAATCGCAACATTACAGCCGTCAAGAATGCTGGAAACATCATGGGGATGAATGCCTTTCACATTAAAGCTCAACGCGCCATGATGCTTCGATGCATCTTTGTGGCCGATAATCTCGATAAAGGGAAGTTCCCTCATTCGATCCATTAGATACTCCATGAGAAGCATCTCGCGCTCCTGAAGCGTTCGCATACCGAGAGCATTAACATATTCAAGAGCCTTAGCAGTAGCGTAAATACCTGCCGCGTCTTGGGTTCCTGCTTCGAATTTTTCAGGAACGGGCGCCCAGACCGCATCGGTCTCCGAAACGTTATCAATCATTTCGCCGCCAGTAAGGAAAGGCGGCATGCTGTCGAGCAATTCGTGTCTTCCCCACAAAACACCGATGCCAAAAGGGCCAAATACTTTATGGCCTGAAAATGCGAAGAAATCACAATCGATTTGCCTTATATCGACTGGGATATGCGGCACGCTCTGCGCGCCATCGACAACAAGGTATCCACCGACTGCATGAACTCGTTTACCAAGCTCAGCAACAGGGTTCTCGATGCCTAACACATTGGAAACGTGAGTCGCAGAAACGATCTTGGTGCGTTCATTGATTTTCCTGTCCATTTCCTGCGGCGTGATAATACCCTGATCATCAGGACGAAGATACACCAAAGTAGCACCAGTGGCGCGACATACCTGTTGCCAGGGTATAAGGTTTGAATGATGCTCCATGATGGTAATGCATACTTCATCGCCCGGCTCTAGAACAGAGGAGCCAAAGGATTTTGCAACAATGTTCAGAGCCTCACTGGTATTGCGGCAGAACACAACATCCTGCGGTTGGGTCGCTCCAATAAACGACGCAACAGTAGACCGCGCCTCATTGATTGCTTCAGTTGCCTCGACAGACAAGCGATACAAGCCACGCAGCGCATTAGCATTCATTGTTTCGTAGAACGAACGTTGCGCCTCGAGTACGCAGTTGGGACGCTGTGCGGTTGCCGCGCTATCAAGAAATGCCAAATCGGTGTTTCTCGACAACAAAGGAAAATCCTCCTTGTAAGGATTCGCCCTAATTTCATTAATCTGATCGGGAGTCACTAGCAACACTCCCCTTCCGTATCATCAAAGTCGTTCGCGTCGATACCCTTCGCCAAAGCAAGCTGTGCAATTCCACGCTTGATGCGGTCATCTTTAAATGCCATATGCGCTTCTTCGAGAGCTGCAACAGCAAACAGAGATTCGATGGCTTTGTCGGACAAGCCGCGGCATGAAAGGTAGAAGTGCTGTTCGGGACGCACATGGCCTATAGTAGCCCCATGATTGCCCATAACATCATCTTCATCGCATAAAATTACCGGGACTGTTTTATTTACGACATTCTTATCGGCAAGAAGAACCGTTTCTCGCTCGTTGCCCGTAGAGCCTTTACAGCCATGAACAAAATCGATGGTACCGCGTAAGGTTTTTTTCGATTCACCTGCCAGAACGCCATTGGCATCAAGTTTGCTTTCCGTTAAGCAGCCACGTTGTTTGATTGAATAATTGAAATCCCTCTTTTGCTTCTCAGCTCCGAGGTAACGCGTTACCACATCAATGCGAGATTGATTGCCACGTAAGTCTGCGGAAAGACCGGTCGATGCAGAATCGGCACCAAGAACACGATGCGTGACTGCTACATGCGCATCGTCATCGAGCACATAACCCGAGTCATCGAAAACAGTCCAGCACCCGTCAAGTGCTTGGATAGAGCTAACTTCGACTTCTGCGCCGACGCCAGCAAAAACACGCAGACCGCATCCCGCGAAACCGGACCCTCTCGAAGAACCCTCGAAGGAGATCGTGAGCGAGACATTGGAATGAGGAGCAGCAACAACATCAACACATGCCGCATTGGCCATCCCGTCTTTAGCAGAGATGCGAACCGTAGCACTGCCTACAGCCTTTTCAGGCGCAACAAGAACCAAATGGCCATCAGAAACGGATTCAAGATAGGCGAATGCTTCGGTTCCCATACCTGTTTCGAACGCTTTGGAAACACTATTTTCGATTTCTTCAAGAACGGCTTTACGCTGATATGAGGAAAGAGCGGGAATGTCCAAATTCTCCGGGTTCTCATTACCAGCAGCAGCAACAACTACAGCGCGGGTATCGACCGTGCCTTCATTTCGCGCATCAAGCTTCTGCTGGAAGGTGGATAGCGCAGAATCAAAAGCACCTGATTCGCCAAGCTCGATGTTGTCGATTGATAATTCAATATCAGAGCTTGGCACAAGACCACTCGGCAAAGCGATTTTTTCGTTGTTCACGCGCAGGCGATGCCACGTCGGAGCAGGCATTGCGTTAACCGCCTCCATTGCAGCAGCATTGAAAGATTCAATGTTAGAAGCGTCCATTAACCAATCGCCCCTTCCATTTCGAGCTTGATGAGATTATTCATCTCAACTGCGTATTCAAGCGGCAATTCCTTTGAAACAGGATCCGCAAAACCATTAACGATCATGCCACGCGCCTCTTCTTCGGAGATGCCACGGCTCATCAAATAAAACACCTTGTCATCACCGATTCGACCGATGGTGGCTTCATGCCCGATGTCTACATTTTTGCAACGAATATCCATGGTGGGGATGGTGTCAGAGCGACTCATGTCGTCCAGCATAAGTGATTGACAAGAAACACTCGCCGCAGAGCCCTCAGCTTTTTTCGTGCCAACAACGGAACTGCGGAATGTGGAAATACCACCACCCTTAGAAATAGATTTCGTTTCAATGGCAGCAGATGTATCAGGTGCGTTGAGGACAACCTTGCAGCCAGTGTCGAGATTCTGTCCTGCGCCTGCAAATGTAATACCGGTAAACGTGCAGGAGCTTTTCTTGCCAGAAAGAATAGACATTGGGTAGAGGTAGCCGACGTGGCTTCCGAAGGAACCACTGACCCATTCAATGGCACCGCCCTCGTCGACGATTGCGCGCTTAGTGTTCAGGTTGTACATGTTTTTCGACCAGTTTTCGATAGTCGAATAACGCAATTTCGCGCGCTTACCCACAAAAAGCTCTACGGCGCCAGCGTGGAGGTTGGCAACGTTGTATTTGGGTGCACTGCATCCTTCGATAAAGTGCAGATCGGCATCGTCTTCAACAATGATAAGAGTGTGCTCAAACTGGCCTGCACCCTTCGCATTCAGACGAAAATAGCTCTGCAGCGGAAAATCAAGTTTTGTTCCCTTGGGTACATATACAAAACTGCCACCCGACCACACAGCGCCATGCAAAGCGGCGAATTTATGATCGGTTGGAGGGATAAGCGTCATGAACTTCTCATGAATAAGCGCTTCCCATTTTGGCTCTTTAAGAGCCTCTTCGATCCCCGAATACACAATACCCATTTTGGCAGCGGTGTCCTGCATGTTGTGGTACACCAACTCGGAATCGTATTGGGCACCAACGCCCGCTAAGTACGAACGCTCCGCCTCTGGGATGCCTAAACGATCAAAAGTACTCTTCACATCGTCCGGGAGGCTATCCCAATCGCTTTTTTGATCGGTTGCCGGTTTGACATACGTAACAATATTGTCCATGTCCAAACCATCGATAGCAGGGCCCCAATTAGGCTTGCTCATGCGATGGTAGGTTTCGAGGGACTTTAGACGGAAGTCAAGCATCCACTTGGGTTCGTCTTTTTTTGCAGATATCTCACGAACAATATCAGGAGTAAGACCCGCAGCGAGTTTTTCCGCGTCAGCATCACTGAAACGAAAATCGTACAGGCTCCTATCAACATCCGCTATTTCAGAATGCTTCTTTGCCACAGATGCCTCCTATTCAGCGGTCGCTTCGGACTCAAAACGTTCGAAGCCCTGTTCGTTGATCTGGTCGATAAGAGAAGCATCGCCTTCCGCTACCACCTTGCCATTGACGACAACATGAACCCGATCGACAGTTAAATGTTCAAGAATTCGAGTATTGTGCGTAATGACAACAAGCGCACCGCCGGTGTTCTTCTTGTACGTTTCTATGCCGCGCGAAACAACGCCTAAGGCATCAACATCGAGACCGGAATCGGTTTCATCAAGAATAGCCAACTTGGGCTCAAGAAGAAGCAGTTGAAGCATTTCGAGTTTTTTCTTTTCGCCGCCCGAAAAGCCTACGCCTAACTCGCGGTCAAGATATGAATTGTCGAAACTCAGCTCCTTAGCCAAAGCACGAACATGCTTACGGAACTGCTTGCCTTTCATGTCGAAACCTTCGCGGTCTGCCACCATAGCGCGTAAGAAGCTAGACACTGGTACGCCAGGAATTTCAGTTGGAGCCTGAAAACTCAAAAACAAACCGGCGCGAGAACGTTTATCGGGGGAAAGATCGGTGATGTCCTGCCCATCAAAGATGATGGAACCAGAATCAACAGTATATTCGGGGTCTCCCATGACAACACGACCGAGGGTCGATTTACCAGCGCCATTCGGACCCATTACCACATGGGTCTCTCCTGCCCCAACAGTAAGATCGATGCCACGAAGAATTGGCTTTTCGTCAACCGAGACCGTGATCCCCTGAACAGCAAGAAGTGAATTCGCGTCAGTCATCATGTTTGCCTTTCGTTAATCATACTAGTTTGCTAGGATTAAAATAATCGCTTCGGGGGTAATGTCAAGGCGTTGCAACCCATTTGCAATAAACGCAAAGGAATTATCGATTGACGGTACATCGTCAGCTCAGGAAAGGACTCGCATGCTGATTTCCACTAAAGGCCGTTATGCAATGCGCTTCATGATCGATCTTGCCCTTCGCGGACCCGAAGAGAAGGTTTCCCTCCGTGAAATCGCGGAATTTGAGGGCATTTCACTTAAATATCTTGAACAATTGGTGCGTCCGCTCACACAAGCCGGGCTCATCAAGGGAATGCGAGGCAAAAACGGTGGCTACTGCCTTGCGAAACCCACAAGCGAAATTAAAGCCGGTGATGTGCTACGTGCCGTGGAAGGCACCACGATCCCCGTTGCATGCAGCGCTTTAGAAACTGGATGCGAACGCGGATTCGAATGCAATGCAGTACGCTTCTGGGCAGGCCTCGATAAGGTTATCGAAGATTACGTCGATGGCGTAACCCTTGCCGACTTGGCTCATCACTAACCCGAACAACCACGCCGTGGAGCAATAGCGGAATCGATGCGCCTTTAACGCGAGACCAATCGTTGCTGATATGCGCATACCACTGTAGCAGGATGGCTTTCCCGCAGCACCACCCCACGAAGGCATTCCACAGGCATACGGTAGGTGTTGTTGTTCTCTGAGATATGCATCGCAATCACCTCTTCTAGACCGGGATGCAGAAGGCTTTTTAGCTCTTCAGAAGCCTGCCCGTTGCTCAGATGACCGTGCTCAGAGGAAACACGTTCCTGTAAGGCGCGTGGATAAGGACCGTTTTTGAGCATTGCAGGATCATGGTTAGCCTCGAGGGCCAGAATACGACAGCCCTGCAAAGCCTCATGCGCCGCTCCGGTAACTACACCGGTATCGGTCATGAAGCCAAGTACATCGTTTTCTGCCCAGAGGCGAAACCCAAAAGAACACGCGGCATCATGCGATGTCCTGAAAGCGAACACTTGAATGCCAGCCAAGGAAAGCTGGCTTTCAGCATCTAAGCCAACAACTTCAGTGAACTGAGCTGCCTCTTGGATAGGCTTGCTGTTTGCATACGTAGCCTGATTTACAAATAAAGGAACCTCCAAACCCCGTTTTGCCAACTCGCGGTAAAGAACCTTAAGGCCCTTCGTGTGGTCGGAATGCTCATGCGTGACAAGAACCGCCTTGAGCTTGCCCAGATCGAAACCTGCTTCAGCCGATCGTGAAAGCACATCGCGCTTGCAGATACCGCAGTCGATCAATATGCCTTCCCCGGTTGCGGTGTTCTCGACAAGGGAGGCGTTTCCCTTACTGCCGCTGGCAAGGACGTGTATGCGAAGCCGCACGTTGTCGCTTGGCGCCGTTCGACAAGCCCCCTGAAGGGAAATTCTATTGTTCCGCGCCTCTTCTATTTGTTCACGGCTTAAGCCCTGCTCGTTTGTTACTTCCATGGTTCTCAAATAGTTCCCAACATTCCCTGTCAGCGTAAACCAACTATTGTGCACTAACAGCACGGAGGTGCTGTACCGCTTCGCGGAGGATCTCGCATGCTTTTTCAACTTCAGCCTCGGTGGTTAGGGCCGAAAAGGAGAAACGCACCGTACCACGAAGCCATTCAGGCTGAACGCCCATTGCGGTAAGTACGTGGCTTGGCTCAAGTGAGCCTGATGCACATGCGGAGCCCGCCGAAGCGCACACCCCCTGTTGATCGAGAAGCGCGAGTAGTGCTTCGCCGGAAACTCCCTTGAAGGAAACGCTCAAGATGCCGGGCAGGCAACGATTTCTGCAGCTATTAACCTGCACATTTGGGATATTAGCGCAGATAAACTGTTGCATTTTGTTGCGCAAGGTGCGCACGTGGGCTGACGCGGCTTCCATTGCGAAAAGTGATTCCGCCTCCGTTGGTTCAAGCCCTTTTGCGCCAAACGCCAATTGAGCTGCAGCCGTCATACCGATGATGCCTGCCAGGTTTTCCGTGCCCGCACGATAGCCACGTTCCTGCGCTCCACCGCTGATAAGCGGCTCGGTTTTCAGCCCGCGCTTGCAATACAGGAAGCCCACGCCTTTAGGCCCGTGGAACTTGTGTGCCGATACAGAAAGAGCATCAACACCCAGATTTTTAACGTTTAAAGGAATATGGGCATACGCTTGAACCGCATCAGTATGGAAAGGCACATTATGCTCGTGGGCTAGCGCCGTAAGCTCTTTGATGGGTTGGACGGTTCCCACTTCGTTATTGGCGGTCATAACGGAAACCAAAACAGTGTCAGGTCGAAGCGCTAATGCAAGACTTTCAGGGGACACCGCGCCTTCGGCATTTACCGGAAGGTAAGTCACTTCAAAGCCTCTACGCTCGAGCCAATGCGCCGATTCTAGGGCCGCATGGTGTTCAACTGCGGAAACGATGAGGTGCTTGCCCTTTTCCTGATTCGCGAGCGCAATGCCCTTGAGTGCAGCATTATCGGCTTCGCTCCCACCCGAGGTAAAGCGAATCTCCGAAGGACGCGCATTAATAGTGCCAGCAAGATACGTGCGCGCCTTCTCAAGCTGCATCTTTTCCTGCTGTGCCGGGCCATAGAGAGAAGAAGGGTTGAAGTAGTTGCCCAGCAGGTACGGCTCCATGGCGTTGAACACCGAAGGGTGCATCTGCGTGGTTGCCGCGTTGTCCAAGTAGATAAGATTGGCGTTACGCATAGGCACTCTATCGCGTCGATTCAATGGTGCCGCCACCCACAACCACATCGCCCTGGTACAAAACCATGGCTTGTCCTGGTGCAACCGCACGAACCGGTTCTTCGAAGGTGACGATGAGCTTTTCGCCCTTCATACGCACAACCGCCTTACGCGGTGTTGCACGGTAGTTCACCTTAGCCTCAACAGTAAGAGGCTCGGCAATTTCCGCTACCGAGATAAGATTCACATCGTTGGCAACGACCTCGTGCACGCCTGCGGAAGTGGCAGGACCCACAACCAGCGTATTAGTTTTCGCGTCCTTCTTCAGAACGAACAACGGATGGCCCGCAGCAACGCCCAAACCCTTGCGTTGCCCAATTGTGTAATGAACTAGACCATTATGCTTGCCCAACACGGCGCCCGTTTCATCCACGATAGGACCGGGCACAAACGTTGCACCCGTGTGCTCCTCGATAAACGTGGCATAGTCACCATCAGGCACGAAGCAGATATCCTGGCTTTCCAGCTTATCAGCATTGCCTAAACCTGCTTCATGCGCCACCGCACGTACCTGCGGTTTTTCAAGCTCACCTACAGGAAACAGCATGTGCTTCAAATGCTCCTGTGTAAGGTGGTACAAAACGTATGACTGATCTTTCTTCGGGTCGCGTCCGCGAAGTAGCAGGTAGCGCCCCGTTTTCTCGTCGTAAGCGCGACGAGCATAATGGCCCGTTGCAACATAATCAAAGCCAAGCTCGCGCCTGCGTTGCTGCAGGGCACCGAACTTCAAGAAGCGATTGCAATCAATGCAGGGGTTGGGTGTGTGCCCCTCCAAGTACGCCTGGCAAAATCTATCAATCACACACGTACCGAACGTGTCAGTATAGTTGAACACCTGGTAGGGAATGCCCAAGCCAAAAGCCACCGCACGGGCATCTTCCACATCATCCAAAGAACAGCAGGTGCGGCTTCCCTCTTCCAGGATAACGCCATCGCTATCGAACAACTTCATGGTTACGCCCATGACGTCGTAGCCTGCATCCACCAAAAGCTTTGCGGCGACAGAGCTATCAACCCCGCCGCTCATAGCGCAGATAACGCGTTCCTGCTCGTTGCTCACCTAGAATTCCGTCCTATGCGTTAAAAGGCACCGTGCCTAGTTTTTCGTTCATACTGCCGGTTCTGTAACCAGCCAAATCGAGCGTAACATAAGCAAAGCCCAGTTCCTTTAAAGCATCAACAATAGATGTGCGGTTTTCGTCGCGCAACAGCGTTTCTATTTGTTCAGCCGGCACTTCGATGCGCGCAATATCATTGTGCACTCGAACGCGAAGCTGGGTGAAACCCATACCCGAAAGAGTACTCTCCGCTTTGTCTACTAAAGAAAGCTTTTCGGCTGTGATTTCGGTCCCGTACGGGAAGCGTGTTGCCAAGCACGCGTTCGACTGCTTGCTCCACGTGGGTAAGCCCAATTCACGGGAAAGCGCACGGATATCGGCCTTGGTGAAGCCCGCTTCGCGCAGGGGGCTTTTCACCTGCAGTTCCTCCAGTGCTTTCAAACCAGGGCGGTAGTCGCCCAGATCATCAAGGTTAGAGCCATCAGCAATGGCTTCAACGCCCAGTTTTGCGGCTTCCTCGTACAAACTGCTGAACAGCACTTTCTTGCATACATAGCAACGGTTCGGCGCATTGAAACGCACCTCTTTCATCATGATGGGATTAGGGTGACATATCACCTGGCGAATGCCGTAACGCTTACAAAAAGCCTGCGAATCGGCGAATTCGTTGCGCGGCACTACCGGTGCATCGGCGGTAAGGGAAACCGCATTATCCCCCAATGCTTCATGAGCAACATAGCTCAGCAGACTGGAATCAACTCCGCCAGAATAAGCTATAGCAACATTGCCATATGAACGTAGCAGATCTTGAAGAAGTCGATATTTATTATGAAGCGCAGACATCAACCATCAGCCTTTCGAAGCAAAGCAATACCGCTAAAACAATATCAAGCATCATTCTTTAGCAACATCACGTCACATAATCTATGCAATGGTCAAAATATCAAGCACGAATCAACGTTATCTCTCGTTTTTTAAAACGCAACAAACGCATCTAATATGAAGAAGAATTCGCATGAAGTCAAAATTGCTAGGTACGTTCGCCAGCCAAATTCATACCGTTCGGAAATGCAAACCACAATTGAAACGCACCGCGAACATACTTGACGCATTCGAATTCGTTTTCTCTCCGCGGAGTAAACAACGCTTTCAAGCCCAACGAAAGGTTTACCAATGAATATCAAAAACGTGGTAGTTGCAGGCGGCGGCGTATTGGGAAGCCAGATTGCTTTCCAGGCAGCCTACAAAGGGTTCAATGTAAAGGTTTGGCTTCGCATGGAATCCTCCATCGGCCGAGCAAAACCAAAGTTTGAACGCATAGAAAAAATATATCTCGAAACACTTCAGGCTATGAAAACAAAACCTCAAGCGTATTGCCGCGGTCTTGCCGACAATCCCAAGCTTACGGAAGCCCAGATTGATGATCTCATTGAAAACGCAGCGCATGCTATGGATCAAATCGAATTTACCTTAAGCCATGAAGAAGCAGCCAAAGATGCCGATTTGGTTATTGAAGCCATTGCAGAAAACCCAACCGAAAAGGTCGAGTTTTACCAGGCTATGGCTAAATATCTTCCCAAATCGGCAATTATTGTCACTAATTCCTCTACCATGCTTCCCAGTGCATTTGCTGAGAGCACCGGACGCCCTGAAAAGTACCTAGCGCTTCACTTTGCTAACGAAATCTGGCGAAACAACACTGCCGAAGTAATGGGACACGCAGGAACCAGCCCTGAGGCATACAAGGAAGTGGTTGAGTTCGCTGAAGCCCTCGGCATGATCCCCCTTCAACTGAAGAAGGAGCAGCCTGGGTACATTCTGAACAGCCTTCTGGTCCCGTTCCTAAATTCGGCGCAAGCCCTACTCGCAACGGGAGTAGCTGACCCAGAAACTATTGACAAAACGTGGCAGCTTGGCACCGGTGCTCCGCTTGGTCCTTTCCGCATCCTAGACATTGTTGGACTCACCACGGCTTACAACATCGTAATCATGAATCCCGAAGCAAAAGACCCCGAAACTGTTCCTGGCAAGATTGCTGCCTTGCTAAAGGAATACATCGATGCGGGGAAAACAGGCATCAACGCCGGTGAAGGATTCTATAAATACTAGGACATCGTAAAATCATCAAATGAAAAGGGGTGCGGTCGCCATAAATGGCCGCACCCCTGTTTTAAATAGAGCAACGCAATGCAAGAAAAGCTTGAGCCTCCACATTAAATGTCTTCCATCCGAAGAGGAGAGACAAGGAGAGCACAAATCAATAGATGAGAGATGATACCTGTTGTGCCTTCAGTATGCACTTAGACGCAACAGGTAGCTTTAAATTGAGAGGACATAAGACGAAACTACTTCCTCGTCTCCCGTCCATTGGAGCGAGCCATCTTTATACTCTTGTTCGCGATTGACGTTCAGCGTCATTTTGCAATTCTCAAACTGTTCTTTGAAGTCCGATGAAACTTCCGCAACAGACCAGAATCCAGTATCAACCAAAGGTTTAATGCTAGGCTCAAAGCCAAGGTTTGACACGGCAGTTGGCTCGCCCTCAACTTTATATTGATCATTGAAGACAAAGCTCGTATCTATGCCACGAGGAAAGCCCCCAACCAACCATGCTTTCGTCTGGCCCAAGGTTTTTAATTCGACCCTTAACCACGAAATATGAAACCCCATCTTTTCTCTGCTTGAGCGTTTCATGACCGACTTTTAGTTCGTCCATGAATTCATATGAGTCAAAATGGATCTGGTAGCGATTAGGACACGTAAATGTCTCACCAAGAGACACCTGGAATATGCCATCGATCTCGCTTTTCGCTTTTTCAACGATAGACCCAGCTCCCGATGCGGCTGCTTTGCCTAATTCGTTATTCTCATTACTATTAGCGCATCCAGCTAATGCAGCAATTGAGAGCATAAAGCAAAAAACTATAACGGAACATTTGAATTTCATTGCGACCCCTTTCCTTTCGCAATCGAAAACTATGGGGTCGAAGATTCAGTCTAAAGCTCTGAAACAAACTACCCCCCCCTCCTAAAAATAGAGAGGGTTTAGCCTATGCATGAACGACTACACGTTCTTGATGAACCAAATTATAACGGAACAAAGCCGAACAAAAGCCAGAGAACTACCCAATCACCAGCTCATAGGCTTCATTGCGGCTGATACCGAATTCGGCTCGCAAGGTTTTCACGATATCTTTCTTCGAAAGAGCGCCTTCGGCGATGAGTTCTCGAGCGCGAACGGCGGCATCGTTAGCTTGCTCATCATGAGCAGCGTTACGCTCTTCATCGGTAGGTGCATCGATCACGATGACGATTTCACCTTTAATGGATCCCGTTTCGGAACGTTGAACAAATTCATCGCGTACAGAAGGAGCGAAATCGCGATATACCTCTTCGTGCACTTTAGTGAGCTCGCGACATACTGCAACCCTACGCAACGGAAAAGCTTCAGCAATACAACCCAGCGCTGAAACAATACGCTGGGGGCTTTCGTAGAATATCAAGGCAGCATCGAGTTGCTTCAAGCCTTCAAGCACACGCTTCCGCTCGCCGTCTTTCCGCGGAAAAAATGCCCCGAAATAAAACGTCTGCGTCGGAAAGCCGCTAGCCACATAGGCAGTAGCAACCGCCGTACCACCTGGTAGCACCTCTACCGCAGCGCCCTGATTACGCGCTTCGTCAATCAAGCGTTGCCCAGGGTCCGAAACCCCCGGCATACCCGCATCTGAGGCGAAGCCGATCACTTCACCATCTAGAACTCGACCAACAATCTCACAAGCCCGCTTGGAAACCGTCGCCTCGTCCAACCGCTCAAGCCGCTTCTCAATACCGAGAGCAGCTAAAAGCTTTCCCGTAACACGCGTATCTTCGCAACACATCGTGTCGCAAGCCTCAAACGCCTGAAGCGTACGCGTAGTAACATCCCCCAAATTGCCCAACGGCGTAGGGATGATAATGAGTTTTCCGGTTCCGTGGGACAAAGTTCCTCCTGCAGAAACAAAACAAAGCCACACCCCAACCCACGCCCAGCTAAAAAGTCAGAAGACTAATCGGATTAGTAGCGCTCTTGGGAGTTACATGGGTGTTTGCGAATGGCACTCTAAAAGCAATTCCTGAAACGATTTTTCGAAAGCAATCTTAATCAAAAACATAAAGCAGCGACCGCATGAAAATAATGGCTTGCTTAATGCAAGCCTTTATTTGAACAAGGCAGCAGGAGTCTTGAGCAAACACCCGGACAACCCCAAAATCGCGGACGACCCTGATTAGTCTTCTACAGAAGCGATAACCTCGACTTCAATCAGAGCGCCCTTAGGAAGCTTGTCGATACCGACGGCGGAACGAGCGGGAAGCTTTTCGCCAAACGATTTTGCATATACCGCATTAAACTTAGCGAAATCAGCAATGTCCTCAAGGAAGCAGGTGGTCTTCACCACATGGTCGAAATCGGTACCAGCAGCAGCAAGCAATGCACCAACATTCTTCATGACCTGCTCAGCCTGCTCTTCGATGGTGGAACCCACCAATTCGCCCGTTTCGGGGCTCAGAGCAATCTGGCCAGAGGCAAACAGCAGGCCGTTTACCACAACGCCCTGGGAATAGGGGCCAATAGCTGCAGGTGCTTTTTCGGTGCTAATAGAATGCATAGTTTCCTCCTAGGAAAAGGTGGCGCATAATATACGTCATGCAACAGGTACGTTATCCATAGTAACCTTTTGCTTATTGAAAGGCTCTTATTGATGCCGCAAAACCGTAAAGATCAAAGGACGCCCATGCTGACGCTAAGCACATTCGAAGAAGCTGCCAAAAAGGTTAAAGAAGTCACTCAAGAAACAAAACTGATTTATAGCCCTAACTTCAGCAAGGAAACTGGCAACGAGGTTTACCTCAAGCCTGAAAACATGCAGCGTACGGGCGCTTACAAGGTACGTGGAGCTTATTACAAAATCAGCACACTCACCGATGATGAGCGTCAGCGAGGTTTAATCACCGCTTCGGCGGGAAACCATGCACAAGGCGTCGCCTATGCCGCCAGCAAATACGGAGTTAATGCAACTATTGTAATGCCCACCACAACGCCCCTCATCAAGGTTGAGCGCACAAAGGAACTGGGTGCTGAGGTTATTCTTGCAGGCGATGTGTACGATGAATCGTATGCTCATGCCATGGAAGTTGCCGAAGAACGAGGGTTAACGTTCATCCACCCCTTCAATGATCCCATTGTGGCAGCAGGCCAAGGCTCGATTACCATGGAAATCGTACAGGAGCTTCCTCTTGTAGACGCTATCCTGGTGCCAATCGGAGGCGGCGGACTCGCAACAGGCGTTTCCACTTTGGCGAAAATGCTCAATCCACGAATCAAAGTTATCGGCGTTGAGCCCGAAGGGGCAGCTTGCATGAAAGCTTCACTTGAAGCGGGTCATGTGGTAAAACTCCCCCGCGTTAGCACTATCGCTGACGGTACTGCTGTGCAGGAACCAGGTGACCAAATCTTCCCCTACATACAGGAAAACCTCGATGAAATCATCACCATCAAAGATGACGAACTTATCGTTGCGTTCCTTGACATGGTAGAAAACCATAAAATGATTGTCGAAAACTCCGGCTTGCTGACTGTTGCTGCATTAAAACATCTTGATTTTGAGGGTCAAAAAGTTGTTTCCATTCTTTCTGGTGGCAACATGGACGTAATTACTATGGCTTCCGTGGTACAGCATGGCCTGATTCAACGCGACCGCATCTTCACTGTTTCCGTGCTGCTCCCCGACCGCCCCGGCGAATTGGTGCGTGTTGCGCAAACCATAGCCGACTGCAACGGTAATGTTGTACGCCTCGATCATAACCAGTTTGTTACCGCAAACCGCAACGCTGCCGTAGAGCTACGTGTGACTATCGAAGCATTTGGTAGTGAACACAAGCAGCGAATTGTCAAGGCACTTGAAGACAACGGTTTCCGCCCCAAGCTCATTCAAGTTCATCTGTAAAAGCAAGCTTCAATAACGTCAATACCCTTTAAGAAACGAAGGACCCTCCATTCTTATGCAAAGGAAATGGAGGGTCCTTTAGCTTGAATCTGGTTTTAGTCCAGAAATCTCATCGAAAGAGAATCCAAACACTTACACCTAATAGCGGAGTGAATCGAAACAGGAACGTAAAAGAAGCTCAAGCTGTACCGCTAGATCAAGATTCCGTTACAGTGATCAATCTCATGTTGAATAATCTGAGCGGTAAATCCAGCAAAACGCTCCTTATGCTCAACAAAATCTCTATCGCGAAACTTAACAGTTATACGTTGATAACGAAGAGCTTTTCTTGCACCTTCAAGGGATAAACAGCCTTCTTCGGCTTCATATTCACCTTCACTTTCAACTATTACAGGATTCAGCATCACACGATGCTTGTCCGAATCATCAAACACTATGATGCGTTTACGCACGCCTATCATATTCGCAGCCAAGCCCACACATCGATCCCTATGGAACTCAAGCGTATCAAGCAAGTCGTCACAAACAGCGTCATCTGCGATCGAAGCGAGATCGGAAGATTGGGAAAGAAAAAACTCGTTTGTCATTATGGGTCGTATCATGACATCAGACCTTTCTAACAACCCAGTTATACAAAGTGACTGCAAGAATGGGGGCTTATTTGGGCAAAACTTTCTTCGCAACGACGTAACCCAATGTCATATCGATAGCGAACAACGTCAAATAAACGGTACAGCATAGCTTTGCGTGCTTCTTATAATTCCAGCTTTTGAAATAGTTGGTAACCTTATCCACCGAGCGGCCCTCCTAAAATGGTTATCTCAAAACCATGATAACGACTATTCCGACCTTACAATGCCTTGATGAGAAACGGAAGAAAGGCCGCACCACTGTCGCACCCTCAAAAGCATTCCCTCAACATCAAGCACCCCACACGCAAAGCCTTTTCGAATGAGCTCCTTCGGCAAAAGAAGATCATACTTTTCGAAATAAGGCACTTCCCCTTGATACAAGAGCTCCATTGGAGCAATAGGAATTTGCGCTTCGCGGGCCAGCACCTCATAAAACTGCTTTTCTTCGGCATCCATACGAAACTGAAGATAATAAGGTTTACAAGATTTCATTGAGCGCAAACCCAATGATTCGCCACATCGAAGTTTCAAAAAACGTTCCAACGCCATAAAAGCATAGCTTCCTAACCACGGAAACAGCGCCCAGGTATCACCGCCAAGATTAATAAGTGGCTTTTCGATAATCCCAGCATTTTTAGCGACTCTGCGAGCAAGAGAAAGGCGTGCTCTGGCATTAGTCATTAGATAAGGATAGTAATGAGATTCGCATAGAGCCAGTCGCATACGTTCCAGTATCTTGGTATTGATGTCACCTGCACATTCGCCAAAATAAGCAGGCACTTTGCCTTTCACTTTGCTCACATAAACCAAATGACGTTTTCGATCAATCTCTTCAACCAGCCAGACATGGCCAGCGATGGCCAAGCGTTCGCCGGGCGGTGGTGGCAATACAACCGTGCCCAATTCCTGCGATTCGCAACGTACGGAAAACTCTTCATCGTCTTGGAAAACGGCATAGAACTTGAATGAATTTGTTATACGTTCACCAGCCAAACCAACGATAAGCCCGCCAGCTTCTGTTGCCTGTATTTGATCGGTGCCTAAAAGATGTCGTAGCAGAACACGATAGTCATCAAGACTTATTCGATGAAAATACGCCAACGACAATACGCGTTCAGCAAGCTGGGCTGGAGAAAGCTCACCGCAACTTGCCAGTGTAGACATGGTCTGATGGTACAGCAAACTATAGGGCAGTCGATCTAGCCGAGGAGGCTCTACCCACTTTTCTTCGGTATATACTTGCACCAAAGCAATACCCTGTAACAATTTCCAAGGAATAGTGTCGGGCATAAGGCTACGAGGCTCGGGCTCTTCTTCACGCATAACAAACCACATCTCGGGAGGAAGATCGCGCCTACCGGTACGACCCATGCGTTGCAAAAACGAAGAAACCGTAAAAGGGGCATCAACCTGAAATGCACGTTCAAGCTTCCCGATATCGATGCCAAGCTCCAAGGTTGCGGTTGTAACGGTAGTTAAGTTGAAGGAATCGTCCTTCATAAGCTCTTCTGCGGTTTCACGATACGTCGAAGACAGATTGCCATGATGAATAAGAAACCTGTCGGGCTCGTGCCTGAGCTCGCAATAGGAGCGTAACGAAGTAGTAATTCCCTCAGCTTCTTCACGGCTATTTGCAAATATTAAACATTTCTTACCGCGCGAATATTCAAAAAGATACCCGTACCCTGGATCGGCAAAACGAGGGGCCACGTCAGAGGGGACATCAAGCGCGTGACTTTTTGAGCCATCTATGGGGAGAATTCGCCTACCCTGCCCATCGGAAGAATATGTTTCTCCCGTTTTTCCGGCAGTCGGCAATGCTCGTGACGCTACAGTTTCAACCCCTACCAACTCCACATCATCAGCATTTGCTACCGCGTAATCCCGTTCGGGGGCCTGAGGACCAGTCGTATAAAAATGCTCCATGGAAATTCGCCAAGTACGTTTTGGTTCGTTAAACCGGGGAATGATTGTTGTGCGGTTAGTTCCCGCAGAAAGCAAAGCGCCTACAGTATTCGGATCTCCAATGGTGGCAGAAAGGCCAATTCGCCTTGGATTCGAGCCCGATAAACGAGAAAGGCGCTCTATCAGGCATAGCGTTTGCCCACCCCTGTCGCCGCGTAACAGAGAATGAACTTCATCGACCACGATATAACGCAGATCGGCAAACATCTTCCCAATCGCAGCATGCTTATGTATCAGCAAACTCTCCAAGGATTCTGGCGTGATCTGCAAAACCCCTGAAGGCTGCTTTGTTAATCGGGCCTTTTGGGAGGCTGATACATCACCATGCCATCGCCATATAGGTATATCAGTTTGCTCGCAAAGCTCACTTAAACGAGCAAACTGATCATTGATTAAGGCTTTTAAAGGAGCGATATACAATGCGCCAATAGACAAAGGGGGATTTTCGTAAAACTCTGTAAGAATAGGAAAAAAGGCCGCCTCGGTTTTACCCGAAGCGGTAGAAGCGGTCAACAGCACATTGCAGTCAGTATTAAACACTGCATCGGCTGCAGCTACCTGAATGCCACGCAAGCTTTCCCAATCATGAGCATAAATATAGTCCTGAATAAAAGGGGCAAATCTATCGAAAGCACTCACAGTATTCCATCCCTAGATTTTGAACTCCGCATACAAGGGGGCTACTTCCTGTTCTTGCAAAGCTGGTTTAGCAAACGAAAAATCTCTTGAACCCAAAAGCGATGAAACTGAAGCGTCAGGATTCTGATACACAATATCTAGCAGTTCAATGAAATCGCGAATTACCTCACGCGGGGTTAGATGGGAATCCGAGCCGACACGACCAAATTCAATCTGTAAGAAAGATACAAGATCATCTTCCGTCAATGAACGCTGATACTCAAAGTAGCCTGCATGTATGTCGGCAAGCTTTTCTATCAAAACCAACAGCTCTTCATAGGTTAGAGGATTCAGGCGTATAACAGGAGCAAGCATATCGGAAAGCCCCTCACTAGCGAAACGACCTTGGGTCAATCGACTCCGAAGAGCCTCATAGCTGTATACCCCCCTTCTGCGATCCTCAATCGACTGAGGGGTACCACCCATAATAATGCCCAAATGATGCGCTTTACCCTGCAGCGTGTCATTGTACATAGTCAAGATCTTCTCATAATTGTTTTGGCGAGTAACCGAATTGGGTATTTTGTAAAGGTTTACCAATTCATCAATCATTACAACCAAGCCCTTATAGCCTGCTCCTGTCAAGAACTCAGCCAACAACTTCAGATAGTCGTACCATGAATCGTCTGCAATACAAGCATTAACGCCAAGCTCTCTACGCGCTTCCGTTTTGGTGCGATATTCACCACGGAGCCATTTCACAACGCAAGCCTTAGCCTCCATATCCTCTTCCGCGAACGCAAATGCATATATTTTAAGCACAGCAGAAAAATCGTACCCATGCACCAATTCACAAAGAGGTTCCAAAAAAGCCTCTAAGACGCTGTGAAACGCCTGATCATATACCGTTCCTGAAGAGCTGCCGCATTCTTCGGCGGCTTTACGTTGAATGTTTATCACCCAGCGATCGAGAACTAAAGCCAGGGCTCCACCTTCAGGACGTGTTTTGGTAGAAAGGTTGCGAATAAGCTCGCGGTATGTAGAAAGACCTTGACCCTGGCCTCCCTGCAAACGACGCTCAGGCGACAGATCGGCATCGGCAACAACAAAATTCTCACCCATAGAATGAGTTCTAATGGTTTGAATTAGAAAGCTCTTTCCGGAACCATAACGTCCAACAAGAAAGCGAAAGGAAGCTCCACCATCCGCAATCAGGTCAAGATCATGAAGAAGAGCCTGAATTTCAACCTCACGTCCTACGGTAATATATGGCAGACCGATTCGAGGAACAACACCACCTTTAAGTGAATTGAGAATAACAGCTGCAATGCGGCGCGGAACTTTTACTTCTTTGCTCATAGCCCTAAGGCCCCTTTCAAGTCATCTCGATAATCCTCGATTACCACTGGACCGTTATCGGCGTACTCTATGGCAATATCACCAAGCAATTCAAATAGCTTTTCGTTGATAGAATCAACAATAATATCCTCGGACTCTACAGGCGAGGGACATTCAACACGCTTATCAGCATCGATCAAAACGCGCAGAAAAGATAATTCAGTAGAGGAAAGGCCATACGGCAAGTTGCAGGAAGATACCGTTTCGTCGGCGACCACACGCAAAGCAGGATTCTGGCGAATGACCGGAACGACGTCGGCGCTGAAGGCTTCCGTGATGATGGGATCTTCGAAATCGTTTTCCTTCACGGACTCGCTTTGCCCTAAGCTACGATCCTCTCGTCGGGACAAGAGTAGCTCGCCTTTATCTAACCGATCGCTGTCAAATCGTTCTTCTTCAATGAGAAGCCGATCACGCGTAACAGCAGAACGGCTCCTAATACCAGCAAGTTGAGATCGGTCGATCGAAACCAATCTTGATTCTGCCTTATGACGAGATGTAAGCCATGCCGAGATATTTGCATTAACGATTTTCAAAAGATATTTTGGGAGTTCGTATTCTTTGATTGGATGGCCATAGTCGAGAGACAATCGCATAAGGCGATCAATCGTTGCAAGCATTGACCCCAATTCGGAGTTGCGGTCAGCAGTACGGTAATTACGTAAGCCTGACCAGCGCCCATTTCTGCATGAGTAGGCATGGACATCGTTTACCCGATACAAGCAATCACTGTGCATTTCGGATTCATAAAATACAGCTGCGGGGAACATCACATGCGACGAAACACTGCGAGACCCGAACCAAGAATCCACCAAGCCTTTTTTTCTGCGCTTAGCGCAATGAAGGCACAGATCGAAAAAACAATCACATACAACTCGAAGTAACTCTTCATGGTGATCCCGGGCAAAGCACGACTTGTCGATGCGATAAGAAGAAAGACGGCACAGAGCGTCAAACAGCTCTTCCTCGGACAATTGATTCTGAGCAGGGGTTCCTGCAACGCTTTCAGCGCGTTGCGCAACAATCAAAGCCAGCTCAAATGAAGTATCCACAATGCTTTCAATAAGAGCAGGAGAAAGATCATGATATATGACAAAGTCGCGTAGCCAAGATTTAACGTAACGATCGATCTCAGGATCAAGTTCACGATATTTTATCCAGAAAGCATAAAGAAGATCGAAACATTCTTGGGGCGTTGAAGCCCCTACGCAGTTTATGAGTTCATATATATACACAAACGCAAATGAAAGCGAAGTCTTTTCTATCTGGCCTTCTCGAACATGGGTACGCCACGAAAAATAGCCTCGCAATTGAGAATCGTTCATCATGGAATAAGTTGGGTAGTAACGCTCAAATGAACCGTTAAAAGGGAAATCGTCCTCCCAGCTTTCCATAAAACGAGCCTGCAAGACAAACAGCTCTGTCTCGGAAGGCCTACGGTAATCAAAGCCATCGTAAACCGGTCTCGCGAGCGCCTTCATGTCGCGATAGCGCTGAGGAAGATAGTTCTTCATCTGAGATCCAGTGCGCAATATCGGCTCATCTTCGTACATCTTTCCTGAAAAAGCACGGATATTAGCAAGACGAGGATCGGACAAAATGCTATCGATAAGCTTATGAACGTCCGTCATTGCGCCTCCCTACCTTGGCTCTTCGACTAGACATAATATCACGATAAACAAACATTTGTTCGCTTATACAAAGCCTTATATAAAAAAGGAGCCGGAAGACGGCTCCTTTTTTGCACTGGACGAAATCTACTTTAGGCCTGCGAAATCCATATCTACCGACTCTTCCAAATATTCTTTCATCGGGCCAGAGCCAAAGTCTTTAAGATGCTCTTCATGCCAGCAATCTGTTTCGGGAAGTCCAGGAATAGAAGAGGCAAGGAACACGGGATCGAGTCCTCTGTTCCTCTGCTTCGAATAATCGTCAAGAGCAAGAAGTGCCCATTTACCCAAAATCAGAATTGCAATGAGGTTAACAATGGCCATAAAGCCCATAAATATATCAGCCAGATTCCATGCAAGATCAAAGCTGTTAACAGCTCCGTACAAAATCGCAGCAAGGCAGGCAATTCGGAATGCGAACAGTCCCTTTTTGCTCTCTGGGAAAATGAAACGGAAATTGCTTTCCGCATAAAAATAGTTGCCAATAAGGCTTGAGTAAGCGAATGCAAAGATCGCAAAAGTAATGAAATGGATTCCAGCTACGCCCACGGAATTGTTAACGGCCATCTGGATAAGGGGCATGCCATTGAGGCCTACGGCAACAGCAGGATCCTGAACATAGAAAATCAAAACCATAATTGCAGAACAAGTGCAAATCAAAATAGTGTCAATGTACACAGAGAGGCTCTGTACAAGACCCTGTTTAACAGGATGAGAAACACTAGCAGTTGCTGCGGCATTAGGAGCAGAACCCATACCAGCTTCGTTTGAATACAAGCCGCGCTTGATTCCAAGCATAACTACCGAACCGGCAAAACCTCCAAATATCGAATCAAAATCAAAGGCAGATTCAAACAACACCGCAAAAGCAGCTGGAAGCCAAGCAATATTACTAATGGTGGTCCACAGTGCAATAGCTATATAAGCAAGTGCCATGACAGGAACAACAATAGAAGTAATTACGCTAATACGCTTTTGGCCACCAAAGATCACGGTTGCAGTCATGAGGACCAAAAGAAGACCCACGATCATAGCCAAACCGTTTTCGTTATAGTCGGGAACGTAATACTCAAGAGCACTGCAGGCATTGTAAGCCTGAAGGCCGTTGAAGCCAAAGGCATAGCAGAGGATCAGAAGTACAGCAAATAGAATGCCTAGCCAACGATGGCCAAGAGCCTTTTCGATGTAATAAGCAGGACCGCCGCGAAATTCGCCTTCCTTACCTCGTATTTTCCAAATTTGCGCCAAGGTAGATTCGATAAATGCGGAGGCGGCACCTACGATAGCCATGAGCCACATCCAGAAAACTGCGCCCGGACCGCCCAAGGCAATTGCGGTAGCAACGCCCGCGATATTTCCAGTGCCAACACGGCTCGCGGTAGAAACCATAAGCGCTTGAAAAGAAGAAATGGACTTTTCACCATCGACATGCTTCTTTTCCGTAACCTGCCTAAACATGTCTTTCAAGTAACGAATTTGCACGCACTTGGTTCGGATCGTGAAATAAACACCGGTAACGACAAGCAAAATGAGCAGAATATAGGTGTACATAAAGCCATCGATATTTCCCGTTAACTCGATAAGCCACTCATTAATGTCCATGTAGTCCCCGTTCTAACGTAAAGAAACGGCAAAAGCGCAAGCTTTTGCCGCATGTCATTTGATAATACCCCAACAGATCGGATATTCATTCGCGATGTCTTTAAACGCTTAACACATTAGCAATTATTGATCATTAAGCTAATTAGTTGGAGTAAACAGTGTTACGAAGCCGCGAAGGAGAATTACATGCGCACCTTTATCGCACTTGAATTGCCGAGCGATTTCATAACGAACATTGCCCAAATCGAGCAAGATCTACAGTCTTCGATTCAGGGTCATTTCGTCACAGAAAATTCCCTTCACCTTTCACTCGCCTTTATGGGAGAACTCAAAACCAATGCTCAGCTGTCAGCAACCCAGGCAGCACTCGAACTTGCAACGCGCAATTTCGCTCCCATATCGCTGCATCCTGAAGGACTGGGTATATTTGGTCGCCCTTCTGATGCAACACTCTGGATGGGCATCTCCCCCACCCCGGCACTCATGCATTTAGCAAAAAATATTAGAACCGAACTAACCATAAAAGGGCTGCCCTATGACCAGGTGCAGTTCAAGCCGCATATCACACTAGCGCGACATGCCCATTTGACCCTTCAGCAAATAAAAGATTACCCAATGCCCGACACTACTCGAGCAACAAACGTTACCATCTTTAGGAGTGACCTGTTGCCCAACGGCGCACAGTACACTCCGCTTCATTCCGTAACGCTATAAGGCCAGGAGATCAATGAACATCTGCGTATTCTGCTCATCCTCCAACCAAATCGACCGCTGCTATATCGCAGCCGCCCAAGAGCTCGGCAGAACAATAGCAGAATGTGGACATACCTTAGTTTTCGGCGGATACGATATGGGACTGATGGGTGAAACAGCCAAAGCTACCGTCTCAGCTGGCGGAAAAGTAATCGGTGTAACTACAACGGGGCTTTCAGCCAAAGGCCGTTCCGTGGTAACTGGAATTCAGGAACTTCAAACCGAGAACCTTTCAAAACGCAAAGAAACCATGGTGTCCCTTTCCGACGCATTTATTACCATGCCTGGCGGCATAGGCACCCTCGATGAGTTTTTCAGTGTTATCTCGCAAGCAAAAGTTGGCGAGATTCGAGGCAAAAGCGCATTGTTCAATGTCGAAGGGTATTTCGATCCACTGGTGCAAATGCTTGACGACTCTTGCGAAAAGGGGCTGAATTCAACCGACTGGCACGAATACGGCAGTGCGTTTTCCGATTGTGAGGCGCTATTGAAGTGGCTCGAATCATAGTGTCTTTAAAGCAATTAGGCCCGACCGTTGATTCAGCTCATCCGCAGGTCGGGCCTAATTTATTGCAAAAAATATGATTACTGCTCTTTTTTATGGTAAGCAATCCAATAGGCCATACCAACGAATAGAGCGCCACCAATGATGTTCCCTGGAACTGAAGCGCTCCAATTCCATAGCGCACCAGCCCAAGAAACCGTAGAAGGATCAATTCCCGCTGGCGCTATACCGGCAGAAGCCAGCAGAATGCCAAATGGCAGGAAAAACATGTTGGCGACACAGTGCTCGAAACCGCAAGCAACGAATGCGGCAATGGGCAAAAGGATACCAAGCATTTTATCAGCAACGGTTTTAGACCCATAGGCAATCCAGACCGCAAGGCAAACTAGGAAATTGCACATGATGCCTTTCGCAAACAAGGTAAGCCAATCAGGGCTCATCTTACCAGCCGCAACACTTACGATTGTAGTTCCTACAGCTCCGCCATTCATTCCTTGGTAGTTAGAAAGAAATACCAAACCAACCATGATAAGCGAGCCAACTAAATTACCAAGGAATACCACTACCCAGTTCTTCAAAACAGCTGACCAAGATATTTTTTTACTTGCAGCGCTCATAACAATCATGGTGTTTCCGGTAAACAACTCGGCGCCGCATACCACAACGAGAAGAAGTCCAAGGGAGAACAAGCAACCACCGATCAATCGTTGCGCAGCAAATGGGAGGGCCGTGTCGCTAACAATAAGAAGAAAGAACATGGCACCCATAGATATAAAGGCGCCTGCCATAATTGACAGCATGAATGATTGCTTAAAACTCATCTTGGTTTTCGAAACGCCTAACGCTTCCGCCTTCGCCTCGATATCGGCTGGCGCAAGCTGATCGGGCTTGGGGAAAGCAGCCTTCAATTCGTCAATCGACATGAATCCTCCTTTAATTCCGATGACGTGAAAAAGCTAGCATGCTCAAGTCATCTTCATGAGCAAAACCCCAAACGGTATCGGGAGAAGGCTTATGCAGTCCGTATTCGGCACTAGCAATCGTTAGCCGACGAACTACATAGATGAATCCGACATTACCGCTGATAATCTGATTCTTTTATTAATACGCAACGATCGACAACCAAATGGGGATATATTATTTAGTCTGTCTAACTAATAATCTACCTTTAAACGGAGTTGCTCATGCCAAACACGCCGCAACCAAAACGAGGGATCGTAACGCGGCACACACATCCCCAGCGTTCATTAATTAAGCGAATATACGTTGCCGCTTTGCTGATTCTTCTGCCATTGCTTATGACTCTTTTTTCCATGCTTTCAAAAAAAGCAAAGAGCGAAACGCAGTACCTAAGAAAAGGATTTACGCTGAAAATAGCAATCACAGGCTGGAGTCACTCGAAAACCGTCCGATGCTCAACACAATCATGGAAATCGGGCAAGAACGCAACACCAACACTCACTATTGAGTTTCGCGATTTAGATTACGCTTTCGAGGTATTCAGTGGATCAATAACGCTTCAAGACGCACTTGCAGCTCGCTATTTCACGACACACGGACCTAACGACAAGGGCGTAGCAGTAACGTATCTATTCACCGTCATCCTGAAAGCCTTTTTCGGCTGGCGAAAATCGTATCGGAGATAACAATGAATGCTTTTGAATTCCACTGCCCCACTAAAATCGTCTGTGGTGAGGGAGCTCTCCATAAGCTTCCGGTCAAAATAGCCGACCGTGGCGTAACTAAACCTTTAATTGTCACGGATGCCAACCTGATAAAGCTCGGCATAGCCGAACAAGTATTTGCCCCATTGAGAGAAGCCGATGTGAACTATTCTCTGTACGATCATGTTCCACCGGATTCATCGCTCAATGTTGTGAATGAAGTAGCAACACTTTATAGAGAAGAGAAATGCGACGGCTGGATAGCGCTTGGAGGCGGTTCGGTTATCGACACCGCGAAGGGAGCTGCCGCATCGGTATCTGTTGGAGAAAAAGACTTCACCGACCTTCAAGGCTCTGAAATACTCCAAGACGAGCTTGATCCCCTAATTGCCATACCCACCACTGCGGGAACGGGATCAGAGGTCACTTTGGTTGCGGTCGTGGCAGACACCGAGCATCATGCAAAACTGAGTTATACATCCTATCGCTTAGTCCCGCATATAGCTTTCCTCGATCCAAAACTTACTGCGTCATTGCCACCTAGGCTCACTGCAACCACGGGGATAGATGCGCTAACCCACGCCATAGAGGCATACACTTCAATTCAGAAGAACCCCATTAGCGACGCACTGGCGCAACAGGCCATTTCCCTCATCAGCAAGAACCTGGCTCTATCCTGTGCAGAACCGGGAAACCTTGAAGCGCGTACAAACCTGGCTTTGGGGAGCTTGTTGGCGGGCGCATCGTTTTCAAACGCCATGGTGGGGCTCATTCATGCAATTGGCCATTCCCTAGGGGGCTTATGCCATATCCCCCATGGTCAAGCAATGATGCTCCTTCTTCCCCATTGCGTACATTTCAACCGCACGCACGGATACCATCAAGGTTTGTATGGGGAACTGCTTGGCGCACTAAAACCCGACCTTGACACCGCACGTCTAACCGCAGCAGAAAAAGATGCCCTGTTCGAAACAGAGCTTTTTTCATTGAATGATTTCTTCCGCCGCATTTATGGAGTACCAACCAAGCTATCCGAAATGGGAATTTCCCGCAAAGAGCTTGCCGCTGTCGCAAAACAGGCGCGTTATGACGGTGCTGCCCTATACAATAAACAGGAAATAACCGAAGAAGTAGCACTCACAATCCTGGAGGCAGCATACTGATGGCACCCGAGAACACCTCAGCCACCCCCACTACTAAAAATAAAGAGCAACCAAAGCAGAGAGTATCAGTTAGCGACGAGCGAAAGGCTCACCCCTCGAGTGCGAACGCAAGGCGTATGAGCAGTGCGACCAAAACGGACGCCTCGAATCAGCCCCAGTCGCTTCAGGCGTACCACCCCACGCAAAACGCAGCAGCACAGCGCAAGAATGATAAGGCAGCGACAAACAACTGCTCAAAAAGTAGAGAAACGAAACATGCCCCGAAGGCACCAATAATCGCAACCAAGACAAGCTTCCTCCCCTCCCACGAATACCGTAGCGCCGAAGATGTACAAGCGTCAGTCGATGAGATGCGTGAGTTTTTCCAAACCGGAGCAACTATGCCCTTGCATTACCGACGAGGCGTTCTTGTGAAATTACGTGTTTATTTGAAAAAGCACGAGAAAGAAGCGCTTCAGGCACTTACCGATGATTTAGGTAAGTCTAGTTTCGAGGGTTACGCCACCGAACTTGGCATCGTGTATGACGAAATCCGTTTTTGCCTATCGAAAATGTATGGATGGGCAAAACCCAAGCGCGTCCCGACACCCTTGGCCCACTTTCCTTCTTCCTCGAAAATCTACGCCTCACCCTATGGGGTAGCTGCCGTACTATCACCGTGGAATTATCCTCTTCAGCTTGCGCTAGTCCCAATGATCGATGCCCTCACAGCAGGCAACTGTGTAGTGCTCAAGCCTTCACGCACTTCGCAGTCGACAAGCGCCTTCCTCCAAAAACTTTGCGAAGAGGTTTTCGACGAGCGTTTGGTGCGCTGCCTTCCCGGAAGCAGCGAAATGAACGACTGGATCTTAAGTATCCATTTCGACAAAATCTTCTTCACTGGAAGCCCAACCATTGGCAGACAGATTATGCATGCTGCCGCAGAAAATCTGACCGATGTCACACTCGAGCTGGGCGGGAAAAGTCCCTGCATTATAGCCTCGGACGCCAACATCAAACGAGCCGCACAACGAGTTGCTTGGGGGAAATGCATCAACTCTGGACAGACCTGCGTGGCGCCCGACTACTTCCTCGTGCATGAGAGCGTTGCAGACGCTTTCGCCGACGAACTAGCAACGTATTTGCTGCAATACTACGGAAAGCGCATTCTGCAATGCGATTACTATCCCCATATGATTAACGAACATCACTTTAATCGAGTATGCGGTCTTATTGACAACCACGGACCGAAAACACGTATTGCATTTGGTGGCGGACGAGATCGCTCGACTCTTCGAATCGAGCCAACTATCCTCACGGGCGTTACGCTCGAAGACCCTGTTATGAAAGAGGAAATATTTGGACCGATAATCCCCATCATCACATGGAGTGACCTTGATGAAGTGTTCTCGTATGTGAGAAATTTCGGCCATCCGCTAGCATGCTACCTATTCTCAAAAAGCAAAGTGCTGCAGGAGCAAATAATCCAAGCCATCCCGTTTGGCGGAGCAACTATCAACGATGTTGTAATTCACCTTGCCAACAACCATATGGGCTTTGGAGGCTTCGGCGATAGTGGAATGGGCGCATACCATGGTAAGCAGGGATTCGACTGTTTCACCCATTACAAGTCAACACTGAAAAAATCTACCAAGATCGAAATCCCGGTTCGAGTTCCTCCGTTCACCAAAGCGAAGAGCATTATTTTAAAACTAATGATGCGATAAGAAAATGTTCATATCAAACTTCAAGGCATCGTAAAAAACGAGGGTTGGCACAATGCCAACCCTCGTTCATATCATTAAGCTAAAATCAAATACGTCTCGTTTTGAAGTATGCACCCCGATAGCGCGATATCTGACAAATCAAGATATTGCTGACAGGCCTTACTTGAAGATCAAATTAAACAAGTACTTCGTAATGGCGGATCGACGAATTACGCCCACGAGCGTTCCTTTGTCATCAACAACGGGAAGCTTCTTAAACTTCTTCTTAGACAACAATGCGGCAACACGCGCAATGCTCTGATCAGGACGAGCGCAAACTACTTTTCGTGTGGCGAATTCCATAACACTGCGGTTCTTCAACCCATCCATGCGCTGCTCAAGGCTCTGATCATCAAAATACAGCATCGATGCCTCTCCGCCAGTGAAGATAGTATGAGCACGATGCTGCGCAATAGCACCCATAATATCGCCGTCAGATATGAATCCAACCACCTGGTAATTGCTATCAACCACCGGCAAGCTGCTTACCCCATGCTCTGCCATGATTCGAACCACGTCAGAAATAGTACAGTTCTCCGTGCAGGTATACGGCTTTTTAATCATGATGTCGCAAACCGGAGTCCCCTCAACCTCAAGGGGAATACGCTCGGAAATAATCTCAGACATTTCTTATGCCTCCTTCGGGTTGGAGAGTGTTTGCTTTGAGGGCCGTATACTAAATACGGCATAAATAAGGGAAACCAAGCCGATAGCTGCACATACTTTATAAGCAACACTTGCCCCAACAGCTGTTGCTACCTGAAGGCTCGCATCGGCTCCCACAGTTGAAGTTACGCTGGTCATCACCGTAATAATGAGCGCAGTGCATAACCCACCGGCAACCTGGCGACCGGTATTCGCAATAGCGTTGCCGTGCGCAATCATATCGTTTTTCAGTGCATTTACACCCCAAGTGTTTACGGGCATATTCGCCAATGCCTGGCCAGCGGCCTGAAGCATGCAGAACAACGCAACAACAGCGATCGGTGTAGCAACAGTCGAAAGAGACAGAAGAAACAGGGATACAGTCATAAGGGCTAAGCCGAAAATGGAGATGGCACGAGGACCAAACTTGTCAAAAACGACACCAGAGATTGGGCTGATGATAATACCAACCGCAGCAGCAGGAAGCATGGCCATGCCCGTTTCGAACGCGGAAGCCCCAAGTGCAGTCTGCAGCAAGAGAGGTAACAACGTATTGGTTACCAGGCATGCAGCATTTATTAGAGTGACAATGATTGCAGCAACTCGAAATTGGGGCGTTTTGAGCGTTCCGAGCTGAAGCAGGGGATCCTCGATACGGTCTTGACGAACGACGAACAAAACCAAGCATGTAATTCCTGCAAAAATGGAACCGAGCACAACAGCGCTCCCCCAACCAAGCGTCGAAGCGCTGGAGAAACCATACAAAAGCCCGCCGAATGCGATGGTAGAAAGCACAACCGAAAGAATATCAAGCTTAGGGTTTTTCAATTCCCCAACATTCCTAAGCATAAAAACGCCCAGCAGCAAAACAACCAGCGAAAGAGGAACGATAGACCCAATCATTGCACGCCAGCCATAAGCATCAATTACCGCACCACCCACAACTGGGCCTACAGCAGGACCGGCAGACATAACAATGCCCGCCATGCCCATTGCCGTTCCGCGTTTTTCAACAGGGAACACTAGCATTGGCACAACGGAAACCAAAGGCATAAGCACACCAGATCCGGCAGCCTGCAGAACACGACCGACGATAAGGAGCAGAAAATCGGGAGCTACAGCGCACAGCAATGTACCCAATGCAAACACTATGGTCGACCCAAAAAACAAAGCTCGCGTGCTGAATTTATCAATCAAGTATGCCGAGACAGGAACCATGATGCCGCTTACTAGCGGATAAATAGACATGATCCACTGAGCGGTTGACGCATCAATTGCAAAATCAGCCATAATGACAGGCAAAGCAGGCGACATAACCGTTTGATTAAGTAGTGCAAGAAACGCACCAAGCACCACAACGGAAACAATACGAATCTGAGCACCAGTAACGTGCCCACTTACTGGAGCAGCAATAGAATTCTTTAACATAAACTTCCTTCGAACCGACTACAAGCCCGTCAGAACGCGATAACGATCCGATGAGCACCTTCACATTCGACAGAAGGCATCAGTTTCGGCATGAAGAAAGAGGTTGAGGTAGATATACACGTGCTACAGCAAAAGGAAGCCCGAAAACAACAGGCCTGCGCAGGGATATATATGTCTTATTCGGATTATTCATTGCGGTGAGGTATCCTAACAGCCGTATAGATCCAATTCAAGACCTGTAAGACAGGCGTTAACATCTCCCCAAAATCGACCGTGCTTGACATCTCATCACGCTTGCCAAGATCGTCGCCAATTTGCGCATACAGCTAAAAGGAAAGACACAGCTATGACTGACTCAAACAAAACGAAGTTTCAGCAAAATGTTCGCTTCAACGCAATCACACCTGAAGGAATGCTCGTTGAATGCGAAACCCTCTTCACCTTTGAAAACACCGAAACTGGATGCTCGTATATCGTCTACACCGACAACAAAACCGATGAGGATGGAAATACTACGGTATATGCCTCTATCTACGATCCTGCTGCCGTCGAATTCAATGAGAACAGTGGACTAGCGGCTCTCTCCCTTATCCCCATCGAGACGGAGGAAGAATGGAACCTTGTAGAACAGCTTCTTCAAGATGCAGCCGAATAACCAAGCTCAGAAGAAATTATCAAAATAGCTCTTGCGTACTTACTTGGTTTTGGTAATATATCTATCGCTGCATTGCGAAAGCAAATGACATAACCACGTCGGAGTGGTGGAACGGCAGACACGCTAGCTTGAGGTGCTAGTGCCCACTTTACCGGGCGTGCGGGTTCAAATCCCGCCTCCGACACCAGTTAAGTTTCTAAACGCTCTTATGAGCGTTTTTTTATTGCAATAAAACTTGTTCGTTAATGGGTGATAAACCGAAACTAGCTGCACTCCCCTTATCACGCAATACGCGAAGGGAAAGCAAGATTAAAGAACCTTCAAACGAATACGAGTAAGTCAAACAAAACAATGCATTAAATATAAGATCAGATCACGCATATCGCGCAATCTCAATCCAGAATTGAACACGAGTCAGATCAGCAAACAAGACACTCCGAAGGCATACGCCGCCGAAGCATGGACCCTTAGAGCTGATAGCGTTTCTCTCTGCAGATATTTGTTTTCAAAGAAAAAAGGCGACGCAGTAGCGTCGCCTTTTAAAGATCCGTTAGATAAATACTATCCGATAGTACCCTGCGGGTATACCACCATAAGCACAATCAAAGAGATAAGGAATACAGCCGCCAAAATAATAGTAATGCGGTTGAGGTTCTTTTCCATGATGCTTGAGCCACTCTGGTTGTTGTAAACAGAACTTGCGATCATGTCAGAAACGCCCGTGCCCTTGCCAGAATGAAGCAGAACAAAAACAATAAGCCCAATGCCAGATACAACTAGCAGAACAGAAAAGATAATTGCAACGATAGACAACGTAACATCCTTACCTAAATAGTCTCACGAATCACTAATTATAAGAATCAGAGAACCGCTTGACAAGAGAATTCATACCAGAACTACTGAGCCTCAGAAGCTGCTTCGATAAGCTGACGGAACGAATCAGCCTTAAGGGACGCACCGCCGACTAAACCGCCATCGATATCCGACTGAGCAAGAAGAGCCTCAACATTGCCAGCGTTCATCGAGCCACCATACAGAATACGAGTTGCATTAGCGACATCGCCGCCGAATTCAGCGTTAAGCGTGGCACGAATAGCAGCGCACACCTCTTCAGCCTGCTCTGGAGTAGCAGTGCGACCGGTTCCTATAGCCCAGATAGGCTCGTAAGCAACTACAACGTTCTTCATGTCGATAGCGTCGAGCCCAGCAAGGCCAGCTCGAACCTGAGCGGTGATGAACTCCACGTAATCGCCAGAGTCGCGCATTGCGAGAGACTCGCCCACACAAACAATTGGAGCAATACCAGCAGAAACCAATGCCTTAACCTTGAGATTGACAGTAGTATCGGTTTCATTGAACATCTCACGACGCTCAGAGTGACCAACGATGCAATACTCGCAGCCAGCATCTTTGATCATAGGGATAGAGATTTCTCCAGTGAAAGCACCAGATTCCTCCCAGTGCACATTCTGAGCACCAAGAGAGATGTTTGTCTTGTCGAAATCAAGAACCGTATAAGCAGCCTTAATATCAATTGCCGGCGGGCAAAGAACGATATCGACATTATCCCACTTGCGATTGTACTGATTGCAGAGTTGCTGAGTCAGTACAACGGTTTCGGGGATGGTTTTGTTCATCTTCCAATTACCCGCCATAAGATAAGTACGCATGAAGAGCCTCCTTATTTGAGCGCCTCAACGCCAGGCAGGGCTTCACCCTGCACCAGCTCCATCGATGCTCCGCCGCCCGTGGAAATAAAAGTCATCTGGTCGGCAAGATTGAATTTGTTAACAGCGGCAACACTATCGCCACCACCAATGATAGTATCAGCTTCCTTGTTTGCCGCCACAGCAAGAGCTACGCCCTTGGTACCCGCCTCAAAGGAAGACATTTCAAATACACCCATGGGGCCATTCCAAAATACTGTCTTTGCGCCAGCAATAGCCTCAGCATAAGCTTTGGTGGTAGCGGGGCCGATATCAAGACCCATCATATCGGAAGGAATTGCATCAACACCGCATGTTACCGTGTTGGCATCATTCGCAAACGCATCAGCGCAGACAACATCAGAAGGAAGCAGGATGCTCACACCTTGAGCCTTTGCCTTTTCGAGCATTTGAGCAGCTCGTTCGACCCAGTCCTGCTCCATAAGGGATGTTCCAACGGTGTAACCTTGCGCAACCAGGAAGGTAAAGCACATACCGCCACCGATGATCAATGTGTCGCATTTGTCGATCAACGCATCGATAACAGCAACTTTGTCGGAAACCTTAGATCCGCCAAGAATGGCAACAAAAGGATGATTGGGCTTATCAAGCATAGAGGTAAGCGTTGTGACCTCTTTGGTCATAAGTGCACCAGCATAAGCAGGAAGGAAGGCAGCGACGCCAGCCGTTGATGCATGAGCACGATGGGCAGCGCCAAACGCATCGTTTACATAGATGTCGCCCAGGCTTGCAAGCTCCTTCGCAAACTCGGGATCGTTCTTCTTTTCACGCTTATCGAAACGAAGGTTCTCAAGCAAACAAACATCCCCATTGCCCAGAGAAGCAACAGTTGCCTTAGCAGATTCGCCGATGGTATCCTCGGCAAAAGCAACTGGTTTGCCAAGAACCTTTGAAAGATACTCAGCAACGGGCTTCAGGGAAAATTCAGCTTGATACCCAGTTCCCTCAGGGCGGCCCAAGTGGCTGCACAAAACCACTTTAGCGCCACGCTCAATCAAGGACTCGATGGTGGGAAGTGCGGCCCTGATACGCGTATCGTCGGTTACAGTAGTTCCATCAAGCGGTACGTTGAAATCTACGCGACACAATACACGCTTCCCTGCAACGTCAGCATCAGTAAACGTTTTTACATTGCTCATAATTAGCCTTTCTTTTCACATTAAAAAGAGAGCTTCCCTTTCAGAAAGCTCTCTTAACAGTTCGCATCCAGCGCGTTGGCCTATGCCTGCATCATGATCTTCGCAAGATCCTTTACACGGTTGGAATAACCCCACTCGTTGTCATACCAAGAAACGCATTTTACGAGATTGCCCTTACCACCAAGGACCATGGTGAGCTTGCTATCGAAGAGAGAAGAATGGTCGTCGCCCACGATATCAGAGGAAACAATGGGATCCTCGACGTACTCAAGAATACCCTTCAGGGGGCCTTCAGCAGCAGCCTTCATAGCAGCATTAACCTCTTCAATGGTAACTTCCTGCTCGAGCTCTACCGTGAGGTCAACCATGGACCCATCAGGTGTAGGAACGCGCGTTGCAAAACCATCGAGCTTGCCCTTGAGCTCAGGAAGAACCAGGGAAACCGCGCGAGCAGCACCGGTAGTGGTGGGAATCATGGACAGGTTTGCAGCACGAGCACGACGAAGGTCCTTGTGAGCCTGGTCGAGAATCTTCTGATCATTCGTGTATGAATGAATAGTGTTCATGAAGCCACGCTTAATGCCGAAGGTATCCATGAGAACCTTTGCAAAAGGAGCAAGGCAGTTCGTGGTACAAGACGCATTAGAGACGATATTATGCTTCTCGTAATCGTACTTATCATCGTTCACGCCAACAACGATGGTGATGTCTTCGTTCTTAGCAGGTGCCGTAATAAGAACCTTCTTGGCACCAGCCTCAATGTGCTTCTTAGCCAAGTTAGCATCGGTGAAGAAACCGGTAGATTCGATAACAAGCTCTACGCCCATTTCGCCCCAAGGAATATTGAGCGGTTCGCGGTCGCCGAAAACGCGTACCTTGTGACCGTCAACGATGATGTTGTCTCCCTCGACTTTAACATCATCGTAAACACGCCCGTGGATAGAATCGTACTTAAGCAAATGAGCATTTGCCTCGGTGCTGCCGGGATCGTTGATAGCAACGATATCGAAGGCAGGATCCTTCTCCATCGCGCGGAAAACAAGTCGGCCGATACGACCGAAGCCGTTGATACCAACCTTGGTTGCCATGAGGCTCCCCTTTCATGCCTGATTTAAAAACAATGCGACGTATGTGAACACGTGCTGTTTTATTGTACCTGAAAAAGAAACTGCCGAAATAGAGCAAGACGCACGAGAAGTAAGCGAACGAATAGCAGCCGCAAGCGGCATTCAGCAAGCGGTGGTCGGTCTATGATTTGCCAATATCGTTAGCCATTTGCTCAATACGACGCACCCGATGATAAATCGCCGATTTGGAGAGCGGTGGATTAGCCTTTTCGCCGAGTTCTTTTAACGTTGCATCAGGATACGTCACGCGCAAGCGAATGTAATCCTGCAAAGCATGAGGCAGCGACTTGATATCCTGGTGCTCCAGAACTGTACGGATCGCCTGAATTTGATCAACAGAAGCCTCAGCGGTTTTAGCCTGATTTGCGATTTCGGCGTTTACCCGACGATTTACATCATTGCGCACACTTTTTAATACACGTTCGTTTTCCATCTTCAATGCACTTTGATGAGCACCAACATAAGCAAGGAAAGCCGATATCGAAGCGCCGCTTTTAAGGTAAACCGTATGGGAATTACGACGCTCAACAACCTTCGCGTGAATCCCCTTGGCCTCCATCAACTCGACAATGTCGTTAGCCATGGTCTGCGACTCAACAGTAAGCTCGAAATGAAAATCGCCACGTGGATTGGAGATAAACCCGCTCCCTAAAAAAACCCCCCGCAGATACGCCGAAGCACAGCATTCTTTCTTAATGAGGTCATGATCGATCCCACGCTGCAGGCCGCTTTCGCCGACAATGCCTAATTCGGAAAGCGCCTCATTCAAGCCAGGCTGGGCGGGCACGTCAATAAGCCAGTTGGGTGTCTTGTGCAAAACGCTACGACGCATAGTAAGATCTGTTTTCAGCGAATACATGCTATGAAGCGCACTGATGATGAAACGGGCAACCTGCGGAACGTCTGTCGAAATCTCTAGACGAAAATGACCAGGACCGTTAAGAAAGATCGTGCCTTCAATGCGAATCAGTGCAGCAAGCGTCGCAGCATCACAATGCGAACACGTTGGCTCCACATGAGAAAGCTCCTCTTTTACCTCCGTGGTGAACGACATAGCTTGAACACCCCCATAAATGCATCAGCAAGCGCCTGCGGATCATGCCATGTAGGACGCTGAGGATCCGCCATATTGCGTAAAAGAACAACCGGGCCACGAGCCTGGATAGCATCGATGTCGTCCTTCGACACTCTAACTGGTCGAACGCGGGATTCGAGCGAAGTGCCATCCCGGCGCTCTGCCATTGCACTTTTGTGCGATCCAAGACCAGCCAAAGCATGAAAAGCACCCGTTGCGTGACATGGGCTCTCGACCGGCTGAGCAGAATGGATCAAAACGTAATCGAGGCACCCTTCCATGCCATGACGCAACAAAGCTTCTACATGCTCACGTGCGGAAAGGCCCCAAGTTTCACCTTGCTGATCTGCCAGGCTGCAGACAAACACCGTACGAGCATTTGATTGACGAATGGCATCGACAATACCAGGAACAAGGAGATTCGGGATAATAGAGGTGAAGAGCGAACCAGGACCCAGTACGACCACATCGGCTTGGCGAATGGCACGCAATGCTTCCATATAGGGGAGACAAAGCTCGGGAGATTCAAGCCACACACGTTCAAGCGCAGTGGACGACTTCCCCGCCACCGATTGTCCGCGAAGAATGCGACCGTCGCGCGTTTCCGCACAAAGTGTCACATTGTTCAATGTCGATGGGTAAACATGCCCGCGAGCTCCAAGAAGCTGACCACAAATTTTTATAGCTTCAGGAAAAGATCCCGTGGAATTTTCAAGAGCTGAAAGCATAAGGTTTCCAAGCGTATGGTTTCGGGCAAAATCAAAACGATACTTGAAAGCCTTGGTAAGAGGATCTTCCGGATTCGCCGCAAATGCAGCTAAGCACTTACGAACATCACCAGGGGGAGTCACATGAGCCTCTTCGCGCAATATGCCGGTAGAACCGCCGTCATCGGCCATGGCAACAACAGCAGATGTGTTAACCCCTAAAGCCAGCAAGGTGCGAATCGACATAGGGGCGCCAGTGCCTCCACCAATAACAACCGCACGCAGCTCAGTCGGATCCACATTACCTTTAAGGGGATTGGGCAGATGAAGTGAGCCTATTGCCTTGAATGCCTGGGTGGATGATGCATCGAGGCGAAAGCCATGCCCCGCCAAACGAGGTTCGCCCTGACTCATTTTTCCACCTCTTTGTTGGTATCTGCCAAAGCGATATCGCGATGATACACATTAACGTTGTAATCCTGCGCCGCCAACAGCTCAGCAGTTTTATTGGCAAGCACAACGCTTCGATGCTGGCCACCCGTGCATCCTACGCCAATGGCGAGCTGCTGTTTGCCCTCGGCAACATAGCCGGGCATCACACAGTTCAACAAGTTTTCCCAGGCATTTAAAAATTTATGGGTTTCCTCGTTGCCCAAAACATAATCTGCCACCTTACTATCGAGACCGGTTAAATTACGCAGATCAGGGATATAGAACGGATTCGGAAGAAAACGCACATCGATAACGATATCGGCATCTGTCGGAGCACCATGTTTAAAGCCGAACGAATATACCGTTACGTTCATTCCTTCTTTTGCAGTTTGCTTAGAGTACAAACGACGAAGTTCTTCGCGCAGTTCACGGGGGCTCATATTGGAGGTATCGATATAAGAATCAGCCAACGATCGCAACTCTTGAGTAAGACTACGCTCATACGAAATTGCCTGCCCAATGGAACGTTTGTTATTGATGCATAAAGGATGGCGACGGCGCGAAGCCTTGTAACGTGCAATAAGAATGCTGTCAGCGGCGTCAAGGAAGATCACCCTAAAAGTCACCCCTGCAGCTTCCATGTTTGCCAGCTCGCCTACCAACTGTTTGAAATATTCTCTGTTGCGCGCATCGCATACGATTGCAAGTTTTCTGCCGATCTCGTTTTGCCCCGGAAGACTTGCAAGACTGATCATGTTCATAATCAACGAAGGCGGCAGATTATCGATGCAGAAATAGCCCAAATCCTCAAACGTGTGCATTGCCTCAGTTCTGCCAGCACCACTCATGCCCGTAATGATAACCACATCAGGCGCAGTGCTCGAAGTCTCCGAATGATCTTGCGGCGTATCCCCATTGGAAAATGTCTGGGTCATCGAAACCTCTCCCCCTGTATTGCTTCGCAGGGTCTACTTATGTTGCTCCTGCGGATGTGTTTCTGATTTTGAGTTATATTGCACAAGAACAGCATACACGTCCTCGGCGACCTGTTCAGGCACGGTATGTGTTTGCTTTATCTCTTCAAGGGTTGCATTGCGCAATGCGCCAAATGAACCAAACGCCTTCAAAAGCGCTTTTTTCCGCTTTGGACCCATGCCTATTACATCGTCAAGGATGCTCGTAGTCATGCCTTTTCCGCGAAGTTCACGATGAAAGGTAATAGCAAAGCGATGAGCCTCGTCTCGAACCTGCTTAACCAAATAAAGACTGGGGCTCCCTCCTGGCAAAACCACAGGACCACTTTCCTGCCAGGGCACAAAGAGTTCTTCGTCTCGTTTTGCAAGACCGCATACAGGAATATCGCCCGCCCCAAGCTCATTGAGCTGCTTAATAGCGGCTGAAAGCTGGGGCTTACCGCCATCGAGGATAATAAGATCGGGGCGTTTCCCAAACCGCTCGTCATCTAGACGTTCCTTGCAGTAACGACGAGCAATAACCTCGCTCATCATAGCGAAGTCGTTGGCCTCATCTGATTCCATCCGAATCTTAAAACGGCGATATTGCCCCTTATCGGGCCGCCCATTCGTAAACACCACCATAGAAGCAACTGAGTAGCGACCATGGATCGTGGAGATATCGAAGCATTCAATGCGCAGCGGAGGCGCATCGAGGGCAAGAGCGCTCTCCAGTTGCAACAATGCATCGTTGATACGGTCATCGTCGTAGCTACTTCGGGCTTTATAGCGCATAAGAACATGACGAGCATTCTTCGAAGCCATGTCCATAAGCGCTGCTTTTTCGCCCCTCTGGGGTACGGTAAAAAACACCTTGGCACCATGAACGCTTGCAAGTTTTTCGGTAAGCCATTCGCAAATGACGTCATTGTCTTCTGGAACCTTTTCGACAATAAGCTCATGCGGGATCGATTCGGTGGAACCGTAATAGCGTAGCACAAACATGCGAAGCAGTTCAGATGCAGGAATATCCTTGCCTTTGTTGAAAACGAATTCGTTGGTATTCATGATGCGGCCTTCGCGCAACATAAGCACAGTTATGCCAGCAATGGTCTCCTCGCGAAAAATGCCAATCACGTCGGCGTTAAGCCTATGGGATGATACAGCGTGCTGGGTTTGAGCAAGCGATTCAATTGTATCGATACGCGATTTAATACGTCCGGCACGCTCAAAGTCGAGGTTCTGAGCAGCAATTGCCATTTCGAATTTGAGCTCATCAATGAATTCTTTATGGGAGCCAGAAAGGAATCGCTCAACCTTACGAACTTGTTCTTGGTACGCTTCTGGGGAAATATCGCCGCAACATGCACCAGGTCCAAGCCCAACATGACAGTCGAAACACGGGCGCTCATCCAGCTCGAGCTCATCATAGGGAAACTGATCGAGCTTGCGATTAAGACGTCGCCACTCGGTGCATGACGATGAACAGATGGGGACGATCCTGCGCACAATATCAACCAGGTTGCGCGCAGCACGGCTATCCGTGTAGGGACCAAAATAACGCGTTGTGGCTTTATGAGATTCACGCGTGTACTTGATTGCAGGAAAAACATCGCCTTTAGTAAGAGCGATAAATGGATAACTTTTATCGTCTTTGAAATCGGCATTGAAATACGGCGAATATTGTTCGATAAGATTGCGCTCTAGAACTAAGCTCTCATGCTCATTGGCGGTAACAACATATTCAAAGGAATCTATCTGCGACACCAAGAGGGGGATTTTCGCACGGTCGTCTTGGAAATTTACATACTGGCGCATACGGGCACGAAGCTGTTTTGCCTTGCCGACATAAATAACCGTGCCCGACTTATCTTTCCAAAGATATACACCAGGCTCGGCTGGAACACTTTTGAGCTGTTCCTTGATTTGTTGGAGTTTGTCCTGATCCACCTAAAATCCCTTAAAGCGATTCTTCCAAATCAAGAAGCATCAACGACACGTTATCGCGCATATCCTTCGCCTGCTCACGCGTTAGACTGCCTGACGCATAGAAGTCTTGAATTACCTCAAGTTCGAGATGGAGGCCACGACGCTGAATCTCATCGATGCTCACGGTAGCGTCTTGAACAGCCTCCGAAGTCATAGTGGCTTCAGACTTGTCAAACACCGAAAGGGCGCGCTCGTGATTGATCATGAGTTTTGCAACTACCTCACTGGGATAATCTGGATTATTTACGAGCCTCTGAAGGTACTCAATTGCAAAACGTTCAGCAAGCTCACGAACCTTATCCATCGCTTCGTGGTCTTCGTCGCTTCCGGAAGAGAAGATGCTCTTAACGCTACGAATCAACATTGAGGTCATAATGCGAAGGCGGCCTACGCGCAAACTTGTTGCATACGAAGCCTTTTCATTGGAATGAGCAATTAGATTTTTTTGCTTGGAAAGCCGATTCAGATGCTCAAATGTCTCAAATGCCTCGACCTCATGCCGTTCAACAGCACGAATAAGCTGTTCAATCTGATAGTCAATGACCTCGATACGTAGCTTGGCAACCGCAGGCTCTTCGATATCCGCAATAGAGCGAATACTGCGAATACGGTTGTTGTAAGAAGAGACAACGATTTTCGTCTCACGGTCGTTCGTCTCAGTAGAATCCGCCATAAGACGCTCAATGACAGTGCGCATGATCTCAATTTTGGTGCGCATTAATTCTTCTGTTTCCTCCTCGTCATCCTCGGCTTCTTCTTTAGGAGCAAGGACGGGAAGGAGGAAATTAGCAAGGAGCAGCGTGCACACAATTACGCCCGAGGCCAAGAAAATAATGAGCGATCGCTGCGGGAAGGTTGATCCATCGGCGAGAAGAAATGGAATGGTGAAGGCAATAGAAAGCGTGATAGCGCCCTTAGGGCCACCAACAGTGGTGACAAGCGAATCTTTTACCATGCTCAAGCTGAACCTATCGCGCTTTCCCGTATCAGGATTTTTGATGAGGCGCGTCATGATAAGCGCCCAAACAAAACGAAGCACAACAATCAGAACGGTCAATAAAAGAACGTACCCGATTAAAACGAAATTATCGATATATAAGTTATCCCAGGTGCTTTGCATGGCATTGGGGAGCTGAATACCCAAGAGAACGAACACGACACCATTGAGCACGAAGCCGATTACCTTCCACACACTGGTAAGGGCAATGTTCAAGCGAGACTGATAGGGAGAGATTTTGCGATCGCGGTACATCGACCACATAATGCCGCAAGCAACAACAGCCAAAATGCCCGAGACGCCAATAAGCTCAGAGAACAGAAATACGACAAGGGGCATTGAGACCTCAAAGAGCACATGAAATGTGACGTTGTCCAGTCCCATTTCGCGAATACGTTTGTTGATGTAAAGGAAAGCGACAGCAAGCAGGATGCCAAGCGCTATGCCCCCAATGAATCCAATAGCGAACGAGGTCGCTGCATTGGCAAGAGAAAATGCACCGGTAACAGCTGCGGCAACCGCAAACTGAAATGAAACAACACCCGATGCGTCATTAATAAGAGCCTCGCCCTGAAGAATAGCTCCTTCACGTTTACCCAGTTTGGCTTCCTTCTTCAAAGCCTGAACCGCAACCGCATCGGTGGGGCCAAGTGCCGCACCCAACGCAAATGCAGCCGCAAGAGGAATAGAGGGAACAAGCCAGTGAAGAACGAATCCAACGCACAAGGTGATAACAATAACCAGACCTATAGCAAATGAAACAATAGTAATCTTGTTTTCCCATAGGTTGCGTTTATCCGCTTCGAGCGCATCGCTGAAAAGCAAAGGAGCAATAAACAGAACCAAGAACAGCTCCGGGTCGATATTCACCTCAATCGGAGAAATAGCAAGCATAGCAATGCCAATACCCAGAGCAATCTGAATAAGCGGTGACGAGATGCGAGGAACTACCTGATCGAGAATGGAAGAGAGCAGCACTGCCAATAACAGCATCAAAATCAGCTCAAAAACTTCCACAGGCATCCCCTAACTGTCACAAAAAAAGGTACCTATTAAAAGTAACGTACGGCGTTAGCGTCAAAAACGCGAGTGGGCAATCGACAGAAAAATCCAACATGGCATATTCCGCGCTATTCCCCTGAATAGGAGAAAGCGAACCCACGTCATCTCATAGTGAAGAGATGCCCAAGAAAACAAAGTGGAGCATAGCCAAATAGATACTTACTTGAAAAGGAAACGAGGCGTTACGTATTTGTGCATAAAAAAAGCCCCCTAAGGGGCTTAACAATTAAATGGTGGACCGTCGGGGACTCGAACCCCGGACCTTGGGATTAAGAGTCCCCTGCTCTACCAACTAAGCTAACGGTCCATGAGAAATGCCGTGTGTTTCAACGGCTATCTATTATGCATCATAGATGCGAATTATCAAGGTTGCGCTGGGGTGGGTAATCGGACTCGAACCGACGACCTCCAGAGCCACAATCTGGCATTCTAGCCAACTGAACTATACCCACCGTAGGCGCAGGTAAGTACTATACAGGATTCCGGAAAACGTGCAACCCCTTTTTGAAAAAAAATTGGAGTAGTGTTAATCCAGATCTATCGAGTCTAGCTTTTAGCGCAGATTAGAGCAGTGGTTCATAATGCTATTGAAGCAAAAGGAGGCATGATGTTCGGAAGAACGCTCGTCATAGTAAATCCAGCAGCACGCAGCGGTAAAGCTGCCGAAGTCGCAGCGCATGCAGCACTCGTCTTCGATCGGATTCAAAAACGTCAGTCTCAACCTATGAGACTGACGTTCCGCTACACCGTAGGACCCAAAGACGCAACGCAAATCACACAACACGAAGGCCCATATTACGACACCATAGTTGCGCTCGGAGGAGACGGGCTAATAAACGAAGTGGCAAATGGACTCATGAGTCTTCCGATCAATAAACGCCCAACGCTCGCTCTTATCCCCTGCGGCAATGGTGACGACTTTGCTCGAACCATAGGAATGAGCCGAAAACCAAACGAATCGCTCAAGCAAATAGAATCATTAGCACTGACTCTAATAACGATCGATGTAGGGCGCGCTAACGATGTCTGGTTCCTGGAGACCCTTTCATTCGGCCTTGATGCCGCCATCGCCTTAGGAACCACAGATCTACGAAAGAAAACCAAGCGCACAGGCACGAGCCTTTACCTTCAGTGCGGAATCGATCAACTCGTCAATCACCGCGAAATCAGACAGGCCACACTGACCCTTGACGATGATAAGCCCCAACAGCTCGGTTTCTACCTCTTGGCCATACAAAACGGCATCAGTTACGGTGGAGGGTTCAAAATCTGTCCCAAAGCAAGCCTTACCGACGGGTTTCTTGATATCTGCTTCGCTACTCCAACGCTCTCCGCTTCAGAAGCCATAAGGCTGCTTCTGAAGGCTAAGAATGGAAGCCACACTAAGCACCCCAACCTAACCTTTTTAAAGGCGCGCAGAGCTCATTTGACGCTTCCTTCAGAAATCCCAACCCAGATTGACGGCGAAGAGTTTCTATCCACGGAATACGATATTGCTCTCCACCCAAAACAATTAACAATCCTCGCTCCAAATTGCTGCAAATAAAAAAGGAAGCTCGATTGAGCTTCCTTTTTTCAACGTATAAGACCCTGAATCGAGGAAACGGGCGGAGCTTAAACGATACCCTGAGCGAGCATTGCGTCAGCAAGCTTCTTGAAGCCAGCGATATTTGCGCCAGCTACATAATCGCCTTCTACGCCGTATTCGCGGGCAGCATCATCGGCAGCATGGAAGATGTTAACCATGATTCCCTGAAGCTTGGCGTCTACCTCTTCGAAGGACCAGGAAAGGCGCTCGGAATTCTGAGACATCTCAAGACCGGAAGTTGCAACGCCACCAGCATTTGCCGCCTTACCAGGCATAAATACCACACCATTTTCCTGGAGATATTGGGTTGCATCCATAGTGGTAGGCATGTTTGCACCCTCGGCGACGATCTGGCAGCCATTGGCGGCAAGCATCTTTGCATCCTCAATAAACAGCTCATTCTGAGTTGCACAAGGAAGGGCGATATCAACCTTAATGGTCCAAACGCCACGACCCTCATGATATTCAACGCCTTCGCGACGCTTGGCGTATTCAGAGATGCGGCCGCGCTCAACCTCTTTGATCTGCTTTACCAGATCAAGATCGATACCATTGGCGTCGTAGATCCAACCCGTGGAGTCAGAAAGCGTAACAACCTTAGCACCAAGCTGCTGAGCTTTTTCGGTTGCGTAGATAGCAACATTGCCGGAACCAGAAACCGCAACAGTCTTGCCCTCGAAAGAGTCACCCTTGCCCTTGAGGTATTCCTGCACAAAATAAATCAGGCCATAGCCAGTAGCCTCGGTACGAGCCAAGGAACCGCCATAGGACAGGCCCTTGCCAGTGAGAACGCCTTCCCAAACATTGCGAATACGCTTGTACTGGCCGAACATATAGCCAATCTCGCGAGCACCGGTTCCGATATCGCCAGCAGGAACGTCGGTGTCGGCACCAACGTGCTTGCAAAGTTCAGTCATGAAAGACTGGCAGAAACGCATAACCTCTGCATCGGACTTGCCCTTGGGATCGAAGTCGGATCCACCCTTGCCGCCGCCCATAGGAAGCGTGGTGAGGCTGTTCTTGAAAATCTGCTCAAAGCCAAGGAACTTGATAATGCCCAGGTTTACAGAGGGATGGAGGCGAAGACCGCCCTTGTAAGGTCCAAGACAGCTATTGAACTGCACGCGGAAGCCGCGGTTAACCTGCACCTTGCCCGAATCATCAACCCAAGGAACACGGAACATAATAACGCGCTCGGGCTCTACAATTCGCTCAAGCAGACCTGCCTTCTCATACTCGGGATTCGCGTCGATGACGGGCTTCAAAGACGTAAGAACCTCGGTAACAGCCTGAATAAACTCAGGCTCGTTTGCGTTCTTGGCCTTTACCTGCTCGATGACGGAGTCAACGTAGCTCATGGGACCTCCTTTATAGAAACTCAACGTGATCAATAATAGTTCCGAAACAACGATACAAACCTATCGCAATACTTCTGTAACACGGTAGAAACATACTGAATGGGGAAGCTGACGAAAACTACGGCAAGCGGCTCCGAAAACCACTACAAAAAAGAAACGCCCCGAAGGACGTCTCGTGAAAAGATGTAAATCGTTAGCCTCTACATTCGTTCGGGAGCAGATACTCCCAGAAGATCCAAAGACAAAGCCAAAACGATACGAGTCGAATCAACCAAGGCAAGGCGAGCCTTCTCTACGGACTCCTCTTCGCCCAATACATGGCAATTACCGTAGAACGAATGGAAAAGACCCGCCAGCTCTTGAGCGTAGTGAGTAAGGCGGAATGGAGCTCGATCTCGGGCAGCACCAGCAACCAAGTCCGAGAAATCAGCCATCTTGCGCATGAGTGCAAGTTCAGATTCATGCGCAAGCGGCGAAAGATCAATATCATCCAAGCCCAACTCAGCAACGATTTCTTCGATGCCAGCGCTCTCAACATTCATGCCACGAGCCTCGCCGGCCTTACGCAAGATTGAGCAAATACGAGCATGCGCATACTGTACATAGTAAACAGGATTAGACGAATCCTGCTTCTTAGCCACCTCTATATCGAAGTCAATTGCCTGATCGGCGGACTTCGAAAGCATCAAATAACGGGTGGCATCTACGCCAACCTCGTCGATAAGCTCCTGGAAAGTGACCATTTCTCCAGTTCGTTTAGACATACGGACAGGTTCGCCATCACGCAAAAGATTGACCAACTGACCAAGAACCACCTCTAGGGCATCAGGGTACCCCCAAGCAGCCATCATGGCCTTGCAGCGTTGAATGTAACCATGATGATCAGCGCCCCAGATATCAATCAGGTGATCGTAGCCGCGCTGCATTTTGTCGTAATGGTAGGCAACATCGCTCATGAAATAGGTAAGATCACCGTTGGCTTTCACCAGAACGCGGTCCTTATCATCTCCATAATCGGTAGAACGGAAGAACGTTGCGCCCTCAGCCTCAAATAGCAAACCCTTTTCATTCATCACATCAAAGGCACGCTGTTGCTTGGTTTCACCGTTTTCATCGGCAACAAACAAAGAACGTTCACTGAACCACGTGTCAAAGTTATTCCCAAAAGTAGAAAGCGTATCCTTAACAGAATCAAGCATCATGGCATAGCCACGCTCACGGAAAGCGACAAGACGTTCGTCCTCATTCGCATCAAGCCATTTGTCGCCATCCGCATCGATAATTGCCTGGGCAATATCTTTAATGTAGGCACCGCCATAGCAAGCCTCCGGCATTTCAACATTCTGCCCCAGCAGCTGCTGATAGCGAACGACAACAGAGTTACCAAATACATTCATCTGGTTGCCCTGGTCATTGATGTAGAATTCCTCGTCGACAGAATAGCCAGCATGGCGCATAACACGAGCAATAGCGTCACCAAGAGCAGCCCAGCGACCATGGCCAACATGCATAGGACCGGTAGGATTGGCAGAAACGTACTCGAGATTCACCTTGCAGGGCTCAGAGAGCTCAGATTTACCGAAATCAGAACCTTGTTGACGAGCCTCGGAAACAACCGCTTGAAACGATGCATTCGTTAAGGTCAGGTTAATGAATCCAGGACCTGCTATCTCGAACGATTCGACAAGGTTATTTTCGGGCAGATGATCAACAATTGCTTGAGCGATGGCGCGAGGATTCATATGGGCAGCCTTCGCCAATCGCATGGCAATAGTGCAGGCCCAGTCTCCATGACCCTCTTCGCGAGGACGCTCAAGAGAGGGCTGTGGAATTTCGTTCAAGGGTAACTCCCCTGCCTCAACGGCTGCCTTAAGGGCCTGATACAACACCGACTCAAGCGATTCGCGAATGGTCATGGAACCTTACCTTCCTTATGCACTATGCCAAAGGAGCGCTGTGCTCCTAGGAAAAACAAAAGCACGCCACCAACAAATAGGCAGCGTGCTTTATTGTACCATCGTTATGCTCGACGCGCTTCAACGTACGCTTCGAACTCACGCACCGCTTCGTTTTGTATCTGATTGAACAACTCTGCAGCGCGTCCACCAACGGGAATAGCATCAATCCTATTTGCTAATACCCCACCGGGCTCAGACGATGCAGAGACAATAACCTCATCAGCGTCCATAAGCTCTGCTTTAGTAAAGGGACGCTCTTCAACCGGCACGCCCAGCCTTTCGCAAGCCGAGATAATATGCTTGCGTGCTATGCCTGGAAGAATGAGATTGTCCGCCTGGTGCGTTACGAAAACCCCATCCTTCAGGATATGGACATTGCTATGAGCGCATTCCGTCACAAACCCATCGCGAATGAACACCGCTTCCTCACATCCAGCTTCCTTGGCATGCTGCGCCGCAACTACATTAGGTAGAAGGTTAAGCGTTTTGGTATTGCAGTGGAAAAAACGCGTATCTTCAACCGTTAAAAGCTGAATCGGTGCAGGTTGGAGGTTCTTTTCCTCTGGTTCTACCATCACCCATAAATTAGCATTTCCCTCTGGAAATGGATGGCTGCGATGGGCGGTGCCGCGTGTTACCTGCCAATAGACGAAATGATACGAGCCATCAACTTTCGCAACTAGGTCAGTTAGAAGATGCTGAAGATCTTCCCGCCCAATACCAGGATCGATCTCCATGTTGGCGCAGCTATTGAAGAATCGATCTATATGATCTTCGGCAAATATCACAACCCCATCAAGGGCCATAGTGGCATCGTAGACCCCGTCGCCATAAAAGCTCACTCGATCAAGAAATGGAACCTTCAGGTCTTCAAGCAGGCCGGTTTCCCCATTGTAGTAACCAATATTCTTCATGGTGCACCATTAACGAAGGGTGGCCAGAACAACGGCCTTAATAGAGTGCATGCGATTCTCGGCTTCGTCGAAAACACGAGACTGAGCACCCTCAAAGACCTCGTCGGTAACTTCCATTTCGGTAAGTCCGAACTTTTCTTCGATCTCCTGAGCTACCGTGGTTTTGGTGTCGTGGAATGCAGGCAGACAATGCATGAAGATGGCATTGTCTGCAGCGTTTGCCATAACCTTGGTATTCACCTGGTAAGGCGAAAGCTCATTAATGCGCTGTTCCCACAAGCTGGCGGGCTCACCCATGGAAACCCAAATATCGGTATAGATAACATGAGCACCCTTAGTGCCTTCATCGACATCGCTTGTTACCGTAACGGTGCAATCGTTCTCTGCCGCAATAGCACGGCACTTCTCGACCAATTCGCTATCAGGCGCATCAGCTTCAGGACAACAGGCAACGTAATTCATGCCCAACTTAGCGCAGCCAACCATCAAAGAATTAGCGACGTTGTTTTTTGCATCGCCCATAAACACTACGGTAAGCCCGCGAACATCGCCGAAATTCTCCCGGATGGTCAGCGCGTCAGCAATAAACTGAGTAGGATGAGCCTCGGTAGTCAAGCCATTCCAAACAGGAACACCCGCATATTCAGCTAACGTTTCAACGATTTCCTGACCATAGCCGCGGTATTCGATACCATCAAACATACGACCAAGAACACGGGCGGTATCTTCAATGGATTCCTTATTACCCATTTGCGAACCCGCAGGGTCAAGATATGTCACTCCCATGCCCAAATCATGACCTGCAATCTCAAACGAGCAACGGGTTCGCGTGGAGGTTTTCTCGAATAGAAGGACGATATTCTTGCCCTCGAGCTCCTTATGCAACACGCCAGCATGTTTCTTTTCCTTCAAATCCTGCGCAAGATCAACAAGCGATACGATTTCCTCGGAAGAAAAATCGAGCAGTTTCAGAAAATGGCGCCCTGAAAGCGATTGAGTCATACGTTCCTCCTGAAGTTATAGCCAGACGAGCTGGCGCGACCGATGCCCGCGCACCAAAGTATGCGGACACCCTATTATCGCACTACTGCTCCCCTTCGGCGATATTCACTCCTTTGTGATTGCCTGTAATGGCATATTCGGCCCACTCTGCAATATTGACCGCATGATCGCCGATACGTTCAAGGTATTTAGCAATCATCAATACATCGAGCGCATAGGTTTCATCGGGTTCATGCTCGATGATATGACGAGTAATGCTTCGTTTTGCCTCTTCAAACAAAGCATTAACTTCCTTGCCCCCCTCGATGCACGACTGCGCCTTATCTAAGTCGAAGTCAACATAGGCCTGAATTGCGGAATCCAGCTGATCGTAATCAGCTTGAGCCATAGCGCCAAGCATAGGAAACAGGGAAAGGTCGGCATCCTTCGAAAGTGCAGTGGCAATCTCGCAGATTTCCGCAGCCTGATCGCCAATACGTTCAATATCGGTAATCATTTTCAGAGCGGCAGTAACCGAACGAAGATCGGAGGCAACTGGCTGTTCGCAAAGAAGAAGGCGTAAGCACAAAGATTCGATCTCGCGTTCTTTCCCATCAATCAACGAATCGTTGCTCGCCACCAAATACGCTTTTGTAGCACTAACCTGACGAACTGCATCAAACGAACCTTCTATAGCCTCTTTTGCAAATTCTGCCATTTCGATAACATCGGAACGGAGCTGATGAAGTTCTTCATCGAATATCGGACGTGCCATACTAGCCGAACCTCCCTGAAATATAGTCTTCAGTCCTCTTATCGCGAGGATTCGAAAACATCGTCTGAGTTGGAGCGCACTCAACCATGCTTCCAAGCAAGAAAAAAGCTGTGGTGTCTGATATTCGAGCAGCCTGCTGCATGTTGTGGGTAACGATAATAATGGTGTAAGTCTTTTTCAATTCACCAACCAGCTCTTCAATTTTTGAAGTAGAGATTGGATCAAGAGCGCTAGTTGGCTCATCCATCAGCAATACTTCTGGATTTACCGCCAAAGCGCGAGCAATGCACAGACGCTGCTGCTGACCGCCAGAAAGCCCTAAAGCATTCTTCTTCAAACGATCTTTTAACTCATCAAAAATCGCAGCTTTACGCAAGGAGTCCTCAACGATATCGTCAAGTTCCGACTTTTTCTTAATGCCATGAGTCCGCGGCCCGAATGCTATGTTGTCGTAAATCGACATAGGGAAAGGGTTAGCTTTCTGGAAGACCATGCCAACCTTTTTACGAAGTACATTCACATCGTAGCCGGAGTAAATATCATCTCCATCAAGAGTAATGCGTCCCGTTATCTTACATCCCTCAACCAAATCATTCATGCGATTGAGGGATTTAAGAAGCGTTGATTTGCCGCACCCCGAAGGGCCGATCATGGCGGTTACCCGATGTTCGGCGAATGAGATATTTATATCTGTTAAAGCCTGGTAATCGCCATAGAACAAATCCATATGCGAAACATCCATCTTCGCAGGACTATTCATCAGTCATTCCTCCTTTGCTGATTCGTTTTGCAACAGCAGAGGTTGCAAGGTTAATAAGCAGAACAAAAACAAGAAGCAGCACTGCCGTGGCATAGGTGGCATCGATATGCAGACCCTCACTTGCCAGAAGGTACATGTGGACAGCAAGCGTTCGGGTTGAACTGAACATCGAAACTGGAACTGCGGCAATTGAGCCTGCCGTATAAATCAATGCAGCAGACTCACCCACTGTTCTCCCGATCGCCAAAATTATGCCGCCAAGTATTCCAGGGATAGCGGTGGGAAGCACAATGCGAAATACTGTGCGAAAACGACCGGCTCCCAAACCAAATGATCCCTCACGGTATAGATCCGGCACAGCCGCTAATGCTTCCTGAGTTGCTCGCATAATGATAGGGAACGTCATGATTGCCATAGTGCAAACACCCGCCAACAACGAAAGTCCCCACTGTAGGTAGTAGACAAAAAACAGCAATCCGAATAGGCCATACACAATCGAAGGAATGCCTGAAAGCGTTTCGGTAGCCAGCGCTACAACTCGCACGAACCAGTTGCCTTTGTCGGTGTATTCATTCAGGAAAATGGCGGCACCTATACCAAATACCGATGAGCATGAAACCGAAAGAACAATAACGATCAGAGTGTTGAACAATGCGGGCATGAATGAGCAATTGTCCGAATTGTACGTAAGCTCAAACATTTCAGGTTTAATTTGGGGAACCCCCATCACCAAAATGTACCCAATAATGAAGCACACCGCTAAAACCGTCAAAACTGTACTGGCATACACCAAAACACGGAACACCCATGAGGAAGGCCTAGATGGCTTCGTGCGAGCAAGAATCGAATTGTTAGCCATTGCTCCCCTTCCGCTTCAACGCCGAAAATGCAAAGTTAATGATCAGGATGAACACGAACAACACGCAAGCCGTCCCAATCAGTGCACCTCGATGCAGATCAGCCGCATAGCCCATCTCAAGAACGATATTGGCGGTCATGGTACGAACACCGTCGGTAATCGCACTGGGCATTTTCACCTGATTGCCAGCAATCATGATGACTGCCATGGTTTCGCCAATAGCTCGACCAATCGCCAAAATCACCGAAGCAAGGATGCCGGAAGCAGCAGCAGGAAGCACAACGTGCATAACACATCGTTCGTGGTCGGCCCCTAAAGCCAAAGCCCCTTCGTAATAGGAGTGAGGAACGGACCTCAAGGCAGATTCTGAAAGCGTGATGATGGTTGGAAGAATCATCACGCCAAGCACAAGCGAAGCACATAAAATCGATTGGCCTGTACCCCCGATATTGCTTCTAATGAATGGAACGAGCACAACCAAACCGAAAAAGCCGTACACAACCGACGGAATGCCTGCCAAGAGCTGGACGCCATTTTTGGCAATACTCGACACACGGTCACTCCCAAAACAAGCAAGGAAAACAGCGCACAGAATGCCCAGCGGAACCCCTATTACCAATGCACCGGCCATAACGTAGAAGCTTCCTAACACCATTACGCCGATACCATAGATATCGCTAGATGGTTGCCAGGTAGTCCCAAAAAGGAAGTTTGAAAAACCAATTTCAGCAATAGCGGGAATACCGTTGCCGAATATGAAGATGCAGATTACCAAAACTGCAGCCACCGAGATGGCTGCAGCAAAGGCGAAGAGCATCTTAGCAATGAGCTCTTTTGCTTGGGTCATTGACTAGCCGATCTCGCTCCACTTGGAAACTTCACCGGTAAAGATCTGCTTAACCTGATCAGCGGTAAGACCATCAACCTTGTTACCGTTATTCACGATGACGGCAATACCGTCGGTCGCGATAACGGTGGCAGTTGCACCCTGATCCTTCTCGGAATCCTTCAGATCGCGGGAGGCCATACCGAGATCGCAGGCACCCTCAATTGCAGAAGTAACACCTGTGGTGGAATCCGACTGGTTTACCTCAACGGTAACATTCGGGTTCAAGGCTTTATAAGCTTCCGCAAGCTTCTCCATGACGGGAGTTACGGAAGAAGAACCAGCGATGGTGACTTTACCGGAAAGACCACTGGCAGCATAGGAACCAGAAGCGTCCATCGGGATATAACCCTCTTCCTCAACGACCTTCTGGCCATCCGAGCTCAAGACAAATTTCATGAAGTCCTGAGCAACAGGAGAAAGTTCTTTGCCGCTGTTGGTAACAACATTGAATGGACGAGAGACCTTATACGAACCGCTCTTTACATTTTCAACAGTAGCCTCAGCGCCATCAATTTTTACCGCCTTAACGGTATCGTCAAGAGAGCCCAACGAAATATAGCCAATAGCATCAGCATCGTTAGCTACCGTAGTCTTCATAACGGCAGTAGAGTTAGTGATTGCGGCAGAAGAAGTGGTCTTGTCGGCCTTTTTGCCGCTATCGTCCTTTTCTTCAATGCCAAAAAGCTCAATAAACGCACCCCGCGTGCCAGATCCATCCTCACGAGATGTTACGTTAATGGACGCATCGTTAGACTCACTCTTGGAATCACTGTTATTTCCGCTGCAACCAACCAACAATCCGCACATAGCGGCGAAGCAGAGCGCAAACGCACCAATCAGAACCTTGTTCCTTACTGTACTCACTTTCAAATTCCTTCTTTCTCCTAGGTAACGATGCCCTCGTAAACGAAAGCATCAGATTGCATGACCAATAGTGAACAAACCCCTATTGCCGTTGGTTACACAGACTTGAAAGCAAGTAAGCATTTAGTTAACTGAAAAGCTATTGAAAAAAAGTTGTTAAACGAGGGAGCGCACGCTGAATTTGCCACGATAATTTAGCAATACGAGGAAAGGAACATGCGTTGACTACCATCTTGCTTATCGAGGACGATCCCACCATTCGCCTTACCACAGAGTTTTCCCTAACCAAGCACGGATACGCGGTGAGTTCATGCGATGATGGTCAATCGGGCTACGAAACAGCACTCTCCATTGAGCCCGACTTGGTACTTCTAGATGTTATGCTTCCAGGAATGAACGGATTCGAGGTTGCGCGCAACTTGCGCAACGAAGGATTCAAATCCCCTATCCTCATGCTTACCGCTCTCGACTCAGACGAAGACAAGATCAAGGGCCTCGATGCTGGTGCAGACGACTATGTAACAAAGCCCTTTTCTACAGAGGTTCTCCTTGCACGCATTCGAGCGAATCTCCGCCGAACTGAGCTTGACGGAGTAAACACTTCAACGCCCCAAACGTTTGGCGACCTTACTCTTGACATGGAAAACAGCTCAGCCACCATCAACGGCACAACGCTAAAGCTCCGAAGCAAAGAGCTTCAACTCCTATTTGCGTTGGCGGAACGCGAAGGGATGCTCTGTCGTCGCACCTGGTTGACTCAAAAAGTATGGAAAGAAGACTACCTCAGCACTTCACGCACCATTGATGTTCATATACGTCGGCTCCGTTCGGTTCTTGATGAGTACAGCGACTATCGCTTCATCCATACCGTACATGGCATGGGATACCGCTTTGAGCCGATCAAGAAAACACAAGAATAATGAACGACGCTCGATTACGGGGAAAATGGGCCAGCGATTCTCCAACAAAACGCTGGCAAAAGCGCTTTGCTCTTGTGTGTCTCATAGTGGCAATCGTGTTCGCCGCATGCTTTGCCGCGTTCGCCCTTAACCCTATAAACAACAAGGTCGTAGAGCGACAAAGCTCGAACCTCACCTCGACCGCCCAAGCAGAGGCAAATGCTCTTGAATATGTCGATGACGCTCAAGAGTTTACAGAAAAAGCTGCTGAGGGGTCAGACTTGCGCATTACGCTCATCGCGCAAGATGGAACAGTAATAGCGGATTCTGAGGTTGATCCCGCAACACTCGAAAATCACCTAGGCAGAGAAGAAGTCGACAGTGCACTTAAGGGCAAAAACGGAGAAGCCCAACGCTTGAGCTCCACTGACGACACCAGCAGGCTTTACGTTGCCGTTCCGGCAACGTATCAAGGCGAACGGACGGCATTGCGCATCAGTGAGCCATCCACTGTCATCACGACAGCAGCCGATGCAACACGCAACACTGCCCTCATCATATGCGGAATAGGAATCATCGCCTTTGTCGCCATCGCTCTATTCACCTATCGCGAATCAAAGGCACCCTTAAAGAAATTCGACCAAGTTAGATCTGATTTTGTGGCAAACGCGAGCCATGAACTGAAAACTCCCGTTGCAGGCATTCGATTGCTGTCGGAAGCAATCCGCGACGCATCTGACGCAGGCGATGAAAAGAGCCTGCATCTATTCATCGACCGCTTAGACAACGAAGCGGAGCGCCTTCAGCGCCTAGTGATCGATCTGCTTGATTTATCTCGCCTCGAAGAGCAACAGAACTCGGATCGTACACCTCGCGCCGACTTGCATAGCACTCTAACTACAAGCTACCTTGCGCACAAAGGAGAAGCGGAAGACAAGGGCATTGACCTCGTGCTAGATGATCGATCAACTCCAAACGACAATTGCTACACCAATATGGAGCCTTCCGATGCGTCTCTGATTTTTGACAACCTCATAGAAAACGCAATTATGTATACCGACGAAGGAAGCATTCTCGTATCTCTCGAACCAAGATCACATGAAACGGTTATTTCGGTAAAAGACACCGGAATCGGCATCCCCCAAGCGGATCAATCACGCATTTTTGAGCGTTTTTACCGCGTAAACAAAGCGAGAAGCCGCGAAGTCGGCGGAACCGGATTAGGTTTATCGCTGGTACGCCACGCTATAGAACGCGGTAATGGCTCTATCGAAATAGATAGCACAGTTGGCCAAGGCACCGAATTCACTGTCCACCTGCCAAAATCCAAATAGGAATTAAGCCTCATTGACCCATTAGAGGGCAAATCCCGAACAAGCACAAATCGCCCCCCTCATTTCTCTTGTCGCAGAAATGAGGGGGGGCGGATCAAATATTCGGGAATCAATCTCTTCGTGCATATCGCGGAATAGTATTAGCGATACTAAAAAGAGCAGGTTTACGCCATTTTTGCCATCAACACTATGAATGCGATATTTGCGAAGGGATCTTGGAACTGAACTCCAGGGTGCATGTTCGATGAAAAGCAAACATGCCCTTTCCCCATACAAAAAAACGGCCAAGAACAGTATTCTTGGCCGCAATAAATCTGGAGCGGGTGACGGGAATCGAACCCGCCTCATCAGCTTGGAAGGCTGAGGTTCTACCAATGAACTACACCCGCAAAATGGTCGGGATGACAGGATTCGAACCTGCGACATCCTGCTCCCAAAGCAGGCGCGCTACCAAACTGCGCCACATCCCGAACGCAACGGTTAGTTAGTATACCAGAACTAATCGCATGGGTGTAGCTTCTTTCTTAATTCTCGCAAAGCATTTCCACGATGGGATATCGCATTTTTCTGGCTCTGGGTAAGCTCCGCCATTGTAACCTCTCCGTTATAGGCGTCGGGGAAAAACAGAGGATCATATCCAAAACCATGCTCTCCACGCTCGACGAGGCCGATGTGCCCCTCCACAAAACCCTCAGCGACCGTTTCGAGGCCATCCTCGTCAATAAACACCAATACGCTAGCAAAGCGCGCCGTGCGCTTTGCTAGCGGCACAGCACTAAGTTCACGCAACAACTTGGCGTTGTTGGCGCTATCATCTCCATCGACGCCGCTGTAACGAGACGAATACACGCCTGGAGCGCCATCAAGAGCATCAACAATAAGCCCGGAATCATCCGCCAACACCGCAGCGCACGCTAGCTCATACGCAGCACGAGCTTTTATGCGCGCATTCTCGAGAAACGTAGTGCCGGATTCCTCAGGATCGGATACCAAACCCGCATCCTTAAGGCTTTTAAATTCCCACCCCTCAAAATTAAGGGCAGTTTCAATTTCTTCAACTTTATGAGCGTTGTTAGTCGCAATAACAACAATCTTTGTCATGGCATCCTCCATCTCAATAAAGAGCTACAAAACAACGTGCTCGACAGAACCGAGCGGCATACGCAACACTCGCTCGCCAAACGAGCAAAAATCATCGAGGTTATCAGACGATGTAGCAAAACGACGGATAGCTACATTTCCAGGTTTAACCAGCGATTCCTGCCTTGCAAGCAAATCTGCGCAATCAAGAGAAACCTCAGTAGCCGAAGAGATAAGTTTTACCTGAGACCCAACAACACCCCCGATAAGTGCTTTCAGCAGAGGAAAATGGGTGCATCCCAAAACCAACGTATCAATATCGCAACGGCGCAAAGGATCAAGATAGTCCTGAGCAATCTCCTGGAAGGCAGGACGAATGAATACCTTAGATGCGAGTGAAGTGTAGCTTTCAATAGGGCCCTTCGCCATCTGAATACCAAGTTCCGCAATCTCGACGAAACGAGGTGTTGCAGTGGAGAAAACGGTGATGCCGGCATCGATATTACGAATGGCACGAGTATACACGCCAGAATCGACGGTGCCTTGAGTAGCTATAACGCCAACACGGCGATTGTGAGTTGCACGAGCGGCTGCACGAGCACCAGGCTCAACAACGCCGATAATAGGCACGTCAAATACCTTCTGAGCAGCTTCCAAGCCTGCTGCCGTGGCAGTATTACACGCAATGACGATCATTTTTACGTTCTGGTTAATCAACCATGAACAGATATTAAGAACGAACGAACGAACCTCTTCGGGGTCACGCGGGCCATACGGGCAATGAGCAGTGTCCCCATAGTAAATAATATTTTCCTCCGGCAGGCGTTTCACCAATTCACGAGCTACCGTCAAGCCGCCGAAACCGGAATCGAACACTCCAATAGGTCGATTATCAAAATCCACAAAGCACTCCTTTAACGGCATATGAAACATGCCCGTCATTCAGCATAACGCGTTGAAGAGACACTGGAACAGTCTATGGGCAATCCCAGAAAGTACGCATAACATGAAACAAAACAACCGCAGAGTTAAATCTAATCAAAGGGAACTAGAACAACCCAATTCCCAGACACCAACGGAACTAAAAATAGCAGAACGAGGCATCGCATTAGATCCAAACAAAAAGGCCATCGCGGAACCTTCCGCAATGGCCTGATGTTATCGTGGCGCGCCCAGTAGGATTCGAACCTACGACCTTCGGATTAGAAGTCCGCTGCTCTATCCAGCTGAGCTATGGGCGCACAGCCAGATGATTATAACTCACTTAGCTAAAACAAAGAAGCCGCCCTAGAGACGGCTTCTCAAACGTTAATTATGCGTAATAATGCATACGCCCTTATTCAGATTCTCATAGAACCACTGCGCATCACCGGACGAGAGATTTACGCACCCATGGCTACCATTGGTTTGGTAACGAGTACCGCCGAAAGAGGATTGCCAAGTAGCGTCATGAAGGCCAATCGAGTTACCAATAAAGGGCATCCAGTACGTAACTTTCGTTTCGTAATCTTTCTCTCCATTCGGCTTGTAGCCGATCAGGGTACAAGGGCTTTGCTTGTTGTTTAGATAATACACACCAGTGGGTGTGCTACGACCGTTGACGGGTTTGCCAGTAACCACACCGCAAGAATGAAGCAAATTGCCGCTTGCGTCATAATAACGAGCCGTTTGCTCAGAGATATCAACATCAACATAAGCACCCCAGTCACGAGCACCAGCGCCATTATAAGTATCACCAGATTGGCTGCAGGGAATGTCGACGGAAGTTGCGCCGCCAGCAACGAGGGCATCATAGACATCTTGGGAAAGCGAGTTGGTATCGACCTTCCATCCATACGTGCCACCCGAAACGGTGCAAACCTTACCATCTTCGCGAGTCCAGGTTCGCGTAGCTCCAACGGTATTCATGCCTTCTGCTTTTTCATTAACCCAGGAAGCAACACCGTCCTGGCTGATACTCAAGGAATAGTCTTCAGGGCTGATGGAAAGCCAGCCGGCAAACGTTGCTTTGTCAATGGTGGCAGCCTTAACGGATCCGTTGAGCATCAACGAAAATGAGTCTGGAAACAGATCGTTTGCACGCTGAACAGCATCCATCACGCGCGAATCGGAGCTCAGTACCTTGGGTTTAATCAAGTCATCTTCAGTCAGTTCGCAATTCGTGCGCATTGCTTTAATGCATTCGCCGGCTTTAGCGCAAACCGCATCTGCATCAAGCTGAGTGCCATATACTTCGGGCTTCAGCACGAAAGAATCCATCGGTTCATTATACGTAACCGTGGCATCTGCCGAAGGATTCATACCCTCGTTAAATGCACTGATCTGCTCATCGATGATCGAATCGAGAGCACCCTCTTCATAGTTTGCTACGACGATATCGGAAACATCGTGCTGACGGAAAACCTCAATAAACCACAGGGGCACATCCTGACGCTTAGCGGCATCTTCGGCAATTTGATGAGCATCGATGTCGATGGCGGTTTCACCGGGCTGAAACGAATAGGAAAAACCCTGACCGGAAATGGTAAGCGCATATGAATCGGCCTGGTGCTGAATCTTTTCTGCCAAAACATCGCTAGACTGCATGGAGAGATCTTCGTCATTCAGATTGGTATTCGGGAAGAAATGGCTCGAGAAATACAGAAAACCAGCCCCATACACCACAAGCAAAGCAGCGATAACAGAAGCAGCCGCAATAATGAATGGTTTTTTGTCCCTCTGTTTTTGAAGCACCGTACCGTCTACCACAACTTCACCTTGCTGAATCGGGGTATAACCGTTCGATGCCGAAGCCTGAGACTGAACAACATGCTTACCCTGATAAGCTTCATTGGAGCCCTGCTTACTGGATCCTTTCATATAAGAGAATCTCTCCCAAATTCCTCGTTGACTACATCTTGAACAGTGTACTGCTGTTTAAAGCATTATCCAGGAGAAATAACCTGTTCTTTAGGGTTTTTCGGTGGTTGTGCCCATTCAGAAATCGAAATTTTATAAACCGAACACGGCATGTTTATAACCAGCACTCAAATTTGGCAATAACTAACCACGTTGCCAAACCATCATAAATCCCTAATATAAAACCCATCGCTTTTGGGCAGCTGGTTACTGCCCTCAATGAACGAAAGGAACCAAAATGTCTCACTCCCTCACCTCGAAGAAGGCAGCAATTGCCCTTTTCGCCGGTATCGTGGCCTTTGCACTCGCTGCTCTGGCTCTTACCGGTTGCTCTTCTTCAAACAACAGTAACTCTGACGACAAGAAGATCACCGTCGCAGCTGTTCCTACCCCCCATGCTGAAATCCTGAACAACGCCGTTGCCCCAATCCTTGAAAAGGAAGGCTACACGCTCGAAGTAAAGGAATTCACCGACTACGTTCAGCCTAATGACGTAACTGAAAACGGCGACGTTGACGCAAATTACTTCCAGCATGGTCCTTACCTTGATAACTTCAATCAGGAAAAGGGTACCCATCTTGTTTCCGTAACCGCAATTCACTTTGAGCCCATGGGCATCTACTCCAAGAGCATCTCCGATCTCAAGGAACTGAAGGACGGCGCTAAGGTTGCTGTTCCCAACGATGCAACCAACGAAGCTCGTGCTCTGCTTCTTCTTCAGCAGGAAGGCTTGATTACCCTTAAGGATGGCGTTGGCGTAACCGCTACCGTAAACGATATCGTTTCCAACCCCAAGAACCTCACCTTCAACGAACTTGAAGCTGCCAATGTTCCCAATGTTGTAGACGACGTTGACATCGCAATCATCAATGGCAACTATGCTATCGCTGCTGGCTTCAAGGTAAACACTGATGCACTCGCTGTTGAAAGCGCTGATTCCGAGGCTGCTAAGACCTACGCCAACCTGCTCGTTGTAAAAGATGGCAACCAGGATTCCGACAAGATCAAGGCTCTTGCTGAAGCACTGAACTCCGACGAAGTTCGGGATTATATAAACAACACCTATGAAGGTGCTGTAGTACCAGTTTTCTAAATCGGAATCATACTTAAACGAAAAGAACCCCTGAATTTCAGGGGTTCTTTTTTTATTAACACTTAGCCGAGATCGAGAACAAAGCAAAACAGGAAAACCTACTTGTTCTCAATCTGGGTAATATTTTTCAGCTCAATCGAAATTAGGCCATTAGGCATGCTAGCAAATTCAATGAACTCTGGATTGTGAGCATATTCGGACGGAAACGTGATTTCAATGCCAGTATCGGTTCGAATCTTGTGATTACGGGTAATACGCTCAGCAGCCTTTTCGTCAACGCGAACACGCTCTGGAATATTCTCTTCTGCCGCAGTCTCCACAAAACGCTCTTGCAATGGTTCATCCTCAAAAACCTCAGCAGCAAGCTCGTGAGGAACTACACCCCTACCCTCTTCAGCCGCTTCTGAAACATACGCCTTAGCGCGTGTAAGGGCGACAGTAGCGTTTGCACCGTATTCTTCAGCGACTTCTTCCACAATAGTGGTTATTTCATCGATAACTTCTTTGCTGGATGCCTCCATAGAGCATTGGAGCAAGCCGTCGGGAATGAGGTAACGATCTTCTCCGGCAATAGTACGTTTCTTATCCTGGAACGCAACCTCTAAAGAACGGGAGTCGATTATCGCAAAAGAGGCAATCTTTTGCGAAGGACTAGGAAGGATTGCATGATGACGCTCAATGGCATTACTTGGCTCGCCGTTTTCTCCATATCCTACCGAATGCATAAATGCTTGACGGCTTTCAAGCATAAAAATGCCGAAGTAGCGGTTTATACGACCCTCAAAAGAAGCCTCGATTTCTGCATCATCGGCACTTCCGCCTTCAAGCTTAGTTTCTTCTTCGAAATCAACAACAAGCAAATCGGTTGATTCCGCTTTGCTCATACGTCCAAGCTCACTTGAAATGAATTCAGCGATTTGAACGGAAAGATCAATGAACTCCCGCTCGCCACGAAAATAGGCACGTAGTTCAGGAGCGAATGAACTGTCGACGGAAAATTCCCCACGTTTGTTATCGATATGAGTAAGCCCTTTGCGCACATGTTTAGTGATGTACTGTTTAACCTGCTTGCTTTCAAGATCAAGCTCAGCCTGCGAAAATATATTCACGCAGGAAGTAAAATCGAATACGTGCAGAATTGCATGATTGATGCGAAACATACCGATCCTTTCGAAAATAGCGCAACAAACGATACCACGAAACTACGCAAAATGAGACCATCATGACGCAATGCTCAAGGAGCGAAGCAAGCTGAGCAAAACACTTGGAAGGGCGATAGTGAAGCCCTAGAATCGGACGAAACAACGAGCGCCACTCTAGCGAGTGCGGATAGCGCGAGTCAAACATATCAGTGGCACGTTTGACTCCAAACTATGAGTTCGAGCGGACACGTCTGCGCAGCTCTGCTGAGCGGAACCTCCACGCATGCTTCGCACGTCCAACCTGATTGGAGCGCTAGCCGTGCCACGAAAGCGTCGCGTAACTTAATAGCGTTGGGTACACGAGTACCCCAACGGGCTTAAAACGCCTTAGAACGCAAAATACGGCGTTTCACATCAATGCGAACGAAAAGGGGACGCCATCAGGCGTCCCCAAATCTATACACAAGCGTAAACTCATTCTTGTAAAAGAAGAGTTCGACGCTTCCTCTTTTGGTGGAGGCGCGGAGAATCGAACTCCGGTCCATACTAAATCATCAACGAGGCTCTACAAGCTTATTCAATGTTCAATCTTCAGATGAGCAAGACCCATTGACAGGTCCGCGCACACCCTAGCGGGTTCATTCTTTTGCTTAGCCATACCAGCTACGTGCCAAACAGCATCCCTCTAAAAATGATAACGAAGGTGAAGGCGAAGGATAGCTTCACGTCGTCACGCTGCAATTAAATTAAGCAGCGAGGGCCAGCTGGCCCTGAGTGTTGTTTTTGCCAATTAACTTGACGGTACCCCTATTTAACGTGGCGAGGAGACCACGACCTGCTCCTCGGATCCGACTTACCATGTCGAAACCAGTCGCCCCCGAATGGGGTTATCCCCTTGTAAAAGTGCTCACCTAGTATAACAAATACGGCAGCTTAATCGACCTTACAGTGGTCATGAGTCTCAAACACTTATAGGGAACGCCAGGACAAACAGACCTTTGCATCCAAAAAAAGGAGCCCCGTAGGGCTCCTTCAAGATGGCAAATGGTAATTACGAAACAATTACTTATCTGCAAGAGCAGCATGTGCTGCAGCAAGACGAGCCAAAGGCACGCGATAGGGAGAGCAGCTGACGTAGTCGAGTCCAATACCATAGAAAGTCTTGATAGAGTCAGGATCTCCACCATGCTCACCGCAAACGCCGCAAACGATGTCGGGGTTGCCCTGATGACCAAGCTCAACACCCATCTTGACGAGCTTAGCAACGCCAGGATCAACCGTAGCAAACGGGTTGTAAGGCAAAATTCGCTCAGCGAGATACTGATGGATAAATTCAGCCTCAACGTCGTCGCGGGAGAAGCCAAAGGTGGTCTGAGTCAGGTCGTTAGTACCGAAGCTGAAGAAGTCAGCCTTAGTAGCAATCTCATCAGCGGTTACGGCAGCGCGAGGAAGCTCGATCATGGTACCGATCTTGATCTCAAGCTCTACGCCCTCTTCCTGGGCAACCTGAGCAATAACACCCTCTGCCTGTTCGCGAAGCTTAGCAAGCTCAGGAACAACAGAAACAAGAGGAATCATGATTTCAGGCTTAGGATCGAGGCCTTCCTTCTTGAGCTGAGCAGCAGCGGTAGCAATAGCGCGAACCTGCATTTCAGCAAGGATAGGATACTTGATTGCCAGACGGCAGCCACGAAGACCAAGCATGGGGTTGGCCTCGGAGAAGCTATCGATCTGCTCCATAAGAGCACGCTTCTTCTCGATAACAGCAGGATCGCCGCCAGTAGCCTCAAGACGAGCAATCTCAACATCGAGAGCACGAGCAGACTCAAGGAACTCATGCAAAGGAGGATCAAGGAGACGAACGATAACAGGCAGACCATCCATAGCGCGGAACATGCCAAGGAAGTCACCAGTCTGAGCCTTCAGAAGATCGTCGCAGGCCTTTTCGCGAATAGCTTCATCATCGTTGAGGATGAAGGTCTGAATGATCTGCTTACGTTCGCCAAGGAACATATGCTCGGTACGGCACAGGCCAATACCCTGAGCGCCGAAATCACGTGCGAGCTGAGCATCTTCTGGGTTGTCAGCGTTTGCGCGAACACCCATGGTGCGGAACTCGTCTGCCCATTCGAGGATGGTGTCAAGATCGCCAGCAAGTTCAGGCTGAACAAGTTCAACAGCACCCAGAACAACAATACCGGTGGTGCCGTCCAGCGAGATAACGTCGCCTTCCTTGATTACGATGTCAGTGCCGGCAATAGAAGCCTGCTTTGCCTCGGCGTCAATCTTGAGAGCGTCAACGCCGCAAACACAGGGAGCACCCATGCCACGAGCGATAACAGCTGCATGAGAAGTCTTGCCACCATGGGAGGTAAGAACGCCTTCAGCAGCAATCATGCCAGCAAGATCGTCGGGAGTGGTTTCCCAACGAACCAGAACGGTCTTGCGACCTTCCTTAGCAGCCTCTACGGCATCGTCAGCGGAGAATACAGCTTCACCAACAGCAGCACCAGGAGAAGCGTTGAGGCCCTTGGCAACTACATCGTAGTCAGCCTTGGCATCGAACTGAGGATGCAGCAACTGATCAAGCTGCTCGGGGTCTACGCGCTGTACAGCTTCTTCCTTGGTGATAAGGCCTTCCTGCTCCATCTCGATTGCGATGTGCAAAGCTGCAGCAGCAGTACGCTTACCAACACGGGTCTGAAGCATCCAAAGCTTGCCCTGTTCAATGGTGAACTCGATGTCGCACATATCGCGGAAATGGTTTTCGAGGATGGTGAATACCTCTTCGAGCTCACGACCAGCCTCTTCAAGGCCAGGAGTCTCCTTGAGCTCTGCAATGGGGCTGGTGTTACGAATACCGGCAACAACGTCTTCGCCCTGTGCGTTAACAAGGTAGTCGCCGTAGAATTCCTTTTCGCCATTTGCGGGGTTACGCGTAAAAGCAACGCCCGTAGCAGAGGTGTTGCCCTTGTTGCCGAAAATCATGGACTGAACGTTAACGGCAGTACCCAGATCATCGGAGATCTTGTTCTGCTTGCGGTAGAGAATAGCGCGAGGATTGTTCCAGCTGCCAAATACCGCTTCAATAGCAAGCTGAAGCTGGACATCAGGGCTCTGGGGGAACTGAACCGCACCATCCACAACCAGAGAAGGATACTCCGCGGCATCTACGTTCTCAGAGAAGATCTTCTTGAACTCAGCAACAAGTTCCTGAAGATCCTCAGCGGAAAGGTCAGTATCAGTCTCAACACCGCGAGAGCGCTTCATCAGGTTAATCGCGTTCTCGAATAGATCGCCATCAAGACCCATAACAACGTTGGAGAACATCTGGATAAAACGACGATAAGAGTCCCATGCAAAACGGGGGTTCTCGGTTTGCTTGATCAAGCCATTGATGGACTGATCATTAAGGCCGAGGTTCAATACGGTGTCCATCATGCCAGGCATGGACATAGGAGCGCCGGAGCGAACAGAAACGAGCAGAGGATCTTCTGCGTCGCCGATTTTCTTGCCAATGCGCTCTTCAAGGTCGAGGCGGTATTCCTGGATGGTGTCCAAAACGCCTTCGGGCCAGGTATTGTTGGAGTTTGCATACTCCATGCAAGTCTGGCAGGAAATCGTGAATCCCGGAGGTACCGGCAGTCCGATGTTAGCCATCTCAGCAAGGTTAGCGCCCTTGCCGCCAAGGATGGCCTTCATGTTGGTGTTGCCCTCCGTAACGTTCTTCCCATTTGCGTCTTTGCCGAAAGCGTAGACGCGCTTAAGTTGGTCTGTCACCATCTTCTCCTTAGACTTAAACATTTCTCCCTCATTTCCCAGGTCCAAAAACCTGAGGATGAGCGTTTTCATAATACCGCAAGATTTCTTGCGCTGTTTCCTCAATTGCCCTGTTGTCGGTACGAACAATGATGCATCCCAGCTTGCGCATCAAAGCCCTAGCGCACTCCAAATCTTGATACACGCACTCCAAATCTGCATATGAAGAAGCCACGTTGCTGGCATTCCCGAGGCGCCGCTTACGTATGTCCGCAAGAATCTCAGGCGAGATAATGAGCCCGAATAAGCGCGTAGGATCAACTTCGAAGATTTCTTTTGGCGGTTCGCTTTGGGGGTCGAGCGGCACATTTGCTACGCGATAGCCCAGTTGCGATAGGTAAATCGACAGCGGCGTTTTAGAAGATCGCGACACTCCGATCAGTACGATATCGGCTTCACGAAGGTCTTGCGGGTTGCGACCGTCGTCATGGGAAATAGTAAATTCCATTGCGTCAATACGACGGAAATAATATTCGTTCACCGAATGCAATCGCCCAGGTTCCTGCAGCGGCTCTCTGCCCGTTGCCCGTACAAGTGCGCATAGGGCATTACTCATCAAATCAACGCCAATAACCTCCTCGAGATGAGTTCGAAGAAACTCCTCCATGCAGGAGCGCAAGTCGGCACGAATTAGGGTATAGAACAATACGAAGGGAATCCGGCCTAGCTCTGAATGCTTCGCGAGGTGAGCCTCTAAATCCTCGACCATGCTGTTACAGGATTCAACACGCGGCAAGATCTCAATTGCCGGGTCGTATACCTCAAAACAAGATGATGCAGCACGAACCAACGTTTGAGCAGTGGTGCCAACCGAATCGGAAACAACGTGGATCACTGGAAAAGTGTCAGAGGCCTTCCCTTGTGTTATCCATTTCTGCAAAATGAAATTCCCCCTTAACAAAAAAAGCGACCCATCACTGGGCCGCTTCAAGAAACGCGAAAGCGAAATTGCCCGCTAACTTGGATTATTTTACCTTGGACAGCAGAGCAAAGTCAGCAACGTTGGCGAATACAGCAACGAAGCTATTCAATAGACGAAGTCGATTTTCGCGCAATGTCTGGTCTTCGTCCATAACCATCGTGTTCTCGAAGAACAAGTCAATGGGTTTACGCAAAGCAGCAAGCTCGGACAATGCAGCAGCGTAATTGTTGTTTTCGAGAGCACTAGCAACATTGCTTTCGGCCTGGCCAACAGCACTAACCAAAGCTTGCTCAACCTCAGAAAGAAGACCCTCATTAACTTCAGTACCGAGCTTAGAATCGCAAAGGTTATTCGCACGAGCGTAAGCTGTTGCAAGATCCTCGAACACCTCAGGCTGTTCGCTACGAGCAGCCTCAAGAGCCGAAACACGATTAATGAGCTCAACAGGCTCCTGAATGCCTGCAGAAAGTACGGCATCAATTGCGTCAATACTGTTGCCAGCATCGCGCATCATTACCTTGGTGCGCGTAATGAAGAACTCAATTACATCACGACGAACAACATCGGTATCGAATTCGATGCCCTGCTGAGCATAAGATGCCAGCGCGGCGTCAATTGCAGCTACAAGCGATACTTCAACGGCATCTTTACCGGACAACATAGCCACGATGCCAATAGCGCTACGACGCAAAGCAAACGGATCGGAAGAACCCGTAGGGCCTTGACCAACGGCAAACAAACCGCATACGGTATCAAGCTTGTCGGCAATAGCCACAATCTTGCCCACAACTGTATCAGGAGCTTCGTCGCCCGCGAAACGAGGACGATAGTGTTGCTCAATAGCCTGAGCGACCTGGGCGGTTTCGCCACTTGCCGCAGCATAATAGCTACCCATTACACCCTGAACGCTAGTGAACTCAACTACAGCGCTCGTCACCAAGTCAGCCTTGCAAAGACGAGCAGCGCGCTCAACATCGTTAAGATCCTGACCAGCAAGACCGGCATCTTCCGCAAGGTGATCTGCCAAGCGCTGGATACGGTTAGTCTTGTCGAGCATGGTGCCCAACTTTTCCTGGAAGACCACTTCGCCCAGATGATCAACGTAAGACTCAAGAGGCTGTTTCAGGTCTTCGTCATAGAAGAACTTCGCGTCATAAAGGCGAGCACGAACAACACGCTCGTTGCCATCGACGATGGTTTCGGCGCAAGCAGGGTCGCCATTGCTTACCACAATAAAACGATTGGTAAGCTTGCCATCCTTGTCATACAACGGGAAATAACGCTGGTGAACCAACATGGCATCAACGATGATTTCTTCGGGAACTTTTAAGAATTCCTCGTCGAAAGTGCCAACAAGCACAGTGGGATACTCGGCCAGATTAATAACTTCGACAAGCGTCTTAGGATGAAGCACCGCAGTAAAGCCGGTTTCAGCTTCGGCTTTAGCAACACCTTCACGAATAACCTGCTCGCGTTCAGCCTCAGAAGGAATAACAGAAGCACTACGCACAACATCAACCAACGAGTCTGCATCAGCAACTTCGAATGGACCAGGGGCCAAGAAGCGATGGCCGTATGTAGTGCGGCCGGCGACAAGGCCCGCAAAAGTAAAGTCGATAACTTCATTACCGAAAAGGGCAACGATCCAACGTACTGGGCGAGTAAAGTACTCGCTCTGGACACCCCAACGCTGAGAGCGAGGCCAAGATAGTCCATGGATAATCTTATTGAGCACCGAAGAAAGCAAGGATGCCACATTCACAGAGGGCGTATGCGTACGGGCATACACGTAGCCGTCCTCTACGACCAACGAAGAAGGATCTATACCCTTGCCACGCGCAAAACCCTGAGCCGCCTTGGTGGGATTGCCCTCGGCATCAAAGGCGATCTTGGCAGAAGGACCCTTGAAAACTTCATTTTTTTCTTCCGTAGCCTCGGGGATTTCTTCGGCAATAACGATAAGGCGACGAGGAGAAGAGAAGATCTTGACGGCACCATGCGGAATAGCGGCATCATCGAGGAGGCTCGGAACCATAGTAGAGAGCTGCTTTACAGCACCCGCAAGGTCGAAAGCCGGTATTTCTTCGGTACCGATTTCGAAGGCGAGCGTACGCTTTTCCATCAGTTACTCCCCCTTCTTCTCGGAGCTGTCAGGCTCCGGAGCCTGACCTACAACATGTTCGAGATATGAAGCGCAGCACGCCTTCGCAATAGTGCGCACACGCAGAATATAGCCCATGCGCTCAGTGGCGCTAATAACGCCGCGTGCATCAAGCAGATTAAAAGCATGAGAGCACTTCAGAACGTAATCATAAGCGGCAAGCGGAAGCTTAGCTTCAAGCGCGCGAGTGCATTCAGCCTCGTAACGATCGAATTCGCCAAAGAGCAGATCAGTATCGGCGATTTCAAAGTTGTATGCAGAAAACTCACGCTCATTTTCCAGGAATACATCGCCATAGGTAAACACCGTACCATCGGCACCGCGCGCCCAAACCAGATCATATACCGAGTCTACGCCCTGAATATACATAGCCAATCGCTCAAGACCATAGGTGATTTCAGAAGGAACCGGACGGCACTCGAAACCGCCAACCTGCTGGAAGTAAGTAAACTGAGTGACTTCCATGCCATTGAGCCAGACTTCCCAGCCAAGACCCCAAGCGCCAAGCGTCGGGCTTTCCCAGTCGTCTTCAACAAAGCGGATATCGTGTTTTTCAACTTCAATACCGATAGCGCGAAGCGATTCGAGATACAAGTCCTGAACATTGTCGGGAGAAGGCTTCAGCAGGACCTGAAACTGATAGTAATGCTGGAGACGGTTGGGGTTTTCACCATAACGGCCGTCGGTGGGTCGGCGACAAGGCTGCACATAGGCAGTCTTCCACGTAGCGGGGCCAAGACTGCGCAATGTAGTGGCGGTGTGAAACGTACCGGCACCAACTTCGTTGTCGTACGGCTGCATGATTACACAACCCAAATCTGCCCAATAGCGCTGAAGGCGCAGGATCATATCCTGAAACGTCAGCACCTGAGCGGCGTCAGCATTCGCCTTGCCTACTTCGTGGTTAGTCATAATGCTCCTTATCGATAAACGATGAATGTAAACTAATTCAGTAGTCCAATACGGTTAATCGGCCAGTATGTTACGAAGGCCTTTCCGAAAATCGAATCAGAATCGACCGGACCAAAATAGCGGGAATCAGAAGAATTTTCACGATTGTCCCCCATTACCCAAACTTCGCCAGCAGGAATGGTGCAGGGAAAAGAAAGGGAAACATTGCTGGCAGTTTTGGAAAGAGGATACGACAGACCCTGTGTATAAGGCTCGGAGAGCTTTACGCCATCAACATAGACGTATCCGTTAACCAGGTTTACCGTTTGACCTTCTGTGGCTATGATGCGTTTAACTAAAACGCGAGAAGGAACTTGAGGATCGGAAAAAACAACGATGTCGCCCGCTTTTGGTTCCGAGAAATGGTAACTGACCTTCTCTGCAAAAAGCCTGTCACCCGTCATGATGGTGGTTTCCATAGAAGCAGAGGGCACTTCAAAGGGTTCAATAACGAATGACCTAATGCCCCATGCCGCCGCCAAGACAATGGCGATGCAAACAACGAGATTAACAAATCTCCGAATAATACCGGGACGGCGCACGCCAGCGTGTTGTCCGGAATCCAAACCTATCCCATCCCTTCAAGGGTGTAAACCAGCAGTCGAATGCTCCTATGATAGAGCAAACAACACGTCACTGACAAATTACCCTTCTACTCTGCTAAATCGAGGAAATCGCGTTCCTTTTTTGAGAGATTTGCCCCCTCGAGCAAATCTGGTCGCCAGCGCTTGGTACGCAAAAGGCTTTGCTCACGACGCCATTGAGCGATTTTCGCATGATGGCCGGATAGAAGGATGTCGGGCACTTCCATGCCTCGATAACTGGCTGGACGCGTATATTGAGGGTATTCAAGAAGCCCATCATAGAAACTTTCATCAACGGCGCTACCTTCATCGCCCAACACACCGTCAATACGACGCACTACAGCATCAATAACGACCATCGAAGCAAGCTCGCCGCTGGTAAGAACGTAATCGCCTAAAGAAATAACCTTATCCGCAAGTGAGTAAGCACGTTCATCGATTCCTTCATAATGACCGCAAATAAAAAACAGGTGATCCTGCTGAGCAAGCTCAAGAGTCATTGCGTCATCAAAACGCTCTCCCGTGGGAGAAAGGAAGATAACATAGGGCTTCTTCAAGGCAGAGGAAAATAACTCATCAGTAGCCTCGAAAATAGGTTCGCATTTCATCACAAGGCCCTGACCACCGCCATAAGGCTCATCGTCGGTGGTGCGATGCTTGTCATGCGTCCACTTACGCAAGTCGTGCGCTTTGAAATCAAGGAAGCCCTTTTCTTGCGCGATACGCATAATAGACTCGTTCATAACCGAGTCGTAGCATTGGGGAAACACCGAAAGGGTTTCAATTTTCACGTGAGCTCCTATAGATCAAGCAAACCGTCAGGAAGGGATACTCGTATCTCCCCCATTTCCTCTTCGACGGCTACCAAGAACTCATCGACCAGAGGAATCAATACCTCGTCTTCTCTGCCCTCGAACGAATCAGAAACCGAACCACGATCAACAACGAGCAAAGCATGGGCGGGGTTTTCGTCAATGCGAACCACCCTTCCTATGCAACCAGCGTTTTCGTCGACAACAGAAAAGCCCGTAAGATCGATATCCTGTTTATCCATGTAGTTTTCAGGTAAACAGGAGGTACGTACCAAGCAGAAATGGCCTTCAAGCTTTTCGGCATCGGTTCGATTGTCGATGCAATCAAACCAAACCATATATCTGCCTTCCGCAATTTCCTCGACATCCAGCACCTTGCCAGAGCGCGGAATACGCAATACGGGAGGAACGAAGGTAACCTCCATTCCCTTTTCAAGCAAAAAAGGAAGACCTTCCGTCGGTTTGACGGAAAGCCCTCCTTCATTTGTTTTAGCTCGTAAAAGAGCTGCAACGTTAGTCCAAGAACCCATGGTACCTGAACCTATTCATCGATAAGTTCGACTTCAACATCGAGACCATGACGAGAACCCGCAGCGCGAGCAAGCGTGCGGATTGCTTTGATAACACGACCCTGACGGCCAATAACCTTGCCGGCATCTGCCTGAGCAACACGTACTTCAATAAGGACAGAGCCCATTTCGGTATCTGAAGACTCAATGCTTACAGCATCGGGCTCATCAACCAAAGGCAAAACCAGGGTTTCGACCAAACCCGAGATGTCTTCGCGGGATTCCGCCATCACTAAGCGTTCTTACGCTCTGCCTCAATGAGGCGTGCAACGGTATCGCTGGGCTGAGCGCCGTCAGCAATCCACTTATCAACCTTTTCAAGGTCGATCTTTACATGCTTAGGGGTGGTGGTGGGGTTGTAAGAACCAACCTGCTCAATGAAGCGACCGTCGCGACGAGCACGAGAATCAGCTACAACGATACGATAATAAGGTGCCTTTTTAGCGCCGTGACGGGCGAGGCGAATCTTGACTGCCATCGAGTTGTACTCCTTCTAAACTTTTAAGAGCGACCGGTTAAGCTAATGCTGCACAGGTCGCAAAACAGCGATTACTGATATTACCTCTTGAAAGCGGATTCATCAAGACCGCTCATCATCTCTTGCATCTTCTTCACATCGGCCATGGACATTCCCCCCATTCCGGGAAGACCCATACGGCGTTTGCCGCCCTTACCCTTCTTGCCTTTCTTGCCCTTGCCTTTGCCCTTGCGGTTCATTTGGGCTTCCTGGGCGTTCATCATGCTCCGAACCATCTTCTTGGTTTCCATAAACTGCTTAAGCAGCTGATTAACTTGGAAAACTTTGACGCCAGCGCCTGCGGCAATTCGGGCTTTACGAGAACCATTTAAGATTTCGGGATGCTCGCGCTCGCGCTTGGTCATAGATCCAATAATGACTGCCATTTCGTCAAGCGCATGCTCGTTTACCTGGCCTTCGCGCATAGCCTTGTCTCCACCTGGAAGAGCGCTGATAAGCTTCTGGACACCGCCCATTTTGCCAATCTGCTGCTTCATAAGAAGAAAGTCGTTAAGCGTCAGGTTTCCGCGCGCCATTCGCTCGGCTTCCGCTTGCTCGATTTCCTCAGCACGAAGCTTCGATGCGGACTCGATGATGCTAACGACATCGCCCATGCCCAAAATGCGCTTGGCCATTCGATCGGGATGGAAACGTTCAAGCGAGTCGGGTTTTTCACCCTGAGAGATAAACGTGATGGGTTTGCCGGTAACCTGTTTAATGGATAAGGCGCCACCGCCACGCGCATCGCCATCCATCTTTGACATAATCACGCCATCAAAATCAACTCGATCGGCAAAAGCCTTAGCAACGTTTACCGCATCCTGGCCGGTCATGGCGTCGACAACCATATAGATCTGGTCGGGTTCAACAGCCGCCTTGATGGCTTCAGCCTCAGCCATCATCTCTTCATCAACATGGAGACGGCCCGCCGTGTCGACAATCACGACATCGCGAAGCGAATCGATGGCATCACGCACGCCTTCTTTTGCGATCTTGACTGGATCCTTCCCTTCGCCTCGATATACGCGCACGCCGATTTCTTCACCCAGCGTCTGCAACTGATCGGCTGCAGCGGGACGATATACGTCACATGCGCACAGAAGCGGGCTATGATTCTGCTGTTTAAGAAGATAGGCAAGCTTGGCAGCAGCCGTGGTTTTGCCCGAACCCTGCAAACCAACAAGCATGATCACGTTAGGAATGCGACTGGAAAGCTGGAGTGGCTTGCTTTCTTCACCCATAAGAGCCGTAAGCTCATCGAGAACGATCTTCACTACATTCTGCGCAGGCGTAAGCGAATCAAGGACCTCCGCGGTAAGGCAACGCTCTTTAGTGCGTTTGGTGAATTCCTTTACCACTTTGAAGTTAACATCGGCCTCAAGTAGCGCCATGCGAATCTCACGCATGGCGGTATCGATATCTTCTTCGGTAAGGCGACCCTTGCCGCGCAAGCCAGAGAAGATGGACTGGAGTTTATCGGAAAGGTTATCGAACATCAGCCATATCCCCAATCAGCGCACGAGCAAAATCATGCGCATCGAAATCCTGCAAATCGTCTATACCCTCGCCTACGCCGATCTTGAAAATCGGAAGCTCGAGTTCGTGCGAAACCGCCAGAGCGATACCGCCCTTAGCCGTACCATCAAGTTTCGTTACGATGACGCCATCCAAATCAAGCACATCGTTGAACTTCTGAGCCTGCTGAAGGCCATTCTGCCCAGTTGTGGCATCGATGACAAGCACTGTGTATACAGGAACGTTTGAGCGTTTGCGCACAACGTTGACAACCTTTTGCAGCTCACGCATAAGGTCATCGGATGTATGAAGACGTCCCGCAGTGTCGATGAGCACCATATCGGAACCGTCTTTTTCGGCTCGTTCGATGGTTTCGTAGCATACGCTTGCAGGGTCGCTGCCCCGTTCGCGAGAAACAATAGTAACGTCAGCGCGCTTGGCCCACACCTCAAGCTGTTCAATAGCAGCAGCGCGGAACGTGTCTGCACTACCCAGGAGAACCTTTCTTCCCTTCTCATGATAAGAAGCAGCAAGCTTACCTACAGTGGTAGTTTTACCTGCTCCATTGATGCCGACGAACAGAACCAGAGATGGATTCTCCTCGAAGATATCAGTTTCCGCTTCGGTAAACGTCGCCGCCATCTGATCGGTAAGCATATCGAACACCGCATAGGCATCGGGAAGCGCCTTACGCTTTGCTTGATCTCGTAATTCCTCAATGATGCTATCGGCAGCAGCTGCACCGATGTCAGCAAGGATCAGCGTTTCCTCTAGGTCATCCCAAAAATCGTCGTCTACATCAGGCCCACGATCGAGCAGGATATTCATCTGCTCTTTCAGGCGGGTTCTTGAGCGATGAAGCCCCTCGTTGATCTTATCGAAAAATCCCATTTAACCCTCCTTGCGGGTAGCATTGTCGAGCTTTTGACTGATCACCTTCGTAATGCCATCAGCCTGCATTGAGACACCATACAATATGTCGGCAGATTCCATAGTGCGACGCTGATGCGTGATCATAATGAATTGGGTTTCGTCGCGTACCACATTAATGTAAGCGATCAGTCGGCGCAGATTCGTATCGTCGAGCGCCGCCTCAACCTCGTCCAAGATATAGAACGGGGTCTGCCTAATGCGATACACGGCAAACAGCAACGCCATAGCGGTCATCGACTTCTCGCCACCGGAAAGCAGCGACATTTTCTTAACGCGCTTGCCCACCGGTTGAGCATTAACGTCAACACCCGTGTTTTCCAAATCGTCAGGATCAACCAAGGAAAGGTGAGCCTGCCCGCCAGGAAACAGCGTAGAGAAGATATCAGAGAAGTTAGCATTCACCTGTTCGAATGTAGCAACAAAATCGTCTCGCATTCGTTCGTCAATGACATTGACGATTCGGGCAAGCGTCTTACGGGCGAGCCTCATGTCCTCGAGTTGAGAACTAAGATAAGTATGACGCTCGCTTACCTGCTCGAACTCTTCGGCAGCATCAGGATTAATGGCACCCATGTTCTTAATGCGACGCTCGAGCGAGGAAGCTTGCGCTTCGGCTTCTTGGCGATTATCAAGGCGATCGCCAGCAAGGGCAACCTCGAGAGGCGTGTCGCAATCACGAACGATAACGTTTACCCCCGCATCAACCTGAACTTCAAGCCTGCCCTTTTCGATACGGACCTCGGAAATACGCGAAGCAACAGACTCAAAACGCTCACGAGCTTCTCGCGACTCCTTAGTGGCTTGTGCGATTTTGTCGTGGAGCGAAAGGGACTGCTCTTTTTCGCTGCGTGATTCCTGCTCTAAGCGCGTCGAAACCAGAGAAGCAGCATCGGACAAGGAATGCAGGGTGGCCAAAAGCTCATCTGCCCTATTGGCCGCTACCCGAGCAACATGGATACGCTGCATTGAACTTGCATCTTCACGTGAAGATGCAGATATCTCCTGCTTGCGGGTGGATACCATTCGATCAGTGTAGGCAAGTCGCTCGGAGAGACGAGCCGTTTCGAGGCGAGCATCGCTCAGGCGCTCGGAAAGAGAGACGATTTCGCGACGCATTGGAGAAAGTGTTTCCTCCAACTCGGAAACCTTTTCTTTGTTCAGTTCCAAATCGGCGGTAACTTGCGACAAAGTACGCTCCAACTCGTCTGAATCGGGCTGAGCCTTTTCGAAGAATGCAGTGTTCTCTTCCTGCTCTGCCAGCAAGCGTTGGTGCTCACCTTCGAGCTGCTTCAGCGCCCGCGCCGATGCATCGGCATCACGACGCGCTGACTCGCTTTGCCCCTTAAGATTTGCAAGAGATTCTGAAAGCTTCAACGACGCTGTTTGCGCCTGACGAAGCTCAGATTCAACCCTGCCATCTTCAGACTGTGCAGCTTCGTAATCCGCACGACACCGCTCCTCTTCCTTGATAGCCTGAGCAAAAGCGCGACGACGGGCAAGCGCATTATTCTGCTTGTCGGCTTCAGTGAAACGCACGAAGGAAAATTTGCCATCAGTTGAGGCGATGCATCCGTCAAGTGAAGCAAAACGTGCAGCGGTCCCCTGCGAATTACGAGCGCACGAAAGAGCATCCGAAAATGTATCGACAATGAAAACATCACCGATCAGGGCATCGACCTGAGCAGAATAACGGGGGTCGATATCAAGCTCATCAACCAATCGACGAGGGCCCACAGGGAAAGAACGACCGTCTTCCTTAAAAACGGGGGCAAACGTTGCGATCGCTCCAACGGCATCACTATTAGCCACAGCGGAAATAAGCCGTTCAGCATCTGCATCTTCAGAGACCATCACAGCATGCAGTTCAGAGCCAAGCAACGCTTCAATCAATACGTCTAGACCCGCAGGAGCGGAAACCGCATGTGAAACAAGAGAGCAATCTGAGGATAGCGTCTTCGCTTCTTCCATCATTTTTGCCTGGGCAGGATTCGAGGTTTCGCTCGAACGCTCCAATTCCTCAAGAGCGGCCCGCTCAGCAGTGGCCTTCGTAAACGCAGTGCGAGCCTCGTCGAGAGCGCGGCGAGCAGCATCGCGCGCAACAACGAGCGCATTGAGCTTTTCACGCGTTGAAGCCTCTTCTTCGCGAGCGCGCGCAAGATCGCCCTCAAGCCTACTGGCCTGAGTTTCCAGTGTTTCAGATTGCTCTTTAGCAAACGAAAGGCGCTCGGCAGCATCAGCAACATGGGCGTCAATAACTTGGGCACGAGCACGACGCTCCGAAAGGTTTTCACGCAGTGCCTGCTGAGTTGCCTTAGCAGTTTCCTGACGGTGGACCAACGCACGCTGCTCAGACATCAAGGTATCGATCTTCTTACGTAGATCGTTTCGTTTGTTGACCCGTTGGGTATATGAAATCTCCAAATCGCCACGAAGCTTTTCGGCCTTCACCGATTCCTCTTTAGCCTTTTCAGCTGCCTCTTGGGCTTCGGCAAGCTCATGCTCAGCAGCACCACGACGCACGCGAGCCTCTTCAAGAAAGCGAGTAAGTCGCTCGATTTCCTGAAGATAACCGCTGCGTTTCTCCCTTAAGAGCATGGCAGTAGAATTCAGGCGCTCAAATGAAGCCTGAGAGCGACGATATCGCTCGTTCAGGCTGTTCTCCTGATTGGTGCGCTCATGAAGCTGACGCTGGAGAGCGTCAAGAGCATGTTCAGATGCCTCAAGTTCCTTCTTGAATGTCTGCTGGGACGCTTCGAGTTCTTTTTCTGATGCAAGGACAGCATCCCACTTCTGCTGCAGGACGCGCAGATCGTCAACAGCAAGAGCAAGTTTCAAATTGGCAAGCTCAGAAGAAAGATCCTTATGCAAGCGAGCTTTCTTGGCCTTGCGCTCAAGAGGCTTGAGCTGACGCTCAACTTCGGCAGTAATGTCATTAACGCGGGCAAGATGAGCGTCCATCTGAGCAAGCTTACGCTCGCTTTTTGCTTTGCGTTCTTTATGCTTCAGAATGCCAGCAGCTTCTTCGATGAGAGCACGACGATCTTCTGGGCGGGATGAAAGAACAGAGTCCAAATTGCCTTGGGAGATAATGGAATTGGTACCCGTACCCATGCCAGAGTCGTGAAGGATATCAAGAACATCCATACGGCGAACCACATTACCATTGATAAGGTATTCGCTTTCTCCACTGCGGTACATACGGCGCCCAATGGAAACCTCAGCAAAATCAACAGGAAGCGTGCCGTCGGTGTTATCGAGCAGCAGCTCAACTTCCGCCACGGAAACAGGTTTACGGGCAGAAGAACCAGCAAAAATGACATCTTCCATAGATTGACCACGCAAATTCTTAGCGTTACGTTCGCCAAGAACCCATAGCACGGCGTCGGAGATGTTCGATTTGCCAGATCCGTTAGGGCCCACCACAGCAGCAACGCCCGGTTCGAATCTCATAACCGTTCGATCAGCGAAAGACTTAAAGCCCTTCAAAGTCAGCGATTTGAGATACACCTAAAGCCCCTTTACTGCTGCTTCTTCTTGCGAGCCTTCTGCTCGGCCTGCCTACGAGCCTTTTCCTCGGCCTTCGCGGCTTTAATGGCAGCTTTAGCTTCTGCCCTACGCTTTTTGTCGGTGGAATCTTTACCTTCAAAGAAAGAACCAAGGATCTCTAAAGCAGACTTTGCTGCCTGGCTTTCAGATTCCTTTTTTGTGCGCCCAACACCCTTTGCAATAGATTTTACGCCTACAAATACCTGGGTTACGAAAGTTCGGTCATGGGGCGGCCCCTGTGTTTCAACCAAGCGATACGTTGGGGTAATGCCATCCTCCTGCAAACGCTCCTGAAGAACGCTCTTGGGGTTTTCAGGTTCCTTCGCCATATCTTCGCTCATGCGAACGATAAGAGTACGCTTTACGAAAGAAGCTGCAGCATTAATGCCGCCATCTAAGAAGAGCGAAGCAACAAGCGACTCATAAACATTTTCCAACGCAGAATGCAAACCACGACGACCAGTACCACGCTCAGATGAGCCAAAAAAGATACAGTCAGCCAAGCCGAGTTCTTTGCTTACCTCGGATAACGAAGCGCCAGAAACAAGAGAAACCTTGATGCGGGTAAGGCCACCTTCGTCCAGGTTCGGGTAGGCATGATAAGCCTCGTAAGAAACGATAGCCCCCAAAATGCTGTCGCCCAAAAACTCAAGACGCTCGTATGAATCGCTGATGGAATGGCCTTCCGCCGCCGAAGGGTGTGTAAGAGCCGTTAAAAGCAACGAGCGGTCCGAGAACTCGTGTCCTAAGATCTTTTCAGCCTTATCAAGCTTCTCAGTATGTTCAGATTGCTCTTGCACGTTTCGTCATTCGCTTCTTACGTTAAAACTCTAAGTTGTTCGTTATTTTACTCTGCCTGCTTTGTCTGATTTACGGTTCGCTCGATTATCCCCGAAACATCCAAACGTACCGCACGAGCAGCAGTTAGAACGCCATTCATGATTGCCGTTTCGTTCGAGGAACCGTGGCCAACCAAACAAGCGCCTTTAACGCCAAGGATGGGGGCTCCGCCGTAAGTGTCGGCGGAAGTGCTTTCCTTCAAATTGGAAAGACCGCCCTTCATGGCGGCGGCGCCAAGCTTCGTAGCGAGGTTAGCCATCATCACCTTCTTGATTTCGCCAAACAAAATCTTAGTTACGCCTTCAATGGTTTTCAGGCACACATTACCGGTAAAGCCGTCCGTGACAAACACGTCGAATTTACCGGCAAGAATATCGGATCCTTCGCCATTCCCGGCAAATTCAGGAACCTCACTCTTAAGCAATTCGAAGGTTTCCTGGGCCATTTTTGAACCCTTGGTGTCTTCTGACCCAATATTCAAAAGAGCAACCTTGGGTTCAGGGATGCCAATAACCTGACGGGCATAGGTAGTTGCCATTTGCGCAAACTGCACCAAATAGGCTGGCTTGCAATCGGCATTAGCGCCAACATCGCACATTACCACGGGTTTAACAGGCGATGGGATAACAGTGCACAAGGCAGGACGGGAAACGCCCTTAATACGGCCCACCACCAAAGTAGCAGCGGCGAGACACGCCCCGGTAGATCCCGCTGAGAAGAATCCTTGAGCCTGACCCTCCTTAACAAGACGATTGCCAACAACTAGGCTAGAATCTTTCTTTTTACGCACCGCATTAGCAGGATGTTCATCCATGGCGATTTCCTCGGTGGTCACCTGCGCACGAACACGATCGTGCTTTTCTGCAAATGGCTCTACCACTTCAGCAGGTCCACAGGCAATTACTTCCAGTTCAGAATCAGCCTGAAGCGCTTTCTCGATTCCGGGAAGAACAACTGAAGGCCCGATATCGCCACCCAATACGTCAACAGCGATAACCACTCGTTGCGCCATAACATCTCCTTGCTGTCGTGCAATCAGCATGCATTGCTGATGCGGAGCTAAAACTAAAACCAGCCCATACAAAAAATCCCCCGGACGTATCCGGGGGATTCCCTTACACGTTAATGGCGTGCATTAAGCGGTCTGGATAACCTCGCGATCGCGATAGAAGCCACAATTGGGGCATACACGATGGGGAAGTTTTACTTCACCGCACTGAGGGCACACAGAACGGGAAGGCGAAGCGATCTTATCGTTTTCGCTCCTGCGTGCGTGGGTACGAGCACGACCGGTCTTACGCTTTGGCACTGCCATGATTAAACTCCTTCTATGCTACAGGTAAACCTGAAGATTCTAATTACGCGAAAAAGTATCCTAGCAAAGGAACTTGTTCGAATCAAGAGATAAAACCCTTTGAATTACAAAATCTATTCTTCGAACTTAATATTGCGCAGTACAGAAAACGGATTTGGATGGAATTCATCTTCCTCCTCTTCCGTTTTTTCGCACGTGCACTCTTCAACGTTGAGGTTGGCGCCGCACCCAGCACACAAACCTTTGCACTCATCATCGCACAAAGGAGTATGGGGAAGCTCAAGGGAAAGCGCCGCTACGAGCAAAGGAGAGAGATCAATGATGTGATCTTCGCCTAAAAGCTCATATTCTTCTTTTTCCTCTTCGGTAAGCTCTACATCGGAATCGGGGATAAGGTAATACCCTTCAACCTCGCCTTCCAAGCGGTACTTTGCAGGCTCAAGGCATCGAACGCAGCTTGTTATTGCATCCGCCGTAACAATTCCGATAACTAATAGAGCACCACCGGTATTGGAAATAGTTACTTCCCAAGTAAGTGGGTGTTCAAAAGTATAGGTATCAACACCTTGAACAAGTTCGGGAAGATTATACGTGCCTGCAAAAGACAAGCTCTCCGCAGGAGCGAAGAGCTGAGCAGGAACCTCAATGTGCGGAGATTCCATTAGCGTCCCGAATTGATGGAATTGGCATTGAGACGATCGCGACAACGGCGAACGCTGTTCAGCGCCGTATCAAGGCTTTGCTCTACATGGCTGAATACCTCGTCAGCAAAATCTTCAGCACCAGCGCGGGTTTCGCGCTCGAGCTCACGTGCTTCCGCCAAGATGGTGTCTGCCTGCTGCTGAGAAATGCGAACGATTTCCTGTTCGCTGGCAATGGTAATAGCCTGGCTGCGAGCATCCTCAATCAGACGGCTTGCCTGGGCTTCTGCCTCATCGAGAAGAGCCTGACGCTCACGAATAACCTGACGAGCCTGAGCGAACTCGCTAGGGAACGTGTCGCGAATCTCGTCCAAGATCTCAAATGCAGCCTGAGCATCAACCTGCCTAAGCCCGCCTTTACCAAAAGGCGCCGGCTTAGAATCCTCGATGAGCATGGAGAGCTCTTCGATGAGATTCAATACTCCTGTTTCGTCCATATACATCCTTCCGAAATCGCGCACGCAAAACAGCATACAACGACATAATTGCAACTAATTAGTTTACGTCACTTTGTCGATAGTGTATCAAAAAGCAGCAATATACGAAAAAACGCCACATCGAGGGCGCCTAGCGTAATCCGCTATTCACCTTCCCTTTCTGATAAGCATCAGCGAAATACTCGCGAAGTGCTGTTTCCACGCAGGGAGGAACAAAGCCTGCTACGCTGCCACCCATAGAAGCCATCTCACGAATAATTGAAGAGGAAAGATACATAAACTTCGGAGGGGACATGATAAAGAATGTTTCCAGATCGTGGCTCAGCTCATAATTCAAAGCGGTCATCTGGAACTCATATTCGAAATCGGTAATGGCGCGCAAACCCTTAACCACAACATGGGCATCAAGCTGATGAACGCAATCAACGAGCAGGCCCTCGAAGCTGATTACACGCACGTTGGGAAGGTCTGCAACTGCCTCTTCCACTAATCCTACTCGGGTTTCCAAATCAAAGATGGGGCTTTTCTTTGCCGATTTGGCAACAGCAACCACCACTTCGTCGAAGATCTGTGCAGCACGCGATATAACATCGAAATGACCTGCGGTAATGGGATCGAATGTTCCCGGTACAACCGCTCGCTTCATTATGCATCCTTCCTGAGGGTTACCAGCGATGTGTCTCCGTAGTTCTTCACAGAGACCACCGTGTATTCTAGCGCATCGCATGCCTGCTCAACAGCGGCTTTGTCTTTTTTGGTATACTCATAAACAACCAAAGCGCCACAGGCAATACGACCAGCCTTATCAAGATCACGTACCAAGCCAAGTACCTTTTCGGCTTCGAATGCGTAAGGAGGGTCAAGAAAAACCAGGTCAAAGGCCAGTCCCTTAACTTGAGGAAGGGTAAACGTGTCACCACGACGCAACGTGTAACGACTCCGCGAAAGCTTCAATGATGATATGTTGCCTTCCACGACTCGAGCCGCTTCTTTGCCTTGTTCGCAGAACATAACATGGCCGGCACCACGGCTTAACGTTTCCAGACCCAATGCACCCGAGCCTGCGAATGCATCTAGAACCCGAGCGCCTTCCAAAGTGCCTCGAGCGCTAACGAGCGAGCTCATAAGTGCTTCACGAACACGATCAGTTGTGGGGCGAGTCGCGTCACCTTTCAACGATTTCAAGGGGCGACCGCGAAATTCGCCGGCAATGATTCTCATCGGTTCCTCATCTCCTGTATGGTCTGCAGTTCCTGCATAATAATTGCCCGTTCATCATCTGTAAGAGCATCGGCCTGGAAAATACTTCGCGCATCACGGTACGCAGCCTCGATAACCGCTTTATCTCGCACAACGTTGACTAGCTTCAACGGTGAAGCACCGTGCTGCCGATCTCCAAAGATATCACCCTCGCGACGCAAAGAAAGATCCATTTCGGAAAGAGCAAATCCATCTTCGGTTTTCTCCATGGCGCTCAAACGCTCAAGCGCCTCGGGCGCACGTGAGCGAGACACCAGAAAAACCTGACCTGGTAAAGCGCCACGGCCAACACGGCCGCGAAGCTGATGGAGCTGAGCCAAACCAAAACGATCTGCATCTTCGATGATCATAACCGTAGCATTAGGAACATCAACGCCAACTTCTACAACGGTAGTGGACACCAACACATCGATATCCCCATCGCGGAACCGACTCATCACCTCGTTCTTTTCGCGAGGTGCCATCTTTCCGTGAAGTAGAGCAACGGAAGCCTGAGGTGCTACCTGGGAACGCAGTATCTCAGCGTGCTTAGTAGCAGCCGATAACGTGTCGCCTATCGCGTCATGCTCAAGACCCCATTCGATTGCCGCATATTCGATGGGGGCATCATCGTCTTCGTCATCTCGTGCAGTAGATTTATTCTTAGGCAACTGAAGACCAATCAAAGGACAGATAACATATGCCTGCTCGCCACGAGAAAGAGCAGCACGCAAGGCATCGTACGCTATCCCCTCCTCTGAGAAGTGGCAAACCTTCGTGGTGCGCCCCCCTTGTTTAGCCGGAGGGCGATGGAGATAGGAGAGCGAAAGCCCGCCATAACGAGCCAACGCAAGCGATCGTGGAATGGGGGTTGCTGTCATGGAGAGGATATCGGCACCTGGAGCCTTAGCAATCAATGTCTGGCGTTGCTCAACGCCAAAACGTTGCTGTTCGTCAATGCACACAAGCGAGCAATCATGTGCAACTACGTCATCTTGCAACAAAGCATGAGTGCCGAACAGGATCTTGATATCTCCACAGGCAAACTGGGCAATAACAGCTTCTTTTTCTTCACGAGGGGTTTGCCCCATGAGGGTTGACCAAGGCACGTTGCAAGCATCAAGAATAGGCCCCAACGAAATACCGTACTGAGAAACCAGGACCTCGGTAGGACCCATAAGCATAGCCTGATGGCCGCTAAGAGCAGCGCACACCAGCGCAAACGCGGCAACTACGGTTTTACCCGTACCGACATCGCCCAGTAGGAGGTGGTTCATTGGATACCCCTCGGCCATCTTTGCGAGGATGTCCCCCACTGCAGTTTCCTGATCTTCAGTGAGGCTAAAGGGCAAACAAGCCTTGACTCGATTCATATCCCCATCAGAGAGAACCTGCCGAAATGGAACATGCTGTAGCGCGCGCTTTCGCTCACGATCCACTAATTCCAGCTCAAGGTAAAAGAGCTCTTCATACCGGAGGCGTCGGCGAGCCTGGATGGAATCTTCAAGTGACAGAGGATTATGGATCCCGCGAAAAGCTTCGAAACGTGAATAGAGACGATACTTTCGGCGGAACTTTAAAGGCAAGGGATCGTAAGCGCCCTGCACTTGCTGAAGCGCATTCCCCACGATCCTCTTCATCATTGCACGTGAGATTTTCGAAGTTGCAGGATGGATAGGCAAAATCTTGCCTTGGACTTCTTCCCCAGGTTCGTGCTTTTCAATTAGCGGATTGGTCATTCGCTTAAAGCCGTAGGAAAATTCAACCTTGCCCGAAACAACAACCGAATCCCCTTTTACGATCTTCTCAGAAAGCCAAGGCTGGTTGAAGCAGGAAGCGATTACCAAGCCCGTGCCATCAACAAGCGACACCTCGGTGAGCGTAAGCTTTGGACGGATTCGCTTCATCTTAACTTCGTAAACTTGAGCCGCAAGTGTGCATTGTGCTCCAATTTGCGCACTTTGCGCAGTAACCACTTTCGACATGTCTACATAACGCAAGGGATAGCATTGCAGAAGATCGCGGACAGTGCCAATGCCCATCGCGCAAGCAAGCGCCTGCGCGCGCGCAGGACTCACCTGCTTCACGGAGGAAACAGGAGCGTCAAGCGCCAAAGTAGCATGAAGGCGGTCGGGGCTTGCCCCACGAACCGCCTTCAAAGAATCACTTTTTCTATTACCCGACACGTATGCCGTTCCTAATTGGTGCGTTATTCAACAGAAAGAACGATAGGATACAACGGCTGCTCACCGCGGTGAGAGTCGATCTCAAGATCCTCGAATTCTTCCTCGATGCGAGCCAAAAGCGCCTCGAACTCCTCATCGGAATAATCTTCGCCAGCAAGAATAGTGAGCGTATCAGCATCTTCGGCGTCCATGGCTTCAAGCACGCGTATCGTGGCATCTTCGATAGAGTCGGAAACCACCTCAAGATCGCCATCAGCAATGCCGATAACGTCTCCATCATGAATGGGGTTGCCGTGAACATCCTTCGAATCCTTGATGGCGCGAGTGATTTCACCCGTCTTCACGTCTTCACAGGCTTCGGTCATTGCCTCAACGTTTTCTTCAAGCGTTGCATCTTCATCGAAGGCAAACAAAGCAGAGAAAGCCTCAGGGACGCTCTTGGTTGTCACAACAGCACAAGGCTTTTCCGAAACCTGAGCACACGACTGAGAAGCCATGATGATATTGCTATTGTTGGGAAGAATAATTACCGAATCAGCGTTTACCTCATTTACCGCATCCAACAGTTCCTTAGTGGACGGATTCATGGTCTGCCCACCAGATACCACGTAGTCAACGCCAAGGCTTTCCAAGATAGCCGCATTGCCGGAACCAGCAGCTACTGCAACAAAGCCGATAGCTTTATGGGCTGCTTCCTGCTCTGCTTCAAGCTTCTCAGTACGCTCCTCGCTCTGCAGCTTCATGTTGTGAATAAATACCTCAAAGATCTCACCACGCTCCAAGAAGTACGCAAGGACCTTATCGGGGGTATTTGAATGAACATGAACTTTGAACTTCGGCGTGCTTCCTACACATAGCTCGCAATCTCCCATAGTCTGCAGGAAGTCGAGCGCTTCTTCAGGGTCAAGCGTTTCGGAATTAACCAGGAACTCGTTACAGTACTTGTATTTCGAGCCCTCCCAGTCGTTGATCTGCTCGATTTCAACCTTCGGAGCAGCAGTTCGGACAAAAGCAAGCTCGTCGACCATAGCTTCAGCGCGACCGGTAAGGGAAGCAACAAACGAATCAAAGAAAATAGCAATGCCGAAACCGCCAGCGTCAACTACACCGTTTTCCTTCAACACAGGAAGAAGTTCAGGCGTACGCTGAACGGAAGCATAGGACTCGCCCACGATGAACTGCAAACCCTCGTCGAGCTCCATCTTCTTCTTACGAGCCTTATGGGCTGCAGTTGCAGTATCACGCAGAACGGTAAGGATTGTACCCTCCACCGGCTTGCGGACGGCGTTGAAAGCAACTTCTACCGCGCGTGAGAAAGCATCGTCTACTGCAACAATATCGAACTCCTCATGGTCGGCAATGCCTTCGCACAAGCCGCGCATGATCTGAGAGGTAATAACGCCCGAATTGCCTCGTGCGCCCATAAGAGCGCCTGTGGTGATAGCGCGACGACGATCTTCGCTAGAAGCACCAATTGGGAGTTTTGCCAGGTTATCAACAACCATAGCCAAAGTAAGGGACATGTTGGTACCCGTATCGCCATCGGGAACGGGGAAAACGTTCAGGCGATTAATCTCATCCTTACGAGCTTCCAATGCCTTCGCTGCAGCAGCAATGGCATTGATGATGTCGTTAGATGTGTAATTGCTCATAGTTAAGTTGTACTCCTCGAATGACCTATACACCTAAGCAGTGCGTCCTAGCGAACTTTGATTCCCTGAACGTGAACTTCAACGCCCTTAAGAGGCGTGCGAACAAATTCCTTCAGAGCAAACGTTACCTGCTCGGCAAGATTAGTGGACACCACGTTGATGTTCACACCGTGCTCTAAGATAACGTAGAGGCTTACCGTAGTGCCCTCTTCGTCGGAGGAGACAACGATGCCCCTGCGAAGGCGAGACTGAGGAAGGATTTTCGCCAGTCCATCTGCGGCATTTGGAGCCGCCATACCCACAACGCCATAGCATTCCAATGCTGCGTGACCAGCAACATCTGCAATGACATCTTCAGAAACGATAAGGTCTCCTGCGATTTCGTTACCCATTTATCTATCCTTTCATAGACGCTTTGCCACATGAGCGGGCGCCCAATGACGAATGACCAGTTAACCAGTATAGCTGATGGCACGAGAATGAACGCCCGGGCAACCCTTACGCACCGAACATTCAAAAGTCCTTAGTTTGTCGAAGTATCTGGATTTTTTTCTTATGCAAAACCGCTATTCCCGTATCAATTTCATTATTGAGTGGTATCCTTGCTGCTTGATCGCCAAACCTCCAAGAATTCTCTTGGTTGATGCTTGGGTCTGTGGTATAGTATTCAGGCTTTTGGAAATCAGCGGTATTCAGCCGTATCAAAATACGAAGTAAATGGAGTTGATCAAGAATGTCCAAAGTATGCGAGATCTGCGGTAAGGCACCTGTTGCTGGTCGTAGCATCAGCCACTCTCATCGCGTAAGCAACCGCACCTTCCGTCCTAACATCCAGAAGATCACCGTTAAGGTTGACGGCAAGGTTAAGCGCGCCAACGTATGCACCAAGTGCATGAAGGCTGGTAAGGTAGAGCGCGCCTAGCGGTTCCCTTCCCATTACCGAGGGCATTTGCTTCTCAACTAAGTAGCCACCCGAAAGGGTGGCTTTTCTTGGTTTGGGGTATGCAGCAATTCCTATGTCAGACAAGAACAGGCTCGCGCTCTCGGAACGCAAGATCAATTACCCTCTATACTTCCCCACATACCCTATGTGGTTAACTCCAAGCAAGTAAGAAAGGCGACCGCTGGTCGCCTTTCTTTTCTGAAATGCCATATTCGCGGAGCTGAATTCGCTCCAAAACAGTTAGCTTCACTCAAATGAAGCAAAACTATTTGAACTTGAATAGACCCTTGATTTCATTCATAGTGCCTGAAAGCTCGCTTACCACTTCTTTTCCATCTCGATAAATGCCAGCCATTGTTTTTCCTGCACCCTTAAGATTGTCCTTCGCCTTGTCAGACAAAAAACTCTCATTATCCTCGTCGGATTCCGATGCGGAAGCCTTAGGGGCTTGCTCAACGTTATCCTCTTCTGCAGAAGGACTAGGCTCATTTTCCTGCAGAGGGGATTTGGCATGCTTCTCTAAATCAAGTTGCAATAAGTACAGAGAATCGTCCAATTTATCCAAGCGCTTCGCGAAGCCCGGAGCATCCGATTCCAAAGAGTCCACTGCGGCACGAACATCGTCCAAACGCGCGTGCAAAGTATCAATCATCTGGTAGATATCTTCGTTCAAAGCAGCTCCTAACGATAACGCTCTTTTATAGCACGTTCGATTTCACGCTTCGAATCACGTTCGGCCATCGAAGCACGCTTGTCGTACAGTTTTTTACCACGAGCAACAGCTAATTCGATCTTCACTCGTGAATTGCGATCAAAATAAATCTTGACTGGCACCAAGGCCATGCCTTTTTCCTGCGTTTTGCGCTCAAGATCACGAATTTCATTTCGATGCAAAAGCAGCTTGCGCTTCCTATCAGGATCAGGGTTATTCAAATTGCCATGACTGTAGGGAGAAATATGCAAATTGTTCACCCAAACCTCACCCTTACGAATAAGGGCGAAGCAATCCGTGAGCTGACAGTTGTTTTCGCGCAACGAACAAACCTCGGTTCCTGTGAGCACCACACCGGCTTCGTACGTTTGCAAGATCTCGTAATCATGGAATGCACGACGATTCTTGGCGATTACTTTGGTTGTTTCTTTCTTGGGCATTCTTACATTCCTGGAACGAAGGACACATCTTCATCAAGATCGAGGATAAAGCGTTTTAGCAGGGTTACAGTATCCTCGATATCGGACAGCTTAACCACTTCAGTGGGGGTATGCATATAACGAAGCGGTATAGAGACCAAGCCGGTAGCACAACCACCACGCTGAATCTGCATCTCAGAAGCATCCGTGCCCGAATCGCTAGGCTCAGCTTCGAATTGAACCTTGATTCCCTCGGCTTCGGCAGCAGCGCACAAGCGCTCAAATACCACAGGGTTGATATTGGGACCGCGAGCAATAACAGGGCCCTTTCCGCAGGACACCGAACCATACTTGTCGGTATCGATACCCGGATAATCGGTTGCGTGAGTCACATCGAGAGCGATGGCGACATCAGGTTCGATGCTAAAAGCGGACGTATTTGCCCCTCGAGATCCAATTTCTTCCTGAACGGTAGCAGCACAAATATAATCGCCTAGCGAGCCGTCGGCACGCTTAAGTTCCTCCATGACACGGGTAATCACGTACACGCCCGCTTTGTCATCGAAAGCTCGTGAAACGGCCATCCCCTTACCGTATTTCTCGAAACCCACGCCATACGTAATGACGTCCCCAACGCGAACCACTTCACGCACCTTACGCGGCGGAAGCCCTAGGTCGATGAAAAGCCCGCTGATGGGAGTCACCTTGGTTCGCTCGTCGGATTCGATAAGGTGAATAGGCTTGCGACCCACCACGCCACGCAGGATACCCTGCGAAGTATGCACATCAACGCGAAGACCCGGCAAGATAGCCGCATCAACACCCCCAACGGGAACAACACGAAGAAAACCCTGGGAGTCGATGCTTTTTACCATAAGGCCGACTTCGTCCATATGGGCGGCAATCATCACCGAGGGAGCTGAACCGTTGCCCAGTAGACGAGCATGGACCGATCCCATAACGTCGGTCTCAATCACATCGGCGCATTCGGCCAGCCGCTCACGAACCAAGCTAGCAACCAAAGATTCCATGCCTGTGACAGAAGGCGTTTCAAGCAAACGCTTCAAATACATTTTGTCTGCAAGTTTAGCCATAAGAGACCTACGATTCTTAAGGGGCGCAAGCCCAGTAGTAACAATTCGAATACTGAAGAATTATACCCCGCACCAGGAAATCAATTGCGATGCAGTCATAGTACAAGCATTACTCATACGAAGTGGCAAGCTTGAAACGCAATCTGCGTTCACGAGGCTTCGCGGAAACAAGAACAACCTGAATTGTTTGTCCAAGACGATAACGAACACCCGTTGATGCACCGTTGAGCATTTGCCTTTCAGAATCATACGAAAAATACTCTTCACCAAGATCCTCGATAGCAAGAGAGCCCGTTGCCGTGCATTCCAAACGAACCATAAGGCCAAAGGTAGAAACCGAAGAAACAACACCAGTAAAAGTGTGCCCTGTAAACCGCTCAAGATACTCAATGATCTTAGTGAGCTGAGACTGCCGAGCGGCTTTATCCGCTTCGCGCTCCATATGAGACGAATGCTCAGCCATCCATGCAAGCGAATTACGTTGCGCCTCATAGGTTGCGCTGTGACCGAAAAATGCCTCTTTAAGCATTCGATGCACCAGCAAATCAGGATATCTACGAATTGGACTGGTGAAATGGCAATACGTTTGCAGAGCCAAGCCATAATGATCGCTCAACTCGGTGCGATAAACGGCTCGCTTCATCGCGCGAAGCAGCAGCACATTCACCAACTCTTGTTGAGGCGTTCCCTGCACGCGGGCTAATACATCCTGCAAAGCATGAGGATTGCCGTCGCAGAAAAGGCGCTTGTTCACATCCGAAAACAATGAGGATTCCTGAAGAACTTCGTATAGCGCGCGCAATGCATCTCCATCAGGGGCATCATGCACTCGGTACACACAGGGCAATCCTATTTCGGTAAGCCACTGAGCAACAAGGCTATTGGCTAAGATCATAGCTTCTTCTATAAGCTCAGTCGCAGCAGTTCGGCGACGATAGGTGATTTCTAGAGGATGCCCTTCCCCATCAAGCTTAGCTTTTGCCTCGACCCTGTCAAAATCCATGCAGCCATCTTTTTTACGACGAGAAAACAGAGCCTTTGCCAATGTGCCAAGCTTTGGCACGCGGTCAATGAGGGCATGGACCGTTTCGTCAGACAAAGCCTTTGCCCCATACGGCATTTCACATTCAGCAAGAGCTTGCATACATTGCCCCACAGAACGAGAGCGGTTGGACGCCTCAAGGATCGCCTGAGCCTGATCGTATGACAGACGCGCTTTAGAGCGAATAACAGAGGGAAACAACTCGTACGAAAGCACTGAGCCACCAGGAGACAATTCGACCTTAACACTGATGGTGCAGCGATCCACTTCAGGCATCAAGGAGCACAGTCCATTGCTCAGTTTCTCCGGTAACATAGGAAGAACTCGGTCCACCAAATACACCGAGGTTGCGCGTCTCCGTGCATCCATATCGAGCGATGAGTCATAGGCAACAAATCGAGACACATCAGCGATATGCACACCAAGCACAAAGTTGCCATCCTTGCGCTCAAGGGAAATCGCATCGTCAAAATCTCGAGCATCAACAGGATCGATGGTAAAGATAAACTCATCGCGTAAATCGCGATAACCCTGCACTGTAGCAAGAGAAGCATCAAGCGAACAGTGTTCAGCCTCTTCGAGGGCAGCCGGAGAAAACTCGGTTTCGAATTGATGCTCAGCAATAATCAGGTCGATAGCAATATCGGTATCTGATTCCGAGCCAAGAACACGTACAACGGTGCCCGTAGCAGCAGAATTTCGCGTAGGAAACTCGATGATGCGAACCTCGACCAAATCACCATCATTAACATGAGGCGCATCGCTTCTGAGCGTAAAAATATCACAAGGGACAGAAGGATCTTCAGGCACCACAACACCAAATGGCTCAGCAACCTCATAGCGACCAATAAGGGTATCGCGTGCACGCATGATAACACGCACAACACGAGCAGAGGGTTTGCGGGAAGCCTCAAAGTAATGCCTGTCGGGAGATTGCCCAGAAAGACGCGAAATCTCAACAAGGTCGCCTGGAAACGCACCGTTGACCTTTGAAGCGGGAATAAAGAATTCCCCCTCAGCTGTCTTAACGAAACCGAACCCCTGAGCGTTCAGCTCAAGAATGCCTTGAGGCTTTGCTTTGGGATGTCTGCGCGCCTTAGAACTACGTCGTGCCATTTCCGCCCTTATGAAATCTGGGAACGTGCCGAATCGAAGGCAACCGATTCCTGCATAGATACATTCGATGTTTCTACATTGGGACTAATTCCGTTGCCATCAATCTGGCGGCCGCTGGGAGTCAAATAGAATGCCGCAGTATAACGAATGGCTCCACCGAACGAGAGCGGCTGCATTGCCTGAACAGACCCTTTTCCCTGAGTCTTTTCACCAACGATTTCAGCACGGCCGGATTCTTGAAGCGCTGCAACAAGAACCTCGACACAACCAGCAGTACGGCCGTTGGTAATAACAACCAAAGGTGCAGTGGTGATACTGTCACCATCTGCACTGCGAGTGCTGATTCCATTTACCGTTTCAATCTGCGCAACAACACCGCTGGGTATAAACAGCGAAGCAATGCCGACCGCCTGGGTTAGATAGCCACCGGGAACATCACGAAGATCGAGGATAAATGCCTGAGCTCCCTGCGAAGAGGAATCGGTAATCGCCGAAGAAACCGTAGCAGCCGTATCTGAAGTGATCTGCTTTATATCGATAGTGCAAACCCCGTCGTGAACACTCCAGGTAACGTTTTCCTGCGAACTGGAAGAAAACGTAAGAGTGGTTGAAAACGTGGTTCCACTTTCACCTTGCTTCTGGGAGGGACGGCTCCAGGTAACGTATACGCTTTCACCTTCCGAATGCGAGAGAGCATCAAGCACTTCGGGAATGCTCCAAGAGGGCTTGGATACGCCATCAATAGATTGCACATAGTCACCAGTTTCAATACCGGCTACAGCAGCGGAAGAATCTTCGAAAACATCCGACGCAAAGCACTTTCCGTCATTTTCGCCAAAGAGCACACCAATACCCGCCTCGGGATTCTTGGTGCTTGCCAGGTAAGCGCGATAGCTTGTTTCGTCGTAATACTTGAGGAAACTGTCACCGGTACCCTCAGCATACGAGGACAAGACCTTTGCCGTAACTTGGCCAAGGTCATAATCATCCATGCTGCTCTTCTTTAAAATGCCCTCCATTTCAGCCACACGAGCCGAAAGAGAATCGTAAGTATCACCTGAAACAGTAAGACCAGGATTCACTTCCGCGTCGACATCAAGAGATGAGAGACCCATGGCATTAAGCAAATCGGTATTTCCGCGGACGAAGAAGCCCGCGCAAAAAACCAAGCATATGAAAATGCAAGCACCGAGAAGCTTCACGATGCTTGCATTTCGTTTGTTCGAAGATTCCACCTTAGTGGTTTTCTTGAAATCGTTCACTAACGTGCCTTCGATTCCTTGAACATTTCAGCCCTTCTTTAGACCTTCAAATAACGGCTCATTGCAAACAGCGAGCCCAAAAGACCGATAACCAAACCTGCTACCAACATAGCCAGGTAGATGAGCAGGAACATGCCAAAATCGACACCGATAGGCAACCACGGGAGAGCAACTGCCATTTGAGGAAGTACCAGGTTGCGGGCAATCTCAAGTACAAAAATTGCCAGCAAAGCACCGATCAAAGCATGAAGCGCACCTTCTGCCAAGAAAGGTCCCCGAATGAAGCCATTCGAGGCGCCAACCAGACGCATGATGGCGATTTCCTTGCGACGAGCAAGAATTGCCAAACGAATGGTGTTGTTGATAAAGATGAACGCAATGAAGATCAACAACGCAATGAGAGCAATACCTGCGGTACGGATAGCATTAGTAAGCGAGAAGAGCTTATCAATCGTCTTCTGACCGTACTGCAAAGAATCAGTCGGATCATCTGCGTTATCGCAAATGTCAACGAAATCCTGGTTTGCCAAAATCTCAGATGCAATGTTCTGTACGCTCTGAGCATCATCAAGCTGAACATCGATAGATGCTGGCAGAGGGTTATCGCCATCAAGTTGATCGACGATTTCAGGGTTAGAAGTAGACTTACGGAAGTTATCAAGAGCCTGGTCCTTCGTGGTGAAGGAAACACTCTCTACGCCGTCATACCCTTCAATAGTCTTCATTACTTTTTCGATGTCGGCATCGCTGGCATCGTCCTTTACGTATGCCGTAATGGAAACCTGATTTTCTACCGACGCAACAACATTGTTGACCACGGCGCCAGCAATGCAAAAGATGCCAATGATCAGCAACGAAAGGAAAATCGTAATGATTGATCCAAGCGTAGTGGAAAGGTTACGCGTAAAGCCCGTAAGCGATTCGCGGAAGAAATAAAAAATACTAGACATCGAAACCGTACACTCCCCTGTCCTGGTCGCGGGTCAGAACGCCCTTGTCGAGCGCAATTACGCGACGACGCATATTGTCGACCATTTCGCGGTCGTGCGTAGCAACAAGAACCGTGGTGCCCGTACGGTTGATTCGCTCGAGCAGGTCCATAATGCCGCGTGAGTTCTGCGGGTCAAGATTGCCCGTAGGCTCGTCGCAAATGAGCAGCGGAGGGCGGTTTACGATAGCACGCGCAATGGATACACGCTGCTGTTCGCCGCCAGAAAGCTGATCGGGACGCTTGTTCATTTTGTCCTGCAGTCCAACCAAACGCAGAACCTCAGGAACCTGTGTACGGATAACATGACGCGACTTGCCAATTACCTCAAGCGCAAATGCTACGTTTTCGAAAACCGTCTTATTCGGCAGGAGCTTAAAGTCCTGGAAAACGCAACCAATGTTGCGACGGAGGTACGGGACACGCCAATTGCGCATCTGAGTAAGGTCTTCATCTGCGATATAGATCTTGCCCTTGGTTGGCTTGATCTGGCGGATAAGCAAGTTGATAAAGGTAGACTTGCCAGAACCAGAATGACCTACCAAGAACACAAATTCGCCAGGGAAAATGTGCAGCGATATATCGCTCAGCGCAGGATTGTTAGGCTGTGCTTCGTAGATCTTGGTAACGTGGTCAAGCGTGATAACCGGATTACCCGTGTACTGAGGAGCCGTATCCTCGATATTCACTACAGGAAGCGACTGCGAAAGCTGAGACGCAACCTGATTTACTGGGGGCTGCTTCTGGGCATGCCTGCCCATTGGAACCCCACTCTGTTCATTCGTCACAGTATGCTCCATTCATAGGGTGTAATTCTGAGACTGCAAATGAGTATATCAGGCATGCTTTCGAGCACGAGCTTTTTCCACAGCTTGAACAAGGGCATCAGCGTCAAGCCCAAAGTAGGTAAGCAGTTCGTTGAACTCGCCAGACTTACCAAACCGGTCACGAACGCCAACCAATTCGATGGGGCATGGGAACTGCTCAGCAGCAAGTTCGCTTACAGCAGAGCCCAAGCCACCGTAGATGGAATGTTCCTCTGCTACTACCGCACAGCCAGTCTTCTTCAACGAAGCAAGGATGGTTTCAGCATCGAGAGGCTTTACGCAGAAAGCATCAATGACCTCAGCGGAAATGCCCTTTTCAGCAAGAGCATCAGCGGCTTTCATTGCCTCAGCGATTTCTACGCCACAGGCGATGATGGTGACATCGGTTCCTTCGCGAAGTACGTAGGCACGACCAACCTCGAGCTCAACATCGGGAGCATATACTGCTGGAACAGCAGCACGTCCCATTCGGATATAAACAGGACCAGGGGTTTCTGCGGCCAAACGAATTGCGGCACAGCAAGCAGCATAGTCGGCAGGAACTAACACGCGCATATTGGGCAAACCGCGCATGAGCGAAACGTCTTCAAGCATCTGATGAGAACCGCCATCGGGACCAACAGAAATGCCAGCATGCGTGGGGGCAACCTTAACGTTGAGGTTGGAGTAGCACACGGTATTGCGGATCTGGTCATAGGCGCGACCGGTTCCGAAAACAGCGAACGAACCCGTATAGGCAATGTTTCCCGTAAGAGAAAGACCTGCAGCAACATCGATCATGTTCTGTTCGGCAATACCAACGTTGAACAGGCGCTTTGCGTTTTCAGGACAAGCCTCAGCAAATTTCTTTGTGGTGGTGGAGCCGGTAAGGTCGGCGTCTACCGCAACAACCTTCTTACCGCTTGCGGCAAGCTCAGCAAGCGTTACGCCAAATGCAGCACGCGTTGCCTTCTTTTCCTGTGCCTGTTCAGGGGTAGCGAGTTTTACCACGTTACTTCACTCCATTCAGCTCAGCGCGGGCTTCAGCAAGCTCGGCAAGCGCACGCTCGGTTTCTTCGTCGTTGGGGGCTTTACCGTGCCAACCAGCTTGGTCTTCCATGAAGGAAACGCCCTTGCCCTTGATGGTGTGAGCAATAACCACCTTAGGCTGTGCAGTTTCAGACGCCTTAAGGTCGGAGAAAAGCTCGATGAGTGCGTCCATGTCATGGCCGTTTACCTCGTGAACTTCCCAACCAAAGGCAGCAAACTTACCAGCAAGGGTGCCGCTGGCACACACATGGTCAACCTTGCCATCGATCTGGAGGCCATTAAGGTCAACAACGGCAATAAGATTGCCCAGCTTCTGATAAGCAGCGAATGTTGCTGCTTCCCAAACCTGACCTTCTTCGGTTTCGCCATCGCCCATAACAGTGAAAACACGGTTGGAAACGCCGTCAAGCTTAAAACCGGCAGCAATTCCCGCTGCGATGGAAAGACCCTGACCAAGAGAGCCGGTGGAAACTTCGATGCCAGGAAGAAGATTAGAATCGGGATGACCCTGCAAACGAGTACCAAGCTTACGGAGGGTTTTCAGCTCCTCAACAGGAAAGTAGCCAGCTTCGGCAAGCGTTGCATAGATTGCCGGTGCCGCATGCCCCTTGGCGAGGATGAAGCGATCGCGTGCCTCATCTTCGGGGTTTTCGGGGTTGTGTTTCATCACGCCGCCAAAATACAGCGCTGCAAGGATATCAGTGCAGGAAAGAGATCCGCCTGGATGGCCGCTGCCCGCTTCATGCAGCATCTCAATGATGTCCGTGCGAATGGCACAGGCCTTTTCCTTAGCTGCCAGAGAATTCATGGCTTCCTTTCGGTCGATTACTTGGCTTTGCATTACAACGAAGCTTTCCAGCGATGGTATCCGACTACAAATTCATCGATATCGCCATCGAGGGCCGCTTCGACATTGCCGCTTTCGATATTACTACGGGTATCCTTGATCAGTCGATACGGATACAAAACATAGTTACGTATCTGGCTGCCGAACGAATTGTCCATTTTTTCGCCCCTCAACTCAGCGAGTTCGGCTTCCCGCTTCTTTTCTTCGAGCTCGTACAGACGACCACGTAAAACCCTGAAAGCCGCTTCCTTGTTCTGGAGCTGGGACTTCTCGTTCTGACAGGTAACCACGATTCCTGTAGGAATATGAGTGAGGCGAACAGCGGAGTCGGTAGTATTGACGCACTGACCGCCGGGGCCACTTGCTCGGTATACATCAACGCGAACATCATTCGGATCGATTTCCACGGAAATATCGTTATCGGGAAGAACCGGGATTACCTCAACCGCAGCAAACGTGGTGTGACGACGTTTCTTGTCGTCAGTAGGTGAAATGCGAACCAAACGATGAACACCCGATTCGCTGCGCAGCATACCGTACGCATTGCGACCCTCAATTTGGATGCTTGCACGGTCTAGACCGATGCCTTCGCCAGGGACCAGATCGAGAACCTTGACCTTCCAGCCTTTGGAATCGGCGTAGCGCGAATACATGCGATACAGCATTTCGGTCCAATCCTGAGCTTCCAAGCCACCGCTACCAGGGTGGATGGAAAGGATCGCATCAGAGGAATCGAAGCGTCCATTGAACCAAGACTCGACCTCGAAATCATCGAGCATCTTCTCCAGACGCTCGAGATCGTTTTCAATTTCCTCACCGAACTCAGGGTCTTCCTCTGCCAGCTCGGTTGCAGTTTTGATGTCGTCGAGCAATCCGCAGGCAGAATCATAGCGCTCGATCACATCACGTATGTCGGACGCCTGCTTGCTGACCCGCTGAGCGTTATCGGTATCGTTCCAAAAATCAGGGTTGGCAATCCGACTGTCCAAGTTGGCAAGCTCGGCTATTTTTTCATCAATATGTAGGTAAGCGCGCGCTTCTTCAGTGCGCTTTTCCGCTTCTTCAAGGGTCATCATCGACGATTCCTCTCGGTTTCAGAAACTGGCTGAACATCACAATGCCCCTACCATCAAAGCAGGGGCATCGAATGCGGCGTAACGCCGCAAAAGGGGAAAGCTTGCGCTATCCCCCATTAGTTCAGTGATTTGCGCCGTGGCACTTCTTGTATTTCTTGCCAGAACCGCATGGGCAAGGATCGTTTCGACCAACATTTGCGTAAGGGTCGTTTTTGTCCTTTTCGTAGGTCTGAGGCTTATGAGCTTCAGGCTTCGGCGCAGCAGGAGCCGGGCTAGGACCGCCTTGGGGAGCACCGCGACGAACACCAGAGCCCTCATTGAGCGTCTGCTCGGGATTGGAGTACGATACCTTGCCATCGAGCGGGCTGGATTCTTCCTGCGGGGCAACCTGCACAACGATGGGGGCACGAAGCAAGAATCGCAGGTAATCCTCATAGATCGAAGAAGTAAGGGCCGCAAAAGCACGATGCGCCTCATCGCGATATTCAGTAAGCGGATCACGCTGACCATACGCACGCAGGCCGATAGAAGCCTTAAGGTAATCCATTTCCTGAAGGTGAGCCATCCAGCGCGTATCAATGAATCGCAGCATAACCTGCGATTCGATATCGGAGAATGGAGCACCAATCTCCTTTGCCTTCGCATCGAAGAGACCCTGGAAATATTCAACCAGACCATCGATAAGCGCATTCACGTCGTCGTCATGATCGATAGAATCTACAGTGAAATCCTCAATGCCCGTCATCTGGATAACCCATTTGTTAAGAGAGTCCAGATCCCAGTCGTCGCTCGCTTGCTTGGCGGGACACCACTCCAAAACATGCGATTCTACGATGTCTTCAATGATCTCCGGCATGCGATCGGTAAGATCTTTGCCGTCAAGGATGGCATTACGCTCTGCATAGACTGCTTTACGCTGCAGGTTCATTACGTCGTCGTATTCAAGAACATGCTTACGTGCAGCAAAGTTGGATGCTTCAACCTGACGCTGCGCGGTTTCAATTGCCTTAGAAACCATAGATGCCTTAATAGGCATATCGTCGGGCATGTCGGTTTTTTCCATCATGCGACCAATGGAATCCATGCGCGAGCCACCAAACAAACGCATAAGGTCGTCTTCGAGAGAAAGGTAAAACTGCGTTGCACCCGGGTCGCCTTGACGACCGGCACGACCACGCAACTGGTTGTCGATACGGCGCGACTCATGACGTTCGGTACCAATTACGCACAAACCACCTGCAGCAAGAACCTCTTTGGATTCACGATTGGTAATAGCCTCGGCCTCAGCTTCGGCCTGCTTCACCTGGGCTGGCGTAGGCTCCTCATCTTCGCCAAATCGTTCAAGAAGCATAGCCTGCGCCATGGCTTCGGGGTTGCCGCCCAGCAAGATGTCGGTACCACGACCAGCCATGTTCGTAGCAATGGTAACCGCACCAGTTCGACCCGCCTGAGCAACGATGGCAGCTTCGCGTTCGTGATTCTTAGCATTCAGTACTTCATGTTTGATGCCACGCTTGGAAAGCAAACGGCTTAGGCGCTCAGAGCTTTCGATAGAAACCGTACCAACCAAGCACGGCTGCCCAGCAGCATGGCGCTCTGCAATGTCGTCAGCAACAGCATTGAACTTAGCATCTACTGTGCGATAGATAAGATCATCTTCGTCGATACGTTGAACTTCCCTGTTGGGAGGAATAGACATGACGGGCAAGTTGTAGATCTGACGGAACTCAGAATCTTCCGTCATTGCCGTACCGGTCATGCCAGAAAGCTTGTCGTACAAACGGAAATAATTCTGCAACGTGATAGTTGCCAGAGTTTGGTTTTCCTGACGAACCAATACATGCTCTTTTGCTTCCAGTGCCTGATGAAGGCCTTCGGAATAACGGCGACCTTCCATGATACGGCCGGTGAATTCATCAACGATCTTGACCTCGCCGTTTACCACTACGTAGTCAACATCGCGATGGAACAGGAACTGGGCCTTCAGCGCCTGCTGCAAATGATTGGGCAGCTGACCGGTTGGATCGCTAAAAATGTCTTCAATCCCAAGCTGGAACTCAACCTTTTCCAAACCAGCTTCGGTGGTGTAGATGGTCCTTTTCGCTTCATCCATCTCGAAATCGACATCACGCTTCAAGGAAGGCATAACAGCCGCAAAACGCTTATACGTATCGGCGGCCTGAGAGCCAGCGCCTGAAATAATAAGAGGCGTACGCGCTTCATCGATAAGAATGGAGTCGACCTCGTCGACGATGGCGAAAGAATGGCCACGCTGCACACGCCGTGATGCACGGGCAACCATGTTGTCACGCAGATAATCAAAGCCGAATTCGGAATTGGTGCCGTAGGTAACGTCGGCCTGATAGGCAGGGATCTTCTGCTCGGGACCCATACCATTCTGGATAAGACCAACATTCATACCCAAGAAGCGGTAGATGCGACCCATCCACTGAGAGTCGCGCGCAGCAAGGTAATCGTTAACAGTAACGATGTGAACATTATTACCAGGCAAAGCATTCAAATAGCCAGCCAATGTGGAAACGAGCGTTTTACCTTCGCCCGTGCGCATTTCAGCGATTTTGCCATCATTCAACGCCATGGCGCCAATGAGCTGAACATCGAAATGACGAAGACCGATGGTGCGCACACTGGCTTCACGAACGGCAGCGAACGCCTCAGGAAGCAAATCGTCCACATCTTCGCCGTTAGCCAGACGCTCACGGAATTCGACGGTAAGGTGAGCCAGCTCTTCGTCGGAACGTGCTTGCATAGCAGGCTCGAAGGCGTTGACCTCTGCAACCCTACGCTGATAGTTCTTGAGTGGCTTGCTTTCGCCTACGCTAAGTAGTTTAGAAAAGAAACCCATGATCTCTCTTTCTTTCGTTTAACTGCTTCACTCTATCACAGGCACACTCGCATACGCCGTGTAGCATCTTCTGCATTTCCTGAATACACGCCATTTCCGCTTATTGGTGAGCCATTTGTTACCCAGTCAGCGCGTTCGCCTTGTTATCGGCAAGAAGCTTCATCATCTTTAAGCGTTTCGGTAGTTGCGCCAGAAGACGAAACTTCTTCAAGAATTTCTTCGTACAGCTCTTCAAGCCTGCTTGAACCATCGATACCAAAACGATCCACTAAAGCGCGTCGGCAACTTACAAACGTTGAAATAGCACCAGCATACTGACCAAGCAATTGCTGAACTTTCATATATTGGTACACAACGTCCTCACGCGTTTGGTCGATACCGAAAGCAAACTCGGCGTAATGCTGTGCCAATCGAAGATCGTTAGCACGAATAAGCGCCCGAACTCCATCAACCAACGCATCGAGTACGCGATTCTGGTACGTGATGCGATATGCATCTATTTGGTCGTTTTGAACACCAGGCAGAAGTGGACCACAATACAAACGCTCAATTTCGCCTAATGCCCTTTTGCAAATATCAGGATCATTGCATCCATTCAGAAGCAGACACTGCGCGTGAACTTCACCGACATCGCTTACATATTTTAATCCAGCCAACGAAACCGTGTCGCGCGAACGCCGCGACCCAAACGGCTCTTCGTCAGGCGGAGTGAGAACACGCCTGATGTAACTCCACAAGTTATAGAAACTCGAGCGCACACAAGCAGGATCCGATTCCGGCCAAACGATGCGTTCAATCCAAGTACGCGGCAGTTCTTTGCCATCGTTAACCACAAGCAGAGCAAGTACGAGCTTCGCTTTGCGGCGCAGTTCCCCATTCGGCAATACATTTTTGCCGTCACGCGTAACTTCGCAACGACCAAACAGATTAATCCGAACAGAAGAAACGATTTCGGTCTTTACCGCATCTGTTATTGTTCCATCCTCACCAAAGAAATGTTCGTTTGAGGGAATCGGCAGCGAGAAATTACCGGTTTCCGCACCATGCTTTTCCGCATACCATTGCTGGACTTTTCTACTTTCAAGCGCCTTTGAGGCAAGCGCACGCTTACCAGCCGCCAAACACGAGTCAACACAGGCTAAAAGGAATTCCGCTTCATCTTCGAAACGAGAAAAAGAAACGATGGAAGAATAGTGTGCAGCCATAAGCTCGTGCCGAGCTTCTACGGTAAGCTCAAACGCATAAAACGAAGACGACAGGAGACTTACACCCGCAAAAGGAAAGAGGCTTTCAACCAACGCAATATCGGGTTGGGTGTGTTCGTCAAAGAAATCAGTGATCAGCGATAGACTGCCGCTTCCCAAGAAAAGGGCCAGATACGCCAGCGATTCTTCTGGAGAGGATGGGGTTTGGCGAAGGAGCGCTTTAAGGAATCGATCGGCGCCCTTTTCTTTATCGAGAGCTACAGGCGGTACGGATCGCTTTGTCGGCATGTGACCCTTTTCAAAAAGAGATTCATGGTTGCCGGAGTGACACTGACGCTTCGGCAGCTCATCGGAAGAAAGGGCCATTTCACGGGCATCCAGCACTACGACCGGCAGTTCAACATCAGCTGCCAGCGTGGAATCTTCAGTAGTTACCATCACTTCACATTGCTTGGTGTGAAGTTTGCCCATAAGCGTTACCAAGCTTGTACGCCTTTTGCCCTTGAGCTTTGAAATGCCGTCGAAAACCACCAGTTTTCCAGGCGAAGAATCATCGGAATCCAATACCTCTTCGATACTTCCCGAATCAAGGTTTACGAGAAATTCTGGCTCGGAAGCCTGCACCCAAGTGACGTTTCCAGGAGGAAAAGCCATTCTTGCGTATTGGTTGGCAAGCACTGTTTTCCCATACAAAGGAGGGGCGCATATCACGCGGACTGCTTCCCTATCAGAAAGCAAGCTAACCAATAGTCGCTTACGATTAATAAACGCTTCCCCTATTCCCAAGGCGGCTGAAGGAGACGACCGAAGCGCATCTTTGTCGTTGCCATTCATTTGACACCCCTTTCACGAGAGTCGAACAATTGGCTGGATTATAAGGTTTACCAGGCGTTTAACCAGATAGACGCAATCCATATTTGCGTAATTGTGCCAAAATTGAGCGCGAGTGAGCACTCTTTTGGCAAAACAACAATGACAGCATTTTCTGATGCGGAAAATGGGATGCAAACCAAAGGACCGCAGGAACCAAACTACCCTTATTCCCTGGCTAAACGCCACAAAAGATGATCAGGCACAGAAACTAAATAACGACATGGATGCTAGTTTTTCGGAAACGTCACATTTCCTCTTTTCTGTTTTGGTAAAATTTCAAAGTTAAAAATTCATACTGTCAAGCAGGAGGAACACATGCCAGCAACCTCTCCGGATCAGAAGGTTATCGTTCTGGACTTTGGCGCCCAATACGGTCAGCTCATCGCCCGCCGCATTCGCGATTTGGGCGTTTATTCCGAAATCGTACCCTGCGATGAAGATGCAGCAGAAATTGCAGCTTTGAAGCCAAACGCCATTATTCTTTCCGGCGGTCCCGCCAGCGTCTATGCAGACGATGCGCCCAAGATCGACCCCGGTGTACTTGAACTTGGGGTACCGATTCTCGGCTTCTGCTACGGCCATCAGACCATTGCCGTTGAACTAGGCGGCACCGTTGGTCACACCGAAAAGGGTGAATACGGAGCAGCTGGCCTCCATGTAGCTGGCGGTGCGCTGTTCGAAGATACCCCTGCCGAACAAACGGTTTGGATGAGCCACCGCGATGCCGTGACTGAGGTTCCTGCAGGATTCACCGTTACCGCTTCCACTGACATTTGCCCCGTTGCGGCTATGGAATGCGCTGAGCGCAACATCTACACCACACAGTTCCACCCTGAAGTTAAGCACTCCGAGTTCGGCAACAAGATGCTTTCTAACTTCCTGTTCAATATCGCAGGACTGAAAGCCGACTGGACTATGGATTCCATCATCGAAGACTCCGTTGCCGCTATCCGTGAAAAGGTTGGCGACAAGCGCGTTATTTTGGGTCTTTCAGGCGGCGTTGATTCTTCTGTAGTTGCAGCCCTGTGCGCTAAGGCAATTGGCAAGCAGCTGGTATGCGTATTCGTAAACCATGGCCTGCTTCGTAAGAACGAGCCTGAAGAGGTTGAAGAGGTATTTACCAAGCAGTTCGATGTGGATTTCATTCATGTTCATGCCGAAGAGCGCTATGCCAAGCTGCTTGACGGCGTTACCGACCCTGAAGCAAAGCGCAAGATTATCGGTACCCAGTTCTGGGAAGAGTTCTTCGCCGTTGCACAGGATATTGCAGAAGACGGCAAGCCCGTGCAGTTTATGGCTCAGGGCACTATCTATCCTGACATCATTGAATCTGGTGCTCGCAAAACCGGCGGAAAGGCTTCCACCATCAAAAGCCACCACAACCTGATCCCCTTCCCTGAAGGTGTTCACTTCGACCTTATTGAGCCGCTTGACCACTTCTTCAAGGACGAGGTTCGCGCGCTGGGCACCGCCCTTGGCTTGCCCGCACACATCGTTCACCGCCAGCCCTTCCCTGGCCCTGGTTTGGCTATTCGCATCATTGGCGCAGTAAGCCCCGAAAAGCTTGAGATTCTTAAGAATGCTGATGCCATTGTTCGCGAAGAACTGGACGCATACAACGAGCGCTTGTTCCAGGAAACGGGCGAACGCAACAGCGAGCATAGCTGTTGGCAGTACTTCGCGGTTCTGCCCGACATCAAGAGCGTTGGCGTTATGGGTGACGAGCGCACGTATCAGCGCCCCATCATCCTGCGCGCTGTTGAGTCAAGCGATGCAATGACCGCTGACTGGGCAAAGCTCCCCTACGATGTGCTGGCTAAGATTTCCAGCCGTATCGTTGCTGAAGTTCCTGGAGCCAACCGCGTGTGCTACGACATAACGTCTAAGCCGCCTGCCACGATTGAGTGGGAGTAGCCGAAAGGTTATTTTGAAGCGTCGAATTTCCATCCGCTGAGTGCCGCAGAGTGTCGCAGCGTACGGAAGAAACGCAAAGCCCCCAGCAACATGGGGGAATAAATGAAATGAGATACCCCCCCGATTTCCACGTGGAATCGTGGGGTATTTTTTATGCTTTTGACCTGCTGTTTAGGAAGATTTACTCCTAATTGCCGTACAGGACGGACATGGCGGCACCCCACGGACGGGGAGTAAAAGATTCGTTGAGGGAGTAAATTGTCCCAGTCGCCTGTCCCAGTTGGCTGAAACACGCCACAAAACTCAATTGAAACTCAACGGGACGAAATATGGTGGCTTCTCAGCAAAACCCCAGGTCAACAATGTGGAGTAAAAATTTACTCCCCCAAGCGATTTCAACGGCTTTAACATGCATCGAATGATGGATTTCAGGCATAAGAAAAGCAGGGGATTTACTCCCAATTGAAGGGGCAAAGCCACCTGCGCACGCTTCAGTAAATTTAAGGCTTCGGTAGTTTGTGTGACAGGGGGCTAGCCTAGGCGGCAACGCTCTTCGCAGCGCACGGCGTCGAGCGCGTCGTTCATCCACTGGACCACGTGGAAGGGGTCCATGACCCACCTCGCGTTGGAGCAGCAGCGCGGGTCCTGTCGCTGGCAAAGGGGACCGTCATCATCAAGGGCTCGAAGCTGAACCAAGCATGCTTCAAGAACATGCTCTACGAGAGCTCTATCAAGACTATCAAGCTCTCCGGCCAGAGCAGCTCCGTCAAGGCGAAGTACCGCAGCTGAATCAGGGCTGCCAGTGGCAGCGTGAGGGTAATCTAGGGTGGCGGTTCTGCCCGCTGCCGTCCCGTGCTGATTCTGGCTTGCGAGGCGATTCTGCTATCCTGCGAGTTGAAAAGATTCCACCCCGGCGACAAGGGCTCCCCTGCTCTTCCGCGAACAGCGGATAGCCGGGGTGGTCGTTTGTTAGTAGTACTTTTTGAACGATAAAGTTACCGTGATAATCAAGCGGTTGACTGCCGTTGCCTAAGCAGTCTTGTCATATCGTTGCCGCAGTCCCCGGCGCAGTGCGCAGCTCCTGCCGAATCTTCCGAAAGCGTTCCGGGACTTCGGTAAGCTCCATCTTCTGCGGGGCATCGACCGTACCCGCTTCCTTCGCCGTTTCGTAATACCAGCACTTGTAATCCACCATCTCCATGGTGTGCTGCAATTCCGCCATCTGCTGTTTCAGAGCTTCTTGTTGGCGCCGGAACATGGCAAGGCGCAAATCGATAGTGTCGTCTCCTTGCAGCGCCATCTCGATGTACTGCCGGATGTCCTTGATGGACATCCCGGCTTTCTTCATGCAGCCGATCACCTGCAGCCATTCGATATCCGATTCCCGGAACATGCGAATGCCACCGGAGGAGCGCTCCACGAAGGGCAGCAGCCCCTCCTTGTCGTAGTAGCGCAAGGTGGACGCCGCAACCCCCAGCAGCTTCGCCATTTCCCCCACCGTATAGACCATCTGAAAACACCTCCGAATTATTCCAGAACACCCTTGACTTAAAGTTAACTTCAAGTTCTAGGATGCACATGAAGTTCAAAGGAAGCATGCTTCCAAACAGAATGTTTGTCAATCATAAGGAGGAGAATCGAACGTGAATAGACCGTATGTTTTCTGCCACATGATGTGCGCTTTGGACGGAAAGATCATGGGCGGTTACATGGAAACGCCGCAGGGCAGAGCGGCGGGCGATGCGTTCTACGCCATCGCCTTCGGAAAAGAGCCCTTTTACCATCACCAGGGCTGGCTGTCCGGCAGGGTGACAACGGACGACAACTTCACCTTCTACAGGAAGCCGGACCTGGACGAAGATGCGCCGGCCGTTCCGGCAGGTGATTTCATCGCGCAGCCGGACTTCGGAATGTTCTATGTCTCCGTGGACCCCCACGGCAAGCTGGGGTGGAAAAGCAGCACCCTGCGCTATGTGGACACCACCGCCCATGTCGTCGAGGTGCTGACAGAGCAGGTCGGCAACGCCTACAGGGCATTTTTGAGAAAGCTGGGAATCTCGTACATCATCGCGGGAGAAACGGAGCTGGATCACAGTTTGGCCCTTTCCAAGCTGAAAGAAGAATTCAACATCGAGACCCTGATGCTGGGCGGTGGCGGCGTGCTGAACTGGTCGTTCCTGCAAGCAGGGATGTGCGATGAGATCAGCATCGTGTTGGCGGCGGCGGCAGACGGGAGCCCGGATACGCCTCCGGTTTTCCGAGCCGCAGAAGGCATTTCGGAGAGTAAGGCCCTTGGCTTTACGCTGAAAGAGGCGAAGGCCATGGACGGCGGGGCGGTCTGGCTGCGCTATGGCATGAATCGATAATCCTTAGCAGGAGGTTTTAATTATGAGGTATGAACAAAAAGAGCAGTTCGAGAAGGTCAACGCATTCGGCACGGGAACGGCGAACACCGCCTATGCCCAGTACTTCACCGGCGATTCATTCCTGAATCCGCTGACCGATCCGGAAGGCGGCCTGTTCGCCGCCAACGTGACCTTCGAGCCAGGATGCCGCAACAACTGGCATATCCACCACGCGGACAAAGGAGGCGGTCAGCTCCTGCTCTGCACGGCTGGCGAGGGCTGGTACCAGGAGGAAGGCAAGGCCGCCGTCAGCCTGCACGAGGGCTGCGTCGTGATGATCCCCGCCAACGTCAAACACTGGCACGGAGCGAAGAAGGACAGCTGGTTCAGCCATATCGCCGTGGAGGTTCCCGGCGAGAATTGCGAGAACGAGTGGTGCGAGCCGGTATCCCATGAAGAGTACGCAAGGCTGTAGGGAGGAACGAAACATGGCAGTCAAGCAGACAGCAGGCAGAGATGCCCTGGGCGAATTCGCCCCGAAATTCGCGGAACTGAACGATGACGTGCTCTTCGGAGAGGTCTGGAGCCGAGAGGGGCAGCTCAGCCTCCGCGACCGCTCCCTCGTGACCGTCGTCGCGCTGATGGCTCAGGGGCTTACCGATGAGAGCTTCCGCTATCACCTGACGGCGGCAAAGAAGAACGGTATTACAAAAGAAGAAATCGCGGAGGTCGTGACCCATGCAGCCTTCTACTGCGGCTGGCCCAAGGCGTGGGCGGTTTTCCGCATGGCAAAGGATATCTGGGGCGAGGAGTAGAACGATGATCTTGAATGAAACCTACCCATTGGCAAACGGAGTTCAGGTTCCCAAGCTGGGACTGGGCACCTGGTTCATCGACGATGCCGAGGCGGCGGAAGCCGTTCGCGAGGCGGTAAGGCTGGGCTATCGCCTGATCGACACCGCACAGGCCTACGGAAACGAACGCGGCGTCGGCGAGGGCGTGCGCACCTGCGGCGTTCGCCGGGAAGAGCTGTTCGTCGCCAGCAAGGTCGCGGCAGAGCTGAAGACCTACGAGGATGCGGCGAAGTCCATCGACGAGACGCTGGAGAGGATGGGGCTCGGCTACCTCGACCAGATAATCATCCACTCTCCCCAGCCGTGGAGCGAGTTCCGTGTGGAGAAGCGCTATTTCGAGGAGAACAAGAAGGTCTGGCGTGCGTTGGAGGATGCGCAGGCGGCGGGCAAGGTCAAGGTAATCGGCGTGTCCAATTTCCTACAAGATGACCTTGAGAACCTCCTGGGCTCTTGCCGCGTGATGCCTATGGTCAATCAGATCCTCCTGCACATCACCAACACCGATTCGGCATTGGTGGACTTCTGTAAGGCGCAGGGCATTCAGGTGGAGGCATACTCTCCCATCGCCCACGGCGAGGCGCTGAAGAATCCGGCGATCGTTAAGATGGCAGAGAAGTACGGCGTATCTGCCGCCCAGCTCTGCATCCGCTATGTCCTTCAGCTTGGAGCCGTCGCGCTTCCCAAGACGGCAGATCCCGCCCACATGGAAAGCAACGCAGACGTGGATTTCGCGATCTCCGAGGAAGACATGGAAACTCTCAAGAACATGGAGCGCATCGCCAGCTATGGTGACTTCAGCGCATTTCCCGTGTTCAGCGGAAAGCCTCTTGCATAAGGAGAAAGCGTGAAATGAATACCATGATTCTGTACTACTCCTACGGAGGCAACACGAAGCGCATCGCCGAGATGATCCAGAGGGAAATCGGCGGGGATATTGCTCGTATGGATACGGTTGTTCCCTACGATGGCGATTATGATGAAGTCGTCAATCAGGGGCAGCGTGAGATTGCCGAGGGTTATTGCCCGGAGCTGAAGCCGCTGCACATTGGCTGGAGAGATTACGACACCATCATCCTGGGTTCTCCTGTCTGGTGGTACACCTTTGCGCCCGCCATGCGCAGTTTCCTGGAGCAGGCTGACCTGACCGGGAAGATCGTGTATCCGTTTGCCACCAATGGCGGCTGGCTGGGACACACGCTGAAGGACTTTGAGGAAGCCTGCAAAGGCGCAATCGTGAAGCCGGGCCTCAATGTGCAGTTCGATGAATCCATGCTCCGTACTTCTGGGAAAGATATTCAGGCATGGATTAATACAATCCGCAGATAATCGATCTGAAGCTTTCGGCATCCGCCACAGAGCTGGCAAGGGTTTGGGACGATCCCAAAAATGCAAACAGAGCGTTCCGACTTCCCGACGGAACGCTCTTCGCTCCCTTCGTGCCCTTCTTCCTCGCCTTCAACGAGCAACCCGGGAGCTGGGGCTGGCAGTCGCCGCACCTGAGCATGAGCAGGGCCACGAGGTTGTCGGTGTTGCGGAAGTCGTAGCCCATCCTCACCGTCACCTTGATCTTGTTGTCGATGGCCTCTACGCGCCCGTTGCTGATGCCGAGCTCGCCCCTGGCCGCCCTGCCGCGGTCGTCGTCGCCGTATGGGCAGCCAGTCGCATCCGATAGGCCTTTTGTTAACAGGCCTATCGAGCGCGCACGAAGCGATCGCGCCAACAACGAAGCCCCAACCTGCTCGCCAACTCATGGGCAAGCCACCTGAGACTACTCATTTCTCCTACTAGCAATGAAAACCTGCGACCTGCAGTTTTGCAAACTGCTTAAAAGCCACCTGCGCTGATTCGCTTCCTATTGCAGCTGACGGCTCGCACGCGGAAAGGCACTTGAGTTTCAAAACGGGCGTTTTCGTCGATATAGAGCCTCTAAGGCTGTTCGCCGTGTCCCTTGGGACAAAAACAAAAACTCAAGGCCCTGAGTTTGAAAATAGTTTTTGAAGTTGTCCCAGCTTTTGTCCCCGAGGCCGACGAAGCGCGACATGGTGTCACCTGGCGGCACTCGGCTCGAGACGGCAGTAAATACTGGGCGCAACTGGAATGACGGGGCAGCAGAAACGCTACCACCGAGTGGGAGTAGCGGGAATACGTGCAGCATACGTGCATGACAACAAAGATAGTACCCATGGCGCACTGCATCATGGGTACTATCTTTGTGTATGGGAGCGGGTCATGGAGCATTCCGGTCGCCACGTGACGGATATCCGTCGCGCAATGACGGATTCCGGGAACATACCGCCAAACGCATAATGTTACGAGAATATTGACTCGCATAATATTGCGAACTATCATAATCGCAAAATGATGCGAAAGAATAATTCACCTGAGATGGGAGGATATCCATGGTCGACGCGCTGGAGATAGGCTACGCCATAAAGGACAGGCGCGCTGAACTGGGAATGACCCAGGCTCAGCTGGCAGAGGCCGCGGGCGTGTCGAAGCGCTGCCTTTGGTCGCTGGAACTGGGACAAAACCCCGGCGTGCAGCTGGACAAGCTCACCGCCGTGCTCGGGGCCCTGGGGCTGGGGCTGGAGCTGACCGTCGGGAACCCCTCAGATGAGCCGCAGGCCGAGCAGTTGGGCATCGGAGGGCCAGCGGCTCGCGACGATGCCTCCGCAGGCGCCCTCTCCATCCTGACGGGAGGCGCGCGATGACGGCCGACGCCCTCGACGTGCTCATCGCCGGCAAGCTCGCAGGAACCCTTTCCCAGGACGGGGCCGGCTTGCTTTCCTTCGCCTACGAGAGAGGCTACCGCGGCGTTCCGCTGTCGTCGTCCATGCCGCTTTCAACCAGGCCCTACCGGGACAAGGTCGTGCTGCCCTACCTCTGGGGGCTTTTGCCGGAGGACCCGGCCGTGAGAAGGCACGTCGCCGCCGACGCCGACATCTCCCCCAACAACCCCTTCGCGCCCCTCGGCGTCATCGGCCTGGACTGCCCTGGCGCGGTACAGTTCGTCCCCCAGGGTTCCGACGCCTGCCGCGATGAGCGCCTTGTCGCCGTGAGCAACGCCGAAATCGCCCGGCGGCTGGCTTCGTGAGGGCGCGCAGCAGAAACGGGGCCTGTCTACCGCTTCTCTCTTGCCACGCAATCAAAACACCTTGAGAGCCCACTCGCCAGCTTTCGTGGCCTACTGCGACCCACGAAAGCGCCCTGTCCCGTCCCGAAATCCGTGACCCAATTTGCCCCATGAATTCGCGGCAATTTTTGAGACTGGATGCAAGTGGAACAAACTGAGGCAAACTGGAACGAACTGGAGATAGTTTCTAACTATTGAGTGGGATTAGGATAAGTAACATGCGAAGAATCGATTCAACACCTACACGCGACACCCTTGTTGAGCTGCTGCATAACGACGCCCTCGGGAGGAACGAAGATCTCGCCGAGTTTGCCGGGATACTCAAATCCATCGAAGGCGGGTTTTCCCTATTCGTCGATGCTGATTGGGGAAGCGGGAAGACATTCTTCGTTAGACAGGTGGCCTACATCCTTGAAGAAGTTAATCCTTTTCTTGAGTCTCACGGTGACCTCGACGGATTGCTTGACAACAATTGCGAGCTTGCACCCTATATGGAGCTGAACAGCTTCTTGCCTGTATACTACAACGCTTGGGAAAATGACCATTGGGATGATCCTCTGCCCTCGATTGCAGCCTCGATAGCCCTCCAAGGCGATGCATGCGCCTCTTTTCGCAGCGACACCGAAGCTGGTGAAAAGATTGCCGGAACACTCGACGCCATATTGGGGTTCTTTGGACATAGCGGAGCCAGCTCTTTAAGAGACGCTTTTTCGGGCAGAGATTTAATCCAGGCTTATCGCGACAGAGAGACGCTAAGGTCCTCTGTTTCAAACCTGGTGGATGGAGCTCTCCCCGAAAAAGCCAACACATTGCTTCTCATTGTCGATGAGCTCGATCGTTGCCGTCCTTCTTTTACAATGAAGGTGCTCGAGCAGTTGAAGAATCTGTTTACAGATGATCGAGTAGTCATCGTGTATTCGGTCAACGCCAATCAACTATCACATGTTGTTGAAGGCATGTATGGGCAAGGTTTTGACGGCCGACGTTATTTGTCGCGTTTCTACGATCTGACTATCCCTCTAAGAAAGGTCGATAGCTTTAAGCAGCTAGAAGCGAACGGCCTCATAAAAACCTCCAACCGCTTTGACGTAATTGCGTATGAGCTTGCAGAAGCATACGGAATGACGATGAGGGACGCCAACAGATATCTGACTGAGCTTTTCAGAGTTCGCCCTTTAGTATTGGAAAGCCGCGATGGATTTGTAAACGACCGGGTTCAAGCGTTTGCCGATGTCGGTCTGGTCCCGATTATGCTCGCCTTGAAAGTATTTGACGCCGACGCGTTTGCCTCTGTGGTTCAGAAATTTGAAATTGAACCTCTTTATCATGCGTTCTCTAAGAGCGAAGCGGCGATGGATTTCATGGATGCAACATGGGGGTCGTATATAAAGTTCGAGGAGGGAAAAACCCCTTCCAACGAAGACAAGGTGGGTGCAAGGCACGAGCTCCTCGAGACCTTGGTCTACATGATTTGGTGCAAAGACAGAAACAATTCTAAATACCAGCATTCCTATAAAGTCCTTATTGGAAGAAGCTGGGGATTTGACTCGCTCCCGCGTTTAGCAAAGATTATCTAGGAGTAACTGATGAAAGGCGAAGAACGATACCTTCTTAACTTGCTCGAAGGCACGAAAACTCGATTTGTCATCCCCGTCTATCAGCGCAACTACGACTGGAAGATCGAAAACTGCAAGCAATTGTTCGACGACCTCGAGGATGTCATTTCCGAAAGCGTGGAGAGCCATTTCTTTGGAAGCATTGTCTCCAAGGCGGATGGCCCCGACACGCGCATCGTCATCGATGGCCAGCAAAGGATCACCACGTCATACCTCCTTCTCCTTGCCCTCGTGAGCAAGCTAAGGGAAGGCGCCATCGCCTCTGAGGACGAAAATCTGGCCGACATGATCACCGAGGAATACCTCATCGACAAATGGCATAAGTCCGAGCGAAAGCTGAAGCTGAAGCTCATCAAGGACGACCAGGCCGCCTTCGAGGCGATCTACTCCGCCGACGCGGAGAAGTTCATCCAGGACTCCAACGTAACCCAGAATTTCATCTATTTCTGCGGCCGAATCGACAAGACGAAGCTGACAGCCGACCAGCTGCGTGTCGCCATCGAGCGCCTGATGATCATCGACATCAAGCTCGACAAGGAGGACGACGCCCAGCGAATCTTCGAGAGCCTCAACTCGACAGGCCTCGACCTCAACGAGGGCGACAAGATCCGCAACTTCATCCTCATGGGCCTCGACGCCCAAATGCAGGAGGAATACTACGAGCGGTACTGGAACGAGATCGAGAAGAACACCGACTACGACGTAAGCTCCTTTGCTCGTGATTGGCTTGCTGCCGTCCGCAGGAAGACCCCCGCAATCAAGAAGGTCTATTCCGTGTTTAAGGACTATGTAAAAGCGGGGGCATTCGATACGAAAGTCCTGCTTGAGGAGCTTCTCAAGTACTCAAAGCATTACAAGGCGATTAACGCCGCCGATTCCGGAAACCATAGGCTTGATGCGGTTTTGAGGCGACTTATTCTACGCCGTGGAGCTGGACAACATGGAGGAACTCGACGAGGCGGCGCAGGTTCGCCTTGCCGCACAGCTCATCTTCCAACTCGCCGACGCCTACAGCCTGGAGCCCATCGTCGACGGCGATGCGGTCGGCATCACTTCCTCCGCCGGATACATGGAATACGCCCTTGCCGAGTGGGTGCGCTGTCAGGAGGCAGACACGAACGACACGGAGCGCGCCTACACCGCCGGCTCCAAGGAGCCTGACGAATACCGCGAGATTATGGACCAGATGGTCGAGACCTCCTCCGAGCTCCAGATGCTCACGCTGGGCTTCCTGGACATGACCGAGAAGGCCGATTTCTGGAACCGCCCCGCCACGCTGGGGGAGACCTTGCAGAGGCTTCGCAGGAGGGCCGGCATGACCCAGGGCGCGCTTGCGGACGCGGCAGGCATCAGCGTGTTCACCGTGCGCGCATACGAGCAGGGAAAGCGCATGCCCAACGACGAGCAGAGACTTGCCATGGCCAAGGCGTTTGGCGTATCCGAAGAGGTTTTGACGGGCTACGACATCAGAAATGCCAACGAGGGTTTCAACTATCTGCTTGAGCTGCATCATATCTTTGGCGGCTGGGCCTCAATGATCGATGGCAAGCCCGCATGGCAGCTGTCCGACATGCGCGGCCATCGCAGGTTAGGCAAGTTCGTCAATGACTGGAACTTCGCTTGCGTCGAGCTAAAGAGCACTGGCGATAAGGACGCCTACCAAGACTGGAAAGACCACTACGAGGGGTAAACGTGAAAATGGAATCCCAACTAAACGATACATATACTCAGCTAATAACTTGGTTTGACGAATCGCCAATATGGGTACAGATTGCAGCAAAGAAACTGCTTACCGAGAAGGAGTCTCTTGGCGCTGAAGACATTTCCCTCTTGGCAGATGCGTGCCTGCGCGAGTCGAAAAAGGAATCTGTCGCTTTCAGCCCCGTTACGCTTGAGGACCTCTCTGCAAAGCAAAATTTCGATAGTTTCTCCATCTCCTCAATTTCAAACGTAAAAGGCGTTAATGCAATTGAACAAACTGAACCTTTGTCTTTTTCAGAGGAAGGCCTAGTTGCCATTTTGGGAAGCAACGGTTCTGGCAAATCTGGCTATGCTCGAATGCTGAAAAGGGCGTCAGGAAATAGCTCTGTTCAGCTGCTTGGAAACATTTATGAGAAAACGCGTGCAAATCCTTCATGCGACATCACTTTACTGTACGACGAAACAGAGAAAACCGAGCATCTTGACTTTGCGAAGCAGCTTATTCCTTCCGACTTACAACTAATTGATGTGTTCGACACGGTGGCCGCCAATCAATACATTGGCGGCCAATCGAGCCCTTCGTATCTCCCCGTAATCTTCTCCGTTCTTATGACGATTGTAGGGTTGTGTCCACTCGTAAAAGCGGAAATCGAAAACATGAAGTCGGCCCATGCGTCGTCCGCCCTTCCCGCGCTTCCTCTAGAAGCAAGGGGATCAGAAATTGAAGAACAGCTATCAAGACTGTCCCATAAGTCAAAAACGGAAGCATTTAACGTGGCATGGACTGCTGATGACGAAAAAGCCATGGAGGATGCAATCGCTTTTGTCAACGAAACATCCCCTGAAGCAAAACTAAAACTCAACGTCATTCAGATGGAAGCTGTCGATCGCGTACTTGCGGGGATTACCAATCTTTCGAAAAAGCTCTCGGAGTCTGTGCTCCAAGAGTTCTCCGATAGTCTTGGAGCATGTTCTTCAATAAAGAAAAGTCAAAACGATGCGGCGGCTATTCTTGCAGGAGAGATTCCGTTAGATGTTAGTGGCGAAACATGGAAAATGCTCTGGGATGCTGCCGTCGATTTTGCGAATGATTGCGCGGACCCGTTGGCAAATCTAAGTGGCGATTTGACAGAGGATACTCTTTGCCCCCTCTGCCAACGCCCTCTCGGTGATGAAGGTTTGCGCAACATGCGAACGTTGAAGCAACATGCCGAATCGAAACTTTCTTTGAAGCTGAAGAATGCTGAAACAAAGGTGGCGATTCTGCGTCAGCGCATTTCGGCGATTAAACCAAGAACTCTTATCTCCGAAACGGATATCTCCCTTTGCAATCTGGAAGAAGCTGAAGTTGAGACAATTATGGCTTTGGTTGTTTCCTTTGAAGAGCTCAAAGGAAGCGTAATCAAAGCAAACGGCGCTTTTCCTGTAAAGACGATAGATTCTTCTACCGCTACCAAGCTTCTCGAAGGGTCGAAGAAAATTCTGTCAGAGAATGCGGACTCCTTGAAGGAAATGCTTGATGACGCTGCAATTAAACGTCAAAAGACGGCAATTGCTGACCTGACCGCAAAGAAGTATCTTGCAGATAATCAAACCGCGATTGAGTCAGAAATTGAGAGATTGGCGGCATTGGACATACTTGGCAAGGCAGTGAAAATGACTGCCACCAATCGAATTTCTCGTAAAGCGAACGAACTATCGGAGGTCTTGATTGCGGGCGAATACATTCAGGCTTTCCAGGAAGAGCTAGAAATTGTTTCTCGCGGAAAAATCAGCGCAGAGCTAGTTAAACAAAAATCGGAAAAGGGCAGGATTCCATACGCAATTAAACTTGCCGGCGCCGGCGGAACGAAAGAGAATCCCGACGATATCCTTAGCGAAGGAGAAAAGCGCGTAGTGGCCCTTGCTGCATTCTTCGCAGAAGCAAGAAGAACTCCCGCAGGCTGCCCGCTCATCTTTGATGATCCTATTTGCTCGCTCGACGAAGAATATGAAGAAGGTGTCCTCAATCGTATTGTCATTGAAAGCGATAAGCGGCAAGTTGTCGTGTTTACACACAGGATTTCTGTTGTGTCCGAACTTGAGCGCATGACTAGCGATGGCGGCTATGCCTTTACGGCTAGGCAGATAGCCCCTTGCTCTGACGGTATCCACAAAGGCAACCCAGTTAATGAATACTTGCTAAAGAAGAAGCCAACCTCCAGGCTCAATCAAATCATCGGCGATGAACTCGCAAAGTTAAAGAAAGCAGAGGACGCCAACGATACGAATCTCGCAAGGTGCATATCCGAAAATGCTTGCAAGCACTTAAGAATCACGATTGAAGCATGTGTTGAGCACGTACTGATTGATTCAGTAGTCCTTAGGTATAGAAGAGACATCCAAACAAAAGGGAAACTCAAGAATCTTTCTAAAGTAACTAAAGCCGATTGCGTGCTTTTGGAAGATCTTATGACAAAGTATTCGTTCTCCGAGCACTTTGCTCCCTATGACGAAATTCCAAAATATTTTGACTACCAAACGTTGAAGACCGATTGCGAGATGCTTGCGAATTGGATAAAGGATTTTGCAAAACGCCCGATTCCTGACGATGCTAAACAGGAAAGATAACCGGTTCCCAAATGGTTCCCAAATCCTGAAAACTAAGTGGCAAAATCATTCGCAATTTGTTATCAGATAGCACCAGTGACCAGCGGATATACGAATTGGGCCAGAGAGTGGGAGTGAGCTGGGCCTTCGTTCCATCTAGTTGCAAGCCGCCCGCCTGTTGGCAGTGGTTAGCATCTATTGGCACGACTAGGACGAAGCCACCCAGACTTTCCGAGAGTGAAACGTAGGAATCGGCCCCGAAACAAGACCGTTTCGGGGCTGATTCTATAGGCGTTAACCTGGGGAAATACTCTCGACAACCCTTCAAGAGGACGACGTGACGATACTCCCTGCTAAGAGGGGCGAACGGATGCCAAAACATGCCAACGCGGTGATGGAAGATTTCATCGCGTTTTCAAGCCAGGGGGGCATCTGGCGCCGTGCCATGTAGTCACCTTGTAGTCACCCCGCTTTTTTGCTCTCCGTTTTGCAAAATCGCAGGTAGGAGTGATGAGTGACAAATCGCGAAACTCGGCGATTTCCGATGAATTCGGGCCGTTTTCAAGCCTTCCGAAAGAGCGTTTGTCACTCTCAACACTGTGTTGTAATAGACGATTCTAGGCCCATTTTGGCCCCCGAAAACCGGCAATAGTAATGCGAGAGTGTCGACTTCTCCGCAATCGTTGCACATCGCACCATTGTGCTATCATGCTGAACTTCCACGGATATAAAGCATAAATGTACGAGCCGTAAATCTATACCCACTATTTGAGCGGCAGGATTATTTTCAAACACTCGGGAAGCTATTCGCGAATCTCTTCCTAAATCGCTTCCTGAATGCGTGAATGCTTCCCGAATCATGGTAAAATTTCAACAGAATATGACCCTAAATTGGAACGAGTAACCCGCATGGAAGCCGAACTGTTGTTAGAGACGATCGCCCAGGGTGAATCTGTATCAGTCGAGTTTAAGAGGTGCGGAGCACGGCCTGAACGGGACACCTTTGAGACCGTCTGTGCATTCGCTAACCACATGGGTGGAAGTGTCTACCTCGGCGTGGAAGACAATGGGACTGTTGCTGGCGTTGCGGAAGGCGCGGCAATAGATATACAGCGCAATATCGCCAATGTCGTCCGCAATCCCAAGCTGTTCGATCCCGCTGTGATGCTCGAGACTGAAATGGTTGTCGTAAATGGCAAGACCGTCGTCCGCATCTGGGTCCCCATGAGTCCGGATGTTCACCGCTATAAGGGCGTCGTATACGACCGCATCGCTGATGCCGATGTAAAGGTTAGCGCTGGCAGTCAGATTTCTGCCATGTATATCCGGAAGAGCAATCTCGAGACTGAGCGGCGAATCTTTCCATATTTGACGCTGAGCGACTTGCGTGCAGATCTTATACATCGTGCAAGGCAGATGGCTACGGCACGGCGGCCGGGACATCCTTGGGCAGGGTTGGACGACGAGCAGCTCTTGCGGAGCGCCCAGCTTTTGGTCAAGGACTACTCAACAGGACAAGAAGGCCTCACTCTCGCCGCCGGCCTGCTGTTCGGTAGCGACGAGACGATTGGCTCGCTCTGTCCTACTTACAAAACCGATGCTGTGGTCAGGTTGCGTGACCAGGACCGCTACGACGACCGCCTAACGGTGAAGACCAATCTCATCGATGCGTACGATGCCCTCATGGGGTTCTGCGAGCGTAATCTCCCCGATCCCTTTGTTATTGAGGGAGACGCAAGGGTAAGCGTGCGGGGCATCGTATGCCGTGAGCTCATCTCGAACATGCTCATCCACCGGGAATTCACGAGTCCCTATCCTGCAAAGCTGGAGATCGACCGCGAGGGCTTGCACACCCAGAACGCCAGCAGGACGTTCTTTGAGGGGAATATCACGCTCAATGACTTTAACCCGATGCCAAAGAATCCCTCGATTGCCAATGTCTTCACTCAGATAGGGCTTGCGGAGGAGTTAGGGAGCGGAACACGCAACCTCTTCAAGTATGCACGAAGCTTCATGGGTGGGGACCCGACCCTCGTGGACGGAAGCATCTTCCGTGCTACAGTCCCAGACGCAGGTGGGGTTTTGATCACCGAGTCGACAGTTGCCAAGCAGCTGGGGGACACTGACCAAGCCATACTGGAGCTCGCTGCATCACGAGTCAGCTTCACGCTGGCAGATGCTGCCGATGCTGCTGGAGTCTCAAAACGCAGCGCCAGCACTCACGTATCCGCACTCATTGAATCGGGCAAATTGGTCGGGGAGGGATCGACGAGGAGGCGCCGGTTCAGGAAGGCATGACCTCGCATTTGGTAGGCGCGGACTCATCTCTAGATTGCCGAAGTGGCCCATTTTGTCCGCGTACTTTGACTTTGTGTGGAATCTGATTGACGTCTGACTCCCCGATGAGTATTAATATGCGCACATGGAAAATCTTTGGGTTTTGTAAGGGCGGGGCCCACTGGGTTTCGCTCTATTTGTTATGCAAAGAGCGCGGCCATAGGATTCCCGAACAGATGCCGTTGCCCATGGCGCGGAGCGTCTCGCCTCGCTCGCCTTTCCTGACAGACAGAAGCCTCCCGATCCTTATTGCGGATATCTTCTGCCGCTCGATGGGCTTGCAGGCCGACGCCTTCGATACGCGCAGGTAATCCGCGACCTGCGGCACGTCCACGAGGCATGGGGCGCCACTTGGACATGAACGACTAGGTGCCGACCAGCAGGTCGAGGTTGGCGATGGTCACGCCAAGCACACCCTGCGCCACCGTGCGCGCGAGCCTCCACTACCACTCGTTTCTGCAAGAGAGCTCGTTCATTATCTCTAGCCTTTCTCCCAGGCCACAGTTGCTTCGGCAATGAGCGCGACGAGCGCAGTATACGTTCCGTTGCCGACGGTGCCGACTCCGCTAGAACAACCGATGCCGCCCCACTGTGCAGAGAAATCTCCGGCGCCGTGGGGCGGGCGGCGGAGTGAGCCAACAGCAAAGCCACGCCGCTAGTAGTAGCCTGTCACCAGCAATCTGCAAGTCATTAGCACCCCACAGCCGTGTCGCCCGCATCCCTTGGTCGCCATATCAGCCGCACGGTATAATCTATCCATCGATATATTGGTTGAACCATGGTGTCTCTGCTGTGACCATAAACCTCCGCAAGACGCCAGGACCTTGTTCTAAGGAGATCTGGTGGAGGTCGTGCCATTCACTTCCGCAACTGATGCCGTAGTGTCTTCCCTGCCAGTTACGGCTGAGGGAGCTGCTTCATCATTAGCTGCTTCGCTGGTCGTCGCATTGGGCGCTTCACCCATCGATTTGAACTGCTCAGCAAGCGTATCGCCTGAGCTTGCACCCGTATCGGTGCCTTCCAACTCAGAAGACTGAATCAACTCAGTCGGGGATGAAGAAACCTCCGATGCTGCGCCATCATCAGCCGCGAATGCTGCGGTTGGCAACATCATGGGGCACATCGCAACACCCAGCAGGCCTGAAATGAATTTGTTTTTATTGCTCATTTTCATTTCTTGCGCACCTCCTTTTCTGTTTTCTATGCTATCAAAATCCTTTACATTTAACCCCCCCATCGTCGCAATTGCTGCCGAAAATGTTTTGCTGAATAAAAAGATTTACAGGCTTCTGTACTGCGCATAAGCTGCACCAATATCAAAATGCTCAGACAGCAGGAACCGAGTCATAGCGCCAATTTCATAAAGCAGCACACATAATTTCGCTAAGCGCGACCAGATTCGCTTGCCAATTCGCTTCATAAAAGAAAAAGGTACCTTCACTGTATTGAAGGTACCCTGCTGTTAACACGGTCCAAGCCAAATTGAAGGGCGCAGTACGAGGGCGCAGTACGCTACCAGCAATATTAATGGCGGTTACCGACGTATTGGCGCCTAACCCTGTATCGGTAAGGCAATAGTGCAATCAAAGGCGTGTCTCTATCGACTGAATGGTCGTGTTTTCTCCAAACCCATTTCAGCAAGGTCATAGCACTGGTTAAAAGCACCATCGGGAAGTAAGATAAGACCCTGCATTTTGTCTAAACAGGTGGTGGTAAGACCGCAACACGAAAAGCAACCGTAACCCATTGCCTGAATAGTAACGGGTTCGTTAAAGGTAAGGCTGGTTAGGCTAACACCGGTACCGAACGCCAATTCACCAAAATACCCAATACTCATCCCGAAAGGTCGACCAAGACTAGATTACGGCAGTCATAGAAGGCTGAATCGTCAATCGAGTCAAGCGTTCTGCCCTCGAAGCGCACCGATTTCAGGTTATGGCAGCAGATCACCTACACGCGAACAATGCACCATGGATCGAAGCCTTTTTTCCAAGCTCCTTGACGCGATCGTCTATCCACGCGCAATGTGCCGTGGATACCACTTCTGGAACAATGCGGTGAGCACCCCCATCAACGCAGGAAGAATGGAGTTGATTGCGCCAACGTAGCTTGCTGCGTCCGTTTGCATGATGAAGTAAGTCCAAATAGGCGTAACCAGGTAAAGTACTCCCCACGCCGCCGTAAGGATACGGTTCGTTCTCATGAAGATCGGATTGCGCAATGCCGCTTCCCCGTTATAGCTGTTCTTGGAATAATGCGCAGTCAGTGACACTTTCAGGAAGCACGAAACCGTCCACATCAGCCCGAACAAAAGGTATGACACCGGGATAACGAGATTCGGCGATGCTCCCGCCAACAACGCAACAGAACACGCGCCTACTCCTAAACCAGAAATCTGGTCGTACAACGTAGCCTTTGTCCGATGCATCAAAACCGGCAGCAGCACACATACCGTCACGCTGATCAAGCTGCCCCAGAACCCATCAATAGAAGCAACAACCCAGAACACGATCCAGGGAATCAAGAGCAGCAGCATATTGGTCTTCGGCTCGCTGGCGCTTTTGCCGTTGCCCTCATCACCACTGTTCACACCCTCAAGCGCATCCGAATTATTTGCGCCCGCACTCGATGCCGCGCCAAAAAAATCACCCCAGTGCATCATCAGGTTAAAATCGCCCTCCACGGAATACAGATGCTTCATGAGCGCTTCATCTCCAGCAATCTCGCCGCTTGCAATTGAGCGCCAAACATCAAAGGGCGTGTTGATGCGTGTGGTGAAACCATCAGCAAAGCCATCTTCAGGCTCTACTTCAACCCGGCTTCCCCTCTGCCCGAGAGTGATGCGGTAGACCTTGCCGATATCGGTATAGTTCATGTCAAGCACGGCATCATGCCCATGCCATGACTCCTTGCGGTAAAGCGCGGCCATTTGACGGGTGAACACCAAACTAGGATCTTCCTTTTCGCCTGATTCGCCAACGCCCCAGCTAGCATCTGCCATCGCCTCAAAAACATCACGAGGGAATAGGTTCTGGTCAAGCTTGCCGCGAGTTTCTCCGGTAATGCCATCAGAAGCAAATTCCTGCCCCGCTTTCTTCACCCAAGAAAGATATTCGTCAGTGCGTTCTGAAAGCTCTTTTACCCTGAAAAGCTCACCTTGTCCGCAGAAAATCGCAGTGTAGCCGCCTTTTCCGCACAGTCGATCGTACAGACTGGTAACGCAGTCGTAGTTCCCTTGGGCCGTGTAGAAGCCGCACGTGGAAATAACCACGGTTCGCTTGCCGCTCATATCGTAGCGAGAAGGATGCCCTCCGCTTTCCGTTTCCGTGCACATGAACGGGAGGGACATAGGAAGCTGACGGTCGATGAGGGTTTTCAGCTGACCGGGCAATCCAAAGTAATACAGGGGGAAACTCCAAACAACAACGTCAGCCCACAGAATTTTATCGATAACTCCCTGCATATCGTCGCGAATGCAACACTCGCCTGGCGTCTTGCTCCAACACGAAAAGCAGCCCAAGCAGGGTTTGAGGTTAAGCGAGCTGATGTTAAGGGTTTCGATTTCAGGGGCCTGTGCACCGCCATTTTCTTCCTGGATGGTAATACCTTCAAGAAAAGCGATGGTTAAACGCCAGGTATTGCTTCGATTGCCTTTAGGACTGCCATTGATGGCAAGTATCTTCATTACGCGTTCCTCAATTCGACGGCACACTGTTCGGCGCAGTCAATACGTATCTGAATACTTCTTCAGACAAAATCGGCGACACTGCCCAGAGCAAACTTTGCCCTATTGGCCCGATTCGAGAATGACCATTTCGCATTCGTACCAATTTCGCATTCGCACTAAGCATATAAGACATGGCCAAATCTGGCTCATAGAGCGCGTTAGAAAAAGGTAAAGCCGAAAACAAAACAGACATTCGAAAATCAAGCCCCACGCAAAAACAAGCGGCAGGCCCCACCGAGCAACGTGCGCAATCGCCCCACCACCATCATCCAAAATGGGAAACAAGGGCGCATACCTGTACCAATATTGGGACATGAGTTCATTCCCTCGCGCTTACAACTGTGGCACTGTCGTATAAGGAACACTTTCCCTAGTCAACGCATGCGAGAAAGGGCACGAACATGAACAGCGACGTGCAGAAAAGCGTTAATGCGAAAACGAACTACTTCGATGAATATCTCATCGTGCCTGATGGCTTGCGGCCCGAAGTGGACGCATTCTGCGCCGAAGTAGTCGCGCTTGGCGAACAGTGCGCAGACTTCAATACCTTCGAGAATCGTTTCGCGTCTGAAGGGCTTTCGGAAAAGTTTGTGGCACTCATCTGCCAATGCGCCCAGAAAACCTCCCCGCAAACAAAAGAACAGCGGCGGGAATCGCTCAAAACCGCCAAGAGCATGATGCGCGAAAACCGAAAGGAGACAGCAGAATACCTCGCCGTCTCCGTACTAACATCCGCCAGAGTTGAAGCCGAGGGGCGCATCCTGAAGGAAAATCGAGAGCGCATGATCGAAAACGACACCATGGGCGACTACACAAGAACAAAGAACACCATAGAAGATGGCATCAGCCTTTTCGGGTTCCTTTTGAATAAGTTCAGGAAGTAAAGGCTCAGCGTTATCCTCTAAGCACCAACCAAAAGGACGATGATTCAAGGAGCCCCGATATGGTGCTTATTCTCATAATGCTATTCATTGCCACAGCTAACGTTGTAGGCTGCGTCCTTATCAAAAAACGGGGAATCCAAATCTTCCTGGGAATCGCAGCGTGGAGCTGGGTTCTTATTGCGCTGGCGAGCGGCCTACTTCTTTACAACATCAATTACAAAACAACCGATATCGACATATCGGAATCTCCCGATGGCGCCTACGAACTGCACTTCCAGCAAATCGGAGAACCAGATTGGCCCTTCGGTTCAACCCACGCCCGTCTTGTTCTCGAAAGCAATGGGAAAACCGTCACAACGTGCAGCGTCGACATTGCCAACGACGGCAAAAACCTTGGTCCTGAAAACTGGGAAACCACATGGGGCAGCGACCACGCATCAGCCACTATATTCGGCGAAGAGCAAAGCGACTATCGCTATAACCTCAGATTGGATGGGGAAATTGAAGAGCTCCAGCTAGACACCTATAACGGCAAAACAATTCCTGATGCGCAGAACGAAACCCCAAAGATCGACGAAGATGGCTACCCTACCGCCCAAGACTACCAAGCATACAAACAGGAAATGGCAGCGGTTGCCAGCTACATTGGGATCGACGGATTCGAGATGGAATACAGAATTACGGCTAAGGGCTACCCCTATGCCGTAATCTCCAGGGAAACAAACGAAAAAACTGGCCAAGTTACCGAGCTACACATTATCCTGAACGAGCAGCACAGCGAATTATCGACCCGGGAATACGTTCTACAAAAACACCAGTTCGCGCCAGATGGAGCAGAATCCGCTTCCGCCGAAATCGTCGATTTCTATTTGGTGGACTGTGCAACGCTTAAAGTCACCGACGAGCATACAACCCAATGGCATAAAGCAAACCGCAGTTAAAGTTTCATATCGAATTGGTATTCAAGCCTATTTCAGAAAAGTATCAATAGGAACAGATAACACTGTTTACCTGGTGGAACGACACTATTTTTAAATAAGCAAGCAACAGAAAAGTTAGAAGAGGTGCTTCTAACGAATGCCCAAAAAGCTTAATCCGTCCGTCTAGATGAACACGTTCATTGATTTCTAACAATTCTTAATCTATTGTAAAAAAGTCAATAGCTCTCGAAGCTATTGGGATCTATTTTTGGGGGAGGCTTACATGAAAACTGTTGCTATTATTGGCACTTTTGACACCAAAGGCGAAGAATTCGCCTACGTTAAAACCCGCTTCGAAGAGCTGGGCATCAACACCATTACCATCCACTGCGGCGTATTCGATCCGCAAACCATGCCTGACGTTACCAACACGGAAGTAGCAGCAGCAGTTGATATCGAAATGTCAACCATCGCCGAAAAGAAGGACCGCGCCTTCGCCACAGAAACCATGACGCGCGGCGTTGAAAAGCTTTTGCCTACGCTGTATGCCAACGGTCGCTTTGACGGCGTCTTTTCCATGGGCGGATCGGGCGGAACCGCTATCGCAACCGCAGGCATGCGCAAGCTGCCGGTAGGCGTTCCCAAGGTTATGGTGTCCACCATGGCTTCAGGCGATACTTCGCCCTACGTCGGCGCATCCGACATTGCCATGTTCCCCTCCATCGTTGACGTTGCGGGCATCAATTCCTTCTCTGCAACGATCTTCAACAACGCGGTTGCCGCTATGACAGGCATGCTCGAGCACATTGCTCCCAAGCACGAAGATTCCAAACCACTGGTGGCTGCAACCATGTTCGGCGTTACCACGCCCGCTATCCAGAAAGCACAGGCATACCTGGAATCAAAGGGCTATGAAGTACTTGTATTCCATGCAACTGGCACGGGCGGAAAATGCATGGAATCACTGATCAACGGCGGCTTCATCAAAGGCGTACTCGATCTGACTACCACCGAATGGTGCGATGAAATTGCTGGCGGCGTTCTTAACGCTGGCCCCGATCGCTGCAGTGCCGCCGCCCTTAACGGCATTCCTGCTGTGGTGTCCGTAGGCGCTGACGACATGGTGAATTTCGGCCCGTGGGATACCGTCCCCGAGCATTACCAGTCTCGCAACCTGTACAAGCACAACCCAACCGTTACGCTTATGCGCACCACGGTTGAAGAAAACGAGCAAATTGGGCGTGCCATCGCAAGCAAGGTAAACATGTCCATCGGCCCGTGCGCTGTAATGCTGCCTCTGAAGGGCGTTTCGATGATCGACGCCGAAGGCCAACCATTCTACGGTCCCGAAGAAGATGCGGCGTTGTTCCAGGTACTTCGCGATGAGATCGACCCGACAAAGGCTGAGCTCATCGAAATGGATGCTCATGTGAACGACGATGAATTCGCCATCGCCGCAGCACAAAAGCTGATCGACCTCATGAATCAATAACGTATATAAAAAAGACGAGAACACACAGTTCTCGTCTTTTTCTTGCAAAAGGTGCCCGAGCGGCACCACTACCCTAGCTTCATTGGGCCTTTTTCCATAAGGGCAGTATCTCTTATTGGAAAACGCTCATTAAAGTGACAGTTCCTCAAGGAAAAGGAGAAAACCATGCTTGAATTGTCCCGCGCAGAAATCCTCGACCGCTTCCGCAAGTCCCTCGACGAAGGCAACATCCTGCTCGGTGTAGGCGCTGGTACGGGCATCACGGCTAAATCGGCTGAAGCCGGCGGTGCCGACATCTTCGTTATCTACAACTCTGGTCGATTCCGCATGGCTGGCCGCGGCTCTCTTGCTGGCCTGCTTTCCTACGGCGATGCAAACCAGATCGTTGTTGAAATGGGCGCCGAGGTTCTGCCTGTTGTGAAGGACACCCCCGTGCTCGCTGGCGTATGTGGCACCGACCCCTTCCGCGTAATGAAGAAGTACCTTGCCGAGCTTAAGGAGCAGGGCTTCAACGGCGTTCAGAACTTCCCCACTGTAGGCCTTATCGACGGCACATTCCGCAAGAACCTCGAAGAAACCGGCATGGGCTACGGTCTTGAAGTGGACATGATCGCCGAGGCCCACAAGCTCGATATGCTTACCTGCCCGTATGTCTTCGATGAAGAGCAGGCAGCCGCAATGACCAAGGCCGGCGCAGACATCATCGTTGCCCACATGGGCCTTACCACCGGTGGCACCATCGGCGCAGAAACCGCACGCACTCTCGAGGATTGCGCAAAGATCATCGAAGGCATCGTAAAGGTTGTAAAGGATATCAACCCCGATGCACTCGTTATCTGCCATGGCGGCCCCATCTCCGAGCCCAAGGATGCGGCTTACATCATCGAAAACGTTCCTGGTATCGATGGCTTCTTCGGCGCAACTTCCATCGAGCGCCTAGCAGCCGAGCGCGGCATCAAGGCTCAGACCGAAGCATTCAAGTCTATCAAAAAGTAGCTTTTACCAGCTTGTTTGTTTGCAAAAACAAGGCGTTCGCCATTCGGCGGGCGCCTTGTTTCATTCAACAGCAAAAAGAAACAAGTCCAAACCCTGGCAATCGCCAACCTTGGTAATTGCCCAATCTCCCCAATCGTTCTCTTTCGGTATGCACTATGCATCTGTGCTAAAATTAGCTTAACCTAACTTAACCACGGCTAACTCTGCACTCACACCGATCGCGCCGTTGGCCTTCCGCACAGATTGGAGCGCTTATGAAAGGCAACACCCCCTACCTGGTGGTCAACGGACTCATGAAGCATTACGGCAATGGCGAAGCGCGCGTCCAAGTGCTTGATGGAATTACCACAACCATAAACAAAGGCGATATTTGCGTTATGCTCGGCCCCTCCGGTTCAGGAAAATCAACGTTTCTGAACCTCATCGGCGGACTCGAAGGGGCCGACGGCGGCACGATCCGCGTCGGGGAATGCGAGATCACCGCGCTTTCCGCAAAAACCTTGGGCGAATACCGCCGCCGTGAACTTGGCTTCGTTTTCCAGTTCTACAACCTGGTCCCCGACCTTACCATTCGCGAAAACATCGAGGTCACAGCGCACCTTTCCAAGAAACCCCTCCCCATAGACGAACTGTTGCATTCGCTTGGCCTATGGGAACACCGCAACAAATTTCCCCGCCAGGTTTCAGGTGGCCAGCAGCAGCGTTGCGCAATCGGACGCGCGCTGGTAAAGAACCCTGGCCTTATCTTGTGCGACGAGCCCACAGGCGCCCTCGACTACAAAACCTCGAAAGAGGTTCTTGAGCTTATGGAAAGCGTGAACCGCACGTATGGCTGCACGATCGTTATCGTCACACACAACGCCGCCATAGCACGCATGGCAAATCGCGTGCTTCGTTTGCGCGACGGACGCCTGGCGGAAGACGCAGCAAATGGAGCGTCTGTGCCCGCTTGCGAGCTTGAATGGTAGGCAAACGATGACACCACTTGCCAAACGACTCCCCCGCGAACTCAAGAACAACATCGGCAAATACCTTGGCATCTTTCTGCTTATGTGCGGAGCCATTGCTCTGACCTCAGGCTTTCTACTTGCCGCGCATTCGATCAGCCAGATCATCGATGGCATGCACAGCGAATACACCATCGAAGACGGCCGTTTAGTCACTTCGTTCGAAGCCACCGACAACCAGCTTCAAGCCGCACGCGATGCAGCCAAAGACGTGGGCGGCGTTACGCTCTTCGATAACTATTCCATCGATGCCGCCATCACACTCCCCAATGACGATGGGACCAAACGCACACTGCGTACCTACAAGCATCGCACCCAAGTAGACATCGCAGCCTACTGCGAGGGTTCAGAACCTGCAACCGAAAATGAAGTTGCCATCGACCGCGTGTTTGCAAAAAACAACGATATCCATGTGGGCGATACCGTCGATCTTGAAGGCAGCGCCTACACCGTCTGCGGCATCATGACCCAGCCGGACAGCCAAGCGCTTTTCCTCAATAACTCCGACTTCACCGTGAACACCATCACCTATGGCGTTGCCGAAGTTTCCCCCGCGGGCTTTGAAGCGCTTAAAGATGCTGGCGGCGCACCAACATACACCTACTCGTTTACCTTCGCCAACCGCAACCTTTCCGTTGCAGACCGCACCGATGCCGAAAAAGATATGGCAGAGGCAATGGCGGATGCCGATGCAAATATCGACGACCTCACCGATGCAAGCGCCAACCAAGGAATTGGCTACGCCGCAGACGATGTTGAAGGCGATTCAGCCATGTGGACCACCCTGCTCTACATCATCATCGTTATCATGGCATTCGTATTCGTGGTGCTTACCAACGCCACCATCGAACAGGAAAGCGCCATCATCGGCACCCTTCTGGCAAGTGGATATCGCCGAAGCGAGATTGTCCTGCACTATCTAGCGCTGCCGGCAATTGTAGGCATCTTAGCAGCTGGTCTAGGTACTGCGCTCGGAGTGGCATTCTTTACCGAGCCCATGCGGCAGCTTTACTACGGCTCCTACAGCCTGCCTCCGTTCCAGGTGTTCTGGGACTGGGGTATTTTCCTCAAGTGCGCCGTGGTGCCCGCTGCCGCACTTATCATCATTACGCTCGTGGGCCTTCTGCGCAAAATGGGAAAAACGCCACTGCAGTTCCTGCGTCACGAAGCTGCTGGGAAATCGGGCACCAAGCGCGGCGTGCGCTTACCCGAACGTCTGAGCTTCGTAGCGCGCTTCCGCCTTCGTATCTTCCTGCGAAACCTTGGCAACTTCGCCACACTCTTTGTAGGAATTGCTTTCGCCAGCCTGCTTTTGCTCTTTGGTTTGGCTATCCTGCCCACCATGACGCACTACGCCGACAACCTGGAAACAAGCCTCGTAGCCGAATATACCTACACTCTTAAGGCGCCGCTCGAACTTGAGGGAACACCCGAAGAACGAGAAGCGTGGACCGCGCTCGAACGCCTGCAGTCCATCAACGGTACGCTGCTTACCGCCGCAGAAGACGCGCAAGACGAACTGGAAGAAGCAGCAGATGCCGCACAGGATGCATACCATGAAGCAATGGCGTCGCCTTCTGTCGAAACTACCCAGGCAGCAACTAACGCCCTTTCTAAAGCACAACGCAAAAAGGACGCCTTCTATGCATCTATCGATGACATTGCCGACGCTCTTGGATGCAACCGCGACGATGCCATCGACCTTATGGAAAAAGCCGCTGACATTGATACAGACGATGACGATATTCACCCCATAAACACCACCGACAACGGCACCGATGCCATTGACCAAGCAGAGAAATACGCCGTCTACCAGCTTCAATACGACCGAGGAAACAACAACGGCACCGAAACTGTGGCCGTCTATGGCGTACAACCAGATTCCCGCTACTGGAAGGATCTCAATATAGGCGATGGCAAAGTCGTATTCGGTGCGGGTCTTGCAGACAAGTTCGGCTGGAATGAAAACCAACAGGTAAACCTCTACGACAAGTACGAAGACAAAACCCACAGCCTTACCTTCTCGGGCCAGGAAGACACCTGGGGTTCGAAATCGGACATGAACGTGTATATGAGCATCGACGACTTCAATGCAATGTTCGATCACGATAAGTCATATTTCAACGGATACGTTAGCAACGAAGCGCTCTCCCTGGATTCTCGCTATTACGCAAGCGACACCACCCACGATGACATGCGCGCGGTAGGCGAACAATTCGTAGACATGATGGACTCCATGATCGACATGATGGTGGGCTTGGCCGTATTCATCTTCTTGCTGTTCATGTACCTGCTCACCAAAGCAGTCATCGATCGCAGCGCACGCTCCATCAGCTATATGAAGGTATTCGGCTATCGCGATAAGGAGGTCACACATCTTTACATCCGCTCGGTCACGCTTTGCGTGATCGCATCGCTTGTGCTGTGCCAACCTCTTATCATCGGCTCACTCACCGTAATTTTCCGTTCAATGCTGCTCTCCTACAACGGCAACATCGAGATCTACGTCCCCTGGTGGTGCATGGCTGCATGCGTAGGCATCGGATTTGCAACCTATCTCCTTGTGGCGCTCATGCATACACGCTCGATCAGACGAGTAAGCCTGTCCGAAGCGTTGAAAGTGCAGGAGTAAAACAGATTTCGCAGCTCGTTAAACGTGGATTGCATTTGGCAGCCCCTCGAAAAGTTCTCTTAAGGGGCTGCCAATCTGATTGCTGAACAAGAAGTCGCCATCGCTGATTAGTTGATCCCTTTGCGCGAAACAGGGGTGCGCCTCAAAGAAGAAATAAACAACCGAAAGAAGGAGAAGCCAATAGAAACCATCCTTGGAATCCTGATTCCCTTTTTAGGCACGACGATGGGCGCTGCCTGCGTGCTTTTCATGAAAAACAATCTGGGAAACCTGGTGCAACGTTGCCTAGCGGGATTTGCCGCAGGGGTAATGGTTGCCGCGTCGGTTTGGAGCCTGCTCATTCCTGCTATAGAGCAATCGGCTTCGATGGGAGCGCTTTCGTTCGTTCCCGCTTTTGCGGGATTCTGGTTCGGCGTGCTCTTCTTGCTTGCCTTAGACCACCTAATCCCCCATCTGCATGTAGGCAGCGAACAGTCAGAGGGCCCAAAAAGCAAACTTAGCCGTACTACAATGATGGTATTGGCAGTGACGCTACATAACATCCCGGAAGGCATGGCGGTTGGCGTAATGTACGCAGGCTTCCTTTCGGGAAATGCGCAGATCACAGCAGCAAGCGCTTTGGCACTGTCCCTTGGCATCGCTATCCAAAATTTCCCAGAAGGAGCAATCATCTCGATGCCGCTTCGAGCAGAAGGGATGAGCAGAAGAAAGGCATTCGCAGGTGGCGTTGTCTCCGGCATCGTAGAGCCCATTGGTGCAGTGCTGACGATCATTGCCTCACAGCTCATCATTGCGGCACTGCCTTATCTTTTAAGTTTTGCAGCAGGAGCCATGCTGTATGTGGTGGTCGAAGAACTAATGCCGGAACTATCTCAAGGCAAGCATTCTAACCTTGGCACGGTGTTCTTTGCCATCGGGTTCAGCCTGATGATGGTTCTCGACGTTGCGCTGGGATAAAAGCACTAGTCGTGCTCACGCACTCTGGCAACAGCATCAAGCTCAAGGCCGTCACCATGGTCAAGTTCCCTGTCCTTAGAAATGGTGGGGATAACAGCCAACATTAAAACCGCCAGGAAAACCGCAACAGCAGCTAGCACAACCCACACAACGGGTTTTTGAACCAGAAATGCGCTAAGTCCCATCACTGAATAGGAGATGGCCAGGATCCTCATCTTCCTAGGCAGAGAAATACCACCGCTTTGCTTGAAGGGCTCAACGTATGCTCGGTAAATTGGAGTTTGAGCAATCCAGGAACTAAGGCGCTCCGAGCTACGTGAAAACAGAAACGCTGCAAGCAGCACAAGCGGCGTTGTGGGCAGAACCGGTACAAACATTCCAATAAAGCCAAGCGCAAGGCATACACTGCCTGCAATAATAAAAAGAATCTTCTTCGCAAAACGCATGGTAGTGTCCTTTCAGGGATTGGCATGCTCACAAAAGAATGCGCGCGGCCATTTTCTCATAGAGGTTCCAATCGCTCATGCAGCAAGCAGGACACATGGTCGGTATTTCCAAATTAACGGCTTAAACTTCGCTACCTACATAGGCAGAATCTCAAAGCCAAAGCTGCATGGATCGGACGCACCGACCAGTTTCACCCATCAACCCAACCGGGCCAATACCAATTACCGCAACATCATCACCGAACTGGATATCGGCGAGTTCAGCCCCGTGAAGCCCCGTCGGCACCATGTCACTCACCATAGTGGCAGCACCTAGGTCCATCCCCTCAGGAAGAAGAGCCAAATTGCCATCCGTGTCATTCACATGAAAGAGCTCGCCAAATACACCATCTCTGCGCTACATCATGTACGGCAATGCCGAGTTTTTTCATCGCCGCATCACGAAAGCAACCGCACCAGCACCAGAGCAATAGGGTCGATTCACGCATTTGTTTTCAAGCCAATCAACGCTGACGAGCAAGGATCTCCTTTTGGAAAATCGTTTCCAAAAGCTCAATCGCAACGACAACATGACCAGTTGGAATTGAGGCAAAATTCACCACGACGCAATGGGAGCTTTTCGCACTAGGATGAGCACAATAATCTGAAAGCATATCAAGGCTTATCCCCTACTCTGCGGCAAGGTGCTTAGCCTCTTCATCGCTGCGAATGCAACGATGAAGATACTGATATTTGGAAAGACCTCCCCTATTGTCAAGGTCGTACCGCACCGCCATAAAACTCCCCCCGATAATAATTAACTCGAAAGATTACGATGAAAATCCAAGTTAACTTAGGGTCAATCTTGCCTAAACATCAGGCGCTATTTCGCAGAACGCATGATTCCAGATGTCCTCTGTTCAGTTCTCTCGGTGAACGGCTTTCGTGCTTGAAGCACCGAAAAGGCGACCCATAGACACTTGCTCACAGCCGCAAATTATGATGGAAACATCTTTACGGATGTTTACTCCAATGGCCTCATGCAGACACTCATATCCACGGGCTTAGCCGTAAACGGCGCCGTGGTAGCCAAAACGTCAACGCCGCATGCAGCATAGGCGCCTGCATTTTGAGGATTGATGCCACCAGCGGCGATAATCGTGATTCGGGGATCGATATCGCGTATCCGACGAACCAACTCCGCCAATTCGGAAACTGGAACTTTATCAAGCTGGATTCCATCAACCCCGTGCCCGCCTGCGCTTGCCCTCGCAAGTGCTATGGCGCGTTTTGCATCCGCCTCTACAAACAGCTTCTTTTCCACACACCGTGTCTTAATGCGAGGCATTTCATCGACAAAACGGTTGAACCCACCAAAAAACGCAAGGTGCTGCTCGAATACCAACACGGTTTCCGACAGCCCAAGGCGGTGAGGAAACGCACCGCCCGCCATTACCGCACAAGTAAGAAGGTCCTTTGCGCCAGGCATGCTTTTACGCGTGGTCAGAACTTCGCATTCGGGGTTTACCGCATGAACCGCATCGACCATACTGCGTGTTTCCGTAGCAACAGCCGACAAATGATCGAACACGTTAAGGCACACTTTCCATGCAGCATGCAAATCCGCCGCTGCTCCCCGCACCGTAAAGAAGGTCTGACCCGCTGAGACCAATTGCCCGTCTTTGCTGGATGTCAGAACCTCACAATCGAGATTTCGCATAATGCGTCGAGCGATTTCGGTGCCGGCAAGCACACCTTGACGGTACCATTAGCGGAAACGAAGCAAACGATGGCGCAGGCGTTCTTTCTTCCGCGTATTTCTACGCCGCAGCATACGGCCTGTGCGCCGACACCCCGAACATAGGTGCTGCCGAAAAACCAGGCTTATTCCTTAAAACACCACCATAACCAATAACACAACGAACCAGGAGGAAGGCTACGGCGCCGGCGTGCTTGCAGTGATGATGAAATCACCTGCCGCAGCTGAAATTCGCGATTGCACGATAGCAAAGAACAGCGCCGCTATAGGCGGCGGCGTTGCATCGTATGGTAACTTCACCAGCTTGACCATCGACGGATGCACCATCACCGGCAACAAGGCGTCAAATTACGGCGGAGGCTTTGCGGCGGAGTCAAATTCCGGCGAAGGTGCGGGTACCACCATCACCAACACCAAACTGTGTAACAACAGCGCAGACAAGGCGGCATCCGATGTCTACCTGAACGGCTCTGTTGCAAAATTGTCAGCCGCAAAAGACATGGACGAGCTTTACCTGGGCAAACCCGATGACGTGACCAACAAAAAGATTGACGGTTGGTATCTTGATAGCGAAGACTCCCGCTTCGCAACGCAGGCAAAAGAGCAGCGCAATGAGTACGCCAACTACGCCAGCATCGGCTCCGATGGCAAGGTTTACCTGGTTGCCGCCGCAAAACCGTCTTTGGTGAAAATCACTTTCGCGAATGAAGACGGCACCACCATCTATAGCGAAGACTGGTACGAAATCGGCACGAACGCAGATCAAATTACGGTACCCACTCCTACGAAACCGTCCGATGACAAGTACGACTACGTGTTCGATTCATGGCACACCACGATCGAAAATGTCACGGGTGACGCCGTTTACAAGGCTCAATTCAAAAAAGTCTTCAAGAACTTCAGCGCAAAGTACACGTTCAGCAGCACTTCTTCCGACAAACAGCTGCCAAGCGAGGTTTTAGCGGTACTTCCTAAAGACACAAAAAACTATGTGTATAACGATGCAGTAAACGCTATTACGCCATCCCAGACAACCGTAGATGTTGCCAACGGCACCTGGATTTTCATGGGATACGACAAGGAATCGACTAAAGCCGATATGACCACGGCAGATTCAGAAGGCAATGTAACCTTCACCGGCTCCTGGAAATTCGTTGAGAAGAGCGACACTCCGTCCGCGCCAGACAATAGCGATCAGAGCGGAGCAAATAGCACCGATAAGTCGCAGGTCAACTCTAACGACAAATCAGGAACTGCGCAGGAGGCAGATTCGCCTTCCCCCAACACGGCAGACGGCACAAGTGTAGGTTTTTGTTACAGCCTTCTTATAGCCGCCATTGTGGCGCTGGGAAGTGCCGTGTATGCAAATAGCAGGATAAGGCGTAGACGAAACTATTAATTGTGATCCGCATCCACAGAGTTGCAGAAGGTCCAAATCGATTTCGGAGCAAATGCATTACCCAATCAGGGAAAAAGTTCCCAACTGGATATAAATAACAGATATGAAATATGCGCCGTGCTAACTACGACGTATTCCAACCGAATTCAAAAGAGCTCTGCATGGATCCCAATAAGCGTCCTGCATCATTCGCTGCATCAACACCGTTGATGTTATGACCGCCGAGGTTCCCGAGCTTGACTGGGCGCTGTTGAAGCGCATCACTGCACGCGTTACCGCCGAAGTTCCTGGCATCTGCCGCGTCTGCTACGACCTGACGCCTAAGCCCGTTGGCACTGTAGAGTGGGAGTAGCGGGAACTGGCTTCCGAACTCGCATTTTGGTGCCGCCGAGTACCGCCTGATACTGTTTCGGCATCGTCGCAGAGCAAAGCAACCAGCGAAATAACAGGAATACATAGAAGCGAAAATCGGTTTCCGCAGGTTCGGTAACCTCGAATACCACCGAATAGCGCCGCGTATCTTGCCGTATTTGGGCATTTTGAGCAATTGCCTGAATGATTAATTATTCAGGCAATTTTGCTTTGAGACACGGGGCACTGCAGGACTTTTGAGCCGCAAGTCCTCGTAGCAGAACGACCCTGTCCCGCCTTATATGCCGTGCTGCGAACAACGAGCTTCGCAACAGTATTATCGAGCCCCAGGCCCCGCGTAGGCGCCAAATTAAGTCGGCACCATCGGGTTGCAGCGAAGCAGCGGCAATCCCCACATGGGCACTTGACGGTGACGTAACGTCGCGCGCGATAATAGGTTGCTAAACTACTTTGCGATTCCGCGTGCGAGAGGAGCACGGCATGCCTGCATACAAAGATGATCTGATGACAGTTGGCGAACTCGCCCGTCGCGTGGGCGTGACCGTGCGCACCATCCAGTACTACGACCAAAAGGGCCTGCTGCACCCCAGCTCCAAAAGCGAGCAAAACCAGCGCCTCTATTCGACTGACGACGAGGAGCGCCTCTATCGCATCCTCACCCTCAAGTTCCTCGGCTTCTCGCTCACGCAGATCAAGGAAGCAGAGGGCATCGACGACTGCCAGAAGCTCTCCGGCGCGCTTGACCATCGCATGTGCGAGCTGGAACGCGAGAGCATGGAGATCCTGCGTAACATCAACACCATCAGCAACCTCAAAGAGCACCTGGCTGCAAGCGAGAGCGTGCGGTGGAGCGACTTCGCCCAAGCCATCAGCGATATGCAGAACCGTGAGGACGTGCTGTGGATGGCAATCAACGGGGAAGGCTGCGACGAGAGCAGCGTCCCAGAGCTCACCCACGAGGTGATCGACCGCTGGCACGAGCTCATGGGCGATACCATCGAGGCCATGCACGACGGCGTGCAGCCCCGAGACGAGCGCGGCCGCGAGCTGGCAGCGCGCTTCGAGCGCCTCGGCGGCATGCCCAGCGCCCTGACCGGCCTCAAGCGCCTTGCCAACCAACGCACACAAGGCCCCAAGAAGTACGGTCGAGACTTCTACGCGGGCATCCAACGCAGAACGCTCAGCTTCCTCAAAGACGCGCTCGAAGCGCTGCACGAGCAGGCCTGACGCACGACCCACTCATACTTGCAGAAGTACAAGTTATTTCTGTCAATGAAAAACCAGGCCCCAAACAGGGTGCCCGACCAGATCACAGCCTTGATCGGCATGCCGCGCCGCTCGCCAACTTTTTCTCGTGCAGCACTTGACCATGACGTAGCGTCGCCCGTTAACATCCTCACTCGGTTTCGAGAGAGGAAAGACGATGATCGTTTCATGGATGACGACCAACAAGTGCAACCTCAAGTGCGAGCACTGCTATCAGGACGCAGCGGACTGCGACAGCCGCGAGCTAACAACGGTCGAGGGCAAGGCAATGATCGAGCAGATCGCGCGCGCCGGCTTCAAAATCATGATTTTCAGCGGCGGTGAGCCGCTCATGCGCGATGACATCTTCGAGCTCGTGGCGCACGCCGCGGCCCAGGGTCTGCGCCCTGTGTTCGGCAGCAACGGCACGCTGATCACCGACGAGGTCGCACGCAAACTCAAGGAGGCCGGTGCGTGCTCCATGGGCATCAGCATCGACAGCCTCGACGCGGCAAAGCACGACGCCTTCCGCGGCGTTGAGGGTGCCCACGCAGACACCCTCGCGGGCATCGAGGCATGCAAGCGCGCGGGCCTCGACTTCCAGATCCACACCACCGTGGTCAACTGGAACCGCGACGAGATCTGCGACATCACGGACTTTGCGCAAAGCATCGGCGCGGTCAACCACTCGATCTTCTTTCTCATCCCCGTGGGACGCGGCAAGTACATCGAGGAGACGAGCCTCAAGGTACTCGAGAACGAAGCGCTGCTCCAAGACATCATGCGCAAGGCCGCAGACGTCGACATCGACGTCAAACCCACCTGCGCGCCGCAGTTCACGCGCGTTGCCGACCAGCTCGGCATCCCAACCCGCTACACACGCGGCTGCCTGGCCGGCCTCACCTACTGCGTTATCGGCAGCGAGGGCATCGTGCGCCCATGCGCGTACATGACCGAGGACGCCGGCGATGTGCGGCAACAACCCTTCGATGAGATCTGGGCAACGAGCCCCGTGTTCGAGCGTCTGCGCACGCAGGCTTACGGCGGCAACTGCGGCGAGTGCGAGCACAAGAAGCATTGCGGCGGCTGCAGGGCGCGCGCGGCGTACTACCACGACGGCGACTACATGGCACAAGACGACTACTGCGCCTACGGGCAGAAGCTCGGCTGCATGGACGCCTAAGCTCTGACGACAAGAGCCCGCTGCTCGACAGCGACACGAGACCGGCGAGCAATCAACCAACGAAAACCAGCGGCGCCACGATCGGCAGCCGCACCAACGAAACAAGGAGAATCGCATGAAGAGAATCGCAACAAAGACCTGCGCATGCATGTGTGCACTGGTCCTGGCGACAAGCGGGAGCGCGATGGTCGGATGCTCTGGCAACAGCTCCGGCAACGACGGCGCGCAGCAGGGCGCAACAAGCCAGGAAGCCGGCTACACCTTCACGGACGATCTGGGCAACCAGGTAACCGTGAGCTCCCACGAGCGCGTCGTCGCGGGCATGGGCAGCTTTGCGAACATCTGGGAGCTTGCCGGCGGCACGCTCGTCGGCGCGTCCAGCGATGCGTTTTCCGATTACCACATTGAATCCAAGGCGGAAAAGGTCGGCGATTTCTCTTCTCTCAACGCGGAGTCCATCATCGCCCTCGACCCTGACTTCGTCATCCTGACTGGTGCAAACTCCGGCCGCGGCGGCGGTGTCGCACAGACCGACCTCAAGGACACCCTGCAGGCGGCAGGCATCGCCGTGGCGTACTTCAACGTGACCACCTTTGACGACTACCTGCGCATGCTCAAGACCTGCTGCGATATCACCGGCGACACCAAGGCATACGAAGAAAACGGCACTAACGTCGCCGAGAACATTGCCGCCATCAAGAAGAAGGCCGAGGGCAAGAGCGCCGGCAGCGTCGCGGTGCTGACCACGTACTCTGGCGGCACGCGCGTCCAGGCTTCCTCGACCCAAACCGGCACCATGCTCGCCGAGCTGGGCGCGAGCAACATCACCGACGCCGACAAGAGCCTGCTGTCCGACTACAGCCTGGAGTCCCTGGTCAAGGCCGACCCCAATTTCATCTTCCTGCTGCCGATGGGCGACTCCGACGAGGCAGCGCAAAAGGCCCTCAAGGACCAGACCACGGCTAACCCAGCCTGGAAGGAGCTCACCGCCGTCAAGAAGGGTCACATCATCACGCTCGACCCCAAGCTGTTCCTCTACAAACCCAACAACAACTGGGATGACGCGTACGAGGAATTGTACAAGGCCCTCTACGAGGACCAACACGAGCAGAAGTAGCACCTGACTTGAAGGAGATACAGACAACAAGCCTACACGAGGAGCGCAGGCATACTTTGCAGGCAAACAGACAATTCGTGGTGGCTATGGTTTCCGCAGCGGTGCTGCTGGGATGCACCGCGGTGCTCGGCATCGTTATCGGCTCGACCTCCGTCGGCATAGATGACGTGCTCGCGCTCGCCTTTGGCGCGGATACCGAGCAGACAGCGGCAAACGTCATCTGGAACATCCGCCTGCCGCGCGTGCTCGCCGCGCTTCTTGCCGGCGCCGCGCTTGCGCAGGCAGGTGCGCTCATCCAAGCTGCGCTCGACAACCCCCTCGCCAGCCCGAACATAATCGGCGTGAACGCTGGCTCGGGTTTCTTCGTGTTGCTGGCGGCGTGCACGTTCCCCAGCGCCTTTGGGCTCGCTCCCGTAGCGGCCTTCCTCGGCGCGCTATGTGTGGCGGGGCTCATCTTTGCTGTGGCGGGCCTTGGGGGCTCGTCACGCCTCACCGTCGTGCTCGCCGGCATGGCGTTCACGTCAATCTTCACTGCGGGCATGAACACGATCCTCATCGTGAATCCGGACGCCTACGTGGGAGCCTCCGGATTCTTAATCGGCGGCCTGTCCGGCGTCAAACTGGACGAGCTCATCGTCCCCAGCTGCGCGATCTGCGCGGTGCTGGTGCTCGGCCTGTTGCAGGGCATGCAGCTCAACCTGCTCTCGCTGGGCGAGCATCAGGCACACTCCCTGGGCCTCAACGTCCGACGCACGCGCCTTGTCGCGCTGGTGTCTGCCGCCGCGCTCGCGGGTTGCGCAGTGAGCTTTGCAGGTCTCATCGGATTCGTGGGGCTCATCGTCCCGCACGCGGTCCGCACGCTGGTGGGCCACGACAACCGCCGCGTCCTTGCGATGGCGCCGCTGCTGGGCGGGCTGCTGGTGTGCCTGTGCGATCTGCTCGCACGCACGTTGTTCTCCCCATATGAGATTCCCGTCGGCATTGTCTTGTCGCTACTAGGCGGGCCATTCTTCGTCTACCTTATCTTGCGCTGCGGGAAGGGAGGCCTCAATGGCTAGCGTGCAGCTGAGCGACGTGTCCTTTGGCTACGGCGAGCATGCCTTGTTCAGCGAGCTGACCCTCGAGCTCGCTGAAGGCAAGGTAACGAGCATCATCGGCCCCAACGGCTGCGGCAAGTCATCGCTGCTTAAGCTTGCAAGCGGCATCTGCAAGCCCTGGAAAGGCAGCATCAGCGTGATGGGGCGCGATGTCAGCGCGCTCTCCTCCAAAGAGCGCGCGCGTCTGTTAAGTTTGCTGACGCAGGAGCACGCCGCACCGCCCATGAGCGTGAGGCGATTGGTAGCCTGTGGTAGGTACCCGCATCACGGGATACTCGCAACGATGGATGCTGCCGATTACGAAGCAGTGGAGCGGGCGCTTGAGGAGTGCAGGCTGGCAGACCTTGCCGAGCGCCCGGTAGCCGAGCTTTCCGGCGGCCAGCGGCAACGCGCCTTCATCGCCATGGTCCTAGCGCAAGACACGCCCGTTGTGCTCTTCGACGAGCCGACCTCGTTTCTCGACGTATCCGCGTGCTACGAGGTAATGGAGCTGATGCGCTCGCTCAAAGAGGAGCATGGCAAAACCGTCGTCGCGGTGATCCATGACATCGATTTGGCGCTCAGGTACTCCGACGAGGTATGCGTCATGCGAGATGGCAAGCTACTAGCCCGAGGAGTGCCGCAAGAGGCCGAAGTGCTAGCGGCAGTCGAAGACGCCTTCGACGTACGCATTGAGCTGCTTCACGGCGAGCTGGGAAGCTTGTACGCGCTGTGGCGGCGCCAGCAGGGGCAGCCCCATTTAACGTGAACACCTGAAACTATGTATCGGCAATAGAAAAATTGCCGTTTTCCTGGATCTATCCGAATAATATCGCAATTATACACATAGGTTCAGCCTGGCCTGTACCGCGCAATGGACAGCATCTTGGGTCTTTATCAAATCTCGAAAATGATCGATAGGCTTAAGCATTTTCGGGGCATCGGAACGATTAGGCTAACTAGCGAGCTCATTAGCCAGAGCGGCAATCTGGGCACGCGCAGCATCATCTACTGAACCACGCACGGTAACAACCGTTTCCGCAAACTCGATACCGGTAAGCTGCTCCATCTGCGCACGCATGGCCTTGGCGGCTACTGGAGCCCAGGTGCCAGATTCGATGAAGGCCACCTTGCGGTTTTGATACGCGTGCTCGGCAAGCGTATGGATAAACGTGGTCATAAACGGGAAGATATCACCCGCATACGTGATGCTTGCAAGCACCAGACGATCGTAGCGAAATGCATCCTCCACTGCTTCGGCCATATCATCACGCGCCAGATCAAAGAGCGAAACGGTTTGCCCTTTTTCCTCAAGGGCACGTGCCAGCTCTTCTGCAGCCTGCTTGGTATGGCCGTATACGCTGGTATAGGCAATGGTTACGCCGCTGTTTTCGGGCTCGTAATGCGACCAGGTGGTGTACGTTTCCACGTAGTACGCCAGGTTTCCAGAGAGCACAGGGCCATGAAGCGGACAGATGCATTCGACATCAAACGCAGCAACCTTCTGCAGAACAGCCTGTACGTTCTTGCCGAACTTGCCCACGATTCCAAAATAATAGCGGCGTGCTTCGCAAGCCCAGCCTTCAGGATCTTCGATATCGTTTGCTCCAAACTTGCCAAAGGCATCTGCGGAAAACAGCACTTTGTCTTGCGAATCGTAGGAAAACATGACTTCGGGCCAATGCACGTTGGCAGCGCCGATAAAACGAAGCGTGCGACCGCCAAGATCAAGCTCAAAGCCTTCCTTGCACACAATCTGACGATCGGAGAAATCGGTGCCGAAATAAGCAGCCATCATCTTGAAGGCCATCTTCGAAGCAACAACCTGCGCGTCAGGATAGCGGTCCATGAACGCAACGATGCCAGCCGAATGGTCGGGCTCCATATGATGCACCACAAGGTAATCAGGCGTGCGCCCATCAAGAGCGGTTTCAACGTTACCCAGCCATTCGTCAACGAAACGAGCATCAACCGTGTCAGTTACCGCCACCTTTTCGCCGATAACAACGTAGCTGTTGTACGCCATGCCGTTTTCGCGAACATCGTACTGCCCTTCAAACAAATCGATATCGTGATCGTTTACGCCTACATACTTGATAGTTTCGGTTACCTGCATGGATATCTCCGATCCCCGATGATTGTGATCGCTCTGCTTATAGCAAACGACTTAGCTGCGATGCTTGCCCTGCCAATGAAGTCATTTTAAAACGCTGAATGCGTTAACTTTAAAATGTTAATAACACGATACGCGAATAGGGCATACTACCCTATTCGCTAAAGGGGAACGCGTCATTTCGACCAGTCGAAGCACCAAAACCCCAAAAGAAAAGGAATCTGATTAAGCCGTTCCCTGAACCGAAAAGCTGTATTTGTTTTTCATTGCAAGTTGCTGTTGCTGCAAAATGCAAAACCAGCAAGATTAGGCTTCACGTTCGATTTCGGTGACACATTCGTTTTTAATGGCGCCCACCAAGGCTTGCAGCGCATCAACTACGCGTGGACGAATATCGCCGCCAATAAGGATGTACATAATGTCGTCACCTACCGCAAGTTCACCATTTGCAAGCCAAACGCGCACATAGCCGATGCCAGGCATAGCGAGGGTGTTTTCGATAGCAGCCTGAACCTTAGCGGCATCGTAGCTGAACAGCATGCCACCCACCTTTCGGCCAGGAGCCACCCCATCGGTTTCAACACCGCGCGCTTCCGCTTTCGGCGTAGCACGCACTACGCCGTTATGCGTTAAGTACATACCACATTCCACGGCGGCAGGGTCGGCCTTCGCCTGATGCAGCCAAGCATCAACAGAGGGAGCCGTTTTACTAGTATCGAGCATTGGTTTCTCCTTAAGCTTTCACAAAGCAATATGCCGCCAAAAGCCTTAATCCAAGTTTTTCGCCTTAGCTTTCTTCGACTTCTTCATACCAGGCTTAAACACCGAAAGGGCAAATAGCGCAACAACGCACACGAGCATTGCGCCCACCGTTGCCGTTGGAAACGGCAGCAATTCAAAGCCAACAATAACAACAATGCTCAGAACCCACTTCACCACCAGCCAACTATGCTTGGCGAAGCCCCATGAAGTCAGAACGCCATATAGCACTGCCGTTGCCATAAGAAACGGAATACATGGCACGATGAATTGCGAACGAAACGCATCAATGGCCACAGGCGCGTCAAGGCTTGCCAATCCTAGCGCCGCGCCGTCGCTGAGGGTCAGAACAAATAGGACAGCAAACCCACCGAGCCAGACAGATGCAGCAAAAAGATGAACAAGATCAATGGTTCGTTTTACCGTTCGACTTGCTTTAGGAAGCTCCATGATCACCGATCGTCCCCCACCTACTCGTTTGAGCTCAGTAGCCCCTGTTCAGCGTCACAGCCATCCATAAAAGGATGCTACGCTCTTTCGCGTGACAAGGTTTCGATTATTCTAGCATCCACCAATCATGAAACCAGGATGCTTGCACGGAAGGCGTTTTTCGTGCGCAAAGCCTTACTATTTTTCCGAAACCCTGTTTGAAGCCCCAGGTCAAAGAACAACACTGAAACAGCTAGATTTCCCCGATGCGTTTCCTAAAAACCGATGATGAGGCCGCCACGTTCGGCATAGTAACTGCAAAGGCCCCTGGTAGGAATAATCTCAATCTCGGAATTACCCCACAGCCACAAGATGTTTTCCTTCAATGTTTGTGCGACGGCGAGATTATCGCAATGGCTAATGGCAACTCGCCCACCGGCAAATCCCCGTTCCTTCATGCGGTCAATAAGTTCGCGAACGGTCTTTTTCGTTCCTCGGGCTTTGCCCTCGACGACAATCGTGCCCTCTTCGCTTGCAGTGCCAATTCCCCACATGCCTAATGCCCTTGCAAGGAAACCGGTCATTTTGCCCATGCGGCCATTTTTAATAAGGTTGTCGAAGGAGGAAAGCGCAAAAGAATCTTGGTTCTTTCAAGGAAGGTATTGGCGCGGGCAACCGCCTCGTCAAAATCAACGCCCTCTCGAGCGAGCCTTTCAAGTTCATGCACGCAAAGAACAAGCGACCCACTCGCTATCTGCACCATAGGATCTCGCCAACACTGAAATCAGCAAAACCGCCTCTTAAGCTAAGGCAAATACCGCGCTGGGGCGCTGGAATTCCTACAAAGGGTACTTAGGCTTACATTCCCTAATGAGTCGCACGATGCAAGATGCATTCCGCTGCGATGCTAACAGCGATTTCCTCAGGCGTTTCCGCCTTAATATCCAAGCCAATGGGCATATGGACCGTGTCCAGTAGCTCCTCGGACACACCTGCATCCAGCAAACGCTGACGCGCTACGGCAATCTTTCGGCGCGAACCCATGAAGCCTACGTATGCCAAAGGCTGGCGAAGCGCCTGCTCCAGGATGGCGTAATCGTACGCATGGCTATACGTCATAATGAAAACGTAATCGCGCTCATCGAATGACAAAGACGAAGCAATATCTTCGTAATCACCCAAGATAATCCGCTCTGCGTCAGGGAAATCTTCGGATTGGGCAAACTCAGGGCGACACTCAAAAAGAGTGCAAGCGAAGCCCACCTGTGCAAGGGCCGCAATGGTGGCATGACCCACATGGCCTCCCCCAAACACAATGGCGCGCACGGGAATTGAAACGGGCGTTGCAAAAAACCCATCGATAACACGCTTCTGCTTCAAGCCGACAAGCTTCTTGCCCGACAAGCTGCACTCCCCCGCCACAAGTTCGCCCCGCTCATCAAACAGAGCAACGGTACCCTTAAATGGCGAGCCACCCTCACGGCACTCCAATGCAAGATACGCAGGGGTGCGCTGCTCGAAACACTTCAGCAACCGGCTTGCCACCTGGGTCCAAGCGTCATCTTCCGCACATATAGGAACATACAAAAGAACAGCATCGCCACCGCAAACCATACCTATGCTGTTTTCAGCTTGGGGTCTAAGAGCAAGATCTTCCACGCGACAAACGTCCTTGCCAACCATGGTGCGCGCTTCGGCAATGGCATGGCCTTCAATAGCGCCACCGCCAATAGTGCCGCAAACAAGCCCCGCTTTAGAAACAAGCATCTGAGACCCCGCATTACGCGGCGTGGAACCCCTGCTCCCTACCACGGTGACCAATACAACGTCATGCCCTGCACCCAAAGCCTCTACAACATGTTCTGCGATATCGCGCATGATTCACCTTGCCATTATTGTCGATTGCCGAGTATGCCACTTAAACACAAAATAGCTTCCAATACGCCACCTGCTACCGACAAACCTTTGTCGGAAACCAGCCGGCAATAGCAAGCGTCACCGCGGGGATCCACATCACCGCACTTCAAGCCTTTAGAAACACGCACGCCATCGGCTATCAAACCTCGAAGCACACCCGTAAGCATAGCCACTACAGGAGTATCTCCCACATAAGCAACGACTTGCCCCTCTTCGACATGATCACCAATCGCGCAAACACCGCGAAACAAGCCATCCGCCGGAGCGCGCAGAACACGTTCGCCCGCAAAGCCGCCCACAAGACCAGGCACAGCGGTATTCGGAAGCGCTGAACCTTCGTAATACGTTCGCCCGAGAGTGTGACCGCGCATGGTTTCCACTACCGCATGGCAGTCTTTCCCTGCAGTGAAGCCAGGGCCCACGCCCACTACAACGGAAGCCATGTCCATGGAAGTGCCTAAATTACGTTTTGCCAAAATGGCATCAACAACCACATCAGGCTTAAGCTCAATGCAGCGGCAATCGGGATCGACCAAAACAGGGATGGCATTTTTTCGTTCGAGAACTTCCTTCGCCTGGACGACATCCCGGACGCATATTGCCAAAACACCCTCCACCTGCATTTGCCCTAAACGCACCGCTTCACTAAAAGCGACGGTACGACGTACGGTAAGCGGCTGCTCAATTTCCGTCATAACAACCGAAATGCCGCACTTCCACAGCCGAAGGGCGATAGCGGTAGCGATATCACCAGCTCCACGGATTATCGCAAGCACCGGAACTCACCGTTCTTAAGACTTCCTGCAACTACAGGCGTTTTACACCGCAAGGCAATACGCTCGGCCAACTGCCATTGGGCGGGATCCTCCACCTTGTTGATAAGCAGTATGTCATGAAGGCTCTCGGCATTCAAAACCGCAGCAACCGCTTCAGGCGTTACCTGGCATTCTGCCGAAATTTCAGCTAGTTCCGCATAGCGGTCAGGGCGATGGCATATTTCCGAAACAGGCGAACCCACACCATCAATGCCAGCTACACATACCACTGAGCTTGCGCACTCGGGAATAACCGGCTCATATTCAGCGTGCGCCTTCAAGGGAAGCATTTTCGCGCCATCGGCTTCCACCAGCACATAGCCGGCCAAGCTTAGCAGCTCGGGAAAAGCCAAGGAAGATTGAGTCATCTTTCCTGTTTCCTCTTGGATTGATCCAACACATACCACAGGGCTGTCTGAAAGAGCCTCTTGTACTTCACCGAGAGAAGGATCGATCAAAGCCGGACACCACTCCGGCGTCATCATCTTTGTGCTGGTAGCAACGATTACACGGGCTTGCGCAGACAGCTCATTAGCAAGCACGCGCAAAAGCGTTGTTTTACCACCGCCACCGATTATGGCTGTAAGGCCAGGTTGGATATGCAAATAGTCGCAAAGGATGGTTATTCCTCCGGTTTCGCAAGCAGGATATGTTCCGGCAAAATCGGTAACTCGCGATGCCAAACGCCTGTTGCTCGATAAATCGCTTGAGTGATCGCAGGTGCGGGGGTATTGATGACGATTTCGCCGATGGATTTCGCGCCGAACGGCCCGGTAGGCTCATACGAATTCTCAAATTCCACGTTGATGTGCCCCGTATCCAAACGGGTAGGCAAACGATACGTGAACAAACTCGATTCGCGAATTCTACCTGTTGCGGTCCGGGTTACGTCTTCCATAAGCGTATGGCCGATACCCTGGACGATGCCACCTTCAACCTGGACACGCGCCAAGGCAGGGTTGATGGGAATACCGCAATCAACCACAGCGGCATAGTTAAGCACTTCTACCACGCCGGTTTCGCGATCCAGCTCGATTTCTGCCATGCCCACCATAAACGGCGGCGGGGAAACAGGCGAAGAGTGCATAGCGGTAGCCTCGGGAGCCTCGCGGTTGCTGCACTGGCTCTTAACAGCAATCTCTTGCAAGGAAACCTTCTTGCCTGTGCCTTCCTGCAATACACACCCGCCTTCAAACCGCAGCTCCTCGGGCTCGCATTCGAGAATGTCGGCGGCAATCGTGCACAGCTTTTCCTTTAGCTGAGTGCATGCCTTTTCAACAGCCATACCCGTAACGTAGGTGGTAGAAGAAGCATACGAACCGGAATCGTACGGGGAAGCATCGGTATCGGCACCGAATACGGAAACACTTTCAACGGAGCACTCCATATGCTCAGCGACCATCTGGGCAAGAATGGTGTCACAGCCCGTGCCCATATCGGCGGCACCAATAAGCATCATGAACGAACCGTCATCGTTCAGCTTGACGGTAACAGAACCAACATCGATGCCGGAAATGCCAGAACCCTGCATGGACATGCCTACGCCAGCAGCGCGCACTTTGCCATTACCCATTTCACGTACTGGGTACTTTGCTTTCCAATCAAACAGTTCAGCGCAACGCTCCATGCAGCGATCGAGCGCGCAAGAATTGGTAACCTCGCCATAATAAGCAGGCATGGCCATACCCTCACGCACCATGTTCTGCTCGCGAATGGCGATAGGGTCTATGCCCAGCTTTTCAGCAAGTTCGTTCACCGTGGTTTCAACAGCGAACTGACCCTGCGTCGCGCCAAAGCCACGATATGCACCAGAAGGCTGCATATTCGTGTACACCACATCAGCGGTGAACTTGAAGGCTTCGAGCGACCCCGTATACAGCGGAATGGATTTGTGACCGGTTAAGCCAACCGTGGCCCAGCCATGTTCGCCATACGCACCTGAATTAGAAAGCGTGTTAACAGCCAGAGCGCGAATGCGCCCATCGTTGTTGGCGCCCAAACGCACAGAGATTTCCATTTCGTGGCGCGGAGAGCCACAGGTCTGCGCTTCCTTGCGCGAAAAAATACACATTGCAGGGCGTCCGGTTTTCATGGTGACAAACGCAGGATACACCTCACAAACCGCAGTCTGCTTTGCCCCAAAGCCGCCACCGATACGCGGCTTTTCTACGCGAATGCGGCTTTTCGGAATGCCCAATGCGTTGGACAGAATGCGACGCACATGAAATACGATCTGCGTAGAGGAAATAACATGCAAACGGCCATAGCGATCAAGCTGAGTAAAAGTACGGAACGTTTCCATCATGGCCTGGTTGTAGGCTTTCGTATGGTAGGTACGCTCCAGCACAATATCGCAATCTGCAAGCACCGCCTCCACGTCGCCATCGGCATCGGCGGTGCCACCTACCAAGTTGCGAGCGTTGTCTCCACCCAGGTCGCACAGCATATGCCAGTTGTCTTCGGGGTGCACCAGCACAGGGTTGTCTTTGGCGGCGCGGAAATCCAACACCGGTTCCAGCACGTTATACGTAACCTTAATGCGCCCAAGGGCCTTTTCGGCAGCTTCTTCAGTTTCGGCGGCAACGATAGCAACCACGTCACCCACAAACCGCACATGACGGTCGATAATTAGGCGGTCGTACGGGCTGGTTTCAGGGTACGTTTGACCCGCGTTTGAAAAACGCTCGTTAGGCACATCTTCCCACGTGTACACATCCACAACACCAGGAAGCTTCTTGGCCTTTGAGACATCGATGGTTTCAACAATGGCATTGGCGTGAGGGCTTCGAAGCAATTTCACCACCAACGCATCGGGGGCAATATCGTCGGTGTAAACAGGCTTGCCCAGCAACAACTGCAGCGAGTCCTTTTTTCGAACGGACTTGCCCACAGATTGGTATTCGGGTCTATTCACGTTCAGCCTCCTGCGATTTCCTGCTGTTCAAGAAGTTGCGAATACCGCGTTGCTGGCCCACGTAACCCGAGCAACGACACAGATTTCCGCTAAGGTATGACAGGATTTCCTCATCCGTGGGATCGGGGTTTTCGCGAAGCAAAGCAATGGTGTTCATCACAAAGCCAGGGTTGCAAAAGCCACACTGCTCGGCGCCTTGGTCGGCAATGTAACCCACAAACTCAGAAGCCTCTTCCTGCAATCCCTCCAAGGTATACACACTATGGCCATTCGCACGAGCGGCCAGCATTGAGCAAGACAAAACAGGCTGGTCGTCAAGCAGCACTGTGCACAAACCGCAGCTCGACGTTTCGCACCCACGCTTAACGCTGAAACAGTTATGAGCGCGGACGAAATCAATCAAAAGCATATCGGCTGGGATATCGTCGGAAACCATCTTTCCATTCAGTTTGATTTTGATTTCCATTACAGCACCTCCCCCAAAGCCATAAGGGCACGGCGCGTAAGAACTGGAACCAACGCCTTCCGATACTCAGCGCTGCCCCACATGTTTCCCGACACAGGAACGGTGTTCGCAGCATACTCAGCAAAAGAGACAGCGCTTTCTTCCGTGATACCGTTGGCCAAGATGCCCTGATCGTCGCGAAGAATCATGGCGCACGCAGGACGCGACCCCACTACCACGCGATATTCATCGCCCAACTTTGATGCAGCGCAGTTCAGCGAAGTCAAATCAGTGCGCTGTTTACGTACCGCCTGATAGGCAAATGCGCCAGGCTGCTTTTTCACAATGAGACGCACCAGAAGATCCTTGTCGTACTTCATACCCACGAATTCTTCCAAGGGGACTATGCCGCCCTCGAAAAGCTCAACATAGCTGTCCATGGCCATAAACACAGTAACAATGTCAGAAAAACCCATGCGGCGCCATAAGCTTCCACCCAATGTGGCGCCATTGCGGAACTGCACGCCCACAATATCCTTGAACGCAGCTTCAACCGCACCGCAAGAATAAGCGGCTAGACCAGGGTGCTTTTCCATTTGCCGCAAAGTAACCATAGCGCCAATGCGGAACTCGTTTTCGGTTTCCTCTATTTCGTCCAAGCCCAAATCGCACAAGTCGATAGCAGTACCAAAGGAATGCTTGCCCATTTTCAACCACATCATGCCAGCAACGATGCGATGGCGCTTTTTCTGGTTCAATTCCCAGGCCTCTTCCAGGCTCTGTGGACGTACGTATTTCTGAAAGGTGATGATGATACTCACCCCATCACTAGAACTTTACATAGATATTCTTATTATACTTTGGACCGATAGCTATCCGCTTAGAGGGCAAATCCAACCACCGAATTCGCAAAGGGAACTATCGCTATGCCATACCTTGCCAAGCAAACAACAATGAAGCACGGATGCATCATCATGGCATCGGGTATGGGCACTCGATTTGGGGGCAATAAGCTCATGGCCAAGCTAAACGGCATACCGCTTATTCAATACGTAATTCAGGCAACTGAAAGCCGCTTCGAGCAACGTGTGGTGGTTACTCGCCATAACGATGTGACCAAGCTGTGCCACGAACTAGATGTTGCAGTGGCACTGCACAACAAGCCGCATCGGAATGATACGGTCCGTTTGGGCATGGACGCCATAGGCAAATGCGACACCGTTACCTTTTTCCAGGCAGACCAACCGCTTATCAGCCCAAGCTCTATTACCGCCCTTTTATGCGCCGCAGAAAACACCCCTGAATACATATGGCGCGCTAGTTTCGAAGGCGCGCCAGGCGCCCCCGTGCTATTCCCCTCCTGGACATTCGACGAACTGCGAACGCTCCCATCAGGCAAAGGCGGCGGCTATGTCGCCAAACAGCACAAAGAGTTAGTGAGATGCATCGAGGTTTCAAGCAGATGGGAACTCTTCGATGTTGATACGCCTGCAGATCTGATCCTTTTGCAGAAGCACCTAGGCCTCTAACGGGCGCAAAATTGAACCAGGACAATAACCCCGTCTTACTTAGTTGTGCTCGCTAATTGGACACGACCAAAGACAGGTCTCAACCGAGGGCCGCACACTCTAAGGAGCACCCACCTAACAACAAGCAGGCACGCGCTCAGAACGGCATCCACGAACACCCGCACAGAAACTTCTCCGCCAAACCAAACGTGCTATTCGCAAAAAAACGCCCAGATGGATGAATTATCCACCTGGGCGCAAAGTAAACCAGAACAGCTAATACCTAGTTGTCCGAATCTTTCTTAAGAAGAGCCGAATCCTTCGGGAGCACGATATTCAAAAGGATGGCCACCGCAGCTGCGGCAACAATGCCGGAACCACCAAAGATAAGGCTTACCATCTCGGGCGCACCAGCCAGAACGGCAGGATTAGCGCCAATGCCGTAGCCCAAGCCAAGAGCAACCGAAACGATGCTTAGATTACGAGAGGTGAGCGGATCACGCGTAATAAGCTGAATACCACTTACCACAATAGAGGCGAACATGATAACAGCAGCGCCGCCAAGAACTGACTGAGGCATGATCGAAATCACTGCCGCCAGCTTCGGGCACAAGCCACACAGAATCAAGAAAAGGGCGCCGCACGCCAGAGCTTTGCGATTAACCATCTTAGTCATGGCAACCAGGCCAACATTCTGACTGAAAGACGTATTGGGCAAAACACCGAACAAAGCGGCAAACGTTGAGCCGATGCCGTCGCAAACAACGCCACCGGAAAGCTCCTTGTCGGTTGCTTCGCGATCCATGCCACCCTGGGTTACACCCGAGATGTCGCCAACCGTTTCAACAGCCGTGACAATGAACATAACCAGCACAGGAGCAATAGCTCGCATATCAAACACAGGAGCAACGGGCATCAAAGCCGGAACGGCAAACCAGGACGCTTCAGCCACTTTATCCCAATTCAGAACCCAAGCTTTGGTGTACTCAACACCTTCGGCGGTAACACCCGTAGTTGGCAGAACCAAGCCCATAATGCCCGCAACGATATAACCCACGATAATGCCGGCCAAAATCGAAGAAGCGCTCACAAAACCCGTGGTGGCATGCTTAACCGCCAAGATGACGATCAAAACAACCAGCGCCAAACACAGGTTTTCAAGAGAACCAAAGTCAACCGCGCTGTTACCGCCGCCAAAAGCATTAACGCCAACACTAATAAGGCTCAAGCCAATGGAAAGCACAACGGTACCCGTGACGATAGACGGGAAGAATCTGCGAAGCGGCTTTAAAAAGAAACCCAGAACAGCTTCGAACAAACCACCGATGAGCGAAGCACCCATGATGGCGCCATACGCAACAAGACCGCCGCCCATAGATGCGGCAACGGAATTGAACACGCCGATGAAGCCGGACGACGTGCCCATAATAATAGGTACTCTGCCGCCTACAGGGCCGATGCCGAACAGCTGAACCAACGTTACCACGCCAGCAATCAGCATGGCGTTCTGCAGCAGCGCTAACTGAATTTCGGCGAATTCAGCAGTAGCCAGGCCGCAAACGCCCGTCACGATAAGCAGAGGTGTTAAGTTGCCCACAAACATGGCCAGCACATGCTGCAAGCCCAATGGAACCGCCTGCGTAAGTGGAATATCGCCCTCGAACGAGAAAACTCCCAACGACCTGCCATTACCAGTGGTTTCTTCCGAAGAACCTTCTGCGCGCCCTTCTTCCTTTGCGTGCAGCGGATTCTCCTGTTTTTCTTCGACCACTCACATCCCCCTTCCAAAAGGATAGTAATGGAAAAAAAATATCACCCAATTGTTACGTTTAAAAGCTTGATCGTAGAATTCCTACACCGCTGTTCAATCTTTACAACCATAGAGCAGAGCCATCATTTTGAAATGTTCGCCGATCTCACCTACCAAGACCAGCACTTGCACCCGTCAAACAAACGCATTCGTTGCACGCCTTGATGGTTTTAAATCTGCTCAACCGACCAGAACTACTTTTGAAGCAGCTATCGATTCCCGCCATCATTCCATCTAAATGAACTTCCCCGTAACGCTTTCAGAGCACTTTCGTACAGCCTCTTGTGTGCCGCAGACAACAATTCTGCCACCCTCTTCACCGCCGCCAGGACCCATGTCGATAATGCGATCAGCGGAACGAATGACATCAAGGTCATGCTCAATCACGACAACCGTTGCCCCCTTGGCAATCAACGCATCAAACACCTGCAGCAACGTTTCGACATCCCTAGGGTGAAGGCCAATAGTAGGCTCATCGAATACGAAGACCGAATCGGCCTGTTCCCTGCCCATTTCACTTGCCAGTTTTAGCCGCTGCGCTTCACCACCAGATAGCGAGGGAGTCTCTTCGCCAAGCGTAAGATATCCCAGCCCCAAATCTCGAAGAGTTTCAAGTTTCGGCCGTACGGAATTGAGGTTCTGGCAAAAGACTACCGCCTCGTTTACATCCATATTCATAAGCTCGGGCAAAGAACGCTCCTCGCCCTGCTTGTTTTTGTAACGAACTTGATTTGCCTGTTTTCGATATCTTGACCCACGACATTCCGGACAAGGAATATCAACATCTGGAAGAAATTGAACATCAAGCGATATGGTTCCAGTGCCATCGCAAACGGGACACCTGAGGCTTCCTGTGTTGTAGGAAAAATCGCCCGCTTTGAGACCGAGCTCCTTAGCATCTGCCGTTCTTGCATACGTCCTTCGCAATGCATCATGCACATTGGCATAGGTGGCAACGGTTGAACGCACGTTAGCACCGATGGGCGTTGCGTCGATCAGCTTCACATGACTGATGCCTTCCGCCTGGATGGAAGAAACATGGCTTGGCATGGGTTTACCGTAACAAAGCGCCTCCAGGCCAGGAATAAGGCTCTCCAGCACCATGGTGGTTTTGCCCGAACCAGAAACCCCCGTAATTACCGTTAACTGATGCTTGGGTATGCGCACCGAAAGCGGTTTTACGGTATGGATCGAACCAGTTTCCATGCGAATAAGGTCTTCTGAATCAGCGGCAGTCCGTTTTAAGCATTCATCAACCGCTGCCGCACCAGATAGGTAGGGTCCTATCACAGAATTCGGGTTGCCTTCGACACCCCTCACGGTGCCTTGGGCAATAACCGTTCCGCCTTCGGCGCCTGCACCCGGACCCATTTCGATAAGCCAGTCCGATTCCTTGAGAATCTGAGTGTCATGGTCTACGAGCAAAACGGAGTTTCCGTCCCGCACAAGATCGTGCATTACGCCGTTCAATCCGACAATATTCGCAGGATGTAATCCGATAGAGGGCTCGTCAAGAACATACAGCACGCCCGTCGTACGATTGCGCACTGCTCGTGCCAACTGCATGCGCTGACGTTCGCCTGTAGAAAGCGTGGACGAAGCCCTATCGAGCGTTAGGTATCCAAGACCTAACTCCATTAGCCGAGCAGCAACTTCCTCATACGACTCGCAGATACTCTGAGCCATAGCGCGCATTTCGTTCGGCAGGGCATCAGGCACGCGCTTGACCCACGCTATGGAATCCTTCAATGTCATTCGGCAGGCATCCGCTAACGATATGCCCATCAATCGTGGTGCTCGAGCTTCTTCGGAAAGCCTTGTACCGCGGCATTCTGGACATATCTCTTCTTTCAAAAACTTCTCAACGCGCTTCATGCCCTTGTCGTCCTTGACCTTATTGAGGGCGTTGAGCACTGTTGCAGTTGCGCTGTAATAAGTCATGTTCAGCTCGCCGGCCGAAGCGCTGTCTTTATTTTTCGGGACGTAAAAGATATGACGTTTTTCCATCGGGCCGTCATAAACGATTTCCTTCTCCCTATCGGAAAGCTCGCAAAAAGGAATATCGGTGCGTACGCCCATTTCCCGACAGACATCAGTCATCAGCGACCACATAAGGGAATTCCAAGGCGCAACAGCGCCTTCGTCTATGGTTTTGCTCTTATCGGGGATAAGCGTCGATCGATCGACGGTTCGAACCATTCCCGTTCCTCCACAATGCTTGCAAGCTCCCGCGGAATTGAAGGCAAGGTCCTCTGCTCCCGGCGCGAAAAAATGCTCGCCGCATTCCGGACACACCAGTTCACCATCCATTGCCGCAACATTAATACTGGGCTCTACATAGTGACCGTTGGGACAACGATGGCTGGAAAGGCGCGAGAACATCAGCCTCAAACTGTTCAACAGTTCCGTTCCTGTGCCGAAGGTGGAACGAATACCGGGAACTGAAGGCCTTTGATGCAAAGCCAACGCCGCCGGCACATAGAGAACCTCATCAACATCAGCTCGAGCTGCCTGCGTCATCCTTCTTCTGGTGTACGTGGAAAGCGATTCGAGATAGCGCCGTGAACCTTCAGCGTACAGAACCCCCAGCGCCAGCGAGCTCTTTCCCGATCCGGATACACCCGCAATGCCAACGATGCCGCCCAAAGGAATATCGACATCAACATTTTTCAGGTTATGAACCCGAGCTCCCCTAACTTTTATGCTGGTTGGCGTCTGTTCAGCATCCATTTGACTGTCCCCATCCATAGTCTTTCGCCTTTATCCGATATATCGCAGCGTTTTCGCCGTATGGCTCCTATTCAAGTTCGGCAGTGCGAATCCACTATTGCGCTCCTGCTCAAACGCAACATCGCTTATACCCGCTGAGTCGAAACACACAGGCCTGCACTACCTGAACTTTGTTTCCTCGCATAAGCTTACCAACTTCCCAACCAGGTGGACGATCAGCTTATCTATGCTGGAAACAAATAAGGCTGGCGACGTTTCCGTCAGCCAGCCCCACATTCCTTAGAGCAAGAGCATTAATTGCTGTGGCCGCCATGGCAACATGCACCATGTTCGTGGCCATGCCCCCGACATTCACCATGAACCTGTGCGTGACCCAGACATTTCCCATGCGCATGTTGGTGACCATGATGGCATTCCCCGTGGCTATGCCCATGATGATCGCAAGCTGGCATGGTGCTCTTTTCAAGAATACCAGCCAGCAGGCACGATACGGCATCGTCTGCCAATCCAGACAGTCCACCATACAGTTCGATGCCTTGAGCTGCAAGCGCACTTTGGGCGCCGCCACCAATACCGCCACACAGAAGAACATCGACATCATTTCCCTTAAGGAAGCTCGCCAAAGCCCCATGGCCAGAACCTTGAGTATCGACTACCTGCATTGCCACGACCCGGCCGTTGTCAATGTCATACAGTTTGAATGCCTGAGTCCTTCCAAAATGTTGAAATATTTCGCCATTTTCATACGCTACCGCAACCCGCATAAGAGCCTCCTTCTTCTTGGGATTGCTTGCACATTTAAAATCGGCGCTACCGCATGGAGGAAACGCAACGTTACCGCCTTCAATGCACAGCCGCTTACCGTTCACCAAACTGTCAGCAACTTTCGAACGAGCCCGTTCGTATATACCCGTTACCGTGGTTCGCGAAACACCCATATGAGCCGCCGCTTCTTCCTGGCTCATTTTCTCTAAATCGAGAAGTCGTATTACCTCAAGTTCGTCATAGGCAAGCTCCACGGTATCCCCTGTGGGAATACCATCAGGCACGAATCCAACGAATTCGGGCACGATGCCCACGAACCGAGTTCTTTCTTTTCGTCCTGCCATAGCACTTCCTTTTCTGACATATGTCACTATTTAGTCTAGATAGGCAGTCGTACCTGTCAATCCTATTTTCGACATATGTCAACTTTAATCCGCAAACGGCGGGTTGGGCAAATTTGTACCGAGTCATAAGAAATGCTGTAGTCGCGCCTTCGACGAAACAATCACGGGATTACAATGCTCGCTAAACATCATCTGCAGAAAGCAGGACACCATGACCCAATCACGCTATTCAATTCTATTCAGCAGCAACACCGGAAACACCAAGCTGCTTGCGGAAGCTATCCGCAAAGCATTGCCCGCAGCGTACTGCGACTATTTTGGCGATTGTGCGGCAAACGAACCCGAGTCGGACATGGTCTACGTAGGTTTCTGGACCAATAAAGGCATTGCCGACGACAACGCCTTAAGCCTCTTGAAAACGCTACGAAGCAAGAAAATATTCCTGTTCGGAACCGCAGGATTCGGAGGCAGCGAAGCCTATTTCAAGCGCATCCTGGATAAAACCAAGGAATCCCTCGATGCAAGCAATACCGTTGTCGGGGAATTCATGTGCCAAGGCAAGATGCCCCAATCCGTACGGGAGCGCTACGAGAAGATGAAAGAGCAGCCCGATCATATGCCCAACATCGATGCAATGATCGAAAATTTCGACAAAGCGCTAGCCCATCCCGACGATAACGATCTGAATGCGCTCAAGCAACTTGTGGCAAACAACGCGCAATAAGCAGCAAATTGACCAAACAAGCAAGATCATCAGCGGCGGCTAGAGGATTCCCTTAGCCGCCGTTTTATACGATTCGCCAATTAGGACGACCCCAATCTCGACCATCACGCGCTAGAGGTTCCAGCTGAACAGCAATCGTTAAATTAAAGCGTTATCCAAATGCATGATGCGCATCATGCCAAAAGACGTAGGATTTCCGCTCCCTTACCCAGTACCCATTACGATATCTATCCGTTGGGGCAATCCACTCATCGTGAAAACAAAAATTGAGGCGTTTTTGCAACTTTTTTGCGATTAGGGGCTCACTTCCATCTGTTCTCGGAGCTTGAACCCTGCGCGGCGTCTGAGCTGGAATCGAAGCTGGAATCAGTGTCCGTAGCAGCAGAATCGCCGCCATCGGCGGACGCATATTCCTGTGCCGCTTCAGTTGCCGCCTGCGCCTGACGCATATTGGTCAGGTTGTTGGTCAACGTCGTGGGTAAGCATAGGGTGAACGCCATGAAGACGGCAAAACCTTGTAGCCCATCGATTCTTTCAGTGTTCGCTTTGCGTGATGCGAGTTCATATGTTGTGGCCTTCCGCAAGCCAACTATGCATTGCATAGCCGGCCGATTCGCGCAGAGTAGAGGCTCTTCCGATAACGAGTGCTCTCTCTGCGTACGGTGATTCAATGATTCAATCATCTGCTTGAATCTCTGGGCTGCCCTACCGTCCCCTCCTAAAAACAAGGGATGACGCCGATCACGCTGCATGGCCGGCGATAGTATCCTGCTGCCCAGAAATACGCAAGTTTTGTCATTTTATAACTTTTACCGATCTTGAGGCATCTTTCCTTGCCCGTATCCAGACATGAGCAAATCAAAGTCCGTAAGACACCCGAACAGGTGATGCGAAGCACCTGAGGCAGACAGTAAGAAAGCGAGCTCTCACCTGCGCGAAAACACTCTATGCGCGTTTCCTTCATTGCCGCCTCACCGTATTCCATGGCTTCGCTGCAATACTTCGCCATAATCGAAGCTTTACTGCTCATCCCCTATCGCGAGAAAGCCCCTAAGGACATCATGTAAGGCAATCAGATGAAATATGGCTCCCACATCGCCACAGTTGGATAGGATGGGCGATACGCAACCCATTTCGTACATTCAATGCTTTTCTAAGCCCCTTGCCGAAAGGAATGCAATGGCTGAACCTACACCCCGTGATACCCTGCTCGATCATGCATACGAGATCGCGGACAAATACGGCCTTGCAGCCCTTTCAGTAAGGGGGCTTGCATCAGACTGCAACGTGAGCGTTGGAACCATCTACAATCATTTTGCTTCGAAGGGCGAGCTCACCACAGCTACCACAGCGCTCTATTTCAAGCGCGCGTTCTACACCGATTTCTGCCACCCCGCGAAAGGTGAACGTTACCTGGATTTCTGCAAGCGCATGTTCGACAGCATGGAAAAAACCATCCGTCATTTCAGGGAGCACTGGCTTAAAGACTCCGAGGCGCTGCCCACGGCAGAGAAGACCATCGCGCGATTCCGCGAAGAAAAACAGTTCGACCATATTTGCGAGGGTATGATTATCATCTTCAAAAACGACCCCTCTATCAGGCACGATCTTCCTAGCCATGTCACCGCAGAAGCCGTTTCCAAGTTCACACTGCGCAACATCATCGCCGAATTGCGAAGCGAACAACCCGATTGCTCCCTCCTGTTTACCATGCTCGAACGAACCCTCTACGAACAATAGGGTCAACGCGAAATGCTGCATCTGAACATTAGCCCGTAGATGTTCAGATGCCACGCCTTCAAGATTGTTCTTGTCAAAGCAAAGCAATCAACTGCAAAGCACAATCTTGAAAGGAGCAAAAGATCATGGGAATCCAAGGTACCCCCAACATGGGAATGGTGATCTTTGCCGCTATTATCATTTCGCTTGCACTCGTCTTCTACACCATCGGCGTATTTGCCGAGCGCCGTTCTGGCACTTTAAGGCCAAAGCATCTGGCTTTCTTCTGGACTGGCTTCGTGTTTGACACTGCGGGAACCACCATCATGTCTATGGTCGCAGGCGAAACCGGTGGTGCAGGTTCGCCCCTCCATGCAATCACGGGCGTACTCGCGCTTTCGCTCATGCTCTTCCATGCGGTTTGGGCAACTGTTGTTGTTCTTCGCGGCAACGAGCGTTCCAGGGCCAACTTCCATCGTTTGAGCATTGGCGTGTGGCTGTTCTGGCTTGTCCCCTACGGCGTTGGCGTCATGCTCGGCGCACCGATGTTCTCGTTCTCCGATTCGGCGGCACTTACTATTACCGCATCCTTTGTTCTGGCTCTGGGCATCTTCTTCTGCCTTAAGGCCAACAAAGCGCGCCTGCATCGATAGCGTGCAACGCTACCCCAAAGACGGCTGCTGGTTTCCTGGCGGCCGTCTTTTTGTTTCACCACAGCCGCAAAGCCCAAGTACTTCGAAGAGTACGAAGCCGTCTGCGCTTTCCCGAGAGAACCTGCCCCTGCAAGAAGGCACGAAACCAGGAATCCCCTTTCCGCCCAACGAAGAAGCTGTCCTTCCTGCACACTCGCGGCGCAATAAGGCTCGCCTGCAGAAGGAGCCCACAGCAATGGAAACAATGCAAATAAAGTCACATTCCGTTTGATCACTATCGCAATTAACTTAAGCTAACAACCGAGAATGCAACGGTTTCGCGCCCCAGGCGACGAGACAACGAATAAGGAGCTTGCTATGTACGACAACGGCCCAAAGCCCGGACGCAACGATGAATGTTGGTGCGGAAGCGGAAAGAAATACAAGAAATGCCACGGACCCATTGATAGCCGCCTCGAAGGTTTTTATCTTGATGGGTACGAAGTGGTGCCCCGTTCGCTCCTTAAAAGCCCTGAAGAAATCGAGGGCATTAAGCGCTCGGCCGCTATCAATATCGGGGTACTCGATTATGTTGCCGAGCATATCAAGCCAGGCGTCACCACCGCCGAAATAGACAAGTGGATCTATGACTACACGGTTGAACGTGGGGGCATCCCTGCCGATCTTAACTTCGAGGGCTACCCTAACAGCGTTTGCACCTCGATCAACAGCGTAGTATGTCACGGCATCCCCAGCGACGACGATGTGCTCAAAGAGGGCGATATCGTCAACGTAGACTGCTCTACCATTTTGGACGGATACTACTCCGACTCTTCGCGTATGTTCTGTATCGGCGAAGTGACCCCCGAGCGCAAAAAACTTGTCGATGTAACCTATGAAGCTGTTCAGCGCGGCCTAGCTGCAGTAAAACCCTGGGCAACCGTAGGCGACATCGCCCACGCCGTGCAAACGTATGCCGAAGAAAACGGCTTTAGCGTAGTGCGCGAATTCGGAGGTCACGGCATTGGAAACGATTTCCACGAAGACCCCTTCGTCTTCTTCGTGGGCGAACCTGGTGAAGGCGCGGTTCTTGCACCGGGCATGTGCTTCACCATTGAGCCTATGATCAACGCAGGCGGCCCCGAACTGAATATGGAAGATCCAAACGGCTGGACCGTCCGTACTAAAGATGGCTCGGATTCCGCCCAATGGGAGGTGCAACTCGTTGTAACCGAAGACGGATACGAGCTTATTTCCTGGTAAACGCACAATAGCAAAGAGATTTACGCTCACTTTACCCTGCTTCTCCTATGGGCAAAATGTTCCAACGAAACCAATACGGACCAAACTCGCCATCGTTCCTATACGGCTGCCAGATAGATCATTCTGGCAGCCGTATTTTTCCCTGCTGGATAAAGCCCGAACAACCCGCCAAGACTAACTGGCAGTGCCGTACGAAAGAAAAGACCCGCCGAAGAATCATCTTCGGCGGGCGTCGCAAACTCGGTTGGCTGCCCTCCCTACATCAGGCCAGATACATCAATGCCCAATTCGCCACGCACGGCCTTTTCAACCGTCTCGAAAGCCAATGCATGATCTTCATGGCTTGCCATTCCTGAAATGGCCAAGGTGCCCACCATGCCCGCGCCCTTAATGCACAAGGGGAAGCAACCGCCTGCTGGCGCATAATCCTCATACGACATGCCGCGCCATTCGAAGGGATGGATCCCCTGTTCACACCAGCACTCCCAAAAATATGAGCTTTGGTTGGTAGCGTAGGCAAGATTTTCTTTACGGCGAAGCCAGTTATCGCTTTCGGGTTTTGTGCCTGCCATTGAAAGCGAGAACAACGTACGGCGATTCAGCGTGATACGCGTTGCGACAGGCTTGCCCATTTCACGTGCTCGGCGAACCACGTAGAAGCCCATCTGAAGTGCAAGCTCTTCGTCGATCCGATCGAATTCGTACATGGTTTCCTGCTCTTTAATGCGTTCCATCAACGCTTCGATATTGTCAGTTTGCTCCATAGCGACCCCCTAATACTTCCCAAACCTATACTGCAAATTTTCCCAGAAACGAAACGAGCGCACCAGAGATCGGAAAGCGCAAAATTCACTTTGGCTCGAGGGCATCACTCCGCAAAACCAAACTGATAGCACCATGCACCAGACGCAACAACCCAAATAGTCAGAGCCACAACAAACGAAAGCCCTCTTTCCTTTGCGGTAGAATTGCAGCCATGAAACCAATTGCACACATCCACACCGACATGCCGCAAAAATTCGGCATTCCCCGGAACAGCTTCCTTGCACCGCATTTACGGGGAACCATCATCTTCGAACCCGAGTTCGCCCTGAACTCAGCAGTTGAAGGAATGGAAGGCTTTACGTACCTATGGCTCATCTGGGAGTTCGAAAATGGAACCCCTGGTGGCACCGCGGCCGATATAGCCAACGACGTGCAAACCGAAAATAAACGGGGCACCACGGGAAAATGGTTCCCAACGGTAAGACCACCACGCCTCGGGGGAACCAAGCGCAGGGGGGTATTTGCTACCCGTAGCCCCTTCCGTCCCAATCCCATCGGGCTTACCTGCGTAAAGCTAGAGCGCATAGAACTCACTGAAAACGGTCCGATCATTCATGTTCTGGGCGCCGATCTGCGCGATGGTACGCCTATCTTCGACATAAAGCCTTACATTCCCTTTGCCGACTGCCACCCCGACGCACAAGGCGGTTTCATCGACGAGACGCCTTGGCAAGAGCTCACCGTTCACTGCCCCGCTAAACTGCTGCAAGCCATTCCCGAAGAAAAGCGCGAAGGCCTCCTTGAAGTGCTGGGTCAGGACCCACGTCGCGCAGGCAGCAAGCATGAACCCGAGCGTACGTATCATCTTGCCTATGCAGGGTTCGATATTGCCTTTACCGTAGATAATACAAATCTTTACGTTCAAAGAATCGAACCCGCTATCGCCTAAGGCGTGAACGTTCCCCACACCAAAAGAGGGAATGCGAAGTTTCGCATTCCCTCTAACTTTTAAGCAATTCGCCGATTGACTATTGCATTACAGCATATGAGCGCGCAGCTCTTCGCCAGACTTCGCAGAAAGATAAGCCGGCGCAATATCGAATACCGTTTTGCAACCATGGTTGCCCTCAGCAGAGAGACGAGCAACAGCGCGAGCATAGCAAGCCAACACACAAGCGGTGAACTCGGGGTTGGACTCAAGATCAAGCGAATATTCGATCTTGCAGTTCTTGTCGCCAGCAGTCTTACCAGTACGGATAACCATGCCCCCATGAGGTAGGCCAGCATGATCGCGATCGAGCTCCTCCTGGCTGATGAAGTTCACGGTAACGTCATATTCGTCAAAGTAGTTTGGCATTTCCACGATCTGCTTGGTTACCTCGGCAGGGTCAGCGCCCTCTTCCAAAACAACCCAGCACTCACGCGTATGCTTTTCGCGCGTAGTAAGCTCGGGGTTAGAGCCCGAACGAACCGCTTCCAGCGCCTCGGGAACGGGAATGGTGTATTGGCGAGCATCGGCAACGCCAGGAATGCGACGAAGCGCATCGGAATGCCCCTGAGAAACGCCGCGACCCCAGAATGTGTAGTCGGCACCTTCTGGCAGGATGCAGTTTGCGTACAAACGGTTCAAGGAGAACAGGCCCGGATCCCAGCCGCAAGAAATCAGGGCAGTTTTGCCAGCGCCCTTAGCTGCCTCATCAACGTTGGCAAAATGGGTGGGAATCTTCGCATGGGTATCGAAGGAATCTACCACATTGTACAGAGCAGCGTACTTCGGCGTCTGTTCAGGCAAATCGGTTGCGCTGCCGCCGCATAGGATCAAAACATCAATATCTTCATTGCCCGCCTCAAGATCCGCAGCCGAGCGAACTGCAACGCCAGGCGTTGCGATTGATACAGTTTCAGGATTGCGACGCGTATACACAGCGGCGAGTTCCATATCATCGTTTTGACGAACAGCAAGCTCAACGCCCTTGCCAAGATTTCCGTATCCCAAGATACCGATACGAATCATGCGGCTTCCTTTCTAACCAAGCCCAGCTACTAAAGCGGGGCAAACTCTCACGTAAGTGATTGTACGCTGCAAGCATTCAAGAAATGTTTTGAACGTATTAATACTACGGAAAACGAAACGAAATGGTTAACCGCTAGCAAGCAGTTTCGAGTAGATACGCGCACCTACGTCAATTCGATGGCCGAATGGGGAACCTACTATCAAGAGTTTGCCAACATGGCCTGAACGACCCACATCCATTATCTTTGCTAAAATAGTCAGCCTGATAAACCAGAAGCGTGGACTTTTCCAGACGCCTTTCGTCTCCTTTTCGCCACGCAACCGCAAAGCTGCATTCGCTCTTGCAATGCAGCGAAACGATTGCACAAAGGAGTTCACGTTGTCCCAGAATGCTCCCAAGCATAAGCCGTTCCCTACCGCCGCAGTTGATGCGGGCACTCGAACCAAAGCTGCTATCTTGGTGTTCTTCGGTGGTGCCTGCTACGGCTTCAACGCCACCTGCTACAAGCTTTCCTACGCATGGGGGTTCAGCTCCGCACAAATTGCCGCCGCACAAATGTGGGCGGGCTTCGCGTTGTTTGCCGTATTCCTCCTCTTTAATCGCACCCGAGGAGAAAAATGGGAAAAACTTGGCTGCACCAACACGCTGAAGCTTCTTGGCATCGGCGCCGTAACCTGCATTACCTCGATCTTCTACACCTATGCCATGAGCGTGTTGCCCGTTGCCTTAGCTCTCACGCTCTTGTTCCAATTCACCTGGATAGGCACGGTAATTCAAGTAATCATGACACACAGGCCACCTGCACTTAGCCAGGTGATATCGGCGGCGGTCATCGTGTTCGGAACGGTGTTCGCCAGCGGTCTGTATGCCACCGATCTTTCGAGTTGCAACCCTTGGGGCATCGCAGCCGGACTCCTTGCCGCCGTAAGCTGCGCTTCGTTCTTGGCCCTGTCTGGTCTGGTGCAGCCAAAATGCTCACAAGCCCAGCGAGGTTTGATTGTCTGTGGTGGCGCGGTGGTTATGTCGCACTTCATCTGCCCCGACTTCATCATTTCGGGCGTGCTCTTGCAGGGCATTGCCCCCTTGGGCTTGATTGCCGGAGCATGTGGGTTCTTCCTGCCTATTCTGCTCTTAAGTATGGGTGCGCCCCATTTGCCCACAGGACTTACGTCCGTACTAGCCGCATCGGAGCTGCCGGCTGGGCTGTTCGTGGCAATGATAGTGCTAGGATCGCCCATCGGTGCCGTTGAATGGCTTGGGGTGGTCATCATCCTGTTTGGCATCTGCGTTTCGCAGCTTCAGCTCTTCCCCAATAGAGCGTCACAATAAACGAGTCTTTGCACGATAGTCTAAGACCCCAAGCAAAGCTGATAGAGCTACAGCCCCACACGGTCTTTCGCTGCTATGCGATAGAATAGAAGAGCTAAACTCAATGGCTTAAACCATCGATTAAAGGACAACCATGAGCATCAAAGAATTCACCACCGACGAGGCGCTGCTCAGCACGCCCTGCGAAAAAGCAACCGCCGAGGATGCCGCCGTGGCACAGGATCTGCTTGACACCTTGGCTTCGCTTGAAGGAGCAGCGTGCATACATGCAAACCAGATCGGGGTAACCAAGAGCTTGTTCGCTTATCTTGACGAGAACGACAACCCCCACGTCATGTACAACCCTACCATCCTTATCGGATTGGTACCCAAAAAGGAAACCGAGAGTTGCTTTACCCATGAAGAGCCAACCGTTAACACCCGTTATGAAAAGGTAAAGGTCTCTTACCAGGAACTGGTAGATGGCAAACTCGTTTCCCGTAAGAAAGACTTCCATGGCTGGGTTGCTCAGCTTATCCAGCACATGGCAGACCACAGCAAGGGCAAACTCGTCTAGAGATAGCGCAAACACTGCAAAACGGCGTTGGAATTATCCAGCGCCGTTTTTTATTGGAGATATTGTCTATGGACAAGCAACAGAAAAAATCCGATATCATAGAGCCATGGGACAAACAGTAGAAATAGCTGGGCAAACGGTATCGATCCATTATAGTGGCAACACGTTGGTATCTTATGATCCTGTGGTGTATCTGCATAGCCTCAAAGGAAATGGCAGTGAAGTTTGGGAGCAGTGTCAATCGCTGAATTGCCCACCCTTTACTCTGATATCTATCCCGACCCCCAACTGGAACAGCTCCCTAACGCCTTGGAAATGCGAGGGTCTTTTCGCAGAAGATAAGCCTTTCGAGGGAAATGCCCGACAGCACCTTCTTCGGCTTGAAACAATAGTCGCCCAAACCGAGCAGCATCTCGAAACAACGCCACATCATCGCTGCATTGCGGGCTATTCTCTGGCAGGGCTATTCGCTACATGGGCACCGTTCAACACCACCCTCTTCGATGCTCTTGCAAGCGCATCGGGCTCATTGTGGTATCCCGACTTCAGCGAATACGTATCAACCAATACCTTTGCGAAGAAACCTTTGTGCGCTTATTTTTCCCTCGGTACAAAAGAAGCAAAAACACCCAGCCGCCTTCTTCGCAGCGTTTCGCAAAGAACAAAAAGCGTTGTTTCGTCGTTTCAGGAAAAAGGCGTTGAAACCCTCTTTGAATCAAATCCCGGAAACCACTTCAAAGAACCCGACCTGCGCATGGCCAAGGGTATCTGTTGGATGCTCCGCCAATTCAATCGATAGAACAGGTTTGTTAAACACATTCATGGTATTTGCGCTATAACAGCTGATAAACCTTTATTTTTTATTATTTTCATATAAAGTGGCAGATGGATAGGCGCATCACAGCATCGAACCACTATATTCATGCCCACAGAACCATTAATGAAAGGCCCGTCATGGAATTCAAAGAAGTAGTTGAAGATCGTTACTCTTGCAAAAAGTTCAACGGCGAGCCCGTTGCCGAAAAGACTCTGAAGGCTATCCTGGAAGCAGGGCGCGTGGCACCCACCGCAAAAAACCTGCAAGAGCAGCATGTTTACGTGGTGCAATCGCCCGAGAAGCTTGCTCTTATCGATGAGCTTACCCCTTGTCGCTACGGCGCCACCACGGTGCTTGTCGTAGCCTTCAACAAGGAAAACGTTTTCACCTATCCTGGCGGAACGCGCGACTCCGGCATCGAAGACGCCACCATTGTGGCTACGCACATGTTGCTCGCCGCAAAGAACGCTGGCGCAGACAGCTGCTGGGTGAACTTCTTCAACCCAGGGGAAGTAGCAGGAAAACTCGAGCTTCCCGAAAACGAAGAAGTGCTGATGATGCTCGACTTGGGCTACGCCGCAGAAGATGGAAAGCCACTGCCGAACCATGCCAGCCGCAAGCCCCTCAACGACACCGTAACCTACCTCTAAACATCTCCCGCTGGGCTGTTCATGTAATCAGTAAGATCCCGATACAACTCGAAGAGGCCGCCTTTCAGCCGAGAAAGGCGGCCTCGCATAGTTATCGGACGACGTTGGCTCTTTACCCACGCTTGAGCGACTCAAGCGAAAACAGAAAATCCTGCAGCTCAAACAATGGGTGAACGCCGACCAACACCCGAAGACTAGCGTTTAGATCCCTGTCTACGGATGCCGCCCTTGCTTCCGGCAGCCTTGTTCGGCCCACGGCCCTGCGGTTTAAACGAGCTTCTTGGGGAACTTACCTTTCCCTCCTTATCGAAGCGAGCATCCTTACGCGAACGAGCACGCCCAGATGAAGCAGGTTGAGGCTTGTCCCCGCTTTCCTTTCCGCCGGAACCAAGCACTTCACCTCTTTTGCCGTATTTACCACGCTGTAAGGAACCAGTGCTTTTACCGTGCTGACGCTTACCCCTAGAGTCGGAATCGGCAGCCGTCCCCTTCGAACAAGACCCCGCAGCAGAGCTGCCCCCTCGCCACTTACCGCGCTGATCCTTGGCGCCCCTGGCTTGATTATTCGCTTTACGTGCCCCGCCCTTATCGGGACGCACCAGACATTTTTCGTCGTACCCAATAAGGTCTTCCCTGCCAGCCGCCTTCAGGGCCTCGATAACCAGCCTGCGATTCTTTGGGTTGCGGTACTGAATAAGCGCTCGCTGCATTGCTTTTTCATGAGGCGTGCGTGGGCAGTACACTTCTTCCATGGTGCGCGGGTCGACCCCTGTGAAATAGATACACGTGGAAATGGTGCTGGGCGTTGGATAGAAGTCCTGCACCTGTTCGGGGTTAAAGCCCATATCGCGGCAGAACTCCGCCAACTCTACAGCCTCTTTTAAGGTAGATCCGGGATGCGAGCTCATGAGATACGGAACCACGAACTGCTTGAGCCCAAGCTTCTTGTTTGCCACATCAAAGCGCCGCACAAATTCCTGGTAAGTGTCGTTGTTCGGCTTCCCCATCACCTTAAGCACTTCATCGCTCACATGCTCCGGCGCCAGACGAAGCTGCCCCGAAACATGATACTGAGATAGCTCATCTATGAATTCGTTGGCATGCTTATCAAGGAGCACATAATCAAAGCGCAGTCCGCTGCGCACGAACACTTTCTTGACCCCAGGCAAGCTGCGCAGCTCGCGAAGCACGTTCAGGTAATCGCGATTGTCCACCTGCAAGCTCCTGCAGGGCTTCGGTGCCAAACAGCGTTTTCCGCGGCATGCACCTTTATCGAGCTGTTTGGGACAAGCCGGCTTACGGAAGTTTGCCGTTGGACCGCCTACATCGTTGATATACCCCTTGAAATCGGGGTCTTGCGTGATGGTCTTCGCTTCCTCGACCAGGCTCTCCTTGCTACGGCTTTGAATAATGCGACCCTGGTGGAACGCCAAGGAACAGAACGAGCACTCGCCAATACAACCCCGATTACTGGTTAGGCTAAATTTCACTTCGCTGATTGCGGGAATGCCGCCAGCCGCTTCGTACATGGGATGATAGGTTCGCTCATACGGCAAACGATATACCGCATCGAATTCCGAAGTTGAAAGCGGAGTGCTCGGAGGATTCTGCACAATGTACAAGTTGTCCTGCTCGTAAGGTTCAACCAAACATTTGCCGCTGAATGGGTCAAGGTTGCGATACTGCAAACGGAAACTTTCAGCATATTTCAGCTTATCGACACGCATGCTTTCGAAGGAAGGCAGCGAAACATATCCATCCATTACCCCTTCAAGGTTATGGGATCGAAATGCTGTGCCCTCAATCCAGGTGATTTGACCAATAGGGATCCCCGCATTCAGAGCATCAGCGATAGCAACAATCGATTTTTCGCCCATCCCATAGCTGATCATGTCAGCGCCACCGTCGAGCAGCACCGATCGTTTCAGCTTATCGGACCAGTAGTCGTAGTGCGCCAAGCGACGCAGCGAAGCCTCCACCCCACCCATAATAACCGGGGTGTCTTTATAGGTTCGTCGAATCAAATTACCGTAGACCACCGATGCATGGTCGGGACGCAAACCCATCTGTCCACCAGGGGAATAGAAATCGCGATTGCGATGCTTCTTTGCAACCGTATAGTGGCACACCATAGAATCCATGTTTCCCGCGCTGACCAAAAACGCCAAGCGGGGCTCGCCGAACACATCGATGCTGGCGGGGTCATGCCAATCAGGCTGCGCAATAATGCCCACTTTGTAGCCATTTGCCTCAAGCAATCGGGTGATGATAGCCATACCGAAAGAAGAATGGTCCACGTACGCATCGCCACAGACGTACACAAAATCGCACTGGTCCCATCCGCGCTCTTCCATTTCTTTACGCGTAACCGGCAAAAAGGCCACGGCGTTCCTCCTTTGGTTCATTCAAGCGCTTCCATTTTATCGAATGCCCCTTAGCGTGCGAAAACAAGAGCTCTAGCACAGCAAAGCACTTCGGCATGCCGGCTCTTACCATGGAAAAGTATCGAGAGTAGACCGTACTGCCAGTATCATCGCTGCACGCCTTTTGCATTTCGGCTTCAAGGGCGCATTAGATTCGTACAGCAACCCTAATCGCATTGACTTCGCCAGGCAAAGCCTAGCCAAATAGTCTCAATGCAACAAGATTTTCCTTCGCCTTAAAACGCAATCCGGATACAGAAGCGGAAGGGCTGCTGGGGCGCTATACCATATTTCTTTTTTTACGGTGTACCACGCATTTCCCACATTACGCATCCAGCATGTGTTACACTTGCTTTGCACCCGAGGGCTAACGCCCATTTTTTAGTCGCATTCAAAGAGTGGCAAGTCGGCCCCTCCGTGATTATCGGAGCATTTTTCAGCGACTTACATACTTCACTACAACTGAATAAGAAAAAAGATATGCAGCCCGCCAAGGGATACGTGCATCTTTTTTTCGCTTTGGCTGTTCAGGCCTAGCTCGGTCCTATCCCGAGCTTGTCTCGGCGTACCTTGATGCATCCACCGATGCCGTGGCTTTAGTTTGGCACGTCCAAGACCAAAGCTTCACGCCACTATTCCTTTCCGGCGAGTTTGCAGCAGCTTGAAAACCGCATACCACCCACCTATGCATGGCTCAGCCATGCCCAAAAGAAAGGACTAAATCATGGACCAAACATCAACCTATTCCCCACTCGTAATGCAGGAAACCTCGGATGGCCTGCGTCTATACGACATACGAGACGAAATGCTCGCTTCTCGCGAAATAGAAATCACTGGCGCAATTGACGCCGGCTCGGTTTCAACCGCTATTCGCTGCCTTCTGCATCTTCAGAAAGAAGACCAGCAATTGCCTATCACCCTCTACATCAACAGCCCCGGCGGAGAAGTTCAATCCGGCCTTGCGCTGTATGACGTAATGCAGGCCGTCAGCTGCCCTATTCACACGGTATGCCTCGGAATGGCAGCAAGCATGGCAGCATTGCTATTCATCGCGGGAGACCAACGCGAAATGCTGCCCCACAGCCGCGTGATGATCCACGATCCGCTTATTGGCGGCGGAATCGGTGGCAGCGCACTGTCCGTAAAAGCTCGCGCCGATGACCTGATGAGAATCCGCGACATTACCGCACAGGTTATCTCCCAGCACACGGGAATGAACCTCGAAGAGGTCTTCGAGCTAACAGCGAAAGACACCTATTTCGAAGCAGAAGAAGCCATAGCCAATGGCATGGCAGATCGCATCATCGCGAGTCTTTAAAAGGATAAACATATTGGGTTCGCGGTCCCATACCGCAACCAGCACGCAACGCTAAGGAGAGCACATGAAATCGAACATCACTTCAGCAGCCAACGACCGAGCAGCCTATCAGGGAAACATCGTCCTCACCAAACACATCGCCGCCAATACCGACAGTTGGCAAACAGGAATGAACAACAACATCCTTGTGCTGGGTTGCTCTGGCAGCGGTAAAACCCGCAATCACCTCAAACCCAATCTGATGCAGTGCCAAGGGTCCTATATTGTGCTAGACACGAAAGGGATCCTTTATAACGAAATGGGAGCTTACCTCGCCCTGCAAGGCTACAAAGTAGATCAGCTTGACTTCACCACCATGGGTGGCACCTGCGGATACGATCCCTTGCATCAGGTCCGCATCGAAAACGGCAAACCAAACCAGCAAGACATCATCGCCATTGCAAGCGCCATTTGCCCGAAAGAAGCGCAGCAGTCCGATCCCTTCTGGGGACTTGCCGCAGCTAATTATCTATCGAGCTATATCGCCTATGTGTTCGAGGCATTGCCCGAACGCGAGTGGACCATGGCTTCGGTTATCAAGCTATTCGAAAGTGGCAGCGGCAAAATCCAGCACCTCTTTAACGATCTGGCAATGCATAACCCCGATAGTTATGCTGCATCTCTCTATAACCGGTCAAAAGCCACCTGCGGCGCCGAAAAGATGCACTCAAGCATCCTGGGCATTATCGCTGCAAATCTATTGCCGTTTGGATTCGAGGGAGCGCTCAATTCTTACGCCAACCCCAACCGCATCGACTTCAGCTCGTTTGGACGAGAGAAGCGCGCCCTGTTCGTAACCATCGACGACATAGATCACAGCCTCGAGGGACTTACCAGCCTCTTCATCGAACAGGCTTTTACCCGCCTTTGCAGCAGCGCCGATCGCGACTACACCGAGCACAGGCTCCCCATTCCCGTGCGCTTCATCCTGGACGATTTCGCAAACCTGAACATTCCACATATCGATGATATGCTGGCGGTTATACGCAGCCGCGAAATCAGTGCAACGATAATCTGCCAAACGGTGAGCCAGCTAGAAGCACGCTATGGCATGGCGGCGGCAAACTCCATCATAGGAAACTGCGACCGCCACCTGCTTCTAGCGGTCCAAGACGAAGCAACCGCCCGCTACTTCAGCCTCAGGGCCAACAAACCAGCGTTCGCCCTGCTCGAAACGCCCGCTGATTCCTGGTGGTATTTCGAACGAGGTAAACGCGGCGTGCGCGACAACGCCTACCGTCTCGAGGAACACCCCGAGTACCCCTTTCTTCAGGCTATTTGCGAATGCAAACATCAAATAAGCCAAGATGGCCAATTCAAGCTCCGCTTTGAAGAGGAAGCGACTCTGGCCAACGAGTGCCCAACCGATGCCGACCCCACCATAAACACCGATTTCTTCGCCGCGTAAGGAGGCACCTATGAATCCGAACCAGAACAAATGCACTCTTGATCAGCTTCTCGAACATGCAGAATCTCAATCTCTCGAAGACCGGCAAACAAGGTTTCGCACCGAGCGCTTAGAGGAATTCAAAGGATCGGAAATCTATCTGGACAACGCAAGCTTTTTGATCGAACTCGTTGAACCCTTACGACAGCTGTTACCCACCAAAGAAGAGTTCGATTCATACGCATACGGAAAGCCCTTTCCGCAAAACAACGACAAAACGCTTGAAGGTATGCGAAGGATCAAAAACCCCGCCATCGTCATGGTTGATGAGGCCCGCCGCTGCGAAAGGGACGATTTCCACTCTTGGAGCAACATGAGCGATGAATGCTGGAATGGATTGCTTGAGAGTGTCGATTTCATCAAGGACTTCTGGGAGGTAAACGAATCGGCAAACACGCTTGAACTCGCAAAAGCCATTATCCTGCACACTGTTCTCTATGACGACGAGTTAAAGGACGAAGCATTCCACAAGGCATCCGAAATGGTACGTATCATGACGATTCCCGCCAGCGACCTAAAAGCATGGAAGGACAACCTTCCCGAATAGACAGACGAGCCCCGCCTTGCGCATAATGCCCACCCTGGCAGCAACCAAGGCCGAAACAGGCACCAAACGAAACGGTGCTTTTGCCGCAAAGGAAGTGCGTCAGCGGACGCACTTCCTTTCGCATGCAATGACACTACAAAGAAGAGCTCGTCGGATACGTAAAAGACCAGATAGCGCACTATTCAGAATAGGTTTGCCGAGCCGGTCCTATTCAGTACCGATCCTCACAACATCAAGGAACTCAGACAACGCATTTGCCCCGGGAGCTACCGCAGCAATGCCGTCAGGCGTGAAACGCTGCTTCAGAGCCCACGATGACTGCTGCAAACTCTCTAAATAGTACGATTGCGTCCTACCGCATAACAGCCACAAGGCATCCACTGAAGCACCCTTGACGCCACACATTTCCAGTTTGTATTTGCGTAAGCACTCCAACATGCAACTCTTGGCATCGTTTTCCGAGCCATCGAACTTCACCGCTGATACCTTGCGGAACTTGGCGTCGAGCACGAGCGTCCTTGTACCTTCGCATGATTCGTGGACTATGAGGTAATCAGGCGTCCAATAAGAATCGAAACCTGCAGAGGTCAACGTGGTTCGATGCAGCGAAATACCATGTTCCTCGCGCTCGTCACCATAAATAACCGGCTGGTAATACAGCGTTATACGCTCATCGCCACGCACCAGGCGAAACACCGTTGCAACCTGGGTTTCATTCTGAAAGTAGCGCGAGTCTAGGCTATAGTGCGCCTGTTCGATAGGGTTAGCATCCAATGAACTGTTAGGCGAAAACCCTCTACCATGCAAAGCGGATAGCAGTTCGTAGAGCACATAATATTCGTAGAGCTTGTCCATCTTCCAGGTGTGCAGAACCATGCCATCACGCTGCATCTGAAATTCGCCAAACGCATCCCATGCCCGCATGAGAGCGTGAATTTCCGCATAAGCAGGGATTTCCTGGAATGTCTTGGTACGCTTCGGCAGCCTATAACGGATGCTGCGCACATCGGGCAACGCACGATCAAGCGCCTTGGCTATGCTGCGCATTCTTTTACGGAGGGCAATTGCTTTGCGCAAAAGAGGATGCTCCCGTTCAAAGCATGACCTCAACATCAAGAGCGCCGGAATCAGACCCTCGCCGTCATTAAGCCCTTCCAGGCGACTGATCATGGCTTCGATATGGACAATATCATCCTGTGCTCCCTCAATGATGCGGCCAAGCGCCGCAGCAATCTCTTCGGCGTAAGAAAAAGCGCTCGATTCTCCTTGGTGTCAAATGTCTTCCTGGGGCGCTCGGTACGCATACGGGCGGGAACAACATACCTGCCATTAATACGTAAGGGCGTTTTCGCATCCGTCGCGTGAAGCACATCAGGATTACTCGCCAACCAGAGCAATTCCTCGCGCCCCAAACGGCGCATTTGAAGAGGAGAAACCATGACGTCCGTCTTCACGGTACGACAATGAGCATGGGTGCAGAAATAATTGAGGTTTGCCTCGTATCCGCGAACCGCCCTTTCGCAAAGAGCAAGAAACGAGGAAAGCGATTCAGAGGAATCGGAAACCGTGCCCGACTCCACCAAGGCATATCTGCTTTCTCGAGCTTGGCCCTCACCGAACATCCACCGAACTGCCTCGTCGTCACTTCCCGAGATCAGAGCGTCAACCATACCCAGCACGGAAGCCTCTTGGTCATCCTTATCGCAGGCGCAAGCGATGTCCTTCGTTGAGAGAACCCGCAGACCTTCCCCAGCCAAACCCACGTGAAGGGAAACCGATGCGAAGCCGTAGGTCATAGAAAAAGGAAACCACTCATCTCCCCTCTCAAAATGCAGCTGGTAAAGATGCAGCTGGGAGCCGTGGACTTCTTCAACATGGTTTGCAACCATGCGAGCGCATAGAGCTATAGGCTCCTCTCCGTTGACCGACCATAAGATGCTCTCCTCTTCGGACGAGCCGAGAGGAGCATCGGTAGCCAATAGAGCACGATACCTATGCGATTCATGGACGATGCCTTCTGCGGCAAGATCCAAGGAAGCGGGTGCATAGTTTTCGAGCAGAGGAAAATCAACGCGGTCACTGCTCGACGCATCCACCAAACGCAGCACCCAATTGTAAGAGCCTTTACGCAAAGTACTGGTAATAGCCACTGTCTTCGCCAGCCTCAAGCATGTGATCGACACGAGCCTTGGTCAACGGAAGATTGCTTACCAAGGAAAGTTCTTCGAGCAGAGCCCCTAAGCGCTCTTCGGTACCCGAAAGAACCGGAAGCACTTTTTGCGCAATGGCGTAATCAACGGGAGCATATTGCGTTTGCGCGGACGAGCAATCCATAACGCTCGCCGCTGTGCAAGCGTATGAAAGCATCATTTTCTGGCTACGCGGACTTACGGGGTAGCGATGACGAGCACATAGCTCGACCACTTCCTTCAGCTTCGCTTCAAGCTCAACACTTAACAAGGCATTGCTCCTTGGGCCGAAAGCCGCCTGAAGAGCCTGATACGAATAGACACTCGCGTCCTTGTAGTTGAAGGGAGCCAAGGGATCGCCAAGGTCATCCAAATCTAAAGCTTGCGGATCGAGGGTAACCACCCAGCTGCGGTCCAAGAAACGAGGCGACAACTCCTCGGTTGTATGGTCGAAGTTTACGGTCGCGATAAAGCGCAAGTAGCTCGGAACTTTGAAGGAATGGTTTCCGCCCAAAGAAAGCTCGAACGAACCACCACGGAAGGAATCGCAAGCGCGCAAAAACGGCGACCAATAATGTTCGATAGAGCTGAGGTTTGCCTCATCGAGCAGGAACAGATAGGGCACCGCATCGCCATCCGCAACTCCCTGTTCGCATTCGGCGCTCAAAAGAGAAAGCGCATCGAATGCAACGGGGTTGGACTTTTCGAGCGACTCGCTAAAGGGATTGTAGTAGCCGATAAAGTCTTTGTAGGAAGTCCAGCCTTTTTCAACCGGCACCTCAACAAAACGCTTTGAAGCGGCATTTTTCAAGCCAAGAACCTCAGCGAGGATATTCACTAAAGATGTTTTGCCGGTACCGGGCAAACCGGCAAGAGTTGTAATGTAGCCCTGAGTAAGGCAGATGAGCACATTGGCAAGATCGTTTTTGGCAATATCGCGGCCATACGATGAGCCGATGAGGTCATCAAGTTTCGAGAGCAAAGCCCCAGGATCAGACCCATCTTCCTCTGAAAGCCGTGGCGCAACGGAAGAAGTAGCAGAAAGGTATCCCTCATCGGCACTCACATGTTTAGACCCCGACAATCCGCCTACCGCAGAGACAACCTGCTTCAATGCCGCGCTCTCAAGGACCCGACCCATCAAGACTTCTTCATTTGAAAAAGAAGACACCAGTTCACCAATTTGACGCTGCACTGATTCCTTGCCACATTCCAAGCTATCTTTTTGCTCTTTAAGGGCATGGACCTCTTCAACTAGTTTGCCTCGCTCCTCCTGGGCAATCTTGACATGCGACGACATTTCTTCTTCGAAACGCTTACGACGTAGATCGAGCTCATCGTCAAATCGCTTGAGCTCATCTTGCACGTGGCTCAGCGATTCCTGAGCCTGTTTTGCAGCAGCCTGAGCCTCCGCGGCTTCCGCGGCATATTGTGCCTTTTCTTTTTCAACACGTTGACGCACCTGATCGCTTTCAAGAACCTTGTCATAGAACGATCTAAAATGCTCATTAGAGAGCACATATTCAGCCAACTGCTGAGGGTCGGCATTCTCAATGGCGGAATCCCTCACCGATTCAGGAAGCGTCGACCAGCTTTCGTAGGTGCCAAGTAGGCCCAGCATACGCTCACGGCGCTCGGGGGTCAGGGCGATTTTCGCATCTTCATCGAGGCAGGAAGCAATCTCGCTTTTCAAAGCGCGCATTTGACCCTTCGTTAAGGGCGTTTCGCCCGAACGAGAAATCCTGCCCAAGGCATCGAGGAGATCTTTATCGGTGATCCAATCAAAAAGGTTGTCCGAGGCAGCTACATGGGCATCAAGCTCTTCTGCACTGACATATTGAGCAACCATGTTGCCCAGATCGTCAACAAGATCAATGGAGAAGGCAAATTCGCTCTCATCAAAAACACCGATGCGCAAATCATAGGAATTGCTGGCCTGCAGCTGAACAGCAGCACCTTCAACGTAGGTTGCCTCAAAAGGTCCATAGTACTTGCGAGCGCCCAACTTGCCCTGAGAAACCACGACGAGCTTGGTTTGAGGAAGAGACGCAACCGAACGGACATGTACCGGCTGTGCCTGCGCATGGGTTAAATCAACGATCTCTTGAATATTAAGCACCTGCACCAATGAACCTGAAAGGGAATGCCGAGAAAGGGGCATGAATTCAACCGACGAAGCACCCTTGGCGAAGTAAGGGTCAATGATGCTGTTGAAGCGTGATGTTTCGCTCTCTGGGTAATTGCGATTGCGGCCAGGATGCTCGTCGTTCACCCTCATGACAACAACATTGCCAAACATATCAAGCAACTCATGGGGAGTAGTACGACTCGTAACCATGGGAAGACAACCATTGTCGGGGAAAGCACTGTCCTCAAGGAGCGTAAGCGTCTCGTCATCTACCAAAAACTGGGGGTATGCAAAGCATCGAGTAGCACCCTTAAAAGAGGGATAGCTGACATACGTGAGCAAATCACGGCGAACGCATTCCTGAAAAGTGCCAATTTCGCCTTCGGAGAGAACCATACTCATAGCTTCCGCTTTCTTCCCGTAAATAATGGACCAGGTAGTGAAACCTTCTAAAAGGTACCGCAAAAAAGCGCACTTTGATCCCTGGATCACAACATGATCTCATAGCGTCCAGCAAAGTTCCCATGCAAAAAATGAACGGGGTGCACCTCTGCAACGAGAAACGGGACCACCTAGACATCAATGCTAACAAGATTCCGTAAAGGCTGTATAAAACGATGGTTCTGCTTGTGGGTAACCGATGTCTTGCATTAGGCTAAAAAATCGCAACTATATCCCTGCCAAAAGGGTTTTCCATAGCAAACAGAAGGAACCACATGTCAAGCATGCAAGAAGAAATCGCCTCAAGGCGCACTTTTGCCATCATCTCCCATCCTGACGCTGGCAAAACAACCCTCACGGAAAAGCTGCTCTTATACACCGGCAGCATCCAAACCGCTGGTTCAGTTAAGGGGAAAAGCAGCTCCAAGCACGCCGTTTCCGACTGGATGGACATCGAAAAGGAACGCGGTATTTCCGTAACCTCTTCGGTCCTGCAGTTTAACTACGACGGCTGCTGCGTAAATATCTTGGACACCCCCGGACACCAAGACTTTTCCGAAGATACCTATCGCACTCTTATGGCCGCAGATGCCGCCGTTATGGTAATTGATGCCGCAAAGGGCGTAGAAGCCCAGACCAAAAAGCTCTTCAAAGTTTGCACCTTGCGCCATATTCCCATCTTCACTTTCGTGAACAAGCTTGACCGCGAAGCCCGCGATCCATTTGAGCTTATGGAAGAAATCGAAACGGTACTGGGAATCGGAACGTACCCCATGAACTGGCCCATCGGCTGCGGTCGCAACTTCCGTGGCGTGTTCGACCGTCGCACACGCCATGTTATCGCTTTTGACGGCGAAGGGCGCGGCAATTCATCGAAGAAGGTTCAGGAAATTGAAGCCGAACTGGGCGATTCGGCGCTTGACAACCTTATCGGCGAAGACAACCACAGCAACCTGATGGACGATATCGAGCTTCTCGACGGCGCAGGCGATGAACTCGATCTGGAGGCCGTACGCAACGGCAAGCTTTCGCCGGTATTCTTCGGTTCGGCCCTAACAAACTTCGGTGTGGAGCCGTTTTTGAAAGGATTCCTCGAGTTGGCGCCCACGCCGCGAGCCTATAACGACTGCCTTACCGATACGCTGGTAGATCCTATGTCGGAATCCTTCTCGGGCTTCGTGTTCAAAATCCAAGCGAACATGGACAAGAACCATCGTGACCGCATTGCTTTCGTGCGCATCTGCTCGGGCAAGTTCGAGCGAGGCATGGAAGCTTACCATATGCAGGGGAAGAAAAAGCTGAAGCTCGCTACCGGCACTTCGCTCATGGCTGACGACCGCGCCATTGTCGATGAAGCTTACGCAGGCGATATCGTGGGCTTGTTCGATCCGGGCATCTTCACTATCGGCGACACGGTATGCGCTGCAAAGAACAAGGTGCAGTTCCCCGCCATTCCTATGTTCGCACCTGAAATCTTCGCTAAGGTTTCGCAGGTAAATACCCTCAAGCGCAAGCAATTTGTAAAAGGCATGGAACAGCTTGCCCAAGAAGGCGCTATCCAAATTTTCCGCGAGCTTGGCGCTGGCATGGAAAGCGTTATCGTAGGCGCTGTAGGCGTTCTTCAGTTCGAGGTATTGGAACAGCGCTTGAAAAACGAATACAACGTCGAGGTACGAAGGCAAGGACTGCCCTATTCAATTATCCGTTGGATAGCAAATCCCGAAGAAGTTGATGTTCCCAAGCTGAACCTTACCCATGACACCTATCGCGTAGAAAACATGCGCGGCGAAAAGTTGTTGCTGTTTACCAGCGAATGGAACTTACGTTACGGCATCGAGCACAACCCGAACTTGAAGCTATCTGAGTTTGGCAACGTTTCCTTCAAATAGCGTATTTGCAGGCGGCCTTCGGGCCGCCTTTCTTGTGTAAATGCGAAGAATACAACTTAGCGCTCAAGCAAACGTTTCTGCAGCCTAGAGCAAACAACCACCAGCACAACGCCCACCAATGCCAGCGCACCGGCAATAGTGAAGGCTGGAGCATAGCTACCCATCGCCTCGAAGGCCGATGCCGCTGCCGTAGGCCCAATAAACGAAGCCACCGTGTACCCAGGGTATACAAATGAATAGTTCTGCCCAAAGTTCACCGATCCAAAGGCATCACCAACAATGGCGGGAACGATGCTCATGGTACCGCCGAAACATGCGCCAACCGCAGCAACAGCAACAAGGAATGTTACGAATGTGGTAGCAGCGTGAATGCAGAACAACATCACTACCGCGTTAGCCGCAAGGGAAAGAGCCAACGCTTTATAGCGTCCGATGCTGTCAGACAAAGCCCCGAAGCCAAAGCGACCCAAGCAACTGCCCAGAGCAAGGGCAGCAACCATCACAGCGCCCTCCGATGCCGTAAGGCCAGCAAGTTCCTGGCCGATATTTGAGGCGTGAGCGGTAATCATAAGGCCACTAGTGGAAGCAACCATCATCACCAGGAACAATACGTAATACAGCGGCTGACGAAACATCTGCGTTGCGGAAAGATTCAGCTCCTGACACGGCTTTTCCTCGGTTGGCTCTTCCTTATTTTCCGTGCGGACGCTAGGCTGCCACCCTGCTGGGGGAACCAGCAGCAACCATGACACGGTAAGGTAAATCACCAACCAGATAACTCCCACAATATGGAACGCCATCTGAACGCTGAATGATTCGATAAGGAAGTTGCCCAAAGGAGCAAAAAACACTGGCCCCAGGCCAATTGCACCAATGCATATGCCATTGGCAAAACCGCGTTTATCGGGGAACCACTTCATTACAACGGCAACAATGGTGTTGTATAGAAGGCCGTTGCCCGCACCCGCAAATCCGCCGAAGAAGAGATAGAGCATTACCAAATTGCTCGCAAACCCGGAAAGGAACCAGCCCATCCCGAACAAAACGCCCGAGCACACCACGATATACCGAGGCTGGATGCGTTGCTGCAACCAACCTGCCAGCATGCTGGAAAAGCAGGTAGTCAGCAAAAACAGGGAATACGCCATGGAAACCTCTGATGCGCTAAACCCATAGGTGGCCATGAGCGGCTTATTGAAAATGCTCCACATGTAGATACAGCTTGTGCCCATTGCGGCAAGCGTGCCTGCCGCCAAAATGACGTTGCGCTGCGGTTGAATTCCCCTCATTGCAATCCCCTTTGCGCCCCCCCAAGCACCGTGCCCTACGCGCGAGCTTGTGGTTCTTTCCCTCGTTTTCGCGTTCGGCGGATTTTGCCCTTCCGCCCAACACTCGACAAACAACGAGCAAACCCCATCGTTGCTTTACGTCAATTAATAACCAAGTTGCCGCACCATTAAGGCCAGAATTTCATTGCATCTTTTCGTCGTTCCATAAAAATCGACAATGGAAAACCGTTCAACCAGGTCACGAACGCGTTCACTTGAATTTCCTATGCTGAATCAAAGAAAAGCAAACGAGCGCGATAGAATAAAGCGCTTTCGCATTAATCGCGCAACGCGAAAGCACGTGCGTTCCACTCTTCGAGTGGAACGTTTCTTTTACGGGCAAGTTAGAACACGATAGTCAGGAGTACGAAAACCCCGCCATGCAGCACGATAAGATCAAACCGATTCTATTCAGCGTTATCAAGCACAGCAGCAAAGAAGAACTCAAGAAGCAGCTTCCTAAAGACATCGTGTCGGGCATCGTGGTTGCCGTTGTAGCCCTGCCGCTTTCCATCGCACTTGCCATCGCTTCGGGCGTCGGACCCGAAGCTGGCCTATACACCGCCATCGTTGCAGGTTTCCTTATCGCCTTCCTGGGAGGAAGCCGTGTTCAGATCTCGGGTCCCACTGCAGCCTTTGCTACCATCGTTGCCGGCATCGTAGCAACTGATGGCCTCGATGGCCTATTTGCCGCCACTATTATTGCGGGCATCGTTCTCATCCTTATGGGCGTATTTAAGCTTGGAGCGCTTATCCGCTTTGTCCCCTACACCATTACCACGGGCTTCACCGCCGGCATTGCGGTAACTATCGTTATCGGTCAAATCAAAGACCTGCTAGGGCTTACCTACCCTGCAGGCACCCCTACCGTAGAAACCACCGACAAGATTCAAGCGGTTGTGCAGAACATCGCCACCGTCAACACTGAATCGGTGCTGGTAGGCCTAGCTTGCCTGGTGGTGCTGTTCCTGTGGCCTAAATTCAACAGGAAGATCCCCAGCTCTCTCATTGCCATATTCGTAGGCATCGGCATGGTGAACCTGTTGGGCATGAATGTAAACACCATTGGCGATCTCTACACCATCAGTAGCGCCCTTCCCGAGCTGCACATTCCCCAACTTAGCACCGAGCTCTTCCGCGAAGAGCTTGCCAACGGCTTTACCATCGCCATGCTGGCAGCCATCGAATCGCTGCTTTCCTGCGTCGTTGCCGACAGTATGATCAGCTCGCATCACCGCTGCAACATGGAACTTGTTGCTCAGGGCGTGGGCAATATCGGCTCTATCCTGTTTGGCGGCATACCCGCCACAGGAGCCATTGCGCGAACCGCCGCCAACGTTGACAATGGCGGGCGTACCCCCATCTCAGGCATGGTTCATGCTGTTGTCCTGCTGCTTATGCTGGTATTCCTCATGCCCTATGCAGCATTGATCCCCATGCCCACCATCGCAGCAATCCTGCTGCAGGTTGCCTACAACATGTCGGGCTGGCGCAACTTCGCGCACCTCTGCAAAACCGCATCAAAGGGTGCCGTAGCAACCCTTTTGCTCACATTCACCCTAACCATCGCATTCGACCTGGTTACCGCTATCGGCATTGGCATGGTTATCACCATCGTACTGTTCATGAAGATGGTCAGCGAAGAAACCGAGGTTAAGGGCTGGAAGTACTATTGCGATGCCAATTCCGAGGTTACGCATCTGCGTGAATTGCCCAAGAGCGTACGCGTGTACGAAATCAACGGCCCCATGTTCTTTGGCATGACCGACCGCATTACCGATATTTCAGTAAAGTCGTTCACCAAGTACCTGATCATCCGCATGCGCGGCGTTCCATCACTTGACGCATCCGGAATGAATGCCCTTGAAAGCCTCTACGACTACTGCACCGAAAATGGCGTAAAACTGATCTTCAGCCACGCAAACGAACAACCCATGAAGACCATGCGTCGCGCTGGCTTTGTTGACCTGGTAGGCGAAGAGCACTTCCGCGTCAACATCGATGACGCCATCGAACATGCACGCGAACTCATCGAACAAGAAGAGTGCAAGCTCTCTGCCTAGATACGTCACAACAACCAGCAATAACGCCTCCGATTTCCTCTACAAGCACTCCTATTTTCTGAACACCGAGAAACGGAAAGCGCTTGGAACGGAATCGGGGGCGTATCGTTTTACGGAACCATGAGCACCGCTGTACAACAGATTGTTTCAGTGACGCAGGCACCAATCATGCATATTTTGATTTGTCCACACAAGGAAGTACCATGGGTGGCAATTTCGACAGAAACCCGAAGGGGGCATCGCGCTACGCCCTATCCGTCTGCGTGTTCGGGCGAAACACCCTAGGGAGCGGAATAGCCGCCCCAATCACCGCCGCCACAAGCATCACTACGACGCCCTTCAAGGGGAAACACAGCATCAGCAGCAGCGCTGCCATGATAGGCTGACGCATTACCGCTCCCATCAACGCCGATGTGCAAGCAGCCACACAAAACGCAGGAGCTGCCCCCGTAAGCAAGGCAAAACCATAGCCTAAGCTAACGCCAGAGAAGATCACAGGAAAGAAATGGCCGCCTCGCCAACCCAGATTCAAGCACGTTGGCGTAAGAGCGCATTTCACAAAACCAGTAGTTATAAGGACAGCTGCAGGAAGAGCCGAATATCCCTCCATCAAGCAATGCGCCTGCGATTCACCGGCAAACATGGTGTACGGCAATGCCATACCGCATATAGCCAAAACCACACCAGCAAGCACCGCTTTCGCCACAGGACGATCCCCCATTGCATGCGAAAGACACATAGTGCCCTTGTTAGCGGCATGAAATACCCAACCGCAGACCATACCCGCCAAAGCCAACGGCAACAACAGCATCAGTTCGTACGAGCCAACTTCTACCGCATCGAATCTCGGCAAACCAGAGTTTTCACCGAACAGCTGGCCCAAAATCAAAAATGCACTCAAAGCTCCCGCAATAGCGCACAGATACACGACGGCCTTCTGGGCTTTTGGAAGAGCGATGTCCTCTTCTCCGCGCGTACCATCAGCCGTCCCAGAAAGCGGAGCCACAAAACCATAAAGCGGAGCAGTAAACAACGCAGCAAGCGCCGCCTGGGTGCCGGCAACGGTAAGAGCCCTGAAGTCAGCGCCGAACTTACGCATCCTGTCTCCCACCCAAGTGCAAAGCCCTGCGATGACCCCCGTAAGGCCAGCTTCGGGCCCTATACTTCCCCCAAACAGCAACGGCAGCAGAGCAGCTAATGAGAGCTTGCCGATATGGCTGTAATCGTAGCGACCATCTTGCTTTACCTTTGCCATTACGCTATTGAGATCTTCAGGCTCAACTCCTGTATGTTTGGCGTACAGCCCGATTACCAACCCGCCTAGCACACAGACAATCAAGGGGAAGGGCACGAATCCAAATGGACCTTGGGACAGAACAGGAAGCGGTTCTGCAGTGACGGATCCTATCCAACCAGGCAGTGTCTGCCACAAAAAGGAAATGCCCTCATCCATGAGGAAAAAGAACAACCAAACAAAGGCGCCAGCTAACGAGCCGGTTATAAGAACACACAGCAAAAAGAAGACGCGGTTAAAGGGTTTTGCAATACTTCCCATCAGCAAACACTTTGCCACATAATCGGATTCTCGCCATAACGCGCAAGGAGAGTATTCGCGTTGGAAAAGGGCCGCGACCCCATGAATGCGCGCAGTTCACCGGCCTGTTTATTTGCAGAAAGAGGCGAAGGATGGGTCGACCGAAGGATATATTTGTTATCCAAGGCAGCAGATTCCTGGCCGGCGGCCTTCGTGCGCGCATTTTCAACAAGCGCTACCGCATGTCTGCCCCATGCCAAAAACACAATAGGTTGCGGCAACATAAAGCACCGCTCAATTACATGATTGGTTAGCACCTGCCACCCCAATTTTGCATGCGAATTTGCAGCATGCTCACGTACGGTAAGCGTCGTGTTCAACAGAAGAACACCCTGCCCAGCCCAAGAAGTCAAATCCCCGCTTTCGGGCATGGAACACCCAAGATCAGAAACCATTTCCTTATAGATGTTACGCAGGCTCGGCGGTAGTTTTTCATCTTTTGGAACCGAAAACGAAAGCCCCATTGCCTGGTTGGGACCATGATAGGGATCTTGTCCTAGAATAACCACCCGTACATCTTCAGGAGCCGTAAAAACCAATGCATTCAAGATTTTATCTTGGGCAGGATAGATAGTTTCCGTTTTACGAAGTTCTTCCACTGCCCCCATAAGCCGCGAAGTGGTTTCAACGACTTCTTGCGAAGCACCACTCAACCAAGCATTGATGTTCTGTTCGTTATTCACTTCCACCCCAAAGAACATGCGAGGGCAGAGAGGCCCTCGCATGACTAGCAGCTAATACCTGTATACGACAGCCTATTCACCAAGCAGATTCGCAACGGTATGAGCAATGCCTTTGGCATCGATACCCAAATCGGCAAACAGCTGATCAACTTTGCCCTGAGCAACAAAGCTATCGGGCAAACCCAAAACTTCAACTTTAGAGGCAGACCCCATAAGCGCTATAGCCTCTGCTACGCCTTCGCCAGCTCCACCAATACGTACGCCATCTTCAACCGTTACCACAACCCCGGTTTCTGCAGCTGCCGCAATGGCCTCAAAATCGAGGGGTTTTACCCAACGCATATCAACAACACGCACCGAAAGGCCTTGCTTCGAAAGAATCTCAGCGGCTTCAACGGCATAGTTGACCATACGACCAAACGCCAGAATTGCAGCCTGAGTGCCTTCACGAACTTCACGTGACTTACCAGGCTTCATCATAAGAGCATCGTCCGGCATAGGAACACCCGCTGCTTCACCACGGGGATAGCGCAGGGCAACAGGCCCATCAAGCCTCAGAGCGGTATGCAATGCATGGGCAAGCTCGGCTTCGTTTGAAGGTGCCAAGATTTTCATATTTGGCACGCACCGTAAAAACGCCATATCGAACATGCCGTGATGCGTGGGGCCATCGTCGCCCACCAAACCCGCACGATCGAGGGCAAACACAACATTGAGCTTTTCAAGCGCCACGTTGATAATGGCCTGATCGATAGCGCGCTGGAAAAAGGTGGAATACAAAGCTACTACTGGTTTACGGCCGCCTAGCGCCAAACCACTTGCCATGCCCACCGCATGACCTTCGGCTATTCCGACATCGAAGCACCTATCAGGATGGGAATTCGCAAAGGGACGCAATCCCGTTCCGTCAACCATAGCGGCAGAAATAGCGCAGATGGAACTATCCAGCTGTGCTTCTTTCTCGAATGCTTTGGTAAATGCTTGCGTATAAGTAAGGGCCCTAGGGGTAGCCTTCAGTGCGGCACCAGTAGCAATATCATAGGGTCCCGTGCCGTGGAATCGGGACGGATCGGCCTCAGCTGGCCCATAGCCCGCACCCTTTTTGGTAACCACATGTACCAAAACAGGAACATCAGATTCCAGCGCATGACCGATAGTCCGCTTCAGTGCGGGAATGTCATGGCCATCAACAGGCGGCGTGCATACAATTCCCAATTGCTCAAAAAGCATGGTGTCAGGCACGACAAACTGCTTCAACGATTCTTTTGCCGTTTTACCCAGTTTCACCATGGCCTTGCCTGCAGGACCAAGAGAGTTCTCCATAAAATCCTGCATGTTGTCACGGTTTTTACGGTAATTGCTCGTAACACGCAGTGCACCCAGGTGCATTGCCATTGCGCCAACATTGCGTGCAATACTCATTTCGTTGTCGTTCAAGATGATAACGAGCGGCGTCTGTGCTTGGCCGATATCGTTGAGCGCCTCGAATGCCATACCACCAGCAAGCGAAGCATCGCCAATAAGAGCCACGATCTTTTGATTGTCACCACGCAAATCGCGCGCACGCGCCAAACCGCACGCTACGGAAAGCGAGTCGGAAGCATGACCGGAAGGATGAACATCATGAGGGTTGCTGTGAGGCTTCGGAAAGCCCGACAACCCCTTGTATTGGCGAAGCGTGGGGAATTCATTTAAGCGCCCTGTGATGAGCATATGGGCATACGACTGATGCCCAACATCGAACAGGAAACGATCATGAGGCGAATCAATGAGCGAATGAACCGCCAATATGATTTCAACCGCTCCAAGGCTCGATGCGACATGACCGCCCGTCTTGGAAGTGACGTTAATGATCTCCTCGCGAATTTCCTGCGCCAATATGGAAAGCTCCTCATCAGTGAGGAGCTTCAACTTGTCTGGAGAATCGATGGAGTCAAGTATGCGAGCCATACGGCACCTCCTCCTATTCGTCCGAGGACGAAGTACCCGAATCCGCCGAGGCTTGAGCCTCGGCGGATTCGGCTTCCTTAGCAGCAATCCCCTCTTCGACGATGCGAGAGGCGGTAAGACCGATGCCCACCGCCTCCTCGTACAGGCTCAAAGCCTCATCAAGAGGAAGCTCCTCATCGCTGACAGCCGCCACGATTTCGTCAAGGCGTGCCTTAATGTCCTCGAACGTTTGAGGAGCCTGTGATTCCATTATGCCTACTCGCTTTCAAGCTGGGTAGCGATACGACCCAAGATTCCGTTAATGAACCTCGGGGAATCGTCGCCGCCAAACTCTTTAGCCAGGTTAACGGCTTCGTTGATGGATACCGAAACAGGCACATCGTCAACGTAGCGCATTTCAAACGTGGTAAGGCGAAGCAACGAACGGTCGACTACAGGCATGCGGTCGAGCGTCCAGTTGTCGCTTGCAGATTCAATAAGCTCATCGATTGCTTCAAGGTTTTCCTTGGCACCGTCAAGAAGCATCAGAGCATACTCGCCCAAACCCTGCGTTTCAGGGACAAGCTGGCCATTGTCGATAAGCTCACGCGGAGTCTTTTCCAGAATCTCACCCTGATACATAAGCTGCAGCGCATGCTTACGAGCAAGAGTGCGTTCTTCGTGCTGAGAAAAAGCTTTAGACACAAGCACCACTAATCCTGGAATACGATGCCGTCAACGCGGATATCCACGCGTGACACCGTAAGGCCAACCTGCGAAAGAACAGCATCAGCGACAGACTTACGAACATTATCGGCAATTTCGTTTAAAGAGCGACCCGACTGGACACGAAGGGAAACCGCAACGTCAACCGTGTTGTCATGAGAAACGTTGACGGACACGCCCTGCACGGACTGTTTGAACGAAAGAAGGGAACGGATCCCGGAAGGTGCGGCACCAACCGATGCCACGCCAGCAACATCGCGAACAGCGAGGGTAACAATCGTTTCCACAACGCCTGGCGCGATTGCCATGCTTTCGGTATTGATATCTGGCATGTTATTCATCCCCCATTTCGGTTTCGATGAAATCGGTATACACCCTTCCTTCAACGAAGGCTTCCTTTTCAAGAACCTCCAAATGGAAGGGGATCGTGGTTTTGATGCCCTCGATGCAGAACTCACTCAGGGCACGTTTGCCTCGAGCGATGCACTCATCGCGGTCAATGCCCCATACGATCAATTTGGCAACCATGGAATCATAATACGGAGAAATGCGGTCGCCTTGCTTGATGTAGGTTTCCACACGAACACCAGGACCACCGGGAACCTCGAAGCGCGTGATGTTGCCAGGGCACGGACGGAAATCATGCTCAGGATCTTCAGCGTTGATGCGGAACTCCATAGCATGACCAAAGGGCGCAAAGGGTGCGCGCTCAATACAGGAGATGGGCTCACCTGAAGCAATGCGCAGCTGTTCCTTAATGATGTCGGTGCCCGTAATCTGCTCCGAAACCGGGTGCTCCACCTGAACACGAGTGTTCATTTCCATGAAGTAGAACTTGCCGTCCGTATCGAGCAAGAATTCGATGGTACCCGCATTCTCGTAACCCGTTGCACGCACTGCTTTAACAGCAGCAACGCCCATAGCACGACGGATTTCCTCGGTCAGAGCTGGCGAAGGAGCTTCCTCGAGCAACTTCTGATGGCGACGCTGCAGCGAGCAGTCGCGTTCGCACAAGGAAATACGATTACCATGCTTGTCAGCAAGGATCTGCACCTCGACGTGACGCGGACGGAGAACAAGTTTTTCCAGGTAAACATCGCCGTTGCCAAACGCCGCAAGAGCCTCGTTCTTCGCGGCCATGAACTGGGATTCCAGATCGGCAGGATCATGCACTTCGCGCATGCCCTTACCGCCGCCGCCAGCAGATGCCTTGATGAGTACCGGATAACCAACTTCTTCAGCGAACTTACGGGCTTCTTCGACCGTTTCGATAACGCCGTCAGAACCAGGCACCGTAGGAACACCGCAGGCCTTCATGGTGTCACGGGCGGCAGCCTTGTTACCCATAGCATCAATGCACTCGGGCGAAGGGCCAATGAACACCAAATCGTTGTCGGCGCAGGCACGAGCGAAATCGGAGTTTTCAGCCAAGAAACCGTAGCCGGGGTGGATAGCCTGGCAGCCAGTGTTCACCGCCGCAGCGATAATGGAAGGCATTACCAGGTAGCTTTTATTGGCAGGAGCAGGACCGATGCATACCTTTTCATCCGCATAGCGAACAGGATACGTATCGGCATCCTCCGTTGAATACACCGCCACGGTTTTGATGCCCATCTCCTTGCAGGCGCGCATGATGCGCAGGGCAACCTCTCCGCGGTTGGCAATTAGGACTTTATCAAACATTTATGCACTCTCCGGACCAACAGCATCATGGCTCGTGTGGGGCTCAATGTAGAACAGCGGGGTGCCGAACTCTACCGGCGTTGCATCCTCAACACATACCTCGCGTACCGTGCCCATTTCCTCGGCACCAATTTCGTTCATGAGTTTCATGGCTTCAACGATGCACAGCGTCTGGTTTGCAGCAACCTCGTCACCAACCTGAACAAAAGCAGGTTCGCCAGGAGCGGGAGCAGCATAGAACGTGCCCACCATCGGAGAGGTTACGCAATACCAATTTGCAGGATGAGAAGCGGCTGCGGCAGGAGCTGCAGCAGGAGCAGCAGCGGGTGCAGGAGCTGCAGGAGCTGCGGCTGCAACAGGGGCAGCAGGAGCGGCCGCAACAGCGCCGGGCATGCGGACGGCGATACGAGCGCCCTCTTCCTCGACTACGATTTCGCCAACGCCGCTTTCCTCAGCAACGCGAACGAGCTCTCGAATCTGATTGATATCCACGTAATCGTCCTCCTTGGTGTTGCTCGATTCCTCTTCAAGAAGGAAATCGACCTTTTCAGATGTACGGTGCTTGCTCAAATACGTACGAGCCTCATTCGGGAAAAGCGCGTACATCAAAACGTCTTCTTCAGTTTTTGCCAGATCGCCGATTTCTTCTTCAAGCTCGGCGAACGTGGTAGTTACCAGCGAACCAGGAGCAACATCAGGATCAAGCATGATGTCGGATTCGCCAACAACACGGTTTACCACCTCTGGGCTCATGGGACCAGGAGCCTTTCCGTAGTAACCGCAGATGTAATCTTTCATTTCTTTGGAAACAACGCTCCAGCGCTTACCCGTCAGAACATTGAACACCGCCTGCGTGCCTACGATCTGGGAAAGAGGCGTTACCAGCGGCGGATAGCCCACCTCGGCACGAACGCGAGGAATTTCTTCCATAACATCGTCGAGGCGATCGATTGCATTCTGGATTTCCAGCTGCGACATAAGGTTCGACATCATGCCACCGGGGACCTGATGTGAGTAGACCTTCATGTGGGTAAGAGAAGAAACGCCACGCTTGTAATGCCCGCGCTTGCGAACCTCTTCCCAGTACTCGGAAATCTCAAACAGCAGACCCAGATCAAGCCCAGTGTCGTAACGGCTTTCCTGCATAGCAGCAACGAGCATTTCGACCGCAGGCTGGGAATTGCCAAACGCCAAAGGCGCAGAAGCGGTATCAACAATAGCGGCACCAGCTTCAGCAGCCTTCAGGTAGTTGGCAGGAGCCATACCGCCAACATAGTGGCAATGAACATGAATTGGCAAACCGATTTCGGCATTGAATGCCTTAACGATGCGCTCGGTGCGATACGGGGTAAGCATGCCCGCCATATCCTTGATGGCAATGGAGTCAGCGCCAAGATCCTTAAGCTGCTGACCATATTCAAGGAAGCTGTCGAGTGTATGAACTGGAGAAAGCGTGTAGGAAATAGCGCCTTCGAAGTGACCGCCGCATGCCTTAATGGCCTCGGCGTTATCTACCACGTTGCGAATATCGTTCAGCGCGTCGAACACGCGGAACACGTCAATGCCATTGCGATGAGCAGCAGCGATGAAGCGGTTAACGATATCCTTGGAATAGTGCTTGTAACCCACCAGGTTCTGTCCACGGGACAGCATGGAAAGACGCGTATTGGGGGTCTTCGACTTGATAGAGCGCAAGCGATCCCAAGGGCTTTCGTCGAGGAAGCGCAGGCAAGTGTCGAACGTAGCACCGCCCCAAGCCTCGATAGCCCAATAACCTACGCGATCCATCTTAGGTAAGATCGGGAGCATATCGCCGATAGGCATACGAGTTGCCCAGAGGCTCTGCTGGCCGTCGCGAATGGTGGTGTCCATGATCTGAAGCTTTCCCAAGTGTTTCGCACCTCCTCTTCGAAACGCGTTGCGCGCACTATACGCACGTTAAAAACGAAAATTAAGTATAAAGCACGAGGCGCCGTAGCGCCCCGTTGCCAGTAGAGTTTTCAGTTAAGACACATAGAACTAGACGCGCTTAACAAAGCGGCCATCACGGCTGTCGATCTGAAGAACGTCGCCGATCTCAACAAAGGTGGGAACCTGAATGGTTACGCCGGTTTCGAGCGTTGCAGGCTTGGTGGTGTTGGTAGCGGTGTCGCCCTTGAAGCCGGGCTCGGTTTCGGTAACCTCAAGCTCAACGAACATAGGAGGCTCGATGCTGATGAGTTCGTCGCCAGCGTACATGAGGGTTGCCTCGTCGTTTTCCTTCAGCCAGTTTGCTGCAGAACCTACGGTTTCAGCAGGAATAGACAGCTGCTCGAAGGAAGACATATCCATGAAATTGAAATCAGTGCCATCGCTATAGAGGAACTGCATCTTCTTGGTTTCAAGACGAACGGAGTCGAACTTGGTACCAGCGTTGAAGGTGTAGTCAACTACGCGACCGGTTTTGATGTCGCGGAGCTTGGTGCGAACGAATGCACCGCCCTTGCCAGGCTTAACATGCTGGAATTCAACGATCGTGCAGAGCTTGTTGTTGTACTCGATGCACATGCCATTACGAAAATCGGCGGTAGAGATTGCCACGTTATGCTCCTTCAAAAATGAACCATTGCAAAAATAACCTAAACATTATACCCAGAATGCTACGAGATAATAATCATCTCATGGGTACTTTGCGTAAACACCTCATACGATGTGTCGCGGACCACGCCATAGTCCTCTAGACGCATACCGAATTTGCCCGTCAGGTAAATCCCCGGCTCCACCGTAACAACATTGCCCGCGCAAAGCGCTTTCGGATTCCTGGGCGAAAGATTGGGCGCCTCGTGTATATCGATTCCTACGCTGTGGCCAAGAGAATGGCCCATGGCGCCGCCGAAGCCCTCTTCTTCTAGAACCGCTTCAGCGTGTTGATGGACGTCGGCGCCAGAAAGCCCAGCGCGCAGCATAGCCTCGCATTCCTCGTTGGCACGACGAATAGCCCCATAGGCACGACGAGCTTCATCACTCGGCTCCCCCACGAACACCGTACGAGTCATGTCGGAACAATATCCCGCATAGCGAGCACCAAAATCCATCACCACAGCATCGCCAAATGCCAGTTTCGTTTCACCAGGAATCGCATGAGGAGATGCGGCATGAGCGCCCGTCGCCACAATGGTGCCAAACGCCAGCCCTTCAGCTCCCCCTTCGTACATGTAGCGATCCAACTGCAACTGAACCTCACGCTCGGTCATACCAGGCTTCATGAACGCGATAATGTTGGCGAAAGCCGCATCTGTGATGCTTTGCGCTTTTCGCATTGCCGTTATCTCGGATTCGTCTTTAACCTGACGAAGCTCTTCTACAAAGCCCGAGAGTTCCACCAAATCGATTGCCCTGCCCTCAAACGTTCGCTGCAAGGCGCGATATTCCGCCAAAGGCATAGAATCCTCAATGCCAACACGAACGATATCGCCATCGATACAATCTGACACCTGGGCAAGTACGGCACTATGAGCCATACGGCTATTATCGACTTCAATATCGGTATCGGCAGCAGCGGACTTCATTGCGTCAAAGTAGCGGGAATCCGTGTGCAACACACAGTTACGAGCAGAGACAACAAGGGCATGGGCTGGTTCGTCATCGAAAACACGCTCAAAGCCCGTAGCCCACGAAATGTTCGAAAGCTCACGGACGTAAAGCACATCTATCCCCTGTTCACCCATTACGGCGCGAAGACGGGAAAGACGTTTGGGATTATGTGCCATTTCGTTCTCCTTTGTAACATTAGTCCGAAATGCATGGGAGCAATAAAAAGGAACAGGGCCCAAGGCCCTGCCAATAACCTACGAGAGACTTCGCTGCCAAGCTTGAAGGTATTCCAGCACAAACTCATCTTCGAGTTCGCACACTTCCCATTCGCCACAAGCACGAGGAAGCACAAAGCGAAGCTTGCCAGAGCGCACCTTCTTGTCGCCCTTCATAAGATGAAGGAGGCGTTCAGGTTCAGCCTTCAGCCGAAGCTCAGGCAAGCCAAGGGCATCGAGCAAAGCATCCTGGGTCTGTACAAATTCCATCGATGCCCCTAGATGCGCTACTGCCAATCGGGAGGCGAAGCGCATGCCCTGCGCAACAGCATGACCATGGGAGTACACGCCATAGCCCGCCTCTGTCTCAATGGCATGAGCAAGTGTGTGCCCATAATTAAGGCACTCGCGCACACCTTTGGTTTCTTCTTGGTCGCGCGCTACCACCGACGCTTTGAACACGATACAACGCTGCACCGCCTCCTTGACCGTTTCCGGTTCGCGGGCAGCCAGTTGGTCGGTATGACTGTACAGCCAAAAGAAAAAGTCCTCCGAATCAATAACGGCCGACTTGGCTATTTCACCGCACCCGCAAGCCCATTCCCTTTCGGGAAGCGTGGCAAGCGTGGCGACATCGGCACAAACCAGCGACGGTTGGCAAAAGGTGCCCACCAAGTTCTTACCCGACTCGAGGTTGATTGCCGTCTTTCCTCCAACAGAAGAATCGACCATAGAAAGCAAGGTGGTGGGAACCTGAACAATGCGCAGACCGCGCATGAACGTAGAACCGGTAAAACCAGCCAAATCGCCCACAACGCCGCCGCCCAAAGCAACTACGACAGAATCACGATTCAAGCCGCATTCAACCATGGCATGCCAAATCTCGGAAGCACATTCAACCGATTTTGCCGACTCCCCCGCTGGCACCGTGATAACAGAAACCTGATAACCAACCTGCTTCAGAGATGCTTTAGCGGGATCGAGGTAGCGCACAGCCACTTCTGTATCAGTGATGATAAGTGCTTTCTGATTGGCATCGAAGGCACGCATCTCAGCGCCAAGCCGATCGATCTGCCCCGCCGAAACAACCACATCATAGGCACGTTCACCAGGGATTTCCACAACAATGCGCGCCATGTACTAATCCCTCTTCACCAACACACCAGCATCAAGCAGAAGCTCAACTACCTCGTCTGCAACATCGCGAATAGTGCGGCCTTCGGTGTCCACGGAAACATCGGCAGCAGCTTCATACTGAGGCTCTCGCTCGACGATGGTTTTACGGGCAGTTTCAAGGTTCTTGAACATAGGGCGGGAATCGGTGTTGGGGATACGGGCAGCGGCTCCGTCAGCGGAAACCTTCAAATACACCACATAACCCGCCTCTTTCATGATTTGAGCGTTAACGGGACGCTTGGTAACAACACCGCCACCGCAACCAATAAGACGCGGAGAACGCTTTACCAGGTCACGCAAAACATCAGTTTCGATATCGCGAAATGCCTCTTCGCCGTCTTCGGCAAAGATGTCGGCAACGATTCGGTCTTCGCGAAACTCAAGATATTCATCAGCATCAATAGATGCAACGCCGCACGTTACCGCGATCTGCTGAGAAATACTGGTCTTACCTGCTCCCATGAAGCCGATAAAGAACACCGGCTTGGTGAGATAGAACTTGCCTGCATGCGTAGGGTGGTTTGCGGTCATGAAATAAGCTCCTCGTGATTCGTGGCGTTTTAACGGGACATCGTTTTGATACGCTCTTTGTACGAAGCGATGTTCTGCTTGATATCGGTCATATTGTCGCAGCCGAACTTCTTAAGGTAGGCATCGGCAAGCACCATTGCCACCTCGGATTCCGCAACAACGGCAGCAGCTGGAACGGCACAAGTATCGCTACGTTCCTTCGATGCTTCGGCCACTTCAAGCGTATCGAGGTTAACGGTGTTAAGCGGCGTAGTAAGCGTGGCGATGGGTTTCATCCCCACGGTAATCACCAACGGCATACCCGTGGTCATTCCGCCTTCCAGGCCACCTGCATTGTTGGATGCGCGCACAAACCCTTCCGCTTCGTCGAGAAGGATCTCGTCGTGCACCTGGCTACCCGGGCGACGCGTGGTCTCAAAGCCGATGCCGAATTCGACACCCTTGATGGCAGGAATGGAGAACAATGCGCCACCGAGCTTTGACGTTAGACGATCGGTTGGCGTTTCATACCCACCAACTGCAGGAAGAAGACCGGTTACCACGACTCGGAACACACCGCCCAGGGTGTCTCCCGCGTCCTTGGCCTTGTCGATAGCATCCATCATGCGTTCAGAAGCTTCGGAGCTGGGACAACGAACCTCACTCATCTCGATGTCGAGCGGGGTGTAGGTGGTGGCAGCGGCCATGGGGTCTTCTTCCTCCATGATCTCATCGCCGATAGACACTACATAGGAATAGATTTCAACACCAAGCTCGGCCAGGAATTCACGCGCGATGCCAGCAGCGGCAACACGCATGGTGGTTTCACGGGCGCTGGAACGCTCCAGGATGTTACGGCAATCATCCATATCGTTCTTCAAAACACCCAACAAATCAGCATGTCCAGGACGAGGAGTTACCTCACGAACCAGATCTTGAGGAGGCTCGCCGAACACGGACATGCGCTCGGTCCAGTTCGACCAATCGCGGTTCGCAACAGACAACGTCACCGGCGACCCAATGGTGTGGCCAAAACGAACACCAGAGGTAACCGACACCTTATCCTTTTCGATTGCCTGCCTGCCGCCGCGGCCATAACCACTCTGCCTGCGGGCAAGATCGGAGTTAATTGCCTTTTCAGAGATAGCCAACCCTGCAGGAACGCCCGAAACTATAGCTGTAAGAACAGGGCCATGGCTTTCACCTGCTGTTATGTATTCCATGCTGCATTCCTTATTCGATGTTAGATAAATCAAACATGATTTTAGCAAAACCACTGTTGCTCCATCGAAATAAAGTACTTTAGGTTTCGAACGTGTTACAGCTCAGCACGACCGAATTCTACGAGCAGCTCTGCGCATTCCGCGCCCCACGCCGTCATCACCGATGACGTTGCCAAAAAATCACAGCCTGCAGCAATTGCCGCATCGCTATAGCAAGCGCTTTCGCCACAAAGGTCGCACACGATTTGACTGGGCTCAAAAGCAATACCGGCATGACTAAAAACCTCAGTGCAGAAAACAAGATCCGCCGCAGCAATACGAGAAGCTGCCGCAACGGTTCCAAACAGGAACGAGGCGTTGTCGTAGGCACGGGTTGCGGAAAGGTGACCAACGCGCTTCTGCTCGGTATCGATGATCTGGGTACGTTCCTTGCCAAACGCCTCCAAGAAGGCAAGCAGGTTGTTGCGCGTGCGTTCTTTTTCCGCCCCCAGCAAGGTAATCTCACTCACACCTGCACGCGCGCATTCGTACGCCACGTCAAGAGCCGAACTGCCCGATCCCAGAACAACAGCCTTCGCACCGTACAAGGGAAGGAAGAGCCGCTCCATTTCATCAATAGCAACACGAGCATATTGGCTAAGGGCAAGAGTATTCTTTCCGCCGCGATAGAGAATATCGGCACCTTGCGCCAAACGTGCCGATGCACCCTGAACCTTACCAGCCTCGAATACCGCCTGACGAAATTGGGCGGAGACCACAAACGCATGGCTCCTCTTTGCCGAAAGCAGGGCCGCAGCTTCACCACGCGTGTGGCACTCTTCGATTGCCACACTCCATGAAGCGGTCTTTTCCATAAAGGAGCGGCGAAACGAAACGGCAGCAGGCGCTATGGCGGGCGACGCTAGGAATGTAAGGTTTCGCATGCGCTTGCCCCCTCTGGCTCTTTATCGGAAATGAAGGCACGCTCAATAGAGCGAACGAACATCGTATGCTTTAGGTCTTCCTCCACCAACGGACATACCAGATATGCTTTCATGCCGGCAAGATGCGCCCCTATAACATCGGTTGAGAGCTGATCACCAATCATCAAAGTGTTTTTCCGTGTGCCCCCAATTTTATTGCGCGCCATGACGAATCCGTGCGGAAGAGGCTTGAGGGCCTTGGCCACGATAGGAAGATCGAGCTCGCGAGCAAGGTCGAATACGTTACCGTGAAAATTATTCGAGAGAAAGCACATCTTCACACCAGCAGCACGAACACGCACCAGCCACCGACGCACATCAGCAGGTACCTGATGGTCGGCGCGAGAAAGAATGGTGTTATCGATATCGAGCAGCACGTGCGTAAAGCCCTTGCCGACAATGTCCCATTCAACATTGATGGCACTCGTTCGCGAAAAATAGCGGTCAGGTTGGATAAGAGACATCGCTACCTCAATAAAGCCTACGAATGATCGGCGATGGTCTTCTGGTGCTCTTCGTAGGTTTTATCGAAGAAGTAATCGACCCCACCTTGATCGTTGGTCCAAAACGAGAAGAAATAATAGTCACCGAAGTTGCGTTCAGGAGAAAGAACCGCGTGCAGCGAATCGATGCTCGGGCTGCAAATCGGCGTGGGGGGCAAGCCCTTGGTTACACGGGTGTTGTACGGACTCTTAGTTGACCAGTCGTACGTATCGAGATTGTCCCCCACCTCATAAGCCGTGGTTGCATCGCTGCCCAACGTGCCATACGACGGATCGCCGGAATTGCCCAAGCGATTGTAAAAAACGGCGGCTACCTTGGTGCGCGTGTCGTTAGTGGCTTCCTTTTCCACGATGGAGGCAAGAATCAATGCGTCATAGTTAGACATATCCTTGCTACGCGGATACGAAAAATCGAGAGACGTTACCTCAGAGCGATATTGATCGAGCATCTGACGCACCACGTCTTCAGCAGATGCGTTAACAATCAGCTCGTACGTTTTAGGGAACAGGAACCCTTCGACCGAGTTCTTGCCAGCATCGGTTAAGAACGTGTATTCCTTTGCGTACTTGGAAGCGTCCGAAGCTGCAGTTTTGAATTGGTCGGCGGTGATAGAACCGTTATAGGCTTTTTCCACCGCGGCAGCTATTGAATCGAGCGTAGCTCCTTCGGGAACCACCAAATTAGTTATGTTGGCAGTGGGACCGGCAACGAGCGCGTCCACCAATTCTTCGTTGCTCATGCCGCCTTCGAAGGAATAGACGCCTGGTTTGAGTGAAGAGGCAGCGCCCTTGGCATTCGCGACAGCGGTAAATTCGCCCTTACGAATGACAAGGCCCGCATCGTAGAGGTTGTCTGCGATAACGGGCAATGTAGAACCTTCGGCAATCTGTACTGTGACCTGCTGTCCATCGGGAGCCAAATGATCATTTGCGGCTTCCGCGCAACTGGTGTTCACGAAGAGCGCCACGATGATGACGACCACGACCGCTACAGCGGCGATTAAGGCTATGAGCGGCGCTTTCGACTTCTTCGGGCGAATCGCCGAAGTGTCGTATGTACGGAATTCCTTTTCGCCCCTCGCATGAGCAGCGCGAGCCGCATGTGTGGACTTGCGGGAATACGTAACCTTCCTAGGACTCATTTGCCTCACCTTTCAAAGAACCAGCCATGCGCTTGTCGAGCCACGACTGGAGAAACAACGACGCAGCGATCATATCAACCTTACCGCGCATTTCCTTTTCAGAAAAGCCTTGCTCGCGCAAAGAGCGCTTTGCCTCTGAAGAACTGAGCCTTTCATCGGAAAACTCCAATGGAAGACCAAGCTTGGAGGCAACTTGCTGGGCAACCTCACGAATAGACTGCGCTTGCGGGCCCTTTGCGCCACCCATAGTAAGAGGCAAGCCAGACACTATCAGTTCCGGTTCCCAATCTTCGCACAAGCGGCGAAAACTTGGTGCGTTGGCACGCACTTCTTCGGTGGGAAGAACGCACAGAGGGGTGGCAATTTTTTCTTGAGGGTCACTGATGGCAATACCGCAGCGAACCTTGCCGATATCAAGAGCCATGATTCTCACGTGTGCGTTCCTCCCTTCCGTTACCTGTTTTATGCGAACAGCTTGCGTGCGGCATCAAGCGCAGCATCGATGCCAGAAACATCCTTGCCGCCAGCTTGCGCCATGGTGGGCTTACCGCCACCGCCGCCCTTGATCTCGCGGGAAATCTGCTTGATTACCGCACCAGCATTGAAGCCCTTTTCAACTGCTTCGTCAGTACCTGCAGCAAGCAAAATAGGTGTGCCCTGATTGTCGGAAGCCAACACACAAGCGCCGGCTTCAGGAAGGCGAGAGCGTACGATATCCCAGAAATTACGCATGCCGCCAGCATCGATGCCGTCCTTGCGGTAGATAAATACCGGGTAGTCGGAACCAACGGTGAACTGGTCGAGAGCTTCAGGGAGCTCACCCGTTGCCGCGGCAGCCTTATTAGCCTTACGTTTGGCATTAAGATCGCGCAGCTGCTTGATATTGACCTCGACGCGGGCCTGGACATCGGATGTGGGCACACGCAAAGTAGCGGAGAGCTCCTTCATCTGATGTTCAAAGCCATTGAGATAAGTCAAAGCATCGTAGGAAGTGAAAGCCTCGATACGACGAAGGTTTGCACCGACGCTGCTTTCAGAGACGATCTTCACCAATCCAATTTCAGCAGTGTTGGCAACATGGCAACCACCGCACAACTCGCTGGAGAAATCGCCCACCTTAACAACGCGAACCACATCGCCATACTTTTCGCCGAACAGAGCGGTAACACCCTCTTCACGAGCCTTGGCAAGCGAGGTTTCGAAGATGTTCGTTGCGGTAGCGGACATGATAACGCTGTTGGCGAGTTCTTCGACCTGCTTCAGCTGCTCAGGCGTAACCGACTCGAAGTGAGTGAAGTCGAAGCGAAGACGATCAGGGCCAACATAGCTACCAGCCTGCTTGACGTGAGCACCAAGAACCTGACGAAGGGCAGCATGCAGAATATGAGTACACGTGTGGTTGCGTGCAATGCAAGCACGACGCTTAACGTCAACCTGCGCGGAAACGGCCATGCCAACCGTAAGCACCCCAGAGGCAACGGTGGCAACATGACATACCAAGCCCTTTTCAGGCGCTTTGGTATCGGTTACCTGAAGCTCCACACCATCAGCGGTAATGGTGCCTGTGTCGCCAACTTCGCCGCCCATTTCAGCGTAGAACGGAGTAACGTTGAGCACAACTTCGCCCTGTTCACCAGCAGAAAGAGAGTCAACGCGCTCACCATTGCGGACAATCGCGCAAACCTCAGCATCGGCAGAAAGACGTTCGTAGCCAACAAATTCGGTTGCGCCAAGCTCCTTCAAGAGATCGGCGTGAACGCCACCATAGGTACTCCATGCAGCTTCGGCATCCTTAACGTTTGCGGCACGAGCACGATTACGCTGCTCTTCCATGCAGCGAGCAAATTCCTCTTCGTCAATGGAATAGCCACGCTCTTCGCAGATTTCCGTAGTTACCTCGATGGGGAAACCGTAGGTGTCGTGCAGGACAAAGGCGGTAGAACCGGAAAGCACAGTGCCTTCCATTTTGGAAAGGGCATCGTCGAGATATGCCTGACCCTGACGAAGCGTTGCACCAAAGCGCTCTTCCTCGGAAAGAACAACGCGCTTGATAAGCTCTTCGTTCTCAACAAGTTCGGGATACACGCTGCCCATAAGCTCGATGATCTTGTCAACGTAACTGGTAAGGAAGGCGCCTTCAATACCCAGAGAATGGCCCTTCATAACCGCGCGACGAAGCAAACGGCGCAGAACATAACCGCGACCCTCATTGGAAGGAAGAATGCCATCGGCGATCATAAACGTGATTGAGCGGCTGTGGTCAGCGATGATGCGGAGACACACATCGGTTTCCATTTCCTGGCGGTACTCCTTGCCAGAAAGCTCTTCGCCAACGCCAACCAAGCTACGAAGGATATCAGTGTCGTAGTTATTGGTTACACCCTGCATGATTGCAGCAATACGCTCAAGGCCCATGCCGGTATCGATGTTCTTCGTCTGGAGCGGAGCGAGGGTGCCGTCCTCTTGTCCATCGTACTGGGTGAACACACAGTTCCAGAACTCAAGGTAGCGATCACAGTCGCAGCCAGGCTTGCAGTCGGGGCTGCCACACCCTACGTCGGGACCCTGATCGAAATAGATTTCAGAGCAGGGACCGCAGGGGCCGGTAGGACCAGCGCGCCAGAAGTTATCTTCTTCACCCAGCTTGGAAATATGATCCTCTGGAACACCAAGGCTCTTCCAGATTTCAATGGTCTCGTCGTCGTTTTCGAAAACGGTAAAATAGAGCTTTTCAGCAGGAAGCCCCAATACCTCGGTAGAGAATTCGTATGCCCAAGCACACATTTCGTTTTTGAAGTACTTACCAAAACTAAAGTTGCCCAGCATTTCAAAGAAGCTTAGGTGGCGAGCATCACCGATATTGTCGATGTCGTTGGTGCGTACGCACTTCTGAGCGGTGGTAGCGCCAATGTAGCGGCTATCAAGCTCCTTCTGATGAAGGAAATAGGGCTTGAACTGAACCATGCCAGCGCTGGTAAGCAGCAGTGATGGATCATCGGGGATCAGGGAAGAAGAAGGCATGCGCTTGCAGCCCTTTTCCTCGAAGAACGCCAGGTACTTCTCGCGAATTTCAGCGGTAGTCATATAGTTCATACGATATTGTTCCTCTTCGAAGTGTTCATCGTTTAGTAATTTGCCAAATGCAGATTCTATCATTTTCCGTGCTTTGCCCCACGCGAAGTAACCTGAGTCGCAGAAAACTCACCAGTGGCATCGGCAACAGGATTCGCCTCTTCGCCCGAAGGTTCCCCCTTGAAGATAACGCCATCAGGCGAAACGATAACGCGACCCGTGCGCTTCTCGAAGTAGTACACGAAAAGCGATTTAATGGCAGCAACCGCAGGGATTGAAGCAAGCATGCCCACGATGTTACCAACAACGCCGCCAACGGCAAAACCTAAAGCAGAACCCACCATCAAGGCCATAATGACTAGCGCAGGATGGATGTCCACCGAATTGCCCATGATCTTCGGCGAAATGAAGGTGTAGATGAATTGCTGCACGGCAATGGTGTAGACCAACGCGATAACAGCAATAAGCGGACTTGAGAAAACACCCACGATTGCAGCCATGCCGCCGCCCAACCACGGGCCCACAACGGGAATGATGTTCAGCAGACCGGTGATAACGCCCAAAGCCGCTGCGCTGGGGATGCCCATAACGGCAAAACCAATACCGCAGCAAACACCGATAAGCATGCATTGGACCAACGTACCCTTGATATAGCCGCCCATAACGCGGGTACCCGTGAGATAGATGATGTCTAGATCCTCCCGGAATCGGGGGCCGAACACGCGTTTGATTTCAGCACCCAATGCAGGCAGCTCCATAAGAACCCAAAATGCCACCACCAGGGAAAAGCCAATAACCATGGCGGAAATGGCAACACCAGAGCCCACCGAGACCATACCCTCTGCACTGGCGGAGGCCATGCCAGAAAACCAGGTTCCCACCGACGAAAAAGCATCATTCATCCAATTGGAAATGCGCTCGTCTTGAAGGATGTAGGCGTACTGCGAATAGACGTCATTCCAGACGTTGCGCACCTGAGAAATCTGGTCAGAGAAGGTTTGAAGCAACGCAGTGAACTGTTCACCAACGCCGAACATTGGCGAAAAGAGCATCCAGCTGAGAGCCGTTACCACCACGCCCATAAGGATATAAGCCACACATGTTCCCCACAGGCGGCCAATGCCTTTACTTTCCAGATAGTTAACTGGACCCCTCAAACAGAAAACGATGATGGTCGTCCAGACAACAATGGCCACGGGAGTGGCCAAAATGTTGAGCGCCCGCCCAAGCAAATACAAAAGAACGAACATCACGATAATGAAGGTGCTCGTGTATAAGCGGCGACGCGATTTTACCGTTTTCAATTCCTCTTTGCGAAACTCGCTATCCGAGAGATGAGTATCGCTGTTCGTCATAACTGGTTAAGCACTCCTATTAGTTTTGAGCGGATTCGGAATCGCGAGAAATCTGAACAGAGAAAGCGTCCTTCAAGTTGGAAGACATCTCGTTTGCCTGAGCCTGTGCCTCTTCGCGAGCGGCAACGGCTTCAGCGGCTTCGGCGCGCTTTACATCGGCACGAGCCTGAGCGCCAGAAACACACGTCTCGACGCTGTCGAGCTTCTGATCGACCACCTGCACAACAGCACCAACGCGAGAATCTTCCACCTTAGCGCCCAGCGGAGCGATGCGGCTGCGAAGACGGCTGGTCACGTTGGAGAGCGCGTCTAAAGGGAGCGATGTGATGTTGTCGAGGGATTCAGTTGCCTTGGAGACATTACCCGTGATGGTGTTCACGTCCTCCAAGATCTGATCCACCCGCATGATCTCTAGATTTGCAGCATCAACGGTAAGGGTAATGCGCTCCATCAACGGATCGATACGTTCAAGAGCAGGCTTTGCCGTGTCGAGCGCTTCCTTAGCCTCCACAACCAAAGGATCAACTTTTTCAAACGTTTCCTTCATGGATTTCGTAAGGGTGATGAAAAGATACGCCATGGCACCCAGTGCAACAACGCCGGCGATGCACAGCAGCACGATTCCCACAGGAATAAGCGATTCGAAGATTTCCATCTTTCCTCCTCTGGTCAGGAACTTAAAACTCACATGTGCAGATTACATTCTATCGGATAGAGGGGCGTCAACGCGATACCTCTCCCAACCTCGTTCCCCAGGCGTGAAAAACACCCCACGCTCCAAGCCTTCGGGGAGATACCGCTGCTTAACATAGCCCTCGGCATAACTATGGGGGTACAGATACTCTCCGTATTCTTCAGACCCCGGACGATGGCGATCGCGCAAGTAATCGGGCACAGGGCGAAGCGGGCCGTTACGCACCTCGTCCAACGCTTTGCCGATGCCAGCATACGCGGAGCAAGATTTTGGGGCTAGAGCCATGTACACTGCCGCCTGAGCCAGATTGATGCGACATTCGGGCATGCCAATAACCTCAACAGCCTTAAAGCATGCTTCGGCGACCAAGAGCGCTTGCGGATCGGCATTGCCAATGTCCTCGGATGCAGAAATAAAGATACGGCGCGCAATGAACTTCGGATCTTCCCCGCCATCGATCATCCGAGCAAGCCAGTACAAGGCTGCATCGGGGTCTGATCCGCGCATCGACTTGATGAATGCCGATATCACGTCATAGTGCATATCCTGTTTCTTATCGTAAGGAAGAGTGCGATGGGGAACCGCTGTACGTACCATTTCCTCGGTAATGGTCTCTGCCTTTTGAGCGCGAGCCAAATCGGAGGCAAGCGATAGGGTGTTCAAGCAGCTGCGCGCATCGCCACCCGCCAAAAGCAGCAGAGCCTTACGAGCATCTTCGTCAAGCGAGTAATCGCCCTTCAAGCCTCGGCTGCTTTCCAGGGCGTGGTCCAAAATCGACGAAAGGGCATCGTCGCTGAGCCTATGAAGCTCAACGATGCGCGATCGGGATATCAATGCCGAATTTACTTCGAAAAAGGGGTTTTCCGTGGTAGCCCCAATCAAAACCACCACACCGTCTTCAACCGCGTGAAGCAAGGCATCTTGCTGTGCACGATTGAAGCGATGGATCTCATCGACGAATAAAATGGTGCGAATGCCCCGATTTATCAGACGCTTGTCAGCATCTGAAATTTCACGACGCAAATCGGCGACCGTACCACCGATAGCCGAAACCTCAACAAAATGGGCATGGGTAGTTTCGGCGATAACGTGGGCAATGGACGTTTTCCCCGTTCCTGCGGGACCGTACAAGATAACAGAAGAAAGCGTGTCGGCTTCGATGGCACTACGCAGCCACGTTCCCTCGCCTAACGCATCCTCTTGACCGATAAGATCGTCGAGCGTTTGCGGCCGCATGCGCACCGCCAAAGGGGCATTTGCCGCACGCTTGCTGTTTTCTATGTCTGTAAAGAGTGTATCCATGAGTTGACCTTAACACGGGCGCCAAGAGAACCGCTCTCAGTGCGCCAAACCCCATACCGATCACGCAGAAAGGCTTTGCGCATAGGCGGAAAGAACAGCCTGTTCCAGCACTTCCCTGTCCTCTTCCGTAAAGGCATATTCCACCGTTTGCGGCTGAGACGCGTCTACGATACTTTCCTGCTCCACACGTACAAACGTTGCCGTAACGCGTGGGCTTCCCTGAGCCATAAGTGCCAACGCGTAGCATTGAGCCTGAAGGAGATGTTTGCCGAACACCCGCGCAGCAGATTCATCGGGCGAGCCTCCCGTCTTGTAGTCAACCAAGAAGGCCGAACCGTCCCCATCAAACGAAACCGCATCGATTTCACCTTCCAGGTACACCGCGTTCGAAGCCACACCTAGGCACACCATGAACGGCACCTCTGCCTGAGGAGCGCCCTTAGCTACCAAAGCACGAGCGACATCACTTGCAAACCACCTATCGAGCGCAGCACTCAGCCGCGCCTCTTGCGAGGGGGTTAATCCCTGGGCACGAGCCTGAGCGGCAACGGCTTCATTCGCAGGTCGCTTGAGCGCAGACCCGTCGAACTGCGCAATAGCGCGTTGTGCCAAACGGTGAAATGCCGTGCCCAGCGCAGTGGCGTTTTCCTCGAAGAAGCCTCGGTCGACATCGAACAAGGACGACTCCGCTTCTTCTTCGGGCCCTGGGGCCTGATGGGCAGCATCGCCAATCGACGAGTACGAAAACACCTCTTCGCAAGAAGCGTGATACGGCTGACAATAAGGAGTAGGAGGCAAGGGAGCCGCTGGAATGGTAAAGGGTTTTTTCTCTTCTACGACACGTTCTTGCTGTTCGGCGGGGATATCAAGCACCGTGAGCTCAAAATCCATAGGCGTGCTTCCGCCGTAGTTGAGCTTCTGTATCGGGGCGGTTGCCGAAGCTTCCCACTGAAGCGCCTCGTGTAAATCATCAAGGATACCCTTGCCCTCATACGAAAAGCTTTTATTGCCCGAATGCGCCACGCCAATGAACAGCGACTTGCTAGCACGGGTCAAGGCAACGTACAGCAAGCGGCGAGCCTCGGACAGCTCCTGTGTGGCAACATAGCCTTTCAAGGAAAGCATCAAATCCTGATAGGTCGATGCCTGCATGATATCGGCACTCGGCTCGTCGCCCTGCTCAATAAACTCATGAAGACCCTGAATGGTTTTACGAACGGGACGCAGCATCGGCGAATCAAGCGCAACATAGGTTGAAGCCGCAATGTTTTCGGCAACTAGACTTTCAGCCTTTCCCGAAAGACGCAGATCAGCTAAGGCAACATGAGGAAATTCAAGGCCCTTGCTCGCATGGATCGTCATTATACGCACAAAATTAGAGCTGCTAGCAGAAAGTGTTCCAGGGGTAAGCTTCAACGTTGCCAAGTCGCTCTCGAAACGATCTGCCGTACGGGCAAGACCCAATCCCAATTTCTCGACGTCTTCCAGCATTCGCAGCGCCTTACCGAGGTTGCCCACAATAGCCTGGCCCTGAGCCTGCTCGCTTTCAAGGCGAATAAGCCAACCACTCGAACGCAGCAAGGTACGAACCCCCGCCGCCATGCCGAAGCGACGGATCGAATCGAATGCCGCATTGAGGCAGATATGAGCGAAGTCTATTTGGTCCTCCTGCTCAGCGGTAAGACCAGTAAGCCCCTTTTCGTCCTTCCAAGCCGCAAATCCATCGGATAGAGTCCTGCGAAATCTATGACCCTGACGGCTGGTGCCTGTAGTCAAATAAAGCAGGGCGTCATCGCCCAAAGCAAACAGGGGCGAAGAGAGCACCGTATAGAGCGCCTCATTATCGGTACAACTCGAAAACAAACGCACCATCGAGGCAACCAATTGAACTTCCAAGGAATCCGAGAAGGTGGAACCTCCAGCAACCAGACACTCAAAGCCAGCGTCGCGCAAAGCTTGAGCATAGACATCAACATTCGACATATTCCCCAACAGCAAAACCATGTCAGAGGGCGATGCTGGATTGCTTGTGTCATCACGCAAGCCAGCGAAATGCTCGGCAATGCGACGAGCGCACGCAAGGCGTCCCGCCCCTAGGCCGGGACCCCCCACCTTGCAGTCGAATAGAGCCATGGAAACACGGGGGCGCGTTTCGAAGAGCGGATCCTCTTGATTATTCACTGCTCCCCTAGGCGCCAACGAAAGGAATCGATCGCCGAATACCTGCGGCTGCGAAAATACCTTATCCACAAAGGAAAGCACATCGGCATGGCTTCTAAAATTATCGGGGAGACTCACAAACTGAGCCTCAGGACACTCTGCTTCAAGGCTTTCGCGATAACCGAAAAAGACATTCACATCGGCGCCACGGAAACGGTAGATGCTCTGCTGGGCATCACCAACCGTGCACACATTGGAAAGGCCTGGCTGAGCAAGCGCTCGAACCAGAGCAACCTGAAGCTCGTCAGTATCCTGGAACTCATCAATCATGATGATCCTGAACTGGGTTCGGTAGGCATCGGCAATTTCAGGATGATCGGCCAGCGCGTGGAAAGCCATACGAAGCAGGTCAACGTTATCGATGCCGGCAGCGCCCTTCAAGCATTGATATTCTTCATCAACAGCACGAGCTATGCGCAGCAATGCTTGGACGTCGCGAGCCGAAAATGCTGCCTCTACCTGCCCCGCAGCAAAAGCGTAGGCATCGCGGTACTCGGCGAAAAACGTAGGATCGCTTTCCTTCACATGGTATTTGGGGCTGGTTTTAGGGAACGAAAAAAAGGCCTCGACAAAGCGAGCCGCTTCGAAATTCGGATCCTCAAACGAAGTACAGCCACCGTACTCCAGGAGATATTCGTTGGCCACCTCTAAGGCTTTTGTTGTCGCTTCGTGATTCTTGGCATCGGTCTTCCCCGGCTTTGGCAATCCTTCAAGACAGGAGATGAACGTCTCCCCCAGCTCAACCATCTGACGCATAAGCGCTGAAGGATCCCCCTCTACTTCGGGAACCACGACGGCATCAAAGCCCTCTGGCAGAGCGAGGGCACGCGAAGTGATCTTGCGAACCCACGTTTCAATACTCGGTGAAGCAGGACCCCGGGAATAAACATCGAGAGAACCCACAAAGCCCCTCAACGCTGCATCGTCGCTTTCCTGGATTCGCTTAATAACAGAATCGAACGCCTCTTCGTAATAACGCTTAGATTCCGTTTCGGAGATCACCGAAAATGCAGGGTCTATGCCCAACTCAAGAGCATGTTCGCGAAGCACTCGAGAGCACATGCCGTGAATGGTGGAAATCCACGCATCATCAACCTTCAGCGCCTCTTCGACTAAGCCCATGCCCGCAAGCTGGCGCTTAATACGCGACTTCAGTTCCGCTGCGGCCTTCTTGGTAAAGGTAATTGCCATGATCTGGCTGATACTCTGCACAGGTTGAGCATCAGGGGTATCCTCCGAAAGCGCATAGGCAATGCGCTGGGTAAGCGTAAAGGTTTTGCCGCTGCCCGCACCGGCAGAAACCATGAGCGGTTTATTCAGGGTCGTGATGATCTGGCGCTGGCCAGGGGTGCAGGTGTCAAGATTCACGAGAGCCTCTTTTCACAGTAACGAACCGGGCAATACGTACACGAAGATTCACAGAGAGGATTGGGGGCAATATTACCTTCCAGAAAATCGGCAATGCGCTTGCCCACTTCCAGCTCAACCATATCCAAATACGATTCGAAATTCATATTTACGCCCGAAGCACTCCGCGCAAACCCTGTAACATCAAGCATGGATGAATCAAACGAGCCAGCAATTGATCTAGCTGGCTCTTTGGCCCTATAGCTTAAATAGAGAGCCCCGACAGGACGTGCGGATTCAACAACACCACGCAGCGCTTGCGCATAAATAAGTGTCTGGATCTTGGATGGGATGCGGAAGCCCTCTTGTTCATCGGGGTCAAACCCCGCATCATGCCCCGCAATACCGCCCTTGTAGTCAATCACCACGTAATGACCGTGTTCGGCATCAATGTCAATCCTATCAACGCGACCCATAAGGCGCACGCCCGCATAATCGATGGCTTGACCAGGCTCAATGGAGAGTTCGAACCGCTGAGGCGTAAAACGGGGCAGCATACGCGCCTGAACGTTAAGGTTGTCAATCAGCGTCTGCTTCAAGCGATTCGCCTGAGCGCATTCCGTAGAAGAAAGAGGAAGATAACGCACGCCTTCAACCTGCGCTTGTCTCGCAAGTTCCGCATCAAATACGCGACTCAAGCAGAGCTGAGCCTGCTCAAGATTTCCGAGAGTAACGCGCTTAGAGGAAATTTCCTGCTCCAAGCAACGGTAGAACGATTCCCAAACAGCATGCACGAATACGCCCTGCTCCAAAGGCCCGAACAATTCATCGGGAGCTTCGGGGCGCAAGCGTCTTGCCGTATACCAACGATACGGGCAATTCACATACTCTTCTATTGCGGAAGGAGAAAGCACAACGGTGTCTGGATTGTCAGGCGCTCGGAACAGGGAAAGGAGCGGCTTAGAAGATTCACCGACGATGCCTGGCGCAAAACCAGGTATCACAATAGAATCGGGTTCTTCCCCACCTGCCTGATAATTTGCCGCATAAGTGTCACGCGAACCGCCCTCATCGCGCGTAGCGACATAATCATGCAGGTGCTGAGGTACCCCAAAACCGTCACGCTCTTCGTCTCCCTCTCGCAAGCATTCGCAGAACTCATCGAGCACAAACGAAGGGTACACGTCTTCGTCACCGCCAGCATTCAGAACGCGCTCACACGCAAAGTACTTTGTTGCACATCCCTTTACGCGCTCAAAATCAAGACGCGCATCCTGCAGAGCATGACGTGGCACCTGAATACCAAGCTTGTCTTCAAGCGTAACTAGCGCATTATGCGATTCGCTAGCAGAAACATAACGTGCGTCCAAATCGCAACGAACAACAACGTCGAAGCGGCTCTGCGTGGAAAGCGAAGGGGCTTGCGATGCATCTAGCACCACAACCCTATTGGAACCAGACCCGCACGTACGTGAAACGTCAACAGCAAGCGAAGACAATGCAAACGTGAATACCTCGGGGCCCACCTCCCAACGACGGGCAGCCTCGTACACACCGCGCAATGCCATAATGGCAATCTGCTGTTCGAAAACAGAAGCCGCATCGAGCCCACGCAGCTCTTCGGACAGATCGATAAACCTATCAAGCAAAAGCGATGCATCGGCATCAGTAACTAATTCCTCGAATAGATCGTAAGTTTCGGTGACCAAATGCATCATGGCCTGAAGCTCTTCAAAGGAAAGGGCTCTATCGCCGCGAACCGAAGCATCGATTTTGGCGGCAGCCTGAACGGAAATGCCAGAAAAAGGAGATGACGCAAAATCCATCAAAGCACGTGGATTGTGGTGGTCATCGAGAATGAACTCACGGATTGCCATGTAGGCGCGACCAAAATGCGTCTCCGTAAAAGGCTTTCGGGCTTGGAGCACACATTCGCATCCGCGGGCCGAAAGTGCTTCGGACAGCGTTGCGTACACAGAATAGGGGCGCGAGGTAACCACTAAAACACTCCCCGCCCTTCCCTTAGAGGACAGCGCCTCGCATGCCTGGCGCACATAACTGGATATAAGCGCATTTTCCGCAGAGGGTCCTGATGCAAAAAGGAATTGGGGCAGCACGCCCTTCGGCAAACCGGTAATGCGCTCAGTTCCACTGCCAAGAATGGTGCAGGGTATTCCCGCCTTTTCGGCGAACTGAGCAAAGCATGGGGGCAATTCCACCCCTTCAGCCAGGGTAAAGGAAACATCCCAATTTACGCCCAGGAGCACATTGAGGGCATCGCCCTCTTCAACAAAGCCGCGCTGCAAAAGAACGGCACGATATGGCTCTACCAAACCAAGAAACTCACGCTCTTGAGCTGAAAGAGAAGCCGGAGGATTACCAATAGCCGCTTCAAGAGCATCAAGACCAATTGCCTCGGAAAAGAAACGGCACACAAGAGCAATGCCTCCATCCGTAGGCCCAAGAGACCCAACTTCGGAAGATTGCTCCAGCAAAAAGCGAACAGCAAAGGAACGATCAAGCGAAGGAATCAGCACACGACCATCGCCATATAATTCCCAAGCATCAGCAAGCCATGCGGCAAACGTGGTTGCGGTAACGCCGAAACAAGCAGCAGAGCCCTTGGCGGCGAGCTGTTTTCTATACGAAAGGGCCTGATCGTGGGTGCTGAATATAGCTACATTCCTTGTCACTGAACATTCCTCTGTACTTGATGGCCATTGCGGGCTTCTAAACATTGCAACACGTTACGTGTCAAGACTTTTTCTTTTGCGCGATATACCTATACTGAAGTTAGCCGATCCCGTGTCTGCGATGGACCGATGACATTTAATTGGGAGCCTCAGATTGCGTGCGGAATGGAGATTCGTATCTGTTGATGCGAAAGCCAGGAACCAAGCTGCGGGCACCCACCTAGCTAGGTGGGTTCATCCAATTAGCGGGGTCGGTTTTTCTATGCCAAAAATCGCTGCCTTCGCCAACATTTGCCCCGAAAACCCGCTTCTTCTTCCGGAAGCGCGAAGCCCCGAGGCCAACCTTTGCTCACAGATCAACCTCGGAGCGAATGTCTAATGAACCGCGCCGTATACATAACCCCATCCGTGAGAAGAGAGCGATGAATTGATCTGGCCGCAAAGACGATCTCGGGTATAAAGACCAGGAGGCAGAAGGTTAAGAACTTCCATGAGCTCGCCGTTAAGCCCGTATGCTTCACCCTCCAACACTACTTCCAGCCTCATATAATCTTCGCGACCATCAAAGAGTCTGTCGATAAACTCCTGGAGCACACCATAGTCGGGACTTTTTTCTCGTGCCACGCTTTCCTCTTTCTATAGCAGTAACGCAGACAGCAGGGACGCTACTGCGGCACCACAACATCGCTGCCGCCAACCGTTGCGAGCAATGCACCCGTATAAGCTGGGGTGGCGGCACCCGATGCTCGAAGGAATTGAACCCCCTGGGCACGAAGGCGCACCGCAAGCTCTACTATCGCATCGGCAGTGGGGTACGGATTTTCATCGGTGGGCTCAAACTGACGCCTATCTTTGCGACGGACCGAAACATCAACGAGCAGGGGCTTGTCGGTAACCGAAGCCATTTCCTTGGCGAAGCCAACCAAAACACGCGCAGGGGCATCAGAGACTACGCCGATAACATCAGCCCCATACTCATCGCACAAGGCAACGCCTTCAGAAAGCGTACGCCCGCCAGAAAGCATGCCTTCCTCATTTGGCACCAAGCTGATCAACACAGGGCCATCGTATACCGCGCGAGCGCCCATAAGCGCACACTGAGCATCATCGAGGCTCTTGAATCCCGTGAAATACAGGGCATCAAAAGGATGCTCGATTAACGCCAGAACGGCATCGTGATACTGCTTCTTCGACTGCTTAAGCGAAACAGCAGAAGTTGGGTCAAGCGGCAAGCCGGTTGGACCGATTGCTGCAATAAGATGCTGCGGGGAAAACTGAGCTGAAGTTTCATAGGCAATGCGCGCCATTTCCTCAGCACGACCCTCGAAACGAGCATATGCAAGACAGGCTTCAGTGATTCCCTCTGTTGGGGTAACGAAACAGGGTACATCGATGGTTTTTTCGAGCTTGAAAGCCTCTTCAATGAGTTCAGGCTCGCACAGAACCACATATTCGCGATCGGAGGGATCAAAGCCCTGGGAAGCAAGTTGGTAATCAAGCGGGGTTGAAAGGACAAGCATATCCTTATTGAAACGCATTTGAATATCAGGCATAGCATCCCTTTCATTACAACTGTGGTAGAGTGTTCAACTCATTATATAGGGTTACGGCAAACGCTGTGACCAACCAAGTACCCACTAACGCGTTTGCCCCTCAATGATTCTGTAGACACACAAATTTCTGTATTTGTATGAAACAGCATGCATCTGCTTTTGCGATTCGCCTATTCCCTTGTGTAAATCTCTCCTTATTATTCAATAAAATGAAGAAAATGAGGAGGAAATAGCGTTTGAACCCGTTCATGGTGCCTTTTTTGCACGTTCACCGTGGAAATCATTCACAAAGGGTTGGCAATTTAGGTGAGAGATCCTATTATTCTAAGCAGCAAATGTGGTCCCCTCCCAATTTGCAACTGCTTTTCCCCAAAAAGCAGTCGGTGCTAGATCCCCAAATAATAGGCACCGAAACTCCCTCCTTGTGGGCCTGACGAGATCCCCTCTCGCAGGCCCCTCCTCTTTTTTAGGGCTTGTTTATTTTTTCGCCCGTCTCCAAATCATTTGCTTAGCTAGGCAATTAAAAAATTGGATATGGGCAAAACAATTCTCGGTCTTTCATTTCAGTTCCAGCTTTACCGCTTGATTGAATCTGTGAACAATCTCTACCCATTTAGCAGGAACGTCGATAACTGCATCTTGTTTTTGTTCGACAACGCAGGTCAAGCCATACATTCAAACCGTCAAAAGCGGCAGACGAAACCAAGGCGATAGCAGTAAACTGCATACCCCCCTCACTTTGAAGAATTTGCACAACGTCGTTACTAAGGCGTGCGTTTTTCGAGTCTGCCCGTTGCGAAGATCAACTCGTTGCGAAAGAGCAGCCCATTGCGGTAGATCCGCTTGTTGCAAAAACAAAAAACTGACTTCTCTGCAACTTTTTTTCGATTAGGGACTCTCTTCTATCGCCGCAAAGCGGAATAGGGCTGCCAAACAGTAGATTATCTGCGTTTTTGCGCTTCAATCTGCGATTGGGGAGGCATGCAACAATCCCTAATCGCAAAAAAGTTGCAAGCTGGATCGATTTTTTGTTTTTGGCTTCTCGGGACAGCTTCCAGAGGGTGCCATGGGTGGAATGACTCAGGTTTAGCACACGTACCATCGGGGAAACCGGCAAGAAAACACGACGGAAAGGCATCGGATCAGACCAACAGAACGGTGCACTGGAGCAACACGAGGCTGGCACTGCGGATTGCTCCAGATACCGTGTTGCGTGGAACACGACCCTATAGCTCAAATAAACCCGAGACACACTATTGGTCTCTATCGCTATTCCTTTTAAACAGAAAAGCCGCCCGAAGGCGGCCTCTCAGCAAAAGCATCTACTGGGTTTATCCGTGCAGCTTTTTGTACAGACGATTATTGGTATCGAGCCAGCTTTCAATGGTGCCCGTATCGTAGCCATCTTCTGGATCAATTACCAATGCATACATCTCTTCTTCTTTAAGCACCGCATCAAGCGCATCGGTAAGCTGGATCTCCCCACCAGCACCTGGCTTAACCTCTGCCAGCAGCTCCATAACACGCGGCGAAAGAAGATAACGGCCAAACACAGCCAAATTGGAGGGAGCTTCCTCAACTGCTGGCTTTTCAACGAGAGAAGACACTTTCCACACGTCGTCGCTCAATGCCTCGCCCGCAATAACGCCAAAACGATCGACTTCTTCCTTGGCAACAGGAAGAACGGCAATAACACTTGCGCCGTTATGGGCGTCAGAAACTTCCTTCATCTTAATGAGCATCTGATTATCGGGAACAAGCACATCGCCCAAAAGCACGAAGAAAGGCTCGCCCTCGATACGGTCGGCTGCGCAGTGAACCGCATGACCCAAGCCCAGAGGCTCATCCTGATATACATAGCTTACGTTCAGATTGCCCGCATGAGCCACTTTGTCTGCGTACTTGTCCTTGCCGCGGCTGCGAAGCTCCGCCTCGAGGGCGGGATTGGGCGTGAAGTGCTCTTCGATGGACTTCTTGTCATGGCTATTAATGATGATTACCTCGTCAGCTGCAGAAGCCAAGCCCTCTTCAACAACGTATTGGATAACCGGACGGTCTACCACAAGAAGCATTTCCTTGGGTTGAGCCTTCGTAGCGGGCAGAAAACGGCTGCCCAAGCCAGCAGCAGGAATGAGTGCTTTCATGAATCCTCCTGATCGATGTTCAAACGTTTAGATTTTAGCAAATGAAAACAAAGATGGCTGGATAGTTGCCTATCCAGCCAAATTGAGGAAAAAGAGGGCTGTTTGAAAGGCGATCGACTATGCCAATATCATCGCCATAGTGGGAATGGTACCCATCGACATAATGGTGGTAAGGAAGGTGCCTTGGCTCATGCTCTCAACATCGCCATCGGCATCGATGCACATCATAGTGCCACTCGATGCAGCGGGCATAGCTGTGATGAGCACGATGGTTCCAAGCAGGAGCTGGTCGTCGATGAAGAAACCAAATACGAAATAACAAGCAAGCGGCATGACCACCAAGCGCGCAACGCTGGCAATAAGCGCACGCCAGTTTTTAAACGCCTCGAGAATAGGGCTTTTGGCAATGGCGGAGCCCAAAACGAACATTGCGCCTGGAAGCGTGAACTGCCCAATGGTGGTAAGAGTGTGTGCTGGAACACCAGAATCCGTAATATTGCAAAGCACCAGCACAACCGAAACCAAGCAGGAAATCATACAGGGGCTTATCAGGGAAATGCCCAGCTTCTTCAAGCGCGCCTTAAGTGAAACTACTTCCCCATCCTTCTTGTTGGCAAGCAGCATTACACCAATGGTCCACGTGGCAAGGGTAGAGGGAATATTGAAGATAGCGCCATACACCACCGCTTCGGGACCGAAAATGACATTCAGCAAAGGAAACCCAATTACCGATACGTTGCTGAACACCATCAGATACTCAAGCGTGCCACGCGTGCGATCGTCGGAAGAAACAAAATGCCCGATCACGATAGCAATCAGCGTTACAAATAAATAGGTGATAGAACCCCATTCAATAATCTCCAACACCATATCAAGACTCGGGAACGAAGTGCTGTTGAGCACTGCGGCCACGATCATACAAGGCATGGTAACGTTCAGGACCAGGGAGGAAAGCTTGGCGTCAAACTCGTCGTTCATCACGCCCTTCTTGCGACAGCCGAAACCAACTGCAATCATCGCAAAAAGAAGCGCCATCTGAGCAGCTGCTGTTTCGAATATTTCCATCATGCCATCCTTGCTGTTCTATGCATACCCGTTAAGGGCCCAACCGTTAATGCGTAAAGAACTATAGGAATCCAAGGCGCAACCCTCAATTGATTTAGGTCCGATTCAGAGTTATTGCAGGTATGGTTTTGCATGGTTTAGACTGTTTATCATGCAAGATTCGAATAATTGAGCTGAGGTGTTCCGATGAACCTTTCCCATCTGCAGTATTTCAGGGAGTTGGCACAGGTACAGCATTACACCAAAGCTGCCCATAATCTGTTTATCTCGCAGCCCACGCTCTCCCACTCAATTGCAGCCCTGGAAGACGAACTTGACGTAAAACTCTTTGAGAAAAACGGGCGAACAGTTAAGCTTACCGACGATGGCGCGCTGTTCGCTCAGTACGTCGAACGGTCACTTGATGCCCTAGAGGACGGAATCGGCGAACTCGAAAAACGCAAGGGGCGCCTTTCTGGAACTGTGCGCCTTGGAGCAATCCATTCAGTCCGTTCAGCTTTCCTCCCCGAAGCGGTATTGGCGTACCGTCGCACCCACGGCAATCTTGTTGAACTGAAGATCGATCAAGGTTCCACAAAAGAATTGCTCGACTACCTCCACACCGGCGAAAACGACCTCGCCATTACTTCAGAGGTAAAAGCCGATGGCTTCGTGTTCACGCCGCTCTTCCGCCAAAGGCTGGTTGTCATCGTCCATGAAGGTCACCCATTTGCCTCCCGTAGCAGCATCAGCGTTAGTGAGCTTGCCGATATGCCGGTCTACACCTATCGAGAAGACATCATCGTCGGTACCGAAGTAAGCGAATTTCTAGAAAGCCACGGACTCGACCTTGCCAAAATGAATCTAAACCGAGATTCCGACGATGAGGTTATTCTAGGCGGCATCGTTTCACGAGCGCCAGTGGTAGGCCTAGCGCTTGACTCTTCCGGGTTGTACCCATTTCGCAATTTGAAGCTGATCCCGCTCGAGGAGCCAGAAGCCCAGGCAATCCACCCTATCGGCGTGCTGAGGCTTGCGGGCAAACGGTTCAATCCCGCAACCAACGACTTCATTGAATTCCTGTTCGGCTTTGCACACAATTTCTACCATTATGACGACCCCGAAAACGCCAACTTGACATCGCCCGTTGTCTGCTGTTAAATCAATATCCGCTGGGGATGTAGCTCAGTTGGGAGAGCGCAACGTTCGCAATGTTGAGGTCGTGGGTTCGATCCCCATCATCTCCACCAGCAAAACACCGAATCGCAAAGCATATTTGCTTTGCGATTTTTTTTTGTTTCCAAATGCATTATTAGAACTATTGGCAGAATGCGCATCTCAGGCGCATATAACCCACAGGGCTGTTTTAGACCTTGTTGATGCACCACGGCCAGCAGCATCGCTGCTCCTATCTGTTTGCCACGCCACAGACAGCCCACAAACAGCTCCGTAACGCTGGAGGCGACAGACGCCCGAGGACATCGCCGCATAACAGTAGAGCCCGCTCAGATAACTGAGCGGGCTCTACTTTCTAACTTGGTTTTCGGGCCTTATTCTTCGGCGTTTGCCTCAACCGCTACAGGCTCTTCGGTAACTTCTTCTTCAATAAAGCTGCCGAACAGAGGCTGGCCATCCTGACTGAGCTCGACCATGCCAGTAAGAACATCTACATACTGGTAGGACTGACGAGCAGAAGCACCGCGCTTACGCTTTACTTCCATGATAAATAGCTGCGGATGCACCTGCATGAGCACGCCTTCGCTCTCAACGATTTTCGAGCGTCCCATGTTTGCGCGAACGCGAAGCTTTTGGCCTACATACTGGCTAAGCGTGTCATGGATGTTGCCGATAATCTGTGCTTGCTTTGCGAGATCCATATAAGGTTGTTCTTTCCACTTTAGACACAATAAAACTCAACTAGTATATCATCCGCAGCTTTGCTACGGGACAATCTCCATCTTGTAACCATAGAAGCGTTATTCCAGATAGGCTCCCGTTTGACGGCTCCACAGATGAGCATATTCCCCACCCCGGGAAACCAGTTCATCATGGGGACCATCTTCGACGATTCTGCCGCCATCAAGCACCACGATCCTGTCCAAACTGGCCACCGTGGACAGGCGATGCGCAACCACGATGCACGTACGACCTTCCATGAGGGTAGCCAGGGCATCTTGAACCAGCTTTTCACTTTCAGAATCGAGCGCACTTGTTGCTTCATCAAGCACCAGCACTGGGCAGTCGGCCAAGAGCGCACGCGCAATGGCGATACGCTGACGCTGGCCGCCGGAAAGCTTGACGCCGCGTTCTCCCGTGATGGTGTCAAATCCCTGCGGAAGCTTCTCAATAAACTCAAGGGCATTAGCCTGTTTGGCCGCTCTTCGAATTTGCTCCATGCTAGCATCGGGTTTGCCATACGAGATATTCTCGGCGATGGAACGGTGGAATAGCAGGGCTTCTTGCGGCACATAGGCAATTTGGCGACGCAGTGATTGCTGGGTCGTATCGGCTATGTTCTGCCCATCAATAAGAATCTGTCCTTCCTGAATGTCAGAAAGACGAAGCAAGAGCTTTGTGAGCGTTGTTTTTCCCGCTCCGCTCATGCCGACCAAACCAACACGCTGACCTGCAGGAATATGAAGCTCAAACTTATCAAACACCTGCGTCTTCGCATTGCCGTCGGTATAGAAGAAGTCGATATCTTGAAAATCGATAGCGCCACGGCTCACCTTCAAATCAGGCGCACCAGGCTTGTCTGCCACCAAACGAGGTTCATCGAGAATGGCAGTCATGCCACTCGCATCGCCAAATGCACGATTAAAGCGCTGGAGGCCGTTATTGATGAAATTGAACTGGTTGGTAACGGTGTAGGTATAGGTAAACATAACAACCAATGTGCCCGGTGTGATGCCGTACCACGCATTGCCTCCGGCAATAAACACGGTTACCACCGACATTATCACCACCGTGATGCAGGCAGTAATAATGCCACGAGTAAGCGATGCCCACATACGTTTCGAATCGCGCGCCACCACTTCCCTGTTCGCGTTATCAAACAGCCCACGCTCATAGTCTTCGCGGCCATACGTTTTTACCGCCAGAATATTCGCCACCGAGTCAGACAGTTCGCCCGAAAGCTGGTTCTGCGCACTAGCGGCTTTTTCGTTCAGGGAAAGAATGCGCTTATATAAGTAGTAGGAAATGCTCGCATAAACAGCCAACAGCACCATCAGAATGGCAACGTACAGAGGAACACGCGGAAGAAGAATTCCGCAGGTGAATATCACCGAGCAGATTACCGGCAGGAAAGGAAACATGATGGTTTCGATTAGCTGCTGATATGCGCTCATAAACTTCGTGGTTTGGCTAACGAGCGTGCCGCCGAATCGATTCGAATGAAACGACATACTCTGATTGCACAGGGCATCAAAGCTCATGGTTGCCAAATCGTACGAAGCAGCAATTTCCAGCTTGTACATGGTGTAATCTTGCAATTTACTGGCAGCTTGACCAAATACGTTAATCAGAATAAGGGCAACAATATAGGGCCCAAACACGGTAAACACTTGATCCGCCTCAACGGGCTGAGCGCTAACCTGGTCCACAATTAGGCTCATCACGTACGGATTGCCGTAGCTCAACAAAGCAACAAAGGCAAACGTGGACACCATCAGTGCTGCAAACAATGCCTTGTGTCTGCGCGTCACTTTCCAGTAGTAATGAAGCGTCCTACGTGTCAAAGAAGTCTTGGCGTTGGCCATCGGATTCCTTTCTTGAATTCAAAGTTGAGGCAACGTCGGAATAGGCAGATCACACAACGATTCCAGCCTGTCAGGAAGAGTACCAGGAGAAAACAACGGAAGGGCACGAGATACAACACCTCGTACCCTTTACGCTATTCGTGCATTGCCAAGTAAGCACGACCCAATTCTATAAAGGTTTCGCGTTCAAGCGATTCACCACGGGCCTTCGCGGAAACGCCCGCTCGTTCGAGCGTTTCAGGAATGGAGGCCAACATGCGCTCATCGTAGGTTTGCGGATTCGAGAAGTACATCTTCAGGGAGTTCGCAATGGTTTTGCGACGATTAGCGAAAGAAGCATCCGCCATCACCATAGCGGCATGACGCAATTCTTCAGGCAGCTGCTCTGCCCTACGGTCAAAGCGAATAACGACGCTTTTTACGCGCGGGGGCGGGAAGAAATTACCCTCGGAAACGGCGAAGCGGCCATGATACTCAGCCAGGAGGCCCAACTTCACTGTATAAGCACCGTAGTTCTTCGTGCCGATTTTGGCACACATGCGATCGGCAACTTCCGCTTGAACCATTACCGTTTGACTCTGCAACGACTCATAGCGTTCAAAGAAATCGAGCACGATGGTAGCGGCCACCGCATAGGGCAGATTTGCTGCAAGCTTAGTAGGAGCAAAAGGAACCTGATCGGGGCTTACCGCCAATGCATCACCTTGGATCAGGGTAAACCTGTCAGCCCACTCAGCGCAGGTTTCCGCCAAAACGGCTGGTAGGTCGGTATCCATTTCGATAGAGGCAACCTGACCCGCGCGCTGAAGCAAGGCGACAGTAAGCGTTCCGATGCCAGGACCAACCTCCAAGACCTTGTCTTCAGGACCCAACTCAGCCAAATCGCAAATATGCTGCACGATACCATCGTTGATAAGGAAATGCTGTCCCAACGCCTTTTTCGTCATAAGGCCATGAGCATCAAGAACAGCGCGCGTTTCTGCCACGCTTGCTAAATATGAAAGCTTGCCCATCAGGCAACACCCCACTTTCCCAAGTGTTCACGCTTGAGACGATCAATCCCAATAAGGGGAACCGTTTCTTCAATAGCAAAACCCGCAAGGGCCATAGATGACCGAACGCTAGCAACCAAAGGCTCGTAACCATGCGGATCGCCGCCATCGCCCACCACAAACAACGACAAAGGACGCTTTGCTGGCAGGGGCTCCCCCTTCTTCCGTCGCTCAAGATAGGACCAGAAGAACGGCTGCAACCTATCCAGCACAGCTTTCAACTGGGAGGGAGCACCCGCAAAGTAAATGGGTGACACCAAAAACACTCGCTCCGCCGTGTCCAAATCGTCGATGAACTGAGTCATATCGTCTTCGATAATGCACCCATCGTTCGTCTTGCAGAACTCGCAACCATTGCAGCCAGAAACATCCATGCAGCCCACCTCATACTCAACAAGGTTCACTTCTGGATAACTCTGTTCGATTGACATTTTCAGCATGCTGATAATGCGTGCGCATTTGCCATTCAGACGAGGAGAGCCGTTTATCACAACCCACGTGCCCATTTAGGCCCCCGCAAGCAAATCGGCATTTGCGCGTTGCCATTGCGTAGGCTGCCGATCGAGCAACCCGAGCGCATTGCCATACATCTGCCCCAAGAGATCTTCCCGTTCCGCCTGCGTTTCAGCGCCCAAAACCTCGAGCAGTTTTTCAGCCGTGAACACCACATGGGCTGGACCGCAATCGACACCACGCATGGGTTCAGGGGTCATATAAGGACTGTCGGTTTCGGTGAGGAGAAGGTTACGAGCAACCTTGGTTGCAGCAGATCGCACCTCATCGGCCTTTTTGAAAGTGATAGGACCGCCATACGCAATGTAGCAACCGTGCTCCGCCCATGGAGCAAGCGCTTCAGCGTCCAAATTAAAGCAATGCAGCAATACCCCATTCTTTGGGAATCCTTCATCTTCCAGGATTGCCAGGCCCTCTTCATGGGCTTCACGCATATGCAGGATAAGCGGAAGACCAGCAGTTTTAGCAAGCTGAACCTGACGACGGAATACGCCGCGCTGCACGGCACGAGGAGAAAGGTCGTAATGGTAATCAAGGCCTACTTCGCCCAAAGCGCAGACGCGAGGATCTGCCAAGCGCCGCATCAACGTGCGCTCCATGCGCACATCCCACATCTTGGCGTTGTGGGGATGCACACCCATAGCGATACGCAGATGAGGAGTGGCGTCCTTGCAAGAACCCAAGCCAGCTTCCTCAAGAATGCCTTGAGCATCTTGCTGCCACGCTTCCAAATTGTCGAAGGTGGTGTGGCTGTCTTCAGCAGGATCGCACATAGCGCACACGAAACGCACGTTATGATATGCACATTTAGCCAGTTCAGCAGCTGGATTCTTGAGCATTTCCAGATGTGCATGCGTGTCGGCAACCAAACCAGGCAAAACAGGTGCAGCCACTTCACGGTACTTGTGATGCTTGCGTTTCTGAAAAAAGGAAACGCTGAACGCCCCCTCTTCAACAAAAGCGGCGTTCAGCGATTGCGTTTCCTCGGTCATGATAACGGCCGTTTCCTGCTATTCGATGGAAAGATCGATGGCGTCAGCATCCAAGCGAGGATAGAGCGGATCGCCCACGGCAACGGCAGAACCAGCCTCAAGCTGACCCCATACCGAAGCAGCTTCAATATCGGTGATTGCGAAGATATCTCCCAGACCCAGACGATTGAAAACCTCAGCAGAAGTGTTGGGCATGAACGGAGCCATATACAACGCAATAATGCGGATAGCCTCCAGCGCGTTATAGATTACTGCAGCAAGCTCATCAGCGGTTTCTTCGCTCTTTGCCAGATTCCACGGTGCGGAATCTTCAACATACAGGTTTACGCGGCTAGCCAACTTTTGAACAGCAGCGGCAGCATTGGTGAAATCGACCTGACCCATGCACTTGTCGTATTCGGCGTACAGTTCGTCAGCGATTTCGCGCAGCGGGTTTTCCTCGGCGCCAGCAGGTGCCGCGGGAACCTTACCCTCGAAATACTTCTTGGTCATGTTGAACACGCGACTGCACAGATTGCCCCACGTATTGGCAAGATCAGCGTTGTATACCTGGACCATGCGCTCGATGGAAATCGAGCCGTCATGACCGAACTGAACGTCAGAAAGGAAATAGTAACGATACGCGTCAACGCCGAACACCTTTACCAAATCGGCAGGCTTTAGCGCATTGCCCTTGGACTTCGACATCTTTTCGCCCTTGGTGAGCAGGAAGCCGTGTCCGAATACCGTATGGGTAATCGGCAAGCCAGCAGCCATCAGCATTGCAGGCCAGATGACGCAATGGAAGCGCGTGATATCTTTGCCTACGAAGTGGTACTGCATAGGCCAACGCTGCTCGAATTCGCCTGCGCGCTCTTCGCTGCCGTAGCCAATGCCGGTGAAATACGCCAGCAAAGCATCAGCCCAAACATAGGCAACATGACCTTCATCGAAAGGCAGCGGAACGCCCCAGTCGAAGGTAGAACGGGAAATGGAAAGGTCCTTCAAGCCGCTTTTCACAAAGGAAACAATTTCGTTCTTACGGGTTTCAGGACGAATGAAATCGGGGGTTTCCTCATAGAACTTCAGCAACGGTTCCTGGAATTCGGAAAGCTTGAAGAACCAATTTTCTTCGCCGCCAGCTTTCTGAACAGGGCGCTTGCAATCAGGGCACACGAATTCGCCTTCGTCGTTCTTCAGAAGGTCACTTTCGTTGTAATAGGTTTCCTCATGAACGCAATACCAGCCCTCGTAGGAACCCTTGTAGCAATATCCCTTGTCGTACAAATCCTGCCAGAACTTCTTGACCGTTTCAGCGTGACGAGGCTCGGTGGTGCGAACAAAGTCAGTGTAGGTGATATCGAGCATGTCCCAGCAATCGCGGAAGGCGGGCTCCATGGAATCGCACCAATCCTGAGGCGTCATGCCCTTTGCCGCTGCCGTATCGGCAACCTTCTGGCCATGTTCATCCATACCGGTTACAAAGGCAACGTCATAGCCATTCATGCGCTGATAACGCGCAACTGCGTCGGCAGCGATGGTGGTATAAGCGGTGCCCAGGTGCGGTGCCGCGTTAACGTAGTAAATGGGAGTGGTGAAGGAATAGGTTCCCTTGCTCATGCTCATGCTCTCTTTCTTGGCGAAAACGGCTGATGATGCCGCCTGCCGCTTCAGATTACTTGCTCATTCTGCGCCCTTTTGGCACAGCGTATAACTGAATTATTTTAGCACGAGAAAAGCGCAGCACTAACGCGTACCGGAGAGATTACTTACCGCGGATTCAAGATGCGCTCGCGCTGCTTCCAATCGGGCATCACCTTGGTCATGAGGGTCTTAAAGCCAGCGCCATGATTTGGCTCCAGCATATGGCACAGCTCGTGAACCACCACATACTCAAGGCATTCCGGAGGGAAGAGCGCGAGGCGAATGTTTATACACACCCGCCCCGTTTCAGGCTGACAGCTCCCCCACCTGCTTTTCATGTTGCGATAATCAAGCTTCTGCACGCGCACGCCCAGAATGCGCTCCCATTCGGCAACCAGCGGCGGAACACACGCCTTCACCACTGTGCGCCATTGCTCGATTTCTTCCCTCGATGCTCTTTCGGCGCGAGCAGCTGGAGAGTCTACCTGTTTCGCTTGCTGGGTCCGAATCCAATCAGCCTTCGACCGAACGAATTCGCTTATACGGGCTTTGCTGGTACCGAGTGGCGCCGACAACGTTACTTCACCCGTCGGTTTCACATGCAGGCGAATGCTTTTCATGCGCTTTAGCGTGACATGAACGTTGCTGCCGTTAATTTGCAGGGTGTATGTCGTAGACAAAGGCATGCATATCTTCCTTGAGGAGCAGGCGGGAAAATAGGGGCAGGCGCTATTTCCCCAGTCCCCGATTGGGATACCGACATTAAAAGTGGGAAAATGTACCTGTCCCTATTTTCCCAGAACAGAAACCCCTTAGTGCTTTACGCGCATGCAGCGCATAGCGTTGAGGATGGCCAGGATGGCCACACCCACATCGGCGAACACCGCAAGCCACATGGTAGCCAAACCAACAGCAGCCAATACCAACACTGCAAACTTCACACCAAGCGCAAAGACGATGTTCTGCCATACGATGCGCATGGTTTTGCGAGCTATGCGAATCGCGGAGGCAATCTTGGAGGGCTTATCGTCCATCAGAACAATGTCTGCCGCTTCAATTGCCGCATCAGACCCCATTGCGCCCATGGCAATGCCAATATCGGCGCGGGTGAGCACCGGCGCATCGTTGATGCCGTCTCCCACAAAAGCGAGCTTTCCCTTTTCGGACGTTTCGCCAAGCAGGCGCTCCACCTGGTTGACTTTATCTTCCGGCAGAAGCTTGCCATGGTACTCATCGAGTCCGAGTTTTTCGGCAACGGCCTTTGCAACCTCGGCGCGATCGCCCGTGAGCATGACTGTCTTCTTAACGCCAGCAGCATGCAAACGCTTGATGCATTCGGCGGCGTCTTCTTTAACCACATCAGCAATAATGATATGACCTGCATATTTACCATCAATTGAAACATGAAGGATGGTGCCGGTAAGCTCGCAGTCGTGGTAAGCGATACCTTCTTCACGCATCAGTTTATCGTTGCCCACCAGAACCACGCGCTCATCAACCACCGCACGAACGCCATGGCCGCCTTCCTCGCGAACATCAGCAATACGGCTCTGATCGATTTCACCCGTGAAAGCTTCCTTGACGGAAACGGCAATGGGGTGATCGGAGTACGCTTCAGCATGGGCAGCGATGGAAAGGATAAGGTCAGGGTCAACCTCTGCTGCAGCATCGGGATGCACGGCAACCACGTTGAAACTGCCATTGGTAAGCGTGCCCGTCTTGTCGAACACCACCGTTTCGGTATGAGACAGCGCTTCCAGGTAGTTGCCACCCTTCACCAAGATGCCCAGACGAGAAGCGCCGCCAATACCGCCAAAGAACGAAAGCGGGACTGAGATAACAAGAGCGCAAGGGCACGAAACAACCAAGAAGGTCAAACCGCGCTCAATCCAATCTGACCAACTTTGACCGAACAGCAACGGAGGCAACACAGCCAGCACAAGAGCACCAATGGTAACAATGGGCGTGTAGTAGCGCGCAAAACGCGTAATGAAGTTTTCGGTCTGAGCCTTCTTTTCGCTAGCACTTTCCACCAGCTCAAGAATGCGCGAGACCGTGGATTGCTCAAAGGGCTTGCTCACTTTCACCGTAATCTTGCCCGTCATGTTCACGCAACCGGAAATCACTTCAGCGCCCTCCTCCACATGACGAGGTACGGATTCTCCGGTAAGCGCAGCAGTGTCGAGCTGAGTGGAACCCTCCACAATGGTGCCGTCAAGCGGAACGCGCTCGCCGGGCTTCACCACGATTTCATCGCCTATGCCAATTTCGTACGGATCGACCTGAACAAGCTTGCCATCACGCATAACGTTGGCGAAGTCGGGGGCGATGTCCATCATGTCAGCGATGGACTGACGCGATTTGCCCACGGCGTAGCCCTGGAACAGCTCACCCACCTGATAGAAGAGCATTACCGCTGCACCCTCGGCCATATGAGGCTGAGAATCCGGAAATAGAACCAGGGCAAATGCGCCCACCGTTGCAATGGTCATCAGAAAGTTCTCGTCGAACACCTGGCCGTTGCCAATGTTGCGCGCCGCCTTCAGCAGCACATCGTAACCTGCAATAAGGTACGGGATAAGGAACAAGACGAACTCAAGGTACAGCGCGTTCGTTTCCCCGCCAACGTACTGCGCAAGCGGAACAAACTCCGTAACCGCGAATACCGCAGCAAAAATGGCGAGCGCCGCAACAATACGGTTTCGCGTCCTTTTCTGCTTTTTATTCATGCAAATCCCCTTCGTAGCGTATACAGGCGCATCAGGCCTTGGTAGGCCGGATGCGCCGCGTTCGGTTTTTGTTTAAAATCTCGCAGAATTTGGTGGCAACAGCAGCAGTGTTTCGACGAACGCTGAGGGCCCGAAAAAGACGGACCAGCATACATGGTGCTTCGGTCAATCAAAAGCACCGATACTGCTGAAAACGACGCACAGCGCCAGTGCGCTTTCGGGAAGAAACGATAGCCGGCAGACTATCGCAAAATGACCATGTCGGGCTCGATCTTGTGGCAGATCTTTTCAGCTTCGTCGAGGATGGCATCCATCTTCTCGGGCTCGGCGTCAATCACCAACTTCTGGGTCATGAAGCTCATCGATGCCGTGTTTACGCCGTCGATCTTCTTGATAGCGTCCTCCATCTTTGCAGCGCAGTTGGCGCACTCAAGATCCTGCAATTTGAATACCTTACGCATGGCTATTTCCTTTCCTGAAAAGATTCCCCTTTGGGCAGACAGCCCACACGGTGGTCTGGCTATTCACAGATATGCGTCATTCCCTGGGCTAGCATCGTGTGCACATGGTCGTCAGAAAGCGAGTAAATCACGTTCTTCCCATCGCGCTTCGCACGAACCAAACGGCTTTGCTTCAAGGTTCGCAACTGATGAGAAACCGCACTTTGAGTCGCACCAATCTCCTCGGCCAGATCGGCAACACAGCGATCCTTCGTCATAAGGGCGTAGAGGATTTTGATGCGCGTGGTGTCGCCAAACACCTTGAACAAATCGGCCAAATCGTAGAGCAGTTCTTCATCGGGCATCATGTCGACAGCTTCATCGGCAGCATCGCAGCCGCAGCCACAAGCGCTTTCGATTTCTGAAGAGACGCTGCAATGAGCTTGCTTTGCTTCGTTCGGTTCCTCTTCGGCCATCTTTGATCCTTTCACATATGAACAACTGTTCATATGATAAACCGTGAATTAGTTTTCGTAAAGAGCAAAAGATACTGTTTCGAAAAGAAAGGGAGGCCGGATAGGAGTGTCAAGGATGCTCTTGGATGCTCTTTCGAGAAAAAGAAAAGCCGCAACTCGTAGTGACCCGCATCTCTCGATCTAGGTTTTTCATTTATTAACCCAAATCCGAAAGCACGGTTCACGCAGAAGCTGCGGCCTGCCGATAACCTAAAATAAAGCGTTTACTCGCCCTTCTGTAAAGACCTACTCCCCTTTTCGCACCTTGCGAGCAATTTTGTCAGCGACAGAAAGCGCCTCACGGCGATCCGTGCCCCAGAAGGAAATAGACACCATGCCGGCACCGACATGACTGCCGATAGTAGCACCGATGTTGTGCTTGATGACCGTGATGGATTCGTCTTGCTTGGCGAGCAGCTCGCAAACCCTGTCGGCGTCTTTTTCCGAATCGGCGTGACCAATAAGAGCAAAGTTACTGTTTTCGGCATGGGCCTTTTCGTAGAAGGATGCCAGCTGCTTCAAGCCCTTCTTGCGACCGTGAGACGCTCCTGCCAGAGAAAGCTTGCCATTGGTGTCGAAATTCAGCAGCGGCTTCAAGTCAAGCTTGGAGCCCGCAAAAGCAACCGAAGCGGAAATGCGGCCACCACGATGAAGGGCATCGAGGTCGTCAACCATAAACAGGGTCTGCACGAAATAGCGTGCTTCTTCCGCCCAGGCAACCATCTCTTCGGCGGTAAGCCCACTTTCACGCTGACGCAAAGCCTCCAGTACCAACAGGCCTTCAGGAGTAGAACCGATAAGAAGATCTACGATATAGATAGGCGCTTCGGGGTGTTCGGCCTTCAGCTGGCTCCAAATGGCATAAGCCGTGCTGTAGTTGCTGGAAAGCCCGCTGGAAAAGCAGAGGTATACCGTGGGAACCCCTGACTCAATAGCATTGCGGAAAGCGGCTTCCGTTTCGGCGGGCGCAACCTGCGAGGTGCTTGGAGTGGCGCCGTTTCGAATGCTGTCGTAGAACTCCTTGGGTGTTACGGACTGATAGAAATCGTCCTTGAACGTTTTATCGTCAATGATGTAATTGAAATCGATCAGCTGAACACCCTCTTGCTGGACGAGCTCCAACGGAAGATCGCAACAAGAGTCGATGATGAGATTGCACTGAGCGGACACGGTGTCCCCTTTCAAAAAATGCTTACAGCAACGCAGCAATAATGCTTTTCGAAGCGCTATTTTATCCCAGGCATTAGGGGGAAATAGGGACAGGTACCGTTTTCCCACTTAAGAGGCAGAGTGCTTCGTGTTGCAGGGTTCGCAAGCGGCCCTGCTTTTTGCGCTATACCTGAGTGAGGAAACGGTACCTGTCCCTATATTCCCATTTAGCAAACTCTCTCTTGACTATAAGTTAGCCTATGCTAACTTGCTTTTTGAACCAATGGCGCGGCCGACCAAAAATCAGTAACCCCGTCGGCCCAAAAAAACAAGGAGCAACTTATGAGCAACGTGGCAATCGTATATTGGAGCGGTACTGGCAACACGGAAGCCATGGCCGATTTCATAGCTGAGGGCGTAGAAGCGAAGGGCGGCACAGCAACCATTATCCAAGCAGCCGACTTCGGCGTTGAGCGTGTAGCCGAATTCGATACCTTCGCCTTCGGATGCCCTGCCATGGGCGATGAAGAACTGGAAGACACCGAGTTCCTGCCTATGTATGACGAGGTTGAACCCCTGATGGCAGGTGAAAAAGTTGTCTTCTTCGGCTCGTACGATTGGAACAATGGCGAATGGATGGATTACTGGGTGCAGCGTGCTGAAGAAGCTGGCGTACAACCCGTTGAAACCGTAATCGCCAAGGATTACCCCGACGATGAAGCGGTCGAGGCGTGCCGCCATCTGGGCGAACTCCTAGCGTAGAAGCGTCCGAACCCAAAGCGCACGACCGACAATTCTCTCTACGATTGACAACGGGGAGCCCGGAACAAAACCGAGCTCCCCTCCTTACCTCAATGCTACTTCTTGCGCAGTACCACCATGATGGTGTTAAGGTACTCGAGCGCACCAGCCTTCACAGCCGAAGCATCGCATCGTGCATACTCGTTGTCGCATAAAAGCCAATCTGCCCACGCTTCCTCCGTGCACTGCATTTCCCGCATTCCTAAGATATCGGTATTTTCCGATTGCTCAAAAATAGCCTTCCACCAGGGAATATCGTGGATATAATCCAGCTGATCGGGCGTCCACGACTCAAGCAGGCATGCCGGCGGATTTTCGTGGCAATCTTGCTTCATGCCAGGGAAGCACAGTGCTACAAACCCGCCGTGTTTCACATACGGCAGAAGTTTTGCATCCAAATACTCCGCGCTGCGGCCGAAATAGTTATACGAATCAATACTCACCACCGCATCGAAGAATTCTTCCGCAAAAGGCAACCCTTCCGAAGCATCGGCCTTGATGGGAACGATTTGGCGATTGGTCAATCCGAGGGTTTCGAAAAAACGCATATTTTCGGTTGGGTTGCTCAAAAGATCAGCAGCGTATGCCACGCATCCGAACTCCCTGGCCAACAATGCTGTGGTTATTCCGGTCCCACTGCCCAAATCCAACACGACGGAACTTGAAGAAGCAGTCTCAATTCCGACAATCTCGTTGGCGGTTAGAATCATCTCTTCGCATAACTTGAGTGGATTGGGCCCCATTGTTTTGGACAAAACACTATCTTGCGAGAAGCTGTTCGCTTTTGGGAACTGCATGGTTATTTCCTTTTCTATAAAGAACGTATTGGCGAATCAAAAAATAAGCTGAACGAAGCGTGTAATAAAAAACGCAGCAGCACATGCGCCGCACCCATTGATGGCTGCATAAAAGCCTCATGAAATGGAGGCGAGCTGCGAAACAAAAAGCCATTTCGAGACGTTATTTCCGATTCGCACCGGTGGGAGCACCCACGAAATGGACCGCAAGCGTTCTATTCAGTTGCGCGTTCTTTATAGAACAATGACCAAAAAGACATCCCTTTTAGGATTTCATAAAGGCACAATAAGCCTTTGCCTAAAAACTAGTATGGCACGATGGATTTACCGCTTCAATAAGCAAAGAGCAGCCATCAGCAAAACTCGCTGGGAACGAGGCGCCCCGTCTCTTAAGTGGGAAAATGGGACCTGTCCCCTATTTTCCCAGGGAGAACGAGCTGCCTCTTCATCATAGATTGGGCCTATAGCCAGGTGAAAGTAATAACTATTTTGAGCAGATTCTATTCCGGAGCATACTAAGCACCATCAAACGCACTCGGTGCAGCCCTCCTAAAGCAAGGCGCCCCAGCCCGCATCCGCAAACTCATGCAGGCTGGGGCATTGTTTCATATTGAGGCATTGCCGCAGATACCTGCAAAACGAAGCGGGTTGAACTCGATGGGCGCAATCACGCCATTGCTCATGCGAGCCTCCACATGCACAGGGAAGTCTTTCACGCCAACATGCCCGTTTACCTCCGTGAGCCACAAAGCAAATGCCGGAGCATACTCGCTGATCCACGAACCGCCCGTTGCCAAACCGGAAAGAGCAAGGAACAACCAAGACTGCGGAGTTATCTGAGCGATAGTATGGCCCGAACCCACCACGGCAACCATAGCCCACGCAAACACCAGTACCACCAAAGTACGCAGCGCCGTGGCAACATCGGAATCGGTTTCGGAAAGGCCGCACTTGGCCAAAATCGAAGTTATGCCCGCGAAAAACGCCGAGGCAACGGTGGCCATTACCCAAGACATACAAACAAGCACTTCCTTTGGCGGATCACGGGATAGAAGGAGCTAATCCCGATCGAGCGGTTGCACCATTCCGATTAGCCTTCGCCCCCCTCGGCGGAGAAATAGGGGGCGGATACCGTTTTCCCAATAAGCAAAGGAGACCAGCACAGCGTCTTTAACGCAGCGTGGCGGAATCGGCTCCGCTTATTTGAATGTCAGCACCGTAGAAGGCCCGCAACGCCCGAATAGCAAGCATGACATCGCGTGCGCCGGCGGTTTCGTACGCCGAGTGCATGGCAAGCTGGGCGCAGCCCACATCAACGCCATGCATACTTGCTTGTATGTTGGACAGGTTGCCCAAGGTTGAGCCACCCGCCATATCGCTGCGGTTCGCAAACCGCTGGAACGGTACGCTGGCGTTATTGCACACCGCACAGAACACGGCACTGCTAAACGCATCGGTGCAGTACTTCTGGTTTGCCGCTTCTTTGACCACAATGCCCTGATTCAAATAGGCACGATTGCCCTCGTCACTCTTTTCGGGATGGTTAGGGTGTACCGCATGGGCGTTGTCGCAGCTTACCAATAGGGAACCCGCCAGTGCGCGACGATATTCCTCGTCCGTACCACCCAAGGCCCCATTCAAGCGCATCAGCGTATCGGACAAGAATGTGGACATAGCACCCTGCTTGGTGTTGGACCCCACCTCTTCATTGTCGAAGCAGCAGTACACCGAAACGCTGGAATCGTTGGCGCTTCGCAAAAACGCTTCAGCCGAAGCGTAGGCGCACATAAGGTCATCGAGTCTGGGGGCTGAGATGAATTCACCAGCCGCACCCCATATGCAAGGTGCCTGGCGATTCACCAAATACAGGTCATGGCTCACTATTTGGTCGGGATGAAGGTCCAGCTCGTTAGCGAGCAGCGGTTGCAGTGCTTCTTTCTCCAGCGCGCCCGCGGAAACCACCGGGCACAAATCGATCCGTCGGTTTGGAGCAAAGCCGTTGTTCACGCCATGATCCATATGGATAGCCAGGCTCGGAATAAGAGCCACATCCCTATCAAGCGAGACCAACCTGCTCTCAATGCGATTCCCTATTTGAACCATAACGCGGCCCGCAAGGGAAAGAGGACGATCGAACCAGGTGTAATCGATCATTCCACCATACGCCTCAACGTTTAAGCGTCTGTACGAACCTGGGCCTTCCAAAGCGGGCTGAGCCTTGATTTTGAACAGGGGCGAATCCGAGTGCGAAGCAGTGATCTGAAAATGATAGCCTTCCGATACGGCACTGCCCACCTTGAAGGCTATGATGCTCGAACCGTTGCGCACGGTGTAGTAGCGCCCCCCTGGCTTGCAGCTCCAGGTTTGCGCTTCGGGGAGAAAAACGAATCCCGCCTCGTCAAACCGAGCACGCAGGGCAGACACCGCGTGAAATGCGCTGGGGCTTTCATCTATGAAGCGCAGCAGGCCTTCTGCTGCCTGGATTTCTTCGTGCGTCAAGCCACTACCCAATTCCGCCACCATGCCAACTCGCTTTCTTTCCAAAAGAAATAGACGTTTTCCCAACCAGTCTAACAGCTAACAATGCACTCTTCGAAAGCAGCCACAATCGAAGTGAAGCTCGGGATCAAAGAAGTGACGCGCGGTGCACGCGTCGGGCAAAAAACAATCCACCAAAACCGGGACCGAATTCCGCCACCAACACCCAAGCCCCAAACCCAAAAGCGCACCCATTAGCCCACCCCGCAGCCGTAGCAGCAGGCTTCTCCTCTATACTTGGAAGCATCGAAGTAAGGGAGATCATGGGGAACCCAGAACAGCATACGCAAAGCATCTCAAAACGTCGGGTTTTGATTGTTGCCGCCTGCATTGCCGCAGCGACTTTTGCCCTCCTCATTTGCGCCGAGATCTTTCTTCCCAGCAAACCGCCTTCGTTTTTCGGTCTCGGGTTCGGCCCTTCAAGCACAACGGGGTTCATGGTGCTTCTGGGCCCAGCACTTGCCGCATGGGCCTTTTCCATCTACGTACGCTGCCCCGACGCCACTATCCGCAACCAGCTTATTGCCATCGCCGCCCTTTTAGCGTTTTGGTTGCTCGACGTTATCGTGAAATACCCCATGAAAAGCGACCTGGGCACCTCTATATGCTGGTACCTCTATTACGTTCCCATGCTATTTGTTCCCGCGCTGGCCTTTACCTGCGCCCTCCGCGCCGCCGGTTTCGATACCACCAAGGCAGGAAAAACCGCACGCTCCATCGCTTTTGTAGGAAGTGCCCTGCTTGCTCTGTTCGTGCTTACGAACAACCTCCACCATGCGGTATTTTCGTTCAGTTTCGACGATCCCGGCTGGAGCGGCAATTACCGCTACGAGTGGTGCTATTGGCTCGTTGCTGGCTGGTTCGTCCTACTTTACGGAGCATTCTTTGCCTTGTTGTTCCCTGCCGCAAGAAAGCAGCTACGCCCCTCTTTTGCCCCTTTAGCGATTATCGCCGGTTTGGCAATTGCCTACAGCTTGCTCTACATCCTTCGAAACGCTCACTTCTTCAGCACCAACCTGGCACTCACCTACACCATCCTTATTGTCGTGGCGGTCGAAATCACTCTCGCGACAGGGATCCTTCCCTCTTATGCGTGATATCGGGAAACCTTCTACAAACTACCTTTCGATCTGAAAGTGCTAACCAGGAATGGGCAGCTTGCTTACTCGACCGCACAAGCCAAGCCCCTTTCGCCCGAAACAACAGAAAAGATAACTGAACTTGGCACGCTCAACGGCGGGGCCGTAGACTTCCGCGTCCCAAGCAACCCCCATACCCTCAAACGCGCCTACGGCATCAGCGGCGGCACCGCGTTGCTCTCCATCGATGTAAGCAAAAATGACGCCAGACGCACCGCTCTCAAACAGCGAAAGGAAGAACTGATCAATGCATCCGAGCTGCTAAAGCGAAGCGCTGCCATTCGCCAGGGCCTCGCATTACGGGAAGCAGAACGTGACTTATTCGAGCAAATCAATAACTCGCTGGCGGAGAAAACCTCCGAGATCAATCGCCTTATCGACGAGCTCCCCGAAGACGACTCGCTCGAAAGTGCAGCAATCAGACGCCAAAACTTGACCCGGGTTAAATTCCTTGTCGCCTACTGCAAGCGCAAAGGAAGCCTTATCGTTGCCGAGCGTGAAGGAGTTTCCTCCACCCAAGAACAAGTTGAACTGGTATTTACCGAAGCCGCAGCCGATTTCCGTTCCATGGGAATCGAAAGCGCCGCGCTCTTTCGCTTGAACGAACCCCTATCGCCCGCAATCATGGCTCACCTCTACGATTGCGCATACGACTTCGCCTCACTGGCATTTGCGATCAAAAGCCCAACCCTGCTCTTATTTGGCGAAAACGACGAACGCAGCGCCTTGACAGTTCGCATCGTTTTGCAATGCGAAGAATCCCGAAAACTCGAATCTTCGCTGCAAAACTTCTGCAATAGCCTGACGAAAGCGGGCATCCGCAACTGCCACCAAATCGAGGCAGATGAAATCGCCGTTAAAATCAAGCTGGAAGACAGTGCCCTATGAGCCATCTGTTCAACATAAAATCAGTGGTTCTTATTGCGCTTATCATTCTGCTATTTGGGCTTATGGTCGGGCAAATGATCCATGTTCTTCTTGTTGCCACGCGGAAAGAAAACCGCAACCCCCGCGGAGCTGTCGCCTATGAGGCGCTTCTCCTTGCGCATCTGCTCTTAGCCTGCGCAACGGTATGCTCCGCTTACGCAAACCATGGCGCGCTGCTGTTCCGCATGAAGATGATCTCATTCCCCATCGAGCCAATGATGTGGGTTAACGCCATTGCGCTTGTGCTGGGTCTCGTGCTCGCCTTCGCCTATCGCCGCCCCATAATGACCCTCGAGCTCATAGTTCTTGCTACCTGCACGCCACCATTCATCGAAGCGGCTGACATCAACAGCTGGTTCATTCCCGTACTAGACGCTTCGTTCTTCCTTTTCCGCGTGTCGTCTTCGCTGACCATGGATATCAAGCACCGCAGTTCCGCGATTACGCAGCTCTCCATCGGCGAAGCGGTGAAAAAGCTTCCCGAGGGCATTCTGTGCATTAATCGAAGCGGAGCGATTGTCCTTATGAACGAAAGCATGCGATCCAGCCTTCAAGCGCTCGGATTGGGCACCAACCTCTCAGAGGGTTCCCTTATCTGGGCGGAGCTAGCCAAACGCGCAACCGCAGGCAACCACGTTCGCGACGCCCTACTTCCCAAAGGGATACGTCTAACTGTATCGCCAAACGAAACCAGGCTCTTCATACATGACGAGGTGACGCTGCATCACACCTTATGCGAACGGATCATGGCCATTGACGTTACGGTTGAGGAAGACCTCAACGAACGTCTGCATCTTGCCAACACCGAACTGGAAGAATCGAACCGCAAACTGGAGCAAACCCTGGCGCAGTTAGAAGAAGCTGCTGCAGAAGAAGCATCGCTCGTCATGAAAACGCGCGTCCACGACTCCATCGGCCAACGAATGACCATACTCCATCACTACTTAGAATCAGATATAGATAATCCGGAAATCACCCGAAGCGTTTCCCGGCTTATGCACAATATCACCAACGATCTTGCTCGCACTTCCCCAGAGGGAAAAGACGAGCTTGCCGCTCTTGCATCAGCCTTTGCTCTTGCAGGTACGAATATCCACATAGAGGGCACGCTGCCCGAAAACCCTAGCTCGGCAAATGCACTAGTTGGGATAATTCGAGAAGCGGCAACCAACGCACTCAAGCACGGCAGCGCTAAAAACGTCTATGTTCGCATAGCAGCCAAACCATCGGAAACGAACCTGGCCATTTTCGATGACGGTACCGGCGCTTCAAGCACGATTATCGATGGCTGCGGCATGCCCCAGATGCGCCGAGCGGCAGAAGTCCTCGGTGGCACCTTTGAGGTAAACGCACTAACGCCTTTCACTATATCGGCAACTATTCCCCATCAAGGAGCATCATCATGATCACCATCGTCATCGTTGAAGATCAGGGGATTCTCCGAGAATCACTCGCATGCACGGTCAACCTGCAGGAAGACATGCAGGTTGCCCGCGCGCTTTCCGATGCAGCAGACGCACTCGACGTGGTGCGCGAGACGAATGCCAATCTTGCGCTTTTGGATGTTTGCACCGAAAACGGATCGAGCGGAATCGCCGCAGCGAAGCAGATTCGCGAAGCCTGCCCCGATACGATAATCGTAATTATGACAGGCATGCCGGAAATCACGTTCATCGAGCAGGCAAAGCTCGCTGGAGCTGACAGTTTCGTATATAAGAACGTTGGAACTGAAGAGCTCCTGGGAATTATTCGCTCAACCGCCAACGGCTACTCCACCTTCCCGAATGCAACCCAGAGCATCTTCTCGGACGCTTCGGCACTCAACGAAACAGAGATCAGCATCTTGCGATTGGCCTGCGAAGCAAAAACGCGTAAGGAAATTGCAGCTGAGTTGTATTTAAGCGAAGGCACAGTAAAACGCCACATTTCTGAGATCTTGGCCAAAACGGGCTACGACAGCATTTTGCGCCTTGCCGTGCATGCGGTATCGCAGGGTCTTATCGTTCCGAAAATGGACAAATAGATCATCGGCAACCATAGGTATCACACCTTTCATCATTTGGAATTCACCTGTCGTTTACAAGGCAAAACCAACCAGACAAATCACCAGATCAATACCTTGTTTTGTTTTTGAGACACATGGCTCAAAAACACTCTTTAACTGAGCCGTAGGTCACTTCTTCCAACGCTCCCCTCGCGTCATCATGGAACCACGATGACAAACATAGCTAGCCGCAAAAGCGGCGAGGGAGTCTGAGAGGATGTGGTTGCAATGAAGGCAACGAAGAAAATCATCGCAGTTCTGGTATGCGCTTTTGCCCTGTGCTTTGCACTGGTGGGATGTGATTCCGGAGCCGAACAGTACAAGAAGAACTTCCAGGGCGACTGGGAACTGGCAGGCCTGACCGAAGGCGATACCACCTATTCCGAGAGCGATATCTCCATGCTTAAAGCATGGGGCATGGAAGTAAAGCTGTCCCTCAATGAAGACGAAACTATGGTTCTCGAGTACTTCGGCGAAACGGCCGAGGGCAACTGGGAGCCCAAGGATGCTACCACTTTCAAGATGACAGCCATGGGCGATTCGATTGATGGCAAGCTGGCTGATGGGATGATATCCATCGAAGTCGAGGGTGCAGAAATGAAGTTCAAGAAGATGGAATAGCGGGGTGAACGGTAATGAAACTCAAGTTTCTAGGAATTGCAGCATGCGCACTTGCGCTCTGCTTCACCCTTGTGGGGTGTAACTCACAAAAAGTAACTGACTTTACCTGGTACCAGGCGGCAGTGCCCGATAAGTACGAACTGAACACCAGCCTTGGCAGCAATGCAGCAAAGGTATCGTTCGCCAAGACCGATGAAGGCAAAGAGCTCCGCGTCAACTGGAACGGCGTAAAGGACGCCCAGGGAATTACCCAAGCATTCATGGAATGGGAAGGCACTGGCTCTGAGCAGCTGGACGATATGAAGATCGGCAACTACACCTGGAAGGTTGCTCAGAACACTGAGGCAAGCAAGCCAAAGATCCAGTTCTGCACCGACCTGCCCGATGGACGTGTTGGCATCGTTGACGCCCGCGGATTCAGCGACATCAACGACAAAGACCTGCAGAGCTTCGTTAAATCGGTAAAGTTCGCAGATGATGTGAGCGAAGCATACGACAAAGCCAAGGAAGTCAGCTCTGACGACCTGAAGATCCACTAACAACCTTGGGCGGAGCCGCAATCGAGTTCCGCCCGTTTTCGAAACAGACTGAAGAGGAGGACATCATCATGAAGAAAGCAGTTATCGCACTTCTTGCCCTCTGCATAAGCCTTGTTGCCGCAGTTGCCTTAGTTGGTTGCGGAGAAAGCGGGCCTGCGGACAAGAAAGCGGATTTCATCTGGTTTAAGGTTGAGGTTCCCGAAGGCGTAAGCGTCAGCAACTCTGCCGGCGACAACGCAAACAAAGCCCAACTGACATTTTCCAACAACGATCGAATCATCCCATTATGGGAAAAGAAAATGACAGCTGAAGAGTTGCTCGCTCGATACGAAGATCGCTACAGCGGGTCTTTTAAATGGGAGACACATGACCCTGTAACCTACGGCGACAAAACCTGGTTGACCGGCGATTACAAGCATTCGGGAGGGACTACTTCCGTTTTCATTATCGGGGTAAATGAGGGAAGCGTGTCTATAACCGTCGACAACTTCGAAGATCATAAGGCGGAAGTCGAAACGGTGCTTAATACCATCGAATTTGCCGATAATATGAGCGAAGCCATGAAGGAAGCCAAGGAAATTAAGCTTACCGACATCGACCTGAAACGCTAACCATCCTGTCGTAAAGAAGCCAGACTCCTTTGCGACACTCCAAGCTAAGAGAAGGACCGGCGCTGCCGGTCCTTCTCTGTTTTGCGTAGTGAATTAGATTGAAGGCCTTTCGCCATCAATGCCCCCCTTGCAAGGATAGGCATTTCCGCTGACAGCGCCACTTGTGCCTTCGCTTCCGCCCATAAGGGGCGCATTCGGCAAAACACCTATCATCGCCTTGAGAATGCAAACCCAAAGCACGACGCTCCGCCTTCGCCAGCTAGAACCAACCGGTGTAGGTTTTCTGTAGTACGGCGCTGGCAACCCAGTTTGCAAGCGTAATAAAATCGAACACCGGCAAACCTGTTGCCTTCTGAATAGCCGCCGCATAAGGAGGCAGATCGCTGCACTCAAGCAAGATGGCCTTGATGTCGGGATGCTGTTGACACAAGTCCTTCGCCAAACTGCATAAATCATCGGTAAGCTTGCCGTTGTCGAGTTCGTGTCCGCCCCAACGAATGGGAGCGAAGCTTTCCATGTCGCCTACGTTCTGAATAATGAGCCTTTCAGTGTTGCTGCCAACCTGAGCAAGCAGATCATCGTTCAAGCTGGAGCCATCGGCGGCAAACACCGCAATAGACCCCGCCTGGGCAAAGCCCGCCTTGATAACTGGCAGCTGGCACAAGCTCGACATGAATACAGGGACGTCAACCGCCGCCGCAACCTCTTTCTGGAAATGGGCGAAGTAACCGCATGCGCCGATAATAGCACGCACGCCCTGCGCCTCCAGCTTCTTGGCGGCTTCGATGATCATCTGCTTGATGGCAGGATCGCCCGCAAACAGCTGCTCGATCTCGAAATCAACCACTTCGTAGCACACGGGATAATTGAAGGTGCACGCATTGGCAACATTGCCTGGAAGCTTTGGGTAATCCAGCTTCACGGCAATGATGCCGAGCACCTGCCCCGAAAAACTACGGGGCGGAAGCCCGTGGGTACCACGAACCTCCGCCTTCGTCTCAAGCGCACCGTATGCGCTTTTCCAATTGCTCATTTACTCGCCCTCAGGAGCTACGTATTCGCCCTCGCGCAGATAAGCCTGCATCTGGTCTTTCGTCATATGGCCAATGCCCAGCTCATCCAAGGTAAGACCGGTCTCGAAGAAGTTGGTCTTGTTCATAACGCCGCCCAAAACAATCATGGAATCGATGATAGGCGTGGGGACACCAAACTTCTTGCCCAGCTCATGGTACACATGGCAACCAACGGGAACATCTTCGGTTACATAGCGGTTCTTGATGGTGAAGGGGCCGGTGGCAAAACCGACTTCCCACTGCTCCTCGAAGGGAACGTTGCAGCCCTCGCCCATGTACTCTTCGCCCAGAACGCTGGTGCGCTGGTAGAACACTTCTTTCTTAAAGGGCTGGATGCCAACACCCATAGCTTCCGCCAGAGCAATTTCCTCGTTGTAGAACTGGTACTGAACCTCGGAAATAGAGGGGCAGAAGGAATGGGAGTAGATGGAGTAGTCGTGGATGTTCTTGTCCAAGACCGTGCCGAAGTTTTCCATCGTGGATACGCCCAAAACCGTACCGGGAACATGGATAACCGGGTTCACATTGGAGAAGCCGATATCCATAACGGTATCGCCACACACTGCGCCATCGCCTTCAGTGATAGCATCAAAGCAACCCAAGGCCTTCGAGCTTTCTACGAAATCTTCCGTGTCCTTTGCGGGAAGCGCAGCGCCACGCAATGTAATAGCGCGATATACCAGCGAGCAGGTAGGCTTGGCAACGCCGCCTTCGGTATCGACGCGCGTGCCATAGGGAGCGCTTGACCAACCACCGATGATAACCTTCTTGGTGCAGCCCATTTCGCGCATCATCTTGCGAAGCTTCAGGCTACCGTAGTTATCGGGAATGATGTGAACGATCTGGCCATCCTCCAAAGCAGGAATGAGCTCGCGGAAGAAAATCTCATGAGCGATAGAGGGGATGCCCACAACAATAAGCTTGGCGCCCTTAACCGCTTCGGCTACAGAATTGGTTGCCATGGCAAATTCGCCCTTGCCCATACGACGGAAACCGTACTTAGTCTGCGTCCCCGGTGCCTTGTCCTGCAAGGTGATACCCGTACGCATAACAGTGCCCAATGCATTGTCAAAGAACGGATCCAGATCGCAAATACGAACTTCCTGGCCAGCCAACGCACAGTCGGCACCGCAGGTTTTGCCAACAGCGCCACCACCCAAGATGGCGATAGGTGCGCGGCGCAGCTCTTCTACGTCTACCAATTCAATAACCTCCTTAGCGGACGGCCTTGCGGCCATACTCCGAAAAACGCTCAGACCCGAGCCGATGCGAACCCAAGCGCTACCTTCATCACTACAGAAGAATACCACGCATAAAACCCCGAATTCGCGTACAGAGACGTTAATTCCCTCATTGTCCTAGGGAGATTCCGTCAAACTCTTCCTCTGTCTGCTAAAACAAGCGTGTTTCCTTTTTCGACACAGAGCTACTTTCAAATAGCAACGCATTCAGTAGCAACGCAGCCCTAGGCTATAACCGAAGCCGCAATACGCAAGGAATGGACGCATGTCCATTATTCGGAACGCATCTGATACCATCAGGACAATCAAAACACAGGAGGACTCATGGAAAACGCACCGATGCATCGCCCCATGCGCCAGGCAAGCCGCCAAGTGCGCAATATCGACCAGCTTCACGCTATTGTTGAAGCCTGCCACACCGTACGCATCGGGGCACTCGACGAAGAAGGCATGTTTATTGTCCCCATGAGTTTTGGTTACGACTGGGCAGACCCTGAAAGCCCTGGCAACAATGCCCCCACCCCACGCCTAGCACTATGGGTGCACTCGGCTTCCGAGGGACGCAAGGCAGAGCTTTTCAATCGCGAACCACGTGTCGCTATCGAAATGGATATCGAGGACGGCGTGATAGAAGGCCCCTATGCCTGTGCCTATTCCTATGCGTATCGCAGCATCATGGGTACGGGTACCGTTCATCGAATCCAAGGCACCGAAGCAAAACGTTACGGGCTCACCCGAATCATGCATCATCTGGCCCCCGGAGCTAGCGCCGGTTTTACCGACCAAGCGCTGGCCCGCACAAACATCTACTGCATCGACATAGATTCCTTCACTGGCAAACAGCGCGCCTAGGAAAACCAACAACAAAAAACCGCCCTTCGTTTTTTGCGTCAGCATAAAGCAAAGGGCGGTTCGTCATTTGAGGCAACTGGAAGCCGCTAGGTCATCGGACGTATCAGCAAACCAGTTTCGACTCTTCTACTTTTTCGATATACCAATTCAAGAATCTCATCAAGGGCTTGCGGAACACTAGCCCAAGCAGCAAGAACGGCACAACGAACAGCAGCAGTAAGCCGATTTCTATCCAGAAATCATTCATGTACACGCCCATCATGGCGGCACGCATAGCGTTGATAACATGCGTTGCCGGCAGGAAGGGGCTGAGAACCTGGAAGAAGTCGGGCAACATCTGGAGCGGGAAGCTGCCACCGCCGGAGGTAACCTGAATGATAAGAAGGAATACGGCAATAGCCTTACCTAAGTTGGCAAACGATACCACCAACGAGTAAATGATGAAGGTGAAGACCAAGCCCGCCAACCAGAAACAAATCAGATACAACAACGGATTGCTTACCTGCACCTGCAAGAACAGTATGTTGCCAAGAGCAAGAACCGTGGTTTGGCACAGGGAAACAAAAGCGAATACGCCAAAACGCCCCAAGAACAACTGATACAGTTTTGGATACCCCAGCTTAATCTGCGCCTTGCGCGACACCTCCACCTTGATAGCAACCGCCAGCAACAATGAACCAACCCACAAAGCCAATGTGGTATACAACGGCGCCATCTGAGAGCCGAAGTTATCTGCAGGGAATACCGCATTACGCTCAAGCTGCACAGGAGCCGCCAGCGCCGATGCAAGGGCATCGGGGTCGGAATAGAGCACCGTACGTAACTGTTCGAGGTTCCCCGAAGCAAGCGCCTCACGCATAGCGGCGGAAAGCGAAGTGAGCTTTTGCGCTGAATCATCTAGATCGGATGCCGTGTCGAGCAACTTCTGCTTCGATGTTGCGATGCGGCCAGCAAGGGAATCAGCGCCGTTTTGCAAATCATCCCCCACCGAGCCAAGCGTTGACGCGCTCGAAGAAAGCGAGCTCGACATAACAGAGACCTGGTCCATCAACGCATCAAGCTGAGGTTTGATAGTGTTGTTGTAATCGTCGGAAAGCTGACCCACACTGCCCTTCGCCTGAGCCGCAAGAGCGCTCACCTTGTCATGCTCGGCCTGAGCCGAAGAAGCGTCAGCCCTGATGGAACCGGCAGCAGTACGCAAGCCGTCAGCCAGCGCCTTTTGAGAATCGGCAGAAGCCTGCAACTGCACAGCAAGCTGTGTGAGCGCTTCCTTCAAACTGGGATCGCTCTGCACATTTGCCAAACTCCTTACCTGACTCGCCAACGACTCGAATTGCGAAGCCTGAGCCTCGATCGAGGAGGCCTGATTATCCAAGCTACTTGCAGAAGTGCCCGCAAGGGTATTGGCAGAGCTGAAAGCCTGATCGATTGCGCTTGAGACGCCCTCATACCCCGCTGCGCTATTGGAAATGGCCTCGCCCAGAGCGGCATTGGACGCCTTCAGGGCATCACCCATGGAAGAAACGGAGTCTTTCGCTTGGTTGGCGGAATCCATTACCTGAGCGGCAGAATCACCTGCCTGGCCCAAAAGCTCAGCCGAGCCCGTCACCAAAGACTGAGAGGCATCGAGTACCTGAGCGTAAGTTCTCAACGTCTGCGAGGCATCAGACATCTGAGCACCCATGGTATCGACATGGTTTGCCAAATCACCCAATCGGCTATCGATATTGGCGTTATCCGAGTACTTCAGCAACGAGGAAGCAACATTCATGCCCACTTCTGCGAGCGTTTTGGCAAATACCTGGTTCACCATATCTGACGCCTTGCTGGCGCCTTGATCGGTAAGCTTCGGCGCAACCACGTTCTTCTTTTCGTTGCTATAGTAAATCAGATCTGCATGACCTGAATCACCCGAGTAGAACGTCATCATGTCTTTGCTGAAGCTTTCGGGGATAACCACTGCCGCGTAGTATTTACCTGATTTAGCGCCGTCGATAGCGTCGCCTTCGTCCGTAAACACCCAATCCATCTGCTCGTTAGCTCGCAACGAGCTGGCAATCTGCTCACCCATGTTCACTTTCATGGGAACCAAATCGCTCTGATAGCCCTCGTCGTTGTTTACCACAGCAACCTTCAGGTTGCCGGTATTGTGGAACACGTCCCAGCATGCCAGCACGTTATACCAGCTGAAAATAGAAGGCAGCAACACCAAACCCAAGATAATAAGGCCGGTAATCAAGTTGCTGAAGATACGCTTCATGTCATCGACGAAAAGCTGGCGGATCACTCTCATTATTTCAGCCCGCCTTTCAGGTCAACCGGCTGCGGAGCCGGAGAGTCAGATACGCCATCACGAGCCCGGAACAGATCACGCAACTCGTCGTCAGACAAGTCGTCGAGGGCAACTTCGTGAGCCAAACGATCACGGATGAACTCAATCACAACAAGGAAGATGATGATGGCCACCAACCAGATAAGCCAGCACGTAAGCATAATCACTTTCTCGAAGCCCAAGAGGGAGAGAAGTGGGGTGACGATGGCGGGCACCGCCAAACCAAAGAAGAAACCGCCTCGCCTTAAGCGCGGGTACAAACCCATAAAGCGCTTAGCGCTTTCTGCTAGCTGGCTACGATACTCTTCCCTGTCAGCCAAAACACGAAACAGCTGGTCCATACGATAGCGGCGCGCAGGAAGTTTTGCTTCTTCGCCGTTCAAGATATCGCTCGCGGCAATCTGCTTGCCGAACATACGATTCACATTGGTGAGGTAAGGGCGTAGCAGGAAGCCGATGACGAAGAACGCCAAAAAATACAGGAGCAGCATGCCCACTTCGCCGAGCCACTGCAATCCGTAGAAACCGCCAATGGTTTCGCGCAGCGCGTTGATGCCATACGTGAATGGGAACACTGGGTATACAGCCTGGAAGAAATCGGGGGTCATCTCGATGGGATACAGACCCGTAGCGCCAGGGATCTGCACAAAGATGAGAATGATGCAGAGGCCCTTGCCAACATGCTGCAGCAGCACCGAAAGCGCATACTGAATGCACAGGTAGGTAAGGGATGCGAACATCGCCGTCAAGAAGAACAGGGGCACACTTGCCACCTGAACGCCCAAGAACAGGTTACCAGCGCAGCAGACTATTGCCTGAAGGGAAACCAAGGGCGCCAAGAACAGCCATTTGCCCAAGTACCGCTCACGCGAGGAAAGGTTAGGGATGCCCTCATCGTCAACCTCTTGGCGCAAAATGACCAAAAGCATGAACACGCCGATCCACAACGTCATGTTCATAAACAATGGCGCCATTGCAGATCCATAGGCATTAACCGAGTACAGCTCTTCGGTCTGCAGCTCGGTCGGCGAAAGCATGAAGCCAGCAATCTTTTCAGGATTCAGGCCGTCTTCGCCAAGCAAATCTTGCAAGGTGTTAGCGGTGCCCAAGGCAACAAGATCGGTTCTGACCGTATCGATATCGTCTTGGAAGCCAGCAAGCATGCCATCGGTTTGACCAAGCGCGGATGCCGTGGTTTGCAGCGCGGAATTAAGCTGATCGAGGGCCGTTATCGACTGATCGATGAGCAGCGACTGGTTAGACACCGCCGTCGAAAGACCCGAAAGCGCATTCGAGAGTTTCGTGGTGCTATCGCTTAATGCTGGAAGCGTTTCGCTGGTTAACGTGCCACGATATTTATCGGTGTTTTCGAGTGTGCCCTGAAAGGCAGTGTTCACTTTTTCAGATGCTGAAGTTATATCGTTCGAGGCCGACTTCAAAGCTGGATAGGTGCCCTTCACCCCAGCAACAGCAGATTGCAGCGAGTTGTTCTGCGCTTCAAGGGTCTTAGCGGATTCCTCGATGGCCTGCTTCGTTTCGTCGTTTAAACCAGGCGTTTCCTCGAGCGACCGTAGGGAAGCAATTATGGCAGTGTTCATCTTCACCGTTGCTTCGCCCTGGGCAACTGCGGCGTCAACCGTGCCTTCTGCACCCGCAATAGATTCATTCACTTTACCCACGGCGGCATTTGCGTTGGTGGCAGCCTGAGAAGCTAAATTGGAGGACTGATCCAACACGCCTGTCATCTGCACCACAAAAGGACCCAACGCTTGCTGAGTTTCGGAAAGCAAGTTAGAAGCCTCTGAAAGCTGCTGGCTCAAGTTAGCAATATCGCCTTTGGCTCCCTGAAGCTTGCCTTTTGCATCATTGGTCTTAGAAGACAGGTCGCTTGAGGCGGACGACAAATCATTAACCGCGTTACGCGCATCCGACAACGAGGCATTTGCTTTATCCAGCTGCTTTTCGATGGAAGTTCGCGCATCGCCAATGTCTCCTTCAGCCTGCTTCAGACCTTCGTCGATCTCTTCAGCAACTACGCCACTGACCGTAGAAACAAAGGTGGAATTGATGGTCTCGTCCAAGGTATTTGCACCCGTATCGGTAACCTTGGTCGAAACACCACCCGCTTTTTCATTTACGTAATACTCGAGCTTTGGCTGAGTGATGTCGCCTGTCAGAAACGTAGTGACGTCATAGCTGAAATCAGAAGGGATAATAAACGCTGCGTACGCTTTCCCCGATTTCACTTCCTCCATGGCAGTATCGCGGTCGGTGAAAGTCCAGCCAAGTTGATCGTTGTCATGCAACTGATCAACCACCTGGCTGCCCAAATCAAGATCGCCCATTATGTCGGTTGAGGCACCTTCGTCTTCGTTGACCACGCACACACGGATGTTTCCCGTATTGTCGTAAGGGTTCCAAAAACCTTCTACGTTGAACCAGGTGTAGAGAGAGGGCAGCACCACCAAGACGAACACGACCACCAAAGCAGCCGGCGCCTTGATCAAACGCAGATAGTCACGCCTAAGAACGCGTAGGGCATTCTTCACGCCAGGGAACACCTCCTTGCATAGCAATCAAAACTGCGCCCTAAAAACAACGAGCGCGCAGATACCGAACACAGAACTTAGTTATTGTATCTTGCTACTGCCGATAGCCCCTCATCCATCAATCCCTTTACAGAAACTCCCCATCTGTGGATTAATCAAACATTTTTAGACAGGCGTCGGCTTAAAGTACATCGAGAACAGATCGATAACCAAAGGCATCACCCCCGACGCCCCCGCAAACACTGCCAAAAAAACAAAAGCTCGAAGCAAGGCACCGCTCCGAGCTCAATGAAAACTAGGTATAGAGATCTCGCTGCCCCATTGATGGTGCGCGACTATTCGAAAACACCGATAGACGACTAAATAACCTTTTCTCTTTCAACACGCACACTGAGCCACCTTCGACAGAGCAACCCAACGCCCGATTTATTTGGCGGGAGCGAAGTTACTTTTCCGCCGTAACCTCCAGCAGAATACGACGGAAGGAATCGACCACCTGCCAACGTTCGGAACGCGAGGGAATGCCCAGCTCGATGGTGTAGCTCGACTGGGAAGAAAGGGGGATGCGTAGCAAATCGGGGCTCGCCATAGGAGAATAATCAAGCATATCAGTTGGGCAGAATACCGCTCCCAACCCTTCAGAGCACAGGGAGAGCAAGGTGGGCATATTGCCACTGGTAGCCACAACGTGAGGCTTGATGCCGGCATTGCGGAGCTCGGAATAGGCAACACGTCCTGAAATATCGTCAACCGATCCAAGAATGAAGGGGCACTTCTTCAGTGCGCTAATGCCCTCACCCTTCAAGATTTCGATAGCCGATTCAGGGCTAGTGCCCATAGCCTTCGAAAGCACATCAGCACGAACCGCCAAGACGATTTCTTCCTTATATATAGGTTCAACCTCCACGCCAGGGCATGTGCCCTCGAAACGAGCAATGGCAACATCCACCTCACCGCGCTCGGCGCTGCGCAGAAGGTTACGATTGGTATCTTCGATGAGCTTCACGGTAACCGCAGGCAGCTCTTCGGAAAGACGATGAATCACCTTGGGCATAAGATAGCTTCCGCGTGTGTGGGAAATGCCCACCTTCAACACGCCCGCACCGCCACCGGCCACTTCACCGATCTGGCGAATCATATCCTGCTGAGCCTGACGCTGCTCACGCGCATACAGCAAGAACACCTTGCCTGCTGAAGTAAGAGAAATAGGAGTACCGCGTACCACCAGTTTGGCGCCCAAATTGCGCTCAAGCGAAACGAGACGCGCACTTAACGTCTGCTGTGAGATTTGAAGCTCATCGGCAGCCTTCGTGAAATTCTCATTTTCCGCAAGCTTTATAAACCAGTCCCAGCCTTCGAGCGCCATAACTGCCTTTCCTCACTACCTTTTACGGAGCTATTAGTATAGGTGGCGCACAAATAAACGCGCGCCTTTTCGCTTAATGGAGTCGGATGATGGGCTGCCCCGAGGGCCAAACCCAACATGACAAGAACGATTGTCGAACCAACCCGCCAAGCGAACTGCAACATGCAAAAACGCTACATGCCGTTCATCGTTAACAGAATACCGCTATCCAACGAATTTTGTTGCATAACAAAATTAATCATGCTTTTACAAAAAATAAACGGTTAGTTCACGTAAAATTGTCAAACAACGAAATGCCGAACGCTCTCGGCGTTGGGTTTGCAGACGCACTCTAATATGCGATCACGCAATCCCAACGCCGAGGCGTTCGACTTTCACTTTCAGTAAACGCAAAAGAAAGAGAGAAGGACATGAAGAAAAAGCTTCTGGCTATTGTCGTCGCAGCTTGCGCCGCGTGCATGGCACTCGCACTGGTTGGCTGCGGAAGCAACAGCTCATCGAGCGACAGCAAGAGCAGCAAAGAACTGCGCTTCGTAACTGGCGGCGAATCTGGCACGTATTACGCTTACGGTAGCGTTCTTGCCCAGTACGCAACCAACAACGCTGGCGTCACCGTAAACGCTCTTTCCAGCGAAGGCTCCAAGGCAAACATCCAGTCCCTTGAAAGCAACGAAGCAGAGCTCGCATTCTGCCAGACCGACGTTGCAACCTATGCTTACAACGGTACCAACCTCTTCGACGGTGCAGCATACAAGGACTTCTCCGTTGTTGCAGCTCTGTACCCCGAGCAGGTTCAGATCGTTACCTGCAACGCTGACATCAAGTCCGTTGCCGACCTGAAGGGCAAGACCGTTTCCGTTGGCGCTGCCAACTCCGGCGTTTACTTCAACGCAGTAGACATCCTTGGTGCTTATGGCATCGATGTCGAAAAGGACATCTCCGCTGTATACCAGAACTTCGCTGACTCCGCTGATTCCCTGAAGAACGGCAAGGTTGACGCAGCATTCATCGTTGCTGGCGCTCCCACCACCGCTATCACCGACCTTTCCACCTCCAAGCAGGCATACCTGGTATCCATGGACGCTAAGCACATCGCTAAGCTCCAGGAGACCTCTCCTTACTATGCAGCTGCAACCATTCCCGCTGGCACCTACAGCGGCATGGACGCTGACACCACCACCGTTTCCGTTCTCTCTGTTGTTCTTGCCAACAACTCCGTAAGCGAAGACGACGTCTACAACTTCACCAAGTCCCTGTTCGACGGTGCTCAGAACAACGCCGATGCACACGCCAAGTACAAGGAACTCGACCTTGAAACCGCTACCTCCATCACCTCCGTTCCCTATCACGCAGGTGCTGCCAAGTACTACAAGGAGCAGAACGTAGAGGTTCCTACCGCTTAATTGCCTAGCATGGCAAGCCGTACGCTTTAACGGCAGAGCAACACAATCAGGGTCGCAGCGAATATCGTTGCGACCCTGCTTTAGTGCTCAGAGCTTTATGCGCAAGGTGCGTTTTTGCCGCATAGCATTGCGAAAACGCACCTTGCACCCAAAGCATGTGCAAATCGTCCCCCTTAAGGAGAGCTATGAGCATATTTGGAACAGACAAGATGAACATCAGAAAGAAAAGCGACGTCAAAAAAGACGAAACCGTCGTACCTTCCAACGAAGACGTTAACGTCGACGAGGTCATGCGCAAATACGACCGCGAGTCGAACACGCGCATCTGGCAGGGCGTTCCGAAAGCCGTCATAACTTCGGTAATGGTTCTGTTTTCGGTTTACTGCCTGCTTATGACGTTGTTCAGCGTCGAGCAGGCTGAAACTCGCTTGGCCCGCTTCTTGGCATTCGTCATCGTCATCGGCTATCTGATGTATCCCGTTAAGAAAACGGGCCACTCCCCCAACCATATCCCGTGGTACGACATCGTTCTCATGGTGGTAGGTGCTGGGTCGTTCGTGTACTTCTCGGTTAATGCTGTCGACATCATGATGATGGGCACCCGTATCGGCACCCTCGAAGTGGTTCTGGGCATCTGCGGCATTGCTGTGCTTATCGAGCTTTGTCGCCGTTGCGTTGGCATTCCGATTATCGTGGTAGTTGGCTGCCTGCTAATCTACGCCTTCTACTGGCAGTTTAGCCATGGTGCAGACGCATACCGCGCATTGAGCAACATCGTGCAGAAGCTCTTCTACACCACTAGCGGCGTTATCGGCACCCCTACCAACGTGTGCTACACCTACATCGTGCTGTTTATCATTTTCGGCGCCTTCCTCGAACGTACCGGTATCGCGAACTTCTTCATCAGCTTCGCAAACCGCCTGGCTGGTTGGTCGTCCGGTGGCCCGGCAAAGGTTGCCGTAATCTCCTCTGCGCTGTGCGGCATGGTTTCTGGTTCTTCGGTTGGCAATACCGTTACCACCGGCTCGGTAACCATCCCAATGATGAAGAAGACCGGCTATCGTCCCGAATTCGCAGGCGCTGTTGAAGCTGCATCCTCTACGGGTGGCCAGATCATGCCTCCCATCATGGGCGCTGCTGCGTTCCTTATGGCTGAATACATGGGCATCCCCTACATTCAAGTTGCTGCGATCGCCATCATCCCCGCCCTTCTGTACTTTGGCGGCATCTTCTGCACCGTGCATCTGGAAGCAAAGGCCCGCGGCCTGAAGGGCATCCCCTTCAACGAACTTCCCACCTGGATCTACCTGCTGAAGAACTGCTATCTCATCATTCCACTCGTTGTTCTGGTTTGGATCGTATCTGCTGGTATCTATACCATGGCAGTATCTGCCGCCATCTCTATCTTCGTGGCGTTTGTTATCGGTTTCATCCACTTCTTGCTCACCAACTGGGAAGAGCGCACCGAAGAAGACACGTTCGGAAGCGTTTTGCTTGAAACCTGCAAAACCGCCCTGTGGACCGCCGCCGATGCCTTCGCTGCAGGTGCCCGCAACTCCATTGCCGTTGCCGTAGCATGCGCGCTGGCCGGCATGATCGCTGGATGCATCACCGTTACCGGCCTGGCCTCCATGCTCATCAACGCTATCGTTCTTGCCGCTGGCGACTTCCTTATCATCGGCCTGATTCTTACCATGCTCTGCTGCATTGTTCTTGGCATGGGCGTTCCCACCACTGCGAACTACTGCATCATGGCTGCCACCTGCGCTCCGATCCTGATTCAGTTGGGTGTGCCGCTGGTATGCGCTCACTTCTTTGTGTTCTACTTCGGCATCCTGGCAGATATCACGCCCCCTGTTGCCCTGGCGGCCTACGCAGGCAGTGCTATCGCAAAGTCGAAGCCGATGAAGACCGCCGTCACCGCTTCGCGCTTGGGCATCGCGGCGTATATCGTTCCGTTCGTGTTTGCCTTCTGCCCAGCTCTTATCATGCAGGTACCTGTCGAGCCGTACATGGTCGTTCTCAACACGGCAATGGCTTTGTTCGGCCTGTTCGGCGTTGCTTCTGGTTTGCAGGGTTACCTGTTCGGTAAGATCAACCCCATACTGCGCGTGTTTGCCATTGTTGCCGGCGTTGCCATCATGATTCCCATGTCCGAAGCAGACGGCATAGCCTCACTTGGCATCAACGCCATCGGCTTCCTGTTCGTGTTCGGCGTGTTTGCCTACCAGAAGCTTGTTCACGGCAAGAAGGACAAAGGAACGAAAGCAACCGCCTAAGCTTTACCGTTTCGCCACATCGACCGACGATTTGGCGTTAAAATCACAGAGCTGGCGCACATGCGCCAGCTACCGTTCTACTCACACCGCACCTCTACGATAGGAACGATATGGATTACAAAGAAACCATTTGGGTCACTGGCTGCAAAGGCTTTCTGGGTCGCGAAATCGTCAAGCGCTTAAAGGCTACATACAATTGCACCGTTGTTGGCACCGACAAGGAGCTGATGGTTACCGATCCTGAACGCATCGACGCTTTTGCGCAAGATCTGCGTCCTGATGTGGTTATCAACTGTGCAGGCATTTCGCGCGCGGTAACCGGCCTGTCCAACCGCATCCATGCCTACGAAGTCAACGCTCTTGGCGCTCGCAACGTTGCGCTTGCCGCAAACAATGTTGGCGCACTTATGGTGCAGATCTCAACAGATGACGTGTTCCCCGTACGCATGGCAGAACCTGCCAACGAATTCGACACGCCCCACCCCGAAACGCCTTACGGCAAATCGAAGCGCGCAGGCGAGGTAATGGTGCGCGACACCACGCCCAATCACCTTATCATTCGCTCTTCCTGGGTATACAGCATCGACGGCGGACAGGTTAAAGACGCACTTGACGCTGCAGCTGCCGGCAAAACCCTTGTTGCACGCACCGATCAGCTTGCTTCGCCAACCTCTATTTCCACCTATGTTGACTTCCTGATCAAAGCCATCAACCGCAAGGCAACTGGCGTACTTCACGTTACTAGCCGCGGGATGGCAAGCCGCTACGAGTTCCTCTCTCATGTTCTCAATACTTGTGGCTACGATGCCAACACCATCTTGGTACCCGAATCCGATCTGGTTACCGCAGAGCAGGTTGAACTCGAAAGCCTGATGCTGGAAATGTTTGGTGCTGAGCTCCCCACCTGGCAAGACGACGTTGAGTCTTACTTCAAGGAAGTTGGCATGGCAAAATAGCGCAAAACTTAAAGGCAGTTTTTCACGGCTTAGGGCCCCTGGAACAATCCAGGGGCTTTTTGCTGCACACAGGATTGGTACCAGAGAGCCAAACAGCACCTTGGCTGACTCGACTCACGCTTGATAAAACACCTATCACACGCCACGAAAGGAATATCAGCATCAAAGCAACACGCCTTGATCTTCCCGCGCTTCAATTCGCCCTCCAAGTCCCCAACATGACCTCCCCTACACTCCCCACTGAGCGCTTACTTCCTGAACGTGTTATGCATGATAGAATTTTTGGCGTTTGGCATTAATCTGATTACAGGAATATCACCTATGACTAACAAAGCATTTGATACTGCGGCAAATGCCGCAAGCTCGCGTGAGCACTTCGCATCACGCATTGGCTTCATCCTCATCGCCGCTGGTTGCGCCATCGGCATCGGTAACGTATGGCGCTTCCCCTACATCACCGGTGAATACGGCGGAGGAGCATTCGTGCTCCTATACCTGGTGTTTCTGGTAATCCTCGGACTGCCCGTTATGGTTATGGAGTTTGCTGTAGGCCGCGCCAGTCAAAAGAGCGCCGCGCAAGCCTTCGATATCTTGGAACCCAAGCGTCGATTTCACTGGTTTTCATGGTGGGGTTACATTGGTTGCATGCTGCTGATGATGTTCTACACCACCGTTGCCGGCTGGATGCTTGCCTATATCCCCAAGATGGCAACGGGAATCTTCGACGGTGCCAGCACCGAGGTGGCAGGCAGCGTGTTCAACGCGCTTCTCGCTAACCCAAGCGAGCTTATTGGCTGGATGATTGCTGCCATCGCTATAGGTTTTGCCGTATGCAGCCTAGGTCTCCAGAAAGGCGTAGAGCGCATCACCAAATGGCTCATGGCCATCCTGTTTGTAGTAATGATCATCTTATGCATCCGCACCACCACCCTACCTGGTGGCGCAGAGGGCATCGCGTTCTACCTTATTCCCGATTTCAGCCGCATGTTCGAAGGCGGCATGGCAACGTTCGGCGAAGCGGTTTATGCAGCTATGGGTCAAGCATTCTTCTCCCTATCTTTGGGTATCGCCGCCATGGAGATCTTCGGCTCGTATATCAATAAAGATCGGCGCCTGATGAGCGAAGCTGTTTCGGTAACCGCCCTCAACACGGTAGTGGCCATTCTTGCAGGACTCATTATCTTCCCCGCATGCTTCGCTTACGGCGTAACGCCCGATTCCGGTCCTTCACTGGTATTCGTAACGCTGCCCTTGGTATTCGCCCAAATGCCTCTTGGCAGCCTTTGGGGCGCACTGTTCTTCATCTTCATGAGCTTTGCCGCACTTTCTACGGTTATTGCGGTGTTCGAAAACCTCATCAGCTTCAGCATGGACAAATGGGAAATTAGCCGACGCCGCGCTGTTGCCATCAACGGCATTTTGGTACTGGTACTGAGTCTGCCCTGCGCGCTGGGCTTCAACGTGCTTTCCGATGTAACCATTCCCGCCATTGGCGATATCCAGAGCATCGAGGACTTTATCGTGTCTAACAATATGCTGCCTTTGGGCGCACTCGTGTTCGTGCTGTTCTGCACCCGTCGATACGGTTGGGGCTGGGATAACTTCCTAAAGGAGGCAGACACCGGTATCGGCATCAAGTTCCCCGCCTGGTCTCGCATATGGGTTTCTTACGGCATCCCCGTGCTGATCGTCATCATCTTCATCATGGGATATGCTCCCAAAATCGCCTTCTGGCTGGGACTTAGTTAAGTCAGAAAATCAGAATTCACCGACGCGAACGGGGTTCGGCTATTGCCGAACCCCGTTTTAGTTTTGCGTTCCATAACGCCAAACCGACCCAACCCGCACAAATCTGCAAGCAACGGATCACAAGCGTAATGCTTCACGGGCGCTTCATTGGTACCGCATAATCAACCGATAGCCAGACCCTGCCTCGAACACAGCGCTTTGCTCAGACCACCTCACCACGATGCCGAGCCGCCTCGCAGCGCCGTGCCCGAAAGCGTCCACAACGCAGAGCCCGGTCCACTCTGCCTAAAACGCTGCGTCAGATCTACCCCGCCTACAGCACGCAACACAGTTGACTAAAGCACGCCAAATCAGCCCCATCCACGGCACCGCTTTTAAGGCATCTTGGGAGCTCAAAAACAAAAAAGCGGCACGCACTGCAACTTTTTTTGCGATTGGCAATTGCCGCAACCTCCCTAATCGCGGATTTTAGCGTGAAAACGCTGCAAATCAGCCATTAAAAGGCCCCGAAGGAACAGAAGAGAGCCCCTAATCGAAAAATAGTTGCAGAGACACCGAGTTTTTTGTTTTCAGGATGGACGAAGCGACGCAACGGAACATACCGCGCAAGACGCACGGAATTCCAAGCGGCGTCAATGGGGCAGTTCGTCGCAACGGAACAGAACTCGCGAAAGACGCATGAAGTTTTCGCGATCGCAACGGGGCATATCCAGCTAAAAGGAACATAAGCAAAAAATAAGGCGGCTTGAACAGCCGCCTTATTTCTTACGCATATCCACCGCGATACAGAACCTCGATCGGAATACCAGGATGCTCGGTAACGTATTTACCCTTGATGAGCATCTTCTTGTACTCAACCGCATAGTCCTTAGGGCCGATCATCCTGATTTCAGGTGCAGGATAGGCCTCCAAGAAGGATTCCATCTCGCGCATGAAATCAATGGGTTTGAACGTCTTCTCGGAGATTGCAACGCCATCTTTGTCCAAAGCTACCGCCATGAAATCGGCGTTTGGAAACCCTGCAATAACGACGTATTGTGGTTCAGCCATAATTTTCTCCCTCTCTTAAATTGTGATCCCTGGTTCGTATTTTACGTTTATTCTCCATAAAAGAGAAGCACCCTAGCCAGATTTCCCAGCTAGGGTGCCTAGAACATGTTCGTCTATAGAAAGGTTTTAATCTTAGAAGGCGCGAAAACGCTCATAGCGCTGATCGCGGAGCTCTTCGGCGCTCAGGCGATACAACTCCCGCAACGAACGCGTTACGAATTCTTCCACATAAGCAGCAGCCTGTTCGGGATTTTCATGGGCAGGCCCATCCCCCTCGCTTACCACTTCTTCGATAATGCCCATATCACACGCTTCACGGGCACTCATCTTCATGACGGCAGCCGCCTCGGCGGCACGGGTGCGATCCTTCCATAAAATCGAGGCAAAGCCTTCGGGCGAAAGAACCGAATACACCGCATGGTCTTGCATAGCAACGCGATTACCCATGGCAAGCGCCAATGCGCCGCCCGAACCGCCTTCGCCCAAAACGATGCATACAACAGGAACGGTAAGGCTCGCCATAGCAACCAGGTTGTCAGCGATGGCATTCCCCTGACCGCGCTCTTCCGCCTCCATACCGCAGAATGCACCCTGGGTGTCCACCAAGCAAACGATAGGACGACCGAATTTTTCCGCTTGCTGCATCAAGCGGAGACTCTTGCGGTAGCCTTCGGGCTGAGGGCAGCCAAAGTTACGAGCAATACGCTGCTTCAGGTCGGCACCCTTTTCTTCAGCAACCACCGTAACAGGCATGCCGTCAATCCAGCCAATACCACCGATGATGGCCCCATCATCGGCAAACATACGATCACCATGAAGCTCAAAGAACTCATCGACCATATGGTTGATATAGTACTGAGAGGTTGGACGATGAATGTTGCGAGCGATCATAACGCTTTCCCAAGCCGGGTTGTCTTCCTTCGAAGAAGCCTTCTTCAGGGGCATAACCGAAGGAGCATCGGCTACACCGCGTTTCTTGAGAGCACGCTTCAGTGAAAACGAGCCTTTAACGTTAATGCGTTTCCCGACTTCCCCGGCAAGCCTGGAAAGAGCCCCCTCCTCAACTCTGTCATCTTGGCGGGCAGCAACGGCATCCTGCGCAGCACGCAGCATCGCACGCACAGCACCACCGCCGGGAACCACTCGGGCCATATCCTGGTCCAGCTCCACTTCCTTCGGGACGCTATGCAACGCAAGGATACGCGAAAGGCATTCTTTCAGATCGCTACGCTCAACAATGGCGTCGATGAGGCCATGCTCAAGCGCAAACTCTGCCGTCTGGAATCCTTCGGGCAGCGTCTGTTTGATGGTGTCCTGGATTACACGACGGCCCGCAAAACCGATAAGCGCATGGGGCTCGGAAATAATGATGTCGCCCTGCATGGCGAACGAAGCTGTTACGCCACCTGTGGTGGGATCGGTGATAACAGATACATACAGCAAACCCGCACGACCGTGACGCTCGATTGCGGCGCTGATCTTACCCATCTGCATCAAGGACACAAGACCTTCCTGCATACGGGCACCACCAGATGCAGTGAAGATAAACAGAGGCAGGCCCTCATCGGTAGCCCGCTCGACCGCGCGGGTTACCTTCTCGCCTACAACAGACCCCATCGAACCCATCATGAAGGTAGATTCCATGATACAAAGCGCCACTTCGCGGCCATCGAGCTTAACTTTTCCGGTGCGCACGCCCTCATCAAAGCCGCTACGCACCCGTTGCTTTTCAATAAGCTCATTGAACTGGGGGAACTCAAGCGGATCGCTTTCGTCCATGGAAGCGTCCCATTCTTCGAATGAACCTTCGTCGAACAGCAGTGCGATGCGCTCGCTCGAAGTAAGACGGTACAGCTCGCCACAGGTGGGGCATACGCCGCCTGTAGCCAAAACAGGCTGTTCGTCATGGTACATCTTGCATTTGGGACAACGGCGCCAATTTGGCTCATGCTCAGCAAAAGCAGGATCGGGATGGCATTCCACCCACAAGCTATGAGAACGATCCTTTTCCATGGGAGTAAGCACGCAGATGCCATTCTGATGCGCCACCATACGCAAAAGAGGATCAGCTACGAAGTTGGTATCACACACAAGAAGCGCGCCCGCACCGCACATCTTTGCCGCCTGGATAACCGCATACACATTGGTAAACAAACGAGCATCGAACTTGTCGCCCAGCAAGGCAACACGAGCAGATCCCGAGCAGGAAAAACCCTTTTCCTTGTCTTTAGTGCCCGTAACCCATATCTTGCTGCACTCGTTTTTCACGCAGGCCTTCACGCATGCTTTCATGGGAGAACCGTAACCAACCACCAGCAAGGGGGCATTAATTGCCTGCTCGAGCAGCGATAGCTGATATACGACCGTGCTGTCCGCAACGGAAGAGTTGAGTTTAGTCATTATTGTTCCCCTTCTTCCTCAACTTTCGCCATTACATATTTCTGCGTTGCCTGAGCGCAAACCTCGCCTTCGACGCGCGCCACTACATCGGCAACACACATTCGGGGAGAATTGCGCGTGATGACGGCCTCAAGAGTGACGGTGTCACCGGGAAGCACGGTTCGACGGAATTTAGCTTTATCGATACCGGCAAGGTAACCGATGCTCCCTGCCTGGCCTTCCTCCGAAAGCAGACAGCAGCATGCGGCCTGAGCGAGCGCTTCCATCAAGATGACACCGGGAAGAACGGGATGCCCCGGAAAATGACCCGCGAACAAGGGCAGGGCAGGGTCAACGTCAAGTTCAGCTACGATAGACTCACCGGGCTTGCAGCTTACAACGCGGCTTACCCACACAAACGGATCGCGATGGGGCAGCAACGCCAACACGCCTTCGCGATCACAGGGAAAAGTGACCTCAAGCCCCATTACTCACTCACCTCCGTAAACGGAGATACCGCCAAAGAGGCATTATGCCCACCGAAGCCCAGCGAGTTAGAAAGTGCAACCTTCTGGGGACGGTTCACCAAAGCGCCAGACGGAACGAACACTGGGCATTCCGGATCTGATTCAGCGTAGCCTGCCGTAGGGGGAACGATACCGCGAGATACCGAGATAGCTGTCACGATGGCTTCGATAGCGCCTGCTGCGCCCAACATGTGACCTACCGTGCCCTTTACCGAGGTTACGGGAGTCTTGGAAGCAAGATCGTCGCCAAGAAGGCCATGCCACGCAGCGGCTTCCACCATGTCGTTCACATGCGTAGCCGTGCCATGAGCGTTCAGATGGCCCACATCTTCCGGAGAGAAACCACCTTCGGCCAGCGCCTGACGCATAGCGCGCACTGCGCCTTCGCCGCTCGGCTCGGGGGCAGTCATATGGTAAGCGTCACCAGTAGAGCCAAAGCCCGTGATCTCGGCAATAATGTTGGCGCCACGTGCCTGAGCATGCTCAAGCGATTCCAGCACCAACGCACCCGCTCCCTCGCCTGCAACGAAACCGGAACGACGAGCGTCGAAAGGCAATCCAGCCTTCATGGGATCATCGGACTTGGTGATGGCACCCAAGTTGCCAAAACCAGCCAACGACATATTGGTGATGCCCTCTTCAGTACCACCGGCAAGTGCCGCATCGGCCAAACCGAAGCGAATAAGGCGATAGGCCTCGCCTACGCAATGAGTGCCAGTCGAGCATGCCGTTACAATGTTCAGGCAATCGCCCTTCAAACCATAGCGAATGGCAAGATTACCCGCCGCCATGTTCGAGATCATAGTTGGAATAAACAGCGGGCTTACGCGCTTTGCTCCTTTTTCGTGCAGCACGATGGATTCACGCTCGAAAACTTCCATGCCGCCAATACCAGATCCGAACACGCACGCAAAACGAGTAGCGTCCTCTTGATCCATATCGATGCCCGCCTGCGCCATGGCTTCATCCGATGCCAAAATGGCGTACTGAACGAAGGGGGCAAAGCGACGCGATTCCTTCTTGGAAAAACCCGCTTTCAGGGGATCGTAGTCAGGAATGGCTCCAACAACGCTCACGTTGAGCTGCTCTCGTTTTTCTTCGGGAAGAAGGGTAAAACAGCACTCGCCAGATGCGACCTTGCTCCACAGCGCATCAACACCAAAGCCTGCAGGAGAAATCGCACCCATACCCGTAATTACTACGCGGTTGAATCCGTTGTTCTTCTCTTCGTTGCTCATAGCGACATCCCTCCATCGATTGCCAAAACCTGTCCTGTAATGTAGCGGGCCTCGTCGCTCGCCAAGAAACGAACCGCATTCGCCACATCCTGAGGTTCGCCGAATTCCTTCATCGCAATGCGGCCACGCACTGCCTCGATGGCCTTTTCGCCCATCGCCTTTGTCATCTCGGTCCCGATAAAGCCCGGCGCAACTGCGTTTGCCGTGATGCCACGCGCAGCGAGTTCCTTCGCTACGCTTTTGGTAAGGCCAATGATGCCCGCCTTAGATGCCGAGTAATTAACCTGGCCGGCATTGCCGAATAAACCTACGACACTGGAAACGCTTACGATCCTTCCGTATCGCTGCTTCATCATGATAGGAGCTACATGGCGAACGCAGTTGAATGCGCCCTTCAGATTGACATCGATCACGCGATCAAATGCCTCTTCGCTCATGCGCGCCAACAAACCGTCACGCGTGATACCAGCGTTATTGACCAGAACATCAATGCGGCCCCACATTGCCTGCACCTCTGCCACCATAGCTGCAGCCTCCTGGAAGGAGGAAACATCAGCGCAAACAGCCTTCGTCTCAACACCATGCACCTTGGTGACTTCCGCCGCCAGGTTCTCTGCTGCCTCAAGGCTCTTCTCACTTGAGCAATTGATAGCTACGGCATAGCCTGCCTCTGCAAACGTGCGCACTACCGCTTCACCGATGCCACGGCTCCCTCCTGTCACCAGCGCAACGGGAAACGCTGCTTTTTCGATCTTTGGCACGGTTTACTCCTCCCCAATGCCTGTTTGTTCGGAAACAAACGCGTTCCACTCATCAAGCGTTCCAACGCGAACACGACCAGCATGTTTATCAATTCGGCGAACAAGACCATTCAAGACCGCGCCATAGCCAACCTCAACAAACTGATCTGAACCCTGCCTGATCAATGCCTGTACGCTCTGTTCGAAATGAACGGGGCTTACAACCTGACGAGCCAAACGATCGGCGGCCTGGCTGATATCGAAAACCTGCGCATCGGTATTGCAGATAACCGAAACTGCAGGCTGCTTCCAAGAAAGCTCGCTGCACTTCTCTCGCACCGCGTTAGACGCCGAAGTCATAAGTGGACTATGAAATGCTCCCGCCGTGTTCAAGCGGGCACCGCGCTTGCCCAAGGCCTGCCACGCCTTTTCGGCTCGCTCGATGGCGGCCACATCGCCAGACACCACTACCTGGCCTGGTGCGTTGTAGTTGGCACACACCAGTATTTCGTCCTGAGCACAGGTATCGCAGATGCCCTGCGCGTCTTCATGAGCGGCACCCAGCAGCGCATACATCGCGCCCGGGCGCTCCTTGCAGGCCTGAGCCATAGAGCGAGCTCGCACATCAAGTAAAGCGAAGCCATCCTCATCGCTCAAAACGCCGCTTGCCATAAGGGCACTGATCTGACCCAGGGAAAATCCGAGCATAGCTTCCGCCTGAATCCCTCGGGCATCGAGCGCATGAGACAGCCCGACAGAAAGAGCCGCAGCCAACACCTGGGCGTTATAGGCATCGTTCACCTGTTCAGCGCTACCCTCTCGCGCAAGCGCAGCAACATCAACGCCACACACCTCGCCTGCAATCGCAAAGGTTTGTGCAACCTCTGCGATTGCAAGAAGATCCGCACCCATCCCAGGCTTTTGGGCACCTTGCCCTGGAAACATGAATACCGTCATATTTAGCGCACCTCGGTATTCCATGCACGACGAGCATTCGCGTCCAACATGCGCTGAAGGCCCTCACCTGCCCATGACTGGGCTTCAGCTACCAAGTCATCGACAATCTGAGCAGCGCTCTTCTCATCGTTAACCAGGCAAGCAACCTGACCCGCCATCAACGAGCCATTGTCCACATCGCCCGCAACAGCACGATGGAGAGAACCGGCCAACTCTGATTCAAGAAGGGCAACGTTGGCAGGGTCGGCCTCCAATTTACGAACGTTGCGCGCGAATTTGTTCTTGATACCGCGCACGGGATGCCCGCCAGCGCGCCCCGTAACAATAGTGTCGGAGTCTTTTGCACCCAAAACCTTCTGCTTGTAGGCATCGTGAACACCGCATTCGGTAGCGGTAAGGAAGCGTGTACCGACCTGAACGCCCTCTGCACCCAAAGCAACAGCAGCGGCAAAGCCACGGCCGTCAGCAATGCCTCCTGCCGCAATAACGGGGATGGAAACGGCATCGCACACCGCAGGGGTAAGCGCCATTGTGGTGAGTTCTCCGATATGACCGCCCGCCTCGCAGCCTTCAGCCACAACAGCGTCAGCCCCACAGCGCTCCATACGTCGAGCCAGAGCAGCAGAAGCCACAACAGGAATGACCTTGCATCCTGCCTCTTTCCACATATCGATGTAGTTTCCAGGATTGCCGGCGCCCGTGGTTACCACACGAACCCTCATCTCTGCGGCAAGCTTAGCGAGCTCAGGAGCCTCAGGGTTCATCAGCATAATGTTCAAGCCGAAAGGCTTGTCCGTAAGACGGCGAGCTTCTTCAACTTGCTCGCGGACCCAAGAAACGGGAGCAGATCCGCAGGCAATGATTCCCAAGCCGCCTGCTTCACTTACGGCGGCGGCAAGTTTCGCATCGGCGATCCATGCCATACCACCCTGGATGATGGGCTGTTCAATGCCCAACAGCTCGGTAATACGTGTCTTCATATACGTATGCCTCATTTCACTTTGCGCACTTTGCCACACGGGCATTCCTGTCAAAGAGGGCGGCCTCTTTACAAACGCTTGAAAGAAGCCGCCTCCTTCGACAGAACGAAGGAGGGAGAGGGCCGCCAGAGGCAATGCCCCCTCCCGAACGCAACCGCATAATATGCGGCAGCGTCGGCTACAGAGAGTCGATGTACTCCACCAAAGAGCCAACAGTCTCCAGGCCCTCGGGCTCACCGAACTCAACGTCGAGACGCTCTTCGATATCGCAGATCAGTTCTGCCATATCCAGAGAATCGATACCGAGTTCGTCAAACGTTGCGCTTTCAACAACCTTTTCCGGCTCGATATCGAGGTTTTCATTCAGGATTTCCTTCAGAGAATCAATAGTTGCCATGTTTATGTCCTTTCTTTATTCAACAGCGTCCGTTTAAGGAGGCTGTCATTCACCAACACCATGCCGCCCGCTTCGTTATCAACTGCATAAGCCAAACGCAACGAATTTGGACGCACTGAGCTACACCTGGGTAAGGCGATAACCGAAAAATTGTTTATAGAGAGCTACGCTTCCACAGCGTTTAACTGCTTGCTCTCCTTGTCGAAGAAATCTTTGATCTTGCCCAAAGCACTGACAAACAGCTCTTCTTCCTCTGGAGTAAGTGCAGCAAGAGCGCTGTCAACCATTTTTTTATGGAAAGACTCATGGGCGCGGAAGGCCTTACGTCCTTTCGAGGTCAACTGCACCAGAACCTGGCGGCGATCTATTTCGCTGCGAGAGCGCTCCACGAATCCCTTCCGCTCAAGTTTGTTCATAGCTGCCGTAAGGGTAGCCATGGTCACATCAAGGCGCGAAGCTACCACTTTCATGGAATTTATCTCATGTAAACCCACCGCAACAATAGTGTGTAACTCTGCAATGGAGAGACCATCGGTCAAGCGATTCTTAAGCGAGCGTTCCTCGATACGGAGAATGGAATTAAACGTATCTGACAGCAACGTATCAACAATCGCCTTGTCACCGCGTTCCTCATCGATGTTGCCAACGTTTTCCATGTTCACTTCCTTATCAGATCGAGCGCTCGGTATTCCGAAGCGTTTCCATAATTCGAGGCATGAGGAGCTGAATCACGCATTTCCATCAGCAGTTCAGCCGCAAAAGGCGAATAGCCCAATTTTGACCCGCCTTAGGCTTCAGCAGGAGCAAATGAGATGCCGAGAGCGCCCAAGCCCAGATGCGTTGCCACCGTGGCTCCACAAGGGGATGATCCCTCGTCAACATATTCCACGCCAGCTTCGTTAAGAGCAGACCTCAGGTCTTCAACGCCCTGCTCGTTTGCAACGTGGCAGAAACGAATGCGCTGCTTACCCTGCTCTTCAGTGCGCTTTTGGGCATTCTGAACATACTGCTTGATAACGCCGCGCATACCCTTGGCCTTGCCGAAAGCAACCAGCACACCCGTTTCGTTGAAGGTGAAAATAGGCTTAATGTTCAGCAAGCTGGCGTTCTTTACTTGGTCGGCAGAAAGGCGACCACCTTTCAGTAAGTTTTCTAGCGTGTCGCAGGCAACAAGGAACTGAGTTTTCGGAACAAGCTCCTCAATGGCGGCCTGAGCTTCGTCGAGCGTTGCCCCGGCATCACGGAGAGCGCAGAGCTGCTTTACCTGCAATGCCGCCTGAGCGGTGCAGCAAGCGGAATCGATAACACGGACATCAATGGCTACCTGGTCAGCTGCCGCACGAGCCGATTCAATAGTGCCGGAAAGCACCCCTGCAATATGGAGAGAGATGATACCCTCATAGCCCTCTTGCGCAAGGCGCTCGTATTCCTGCACAAAATCGAAAGGTGCCGGCTGGGCGGTTTTGGGAAGCTCGGTTGCTTCACCCATGCGCTTGTAAAATTCTTCGGAGCTGATTTCCACCTGATCCTTGAATTCATCTTCGCCGACCAAAATATTAAGGGGAACCATGGTGATGTTCAGTGCTTGGTATTCCTCAGCAGACATATCGAGCGTCGAGTCTACAACAACTGCAAATCCCACGTCCTACTCCTTCCCTCAACGCACATGCCGAGTTCTTTTCATGCGCATTTGCTTAGTTTGTCTAACTAATTTTGAAAGGATACGGATCCTCAACGAACACGGCAAGCGCATTCATAAGGTCACCACAGATTATTAGGATATGTTGCTTAACTTTTCCGACCGCCACCATAGGAGCTTTTGCGAGCACCGAAGGCACTTCCCTTTCGGGCGGTTTTCTTCAATTCGCCCAAAACCGCTTCTTCGCTTTTACCATCCATCTGCCCGCGCAACTGAACGATCTGATCGCGAACCGAAGCCGCACGCTCGAAATCCATCGCAGCAGAAGCCTCCATCATCTCGTCCTCCAACGAGGCTATAACACGCAGAATCTCACTACGAGAATAACCAGCCAAATCAGCATTGACTTCTTGCGCGCTACGCTTCCCCTCTTCAGATTCGAGGTAATCGGTAATGTCGCTTAAGCCCTTCTTAACCGTTTGGGGCACAATGCCATGCTCTTCGTTGTATGCCATCTGAATACTGCGACGACGGCGCGTCTCCTTGATGGCTTGATCCATCGAGTCGGTAATCTTATCGGCATACATTATCACCCTGCCGTTGGCGTTGCGCGCCGCACGGCCAATGGTCTGAATCAGGGAACGATGATTGCGGAGAAAGCCTTCTTTGTCAGCATCGAGGATTGCCACCAGCGTTACTTCGGGCAAGTCCAAGCCCTCACGCAGCAAGTTGATGCCCACCAATACATCGAACTCCCCTTTTCGCAAATCCCGCAAGATTTCAACACGCTCAAGGGTACCAATATCAGAATGCATATAGCGAGCGCGAATGCCCTGATCGAGCAGATGCTCGGTAAGGTCTTCGGCCATACGTTTGGTCAATGTGGTTATCAGCACGCGCTCTTTGCGTTTGGCGCACCCTTGAGCCTCATCAATGATGTCGTCGATCTGCGACATGATGGGGCGAACGTCGATCTCAGGATCAAGCAATCCGGTCGGACGAATAATCTGCTCAACCTTAGCCTCGCTAACACGTTCCTCGTAATCGCCCGGAGTTGCGGAAACATACACGAATTGAGGAATTCGAGCCTCAAACTCGTCGAAGCGCAGGGGGCGATTGTCCAAACATGACGGCAAACGGAAACCATGCTCGGTCAGCGTGATCTTGCGAGAGCGGTCTCCTTCATGCATACCTCGGATTTGAGGGACGGTAACATGGCTCTCATCAATGAAGCACAGGAAATCGGTTGGGAAATAATCAATGAGCGTATAGGGCGGCTCACCTGGCTCACGGCCATCAAGATGGCGCGAATAGTTTTCAATGCCCGAACAAAATCCCATGGTCTCAATCATCTCAAGATCATAGGAAGTGCGCATTTCCAAACGCTGCGCTTCAAGAAGCTTTCCCTCTTCATTGAATTGGGTAAGACGATCCTGCAGTTCATCCTGAATGGTCTTAACCGCGCGCTCCAACGCAGGACGCACAGCAACGTAATGAGAAGCAGGCCAAACGGGCAACGCTTCGAAGGTATTCAACACTTCACCGGTGACGTTGTCGATCTCCGAGATTTCCTCGATCTCGTCGCCCCAGAATTCCACGCGAATCGGATTGTCCGCATAGGGAGGAAACACATCGAGCGCATCGCCGCGCACGCGGAACGTACCGCGCTTCAGTTCATAATCATTGCGGTCATACTGAATGTCGATGAGCTTTCGAATAAGCTCGTCGCGATCCTGCTCGACCTCTTTATCCAAGAACACCGCCATACCCGCATAATCCATAGGCGAACCAATACCATAGATGCAGGAAACCGAGGCAACAACAATTACATCACGACGGGAAAGAAGTTGGGAGGTTGCTGCATGACGCAGTTTTTCCACTTCCTCATTAATAGAGGCATCCTTTTCGATAAAGGTATCCGTGGTAGGCACATACGCTTCAGGCTGATAGTAATCATAGTAACTGACAAAATACACCACCGCATTGTTTGGGAAAAATTCCTTCAGCTCGGCAGCCAACTGCGCCGCAAGCGTTTTATTGGGAGCCAACACAAGGGTTGGCTTCTGCACAGCCTCAATGGTTTTAGCCATGGTGTAGGTTTTTCCCGAACCCGTCACGCCCAGCAAGGTCTCATAGCGCATACCAGATTCGATATTCCGGGCAAGCTGTTCAATAGCCTTAGGCTGGTCGCCTGCAGGCTCGTACGGAGAAACAACTTTGAATGGCTGTGTGGCAAGACGGGCAACGGGAAGCTTGCCCTCCATAACGTGACCCTCAAGATTAGAAAGATGGCTCACTAGTGTCTCCTTACTGGCTAGCCCGATTGTCCAAAGAACAACCCGCTTGGCGCCTATCAGCACAAAGAATTTAATTTAACAAGGTAGAAAGTAAGCTGGTACCAGGTGCCCACCAAGCAAATGCGTATATCACGCAAGGCGTGGTGCAATTTCATGTTCCCACCATAAGGAAATCTGCGCTTCAAATTCCTCAATAGAACCGTTGTTGGTAAACACCACATCGGCAATCGACAAACGCTGCTCTTCAGGAACCTGATTCGCCAAACGATTGCGCGCGTCTTCTTCGGAAAAACCACGTGACTGCATCAATCGGGCAATGCGAACCTCTGGAGAGGTTGTAACCGCAATAACGATGTCGGCTTTCCGGTAAAAGTCATCGCGCCCGTCAAGAATGGCCATTTCAAGCACAACCACCTCGTGGCTCTTTCCCAAATCGCCAATATGGCGAAGACAGCCCTCATATAAACGCGGTTGAGTAATCGAATCCAGCAAAGCGGTATTCTGTGGGCTCGAGAAAGCGCAAGCAGCAAGCGCAGAACGAACAATCTCGCCCTCTGAATCGAAAATCTTATTTCCAAATGCTGCTCGAAGTTCATCCTTCATAGCGGCGTTGTGCAAGTTTTCGTGACCAACCTTATCGGCGTATACCACGCCGGCCCCTTTAGCTTCGAAGAATCGCATCAGGGTCGATTTGCCCGAACCTATACCGCCAGTGACAAATATTGTAATCATGCCCATTCCCCCTCATCTGAGCGCCCATAGTGCTTTCAATCGCCATTCCTGCCGAATGCGTACTAAGCAAGCAAACAAAAAGCGGTGGGTGCAAAAGCAACCCACCGCTTCATTATCGCATGTTATGCAATGCTCTGTTATTCAGCAGCCTCAGGCTTAGGCTCGGGCTCTGCAACAGCGATCTCGATGCCCAGATCCTCGGCAGCAGCCTTCATGGACAGGGAGATGCGACGACGCTCAACGTTAACGTCCATTACCTTAACCTTCACAACGTCGCCAACCTTGACAACCTGTGCGGGAGAATCGATGTGACGCATAGCCATCTCGGAGATGTGTACAAGACCCTCAACGTTTGCGCCGAGCTCGATGAATGCACCGAAGGGAACGATCTTGGTAACCTTGCCATCAACGATGGTGCCAACAGGATAGGTCTCAACAAGCTTGGTCCAAGGATCCTCGGTGGTCTGCTTGAGGCCAAGAGAGATGCGCTCGCGCTGAAGATCAACGTCGAGAACCTCAACCTCAACCTCTTCGCCAACCTTAACAACCTCGGAAGGATGGTTTACATGGCTCCAGGAGAGCTCGGAGATGTGGATCAGGCCGTCGATGCCGCCCAGATCAACGAATGCACCGAAGTCAACGATGGAGGAAACGGTGCCCTTCAGGCGCATGCCCTTAGAGAGCTTCTCGAGGATTTCAGCACGCTCGTTCTTGCGACCCTCTTCGAGGAGAACACGACGGGAGAGAACAACGTTGTTGCGGTTGCGATCCATCTCGATAACACGAGCTTCGATTTCGGTGCCGAGGTATGCAGTAAGATCCTTAACACGACGAAGATCAACGAGAGAAGCAGGCAAGAAGCCACGGAGACCGATGTCGAGGATCAGGCCGCCCTTGACGACTTCGATAACCTCGCCGGTAACAACTTCGCCAGCCTTGAACTTTTCCTCAACCTGAATCCAAGCACGCTCGTACTCAGCACGCTTCTTGGAGAGGATGAGACGACCGTCCTTGTCCTCCTTCTGGAGAACCAAGGCCTCGAGCTTATCGCCCAAAGATACGACCTCAGAGGGATCAGCATCCTTGCGGATAGAAAGCTCGCGGGCAGGAATAACGCCCTCGCTCTTGAATCCGATGTCAACGAGTACCTCGTCATGCTCGATCTTTACAACAGTGCCGTCGATCAGATCGCCCTCGTCGAAGTCGGTCAGAGTGCCATCGATCATCTTGTTCATCTCTTCGTCAGAGATGTCCTGAAAATCAATGACGGACGTGTTCTTGATTTCGGTCAAAACGGACCCCTTTCAAAAAAGTATCGGGGACCCTTCGTACGTGTTTGCAGTCAAAACATTAACCATGTATGCCGCGCTTGCCGAACAAGCACCAACAACAAACATGTCTCGGGGGCCTATAATTTCTTGTCTGCCTTTTTACAGACTTGGAAAGTATAGCATAGGGAGCATCGCACGATACGATGCTCCCCCGCTGATTTAATATATTTTTCGCAGCTGGCACGTTTTGTCGATTATCGGCACGTGCAGCAGCATTTTACGTATTCGATTCCCTACTGATGGGACTCGGCAAATTCCTTCATGTACTCAACCAAAGCCTTTACGCCTTCGATAGGCATTGCGTTGTAGATACTTGCACGCATACCGCCTACACTGCGATGGCCCTTGATGTTTTCAATGCCGCGCTCTTTGGCGCCAGCAACGAATTCGGCATCAAGCTCAGCCGAAGCGGTAACGAAGGGAACGTTCATGATGGAACGATCTTCTTTGCGTGCGGTAGCCGTATAGAAGTCGGTGGAATCAAGGTAATCGTAGAGCAGTGCTGCCTTTTCCTCATTGATCTTCTTCATGGCTTCAAGCCCGCCAAGGGACTTCAACCACTTGAAGACCTTTCCGCAAATGTAGATGCCATAGCACGGAGGAGTATTCGACATGCTGTCAGCATCTGCCTGAGTCTTATAGCGCAGGATGGTAGGCGTATTGGGCAGCCATTCATCCTTGATAAGATCTTCGCGAATGATAACGATAACCACGCCAGCAGGACCGATGTTCTTCTGAACACCGCCATACACCAGACCATACTTCGAAACGTCGATAGGCTCGGAAAGGAAGCACGAGGAAACATCGCTTACCAACGGAACGTCGCCCGTTTCAGGAAGCTTATGGTAATGCGTTCCGTAGATGGTCTCGTTTTCGCAGATGTAAACGTAATCGGCATCCTCACGGAACTCAAGCTCATCCACGTTGGGGATGTAGGAGAAGTTGCCATCTTCACTCGAAGCCACACAGCGAGCATCACCGAACAGCTGAGCTTCCTTGAACGCCTTCTTAGACCACGAACCAGAAACAATGTAATCGGCCTTGCCGTTCAGCATCAGGTTCATGGGGATGGCGGCAAACTGCTGAGTTGCACCACCCTGCAAGAACAGCACCTTGTAGTTGTCGGGGATGTTCATAAGGTCGCGAAGATCGGCTTCGGCTTCCTCGATGATGCCCTTGAATGCAGCTGAGCGGTGACTCATCTCCATGACAGACATACCGGTGCCCTGATAATCGAGCATTTCCGCAGCGGCTTCACGGAGCACTTCTTCAGGAAGCACTGCCGGACCCGCAGAAAAGTTGTACACCCTTCCCATAGACACAAGTCCTTTCAAAACGCCCCGCCCACTAACGAGGCACACGAATAATGGAAGATACTTTACCAGAATAAAGTACGCACCGAGCGACTATTCTGCAGAAGGCACATTTGCGTTCCCCGACAAAACGATTCAAACAGAGCATCAACCGCCTCGCTCAAAGAACGAAGCGAATTTGAACCTCAACCCCCAAAGAGTCCAGCGGTTCGGAGAGCGAAGCGAATCCGAACCCAACGCTCAAAGAGCAAAGCGAATTTGAGCAAACGCCCAAAGGGCGTTAACCAAAACCCAGGGCATGCGCCAGCAAATCAGCGAGCGGGATTCTGGCGAACACAGATGGCACGAAAGCCCGACAGCACGTACTTCGTACGTGCCAAGGGCTTGGAGCGCCAGCTGTGCCGCCAGAATCCCGCGCAGCGTCATCCCGTATGGAGCTTATGCACAAAGAAAAGGCACCCCAAAGGGTGCCTTTTCGAGTGCATAAGCGGACGCGCCAACTATTCTGCGGACTTAACCCAAGAGAACATCTGGCGGATCTTAGCGCCAGTGGTCTCGATCTCATGAGTATTGATCTTCTCGCGCTGCTCGAGGAGCCACTTGTGATCGTTCTCGCAGTCGGCAACGAATTCCTTAGCGAACTCGCCGTTCTGGATACGCTTGAGGATGAGCTTCATAGCCTCGCGGGACTGCTCGTTAATAACCTTGGGGCCAGCGTAGTATTCGCCGTACTCAGCAGTGTTGGAGATGGAGTAGTTCATGAAGTGGATGCCGGATTCGTACATCAGGTCGACGATCATCTTCATCTCGTGATAGCACTCGAAATATGCCAACTCGGGCGGATAACCAGCCTCGGTCAAAGTCTCGAAACCAGCCTTTACCAGCTCTACGAGGCCGCCGCAAAGAACTGCCTGCTCGCCAAAGAGGTCTTCCTCGGTTTCCTCAGCGAAGGTTGCCTTGATGATGCCGGAACGAGCACCGCCAACACCCCAGCAGTAGGACATGATGATGTCCCAAGCGTTACCGGTTGCATCCTCGTATACGCAAGCCAGATCAGGCACACCGGAGCCCTCAGTGAACTGACGGCGAACGATGTGGCCAGGACCCTTAGGAGCGCACATAACAACGTTAACGCCTTCGGGAGCCTTGATGTAGCCGTAGTGGATGTTGAAGCCGTGAGCGAAAGCAAGAGTCTTGCCAGGCTTGAGGTGCTTTTCAATATGGTCTTTGTAAACCTGGGGCTGCTTCTCGTCGGGAACGAGGATCATAATGAAGTCTGCTTCCTCAGCAGCCTGATCCATCGTGGTGACCTTCAGGCCAGCCTCTTCTGCGACAGCCCAGTTCTTGGAGCCTTCGCGAAGACCAACGCGAACGTCAACGCCGGAATCCTTCAGGTTCAGTGCGTGTGCATGGCCCTGAGAGCCGTAGCCGATGATAGCTACCTTCATGCCCTGGATTACCTTAGGATCGACATCCTCTTCGTAATAGATCGTTACAGCCATGGTTCATCCCTTCTTCTAATGACTGACTGTTATTACTATATGGCGAATTGCATCGTGCGACAGGCGGCTTAGCTCACCTTAGAGCCGCGGGACATTGCAATTATACCCGTGCGAATAATCTCCTTGATGCCATAGGCACGCAGGAGGTCTTCAATGCCCGAGATCTTTGACTCGGTGCCGGTGACTTCGATGGTCAGCGATGACTTACCCACATCGACGATGTTGGCGCGGAACACGTTGGCGATCTCGATGATCTCACTTCGGCGCTCTGGGTTGGCGTGAACCTTGAACAGCACCAACTCACGTTCGATCGCCTGCTCTTGGGTGAGGTCGGTGATCTTATGCACGCTGATAAGCTTATGCAGCTGCTTGGTGATCTGTTCGTATGCGACATCGTCGGCGATCATGATGATCGTCAAACGGGAAAGTGTTTGGTCTTCGGTTGGGCCAACGGAAAGAGACTCAATGTTGAAACCGCGGCGAGAAACCAAACCGGTAACGCGAGAAAGCACGCCTGGCTTGTTTTCAACCAATACCGAAAGGATGTGCCTCTGCTGAGTGCTCATTATCGGCCTCCTTCATTGTTGGCGCTATGCGCAGCCGCATTTGCCTCGGCAGCGTTCGCAAACGGCAGGTTCTCGAATCCCTCAAGCATATTAGAGATAGGACCAACGTTCACCGCGCCGATGATGTCATCGAGCGGAGCACCAGGAGCAACCATAGGGAAAACGTTTTCGTCACGATCGATGCGCATATCGAGCAATGCAGGACCATCGTAATCAAGCATCCACTTCATGGCGTCTTCGAGCTCGGCAGGATCGGAAACACGTTTGCCGCCCCAACCGTAAGCTTCGCACAGCTTCACGAAATCAGGGTTGTCGGGCAACAGCGTTTCGCTGTATCGCTCGTTGTAGAACAAGCCCTGCCACTGATGAACCATGCCCAACGCAGAATTGTTCATGAGAAGAACCTTCACGTTGATGCCCTTGACGGCAGCAGTTGCCATTTCCTGAACGTTCATCTGGAAAGAGCCATCGCCCGCAATGCATACAACCTGCTTTTCGGGACAAGCAACCTTGGCACCGATAGCAGCCGGGAAGCCGAATCCCATGGTGCCCAAGCCGCCACTTGAAAGGAACGTGCGCGGTACGTCGCGGTCAATATGCTGAGCAGCCCACATCTGATGCTGCCCAACCTCAGTAGTCACAATGGAGTTCTCCGGATCGAGCAAGCTGGAAAGCAGGTCGAGGGAGCCTTCAGGCGAAATAGAGCCAGCAGGCGTGGATACACCGGGGCTATAGAACGGATGACGGCTTCGCCATTCTTCGATTTGGGCCAACCATTCTTTGGTGCAAGGCTCGTAGCCCGTCTGCTCGAGCTGATCGTTGATACCGCCCAGAACAACCTTCGCATCACCCACGATAGGAATCTGGGGAATGCGATTCTTGCCGATTTCGGCAGGGTCCACATCGATATGGATAACCTTCGCATCGGGCGCAAAGTCAGCAAGCTTGCCAGTGACACGGTCCGAGAAGCGTGCGCCCACCGCAATAAGCAAATCGGAATTTGTTACTGCATAGTTCGCGAACTTAGACCCGTGCATGCCCACAAGGCCCAGGCTGAGCGGGTTGGATGCGGGGAATGCGCCCTTGCCCATAAGCGTGGAAACCACAGGAATCTGCAACTTTTCTGCCACCGCAAGCAATTCCTCTTCAGAATGAGACGCGATGATGCCACCGCCGATGTAGAGGATGGGACGCTTTGCCTCCTTCATCATCTCGCACGCCTGGCGGATCTGACGAATGTTACCTTTAACCGTTGGCTTATACGAGGGAATAAGCACATCCTCAGGATACTCGAACACCATTTCCGAACCAGCAAGGTCGGAAGGGATATCGATAAGAACCGGACCGGGGCGACCCGAGTTGGCAATATAGAACGCCTCACGGAAGGTCTTGGTCATATCGTCGCAGCTCTGGAGCAGGTAGCTGTGTTTTACGATAGGCATGGTGATGCCCACGATATCGGATTCCTGGAATGCATCAGTGCCGATAACGCTGCGGGGAACCTGGCCGGTGATTACCACCATGGGGACACTGTCCATGTAAGCGGTGGCAATGCCGGTAACCGTGTTGGTAGCGCCAGGGCCAGAAGTCACGATGACAACACCGGTTTTGCCCGTAGCACGGGCGTAGCCATCAGCTTCATGAGTCGCGCCCTGCTCATGGCGAGCAAGAACATGGTTGATCTTCTTCGAATCGTACAGGGCATCATAGATCTTGATAGCTTGGCCACCTGGATAACCGAATACCGTGTCCACGCCTTCGGCTTCGAGCGAAGCGATGATGGCCTCTGCTCCCAACATCTTCTTGCCTTGTTTTTCGGTATGAGGACCGAGGCCCATCTTGGCTTCGTATTCCTTATCGATCACGCTCATCCGAAATACGCCCCCTTGTCAGCGCTGGAAACGAGCTTTGCGTAGCGAGCAAGAACGCCAACCTGATATTTGGGCTCAGGCTTCACCCAAGCAGCACGACGAGCCTCGAGCTCTTCATCGGATACTTCAAGCGTAAGGGTTCCTTCATCGATATCGATGTCGATGATGTCGCCTTCATGAACCAAAGCAATAGGACCACCTGCAGCAGCCTCGGGACTTACATGGCCGATAGCAGGACCCTTGGTTGCGCCAGAGAAGCGACCGTCCGTGATGAGGGCAACGGACTTGTCCAAGCCCATGCCGCAAATAGCGCTGGTGGGCGTGAGCATCTCGCGCATACCAGGACCGCCCGCAGGACCCTCGTAGCGAATAACCACAACGTCGCCGGCGTTGATCTTGCCGCCGAAGATGGCCTCGCAGGCCTCTTCCTCAGACTCGAAGACACGTGCCGGGCCGCGATGCTTGCGCATATCGTCGGAAACAGCGGACTGCTTCACTACGCCGCGGTCGGGAGCAAGGTTACCGTGCATAACGCGCAGACCGCCGTAAGGGCTGTAGGCATTTTCAACGGTACGAACAACTTCACCATCAACCTGTGGGCATTCCTTGATCCATTCAGCCATGGAACCGTGGCACGTAGTGGCCTCGCCATCGAGCAAGCCGTGACGACCAAGTTCGCCGATGATGGCAGGGATACCGCCAACCGCATTCAAGTCTTCGATGTGAAGCGGACCGGCAGGAGCGATGCGCGTGATGTTCGGGATCTGCTGGCAAACCTCGTTCCAGTCGTCCATGGTAATGGGGCAACCGGCGGCATGGCTGATTGCGGTGAGGTGAAGCATGGTGTTGGTAGACCCACCAAAAGCCATATCGAGCGCCATACCATTACGGATGGAATGCTCGTTGATGATGTCGAGCGCAGTGATGTCCTCGGCTACGAGCTCCATAACCTTCATACCCGCATGCTTTGCAAGGCGAATGCGCTCAGAGTACACAGCAGGGATAGTGCCATTGCCGGGAAGGGCGATGCCCAGACCTTCGGACAGACAGCAGATGGAGTTCGCGGTGAACATGCCCGAGCAGCTACCGCAAGTGGGGCATGCGGTGTTTTCGAACCACTTGCACTCTTCTTCGGTCATAGTACCGGCGGTTACCTGGCCCACCGCGTCAAACAAGGTGTTCAGGTCGGTTTCATTTCCACACTTGTCACGACCAGCAAGCATGGGGCCGCCGGAAACAAGGACCGTAGGAATGTTCAGACGACAAGCAGCAAGAAGCATGCCAGGAACAACCTTGTCACAAGAAGGAATGAGTACCATACCATCAAACTGGTGACCCTGAACAACGCACTCAACCGAGTCGGCAATAACCTCGCGGCTAGTAAGGGAGAAGTGCATACCCTCATGGTTCATGGCAATACCGTCGCACACGCCGATGGTGGTTGCCTCCAAAGGCGTGCCACCCGCCATGCGGACACCTGCTTTAACAGCATCAGCGATCTTATCCAGGTGATTATGGCCGGGAATGATGTCGTTAGTAGAAGAGATAACGGCGATGAGTGGGCGCTCGATCTCCTCGTCGGTCAAACCGTCAGCCTTCAAAAGGCTTCGGTGCGGGGCACGCGCAAGGCCTTTCTTGATCGCGTCGCTTCGCATCTGATCACACCCCTTTCTCTATTGGGCTCTTAAATTCATTAAGCGGGTTTCGGAAAACCCGAGCATAAAAAAATCCTGTGCAGCAGACTGCATCAGGACCACAAAGAGAGAGGGGAAATACTTTTCCCACGGACCGATTACGGGGTCACCGATTCAGCCTACTGACCAACCACCGAATCGGAGATCGTCCGCTTCGAATGGAAGATGTTCAGGCAGAACAGCTCAGAGGCGCCTTTCGGACCGTCCAACCATTGGCTTTCAGCAACCGCCAACTCTCTGTGGGAAGGATTCGTCCCTACTTTTCCTCGTCTGCGCTTTTCAATGTTGTCACTATAGCACCATCCAAAGCCAAGAACGCAACTTTATTTCAATAGAGTGAATTATTTTGCAAAAGCGTCACAGAGTGCCATAAACCTCAGAGAAACGCGAATAAAAAAGAAGCCCGCCAGACCATCATCCCCTGAAAGTCTGGCGGGCTACCTTCACGCCGAAACAATGTGCTCGCCGACGATTTAAAACCCCTCCCGCATTATGCGGAAACTCGCCCTTATATCGAATCGCGTTCGCTCATTCATTTTCAGGACTCCCCAGGCCCGAAGACGATTTCCAAATGAACGCGTTCCAATCGAACAAAACCATTAAACCATGAGTTCAGGTGAACATCAAACATCGATTTCAAATTAATTAACTGTTGTTTGATTATCGCAAACTATGTATCCAACTATTATTTTGTGAGCAATCGACCTGCGTTTTCGAGAAATCTTGTTATACAAGCGTTCCATGCAATCTGGTTTTTGCGAATCAAGCTACCCTAACAAAAAAGCCGCTGCTCCCTCGCAGAGCAGCAGCTTGCTAAAGACCGGAAAGCAAGTTAACGGGGCTTTCTGGCTATCAGCACACGTGGCCTTCCCGTCAAATCTAGAGCAATTCGAGCCTGATCAAATCCAGCAGCACAGGCGCCATTGCGCGCTTGCTCAAGGTGCCCCTCGAACAATTCAACCGCTAAGACGCCACCAGGCTTCAAGTATGAAAGAGCATCGGGAAGAAAGCGCCTGAACAAATCGAGACCATCCTCCCCGCCATCCAAGGCCAGACGCGGGTCCCACTCGCTCACCTCGCGAGGAAGGCTGTCGCACACTTTTGTGGGCACATACGGCGGATTCGAGACAATAAGGTCGAAAGTCCCCTTCTTGCCAGGATCGAGAGCGCCAAGGAGATCGCTTTCAAGAACTTCAACGCGATTTCCAAGCCCAAGCACCTCAACGTTCTTTCCGGCAAGAGCCAAAGCTTCGGGATCAATGTCGAGCGCAACTACATGCGCCGCTGGATATTCCGAAGCAATCGAACAGGCAATGCACCCCGACCCTGTGCACAAGTCCACAACACGAAGCTCAGGTAATTCGGGAGAAACAACCTCTTCGCCATTTTCACCAGCGGCAACGTGATCGGCAACACGCGGAAGCTTCAATTCCGCAAACGCCTCGCTCACTAAAACCTCAGTCTCGGGACGAGGAATCAATACATTCGGAGCAACCAAAACGGTTATATAGCGAAAGGGGACCTTACCGCTGATAAGCTGCAGCGGCTCCCCCTTACCGCGGCGAGCTACAAAATCACGTAGGGTGGCTCGCTCGTCGAGCGTAAGAGGTCGCTCAAAGTTCACATACAGCTCGATACGGCTCAATCCCGTAGCTTCAGACATCAGCCATTCCGCCGAAAGACGAGGGTTCTCATCCCCCTTACGCTCAAGAAATCCTATTGTCCAATCAAGAGCTGCCTTTATGGTCCACATATCGTTATCAGCCACAACGGTCACCTTTCATTTCCACACGGCGATCGCACACCAAACCAGGTATGCTCAACCTCGGCGCGAACAGCGTACACGCTCATTGCGATCGTCATACACGCATCGAACGACACTACCTAAATAAAAAGGGCAGGGCATCGGCCCTTGGCCACGCCCCACCCTTTCGGATTCCCATCGAATCACAAATCTCGCACAACGCTGCCAGACACCGCAATGCAACAACAACGCTAAACGGCTTCCTCAAGCTTCTGCGCTCGATCAGCTGCCTGCAGCGCAGTAATGACATCCTCCAGCAAGTCGCCCATAAGCACACCGTTGTAGGTGGAGTTGAAACCGATACGGTGGTCGGTCACGCGATCCTGAGGAGCGTTATAGGTGCGGATCTTCTCAGCACGGTCGCCCGAACCGATCTGAGCCAAACGCTTTGCGCCTTCAGCTGCCTGCTGCTCTGCAAGCATCTTCTCGTACAAACGAGCACGAAGGACAGCCATTGCGGCAATCTTGTTCTGCAGCTGGCTCTTCTGGTCCTGAGACTGAACCACCAAGCCAGAAGGCAAGTGCGTGATGCGAACCGCGGAGTCGGTGGTGTTAACGCACTGACCACCCGGTCCACCAGCGCGGAACACGTCAATGCGAAGATCGCTGTCTTTGATGTCGATATCGATTTCGTCCGCCTCGGGAAGGACGGCAACCGTTGCCGTCGAGGTATGGATGCGACCCTGGCTTTCCGTCTTGGGGATTCGCTGAACGCGGTGAACACCCGATTCGAATTTCATAACCGAGTACACTTTGTTGCCCGTTACCTTGAACTGGATTTCCTTGTAGCCGCCTGCTTCGGAAGGAGAGACATCCATAGCCTCCACTTTCCAGCCATGATGGTCGGCAAAGCGCAGGTACATCTTATACAGATCGCCAGCAAAAATTGCCGCTTCGTCGCCGCCCGCAGCTGCACGAATTTCAACAATGATGTTCTTCTCGTCAGCAGGGTCAGAGGGGATAAGCATGAACTTGATGTCTTCCTCAAGCTGAGGGAGCTCGCCTTCGATACGGGAAATCTCTTCCTGAGCGAATTCCTTCATATCGGCGTCAGAGAGCATTTCCTTAGCCTCTGCCAAATCGTTGAGATCCTGCACGTACTTGCGAGCAGCTACAACAAGCGGACCCTGGTCGGCATAGCTCTTTGCAAGCTTATTGTATTCATGCTGGTCGGCAAGAATCTGAGGATCACCCAGCTTCTGCTCCAGCTCTTCGTATGCATCGATGATCTTCTCAAGCTTTTCGCGCATGTTCTTCCTTTTCGCATTTCAATCGCCGGTTCCACCAACCAGCCCACAAGTACGCGCCTATGAGCACAATACCCGGAAAATTCACAGCCATATATTTTAGCATGAAGACAAGAAACTAGCAGCCGCCTCCGCAGCAAGAGCACCATCGGAAACCGCAGTAACAACCTGACGTAAAGGCGTAGTGCGCACATCGCCTGCGGCGAATAAGCCCGGAACCGATGTTGCTCCGCCCTCATCAGCAACAATGTAACCCGACTCATCAAGCTCAACAATCCCATCAAGCCATGCCGTATCGGGACGTGTTCCGATGGCAACAAAGATCCCTTGGGCGCGAATCGTGCTCGTTTCCCCTGTCAAAACGCTTTTTAGCCGAGCACCACTTACGCGGCCCTTTTCCTGCAAGACATCCGACACAATACAGTTCCAATGCACTACCAGGTTCTCTATGCCCTTAAGCTGCTTGGCATACCAAGGGCTCGCTTTCAGCTCTTCGCGGCGATGCACCAAATGAACTGTTTGCGCAATGCGGCATAAATACACCACATCGGCAACAGCGCTATCGCCACCTCCCACTACAATCACGTCTTTGTCACGAAAGAAATTGCCATCGCAGGTTGCGCAATACGATATGCCCTTCCCCACTAAGGCATCAGCACCGTCAATAGGAAGAGGCACAGGTTTCGCCCCCGTAGCAATCACCACACTCCGCGCAGGATAGGAATGCTGCGTTCCTTGAACCACGAATCTAGCATCACCGGAATTCCCTTCGTTCACCGAAATGCCTACGGCTTTGTCGCTTTCAATAACAGCGCCAAATCGTTCCGCCTGCGCCTGCAACGAGTAAGCCGCCTCAAATCCATTGATCCCCTCGGGAAACCCTGGATAATTCTCAAGATTGTCGATAGAGAGAAGCTGCCCTCCCGCTCCAAGTTCGTCCAGAACCACCGCGGAAAGGCCGGCACGTGCAGCGTAGATGCTCGCGGTAAGCCCAGCAGGACCTGCACCCACAATCACGATATCGTTAATTTTTTTCTCGACCATAGGAAGCACCCTCCCCTTCTTCGTCCCAATATTGCAAGAGCTTCAGCGAACAATGCGAACACCCTATAGGGGCTTTGAGCGTACAATAACAACACCCAAACAGAAACGAGCCCCTATGAGCACGCCCCAAAAGAATCAGCCCCTCCGCTCCGCCAAACAATCACTTGCAGTGCTTGCCAATGCCTTTAAGCAGATTGGAGGCTGCAACCTATTTGCCGTCTATGGAGTGTTTCTCCTAGTCTGCTGCGCATTGTTCTGCATCCTCGAGCCTGAGACTTTTCCTGTTTTCGGCAATGCCGTCTGGTATTCCTTTCAAGCCATTACCACTATTGGATTCGGCGATATCGTTGCTCATACCACCATCTGTCGCGTTATCACGATTCTCATGGGACTTTCTTCGCTTGTTGTCGTTGCCCTGATCACTGGCACCGTAGTCAATTACTACAATGAAATGATGAGATTACGAAAAAATGAAAGCATTATGTTCTTTGATGAGCATATGAGAAAGCTCACCGAGCTTTCCCCCGATGAGCTTTCCGAACTTGAGCGAAAATATCACGATTTCACCAAAGGGCATCGCCGATAACTCGCAGATTTTAATCCAGAGCTTTAACTAACGTCTGCTCAGACTGAACGCCTACGAACTGTCGGGCGGCAGACCCGTCTTTGAATACGATAAGCGTCGGAACGCTCATTACGCCAAAACGTTGGGCAAGCTCAGGTTCTTGGTCGACATCAACCTTGTAAACCGCTGCCTTACCCTGTTTGGCAAGCGCAACCCGATCAAGTACGGGAGCCATCATCTTGCATGGTCCGCACCAGGTGGCAAAGAAGTCGACCAATACGGGATATGGAACGTTCTCAACCTTATCTGCGAATTCAGACTGTGTGATATGGGGCACCATAATAAACTCCCTTCTGTCCCGATAAATGTAACTTAACGAGTATCATTTAACGGGAATCATTATAGCACGGTTTTCGATATAACTGATAACCTTCTCTCATTTTGTCCCTCTACGCTGATACATGGACTTCTCGTTTCATTATCGTCACCTGCTGAGCCGCCGAAATGCCAAGGGAACCAAGCCAAGCGGTATGACGATCGGGGAGATTCGCGAATTGAGGCACATCGAAGAAGGCCCAACGATACAACGCGGCAGGCGCGAAATGGGAGGATGGCCAAACACTGCAACGCAGCCTTCACGCTCCTTGGACGTTTGCCCTATAGGAATACCCAACCGCCCCGTTCAGCATGATGGCATAAATATAAAAGCCGCAAAGCACGGGAACTGCTTTGCGGCTTATTTTCAAAAAGTTTAACCGAGGTTTAGCAGGCTAAGCGCGAGTACGAATCTCTTCCTTAACCTTTGCGCAGAAGTCCTCAACAGTCGAAGGAACGGTTTCGTTGGAACGGTCGCGTACCGAGATATTGCCCTCGGCGGCTTCCTTTTCGCCCAGGATCAGCATGTAGGGAACGCGGTCGATGCTACGCGCCTCGCGGATCTTGTAGCCGATCTTCTCATCGCGGTTGTCGACCGTTACACGGATGCCGGCCGCTTCGATCTGCTCAGCAACCTTATGGGCATAGTCGCGGCTCTTTTCGGAAACGGGCAAGATCTTTACCTGCATCGGAGCAAGCCAAACAGGGAATTTGCCCGCATAATGCTCGATAAGAATACCGATAAAGCGCTCAACAGAGCCGAAGCATACGCGATGAAGCATGACGGGGCGCTTCTTGGAGCCGTCATGGTCGGTGTATTCCAAGTTGAAATTCTGAGGCATCTGGAAGTCAAGCTGAACCGTACCGCATTGCCACGTACGTCCGATGGAATCCTGCAGATGGAAGTCAATCTTCGGGCCATAGAAAGCACCATCGCCTTCGTTGACCTCGTATTCCATACCCAGCTGATCGAGTGCAGTCTTGAGACCTGCCTCTGCTGCTGCCCAATCCTCGTCCGATCCCATCGAATCCTCGGGGCGCGTGGAGAGCTCCACATGATACTTGAAGCCAAACTGCTGATACACCGAGTCGATAAGTTTCACTACGCCCACGATTTCATCGGTAAGCTGATCGGGACGCACAAAAAGATGTGCATCATCCTGGTTGAAGCAGCGAACACGGAACAAACCGTGCAAGGCACCACGAAGCTCATGGCGATGAACCGTACCGATTTCACCAGCACGAATAGGGAGATCACGATAGCTGTGCGGCTTAGAGCCATAGACCAGAACGCCACCAGGACAGTTCATGGGCTTAACGCAGAACTCCTCTTCGTCGATGATCGTGGAGTACATATTGTCCTTGTAATGATCCCAATGGCCAGACGTTTCCCATAGCTGTTTGCTCATGATAAGCGGTGTGGAGATTTCCACATATCCCGCCTCGTGATGGATTTCCCGCCAGTAATCAAGCAGGGTGTTCTTCAGGATCATGCCGTTAGGAAGGAAGAAGGGGAAGCCTGGAGCCTCTTCGCGCATCATGAAGATGTCCATTTCGCGGCCGATACGACGATGGTCGCGCTTTTCCGCCTCTTCGAGATTATGCAGATACTCGTCCAGATCGGCCTTCTTAAAGAAAGCTGTGCCATAAAGACGCTGCAGCTGTTCGCGGCTTGCATCGCCTCGCCAGTATGCACCAGCGAGCTTCATCATCTTAAATGCGCCAATTTTGCCCGCAGAGGGAATATGGGGGCCTGCGCACAGATCCACAAAGGAGCCATGGCGGTACACCGAGATTTCGCCTTCAGTTAAATCGTCAATATGCTCGAGCTTGAAACGCTGATCGGCGAAAATCTCTTTCGCCTCTTCAACAGATACAACCTCGCGAACAAAAGGCTCGTTCCTCTTCACAATCTGAGCCATCTTCTTTTCAATGGCTGCAAAATCGTCTGAAGAGATATTCTCGGGCAGCTCGAAGTCATAGAAATACCCATTGTCGGTGGCAGGGCCAAACGCAATCTGGGCACCAGGGAACAGCTCCTGAACGGCCTCAGCCATAATATGCGCGCAAGAGTGACGCATGATGGAAAGAGCCTCTGGGCTCTTGTTGGTAATGATTTCGATGGTTGCCCCGTCGGTTACCTGGGCAGTAACGTCAACCAGCTCACCGTTAATCTTGCCGGCAAGCGCAGCTTTAGCAAGACTGGTGCCGATAGATGCTGCCACATCGTAAACCGTGGCGCCTTCCTCGAGAATCTTCTTCGACCCATCTGGGAGAATGATTTCCACAATCGTTTCCTTTCTTGCATAGAGCGTATAGACGCCCATACAGCCATCAACGAACGAGCTATGTTACCACATAGCTCGCTTTACCTTAGCACACCAGCTGCCACAATCCTTGAGCCGCTGTCAAATACAGAAAGCCCAGCCGGTCCTTCCCCGCATAAAAGAGACAGGATCGGCTGAGCCTTCACGCTACCCTGTTCGCTAACAGGCAGCTACTTAATCTTAGTTGTGCAGTACGGGCACACAGTCCATGCGGGATCAAGCGCATGATGACACGTAGGGCACAGGTTTTTCAAGCGCGTATGACAATTTGGGCAAAGCACGTAATCTGCTTCAACCGGATAGCCGCACTTGGCGCAATCGCCAAACTTCATAAGCTCACGCTGCTTCAAGGCAAGTTCGAGATCCTGCTCTTCGCGATCCGCCTTAAGAAGCGGGGGACGAATCATGCAGTAAGCAACCAAACCCACGATAGGCACAACGGAAAGCAGACCCCACGCCCAGCCGAAACCACGAGCCCAGGCGTCACGTGCAGCCCAGAAAATGGAGAGCAGATACAGAACAACGACAATGCCCAGCAGCGCAAACAGCACCGTCTGAACCTCGCTCGTAAGGAACTGGGACATGATTTCGTTCATGGTTATCCTTCCTGGGAAATCTCAGCAAGCTCAGCACGCAAGCGCGCAAGACGATCGGTGATGTCGGCGAGCTTTGCACGATCCTTCTCTACAATCTCAGGAGCAGCCTTGGAAAGGAAGCCAGGATTGGAAAGCTTCTTGTCAAACTTGGTGAAATCCTTTTCCAGTTTGCCGATTTCCTTCTCCAAGCGAGCGCGCTCCTTGTCGAAGTCAACCAAGCCGGACAGAACGACATAAGCTTCCACCCCATCGGCAAGGCATACGCTGGATTCATCAGGACGTGCCGCATCAACAGATACCGCAGAAACCTTGGTATTAGCCAAGGTGGAAATCAACTGCACCTGACTTTCGAAGAGGCTTGCTGCCGTATCGTCCTGGGCCTTAACCACTACTTCGAGCTCCGCACGAGGAGAGATTCCATAGCGAGCGCGGATAGAGCGAATGCCGGAAACAACCTGGGTAACCATGGTGATAACCTGCTCGGCATCAGGATCGATATACTTTTCCAGCTTGTCGGCATCGGGCCACGATGCAACCATGAGATACGGTGCCTCTTTTTCACCTGGAAGCTCCTGATAGATCTGTTCGGTTACAAAAGGCATTGCGGGATGGAGCAGACGCAAGGCAGTATCAAGAACAAACACCAGGTTTCGCTGCATTGCGGCGCGCTCTTCCCCGCCAGCGCTCAAGCGGGCCTTCGAAAGCTCAATATACCAGTCGCAGAATTCATTCCAGAAGAACGCATACAGTTCTCGAGCAACATCAGCGAACTCAAAGCCGTCGTAGGCGGCATCGAGAGAGCGGACCAAACGGGCCAAACGCGAGAACATCCAGCGGTCTGCTTCCGTCTTGGGCTCAGGCTCGCCAGGAACGAAGCCATCCAAATTCATATTCACGAAGCGAGCAGCATTGCGAACCTTGTTGGCAAAGTTGCGGCTGCTTACCAGCTTATTCTCGTTGAATTTCAAATCCTGAGCACCGGTAACCTGCATAAGCAAACCGAAGCGCATGCCGTCGGCACCGTAATCCTGCATCAACTTCAGGGGATCCACGCCATTACCGCGGCTCTTCGACATCGGCTTGCCATCCGCAGCCATAACCGTGGGATGGATGATGACATCCTTGAATGGGATCTGGTCGGTAAAGTAGAGCGAAGACATTACCATGCGCGCAACCCACAAGCCCATAATGTCGCGAGCGGTAGACAACATCTGCGTTGGGTAGGTGGGCTTCAGCTCATCGGGATTTTCCGGCCATCCCTGCGTAGCAAAAGGCCACAACTGCGAAGAGAACCAGGTATCAAGAACATCTTCGTCCTGATGGACATGGCCGCCGCACTTTGGGCAAACGTCGGTGTCTTCCATCAGAGCGTCTTCCCAGCCGCAGGAATCACAATAGAACATCGGAATACGATGGCCCCACCAAAGCTGACGAGAAATACACCAATCCTTCAGGTTCTCCAGCCAATCAAGGTAAACCTGCTTCCAGCGTGCAGGGTGGAATTGGATTTCACCGTTCTCCACCACTTCGGCAGCACGTTTCTTCAGTCGGTCAACCGCAACAAACCACTGCTCCGACAACCAAGGCTCGAGCTTGGTGTGGCAGCGATAGCACGTCATAACAGAATGATCGTGATCTTCCACATGATCAAGAAGACCCAAAGCCTCAAATTCCGCAACGATTGCCTCACGCGCTTCGTCGCGCGTCATGCCGCTGAACTTGCCATAGCCCTCAACGACAACAGCGTGCTCATCGAAAACGTTGATCTGCTCAAGGTTGTTGCGCTGGCCCATGGCATAGTCGTTCGGATCATGAGCGGGAGTGGTCTTCACGCAACCCGTGCCGAACTCGGAGTCGACATAGTAGTCGGCAAAAATCGGAATCTTACGGCCCACAATAGGCAGATCGATCGTCTTGCCAACAAGATGCTTATAACGCTCGTCCTTAGGGCTTACCGCAACACCAGTATCGCCCAACATGGTTTCGGGACGGGTGGTGGCAACAACCACATATTCCATTCCGTCGACTGGCTCGGAAAGCGGGTAGCGCAGGTACCACAAGTGGCCCTTTTCATCTACGTATTCAGCCTCATCATCGGCAATAGCAGTAGTGCAGGAAGGGCACCAATTGACGATTCGACGACCCTTGTAAATGAGGCCATCGTGGTACCAATCGCAGAACACCTTGCGAACAGCATTGGCGTATTCGGGTGACATGGTGAACTTCTCGTCGTCGTAATCGCATGAGCAACCCATGCCAGCAATCTGCTTCACGATAGTGTTGCCATAGTCTTCGCGCCAATCCCAGCACGCATCGATAAATTTCTCTCGGCCAATTTCGAGACGGGAGATGCCTTCTTCAGCGAGCTTTTTGTCCACCTTGGTTTGGGTGGCAATACCTGCATGGTCAGTACCGAGGATCCAACGGGCCTGATAGCCCTGCATGCGAGCACGACGGATGCAGGTGTCTTGAATGGTGTCGTTTAAGGCATGGCCCATATGCAGCATACCGGTTACGTTCGGCGGAGGGATAACGATGGTGTAGGTGTTTGCACCGTTCTTGCCGAACCCGGGCGTACGACCAAAGTACCCCTTCTCTTTCCAGGCGTCGAAAAGCGGCTTTTCCCAGTCTTGGTAAGACTGCTCTGCCTTTTTATCAGATGCCATGCCTTTTCCTTCCAAACTGTCAGATTGTGTTAATTCCAGTAAACAGCCCAAAAGCCGCCGCATCAACCCCTGTGGGCTATGCGACGGCATAGGGAATCATTGTTTATTCAGTATCCATCGCTTCGGCACTTACCTGCTCAATAACAGGCTTAGTTGTTCCCTCGATATCGCTACGACGAATGACGACACGAGTATGTCCCTCATATTCAGGGAGCTCGTACATAACGTCCATCAACGCCTTCTCGCAGATGCTGCGCAAACCGCGAGCGCCCGTCTGATGCTCGATGGCTCGCTCAGCAATAGCGGTAAGTGCATCATCCTCAAACACCAGATCGGAATCCTCGTATTTGAACATCACAGTGTACTGCTTCACCAAGGCATTTTTAGGTTCGGTGAGAACACGTACCAGATCTTCTTCGGAAAGCTCTTTGAGGGCAGTAACAACGGGAATACGGCCAACGAATTCAGGGATCATGCCAAACTTATGCAAGTCTTCCGGCAGCACCTGGGTAAGTAGTTCCGCATCAGCAGCACGCTTCGATTCGGGCATGTCGGACCCAAAACCGATACTGGTCTTGCCAACACGCTCAGCAATGATATCGGGCAAACCAACAAAAGCGCCGCCCAGAATGAACAGGATGTTGGTTGTGTCGATGTGAATGAGCTCTTGCTGGGGGTGCTTGCGGCCGCCTTGGGGAGGAACCGATGCCTCGCAACCTTCCACAATTTTCAGCAATGCTTGCTGAACACCCTCACCCGACACGTCGCGCGTAATGGAAAGGTTTTCGGCCTTGCGGGCAACTTTATCAATTTCGTCGATATAGACGATGCCGACTTCGGCGCGTGGGATATCAAAGTCAGCTGCCGTAATAAGCTTAAGCAGGATATTCTCGACGTCTTCGCCAACATAGCCCGCTTCCGTCAACGTAGTAGCATCGGCAATGGCAAATGGCACCTTAAGCGTACGGGCGAGCGTCTGAGCAAGCAGCGTTTTACCAGAACCGGTAGGACCAAGAAGCATGATGTTGCTCTTTGCAAGTTCAACATCGCCGCTATCTGCGGCTTCTCCCAGGCTAACGCGCTTGTAATGGTTGTAAACCGCAACAGAAAGCGCACGCTTTGCCTCTTCCTGACCCACAACGTGCTCCGAGAGCTGCTCAAAAAGCTCGCGAGGAGTAGGAAGATTCTCCAAAACAGGAACACCGCTATTGGAACGATCATCGTCATCGACATCTGCGGTAACCTGAAGCACATGATTCAGCGCGTCAGATTCAAGTCCGCGCAGATTAAGGTCAGCCATCATGGCCTCTGCGGAAAGAGAAATGCACTCATCGCAGATAAAAATGCCATCAGGACCAGAGATCATGGCGTTAACCTGATCGGGCGTCTTTCCGCAGAACGTGCAACGGATATCTTCGCGTGCAGGGGGGACGGATCCCGTCTGATCGGTCATTCTAACTTACTCTGCTTTCTTTTCGTCAGAGGCGAAGCGAGACGCAACGACCTTGTCTACCAAGCCATAGGCACAAGCCTCTTCCGCCGTCATCCAATTGTCGCGCTCGGAATCAGCGTGAACGCGCTCTACGGGCTGACCGCAGTGCTTGGCAATAATACCTTCGAGGCGATCGCGGGTTTTCTTCATCTCGGTTGCTAAAATCTGAAAATCGGTCTGCTGGGTGCGCTCGCCAGAACCGCCCATGGGCTGATGGATCATTACCTGGGCGTTAGGCAAGATGATGCGCTTGCCAGGTGCGCCAGCAGTAAGCAAGACAGATCCCATAGACGCTGCAAGCCCCATGCAGATGGTGGAAACATCGCACTTGATGTACTGCATGGTGTCATAGATGGCAAGGCCGGCAGAAACCGAGCCTCCAGGGGAATTAATGTAGAGCGAGATATCCTTATCGGGATCAACCGATTCCAAGTGCAAAAGCTGTGCAACTACCGTATTCGCAACGGCGTCGTCAATGGGCTCACCCAGGAAAACGATGCGCTCATTGAGCAAACGGGAATAGATATCATAGCTGCGCTCACCGCGGGGCGACTGCTCCACAACGTATGGCACGAGAGCTGATTGAGTGGGGTTTATGAACATGGATACCTCTTTCACTCATTCATGTCGCTAACGCGACAAGGCTTTTATGGATCGAAGGGGCAACCGTCGCCTAAGCGACAGCTGCCCCCGCGTTACTAAAGTATCAAGGACGAGCAGAAGCTCTGTTGGTCCTATTCGGCTTCCTTGGTTTCTTCAACCTCGGTAACCTTGGCCTGAGCGATAACATCGCGCAGTGCGTTTGCACGAACGATGCTTTCGCGGATCATGGGCAGACGGCCTTCCTTGCGCCATTCGTTCTCGATGAGCTCGGGATCATCGAGGTCAGCCTGAGCAAACTCGTTATGTACGTCTTCCTCGGTTGCCTTCATATCGAAATGGCGTGCCCAAGCATCAAGAGCGAGATCCTGGCGTACAACGTCAGCAGCCTGCTTCTTGTTGTCTTCCTTGAACTGATCGGCGGTGATGTCCATAGCGGTGAGGTACTTGTCGAAGGTCAAGCCCATGCTGGACAGCTGGCCGTAGAAGTTCTGGAGCAGGTTGGTTTCCTCGCGCTCAAGCATTGCCTCGGGAAGCTCGCCTTCGAGGCGGCTGCCAAGAGCAATAAGGCATTCGTTCTCCTTGCGGCGAACCATGCTGGAGCCCTTCTGGGTCTTAATGCTTTCAGCGATCTTGCTGCGCATGTCTTCGAGGCCCTCAAAGCCGAAGGTTTCCTTTGCCCATTCCTCAGTAACCTCAGGAACGATCTTCTTCTTGATAACATCGATCTTGACGTTGAAGTGGAACATGCCCTTCTTCTCGAGAGAAGAGGCAACAGCAGAGGTGTCCTCGGAGAGATCGAGGTCGAAGGACTTTTCTGCGCCCTTCTTCAGTCCGATGAGCTCTGCGTCGAAGGATTCAGGGTATACACCCTGGCCAAGCTCGTACAGGCGATGGTCGGCGGAAAGCGCAGGAACATCGTTGCCCTCTTCGTCGGTTGCGGAAAGGGTGAGTTCCACGAATTCGCCAGGCTTAACCTTGGTGTTGGCGTTGGCATCCTTGAAGTCGTGGTAGTAGTTACGGAGTTCTTCGATCTGAGCGTCGATTTCTTCGTCAGTGGCCTCGGAGGTGGGAACCTCTACCTCAACAGGCTCATAGCTGGAAAGCTCGTACTCGGGCTTGACCTGAACGGTAGCGGTGAAGTTGAAGGGCTTATGGTCTTCAACAAGATCGAGCTCGTACTGATAGTCAGGACGCTGCAGAGGCACGATGTTGTTCTCTTCGAGTGCCTGAGGATATACCTCGTTGACAAGATCCTCGGTAACGGTGGTGCGTACTGCATCAGCGCCCATGATGTTGTCGATAACGGGACGAGGAGCCTTGCCAGGGCGGAAGCCAGGGAAGCTGTAGCGCTTGGCAACCTGACGATACGTACGCTTGATGCGTGCGTCTACATCGTCAGCGTCGACCTCGAAGCTGAACTTCACTTGGTTGTTCTCGAGAGCCTCTACTTTGATGTTCACGAATAAACTCCTTCTTGGGTACAACGTTGAATCGCGTAAATGGTGCGGGTGAAAGGACTTGAACCTTCACGGGGGTTGCCCACCAGAACCTAAACCTGGCGCGTCTGCCAATTCCGCCACACCCGCATTTTGGTACGCGACGTTTGCCACCCGTCCAGGGCGACAACTTCGCTATGATAACAAATCACTTTGCAGTTGTAACTCACAATGCAAAAAACGCAGAAAGGTGCACGATCTTCTTTCTTTTTCATTCGCCCAACGGTCGTCAGGCGGCACGAACGGGGAATCGGTGCGTCCTAGAGCGAAGAAACGTCCTTGGCCGTAATGGTTCGAGAGGGGGATACCAGCACGGTTCCCACCTGCCCCACCATGGCCGCATCGTCATAGAACACGCCTTTTACCAAAGCGCCGTGAGAAGAAATGCCCTCGTCTTGGCTCGATATGACGATGGTAGCACCTGCATAATTATCCAGAAGCGAAAGATCCTTCGTTACGCACACAACCATGTCAACGCCAAGTTTCTTGTAGTCGGCAACGCGCTTGGCGAAATAGCTTTGCTGCGCCGTTACCTCATCGATAGAGAGGAAACCGAACGTGCGACCGTCCGCACGTACAACGGTGCGCTCGTTGTACCGGCCCAAATCGGCAACGTCGACCACGATCACGCTTGCCTGCTTTTCCACATATGAGCAGCGCAGCGAAAAGAGCGACACCGAGTTTTCGCCTTCCCCTTCCTTGGCAACGTCCGATGCCTGGGAAGCGCTGAGCTCGTCCTTTTTTTCCTCGCTTTTCTGAGTTGATTCTTTGTTGAGGGAGCGTGGCGTCAATTTGCCATCTTTCACACCTGTAGTGTCAACCACTGTTTCGCGATGGTTTTCAGCAGTCCCCTCGTATACCAGCGCCGTATAGCCATCCAAGCTTCCAGCAGCATCATCGATGGAACTGGCAGCCACATTCAAGGAGTGGCCCAAGGTGCAGATGTAAGCAATGGCTATGGCGAGGATAGAAAACCCCAGCAGGAAAAAAACTACCAGCGCCGCTTTTTCACGTGATACCTTCTTCATCGAGAACCCGATTCTGCCACGCTAGCCACGGTCACCTTGGCCGCCCTCGTTCTGAGCGAAAATACGAGCCAGGAAACGACCCGTGTGGCTTTCGGGCACCGCGGCGATTTCCTCGGGCGTGCCGGACGCCACGATGGTGCCACCGCGGTCGCCGCCCTCAGGGCCAAGGTCAACCACGTAGTCGGCGGCTTTGATGATGTCGAGGTTATGCTCGATAACAAGCACGGTGTTCCCCGCGTCCACCAAGCGCTGCAGTACCTCAAGCAACTGACGAACATCATCGAAGTGGAGGCCGGTAGTGGGCTCATCGAGAATATAGAAGGTTTTGCCTGTTTGGCGACGTTGAAGCTCGCTTGCCAACTTCACACGCTGAGCCTCACCACCAGAAAGCGTAGTGGCGGGCTGGCCCAGGCGAATATAGCCCAAGCCCACATCGTGCAGAGTGTCGAGCTTGCGCGCCAACCCAGGGATCTTCGAGAAGAAACCGCGAGCCTCGTCAACTGTCATGTCCAAAACGTCGTACACGTTCTTGCCTCGGTACGTCACTTCCAGCGTTTCGCGATTGTACCTTTTGCCTTGGCACACCTCGCAGTCGACGTAAACATCGGGCAGGAAATGCATCTCTATTTTTTTCTGACCATCGCCCTTGCACGCCTCGCAGCGACCGCCCGCCACGTTGAACGAGAAGCGGCCGGGTGCGTAGCCACGCACCTTCGCCTCTGGCGTGGAAGCGAACAGGGCACGGATATCATCCCATAGGCCAATATAAGTTGCAGGGTTGGAACGCGGCGTGCGTCCAATAGGACTCTGATCAATGTTGATAACCTTATCGATGCGTTCAGCACCCAAAAGCCGACGGTACTCGCCCGTTTTGCGATGGGCATGGTTCACCCGATTGGCAAGCGCCGGCGCCAAAGTATCGGTGATAAGCGAGCTTTTTCCCGAACCGGATACGCCCGTGATAAGCGTAAGCGTGCCAAGGGGCACCGTGAGATCGACCTTCTTCAGATTGTTCTCGCACGCTCCCTTCAACTGAAGGGATCCGCGATGCGGATGCCGACGCTCAGATGGGATAGGAACGCACTTGCGGCCGCTCAGGTACTGCGCAGTAAGCGAATCCTGAACCCGCATTACCTCTTCGGGCGTGCCGGCGGCAACAACCTCACCGCCCAACTCACCCGCGCCAGGCCCCATATCGATTACGTAGTCAGCGCTGCGAATGGTATCTTCATCATGCTCGACCACTACCACGGTATTGCCCAAATCGCGCAAATGCTCAAGCGTGCCAATCAGACGCTCATTGTCGCGCTGGTGCAAGCCGATAGAAGGTTCATCCAAAATATAAAGCACGCCCATCAAGCCTGCACCAATCTGAGTGGCGAGGCGAATACGCTGCGCTTCACCACCTGAAAGCGTCGCCGTGGCGCGTTCGAGCGTGAGGTAATCAAGCCCCACGTCGACCAAGAAACGCAAGCGCGTCTTGATTTCCTTCACGATAGGCACCGCAATAACCGCTTGCGCATCGGAAAAATCCAAGCCCTCGAAGAACGCGAGCGAGTCGCGGGACGACATCTCGCAAACCTCATGGATGTTTTTACCGGCAACCGTTACTGCAAGGATCTGGGGATTCAATCGCTTGCCACCGCAGGTTGCACAGGGAATGATGGAAAAATACTGCTCGTATTTCTGACGCTGGCGATCGGAGGACGCTTCTTTATAGCGATGCATTACCGCTTCGCAAATACCCTCCCATTCAATGAACCAGTAGGTTTCGCGACCGTCGACGGTCACGTAATCCACGCGGATCTTCTCGTCAGGAGCGCCATCCATCATGATTTTTTGAACCTTCCTTGGAATATCTTCCCAAGGGGTGTCGGGGCTCACGTTGTAATGCTCAAGCACCGCCCGCATAACCTGAGGGTAATAGTTGCCCGTCCTAAACGGCGCAACTGCGCCTTCGGAAAGAGAAAGCGACTTATCGGGAACCACCAAGCTCGGATCAACCTCTTCGCGACTACCGATGCCCAGGCAATCGGGACACGCACCGTACGGCGCATTGAATGAGAAATCGCGTGGCTGAAGCTCGGTCATGGAATAACCGTGCTCAGGGCATGCCAACGCAAGCGAGAACAAGTGCTCGCCTTGCGCCAAACCGCCCGTAGCACCCGAAGAAGTTACCACGTTGGCAGCCTCTTCGCCCTTGCGCATCGCCTTCACCAAAACGCGGCCCTCGGCAAGTTGGCAGGCCATTTCGACCGCCTGGGCAATGCGCGCGCGTGCGCTTTCCTTCAGCACGACGCGGTCAACCACCACATCGATGAAATGCTTGATCTTCTTGTTCAGAACAACGGGCTCTCCGCCGAGTTTCGTCACTTCCCCATCGATGCGAACGCGGGAGAAGCCCTCCTTCTGCAAGTCCTGGAAGAGCTTGGTGAATTCCCCTTTTCGACCGGCAACAACCGGCGCCATGATAAGGGCACGCTCGCCTTCGCCCAGAGCCAACACATCGTCGGTAACCTGGTCGGTAGTTTGCGACTTGATCTCACGACCGCACTCAGGGCAATGAGGAGTACCCACGCGTGCGAAAAGAAGACGCAGGTAATCGTAGATTTCCGTAACAGTACCAACCGTAGATCGGGGGTTTTTGCTCGTGGTTTTCTGATCGATGGAAACCGCCGGGGAAAGGCCGTCGATGGAGTCGAGGTCGGGCTTGCTCATCTGACCCAAAAATTGGCGCGCATAGCTGGAAAGACTCTCCACATAGCGACGCTGACCTTCTGCATAAATGGTGTCGAAGGCCAAGGAGCTTTTACCAGAACCGGAGAGCCCCGTAATAACGACAAGCTTGTCGCGCGGGATCTCCACATCGACGTTTTTGAGATTATGCTCGCGTGCACCCTTGATGACGATTGAGCTCTGCCCCATGTTTGGCCTCTTCCTCTTTTTCGTAACAAGAGATTGTACCGCAGAACAAGGCGAAGCTCGCATGATCCACAATTGCCACCCGCGCATCACCGTGGGCGGGACGGTTTGAGCATGTCGACACCGACCCGCGAGTCATCCTCGGGGGTGAGCCTTGCGGTGAGCTTCCTGCAATCGCTCGGGGGTCATATGGGTATAAATCTGCGTGGTGGAAAGGCTTGCATGGCCCAACATTTCCTGGACGCTGCGAAGATCAGCTCCCCCAGCCAGCAAATCGGTAGCAAATGAGTGGCGCATGGCATGAGGCGTCAACGAAAGATCCAAGCCAGCTTTGCCGAGAGCGCGCTTGAACACAGTGCGGATAGCATTAGTGCTCATGGGATTCCCCCTAGAGGAAAGAAACACGTATGGGTTGGGCCCCTTCAGCAAAGCAGGGCGCCCCTCGTCGAAATAACGGGCAAGCGCCGAACAAGCCGTTTTATGCAATGGAACGATTCGCTCCTTCGAACCTTTGCCCATAACGCGGAGCAAAGCTTCGTCCATGAACACCTGCGAGCATAAAAGCCCCGACGCTTCAGAAACGCGAAGGCCAGCAGCATACAGCAGCTCGAGAAGAGCTTGGTCGCGAAGATCGGTAGCGGAAATATCCTCTGGATTCTTCCCAGCAAGAGTCACCGAGAGCAACCGATCCATTTCGCCTTGCTTGATAACGCGCGGCAAAGGCTTTCCCTGCTTGGGGCCCTGGATCACCTCGGCGGGGCTCGAGGAGACACACCCTGCTGCAACAAGCCACCGGTAAAACGATTTGATCGAGCTCAGGTGACGGTTCGCCGTGCGGCGAGCGTAGCGTGCTTGATCAAGATAGGCAAGGTAGCGTCGCACGTGACGATGAGTTGCCACCAGTGGGGGAATTTCATACCGAGCACACCAACGAAGATAATCGCTCACATCTGCCCGATAAGCGCGAACGGTTTCCGTTGACGCGTTGAGCTCGGAGGAAAGTGAAGAACAAAACGCATCGAGCAGCCCGGCGCAGGGCAGCTCCCCGCATAGGCGGGTTTCCCTCTCCAAGGACACAGCATCCCTGCCGCCTGGCGCTTCCTTCACCGTGTCGGGCTGCTCGATAAGATCCATATTAGCCGATCAGACCCTTCTTGTGCAGCGCCTCCACGTACCCCCGCAGCTTTTCATCCCCGCGGCTGGCATAGGCAGCATAGCGTTCGCGCTTATTGCGGATCTTCTTTTCGAAGGGCTTCATGATGCCAAAGTTCACATGCATCGGCTGATAATCCTGCGTTTCGGGATTGGTGGCATAAGCAATCAGCGCGCCGAAAGCCGTTTCCTCGGGAAGCAAAGGAGCATCTTCGCCGTTTAACTGGGCGCTCACGCTCAGCGCGGCATACAACCCCGAGGCAATAGCCTCGCAATAGCCCTCAGTGCCACTAAATTGGCCTGCAACGAAAATTGGTACAGGCAGGGCATGCGCAGCTTCGGTGCTCAGCTGAAGCGTCCGACTGAGCATCTGCGGCGCATCGATAAACGAATTGCGATGCATCACGCCATATCGAGCAAACTCGGCATTCTCAAGACCGGGGATCATGCGGAATACGCGCTTTTGCTCGGGAAACGTGAGGTTGGTCTGGAAGCCGACCAGATTGAAGCTCTGTCCGTGGGCATCTTCGGCACGCAATTGAACCACTGCCCAAGGGCGGCGACCCGTTGTCGGATCGGTAAGGCCAACAGGCTTCAACGGCCCAAAACGGGGAGCATCGAACCCGCGGCGCGCGATTTCCTCAATGGGCTGGCAAGCTTGGAACAAGTCGGCTGTCTCGAACTCTCGCTTGATAACGCGATCGGCCGCCACGAGCTCTTCCATGAAGCGTTCGTATTCCTCTTTGCCGAAGGGGGCATTCAGATAATCGCCGCCGCCATCTTCGTAGCGGCTCTGGCTAAACACCTTTGACCTATCCAGCGAATCAGCCATAACCACCGGCGCTGCCGCATCATAAAATGCAAGATGGTCCTGCCCAGTCAGCTTCTGCATATAAGCAGCCAGCCTGTCGGAGGTAAGGGGCCCCGAAGCAACAATGACGGCATCGGCGGGCGCATACGGTGCGGCCTCGGACTCATCGCCGTCAGCCACGAGAACTTCACCTTTGCCGCCTAAGCCAACCACCTCCGCATTCACGCGCGTGATGAGGGGATGCTCTTCAAGAGCGTCGGTTGCCCGCTGCGAGAACAGATCACGATCAACCGCAAGCGCCCCGCCCGCCGCAACGCGCGTCTCATTCGCAAACGAGATAAGGTTCGACCCTAGGCAGGAAAGCTCGTGCTTCAGCATTCCCGCCGCACTGTCGGGCTTAGTTGATTTCAGCGAGTTCGAGCACACCAATTCGGCAGCATTCCCGCTGCGATGAACATCGGTTTGAACCAGCGGGCGCATTTCGAACAGACGAACCGCAATGCCACGCTGGGCAAGCTGAAGGGCGGCCTCGGTTCCCGCAAGGCCAGCCCCAATGATATCTACTGTGTTGTTTTCCATAGCAGAAACTATACCCGAGCAGATCTTTAGCGCATGCTGAACTTTTCATTATTCAGGCTTTTCCCTAAAATCAGGCACGAGGGATTTCTCGTCTCTTCATCAACTGCTAAGGAGACACCATGGCCATCAATTTCTGCCCCCGATGCGGCTCAAAGATCAGTGCAGGCGCAAAATTCTGCGGAACATGCGGTTCTCCCCTGCAGCAAACCAGCAACCAGCCAAGCCAAGCCTATTCCCCTCAAGCAACCCCTACATCAACTGGCGCCCAAGTTGCCTCTGCAACGTCGGCGGCCACCACTGCAGCCACAAAGAGTCCTTTGACTTGGGTTATCGTAGCGGTTGTAGCGGTTGTAGCCGTAGGAGCAGGCTGGTTCTTCTTTTTCAACAACGACATCACAGGAACATGGGTCGCCGAAGAGAGCGGAACAACGGTCGAAGCCGTCTTTGACCAGGGAGGCACGGGAACCATGACCTTGTACGACGCCGGCAAGTCAACAGACAACGTTGATTTCACCTATGAGATGAATGATGGGTATCTCCTTATTCAAACTAAAACGACGCTCTACAAATTCGGTCGCACGGTCAGGGTTCCTTGCGAGATACACGGAAACACAATGATATGGGACCCTGATGGAGACAACGTCACCTTCACCAGACAGTAGCCCCTCTGTAGGCCAGCCGAAAGGCAAACAGATACGTGGGGATATTGGGACGGGTCCCATTTTCCCACCTTACACCGTAGCTGGACCGCAACGACCGTCGGGAAACCGCACGATCAACCCATCGCGCTCAAAAGCTGCCAGTTTCAGCATGATCCAAGTCAGTCTGTCACCAGCCTGACCTTGTTCCCCCTCATCCCATGGCAGTGTAAGCATCTGCTCTACACGCATAGGATTCGCGCAAAGCGCAGCAAGCAGCGGATCGACATCACCTGCAACCCCTTTTCCAGCTAAGGGGCCTCCCTCAACGCTCCCCTCCGCGGTCTTGCGCATATCCTCCCTGCGCAGACAGCCAAATAGGCTAAACAACGCATCTTCGAATGTCTCGGAATCAATGACAGGCGTGGCACCCTGATAAATAAGGCGATTCGCACCTAACGAAGTAGGCGAGGTAATGGGTCCCGGTACCACCAGCACTTCACGATTAGCGGCCAATGCCTCATCTGCAGTCGAGAACGTTCCAGAAGGCAGCCCCGCCTCCACAATGAGCGTGGCTCGCGCCAAGCCCGCAATAATACGGTTGCGGGCCCTAAACGTATACGGCAACGGGGGAAACTCCCAATCGCGCTCGGAAACCACCGCCCCGCCGCAATCGATTATTTCCTGGAACAGGGAAACATTACGAGCTGGGTACGGCATATCGCAACCGCCGCCCAGTACCGCCACCGTCCGTCCCCCAACAGAAAGCGCTCTCCGATGAGCATGGGAATCGCAGCCAAGAGCGCCGCCAGAGATAATTGGGACCCCCTTTGCCGCAGCTAATCCGGCAAACTTTTCAGCGGCCGACATCCCGTATGGCGTAGCTTTGCGGGCCCCTACCACCGCCAAACCGTCGCATAGGGCATCCAGGCTTCCAAGCACATACAACGTTTCCGGAGGATCGGGAACATTCATCAGAGAATCAGGATACCCATGCGCTCCCCTTTTTAAGGTATAACGAGCACCACGCAGCTTAACCATAGGAACGCTCGAATAACGAGCTTTGTGAATGCGCTTCGCTTGTTCTGTCGTAGGCTCCCCTACCATTTCAGTCCCCCTCCAAAACGCAGCCCAAATGCCTCTGCCACATGAGCGTCCGATACCTGCTTCTGTTCCTCTATGTCAGCAATAGTTCGCGCCAAAAGCAGCGTCTTGGCCAACGCCCGAGCGCTGAGTTCCTTGCTTTCGGCAAGAGCGAGGAAGAATTCTTCCGTTTCAGCAGAGAAGCAACAGGCATCCCTTAAATACCTCATGCTTTTCCCTGGCTTGTCGCTATTTCCTCCGAAGCATGCTCTTTTCTTCCTGAAAGCTCTCGCTCGCTCAACGCCTTCCCGCAACTCAGAAGAACCTTTTCCCGCTTCCCGTCCCAGCAACTCACGGCTGTCGCTACGCCACACATCGATGCGGATATCAATACGGTCAAGCAAAGGGCCGCCAATACGGTTCTGATACATCTGAACCGCAGCAGGAGAGCACTTGCAACGACCCGTAGGATCCCCGAAATAGCCGCATGGACAGGGATTGGTTGCCGCCAGGAGCTGAAAACGCGCAGGAAACGAATACGTTCCATCCGCACGCGTAAGCGTTATTCCTCCGTTTTCCAAAGGCTGACGAAGCGTCTGCAACACGGAGGCTTTGAATTCACTCATTTCGTCGAGAAACAATACCCCGTTATGGGCAAGGGAGGCCTCACCGGGATGCGGCGGCGAGCCTCCCCCGATAAGCCCCGCTGCCGTAGCGCTATGATGAGGGCTGCGGAAAGGCCGCCGTCCTGCAAGAATTGCCGCAACATCTTCGCCCACCACCGAATGGATAAGCGCCGTTTCCAGACGCTCTTCCTCGCTAAGGCTGGGTAAGATGCTGCCAAACCGCTGCGCAAGCATTGTTTTGCCCGAACCGGGCGGTCCCACCATGATTACCCCGTGCCCGCCCGCTGCCGCAACCTGCAATGCGCGCTTTGCCATCTCATGCCCCAGAACCTCCGAGTAATCGCCTGAAGGGTGAATTCCTTCGAGACTAAGCGCAGGAGCATCGATAAATCGTGGTTCGCGCACATGGGAAAGCCGCTCAAGAAACTTGCAGGTTAAGCCATCGATTTTCACGAACCCCTCATCGGGAAACCCAGCTATCAGTTCTAGCCCGAGCCCTGCTGCACAGCGTTGATACGCCAACATGCCCGCCGAGCAACGCACACCGCCTCCCAAGGAAAGCTCGCCAACCACCAAGGCATGGCGCACCACTTCGGGATCCATTTGCCCCGTTGCAGCCAAAATACCGAGAGCGATGGGCAGGTCAAACCCCGATCCGGTTTTGCGCAAGGCGCCTGGAGCAAGGTTGACCACGATCTTTTCATTCGGCATAACAAAACCGCTTGAACGCAGTGCGGCCTTAACCCGTTCCCTTGACTCTTGGATAGCGGCATCGGCCATACCGACAATGGCAAACCCGGGAAGGCCGTTTGAAATCACAACCTCAACGGAAACAGGAACAGCCTCAACTCCTCGAATGGTGGCACCCTGAACCGAAAAAGAACGGAACGACATACCTATTCCACTCCAAACGCATTTTTATGGAACCGCAAGAACGCTCGGTTCTCGGAGAGCACCAGAATGGAAATGACATCGAACCGAACACGTATGTCGCAGTTTTCGTACGTAGCAAGATAACATGCCGCGATACGTTCATATCGGTCTCGCTTTTTAGCGTCGACGGCTTCGGCGGGAAACCCCTTTTCAACGTTAGATCTCGTCTTCACCTCGACAAAGCACAGAGTATCCTCTTCCAAAGCGACAATATCGGCCTCACCAGCAACGCATGTCCAGTTCGTCTCTAGGATTTCATACCCTTTACGACTCAAGAATCGTACAGCCGCCAATTCCCCCCGTTTGCCCAAGGGCAAATCGCGCTCTTCGGGCGTTGGTTCAGGGAACGGACCCTCTTCGTTTTTCAGGCATTCATTTTCAGCAACCATAGCAGCCTCCTTTCGGTGACCACGATAGAAGCCGTACCTTAAATCGATGGGAATACCATGCGAAAGCAATCGCAAATTTCTAAAAAACAATGCGGATAGCAGGCAACCACAGAAGCTGAAAAGGCCTCAAAAGAAAACCCCGCCTACAATGAGCCCAAACCGCCTATCTTTCCCTCAAGCACAGGAGTCGAAAGGTGTTATAGCCCACTGCAAACGGGATCAAAAACAGGGGAACCGTTTAGTCGAACAACGATTCCTGCAAAAAGTTCTGGCAGAACGATACGCGATGAATAGGAGTCAAGCCTTTTTCTGCGATGGCTTGACGATGACGGGCACTACCGTATCCCTTGGAAGAGGCAAAATCATAACCGGGGTACTCTTTTTCATAGGAGACCATCAAAGCATCACGCGACACTTTGGCGATAAGCGAAGCTGCCGAGATGGAGGCACAGCGGGCGTCGCCATGCACCACGTTCATTTCACGAGGATCAAGATGCAGGGGGTTGCCATCGAGGAGAATCACTTCAGGCTCTATACCCTGGGCCTCAATTTCAGCAACGGCCTGTCGAAACGCCTTCCGCAAACATGCTGTCATGCCGCATTCGTCAATCTCGGAAGGTTCGATATCGACAATAGCCCATGCCAAAGCACGCTCCTTAATCGTTTCAGCCAAAGCGAGCCTATGGGCCTCAGGCACCTGCTTCGAGTCGTTGAGCCCTTCGATCGGAAGGGCATCCTTGCGAAGCACTACCGCGCCTACCGTCAAGGGGCCAGCCAACGGACCACGGCCCACCTCATCGAGGCCAACGGTCAGGGCGCCATTTGTAATCTGCTCCTGGTAGGAATACAGCTGGGATACCCGCTCACGCTCCGCTTGCTCGGCCGCCAAGCGACGTTTTGCGACGGCAAGTGCGTTCTGCACCCCCTTGCGCGTATCAGCGCACAGCGAGCGCTCCAAAACCGCATACTCTTCCGCCGAAGCCCCAGAAAGCCGTTTCCTGATGTCACTCACTGTTTGCATACGCCGCTCCTATCTCAAACAGCTCCCCATTCTACCCCATTGCTATAAGCACACGAGAACATGGGAGAGCAACAAAAGGCGAAGCGGTGTTTCTCTTTTTCTGGCTTCCCTTCAGCTGACGACCAAAAGAAAAAAGACCCGCCAAAGGCGGGTCTTACAAGAGCTAGTTAAAAGCCTTTTCCTTGATCTTGGCAGCCTTACCAACCTTGTCACGAAGGTAATAGAGCTTAGCGCGGTTAACGTCGCCGCGACGAGTTACCTCGATCTTCTCGATCTTGGGAGAGTGAACCGGGAAAGTACGCTCTACACCAACAGAGAAGCTGATCTTGCGAACCGTGAAGGTCTCACGGGAAGAAGCGCCATGACGGCGGATAACATCGCCCTGGAAGACCTGGATGCGCTCGCGGTTGCCTTCCTTAATGCGGTAGTGAACCTTTACGTTGTCGCCAACGTTGAAATCTGCGACCTCAGGGTTGATCTGCTGCTGCTCGATTGCGCGGATAATATCCATGGTTTCCGTTCCTTCTATATGCTCAACACTTAGTTTCACTAATAGGGTGTCTTCTGACACAGCCGAAAATTATACTGTTAGCCAGATGTTCATGCAAGAGGTTTATTGCTATTTATTGGCAAACTCTCATCGACACCATATTCCCTCTTCTTTGGGCTGGACGTAAGAAGAAGCTGCCCAACGATGATACCAGTTCACTCGCATTCGTGGGGCAGATACTCCGCCAAATACCCTTTATCTGCCAAAGCCTTCTCGATATCGTCAAGAGCATCTTCGCTTTCAGCTGACACCAAATGAAAGTGATACCCCGAGGTAACCGTCATGAGCAACGAAGAGCGCCCCGTTCGCATATCTTCATCAAAACGCGCAATATCGCGACGGCTCTTCAGGCCCAAAGATGCAGTCACTTTTCCGTACACGCGATGATTCACCATAACATCTTCTACGGTGCCGCCCAGATCGACGATGGTTTCAAGCTCATCTATCGTCTGCTCTTCTCCATGATGCACTTTAAAGCGCCTCATAAATACCTGCGGCTCCCTCGAAGGTGCCAGAACATAGCCACGATTGGTTGCCACAATATCGTGTCCATTTGCGCGCAGAAGGGCAATATCTTGCACGATAATCTGCCGACTTACTCCCAGCTCTTTAGCAAGCGCCGCACCTGAAAGCGGTTTCTTTGAACCCACAAGGTCGGAAACGATACGCCCCCGTCGCACCTGCGAACTTGCCATAGCTTCAGCTTTGCCCATAAGCCGCTCCTTGCTAATCGAAAACTTTCAGATGCTTCATGCTCAAATCGAGAATACCCGCCGAGTGAGTTAGCGCGCCAGAAGACACATAGTCAACACCCAATGCTGCGATACCCTGCAAGGCATCAATGTCGACATTGCCTGAGCACTCCGTTTCAGCACGACCATCGATAAGCGAAAGAGCCCCCTTCATTTGCTGAGTGCTCATATTGTCGAGCATGATGATGTCGGCCCCCGCTTCCACCGCCTCAGAAACCTGCTCCAATGTTTCGCATTCCACTTCGATCTTACGAACAAACGACGCTCGCGATCGGGCAGCCTTCACGGCATTCGTTATGCCACCAGCGGCATCCAGGTGGTTATCCTTCAGCATCACGCCATCGGAAAGGTTAAAGCGATGATTTCCACCGCCGCCCAAACGCACTGCTTCTTTTTCGAAAATACGCATACCTGGCGTAGTTTTACGGGTGTCAACGATAACGGTCTTCGAACCAGCCTCGGCCAGAGCATCTACCGCTTTACGCGTTTTTGTGGCTATACCGCTCATGCGCTGTAAATAATTCAAAGCCACACGTTCGCCTGAAAGCAGGGCACGAACGTCAGCGTGAACAATGCCCAACAACTGCCCCGATGAGATGCGCTGCCCGTCCGAAACTGAAGCATCGAACCGTGCCGTCGGATCAAGGATCTTAAAGGTGCGCTCAAACACCTGCAACCCCGCAATGACGCCATCCTGTTTGGCAATAAGTTCAACAGTGCCACGATGAGCCTCGGGCATCACGGCAGCGGTTGACACATCTTCACTAGTGATGTCCTCGCGAAGCGCCCTTTTTATATGTTCGTCCACAATCAAAACAAACGAAGAAAGATCCATCTACCTCGCCACCTTAACAACGACATTTGCTGCAACCTGCTGAGGCATCTTGGCATGAGCTGCACGCTGTGCAGCGCCCGCCGTCGAAACCGCGCCCGCATACATTGAGGCCGCCTTCGCCATACGAGACGACACAACTCGCGCGGCGCGCTGGGCGAACACCAGCGATTCAAGCAGCGAATTGGAGGCAAGGCGATTCTTGCCATGAACGCCATTGCAAGCCGTTTCGCCCAAAGCAAAGAAGTTCATCATGGTTGTTTCCGAGTCGCTGTTCACATGCACACCGCCCATGAAATAATGCTGGGCAGGAACCACGGGGATAGGCTCCTTCAATAGATCGTAGCCCTCTTCGAGGCAGCGCTCGTAGATGTGGGAGAAGTGACCGGTGATTTCATCGGGCGACATACGCTCGAAGGAAAGCAACACATGATCGGTGCCATCTTTTTTCATTTGTTCATAGATGGCCGCAGAAACCACGTCGCGCGGCTGCAGTTCATCAGTGAAACGATTGCCCTTAGCGTCGAGCAAAATCGCACCTTCGCCACGACAAGATTCCGAGATAAGGAACGCACGTCCCGGATGCTTGACATACAAGCTTGTGGGATGAATCTGAACGTAATCCATATGCTCAAGCGCAACGCCATGCTCCTGGGCAATGCGGCATGCATCTCCCGTAAGGCTTGGGAAATTGGTGGATCGCTCATAGCTCCCCCCGATACCCCCTGTAGCAAGCATGGTATAGGGAGCACGAATAAGAAGGCGACGCTCGGCTCCTTCACCGCCACGACGATCGGCGCATACGGCACCCACGCAACGATTCCCCTGCGGAGCCTCGATGATGTCGGTAACCTCGATGTGCTCCAAAATACGCACATTGGGGAGACGGCGAACGTTTTCCAACAACGTGGTGGTAATCTCTTCGCCGGTAATGTCACCGTGATAGCAGATACGGGGACGCGAATGGGCCCCCTCACGTGTATACGCCAACGAGCCATCAGCCTCGCGCTCGAAGTCGACCCCGCGACGGATCAGGTCGTCGATAACCGAGCGGCTCGATCGGATCATGATATCAACGCTTTCGGCACGGTTCTCGTAATGACCCGCCCTCATGGTGTCCTCATAGAAGGCATCGTAATCGCCCTCGTCATGAAGTACGCATATGCCGCCTTGGGCGAGCATGGAATCGCATTCTTCCACAACCGTTTTCGTGACCATAATGATGTTTGCCGTAGAAGGGAGATTGAGCGCGGCATACAGCCCTGAAACGCCACACCCCGCAATGAGCACATCGCATTTGATTTCTTCTGTCTGCATGGCAATCCCCTATCGTGCTGCATACTCAAGCATAAGCTCGAGGGTTTTCTTGGCTGGATCCTGAAGTTCAAACGGAACCTCTACACCCACCTGCTCGTTAGCAAGGCAATCGGCAACCTTTTCCAGCGTTACCGCAGTCATGTTCTCGCATACAGGGACGCGATGGGCAAAATGGAAGCGCTTGCCGCTGCCGGCATTGCGCAGCTCCATTTCACGCAGCACGCCGACCATCGTTACGATGATGAAATCTTTCGCATCGCTTTTCTGGGTGAACTCGATAATGCCCTTGGTTGAGCCGATATAGTCTGCTTCCGCCAGCACCTCTTCGGTGCATTCGGGATGAGCAAGAACAAGCGCCTCGGGATACTCTTCCTCCAACGCAATGATCTCGTCAGGAGTAATGCGTTGATGACGAGGGCAGAACCCATTGTTTAAAATCACATGCTTTTCGGGAACCTGCTTCGCAACAAAACGTCCCAAGTTGACATCGGGAATAAACAGCAAGTGGTTCTGCGGCAGCTCGCGGCAGATCTTCTCCGCATTCGAAGAAGTGACGCACACGTCGCTCCATGTCTTCATTTCGGCAGTGGAATTCACATAGCACACTACCGCCAAATCATCACCGTACCGCGCGCGAGCATCATCGATGGTTTTCTTATCGACCATATGGGCCATAGGACAATCAGCTGCAGGCTCGGGCAAGAGAACGGTCTTGTCGGGATTCAGCAGCTTCGCACTTTCGCCCATGAACTCAACGCCCGCGAGAACGATGGTTTTCTGAGGCAATTCCACCGCCAGTTTGGCAAGATAGAACGAATCGCCGACATAATCAGCCACCGCCTGAACCTCAGGCTGCACGTAATAATGGGCGAGGATAACCGCGTCACGCTCGGCCTTCAACCGATCGATCGTTGCCACCAACGTTGGATCGGGAACCTGAGCGGCAAACGAATTCAAAGGTGCTTCACATACGGGGCAATCGGCCCTACCGCGAGGATTTTGAGCACCCCCAACTTGCTGCGACGACGATACCTGTCTTTTAGCTTGCTTCCCTCCGACGGCTTCAACATTGCCCATGCGAACACTTCCCCTTCTTCCAAGCCACATTCTTTTGTCACAGGTTTATCATGGGCGGTAGTTTATCACCGCTGTTTACACCTGACAATTCAGGTGACAAGACACCAAGAAAACGAAACCTACTCGAAACAATAAAAGGCGCCCGGAAAACCCGAGCGCCTTCAACAACTCCAAGAGAGCTAGACAAGAAGCAAAAGACCAAAAACCCCTACGCCTACGACGATGCACCATACCAACGATTTCGTCTTGATGGCAACGGCGATAACAGCAGCAGCTGCAATAAGGGGAATTGCCGCCGGCCAGAAGCCCGCATCGAACATCCCTGGTGCAAGCAGGTCGTTAGAAATAAGGGCAGCGAATGCCGCTGGCGGGATGAAGGCAAGCGCCTGGGAAAGCCATCCCGGAAGATCCCTTCCGCGCAAGGCGAATACGGGAACAACGCGGCAAATGAGGATGGTAGCCGCGCAGGCAATGCCGATAAACGCAAACTCACTCCACGACATGGGCACCCCCCTTTCTGGAAACGATCATACCCGCAGCAACGCCGGCCAAGGCGCCGACAAGGATAGCCGGACCCGATAAACCTACGCACTTGCACGCAAACACGCCCAGCACCGCAATCAAAGCGGCAACAATATTAGGCTTTGTAGCTTTCTGAGAAAACAAAAGGCACAGGAAGATGCTGGTCATGGCAAACGACGCCAAAGCCGTGGGCACCGTAAGAAGAGATCCAAGGACAACGCCAAGCGTGTTAGCAAGAGCCCAAGTTGTCTCGCATAGGAGATTAACGGCTGTCGCTTGCGACACCCTCCATTCCCCCGAGCTGAAACGTCCCAAGTTCACCGCAAACGACTCATCGGTCACCGTAGCGCCAAACAAGAAAGAAAGGGGCTTAGGGGTTTCGTGGCAAAAACGCGAAAGCGAAGCGCCATACAACAGCTGGCGTGTATTCACCAACGTGACTGAAGCGATGATAGCCAACGCGGGCGACCCAGCAAGCCACATATTGGGAATCATGTATTGACCCGCACCCGAATAAAAGAGCATGGAAAGCAGGAACACCTGCAAAGGATCGAGTCCTATCTGCTGGGCAAGGATACCGCAAGGTATGCCCAAGAACACATATCCGATCATAACGGGAAATGCCGCATTAAGCGGCGCCTTGATACGCGCAAGTACGCCTTTGGGCTGTGAGGGATTATTGCTCTCGGAGGCAGTTCCGGGGGCTTGGCCTTCTTTATGTTTCGATTTCGTTTCGTCCATAGCCAAGACAATATACCACTCACAGGCAAGTCCCGCAGAAATAACCCGCTCATCGCGAATACTAAACGCTTGCGAAGCGAAGCTCATCGCATTATTCGAGCAAGTCCAACAGCAAAGAGAAAGATCTATCGTGATCGCATGCACGACAGCAACGCCCAAAACTGGCCCTTCGCATCGAATAGAGTCCGAATCGAACTCTCCGATATGGCCCTGCGCGAAGCCCCCAAAAGAAAAACGCTGCTCGTCTTGAGCAGCGTTTTCGTCAGCGGAATGACTGAGGAACAAACATATTCTTAAAAAAGTTGGTGGCATAACGGTCCGTCATGCCAGCCACATGATCGGTTACGGCACGCAGCGGATCGCCATCAGAGATCGACCGCAACTCAGCAGGAACCTGATCGTAGTGGCGAACAAAGTAATCGAACAGGTCTTCCACCAAGTGTTTCGCTTTGCGAACCTCCTGCATTACTGGCTCGGCGGTATACACATTCTGGAAAAGAAACTCGCGCAGCTCCATCATGGCATCCCATACAGGCTGGCTCATCTGGATATCGTCCACATGAACGGAAGTCTCAATCATGTCGTGTACCAGAGTCTCGATACGCGCAGAATGATTTTCGCCAAGCACTCGATGGGTAGAAGCAGGCAGATCGGACTCCCGCAAAGAACCAGCGCGAATAGCGTCATCGATATCGTGGTTCACATATGCAATACGGTCGGCCGTGGCAACAATGCGGCCCTCCAACGTCTCTGCACGCTGAGCTCCGGTATGGCACACAATGCCATCACGCACCTCGGCAGTAAGATTGAGCCCCTTGCCATCGTTTTCAATGATGTCGACCACACGCAGACTTTGAACATTGTGGCGATAGAGCGCCTGCCCTTCGGGCGAATCGGGGTCGATGCCCTTATGGCGCGCAAGACATGCCGCCAGCGCCTGTTCCCCCACGTGACCAAAGGGCGTATGGCCCAAATCATGACCAAGCGCTATTGCCTCAGCAAGGTCTTCGTTCAGCCCCAACGCACGAGCAATGGTGCGCGCAATCTGTGCAACCTCAAGCGTGTGCGTGAGACGGGTACGGTAATGGTCGCCCACAGGAGCTAGAAATACTTGCGTTTTATGGGAAAGACGGCGAAATGCCTTAGTATGCAAGATTTTGTCTCGATCTCGCTGATATTCGGTGCGATAGAGGTCAGGCTCGCACGAACGCGCCCTTCCTTCCGTTTCATCGGAAAACGCGGCATCCGAAGAGAAGCGCACGTGCTCCTGGTCAGCCTGTTCTTCTCTGGATACCAGCTTCATGGTTATTCCCCTTCGACAATAAGAAGACGACGGCACACTGGGCACGTTGCCAAGGGGGCTTGGGAGCGAATCTTGCTCATGCGGCTTGAATCAAACGTGTTGCGACATGCGCTGCAGGCACCTTCGTGCACTTCTGACAACGCAACGCCACCACATGCACTACGGGTTTTCTCATATACCTTCAGCAATTCCCCATCAACCTGCTCAGCCAGGGAAACACGCGCTTTTTCGCCTTCTTCGATGGCAGCACGAAGGGATCCGCCCACCTTCTGGAACGAAGCGATAAGATCCCGCTCCTTGGCATCAAGATCGGCGAGGGCCTGCATGATCTGCTTCATGACGGGATTGATCTTGTCCACTTCCTCTTCCACGCGGGAGAGCTCAAGTGATACCTTTTCGCGGCGCTTGCGCACGCCATCAAGATCACGTGTATGGGCCGTCACAGCACGATAATCGCCCTGCACCTGCGAAAGCGTTTCGGTGATTTCATCTTGCTTTGCAGAAAGAAGCTCATCTTCCTGCACGAATGCGGCAAGCTTTCCTTCGGCTTCATCGAGCATGTCCTGAACCTGGACTTTGCGCTTGAGCACCTCGTCTTTCTTGGCGCGTACCTCAAGGATAGCTTTCCTGTGGGGAAGCTCTTTGAACTCCTTTTTGGCCGAAACAACCTTTCGATCCACCTCCTGCAACTTACGGAGGGTTGCGATGTCGTGTTCGGTAGCGTACATGGGCGTACAGCCTTTCTTCTGGACTTGCTTGACTGATTATCAATTACCGCCTGGTCGATTCAGGCGTATACCAATTGTTGCTCTGGTCGATCATGGTAATGCAAGATTCGGCCACACCTGCTTCGGCAGCATAGGCTGCAAGCAATGCGCACAACGGAAACTCGGACACATCGTGACCAAGCTCGATTATCGCCAAGCCCGACAGCGCTGCGTCCAATGCTTCATGATACTTTATCTCGCCGCAAATAAGGCAACCAATGCCCTGGTCGAGACACATACGGGCAAAGGAACCCGCCGAACCACCGCTGGTAACGATCCGCGAAAGCTGCTTGTCGGGAGACCCCCACACGCGCGGATAGGTGCCAAACACACTTACGCAACGGGCGCTCAGATGACGCAACGCCAAAGGCTCCTCCCCTGAAGAGGGGGCGCAAATACGCCCAAATCCTTTGTTGGCAGCGTCAGGCAGGGGATCGAGCACGCCAAGTGGCGTCAAGCGCAAAAGCACCGGCAACGCATCAAGACCAGCCGTTGATACATCAAGGGCAGTATGGAACGAGAGAACGCTGACACCCAGCTCGCAGGCGCGGCGTACCACGGCACCAGGAGCATGGCCCATTGCCGCTTGCGGCATAAATGCGTCGGGCGCGTCAATGAATACAGGGTGATGGGTCAATAGCACATTCGCACCATGCGCATGAGCCTCTTCCACGGCATGAATGGTGGGGTCGAGGGCGACTGCCACCCCCCGCACGGTATCCATGGGATTGCCCACCAACATTCCTGTCCTATCCCAAGAGCAAGCATCCGAGGCGGGCATCTTACGCAAAAGCTCGCGCTCTAGCTCGCCTACCACCATCATCCGTTCGTTTGAGGCCAAATTGCCCGCATCGGTTTTTTTGAGTGAAACTACTTCCTCGGTCACAGTAAACATCTCCTTGCTGCGTTGGCTAGCCCAGGACAATGGTTCGACGATCGCCACCGGGAACCACCACGGTTACCTCACGGTACCCCGCTTCGTACATCCAACGATACCCCGCTTCAATGCTCCTATCCACATCGGTTACCGTATGGGCATCTGTACCCAATGTGCAGGGCACGCCAGCACGACAAAATTCGCGCAGAAGCCCTTGGCTGGGAAACATTTCCTTGCAGGCATAGGTAAGCCCAGAAGTGTTCACTTCGATCATTCGGCCGGCCTCGCTTGCTGCCTGCGCTGCCTGCTTGTACAAGTCGATTGGGTCAAACGAGGCCCTACGACCAAATTTCTTTACAAGATCCGGATGAGCCATAACGGTAAAGGGCGCCTTGGAAACAACCGCTTCGCACCATACCTCGAAATATCGACGCCAGATATAGTCGGGGCCCACCTCATCCCAATAGCCGCGCTGAGCGGGATCGTCAAAAGGCCACAGATCGAGAAAATGAACCGAACCCAACACGATATCAAACCGGTCGAATTCATCGGGGGCAAACGCACGATCCTCGCCTTGCCCGAGCCAGTCGAGTTCACATCCCACCAGCACTTCCATGTCAGGGTACTTCGCACGCTGCGCCAAAATGCGCTCAAAGTACTCTGGCAGCCTATCTGCGTGCATGGAAACAAAGTCACGCGGGTCAACCTGTGGTGTAAGCGGGTAGTGCTCGGTAACGGCGATATTCGTAATTCCCACCCTATGGGCACGGGCGATAAGCTCCTCGATGGGCGCATGACCGTGATTCGTCATATCAGTGTGGGTGTGCTGAGTTACTAATTCCATGTGCATTCTCCTGCAACAATGAAGAGGGCACCCATTGGCGCCCTCGTTTCTTTTCGTCCTTATTGTATCGACCTAGCCAACCACATCGTTGAACGCTTCGATGAACGCATCAAGCTCTTCTGCCGTGGTGGTGTTGCCCAAGGAAACGCGAAGCGATCCCAACGCATCATCACGGCTAACGCCGATTGCCTTGAGGACATGCGAGGGATTAAGAGAATGGGACGAGCAAGCCGAACCGCCCGATACGCAGAACCCACGCCTATCAAGCTGCAGGATAAGCGTCTCGCTTTCCATGCCCCTAACAAGCACATTTACCACATGAGGGGCAAACGCCGTAGTGCCTGGCTCCACCGAAACAGCAGCCTTCACCTTGGGATTTTCAAGAAGGCGCGCATAGCATTCGTCACGCAAGGCGCGCAGACGCTGTGCGCTTTCGTCGAGATTAGCAAGCGCGGCACGCGCGGCAGCGGAAAACCCGACTGCCCCCATAACGTTCTGAGTGCCGCTTCGGCGCCCCGACTCCTGGCCACCGCCCACAATCTGAGCCGTAAATGGGGTACGCGCCTTAACGTACAAGGCGCCCATGCCCTTCGGTCCCCCGATTTTATGCGACGAGATGGAGAGGGCATCAACGCCCCATTCCTTCACCGAAACAGGGATCTTGCCGAATGCCTGGGTTGCATCCACATGAAAAAGAGCTCCCGCCTTGTGCGCAACTGCGGCAAGGGCGGGGATATCCATAACGCTACCAACCTCGTTGTTGACTGCCATAATGGATACGAGCAAAACCCTATCGGTAAGAACTTCCTCCAAAGCATCAGGCGTGATGTGACCTGAGGAATCGGGTTCAACATACGTTACCTGAGCGCCCCAATGCCCCAGCGTTTCTGCCGCTTTAAGGACGGCATCGTGCTCAATGGATGAAACCACGATTTGGGGAACGCATTCATGATCGCCCTCTTGCTCGGCGCGGGCCATCGCAGCATCAACGATGCCAAACAATGCGGCATTATCGGCCTCGGTAGCGCCAGAAGTAAACGTCACTTCATCGGGACGCGCCTTGATAGATCGCGCTATATCTTCGCGCGCCTGTTCGAGTGCGCGAAACGCCGTACGGCCAACCTCGTAGAGGGAATTGGCGTTGCCATTGCCCGCAACAAGCCCATCGATTCCCGCTTGAAGATACGGAGCCATAGCGTCAGCGGCCTCTTTGCAAAGCGGCGCTGTTGCCGCCCAGTCCAAATAAACAGGTTTGTCCATTAGCGAACCTCCGCCCCAGCATTGCGCAAAATGCCGATGGCCGCTTCGGGGTCTTCCGCTTTGAATACGCCAGAACCGGCAACCAACACATCTGCACCCTGGGCGCATACCAAGCCTGCCGTACGCCCAGCGCTTATTCCGCCATCGACCTCGATAAGAAGATCGGGATTCAAGCGCTTTGCCATTTCAGCCACTTTGCCTACACGATCTTCGCTGCCTTCAATATATGATTGGCCGGAAAAGCCTGGGAACACGCTCATAACCAGAACCATATCCACCTCAGCAATATAAGGCTCCAGCTCCTCGACGGGATAATCGGGTTTCAGGGTTAATGCCGGATGCACACCAGCCTCACGAGTCCGCTGAATGAACTCGCGCACCTCGCCTTCCCCATGAAGCGCTTCCATATGAACCGAAACCCAATCGGCCCCAGCCTTTAAATACCAATCGAGCTGCTCGAGAGGATTGGAAATCATGAGATGCACATCAAGCGGGATATCGGTGATCTTCTTCAATTGCGAAACGAAAGGGACGCCCAATGTGAGATTCGGCACGAAATGCCCATCCATCACATCAACGTGGATGAAATCCGTACCCCCACGTTCAAGCATGCGGATATCACGCTCAAAATTCATGAAGTCCGCAGACAAAATAGAGGGGGAGATTTTGATGTCACCGAACACGGCAACCCCTTTCCTTGAAAGTAACTTGCTGCCTATTCTACACGCAGCACCACAGTAAAAAAGACAAAGCCGTATGCACTCCGCAGCAATGCATCACATAACTTACCTATTCTTTGCCTCAAGATCGAGCAGGAATTTCTTCACTGTTGGCCCAAAGGCATAGCCACCCAATTTTCCGTTTGATCCAACCACTCTATGGCAGGGAACGAACAGCGGGATGGGATTTCGACCACAAGCTTGCCCCACCGCCTGCAGGGCACCGGGCTTGCCAAGGCTTTCTGCGATTTCTGCATAGGTACGCGTCTCGCCATAGGGAATTTCGGAAATCTTTGCCCAAACCTCACGCTGGAATGCCGATCCTTCAGCACGCACTGGAACCTCAAACGCAATACGCTTTCCAGCAAGATATTCCAGCACTTCGCTGGAAGCCCGATTGGTAAGGGCTGTCGCGTGCTGGCGTCCCGCCAATTGAACGGGTCCAAAGGCAAAATGGGTTATAGCGGCACCATCCGATTCAATGGCAACCCTTCCCATAGGGGTGCGATAGATAAAATACGTTCGCTCCATCAGTGCGTTTCGCCCGCCTTGTCAAGCCCCCAAAACTCAGTGGTCAAGGGACGCTTGAATAGATCGGCAGCCAAAGGTTCGATGGGAGCGCCCTCCCACACCAACGATCGAACCGCTGTGGTAATGGGGAGCTCAACATTGTGTTTCTCGGCCAAAGGGCAAATGGTTTGGCAGGCAACGGCTCCTTCTACCACCATATGGGTTCGTTCCTCGAAGCCGCCCAACGTAGCGCCCTGGGCAAGCGCCTTGCCAAATGAACGGTTGCGAGAATGCTCAGAGGTGCAGGTTGCAATCAAATCGCCCGCACCCGCTAGGCCCATTACCGTCAGGGCATCGCCGCCGCAAGCCTTCACCAGTCGGCTCATTTCCGCCATACCGCGCGTCATAATCATAGCGGCGGTATTGTCACCGTAACCAAAGCCATACGCCGCGCCCACCGCAATAGCGATAACGTTCTTGAACGCCGCGCACAGCTCAACGCCTACGTAGTCGGGAGAGGTGTAGCAGCGGAAATACGATGTGGTAAACAAGTCGCGGAAATAGTGCGCGGTGGTTCTGGAACGCGAAGCAATTACCGTACCGGCAGGAACCCCCAAGATAACCTCTTCTGCATGGTTGGGGCCGGAAAGCGCCGCAAGCCTGTCGATATTCCCCAGAACCTCTTCGAATACCTGAACAGGTAGAAGCCCCGTACCTTCCTCGACGCCTTTCGAGCAAACAACAATAGGGGTGCCCTCTTCAACAGCAGGAGCAAGATCCTGGGCAAACTGGCGCGTCAACCGCGAAGGAGTGACGATAACAAGAGCTTCGGCATGCTCAGCACATTTTTGCAGATTACTTGTCGCCGAAATGGAGTCGGAAAGCATCACGCCGTTCAGATAACGAGGATTATGATGCTCGTTCGTGATGGCATCTGCCACCTCCGGTTTACGAGCCCACATCACCACCTCGTTGCCGGCCGCTGCAAGCGTTTGAGCCAAGGCAGTACCCCACGAACCCGCACCGATTACTGCGATCTTACCCATATGTCCTCCTTGAAGAATACCCACGGCATTCCGAAACACAACGGGCAGGCAAAACTGCCTGCCCGTAAGATGAACTGCATTTACGCCTTTTTCTTCGAACCGATCCGGTTTTCCGTTCCGGCACGCAAACGGGCAATGTTTTCCCTGTGAGCCCACACGACAGTTAAACCAACTAGCAAGCACAGCACAAAGGCAACGGGGTTGCCCCAGAAGAAATACAATGCAAAGAGGGGACATGCCGCAGCTGCCGCAATAGATCCCACAGAAACATACTTTGTTGTCACAACCAGAACAGCGAAAATCGCAATTTCAAGCAAGGCTCCAACAGGGCCAAACGTGGAAAACAGGCAGCCAACGGCAACCGCAATGCCCTTGCCTCCCCTAAAACCCAGCCAAGGACAGAAAATATGGCCCATAGTGCAACCAAGGAACGCCACCGCAAGGCAGACCTGCTCGATATAGAGGAACGGATTAGGCGAACCGCCAAACGTTTGAACGAATTCCACAACGGCAAGCACATTGCCAGGAAGCACCTGGGTGCCGAATACCGCGGCAATAAGCCCTGCAACGATGCCCTTGCCAAAATCGAGAACGAATACGGCATATCCACCCACTTTTCCCATGGTACGAATGGCGTTAGTGGTGCCGATATTGCCCGAGCCATGCTCACGCAGATCGGTGTGATAAAACACCCGCGAGATTATGACTCCCCATGGAATAGAGCCCAGCAAAAACGAAATAACAAGCAGTAAGGCCAACTGGCCCAAAACCGTCGACATTGACTGTTAATCCTTCTTCTTAAACTTGAGGTTGATAGGAGTACCGGTGAAATCAAACGTGGAACGCAACCTGTTCTCCAGATAGCGCTCAAAAGAGGGCTCGACCAGATCGGGATGGTTGCAGAAGAACGTAAAGAACGGGGGCTGTACGCCCGTCTGGGTAACATACTTCAGCTTCAAAATACGCTTGCCCTTGGAAATGGTGTGGCCGAACTCGCGAATATCCTGAAGCCAGTTGTTAAGGCGGCTCGTAGAAATGCTCTTGGAATAGTTGGCATGCGCTTCGTTGATAGCGCCCCAGATGCGTTGAACGTTCTTGCCGGAAAGCGCAGAAATGGCGATGACCGGAGCATATCCCACGAACTTAAGACGATCTTCAATGCGTTCGCGTACTTCAGCCTTTGCATCCGGCCCTTCCACCAAGTCCCACTTGTTCAGTACCACTACCATAGCGCAGCCGCGTTCAGCCGCCATGCCGGCAACGCGCTGATCCTGGTCGGTAAGACCGATGGTGGAGTCAATCACCAAAAGAACAACTTCAGCGCGATCGATGGCGCGCATAGCACGCACGAAGCCGTAATACTCAACGTCTTCATCGATAACGCTCTTCTTGCGCAGACCCGCCGTGTCGACGATGGTGTAGAACTGACCCTCATGTTCCACCATGGTATCGATAGCGTCACGCGTAGTGCCTGCAACGTTGGAAACAATAGAGCGATCGTTATTGGTGAGCTTGTTCGTCAGGGACGACTTGCCCGCATTGGGGCGGCCGATAATAGCAACGTTGATGGAGTCGATCTCCTCTTCCTCGTCGCTTTCCTCGGGGAACAGCGAAACGATTTCATCGAGCAGATCGCCCGTACCGGTGCCATGAAGGGCAGAAACGGGACGCGGCTCCCCTAAGCCCAACTGCATGAACTCCCACATAGCGCTTTCGTCTGCTGCGTTATCGAGTTTGTTTACCGAAAGAAGCACTGGCTTCTTGCTACGGCGAAGGATGTTGGCAACGGCCTGATCGTCGGCGTTAACGCCGGTTTGACCGTCAACCAAGAAGATGATGACATCCGCCTCGTCGGCTGCAGTTAACGCCTGAGCGGTAATGGAACCCTGGAAGACATCATCGCCGCCCATTTCGATACCGCCGGTATCGATGATCTTGAAGTCGCGGCCATTCCAGTCCGCCTCATGGTAAGAACGATCGCGCGTCACACCGCGCATCTCGTGAACAATAGCTTCGTTGTTTTCCGCAAGGCGGTTCACCAAGGTGGATTTGCCCACATTGGGGCGACCAACAATGGCCACGATTGGCAAGCTCATTCTTGCTCCTAACATTGCTGAAGGTAACTTTATCAAGAATTCAGGATACCACGCACACGTACCCGCAATTTAACCGCCTCATCAGCAGCACGGGATAAACACGCCTTCCCTATGAGCTATACGATGGGCTTCTTCCATTCGGGCAGGCCGCGAGCACGGCGATTGCGATTGCGACCGCGCATATTTCGAACACACCCCTGCATACCATGGGGAACATACGCCATATTCTCTAGATCATCGGGCAGATAGCTCACCAATGACAGAGGGGCCGTCTGCTGTACCGCTTCGGGCTCAGGGCCAGCAACAGCAGCAAACCCGTAGACCGATGCGCCTTGAGCCACGAGCTTCTGTTCGTAACCGCTCCAAGGCTCCTCAGGGAACAGAGAGCGAACATCGTCGGTATTCCACAGCAATTCGTAACCAGCTAATTCGAGCTGGGTGAGCGAAAATTCATGCATTGGCATGCTATCGGTGCGCAAACGCAAGGGCGCGCCCTTTGCCAAAAGCGGACGATATGCCATAAGGCGATCCAGATAGGTAAGACGCAAAGGCGCTTTCTTTTTCTTGGGAAACGGCGTGGGGAAGTTCAGGAGGACAGCGGAAAGCTCTCCTTCAGCAAAAAAGTCCGAAAGATCGCGATCTTCCTCATTGAATACGAAAACCGCATTGGTAACCCCTTGGGCAATAGCGCGCTCGGCACAACGAACCACGCATACACCGTCCACGTCGATGCCGACAAACAGCGTATCGGGCCGCGCGGCGGCACACTCCACGGTGTACTCCCCCTTTCCGCAGCCCAAATCGAGCACAACGTGCTGATAAGAATCGGCACGGGAACCTTCATGGGGAGCCCATTGGCTCCACCGACCACGCCAGCCCGATGGGTTCGGCTCATAGGATTGAGTGGCGCCAGCAAGGCGGTCTTCAAGGGAAAAGCCTTTGTTCAGGCGGGATCGGGTGGTTCGCATCGTGGTAATAACTCCAAACAGAAACAGAACAGGTAGCAGCAAGCAACCCCTGGAAAAGCAGAGGGTTTACAGCTCACCCAAATAACGGACAACGCTTTCAATTTGATTGTCGGGCGTGGAAGCGCCTGCGCTTACACCCACAACGCGGCATCCGTCAAACCATGACGGGTCGATCTCCTCGGCACGCTCGATATGATGGGCGCGGGAGCAGTGCTGTGCGCAAATCTCAAAGAGACGCGTGGTATTCGACGAATTACGTCCGCCGATTACCACCATGGCATCCACCTGCTCTGCAAGCTCGACGGCGGAAAGCTGGCGTTGCGTCGTCGCAAAGCAGATGGTGTCTTTCACCTCAAGGTCAAGATGGAGCCCTTCGAGCGCATCTAGAACCTCTTCGAAGCGCTCTCGAGATTGGGTGGTTTGAACAACCACGCCAACTCTGCCCGACAAATCGGAGGGAATATCTTCAGGAGAACCGACAATGGTGCACTGGCCACCGGCGACGCGGGCATGAGCCGAGATTCCCTCCACTTCAGGATGACCGGCTTCGCCCACCACTAAAACGTGGCGACCATCCTTGGCAAGCTTCGCTGCAGCACGTTGAGCGCGCATAACATGCGGGCATGTTGCGTCGATCACCGTAAAGCCTCGCTGCTCAATGTCGTCGATAACCTGAGGCACCACTCCATGCGAGCGGATAACCACCCCATCTGCATCGATGCTGTCGACCGAGTCGGCAACGCAGATGCCACGCTCCTCGAGCTCGGCAACAACACCGGGATTATGGATGAGCGGCCCAAGCGTGCATACCGAACCGCCCGCTTCCGCTGCCTTAAGGGTCATGTCGAGCGCGCGCTGCACGCCATAGCAAGCACCCGCATAGGCAGCCTTCACAACCTTGAGTTTACCCATGGGCGTTACTCCTTGTCGGAATAGTCAGGCAATGTTGCAGGATCGAACGCCGGAATGGGATGGTCGGCAAACACTTGCGAGTAATCCTTCGAATTGGGGAACAGCTCCGCCATGTTTACCTCCTCTGGCTTGCAACCCCTCGTAAGCGCATATGCTTCACGCATCACATACCACGAGCAACCGTCCATGCGCTCTTCTTTAGGAAGGAAGTCAAACGAGGAAAGCTCCACAGGCGTGCCGAAACGCGCCGTGATACGGGGAAAGCGCACTCGTTGCCCCTTCTGCTTCACTTTGCTCACATTCTCCAAGCCCAAAGGGACAAGAGGAGCCTTGCCCATTCGAGCAATCAGAGCTGCGCCGCCATGCAATTCTGGGGCAGCGCTCCCTTTACCGCGCCTTGTTCCTTCTGGAAAAATGCCAACCCATTCGCCGTTCTTCAGCATGCGGGCAGCGCGCTTCAAAGCCGTTCGGTCAGCACTGCCTCGTTTGATGGGGAAAGCGCCAACGCTCGAAATAACCATGCCCAAGAAGCCCTTGCCCGCACGAAACAGGGAATCGCGAGCAATTAGGCGTACCCATCCCTTAGGACGCACCGAAAGGAACATGATGATAACGTCGAGGTACGAATAGTGAGGCGAAACTAAAATGGCGCCAGTCGTTTTACCGGCAAAAGCGTCCACAATTTCCTTGCCTTCTACGCGAAAGCGGAACAGCACCTTGCACAGAAAACTGAACAGCCCCGAAAGGAACAGCGCAACGCCATGGGGAATGCGGTTACCCTGATTGTTTCCAGCAAGAGGGCGATCCCAATACTCTTCATGTATGTTGAAGGCCATTAAAGCGCCATCCTTGCTCGAGCCAAACCACAAATAGAGCCAATAACTTCTTCCACATGCATACTGGAGGAATCAAGCAAAACTGCATCTTCCGCAGGACGCAAGGGCGCCGTATCGCGACTTGAGTCAAGCTCATCCCTGCGGATGATGTCATCAAGTACTTCCTGATAGTCGATGGAGCCAATTCCCCTATCGGCGTTTTGCCGGACACGACGGTGGGCGCGCTCCTCGGCAGAAGCGGTAAGAAACACCTTCACTTCAGCGTTGGGGAAAACCTCAGTTCCGATATCACGGCCCTCTACGACGTAATTGCCCTCCGAGCCAATGCGGCGCTGCTGATCAAGCAGCGCCTGACGCACAGCAGGAACAGCAGAAACCGCCGAAACGGATCGATCTATCTCGGCAGTACGGATAGCTCCAGTTACCTCAACGCCATCGACAAAAACGCGACGAGGAACAGGATCTCCCTGCTCATGGCGAAAGCTGATTGTGCAGGAGTGCGCGAGAGCACCCACTGCTTCGGCATCTTCCAAGGAAACTCCATCATGCAGCGCACGCCATGCAACCGCACGATACATAGCACCCGTATCCAAGCAGGAGAAGCCCAGCTCTTTCGCTACAGCCTTTGCAACGGTTGACTTACCTGCCCCCGAGGGACCGTCAATCGCTATGATCATCTACGCCAATCCTTTCAAACACTCAAGAAACGTGGGAAAGCTGACAGAAACGCTGTCGAAATCGATAATGTCAACTGGAGTATCGGAGCACAACCCGACCAAAGACCAAGTCATAGCAAGACGATGATCCTTGCGCGAGTCGAACACAAGCCCCTGCGGAACCTGCAAATCAGGCTGACCCTCGATGTACAGATCATCATTTTCAGCCCAAGCGTTCACACCCAGCTTTTCCAAGCCTTCAATAATAGCGGTAAGGCGATTCGATTCCTTCTTAGTAAGCTCACTAACCCCGCGGAAAACTGTAATTCCAGCAGCATGAGCCGCAACCAGCGCCAGAACAGGAATCTCATCGATCTCTGAGGCGATGTGCTGCGAAGGAATTTCGCAACCTACCAACCTGTCGGTATACGTTGCTTCGATAATGCCTATCGGCTCTTTGCCTTCTGCGGTAAGATAGCGCACCTCAATAGAGGCGCCCATGCGCTCAAGGGTGCGAATGAAGCCGACACGACCAGGGTTGAGACTGACGTTCTCAACCTGAATGGAGCTACCCTTCTTCAGGAGGGCAGCACAAATCAGAAACGCCGCCGATGAAGGATCTCCTGGAACGTCAACCTCCGAAGCGGAAAGCACAATGGGGCCTTCAACCGAAGCACGACGAAACGCATGCTCCACCTTTACGCCAAATTCAGGCAGCATCAATTCCGTGTGGTTGCGCGAAACAGCGGGCTCGTTGATGGTGGTGGTACCCTTGGCGCCTAAACCAGCCAAGAGAACCGCTGTTTTCAGTTGCGCCGACGCCATCGGCGAATCGTATGTGATAGCTTTGAGGCTCGGTGTGCCAATTTCCGTTACCGGCAGGGTTTCGCACGCCTCAGGCTCAAAGCTAGCCCCCATCTTCATCAAAGGTGCAATGATACGACGCATCGGACGCTTCTGAAGCGACTCATCACCCGTAATTTGAACGCGAATACTCCATGGAGCCAAAATGCCCATAAGAAGTCGCGAGGTGGTACCGGAGTTCCCACAGTCAATGGGGCCCTCGGGTTGTTTGGGGCCCTCAGCACCCCACCCCGTAACGCCACCAGCCAACGTGCCGTCAATTTGGCGTTCCAGAGAAACCTTTGCGCCCAAAGCGGAAACCGCGCCAATGGTTGAACGCACATCGGCGGAATCGAGAACCCCCGTCAAACGCGAGGTTCCTTCTGCCATAGCGGCAAAAAGCACAGCACGATGGGATATGGATTTGTCACCAGGAACGCGGGCGGCTCCATCAAGAGGAGCGCCCAAAGGCTCGATGCGTGTAATATTTGAATCACCCATGACGTCCACTACTCCTTAGATAGAGGGTTGAAGGAAATGCTGAAACCAGCTTTGATGAGCTGAGTGGATAGCTTTCCGATATCGCCTTCGTCGGTAAGTACCATATCGAGAACGGCGCTCGAAGACGTGATGTGGTCAATATCGATAGACTGCACGTTGCAACCAACTTGGCTTGCAATGGTAGTGACCTCGGCAATGATGCCAGGACGATTGGTAAGCGGGATGCGCACTTCCAGCAAATCTTCAGTTGCGGGAACCCATTTGGCGGGAATAGACCTACGGGCTTGAGCTGCTCGGTCAAGCAGCTTGGTGAACTCGGTCTTATCGCCTTCGCGCAACACATCTGCATAACCACGCAAAATAGATTGCACCTCATCAAGCCCTTCCACAATGGCTTCTCGGTTATCAAAGGCGATTCCCGTCCACAAAGCCGGAGAGCCTGCAGCAATGCGGGTGGAATCCTTAAACCCGCCAGCAGCCAAGCGGAATAGGGCTTCCTGATCGTCGGCATGACGCACAGCAAGCTCCACCAGCGAAGAAGCAACAAAATGCGGCACATGGCTTACGATGGCAACCGCTTCGTCGTGTTTATCACGCGGCAAGGAAACCACGCGCGCGCCGAGGCCCGCAAGTGCCTCATGGAGATTGGCGTAATCGTCTGGCGACGTTTCCTCATCGGGACACAGCACCCAATGAGCACCTTTGAACATATCCTCTCGTGCGCCCTCAATACCGCTTTTCTCCGAACCTGCCATCGGATGACCGGGAATATACTTTTCGGGATAGCGCAAAAGCTCCTGCGCCTGTCGGCTCACGATCTTCTTCGTCGAACAGGCATCGGTTACCACGCCTTTGAAATCACAGGCAGCAATGATACGAAAGTATTCGTTTGCCACAGGTACGGGAGTTGCAATCATTACCAGTTCGCAACCGCAGAGTACTGAGCCCAGATCCTCGCTCGAAACGTGGCCTTCATCGATCCAGCCACGCTCTTGAGCTGCCTTAACCGCATCCTCAGAAACATCAATGCCCACGAGACGCGCATCGGGATATGCGTTGCGATACATTGCCGCAAAGGATGATCCGATAAGCCCGAGGCCGATAACGGCCACTGAGGAAAAGTGCGTCTTCATAGCTAATTTGCCCATTTCTGATAGCGGTTTGTTCGTGTGGATGATTCTACCACGCCTATCTGGCAGCCTGTTCAAGCGCTACAACCTCTTGCGAGCTGAGCACACGATATTTCCCTTCAGGGAGACTGCCCAGCTCAAGAGGACCAAATGACTCACGGTGCAAGCGAAGCACAGGATGTCCTACCGCTTCGAGCATACGCTTCACTTGACGTTTCCTGCCTTCATGGATGGTGATTTCCACAAGAGCATTCCCTCCCTTGCGGCGAATCAGGGAAACAGCAGCGGGTTGAGTCATGCCGTCTTCCAACTCCACCCCGTGACGCAAACGGTTAAGGGCTTTTTCGTTCGGTGCGCCTTTCACCAAAGCACGGTAGGTTTTATCAACGTGGCGAGAGGGATGCAGAACGGCATTGCCCAACTCCCCATCGGTGGAAAACAACAACAACCCTGTAGTGTCGTAGTCCAAGCGCCCCAGCGGATACAAACCGGGGATCTCGTCGCAAGGCACCAGCTCCGCAACGCAAGGGCGCCCTTGAGGATCTTTCATAGAAGTCAGAAAGCCAGCCGGCTTATTGAGCATCAACGTAACCGCCTGGTTCGGCTTGCAAACGGGAGCTCCGTCCAAACTCACCTCGTCAACAGAAGGATCAACCTTGGTGCCAAGCTCTGTTACCACATTCCCGTTCACGGAGACTCGTCCCGCCTCAATGATCCTCTCACATGCGCGACGGCTAGCTACACCGGCTCGTGCCAAGAATTTTTGCAGGCGTACTTGACCAACCTGTTCGTTTTCTTGCACGTTAGCCCCTATTCGTCCTCATCGAACACCAACTCATCGAAGTTGATCTTATCAACTGCTCCCACACCTGCGGCAAGTGCATCGGAAAGCATCGTCTGCATCGCTTCTTGCATGGTCTCAGGCTGCAGGGGATCGTCCTCAACCTCTTCTTCGCCGCCGAGCGAATACGATTCGTCCTCCGGGCGCACCACATTCAAGCGCTCGGAGATAAAGGCGCGCGTTTCCTCGTCAGGAGCAAACGATTCCAACGGGGGAAGATCCCGCACCGAACGAAGACCAAATTTTTCCAAAAAGGTTCGGGTGGTTGCATACAGCACTGGATTACCAGGCGCGTCCTGCGTACCCGCTTCGCGCAGAAGTCCTTTTTCAACCAGAGAGTTGATAGAGCTATCCGAGCTCACGCCACGAACCGAGGCAACACCGTTGCGGGTAATGGGCTGGCAATACGCCACAACAGCTAACGTTTCCAATGCCGCTTGGGAAAGCTTGCGAGTATCCCATGAAAGAACATAGCGCTCGATGAGCTCGTGGTAGCGGGGATGCGTGTACAGACGCCAACCGCCAGCAACTTCGCGAAGCTGAATTCCCCTCTCGGCTTGCTCGAGCTCCCTTTGCAAGCACACAAGCGATTCCTGCACGCGGGCAGGATCGACTTGCAGCATGTCCGCAAACGTCAAGACCCCGACTGGCTCATCGGTGACAAACAGCATCGATTCGATGGCGCCCATAAGCCATGCCTGGTCGACCTCAGCATATGCCGCAACGTCGCCGGATTCCCGCTCGTTATCCTGATCTTCCTGCATCATGCCCCCCTGTCGAATCGAATTCACCGTCATCCAAGATTTGGGCGCTTGCCCCTTCAACGTAGGTGATGGAAATGTCCCCGAACAAATCGTCTTGCTTCAAGCTCACCATATTGCGCTTGAACAATTCCAGCATAGCCAAAAACGTCACCACGATTAGATGGGGGCTATCGTCTGCCGAAACGAAATCTGAAAACTTCGCGCTCCCATCGGCGCACACTTTATCGAACACCGTGCGAACCTGCGTTTCCACAGGAATTACCTTTGCTGCGATATGCTCAGATTCCAGCAGAAACACATCGCGACGGGCAATACAGCTCGCGCACAGCTCACCCAAACGGTCGATTTTAACGTCACCCAGGTAATCCGGCACCAATGCGAGAAAGAAACGATCGGGGCCAAAGGGGCGCGTATGAACACGGGACTCCGCCTCGAAACGACCCTGCAATGCGGCTGCTGCATTTTTGAATTTCTTATATTCCAACAGATGCTCGACCAGTGCATCACGCATTTCGCTTGCCGACATTTCCTTGTACTCTTCAGGAACATCTTCGGCTTCTTCATGCGGCAGCAAACTTGCCGCTTTGATTTCCAACAACGTCGAAGCAACGAGGAGAAAGTCGCTCGCCACATCCAGGTCGACGTTGCGCATACGCTGCACTTCCGCCAAATATTGGTCGGTGATTTCCGAAAGAGAGATAGACCCGATGCTCACTTTTTGACGGCTAACCAGATACAGAAGCAGATCGAAAGGGCCCTCGAAGCTTTCTATGCGAACACGATACGACATGCCTACAAAAGCGCCTCAAACGCATTTTGGCGCAACGTTTCGTACACGCCGATAGCAACAGCGTTGGAAAGGTTCAGAGAACGCAAGCTCTCACGCATGGGAAGACGAACGCATTCTTCCGCATGGGCATCGAGCACCTCTGGGTCGATGCCTCGACTTTCGCGGCCAAACACCAAATAGAGCTCACCGACATCGGCCAAATCCTCATGATAGAAGGATCGGCTGGTGTTTCCCGTAAAGAACAGCATGCGCTTGCCCTTATGCTCCTCAAGGAACTGGTCCACACAAGAGTGACGAACGATGGTTACTTTGTCCCAGTAATCGAGGCCAGCACGGGCAAGATTGCGCTGGGTATAGCGAAACCCCATCGGCTCTACCAGGTGCAGCGTTGCGCCCGTGCACGCACAGGTACGGGCAATGTTGCCCGCATTCTGAGGGATCTCTGGCTCAAATAGCACCACATGCAGATCAAGTGCCATTACACATCGAGTCCTTTGTTCATCTCTTCCTCGATTTCTTCCGAAAGCATGATCCACTCTTCCTCGTGAGCGGAAAGCGATTGCTTCAACTTCGCATGCTCAGCTATAACATCGCTCGAAGAATCTTCGTTCGTGTAGAAATCAGGGTCAGCCAACAACGCCATGATCTCTTCCATACGAGCTGTTTCACGCTCTATGATCTTGTCGAGTTCCTTCACTCGCTTACGCTGATTCTTCAGTGCAGCATAAGCACGATTGCGGGCCTCTGCCTCGGCGCGCTTTTGCTCCTTGGTTTTAGGGGCAGAACCGCGAGGTGCCGTCATGGGCTTCTTTGACGACGCCCCTTCTTTCGAAAATGCCTTTGCAAACGCCGCCGAGGAAGCAAAAGCAGGTGCCGCCTTGACGGGGCGCTCTTGCATGCCATCGACCGCGCTACGGGTATCCTCCTGCCCAGTTTTATACAGGTAGTAATCGTAGTCGCCCGCAAACGATGTCACCTGACCAGGTTTTATCTCGATGATGCGATTAGCTACGGATCGAATCAGATGCCTGTCGTGCGTAATAAGAAGGATGGTTCCCTCAAACTGTTTTAGAGCCTGCTCCAAAATATCAGCACTCGCGATATCAAGATGATTCGTAGGTTCATCGAGGCAAAGCAAAGGGCGTGGGGCAACAAGCATCTTGGCCAAGGCCAAACGGCACTTTTCGCCACCAGAAAGAACGGAAATCTTTTTGTCTACCGCATCTGCCTGAAACAGGAAAGCGCCCAGCAGTGTTCGAACCTGGGAAATACTCCAACCAGGCGCCGCGCCATCTAACTCCTCAAAAACGGTATTGCCAGGATGCAGTTCCTCAAGCTGATGCTGAGCAAAATAAGTTTTGCTCACATGGGCACCATATTTAATCGTACCCGCATCAGGTTCCAGAACGCCAGCAATCATCTTAAGCAAGGTAGACTTTCCCGCACCGTTTGGACCGACCAATGCAACCTTTTCCCCGCGGTATAAAGACAGATCAAGGCCATCGTAGACCGTCTTTGACCCAAATGACTTGCACAAGCCCGTGGTTTCAACCACCAGATCGCCCGTACGTGGTGGTTGCTGGAAATTGAAGTGCACGCTCTTGCGCTCAGGGGGTACCTGGATGATCTCCATTTTCTCGAGCTTGCGCACACGATCTTGCACCTGCTTGGCTTTCGTTGCCTTGTAGCGAAAACGCTCGATGAAAGCCTCCATATGAGTAATTTCCTCTTGCTGCTTCTGGGCCTGCTCACGCAACAATTCAAGGCGCTCTTCACGCTGCGTCAAATAAGCAGAATAATTGCCTTTGTAGAGCTGAACATGGCCCAAATCAATCTCAGCCACCCGATCAACCATGTTGTCCAGGAACTCGCGGTCGTGGCTTACCACAATCACGCTTCCGGAATAACTACGCAAAAAACCCTCAAGCCACTTCACGCTTTCGAGGTCGAGGTGGTTGGTGGGCTCGTCAAGAAGGAGCACTTCAGGGTTGCGCGTTAGAAGTTTTGCCAAAGCAATGCGCATCTGCCAGCCGCCAGAAAAATCTGAGGTCATGCGCTCCATGTCATCTTCGCCGAAGCCCAAGCCGAACAATACCGAGCGCACGCGCGACTCAAGCTGATAGCCACCCATAGCCTCATACTGGTCGCGAGCGCGCCCATATGAAGCAAGCTGCTGCTCGGTGGGGTTTTCGCCCAATGAGGTTTCAAGCTCACGCATATGGCGCTCTTGATTCAGGATCTCATGCTGGGCAGACAGAACCTCTTCGAAAATGGGGCGCTCCCCCATTTCGATGGCTTCCTGCTCTAGGTATCCAAGCTTTGCGCCCTTTGCCAGTATGATGCGGCCATCATCGGCATCCTCTTTGCCAGTAATGATATTGAGCATAGTGGTTTTACCAGCGCCATTCGGGCCAACAAGGGCAAGACGATCATGCTCTTCCAAACGGAAGGTGACGTCTGAAAACAGGACGCGGGAACCAAAAGATTTTGTGATGTGTTCAAGCTGTAAAATCATAACGACTTATTGTACCGTATGCGAACAGTACGACCGGGCGATCCAAGCCATACTTACAAACCACGCATGATTGCGCAAACCGCCACCGCGTAATCAAAATTCGCAACGATCCGTTTCGCAAGCTTCCCGCACTCCGACTCGATAAAACATCACACGAAGGCAAAACAAACGTAGTCTAGTCGATGTAAATACTCGGAGAGGCGGATCGATCGAGCTGATGCCCGCGCACATATTCGATAAAGTGCTCCACACAATACGGACGATAATTCTTGTCACAATAAACAAGGTATATCGTATGACAGTATCGACGCTTCTCCAGCTCATTGTTGTATAGAGGTTTAACAACAATGTCTTCCATCGTATGAGGGAAAAACGTGTCGAGCATTAATGCCAAATCTGAACCATTAGCTGCAAAGCCCGCAAGAATAGACTCATCCTCATACACATAGCGGACATCATCGACATCAAAGCTATCAAGCAAATTTTTCACCGATTTTCCGAGAGGAACTTCCTCTCGATACGTAATAAGGGATTCGCCCTTCAAATCGCCAGGCGTCAGATACGGCTTCGAGGCCAAAGGCGAAGAGGGACTCATGGCGACAACAAGGTGCTGCTCAGCAACGGGAATCTGATGCAACTTATCGCTGTACAGAGCATCAAATGCGCAAAAAGCGACATCATGCTTTCCCTCGACAATTCCGCAAAGCAATTCTTGAGAAGGCTTCTGGTTGATATTGAATTCGGTTTTTCGCTCATTAACCGAAGAATAGCCGTTCAGCAAGCGAGGAAGAAATTCCGTTTGAAGCGTGATGATGCAGCCCAAATCGATTACGCCGCCGTCACCTTCACCGGAATAGCCTTTCATGATGGCAATGCCCTTATCCAGCTGCTCCAACGAAGCATTTACATATTTGAGGAATTCTGCACCATACTTCGTAAGCTCCACATTACGACCCGCTTTTTGAAACAGGGAAACGCCCAGCTCTTGCTCAAGGGAAGAAATGGAACCAGAAAGGGTGGGTTGCGTAATGAAAAGCTCCTTGGCAGCCTTTGTGTAGTGCTGCAATTCGGCCAATTTACGAAAATAATAAAGCTGAGACAGATTCATGCTTCCACGCGCCTCCACCTAAGACAAAACGTTAGTAATTATAGCGTAAATCCGATAAATAAAGCTAAACCTATAAGCCATTCTTTGGTTTAATCGCTACAACCACAGTCATAATTGTCAAAATACGAGAATGCTTCTTTTCACACCCCTCGCCAAACTCTATCGGGCACCTCACCTGCTCCGCAACAGCCACCTCCCCCGAATAAGACGATAATCGTCACCCCTCCCCATCTTGTTAGGTAAACACAGGTCCGTCCCTGCTGCGAGCTTGACTCAACAGCAAAACGAAAAGGGCCCTGGTTTCCCAGAGCCCTTCGAGTAGTGCATGAATTATTTCATGAACGCTTCGTGTTTAGTCGTGCATCTTTTCCATAGCGCTGTAACCGAACTGCTTCTTGAAGCGAGAGATTACATACAGGGACATGCAGATGCTTACGATTGCAGCAACGAGAAGCAGAACCATCATGATCCAAACTGCGCTACCCTCACCAACGGACTTGGTCATGCTGCCAACGATGAAGGGCAGGAATACCGATGCGAAGCCCATGAAGGTGTAGTACATACCAACGTTACGACCACGAGGACCGGGGCACATCATCTGACGAAGTGTAACGCCCGTCTGAAGCATGCCGCCAGCAGCGGAGAAGCCGAGCACTGCAATTGCCACGTACACAACGCCTGCACCAAGGTTGAGAGGCAGAGCGATGATAACCAAAGCCAATGCGCAAGCAGCCAAGATGGAGTCAATAAGGATAACCTTGATTGGAGTCCAACGAAGCTTGCCCATCATCCATGCCCAGAAGAGAACTGCAACTACGGAGCCAACCGTGTAGATGGAGGTCAAGCCTGCGGCGGTGGTGGCATCAAGACCAAGGTTAGTGATACCGAACTGCTTGGTGTACTGCTGAGCGCCGTACATGATGAACATGATCAAGAAGCCGAAGAACAAGGTGCATGCATTAACCATTGCGTTAGGCTGCTCGAGCATAGCGTCCTTGGCTGCCTGAATTTCTTCCTGAGCCTTGTTCTTGGCGCCTTCGTCATTACTGGATGCCGCGATCTTGCGCTCGTCGTCGTAAATGAACGGGGTGCAGATTGCCATAACAGTGGCGATAACGGACATCACGATAGGAATCATGACGTTAATGTGCCAGTTAGCACCGCTGTTCATAGCTACGAACAGAGGATAAACGATACCGGAGATGGAGATAACCAGCTTGATGCCGATCGTGGTAGATGCAGAATACTTGGGATTTGCTTCAGCAATTGCAGGGTAAAGCGATCCATCCCAGAAACCAGAAGTGGCAACACCGGAAAGGAAACCTGCCACACATGCGACCGTAGCGTTATCGGTAACGAGCATGATCACGAACGAAATGATGTAAAGAACACCACCGCCAACTGCCATGATCTTACGGCCAATGCGGTCAGAGATTTCGCCTCCGATCCAAACACTAATGAACTTACCAATACCAACCCACATGATTGCCGTTGATACCGCAGCGGCACCTGCCGTTGCATCAGTGAAACCCCATTGCGTGTAGAAGTTCACTTGGTTCTGACTGAAGATAATCGCCTGAACGCCGTGTGTTAAATAACACATGTACACTGTCGCGATTGCGAACAAGTACTTAGTTGCTTGCTTTGCTGCGCTCATAACTTCCCCTTCCTCTCTCTTTCCCTCAATGGACTGCTTGAGCCATACGTGATCCCCTGATGAAAACGTCAGCTCAATACATGTTTATGTTAGACCTGCCATTTAAAGACTTCTAATTCATTCGAATAATGCGAATACAATCCTGCTATAACCACTGTTTATGAGTTTAATAATTTGAAGCAATATTTAATAATATTTGCCATATATTGAGGACAGATAGTTGTCCCCCTCTCCTAACGAAAGCATCGTTCGGTTATCCATTTCAGTGGCTTGCAATGAAACTAAGAGCAAAACGCTTGATGTGGCTGCATAAAAAAGCGACCTACCAAATGGTAGGTCGCTAATTCAATCTGTAGGTGATTGTACGCCTATGCGCGGAAATCCTAGCCGAAGCGATACTGAACGCCCATGGTAGGCTGAGGATACTCCCACTTTTCAAGGATGGTTTCGCCACAGATCATGCGGCACGTACCGCACTCGAGGCAACCAGCATAGTCAAAAATAGGCTCGTCGCCTTCAGCGGGCATCTTGTAAAGAGCTGCAGGGCAGCACATAACCAGCTTCTGGAATTCAGGATCGGAAGCCTTAACGCCTTCCTTAATCTTGATATGAGCGTTTTCTTCGTCGACCTCAAACTTGTTGAGGGAAAGCTTCTCGTCGACGTTAACAGTGATGTCGATCACAGTGCCTTCACTCCCTTCATGGCAACCTTAGCGAGCTTGAACAGACCCTGACGCTTAACCGGAGGAAGCGCAAGCTTCATAACATGCTGACGAGGCTCGCCGTCAACCTTGAAGAGCGGGGTCATGATGTCGCGGATCATCTCAGGATAACCGCGGAACATGCCGGGGCAGTTCTCGAGGAACTCAGGTGCGTCCTCGTACATCTTCATGTCGCGCATGATGAAGGAGCTGTCGAGCATGGTTTTGTATTCAGCCAAACCAGCCTTGGAGGTATCGCCTGCATCGAGAGCCTTGATAACAGCCTTAGCAGCAATTGCGCCAGACTCAACAGCAAGGTCCATACCGCGAACGGTGTAACCGAGGTTCATGCACAGCATAGCTGCGTCACCAGCAACAACAACGCCGTCGCCAATGATCTCGGGCATCATCTTGATGCCGCCCTCGGGAACAACGTGACCAGAGTATTCTACAGTCTTACCGCCAGCGATAAGGGGCTTGATCTCCGGACGGTTCTTGAAGTTCTCGAGCATCTGATATACAGGGATGTCCTGCTTAAGAACTTCGCTCATGGTAGCTACAATGCCAACAGAAACGGATTCCTGATTAGCATAAACAAATGCGCCACCGATAATGCCATTGGAGCAGTCACCAGCGAAGAGCCAGGAAGCACCCTCACCAGGATTGCAAAGGAAGCGGCTTTCAACAACGTCGGCAGGAAGCTCAATGGTTTCCTTAGCGCCAACAGCAACCTGATGAATAGCAGGAGCCTTCTTGGAAAGACCAGCCTTGGAGGTGAGGAGGGAGTTAACGCCATCAGCAAGGATTACAACATCAGAGGTAATCTCGTCGCCAAATGCAAGAATGCCCTTTACCTTGCCATCTTCAATAATGAGGTCTTCAACTGCGATGCCGTAAATAAATTCAGCACCAGCATTTTCAGCCTGCTCTGCCAGCCACTGGTCAAAGGGGCCACGCAGTACGGTGTAGGACTCCTTACCAGCCTCTTCGAGCTCACGGGCTGCATAATCAATGGTGAAATTGGAGTCAGGCGACATGAGAGAAATGCGCTCATGAGTCACCTTGCGCTGCAAAGGAGCTTCCTGATAGTTCGGGAAAACCTTGGCCAGCGAATGCGTATAGATACGGCCACCGGTCATGTTCTTGGCGCCAGCGTACTGACCACGCTCAACGACAAGAACCGACTTGCCTGCGGATGCGAGGGTGTAAGCAGCAACAGAACCTGCGCAGCCAGCACCGACGACAATCGCGTCAAAATCGGACATGCTGTTCCTTTCAGAGTGTGAACAAAAAACAGGGCGCAGAAAACTGCGCCCTGCAATAATACGCTTTTACAGCGCTTCGATCAAGGCAGGAAGAACCTTGTAGATATCGCCAACGATACCGTAGTCGCACTGCTTGAAGATAGGTGCGTTCTGGTCCTTGTTAACTGCGATGATGGTATCAGCACCCTGAACGCCTACCATGTGCTGCATCTGACCGGAAATACCGAGAGCAATGTAAGCCTTGGGAGCAAGCTGAAGACCGGAAACGCCGATGTAGAGGTTGCGGGGCAGCCAATCAACGTTCTCAGCCAGAGGACGAGAGCAACCGAGCTCAGCGCCAACCTTAGCGCAGAGGTCGCGAGCCATCTGAAGGTCAGCTTCCTCAGCGAAGCCACGACCAGCGCCAACAACAACGTCGCACTTGGTGAGGTCTGCGCCCTCACGGGGAACAGCCTTGGTGCCGCGAAGAACAAGAGCCTTCTCGGGAGCAACATAGGCGATGGTCTCAACGTCGTCAGAACCAGTTGCCTCAGCCTCAGCGAAAGCGGTACCAGCTACCGTGTAAACCTTAGCGCCGGTTGCCTTCTGCTTGTTAGCAGCAAGACCACCAAAGTACATGTTGGTTACAGTGTCACCGTCAAATGCGGTAACGTCGGATACAACAGCGGTACCGAGCTTAGCAGCAAGGAGACCAGCAAGGATCTTGTTGCGGGGAGTAGGCTCAACGAGCACTACGTCGGGCTGAGCGGCTTCATATGCAGCCTGAACGCCAGCAGCAGCGTTCTCAACGGGCTGGCCTTCGGGAAGCTCTACGTCGTATGCCTTATCAGCAACGCCCGTAAGAGGAGCACCCTTAACAACTGCGAGTACTACTTCGTCAGCAATGGTACGAGCACCAGCGCAGAGAGCGCGCTGAGCATCGGTAGATTCTGCAAGAACAAATGCTTTCATGTTTTAGAACCGCCTTATCTCTACTTGAGTGCCTCAGCAACAGCCGCCGCAAATGCGTCGATGTCGCCTTCTTCGAAGATCTGCTGCTTACGGGGAGCGAGCTCGGGAGCCTTGGTCTCCTCGATCTCGATCTTAGCGTCTACGCCACCAGCAAGCTCATCAACGGTGGAAGGCTTCTTGCCAGCTGCGAGGATCTCACGCATGCCAGGGATGCGAGGCTCACCGATGGAAGGAGATACAGCGATAACTGCGGGGAGGGGAACCTCGATCTCCTCTACTTCTTCTTCGAGCGTGCGCTCAACAACAACCTTGTCGCCTTCAGCAGCGATGGAGGTAACCTCATTGATGGTGGGTACACCGAGAGCAGCTGCGAGCTGAACGTTTACCTGACCAGCATAGAAGTCAGCGGAACCGTCGCCAGTGAGGATCAGGTCGTAATCGGAAACCTTGTCCTCAACGATGCCCTTCAGAACCTGAGCGGTTGCGAAGGAATCAGCGGTTGCCAAAGCATCATCAGTAACCATGATGAGCTCGTCAACGCCGCGAGAAAGGATATCCTTCTTCAGCTTAGCGTCGGTAGCCTTGGAGGTTGCAGCGCTGATAACAGTAACGGTACCGTCGTTAGCAGCAGCGAGCTGGGCTGCAGCTTCGATAGCGTTCTTGTCGTAAGAGCTGATGACCTGATGAGCCTTAGAGTAGTCAAGCGTACGATCGCCAGCGACGAAGATGTCCTGGTCGTCAGCTACTACTTTAACTGCGACAACAATTTTCATAACTTTCTTGCTCCTATTCTCCTTGTATTACCTATACAAACGGGAGTTACGTGCAGCAGTGCGCGTAGGGTTACTTATACAGTTTAGGAATTGCACGACCGGCGATGTAGTCCATAACCTCGCACGTACCGCCAGCGAGCATATTACCACGAAGGTCACGCCAAATGCGACCAACACGAACTTCCTCAGTATAACCGAGGCCGCCGTATACCTCAATTGCATTATCGGCAATCTGAAGATGAGCGCGAGTGCCCCAAGACTTCAGCATAGCGATGTCAGCGTTGATGGACTGACCCTGATCGAGCTTCCAGAGGCAATAGTACAGCCAATGACGAGTCTGCTGAAGCATGATTTCGTTCTGCTCGATGAGACCCTGAACGCGGGGGTTGGTGATGATCGGCTTACCGAAAGCGATGCGCTCCTTAGCGTAAGCGATAGCATCGTTCTGAGCAGCCTGAGCAAGGCCAAGACCCTGAGCAACAACGAGGCAGCGCTCGAACTCAAAGTTCTTCATGAGCAGCAGCCAACCAGCACCAGCTTCACCAATGCGCTGAGACTCTTCAACAACAACGTTGTCGAAGAATACGTCTACGAAGGGAACGGTGTGCTGACCAAGCTTGGTCAGATGAGCGGTGGAAACACCCTCGGTCTCGCGCTTAACAAGCCAGAGAGACATCTTGTTGTTCTCGCGAGCAGGCTCCTCGTCCTTGCAGATAACGATGAAGTAAGGAACGTCAGCACCATTGGTAACCCAAGTCTTCTGACCATTCAGAACATACGTACCATCGGCCTGTTTCTTGGAGGTCATGGTCATGCCCATGTTGTCGGAACCAGCAGCAGGCTCGGAGAGGCAGAGAGCAGCAACGGACTGACCGGACTTCTCGTACTCTTCCATGATAACTGCGGACTGCTCAGGAGTGCCGAACTCAGCGAGGTCAGCGCAAGCGAGCATACCAGTCATGAACGGGGTCATGGCACCGGTGAACTCATAGAGCTTCTCAGTCATGAGACCCAGGGTTACGTGGTCCGTAGGAATGCCACCAACCTCTTCGGGAAGGCCCATGAAGGGGAAGCCTGCGTCGCGATATGCGTCCTGGGCCTCGGCGCTAACCTGATGGTTTTCATACATCTGACGTACGGACTCATCGTCGAAGTAGCGGTCTGCATACTCCTTGAGGGACTCAACAAGAAGTTCCTGCTCGTCGGTGAGAGCAAAATCCATAATCTTCTCCTTCTCCTCGCCCGCCCTATCCAAGGACAAACGAACTAGTTCTGACATGACTGCATGCCAGAAAACGGACTTTCTGCTGTAGTTGAGTTTAATCGCAAGAACAAAGCTGTCCAATAGAAAAAAGATAGATGGAGTAAAAAATTACCGATTCATCTTGCAGATTTCCATAGGGCAGATCTATTGATTTTCAGTCCTGATGCCATTTCCGTAAATGTATGTGAACGCGATCATGAATAGTCAACAAAAACTAGTGAGTCGAACCGTCTGGAATTATTACTAATTTATGTATGAAAACATCTTGCGAGGTGAAGCACTGCCGAGCGAAATTACTAAAAAACGAACGATAGAGCAAGCCTATAGAAAGAAGTTTTTAAGTTGCGCATATCCTATTGGACACCTCTTAACGCGAGAATGCTAAACTGCTTGTAGCGGAATATCCGGAATCTGCCGCATAAGGGTTAATCAGGAATCGAAAGGTTCCATTCACAAACCGATTAGGAGGGTTTATGAATCCGAATGCAACCATCACCGACGAGCAGTTCAAGGCGTACCTCAAGAAGGTTCGCGACATGGTCGAAGGTCCTTACACCGAATGGCAGAAGGAGATCGAGGTAACCAACACGTTCCCCGAGAAGTTCTACCAGTCCAACATCGACAACGACATCTATCGTTACTCTCTCCCTGTAGAGTACGGTGGATGGGGCCTCTCCGAGAAGGAAATCCTGCAGGTTCAGGAAGAGTTCTCCCGTGGTCCTTCGGGCATGCGTATGCACATGCACTATGCATCTGACCTGAACTGGCGCATCCTCAACGATTTCGGCCAGCCCGAGATCAAAGAGAAGTATATGCCTCTCTTCCAGGACAAGACCATCTTCACCAACTTCGCTCTGACCGAGAAGTCTGGCGGCACCGGTGCTGACCTGCACTCTACCGCTGTATGGGACGAAGAAAAGGGTAAGTGGATCCTCAATGGCGAGAAGTGGCTCATTTCTCACACCGACTGCTCTCAGTTCTCTTACGTAATCTGCGTAACCGATCCTGACAAGAAGGGCGACGATCGTCTGTCCGCCTTCTTCGTTCCTATGGATCGTCCTGGCTTCGAGATCGTTCCTATGCCTCACATGATGGGCTGCCGTGGCTCCGGTCACACCGGCCTGAAGTTCACCAACGTTGAGCTCGAGCCCGAATTGATGCTCGGCAAGCGCGGCGAGGGCATGAAGGTTGCTATGCACTCTCTCGCGGTTTCCCGCGTACACATCGCAACTTCTAACCTCGGTATTTCTCAGCGCATGTTCGAGATGTCCATCGCTCGTGCACGCGACCGCGTTACCTTCGGTAAGCCGATCATCAAGCGTCAGGCTATCCGCGTAAAGCTCGCTAACATGCAGATGATGATCCATGCTCTTCGCTGCACCATCATCGACTTCTGCGATGACTTCGATCTGGACAACAACGGCGAGTATGTATCCGAGAAGGCTGCAATCTGCAAGCTGTTCTCCATCGACACCGTTCGTCTCGTTTCCGACGAGATGCTCGAGATCTTCGGTGGCGACGGTTACTTCGAGGATTCTCCTTATGGTCCTACCGAACTCCTTTACCGCGACTGCCGCGCTATGTGGCTTGAGGAAGGCGCTCCTACCGTACAGCGCATCACCATCGCTAAGGGCATTGAGGATCATGACGGTACTCTCGAGTACCAGACCTGGATCGCTGGCTCTAAGCTCGACTAGTTCTGACTCTTTCAACCAAGAGTTATCTTGGCTAGATTCCGGGAAAAGGGGAAGCATTTGCTTCCCCTTTTTTGTTAGCACATGTTCGGCTGTCCCCTACTCTATCGATACATCAAGCATCCCTGTTTTGCGCAAATCACCAGATTGCCACAATGCAAAATCACGTTGGCTGATTATCCATCATGTCAACTTCTCCATACACAACTGCAACGGATCGCATCCATTTAGGGCTATATCCTGCCGCTTTCGCATCAACATGAATCCCTTACTGCAAGTTCTGTCTTTCTTCGGATAAGAGCACTTGCTCGACTGTACTTATCCGAGGTTCATATAGAATTGAAACTCGGCATTATAGCGCGACCCTTTTAGAAAGGCTGTACATGGCACTTTTCAATAAGAAGGACAAACAAAAGAAGGAAAAAGAAAAGCCTCAGAAAAAACCTCTGGAAATTTGGTATACAGAGGATGGCACCAAGATCGGTGACGATGGCTACCCTATGACCCCCCTTCGCACCAAGATGCATCATGTTTGGAATGCTTACTTTATCTACGCAATGATTCTTTTGGTTTGGGGCCTTGCCTGTACATTGCTTGGTTGGTTTTCCGGCGAAACGTTTACCGACTGGGAGCTTCGAGCTACTGGCGGTTGGGAATACAACGGCTATCGTCTTGCCACCCTTGTCCGCATTGAGGCTCTAGTTTGCCTATGGACCGCCGTAGCCAGCGTAATCCTCAATCTAAAGGGGTTTGCTTGGATGTACGACCGCGCCAGTAATGGGCTCGTAAACGGCCTTATGTACGCTCTGCTGGGCATCTCTATCGCTATTGAGCTTGTTGCCCTTTTCATGATTCATATCATCAGCCCTGCATGTCTTATCAACATCGTCCTCATTGTTATGACCATCATCACAATGAAGCAGATTGACGAAGAACGTCCATCACTTAAAAAGGCTAAGCGTTTCCGTAAAGAGGTTAAATAGCCCCGCATTCCATCCATCAGCTAAATAAGCCACCTGCACCATCGCAGGTGGCTTATTTTTTGCGCAATTGCTGGCTGTTTCTGTTCCTAAGTGAATAGTAAGTACCATCGCCAGAGAGAGGGGGGGTGATATACCAGCAAATGAGCTATGTATAGCCAACAGAACCGAAGCTGCATGTATATAGCATTAGATTGTCGCAGTACTGTACACGCGCACAATATCGATTGGATAAAAGAAGGATGTCAAATAAAAATGCCGCCACTCGAAGTGACGGCAAATGCTTCCTTATGGTGGGCCCACCCGGATTCGAACCGAGAACCAAAGGATTATGAGTCCCCTGCTCCACCATTGAGCTATGGGCCCAAACACAGCGTCTTCGTCAGAAGCTGCGATTGATTATTCTAGCGTACTTTATGGCTTTTGCCACTTCCATTCCTAAGGATCGACACATTAACGTGCAAATCAACCTTTGCAGCTGCTCTGGCGCAATACCGTCGTAAAATATCGCTCTTGTGGCGAAGTTTGGCATTTTGCCGTCTTCCAAGCCCATGCCTTATGGGTTATAGGACGCACTTTTTGCCGCATAACCCCGACTTTGCTCGACATCAACTAACGAAAAAACGGCTAGACACGCGTGCCCAGCCGTTTGAAGCGTCAAAGGGGCAGGTCCTAGTAAACCATATGCATAGCTTCACGAACCTCATCCAAGGTTTCATTGGCGATTTCATTAGCTTTGCGGTTGCCTTCATGCAAAACCTCTTCCACATAACCAGGCTTTGCAGCGATAGCCTCACGGCGTTCACGGATGGGAGCAAGGTATTCGTTAACCGCTTCGGTGACATACTTCTTGAGCGTGCCCGAACCACCGTTGCCAACCTCTTCCGCGATCTCCACCTCAGTGCGGCCCGTGCACAAAGCAGCCGTAGTAAGAAGCGCAGATACGCCAGGACGATTTTCCTTATCGAACGTAATGAAACGTTCGGAATCGGTCTTGGACTTCTTGATAATTTTGGCGGTTTCCTCTGCCGTAAACGAAAGACTGATGGCATTGCCGTAGCTCTTCGACATTTTGCGGCCATCCAGACCGGGAATCTCAGGCGCATCATCATTCAGAAGGCCTTCGGGTTCAGGGAACACGAAGCCGTAACGCTCGTTAAAACGGCGAGCGATTTGGCGGGTCTGCTCGATATGGGGCAACTGGTCCTTGCCGCAGGGCACGATATTGCCCTTGCAGAACAGGATGTCACATGCCTGATGCACAGGATACGTCAGAAGAAGGCCGGTAAGAGCATGGCCCGATGCTTCCTGCTCGGCCTTAACCGTGGGGTTGCGAAGGAGCTCTGCCTCGGATACCAAAGAAAGGAACGGGAGCATGAGCTGATTCAAAGCAGGAATCGCAGAATGGGTGAAAATAATGGTTTTCTCTGGATCGATGCCGCAAGCAAGGTAGTCGATTACCATATTGCGAACGTTGTCCTGGATGTTCTCTGTGGTGTCGCGGTCGGTAATAACCTGATAGTCGGCAATGATAACTCGCGTGGTTACGCCTTTGTTCTGCAGCGCAACGCGTTCCTTGATGGTGCCGAAATAGTGGCCCAGGTGCAAACGGCCCGTAGGACGATCGCCCGTAAGCATCGTGTACTTGCCGGGGTTTACCTCAAGGTCGGCGCGGATTGCCTCGCTGCGCTTCTGGCTTGCTTCAAAACTATTGGAGCTCATAACGAACAGTGCCTCTTTCGTTTGATTCGTAAGGGTGATTGAGCCGCGCATAAACGGCATCAGATGCATTGGGAAAGTATACCATTGCTTATCTTCCGCATAGACTATTGCCCTTCCGTCCCCTACACTGAAAGGCATGACTACCTCAACTTTTAATACGCTTGGCTTATCCAAGCCCTCATTGGAAGCCATTGAAAATCTTGGCTTCACCGAACCTACCCCTGTACAGGCACTTTCCATTCCACCGGGAATCGAAGGAAAAGACATCCTGGCTGCTGCGCAAACCGGAACGGGAAAGACGCTTGCCTATTTGCTTCCCATCTTCGACCAAATGGTGCGCCACTTCGGCTCAAAGCGCCCCCAAAAGGGTCCCTATGCATTGGTTTTGGCACCGACACGTGAGTTGGCTCAGCAAATTTCCGAATGCGCAAGCACTATTGCGCAAACCACCAAGTTCCGTACTCTTACCGTTATCGGCGGCAAGAAATACTCCACTCAGGTCGAAAAGCTCAAAAAGGGATGCGATGTGCTTATTGCCACTCCCGGACGCTTACTTGACTTGGCACAACAAGGGCTTCTTTCCCTGGAAAACATCCACTACCTGGTGCTTGACGAAGTTGACCGCATGATGGATATGGGCTTTTGGCCCCCTGTGAATACCATCGTGCGCATGACTCCGAAGGAACGCCAAACTTTCTTATTCAGCGCTACTTTGACGCCTGACGTTCAGGCGAAGGCAAAGCTCGTGCAGACGGATCCGGAGGTCGTCGAAATCGCCCACAAGGGCGAAACCGCCGATACGGTAAACGAATACCTGCTACCCGTTTCCGAGCGCCAGAAGCAGGATCTCCTTGTTGCCCTGCTTAAGGAGCAGGGAGCGGAACGCGTCATCGTGTTTACCCGCACCAAGCAATCTGCAGATTCGTGCGCCACACGCCTGAAAGACGCAGGAGTAAAAGCCGACAGCATCCATGCAGACAAGCATCAAGGCAAACGCGACCGTGCACTAAAGAACTTCCGCGATGGCAAAATCGATGTTCTGGTTGCCACCGATGTCCTCGCACGCGGCATCGATATCACCGATGTAAGCTATGTCGTGAACCTCACCGTGCCCGACTCGCCCGAAGACTACATCCACCGAATCGGACGTACAGGCCGCGCTGGCGAATCAGGAGCCGCCTATACGTTCCTTTCCCCAGATCAGCTTCTTGACTTGCGCGAAATTGAATATCACACGCAGCATTTGCTTGAAACTCACGACGTCGAAGGCTTCGAGTATGCCGACGATCGCCTGATCCCCAACCCCAAGCGTCCCACCAAACGCCCATCACGCACAGGTAGGGGTCGCAGGAGGCCATCGCTCCGTAGGCGCTAATTCATCGTTTGCGCTGATGGGAATCGAGTTAAAACTTTTTTCAAAAAAGATGTTGCACCGGATTCCAAGATGCGTATAATAAATTCCTGCGTCACGAAGAACGCACCGAATTCCTCGGTAGCTCAACGGCAGAGCATCCGGCTGTTAACCGGAGGGTTGTAGGTTCGAATCCTACCCGGGGAGCCAGAATTTTAAAGATCCGCTTCATGCGGATCTTTTTTATTTCCATACCTTAACCCCTCCTTCATTGCCCAAACTTGCCAACACCAGGAACCACGCTATAGTTACCTCACTGCCGCAATTTACCGAAAGGCAACCCATGATCAACATCCTCTTCGTTTGCCATGGCAATATCTGCCGCTCACCTATGGCTGAATTCGTCATGAAAGAGCGTGTGCGCCAGGCGGGGCTCGATGCTGCCGTCTACGTGGAGTCGGCAGCGATGCATCGCGATGAAATCGGCAGCGACGTTCACTACGGAACGAAAGAAATCCTCGATCGGTACGGCATTCCCTACGAGCATCGTGCGGCGCGCCTGGCAACGACCGCCGACTACGATAAGTTCGACTATATTGTGGGCATGGATCGCTACAACATGCGCGACATGATGCGCCTCTACCACAACGATCCCGATGGAAAGCTAAGCCTTCTGATGGATTGGGTAGGCGCTTCGCGAGACGTTGCAGATCCGTGGTATACCGGCGATTTCGACACTACCTACGAAGATGTCGACGCTGGATGTCTGGCCCTCGTCGAACACCTCAAGCGAATCTTGGATCACTGATTATGGACAACGAATTCCAAAAACGTTGGGAACGTATCCAACAGGCCCTTGCTGCCGAACTTTCCGGCGAAGCTAAGCCGCGCGTTTCAAGCGGACGAACCTTATTCGGGATCAAAAGCGAAGGCGAAACGAAGATGGATGCATTCGCCAAGCAGATCGAGGAAGAATACGCCGCAAAAAGACGAGCAGAAAAAGAGACCCCATCCCAAAGCAAGAACATCCATACAGAGGAATAAGAAGAGACGCCAACACGCTATTATGGTCTCATGGGAAATGAGGGGGTTACCATGTACAGTCCGTTTCGCAACGAACAGGGCCAACCCAAAAGTCTTGACGAAGTGGCCTATGCCGACCTCGCGCAATTAAAGGACCTCGAAGAAGGTTTTGCGCTTGAATTCAAGCGCACCTGGAACGAAAACGTCCGCGCGAAGATCCCCAAGATTATCGCCTCGTTTGCTAATTCCCATGGCGGCTGGCTTGTCATCGGCATCGCCGATGACAATAAAACGGTTTGTCCTGTGCCAAAGCAGTCGGCAGATTTCTCTCAGATATTCGGCGAGCTGTGCCGCCACCATGTATCCCCTACTCCGCGCTTCGACACACGCTTTATCGCCGATCCTGCAAACCCCAAACAAGGCGCTGTAGTGGTTCAGGTCCACGAAGGCGATTTCCCACCCTATGTTGCCGACGGCATTGTCGAGATACGCGAAGGATCAACCTCGGGCCCCGCACTCGGTTCGGCACTGGTGGAACTCTACAGCAAGGCGACTAAGCGTAAGCAGGAAATCCGCGAGTTCTGTCAACGTACCGTATGGTATCCGGCGGACACCCCATGTACCTCACAGGACAGCACAACCTCTGAGGCTCCTCTGCCCTTGTTTAGCCTGTACTTGTACCGAATGGGCCGTCGCGCCGCTGATACACCCTCTAGAGCAGCTCAGGAAAGCCATGTAGTTGCCATGAGATCAGCTTTTGCGCAACAAGGAATGAGCTGCCATGTTCAGCACGCACACGATTCGCTGATATTTCGGACATCCAAAGGTATTCCCGGAAGCTCAGTCCATTCAGCCATCGAACTGTTCCCCGACGAATCGATGAAGCTCACGGTGCCTGGTGTGATGCTCGATCCCCACATGCAAGAAGAGGCACTTCGTCAGATTTCGGCACTTGACATCGAAGTGCCCGCCAACGCACTGTTCATCGGAGCCACCGAAACACTGCGCCGCGTTACCCGCATGGCATCACTGCTCGACCGCTACGTACGATTGCGGGCCATAAGCTGGACCAATTACGCCGTGGCCTACGAACTGGAGAATATGGCCGGCGTGATGCTCTGGTCGGAAACGAAAACCTATGCGCGCTACATCAGCAACCACGGCATGCTGTTCTGCGGAACAACCGATTGCCGAAGCCGCATTCGCTATCTTGACGACGGCATTCACGGTTCGTTCCGCGCTCGTCAATTCGCTGGCAGTCATTTCTTTGAAGCGTGCGGGCTGCCACTAGGCTCACCCAGCGAAGAGGACAACGAATTGGTAGACGCCCTGCTTCGCGGGGAGAAAACAAACATGGGACAATAAAGCCTTTGAAATACGCTGGATCTGCCAAAAGACGGCATCTTTTGGACTCAAGCCCACCCGAATACCGCATTTGCCGCACATAGGACGGCAAGGAATGCCACATTCCAGGCCGTGAACACCGCCAAATAACGACGCTTTCCCACCAAACCCGAGGCAGTGGCAATTTTGAGCGAGATAAGGCTGGCCATAGAAGCAATGGGGGTTCCCAACCCGCCGAGGTTCGTCCCCACTATAAGGGCAGTCCAGTCGTTGGTGAAACCAGACAGCAAAACGGCGGCAGGCACGTTGCTTATCACCTGGCTTGATCCCACTGCCGCATAAAACGGCGCGATGCCTACCAGGGCAGAAAGCACTTCATGCACCGCCGGAATGCGAGCCATATTACCCACGAATACAAACAGGGCCACAAAAGTGAGCAAAAGGCCATAATCAACCTTCGCCAACGTGCGTCTATCAAAAAAGAGCAGGGCAAAGGCAACGAGAGCTGCCACGGCAAAAGCATCAATAAGACCTACTACCGCCATAATGCTCAAAGCAAACAAAAGCAGGTAAGAGACGAACAAGAACCCTTGCCGCCCCGTAGGCTTGGAAGGTTTTTTGCGAGACGCGCAATCGGGGTGCCCCTCCGCATTACCCCGGAACACAATCAGCAATGCCGCAACCAACATTGCCGCAGACAGGCCAGCAATAGGCGCCATGGTCAGCACAAACTGAAGGAAGCCCATGCCCGATGCGCGATAGAGGAAGAGGTTTTGCGGATTCCCAACGGGCAACAGCATACTGCCCAAATTTGCCGCAACCGTCATGAGCACCACCACAGAAGCCGTATGCCGACCCTCCCCCGTCTCGGAGAGCACGACAAGGGCAAGAGGAACAAAGGTGATAAGCGCCACGTCATTGGTTACCGCCATGGAGCTGACGAAGGTCAGCGCAACCAACGCGAACGCCAGGGTGCGCATAGAAGAAGCACGAGACACAGCCCAGCTGCCCAGCAGACGCATCACGCCCATGAAACGCAATCCCGTTACAACCGCCATCAGGCAAAACAGAAGTGTCAAAGTGCGCCAATCAACATACGACGCATAGCCTTCGTCAAAAGGCACCAGCGCACATGACACTGCAGCTGCTAAAACCGCAACGACCAGCACCGCTTCCTTCGAAACGAAAGCCCTGACCTTTTCCAGCATGCGCGGAAGCTCCTACCCGCGCAAATCGGTAAGCAAGTAGCAGAAATGAATGCGTGGATTACGGGAGAAATCTTCAGGGATCGTCTTTGCGGTAACGTCCTCAATGCCCAGCCCGCAAGCGCGCACTTTCACTTCATCAAGCTTGAACGAACGCAAGTTTCCAGAGAACACGATGATGCCGCCAGGAGCAAGAAGGCGACGCACCAGGCGCAAAAGCTCAGCGTGATCGCGCTGGATATCCCATGTGCGTTCACCCATAGTTTTTGAATTGGAGAACGTGGGTGGGTCAAGGAACACTAAATTGTAGCAACCGGATTCCTCTTCAGCAGCCTGCTCTATCCAAGAAAGGACATTTGCACGAACAAACTGGTGCTGGCGACCCGTAAAGCCCGCATTCTTCATGTTGCGCTTCGCCCAATCAAGATAGGTCTGACTCATATCGACCGTAGTGGTCGAGGCAGCACCACCCACCGCGGCATAGACCGTTGCCGTGCCGGTGTAGGCAAATAGGTTAAGGAAGCGCTTATCAGCCGCCATTTCGCCCACCATACTGCGAGTAATACGATGGTCGAGGAATAGACCCGTGTCCAAATAGCCCGAAAGATCGAGTTCGAAGGGATGCCCCGCTTCCTCGACGATGACGCGATGGGAGATATGCTCTTCACGGTGGTATTGCGATCCGCCTTTTGCCTGACGACGAACGCGCGTGAACAGACGCTCCTCGGGAACGCCCAAAAGCACAGGAGCAACGGTGCAAGCATCCTTGAAACGACGCGTTGCCTTCGCGGGATCGATCTCTTTCGGCGCCTGATATTCGGTTATGAGCAGATTCGTATCACCCGAGCCTTGCTCTTCGAACACATCGACGGCAACGGCGTAATCGGGCAAGTCGGCATCGTAGATGCGGTATGCGTGCACCTTGTTCTTTCGCGCCCACTTGCGGCGCGCTTTTGCCATTTTGCGCAAACGTGCTGCAAATTGCAGTGCATGATCGGAAGTGACAGCAACCTTGACTTCAGCTCCCTCAAGCGTCACAAGAGGAACCTCAATGATGCTAGAATGACCCAAGCGATAACTGCGAAGTGTAGCCTCAATTGCACCGTTGTACACCGACAAGATTCGCTGGGCCTCGAAGCCCACAGAGCCATCGAAATCATCATCGGGCGTAATCACCGTCATGCTCCACGAGTCGGACAACTCGCGAAGGCCCCGCGAAAGATGCTCATAGAACCCGTCGAGTCCATGAGCCAAAAGACGCATGCCATACGGCGGATTGATAGCGATAAAGCCACGTTGGTCGAACTCGATACCGTTTTGATGCAAGCTAACAGGCAGGTCGGCGCAATCGGCGCAGCCGAATGTCACCAGCTTCGAAAGGCCTAGGCGCCGCGCGTTACCTCGCGCAATGCCCACCGCCTGAGAGTCGATGTCGAAACCGAACAGCTGCGGTGCATCTTCCAGGCCTCGCTCAAAACGCTCATCGGCGTCCGCCAATAGGTCATCGAACCCATCTGCGTCAAAATCAGCACAACCCTCAAAACCCCAGTAATCGCGGGAAAGACCCGGGGCGCGATCGGCTGCCATCATGGCTGCTTCCAGAACCAGCGTTCCGCTGCCGCAGGCAGGATCGACAAACACCGGCGCTTCCACCAAACCATCAGCTCCGGCACGTTCCGCTTTGGCGCGACGTAAGGCGGGAGCTGCCACGCGATCCCATCCGCCCCATACCAGCATGCCGGCGGCAAGCGCTTCCTTTAAAGGGGCCTCTACATTTTCACCAGGCACACGATAGCCCCTGCGATGTAACGATTCGCCAGCATAATCGATAGAAACAGTTGCCTTCTTGCCGTGAATCGACACCCAAATGGGCACGTCAGGGCGCTGAGGCTGGACATCAGGGCGCTTACCTCGCGCCTCGCGTAAACGGTCGCATACGGCATCCTTCACCTTCAGCCCTGCAAACTGAGTGTTGCGCAAAGCATCATTGGTGCCACGCGCCGTAACTGCAATAGTAGCGCCGTCGCCAACTACCGTCGCCCAAGGCAATGCCTTTACGCCCTCATAAAGCGCCTCGGCACTATAAGCCTCAACGCGACCCATAACGCGCAGAACACGCGAAGCGATGCGCGACCACAGACACGCACGATAGCCTTCCACCTTCGTTCCGAAGAACGCGACACCGCCCTTCAGGGGGCGCACGCTTTGGGCGCGCAGACGCTTCAACTCGTCGGCAAGAATATGCTCAAACCCCTGAGGGCATGTAGCGAAGAATTCAAGTTGATCGTTTGCCATAGGGGCTCCTCCGTTATCGGCGATGGTTGCTGAAAAATAGCCAAAAGGCAGCCAAAACAGGACAGTTTCTTTTGGCTGCTGATCTGGAACACATTCTAAGGTGTCCAAAAGGGACTGTCCCTCTTAGACGCCCAACAACGCAAAAACGCCCGAAAGGGCGTTAATAAGAATCAGGGCATACGCCAGTAAGTTAGCGGGCGGAATTCTGACGAGTGCAGGAAGATTGAAAGGCCCATGGGTGCAGGCCTTCGCGCCGCCCCATGGGCCTTGAAATTTCCCTGTGCCGTCAGAATTCCGCGCAGCATCATTGCATTTCATGAATTCTGCGCCGTTCGGCAGAACGATGCAGAACGCTTAGTCTTCCAGATAGTCTTTAAGCTTCTGCGACCTGGAGGGATGACGCAGCTTGGCAAGCGTCTTCGACTCGATTTGGCGAATACGCTCACGTGTTACGCCAAATTCGCGACCAACTTCCTCGAGCGTACGAGGATGCCCGTCTTCCAGGCCGAAACGCAGGGAAATAACCTTGCGCTCACGTTCGGCCAGCCCTTCCAGCGTTTTGGAAAGCTGCTCCTGCAGCATACTGAAGGATGCCGCATCAGGAGGAACGATTGCCGCATCGTCTTCGATGAAGTCGCCCAGCTGAGAATCTTCTTCTTCACCGATGGGGGTTTCGAGCGAAACCGGTTCCTGGCTGATTTTCTGGATTTCACGAACACGCTCGGGAGTAAGACCCATTTCCTCAGCGATTTCTTCAGGAGTAGGTTCGCGACCCAGCGACTGTAGTAACTGACGCTGAATACGAACGAGCTTGTTGATGGTTTCGACCATATGAACAGGAATACGGATGGTACGAGCCTGGTCAGCGATAGCGCGCGTGATTGCCTGGCGAATCCACCACGTAGCATACGTGGAGAACTTAAAGCCCTTGGTGTAGTCGAACTTCTCAACTGCACGGATAAGACCCAGGTTGCCTTCCTGGATAAGGTCGAGGAACAGCATGCCGCGACCAACGTAGCGCTTTGCGATGGAAACAACCAAGCGGAGATTTGCCTCGATGAGCTGCTGCTTGGCATCGATACCCACCTGCTCTACACGGGTAAGGCGGCGGCGCTCGCGGCGCTCAAGCTCGATGCCCTCTTCTTCGGCCTTTTCCAATTCAGCGGTAGCGGCAACGCCTGCTTCAATCTTCATAGCAAGGTCGATTTCTTCCGCTGCAGTAAGCAGGGAAACCTTACCGATTTCTTTCAGGTACATACGCACCGGGTCGCCCGTAAGCAGGGCAACGGAAGAATCAGCGGAAGACTTACGCGTGCTGCGCTTGCGCGTGCTTTTGCTCTTATGGGAAACCTTGGGAACCGTGATTTCAGCAGCCGCCTTCAGCTCTTCTTCAGGCACGCCTTCAAGCAGGCTTTCGTCGGTAAGATCAGAAGCCTTTACATCATGATGGTCGTCGTGCAGATCAGTGGGCTCAACGTCGGACTCCAAAATGTTTTCGGTGTCGTCTTCCTCGAGATCATGGGCCTCTGCCGCTTCGGCTTCGACCGCCTTCTTCTTGGAAGCTGCGGCGCTTTTAGCCTTTGCCGTTTCCTTCTTGGGAGCCGCCTTCTTGGCTGGCGCTTTCTTGGCCGTACTCTTCGTCGTCTTTTCCTTGGATTCAGACTGTTGTGAGGAAGCCTTTGCCACGTCGTTTCCTTCCCACGCTTCTACAAAATCAGGCTAGAGCCTGTTGAAAACATCATGCCATTATAACGCCAATGGCGCTTTATAGATACCCTCAAGTTTACGTATTGGTTTATAGGGCCCACAGCCTTCGGAATCGGTTGCAGGGAACGCCAATTACAGAAGGTTAACAGGATCGATGTCGATCGAAACGCGCACATCATGGTGCGGTTTCCTCTCGCGGAAATAAGAGGCGAAGCATTCCGCAATGTTTCCCTTTAGCGGCGCCTTCACCACAACATGGTAGCGCCAAGAACCCTTCAATCGCTCAAGAACACATGGTGTGGGCGGCAAAACCAGCCAACCGGCACCCTTGCCAGCCACTAGCTGTGAAAGATCGTGATACAGGCCCTTCGCTACGGTTCGCACAGCATCTTCGTTGCAGCCCCACACCAAGACATTGGCAAGACGAACGTAGGGCGGATAGCCCAATCCCTCGCGCAGCTCCAATTCCTCCGCCAAAAACCGCTCACGGTCGTAAGAGGCGGCAGCACGGATTGCGACATCGCATGCGCTGTAGGTTTGCACCACCACTCGCCCTGGCTTCTCTGCACGACCAGCACGTCCCGCCACCTGCTCAATAAGATCAAAGGTGCGCTCTGAACTGCGAAAATCGGGCAGCTTCAGCATGGTATCGGCATTAATGACACCTACCAGGGTTACATCGTCGAAATCGAGCCCTTTGGCTATCATCTGCGTACCAAGAAGCACTGCGGCACCTGGAGCCGCAAAACGTTCCAGCAAGCGCTGATGGTCGCCCTTCCTTGCAGTCGTGTCGGCATCCATGCGAATGATGCGACATTCGCGATCGGCAACAAGCGACGAAAGCTCACTTTCAACGCGCTGGGTTCCGGCACCAAAACGCTTTAAGTAGGGGCTTCCGCATTCGGGGCACACCGCAGGCACTGGACGCGTAGCACCACAATGGTGGCACACCAGCTTCGCGGCACGCTCGTGGTACGTAAGCGACGTTGAGCATGAATCGCATTCAGGCACGAACCCGCAATCGCGACACAGCAAAAACTGGGCAAATCCGCGCTGGTTCAGCAGCAGGACAGCTTTCTCGCCTTTGTCCAGCACTTCGAAAAGAGCGTTCTGAAGATCACGAGAGAACATGGAGCGATTGCCTCCGCCGAACTCGCGCGCCATGTCTACCACATTGATATCCGGCAGCGGTTTTCCGTTGGCGCGACCAGGCATCTCAACGCGAGTCCACGAAGGCTCCACCGCGCATCGATGCAACGCCTCGAGCGATGGCGTCGCAGAACCGAGCACCAGCACGGCGCCATGTGAGCGGACCATCCACTCAGCCACATCGCGGGTCACATAGCGCGGAGCCTGATCCTGTTTGTAGCTGGATTCGTGTTCTTCGTCGATGATGACAATACCCACGTTTTCCATGGGGGCGAACAACGCACTGCGGGCGCCTACCACCACACGGGTACGTCCTTCGCGGATAAGATCCCACTGGTCGAAGCGCTCACCCTGCGACATGCGGGAATGCAGCACCGCCACTGTGTCGCCGAAACGACCGCGAAAGCGCGCAACCGTTTGCGGCGTCAGCGAAATCTCAGGAACCAGCACTATAGCGCCACGACCCTGCTCGAGTTCATTTTCGATGGCGCGCAAATACACCTCGGTCTTGCCCGATCCGGTAACGCCATCAACCAGCACCACATGCCCGTCTTGTTTCGCGGAGGCCCAGGTTATAGCGGCAAGCGCTTCTTCCTGATGAGGGGTAAGCACAGGCCGTTCCCCCGCCCTCTTGGAAAATGCGGCGCTCGGCTGGTCGCATTCGCGCATGCGCCGGCGATGCTCAATGCGAATAACGCCCTTCTTTTCAAGCGATTTCAGCGTGGCAGAAACCGATCCATATTCAGCCGTAAGTTCGGCAACGCGCAAATCGCCCTGCTTGAGTGCCTGCAACACGAGCTCCTGCTTAACGGCACCCTTGCGCGGCTTGAATTCATCTGCCCCAGAAGTGCGCGTCACCCAACGCTCGTCGACCTCGGAAACCATAGGTCGCGTCACCTGCCAGGTGCCGTTGATACGCTCCATACGCGGCACGCCGCCAGGTGGCATGAACAGGCGTATGCAAGAAGAAAACGGTGCAAGGTAACGATCCGCCAAGAACTGCGCACATTGAGCACCGATTTCGGTGAAACAAGGTTTACCCAACACCTCTTCTACGGCTTTGAGCTTCGAAAAATCCAGGCCACTGGGGGCATCTGCGCCCAGGCCAACCACAAAGCCCACAGCTTTGCGCCCCCCGAAAGGGACCAGAACCGCGCAACCGACCTGAACAGATGAACCCAATGAAGGAGCACAGAAATTGGTTGTTTTTTCCTCAGAAAAAGGCTGCGGGGCATTGGCAGCAGAGCGCTTCTCGACGCTAAGCCCCTTTGCCCCCGCCTCGTGGCGTGCCTGCGCCAAGCCTGCAGCAAGCAAATCGTCAAGCGATATCTGCATCGCTTTTTTTGCAGATATCTTGGCAGAGGGCTTCTTGGCCATTAACTGTGTCTGTTCTTCGGTGGTTTCGGGCACCGCATAGGTATAGGGGGTTTCAAGCGCAGCAGTTGGTATGTCGAGAATCACAGAGGCGAATTTCATGCTGAAAAGTATAAGGGTCGGCGATTGACTTCCCGAGCAAATCAGCCAAGCGCGACCAAACCTCCAGCAATGCACCGAGCGCAAAAGAGGGGCGCTCAAAAAGCGCCCCGCCGAAAAGCTAGATCACATACTCAACATTCCAATTCGGCTTCATGCCGAACACATCGAACACATGGTCGCGTACCGCAAGGAAATCATCGGCAGTCCGCAAACGATCAGGGCCCAGCTCAACTTTGATTATTTCCTTCACCCTGCCAGGGTTGGGCGTCAGCACCACAATCCGATCGGCCAAGGCAACCGCTTCCTCGATATCATGGGTAACAAACACCACCGTTACCCCTTCCTCCTCGGCAATTCGATGGATATCATCCTGCATCTTCAAACGGGTAATGGCATCGAGCGCCGCAAAAGGCTCGTCCATGAAGAGCACATCGGGCTGCACCGCCAACCCACGTGCAATGGACACACGCTGCTGCATGCCACCGGAAAGCTGCGCAGGGCGCACATGCTCAAAACCCGCAAGACCCACCAAGTCGATATACTTTGCAGCAGCGGCACGCGCTTGCTCTTTGGGCATTTTCTTTGCCAGAAGCCCCAGCATCACATTCTTTTCCACGGTCTGCCAGGGCAAAAGTCCGTAATGCTGGAAGATAGTAACGCGATTGGGCACCGGGTCCTTTACTTTTTCTCCCCCTATAAGCACCTGGCCCTCATCGGGATGCTCAAAACCGGCAAGCGTATTCAGCAACGTTGTTTTTCCGCAGCCCGAAGGGCCCAGAAGGCAGATGAACTCGCCACGCTCGATTTCCAGGGACACATGGCTCAACGCATGGAACGGCTCGCCTCCGCGTTGATACACCTTCGATACATCGTTGATCTCGATATACGCCATTATTGTTCAGCTCCTTGCGCGCCAGTGCCCCATACGCGGTTCACGGTTTCCTCGAATTGCTTGATAATCCAGTCCAGCAGCACACCCAAAACGCCGATAGCGACAATAGCTGCCAGAAGCTCGTCAGTGCGCAGGTTGTTGCGCGCATCCACGATAAGGAAGCCCAGGCCCGATTGCGTGCCCGCCATTTCGCCGGCGACCAAAAAGATCCACGCCGTACCCAAAGCAATGTGAAGCGCATTGGCAATAACGGGAAACACTGCAGGTAGCACGATCTTGAATAGAGTCTGCGCGCTACCCAGGCCGAAGTTCTTCGACACTTTCAAATACACTGGATCAATGCGGCGCACTGCGCCCACCGTAGAGAGCAACACCGGGAAGAACGCCGCCAAGAAAATAACGACGATGGCAGGGATGTCTCCAATGCCAAGCCACAGCACGATGAACGGAAGCCATGCCACCGGCGAAATCGGCCGAAGGAATTGCACTACTGGGTTCAGGAATTCCCAAGCTCGCGTGCACCAGCCCATTACCAGCCCCAGCAGAACCGCCAACACGCATGCCACCACATACCCGATAAAGAATCGGTACATGCTGGCACCTACGTCCAACAGCAATTGGCCGCTTTCAGCCCGCTCGACCAGGGCACCCGCAACAGAGCCTGGACCCGGGAACAGAGACGAGGGAAACACGCCCGAGACCGCTAGCACTTGCCATATCGCAAGCAGCGCCGCAAACGAAACCGCCCCTTTTAGAACTTTGCTCACAATGCACACTCCCTCTAGTCTTTCGCCACGAACTCGTCGTACGTGGGCGGGTTGTCGTTCAGGTCATACTCGATAACCTCCTGACGAAGCCTTTCGTATGCTTCTTCGGTCACACTCAGGTCGTTGAAGGAAATCCATTGAAGCGACTGCTGGCTGGTTGCTTCGTCCTGACCCAGATTGTTCACCGCTATCTGTACCGCTTCGTCTTTAGTCAGCGAGTTGCCTGCAGAAAGGTAGGCCTGATTGAAAGTTTTCAGGGCTTCCTGCTTCCCAGCGGTGGACTGCGTGTTGAACACGATGCCGCAACAAATGGAGTTCTCCCACAGCTCGTCGGAAGTGGCGAGCACGTGTCCTACGCCGGTCTCTACCGCCTTAGCGCCGAAGGGTTCGGCCACGCAGTAGCCATCGATCTGCCCCGATTTCAAGCCGGCAGGCATTTCGGCAGGAGCCATTTCGACCAACGTCACATCTTTTTCGCTCATGCCGTACTTGTTAAGCAGCTGCTGAACCAAAATGTTGTGAGAGGACTGCTCGTTCGGAATGGCAATGATCTTGCCTTTCAGCTGCGCAGGCGAGGCAATATCGTTGCTTGCGATGATCACGTTGCCATCACGGTGCCCCAGAAGAGACAGCTCGAGAGGAATTCCTTGGCTCTTCGCCTCCATAGCCATTTCGATAAGAACCGAAGCGCCATCGACACGTCCCGAGTCAAGCGCATCCATAAGTTCCGCCCATCCACCGTATTTGACCAGTTCAACATGGACGTTACTATTTTGCTGCTCAAGCTGTTCAGCAGCCTTGAACAACGGTGCCGCATGAGTAATGGGCAAATAGGCAATGGTTATGGTGGCCTGTTCCCCAGAAGCGCCGATGCCCGATTCGTCAACCTTGTAATACACGGCCGTCGCAACAAGCGCCAACGTGGCCAAGAGCGCCACCAACGCACGCAACGTACCCTTTGCGAGTTTCATCTACTCGTTCACCTTCCATCCCAATGCACGTCTGCGCGCATCCATGTCTTCAACGATCCGCTTCGCCAATGCCTGGTGGTCAACATCAACCACCATCTCGGAACCCAGCAGGGACTTGGTGCCATGCTCCATAAACTCAGTTACCTTTTCCGAACCCTGCGTAGGTGCGTATACGCTGTGATACGAATTCATGCCCAGCAGACGAAACGCCAAGGCGGCACAAATACCTTTTTCATTCGACCATTCGGGACTTGCGAACGCGAAGGGTAAATCTTTGATAGCGTGCCCCGATTCGGCGGCAACTCCACAGAACAGGGCAGAGGCGCGGGCATTGTCCAAGCATTCGCCCATCTGCCACACGGGCGGCACATCACCCAGAAAACCACGCAAACTTTCCCCTGCCTGATCCAAGGCCTTTGTCGAGCAGTAGCCCAGCTTCATAAGAGGGAACGAAGCGCAACCGTTTGTCATGACGAGCACATCGTGCTTGATGAGGTAATCGGCCACTTCGACAATGGCTTTTTCGTAAACGATACGGGGGTTATTGCAGCCCACCAGGTTGACGATGCCGCGGATACGTCCTTCACGCAAGGCATCGGCAATCGCATCAAAGCCATATCGACGCTGAGCGAATTCAGCGGAAAAGCCCACTTCGACTTCAGTCTCATACTGGGGAATAGCTACCGGCACCTCGCGGCGATTGGTGTAACTTTCAATGCCGCGCTCCACAATTTTCACGGCAAGCTCGTGGATATCGCCCAAATTGGCATGATGATGGTCAAAGTCGTAATGCTCAGCACCCGGCAGCCGCGCTGAATCGCTGGTGGTTACCACTGTGGTTTTAAAGCACCGCGCCACATCCATGATGGAAGGAAACACATCTTGCACATCGGCCACCCACAAATCCAGTGCGCCAGTACCCAGCACCAGCTCAGCGCCAACCGCGTTGGAAAGCGGGATAACCCCACCGTAGCGATACATCGCCGAAAGCCCCGAGCAGCAAATGCCGTAGAACTGGACACCTTCCGCTCCTGCGGCACGCGCTTTTTCCTGGTATTCGGCAGAACGTCCCACGCGCACGATCTCGCTCACCATAAGCGGCGAATGTCCGTGCACCGCGATGTTTACCCAACCCTTCTTCAACGCACCAAGATTCATGACGGTTTTACGGCGTTCCGGCAAACCGAACAGGCTATCCATTGCAATGGAAGAACCCAAGCAGCTCGTCCAAGCAAAGGCAACGCCCGTGCGCAAGAACTGCTGCATAACGTGACGCCAATCGCCATCGGTACCGACACTGGTTTTGTGCAAGCTTTCGAATACCTCGTGGTACACGCTGATGGGCAAGATACCCAGCTTTTCCCAGGTGTCCAAACGCTCTTGCGGTGCGAAGGCATGGACGGTCTTGTGATCACTGGGCACAGTGCGAGAAAGATCCTCCAGCAAAATATCGGCCACTTCCACCGCAAGCTGATTGAGGGTTTTACCTGAGACATCTATGCCGAACTTTTGACAGACGGCCCTGATCTTCGTCTCGCCCTCAATGGGAAGATTCAGCGCGCCTTCGCCCGCACGTTTCAACGCCAGCATGCTCTCACGACCACGGGCACCGTGCGCTGCGGCTCCCGAGGCAAGGGAACGCAACATGTTACGAGCGACTATCAAATCGGCATCGGCGCCGCATACGCCACGCGGTGCTTTCCTGGTTATCTTGCACGGACCCATGAAGCAATTCTTACAGCAGATGCCCGCGATGCCGAACGAGCATTGCGGCTGCTGGGCATCAAAGCGGTCGAATACCGTATCGATGCGGAGCTCCTGCATGCGCAAGAGCATATCGCGCACGGCCGGATCGGGCGTCTGTTCGATAACCTGCTGCTTGTTTGCAAACGTTTTCTTGTATTCACGCACAGCCTGCGTGTAGTCGTAAAAATCCGCACCATCATGGCTATGGTGATGGCCATGTTCATGCTCGTACTCGCTTTGCGCTATGGCGCAGGCAAGTTCCTTCTCGTTTATCCCGTCCGCATTTCGACTTGCAGACACAGGCGTAGGGTTAGCGTCGCTCATCTTCTGTCCTTTTCTTTCCTAGTTTTCCTACTAGGTTTCTAGGTTTAAAGAGAATATAGCAATAACCCTTAATATCAAGGGGTTTGGTAGGATTTATTTGTGGATCAATTATCGAAATAGCCAAACGCACGCTATCAACATGCGTTATAACCTTGTTTTATCTGGGATTATGAATAGCTGTGACATACTGAGAGGGAGGTGCAGCTGCATGATTGCATGCCCCCTCCCCATGCTCGCGGCATCATCACACAAAAAAGCCCCGTCGAAACGGGGCTTACAACCGTTGATTCGGTTTGAGGATAACGCTTTACACGATGCTGATTCGGTTTAACGAAGGCGCTTTACGCGATGCCGCACGCTGCCTTCAGCTCTTCGGCCTTGTCGGTCTTTTCCCAAGTGAATTCAGGAAGCTCGCGGCCAAAGTGGCCGTATGCCGCGGTTTTGCGATAGATAGGACGGCGCAAATCGAGCTCGTCGATGATGGCACCAGGACGCAGGTCAAACACTTTGCTTACCGCTGCCTCGATGTCGGATGAGGAAACGATGCCCGTGCCAAACGTATCGACCATTACAGAAACAGGACGCGCAACACCAATGGCATAGGCAATCTGAACCTCGCAACGCGTTGCCAAACCGGCAGCAACCACATTCTTGGCAACCCAACGAGCAGCATAGGCGCCCGAGCGGTCTACCTTGGTGCAGTCCTTGCCCGAAAAGGCGCCGCCACCGTGACGTCCCATACCGCCATAGGTGTCAACGATGATCTTGCGGCCGGTAAGGCCCGCATCGCCCATAGGGCCGCCCACCACAAAACGACCGGTAGGGTTCACATACAGTTCCAGATCGTCTGCGACCGTTACCCCCTCGGCTTCAAACACGGGGTCGATAACGTTACGCTTAAGCGCTTTGCGCAATTCAGTAGGATCGGTTTCCTCGGAGTGCTGAGTAGATATAACCACCTTTTCGACCTGGGTAGGAACGCCGTTAACGTAACGAACGCTAACCTGGGTCTTGCCGTCGGGACGCAGATTCGACATGATGCCATCTTTACGCACCTTCGAAAGACGCTCAGCCAAACGGCTGGCCAGATAATGTGGCAAAGGCATAAGGGTCTTTGTCTCGTTGCATGCGTAACCGAACATCATGCCCTGATCGCCCGCGCCGATTTGGTCGTACGGGTCAACAGCTTCACCGTTCTGCGTTTCCCAAGATTCGTCAACGCCTTGCGCAATATCGGGAGACTGCTCGTGGATGGTATTCAACACGCCGCAGGTATCGCAGTCGAAACCGTACTTGGCGCGATCATATCCGATTTCACGAAGCACCTCGCGGGCAATTCCCGGCACATCAACATAGGCCTGAGTGCGCACCTCGCCGGTAACCATGATAAGACCAGTGGTAGCCATGGTTTCCACCGCGCAACGAACCTCTTTCGGGTTGGCGGGAATGCCGCCCGGAGCAACATAACCTCCTGCTGCCAACTCGGTTTCCTTGGCGAGGATGGCATCGAGGATAGCATCGGAGATCTGGTCGCAGATCTTATCGGGGTGGCCTTCGGTTACCGATTCGCTCGTAAACAGGTACGAATGCTGTTCTTCTTGCATCTATCGTTTCCTTTCAGGAAAACAGGAGGCAGCTAAAGCTGCCTCCCCACAACTTTTCGATAGTACTATACCGTCCCTGTGCCCCATGCTGCGCTGTCAACAGAAAACGCCAACAGGTTATGGGGGCAAGCGGACTATTTATCTTGCGCCATTGGGTGACGGGTACGACCCAAACGCTCGAATTTCGTCATATCGGTTGCCGCCATTCCCTGGGTAGCATCATGGCGTTTCTCGAACAAAGGATCGTTAGGATCATTCCAAATGCGCTCGGAAACCGGTTTCCATGCTGCAGCGGCATCCTTGGTTTTCGCGCACAGCTCTTCAGCCGTTTCCTGCTCTTGAAGATCGGAAGAATGAGCACCTGCGCGCTCGACCATTTCGGTCAGTTTGCCGCTGTTTTCCAGGATGGGACATGGACGGAGCAGATTGTCGCTGAAAGGCTGCTCGCGGTAGTACTCCATAAAAATGGGCGACTGCAGCGCCTCGAGCAGGGAGACCTCGCGAATATTGGCATTGGAGTAATGCGCGAAAACGCACGGGTCGACGTCGCCCGCCGCATTGATGTGCAGATAGCGCCGTCCGCCAGCAATGCAGCCACCCACAAATTCGCCGTCATTCTGGAAATCAAGCGTAAACAAGGGTTTCTTCTGACGCATTTCACGTACAAAGCGATACAGATGCTCACGCTGTTCGGGGCTAGCCATAAGATCGGGCGTAGACCCTGCACCTACCGGCATGAACGAGAAAATCCAAGCAAACAGCGCGCCTTGATCGATAAGGTAGTCGAAATACTCCTCCGAGGCAATCGATTCCGCATTCTGCGATGTGTAGCAACATGAAACACCAAAGGGCAAACCGTTTTGCTTCAGCAGCTGCATTGCCTTCTGTACCTTGGCGTACGTTCCCGCACCGCGGCGACTGTCGGTTGCTTCCTCAAAGCCTTCGGCGCTGATGGCGGGAACAAAGTTCTTCACGCGAATCATATCCCGACAGAACGCCTCGTCGATCAGTGTTCCATTGGTAAACGAAAGGAACACGCAATCGGGGTGCATCTCGCACAACTTGATGAGGTCCTTCTTGCGCACCAAAGGTTCACCACCCGTGTAGATATACACATGCGTGCCCAGCTCTTTACCTTGCTTGATAATGGAATCGATCTCTTCCAAGCTTAGATTCAATTTATTACCATATTCCGCTGCCCAGCAGCCCGTACAGTGCAGATTGCAAGCACTGGTAGGATCAAGGAGGATGGCCCAGGGGATATTGCATTCGTATTTATCGCGGTTGGCTTCCTGCACCGGCCATGCCATCAGGCTGCCATCGATGATGAGCGTTTTCACAAGATCGTCGCGTACTTCAGGGTTGGTATCATTCATGATGTGCATGATCAGGCGATACCAGTTGCTTTGATCGTCGATTGCACCGCGAAATGCTGTTCGCTGAGATGCGAACAAGTCCTTTGGCGCTACTTTATCAATCAGGTCCATGATTTTTACGATGTTATGTTCAGGATCTGCCAGAAAGTAGTCAACGGCTTTCTCGAAAGCCGCCCTTTTGATGTGGTCGGTTGCCTTCATCGTTACCCCTCTTCTTTACTAAATCCCATACGTTGCTTTTTCTACATTTGTAGATTATATTAGCTTCGAAGAGGGGCTCAATGCCCAAGAGGCAAAGACCTGTATCATAAGATACACATCGGCAATGATTGGGGATTATTTTTATGGCTACGATCGAGGCTAAAAAGGCTGATAGACGCGTTATTCGTACCCGAAGCGCCATACGCAAGGCCTTCACCGACCTGCTCGCCGAAACGGCCTACAACAAGATCACCATCACCGCACTTGCCAAGCGCGCCGATGTTGACCGAAAGACGTTCTACACGCACTACTCATCAGTGGACAATCTGCTCGAAGACGTAATTCGCATCCAGACCGAAAAAAGCTTGGAGGGGATCGATTTTCGTGACTTCTTTGCCGATCCCCCATCCTGCACCAAACGACTCCTGACCGCCATCGAAGCTTCACTGCCCTTCACCCGCGATCAGCTGCGCACAGTTGCCGAGCATGTGCCCCTCGACGAGTACCTCACCTATTGGACGGCGGCCGCAAAAGAGCACATTCACAAGGAGGCAGGATTGCTTCCCGCCGTAGCTGAACGCAACCTCGATATCATGCTTGAATTCTATCTAGGTGGCATCCTAAACGCCTATCTGTATTGGCTCCGTAGCTGCCACGACATGCCCCTCGATGAATTACTGGCACTAATATCGGACAACGTGGCATATGGCCTTCCCGGCACCCTTGCCCGCCGAGCCAAAGCTCAACACTAAAACCAAATCCGGAAACCAGCCTCCAGGATCTCCCTTTCACCTCTTGGAGGCGATTGCCTTTCGGGCATCGTATTCCCGCATTTTTCCCGCAGCAAGGCACAGACACCCCGCCTAACGGGTACACTTTCGCTGAAACCAACGCGAAAGGAAGCTCCATGAAAAGCAATGCCGAGCTAACCGAAGAATACTTTGCTTGCGCAGAAGAGCTCGGCGGTGATATCGCCGGCCGCCGAAGCGCATACGAATACATGAAAAACTCCACCGCCATCGTGCATGAAAAGGTGGTTGCTTCTTCATTCATCCCCCGACTCTACAACGATGAGAGCTGGGACGCGTTGCGCTCCATCGCCGAGACAACGCATCGAATCTTGTGCAAAGTCATCGAGCATTACCGCGAAACACCTGAATACCGCGACGTGTTCACCTTCGATGAGCGCCTGCGCGAACTGGTGCTTCTGCCTCGCGGTTACGCCGACCCTCTGCCTTTCGCCCGCATCGACGTATTTCTGAACGAAGATGACCTCAGCTGCGGATTCTGCGAGTTCAACGGCGATGGCTCTGCGGGCATGAACGAGAACCGCGAGATCACTAACAGCATCGACCAGACAGAAACGTTCAAGCTTTTCTCCCAAAAACACCCCCTTGAAGCCTGCGAGCTTTTCGATTCGTGGGTACGGGAGTTCATTCGCATCTTCGAACATTCAAAGCACTTTGTTCCCGGTGCCCGATTTGCCATCTGCGATTACCTTGAGTGCGGCGTAGTTGACGAGTTCAAGGTGTTCTCCTCATTCTTCGCGCGCTACGGTTACGAATGCGTTGTATGCGACGTGCGCGATCTGAAGTTCGACGGCGGCGCCCTGTACGATGACAACGGGCTGCCCATTCATGCCATTTGGCGCCGCAGCGTAACAAACGACGTGCTTGATCATTGGGATGAGTCGCAAGACCTTATCGAAGCAGTGCGCCACGAAGCCGTAGCCCTGATTGGAAGCTTTGCCGGCCATCTGGTTCACGACAAGCAGATTTTCGAAGTACTGCGCCACCCCAAAACCAAAGCAATTCTAACTCCCGAGGAAAACGAATTCGTAGAGCGTCATGTTCCCCGCACCCTTTTCCTCGACGAAAAGGAAGTCGATCTCGACGAAGTACGCACCAATAAGAACGCCTGGATCATCAAACCCACCGACAATTACGGCGCTAAAGATGTATATGCTGGCGTTTCCTCTACCCAGGAAGAATGGGAGGATCTTATTGCCCGATTCGCAAACGGGGCATCAGGCGCGCCTTTCATTGTCCAGACGTACCTCACCCCGTACAAAACCCACACCCTACCTCCCGATGAGGATATTGAGAATCTGACCGATGACGAAGTTGATCGAACGGGTGCCCTGTACAACAACCTCAGCGGCCTGTACCTGTACAACGGACATTTTCAAGGTATTTTCTCTCGCTTAGGACCCTTCCCCACCATTAGTAAAGACCTGAAGGGCATCACTGCCGCCACCATCCGCGTTCGAGGGTAGCGCCGTGAGTATCATGCGTCGCGCACTTGCCCCTCTTCTTACGCTTGCAACGAGCATAGCCCTGGCCTACACCCTGTTCGGATTAGGATTCGTAGCCTGCACCACCCCGCAGGCTACCGCTGCCATTGGCGGCACCTTCTCCGGTTGGGAGAATTCGGTGTTCCCCGAAGAAGACATGGCGGCCATCGCTGAGGCAACGCGCGCTTTCTCCATCGAAGGAGCGCCAATCGACGAACTCTCCGACGCGATTCGTTCAGCGCTCGAGAACTCGAATCCCCAACTTGCCGAAGCGTTTGCCGCCAGCGAACTTGATATCGCCGCAAACCAAGGCAAAGCCGCTTCGGTGGCGGGTGCGCTTTCCGATCGTTACACCCTACCGCAAAACGCGCTTTCCCACTTGCAAGACTGCACACCCATCTTTACCACGGGCCGCATTTCGGTGGGAGTTGTGGGGGGATTTGCCCTTGTAGGACTTATAGCACTGGGATTCCTGGCGGGACGCAAGGGGGCAGGACGGGCAATGCAGCTAGGCGCAGCCCTAGTCGCTGCAACACTGTTGGCTCTAGCCGCATGGGCGATCACCGATTTTGATGGCCTCTTCACCTGGATGCATCAGATGCTGTTTTCTCAGGGGAACTGGACATTCAGCGCAAGCTCGCTTTTGATCCAGCTATTCCCTGAAGCGTTCTGGGCAGCCATGGCGGCGCTGTGGGTCATCTGCAGCCTTATCTGCGCCGCTCTATGTGGGCTTCTCGGGAAGGTTATCGCGCACTAGTTGGGAATAAGGGGACAGGTTCCGTTTTTCCAACTAGGTACAATCGACAAAGGAAGAGCCTTGTTTGCGCAATCTCCCGCAAACAAGGCTCTTCCTCTTAGGTGGGAAATGGGGCCTGCCCCCATATTCCCAGCTTCCCCCTCAGCCCCGCTCGGCTATGCCAGGCGGCTCTGAAGCTCTTTTGCAGCCGCAGCCTTGTCGAAGTTGCTGCCCGTTTTCTGGGTGAGAGCGCCCATCACGCGGCCCATTTCTTTCTTGGTAGTTGCGCCGGTTTCAGCAAGAACTTCACCAATCAAGGCCGAAAGCTCTTCGCCGCTCACTTGTTTCGGAAGATACTCCTCCAGAATCTTCACCTGTTCGGCAAGCGTATCGGTACGTTCCTGATCGTTGCCAGCCTTGATAGAACCGTCAAGGGTTTCCTTCGTCTGCTTGATGGTGCGCTTCAACATGGCGTCAACGTCGGCATCAGTAATCTCGCGACGCTCGTTTACCTCGATATTCTTAATCTCGCCCAGAACCTGGCGAAGGATGGCCAAGCGGACCTTGTCCTTTGCCTTCATGGCGGTTTTGATCTCATCACGCAATTCCTGGTAGTTCATAAGTTCCTCCTTTGTTGACCGTCCCCATTATACGCGCGGGACAAAACAAGCATCAGGAATCACTGAGCCCTTACTTTAGAGGAGTACAATCACCTAACCGAAAGCAAGTGCACGAGCACATCAAAGAAAGGAACCCCCTATGAGTTTGGCTGATCGTTGGATCATGCTCTTCAACAAACCCATTCCCAACGTCATTCTCCGTCTGGTGGTGCTGTTCGGCGGGTTTCTTTCCATGGCCATGTCTATTGCGCTAATGCGAACAACCGGCCTGGGAAACTCCCCTATCTCATGTATTCCCGCAACGCTTTCTTACCTTGTACCGCTAACCCTTGGCACTATTACCTTCATCATGAACACCTGCTTTTTGATTGTGCAGGCAATTCTGCTTCGCCGTGATTTCAATCCCGTACAGCTCCTGCAAATACCTTTCACGTTCGTATTTGCGCTGATGATCGACCAGCTTCTACCTTTCTGCGAAACACTGCCCATGCAATACTACCCCGAACAATTAGGGTGGAACATCCTGGGTTGCTTCCTACTTGCCATGGGAGTGTTCCTGCAGGTCAAGGCAAGCTTTATCACCCTGCCTGGAGAAGGCATTGTTCTTGCCATCGCCAAAGCGGCGAAAAAGCCCTTCCCTAAATGTAAGATCGCATTCGACAGCTCCATGGTTGTGGTTTCCGTTGCCATATCCTTCATAGGCCTGGGGTATCTCCAGGGCGTTCGCGAAGGCACCATCATCACCGCCCTTGCCTCAGGAACCATTGTTGCCCTTATCGGCAAACTACTTTCCCACTTCGACCGCTTCTGCCCCGTTGAAGGCCACATCAGCTTCATCATCAACGTACCCATGAACAGTGACGAGCAACCGAGCGCCCCAGAAAACGAAGGGCAGCCACCTCTGGTTGTCGCAATCGAGCGCCAATACGGCTCGAGCGGACGCGAAATCGGCACCTTGGTAGGCAGAGAGCTTGGCATACCCTCGTTCGATCACACGCTCATCGACCTCACCGCGCAGGAATCCGGCTTTCCGCCTGCATATGTTAAACAGCACGAGCAAGAGGTGCGCCGCGGCTTGCTATACAACCTCTACATGCAGAACTACCGCAGCGTTGGCGCTGAACCGGAGCAGATGGACGACATGTGGCTTGCGCAAGCACGTGCTATCACCAAATTGGCAGACGAGGGATCCTGCGTTATCGTAGGGCGTTGCGCTGGCGCCATCCTGCGGGGCCGAAAGAACGTGCTTACCGTGTTCGTTCATGCCCCACTGGAAATTCGCATCAACCACGTTATGGATCGCGATGGCCTCGATTCAAAAGAAGCGGAAGAGCGCATCAAAACCATCGACCGCGAGCGCGCCGAACATAGCCTCAGCTTTGCAAACGCAACGTGGGGCGCCGCCGAAACCCACCATCTTATATTGGATTCATCGATCCAGAGCCCAAGGGATGCGGCAAAACTCATTGCTAACCTTGCGAAAATAGCGTTCCCCGAAGCACCCCTTTCGCCCTGCCCCGAAAAGCCTGAGAGGAAGAGTTAGCAAAACAGGTCTTCCCCGCGCACGGGTAACACGGTGCGCGCTGCTGCTTACGTGGCGCGACGAATGCGCACCTCCTCCGCGCACTGACGCCAGGGCGGGGAAATGGCGCCTGTTCCTATTCTTCCAACACATTTCCTCTATGTTTGAGGACTAGGATAAAACGGTATTCCATCTATTTGCATATGCTGCAGCGCCCACTTCTGTGGGCTTTTCTGCGTGAAAGGAGACCTGTGAGATTCACCCAAGCTTGGCACTCATTTTTCGACAGATCGACCCCCAATGTCGTGCTCCGACTAATTGTTATGCTTGCAGGCGTCGCCATCACTTCAGCGTCAGTGGCGCTCACACGCGCAACCGGGCTCGGAACCTCGCCGGTATCGTGCTTCCCTGCCACGCTTTCATATCTCACCCCTCTCACCATTGGCACGTGGACCTTTATCATGAACGTCGTCTTCGTGCTGGTCCAAATCGCCCTGCTGCGTCGCGACTTCAACCCCGTGCAGCTGCTGCAGATACCCTACGTTTTCGTATTCTCGGCGCTCATCGATGCATTCGTGCCTCTCTGCGAGCTCATCCCCATGGGAAACTACGCGCTGCAAATCACCTGGAGCGTTGTCGGCTGCTTCATGACAGCATTCGGCGTATTTCTGCAGGTAAAGGCAAGTTTCCTTACCCTACCCGGAGAAGGCATCAATTTGGCTATATCGCGCGTTACCAAAATCGCATTCCCCAAGGTTAAAGTTGCTTTCGACTGCACCAATGTGGTAGTGGCTGCCGCGGTTTCGCTAGCATGCTCCGGCGCTTTGTACGGCGTTCGCGAAGGCACCATCCTGGCAGCGTTGGCGGTGGGCAGCATCGTGGCATTGTTCAACAAGCTGCTGCCTCGGTTTGAGCGTTTTTGCCCCACCCGCGGGCATATCACCCTCACTGCAGCCACCATGCCAGCCCCCGAGGAAAGCGCATCCCCCTCTTCCGAAGAAGGCGACAACACGCCACTTGTCATTACTATTTCCCGCCAGTTTGGCTCGGGTGGACGCGAAATCGGGCAAGCTCTCGGGAAAAAGCTCGGCATCCCCGTTTTCGACGAAACGCTTATCGAGCTCACCGCGCAGGAGGCAGGCCTCACTTCCGCCTACGTCCGCAAACACGAGCAGGAAGTTCGCAAAGGAGTGCTGTACAACCTCTACATGCAGAACTATCAGAGCATCGGTGTGGAACCCAGCCAGCTTGACGATCTGTGGTTGGCCCAAGCCCACACAATCACAAAGCTCGCAAATCAAGGAAGCTGCGTTATCGTTGGCCGCTGCGCAAACGCGATCTTGAAAGAGCGCCCCTGCACCTTCAACGTATTCATTCACGCACCGCTTGTACCTCGCATCGGCCGCGTCATGAAACGCGAAAACATCGACCATACGGAAGCCGCCGCCACAATCGAACGCATCGATGCCGAACGAGCCGAGCACTGCAAGCACTTCACTGACACCATTTGGGGCAAGGCGGATGCCTACCACCTCTCGCTCGATTCTTCGTTCGAACCAAGCGAAGAAAACGCCACAATCATCGCCAGCCTGGCTCGCGCCGCTTTTCCCGAAGCACCACTTTCACCCTGCCCCGAAAAACCAAAAGGGAAGAGCTAGCGAAACGCACCTCCTCCGCGCATGGGCGGCACGATGGGAAAATGGGACCTGTTCCTATTTTCCCATTCTGCTTTTCGGCATGCGGGCAGCTCTTCGTTTATCATTTAGACCATACGACTTGAAAGGAAATGAGCTTGATGACAGACCAGTCTAAGCCTGTTCGCGTTCGCTTCGCACCCTCGCCTACCGGCGAGCTGCACATCGGCGGAGCGCGCACTGCTATCTATAACTGGGCGTTTGCCCGCGCCATGGGCGGCACCTTCATTCTTCGCATCGAAGACACCGACCCTGAACGTTCCACCGAGGAAAACAAGCAGGTTATCCTGCGTTCGATGAAGTGGCTCGGCCTAGATTGGGATGAAGGTCCCGAAGTTGGCGGCGAATTTGGCCCCTACCTGCAAACCGAACGCTTCGATACCTACAAGGCCGCTCTTGAAAAGCTGAAGGAAAAGGACGCCGTATATCCCTGCTTCTGCACCCAAGAAGAAATCGCCGCAAAGCGCGCTGAAGCCGAAAAGGCCGAAGGCGGTTACTCCGGGTACGACCGCACCTGTCGCGGCATCAGCCCCGAAGAAGCACAGCGCCGCATCGATGCAGGCGAACCCCATGTGTGGCGCCTCAAGGTTCCCGAGAACCACGGCCCCATCGAATTCGACGATGCCGTATACGGCCATATGTCTTTCCCCGCCGATGTTATGGACGACATGATCCTGGTTCGCACCGACGGCACGCCCACCTACAACTTCGCGGTAGTGTGCGACGACGCGAACATGCAGATCAGCCACGTTGTCCGCGGCGACGATCATCTTTCCAACACCCCACGTCAGATTCTTATCTACGAAGCTTTGGGCTACGACATTCCCGTATTCGCCCATCTTTCCATGATCTTGGGCGCCGATGGCCGCAAGCTCTCCAAGCGCCGTAACGCCACTTCGGTTGAACAGTACAAGGAAATGGGCTACCTGCCCGACACCCTGGTGAATTTCCTCGCGCTTCTGGGATGGTCGCTCGACGGAGAAACCACCATCATCCCGCGCGACGTGCTGTGCCGTGAGTTCAGCCTCGATCGCATCACGCGCAAGGATGCCATCCTCGATGAAACCAAGCTCGACTGGATGAACGGCGAGTACATCAAGAATATGGGCGCTGCTGCATGGGTTGACGCCACCGCACCCTTTCTGGTTGCCGCCGGCCTCACCACCGAAGAAGAGGTTGCTGCCAAGCATGACTGGTTCGAAAAGCTCTATCCTCTTGTTGCCGAGCGTATGAAGCGCTTCACCGAAGCCCCTGAAAAGCTGGCATTCATCTTCGACGGCCCCAAGGTTACGCTCGACGAAAAATCGGTTAAGAAGAACCTGCTGAAAGAAGGCTGCCGCGCCGACGAGGTTCTCGCAGAGGTACGTGCAATCCTGGCTGACAAGTCCATTGAATGGGCATGCGACCCGCTGCAAGACGCTTGTCGTGAACTCACCGAAAAGCTCGACTTGAAGGCGAAGCTGGTATTCCAGCCTATCCGCGTTGCAGTCACTGGCTCTCAGGTTTCCCCGCCGCTGTTCGAATCCATCGAACTGATGGATCGTGCCGATGTGGTTGCCCGCCTCGACTACACCATCAACGAGGTATTTGGTGCCTAAGGACCCAGAACAAATCTGTACATCCAGCGATGGCAGCAACAAAACGGCTATCGCTGGATTTGCGATGCCCGAAAGTGAACATCCCTCGCTTTCGGGCATCGATCTTTCGCAACTCTCGGAAGAAGAGCTGATCGACGCCATAGCGTCGGCTCACGAAGAGGAGCTCGCGCTGGAATCCAATGACAAAGGCGATGCAGAAAGCCCCTTTGAAAACGAGACTGAAGCAGAAGAAGATATCAACCCCTTCCCCCGTGAGGAAGTTGTGGCTTTGGAATCGTGGTGTACCGCCCCACATGGTTCAGGCTGCACGCGATGCCAGGCGGTATGCCCCACTGGCGCACTTTCCCTCGAAAACGGCACGCCGCACATCAACACTGAGCTTTGCACCCGTTGCGGCATGTGCGCAGGCATCTGCGACGCCTTCGCCTTTACCCGCATCACCCTCGAAGACCTTTTCACCCGCGCGGAACGCGAAGCAAAAGAAGAAGGCGCCGTGTGCTTCACTTGCAACGACCACTTGTTTGATGGGGTTGCTCCACGCAGCAACGTTATTGCACTTCCCTGCCTAGCCGCCGTTCCTCCTGAGTTTTGGGCGGCGCTTTTGGCAAACGATATTCCTGTCCAACTGTACCTGGACGAATCGTATTGCGAAAACTGCCCTGCAGCTGGCCCTATGGGACCTGCACTTTACGCCCATGCGCTCGACCAGGCACAAGACTGGACCGGCAAAGCCATCGAACGCGTAACCGAGCTTCCCGAACGCGAGTATCTTCTTGCAGCCTGGGCAAATGTCGATGCCACCGACCGACGGGGTATGCTGGCAAAAATCGCAAAAGAAAGCATTGATGTTGCCGACGGATCGCATCGAAAGCGAATCGATGGCACCGTCGCCGATTTTCATGAGCAGCAGGAGCGTCTGCGCGCACAAGGTCGTATCAACGCCGAAACGCTCATAGGCACACCCCTTGCCCCTACCAAACACCCTTCGCCCCGTTTAGCCCTAATGGTAAAAGCTGCGCAAGCCATGCCCGAACGATCTGCATATATAGAACGCTATACTTCCGTCACTGATGCGCAGCAGTGCAGTGGATGCCAGGCCTGCATTGGAGCATGCCCCACAGGCGCTCGCTCCTTCAACGAAGCAACAGGTTTACCCGATGTCAATTCATCGCTTTGCACTGCATGCGGTTGTTGCATAGGTACCTGCCCAATCGGCGCGTGCGATTTCCGTCCAATCACCGCAAAGGCATACTGCGGGTAAGGCAACGCCTCCGTAACTATTTGCGCTCTCCTGCCCAGAGCGGCATACCATTCAGCATGTGTAAACAGCACCACCAGAAAGGTTGGCCATGCCCAGCACGCCTGATCCAGATTACTGGGGCAACCCTCCTCAAACGCCCCGTTCCAGCAATATTCCGCAACAGCCAATGCACCATACATCGCCCGAGCCACCCATGGGGGCTCGGTCCTCTATGTCGGCGCAAGACGGCGCAGCGCCCCAGCAGCAAGCACCGTTCACCCCTGCCAGCGGCAACGGAGCCGCGCAAGCAGGCGCCAACTTCCAGCAGGTTCCCCAAGGGGGCTCCATCCCTCCTGCTCCCGCTGCCCCACCGGCGCCGATCCGTCCCGAAAAGAAGAATACGGGCATTATCGTTGCGATTGCGATCATTGCCGCTTTGCTCGTCGGGATGGGCGGCTGCGCAGCATGCACCGCAGTGCTGTCAGCAACGCTCGACGATGCAGATGATGCTCGGCACGCACAAAGCGGCTTCGATCAGCAATATCAGAACCACAACATGCCCATAAATGAGCAAGAGCTCCTAAATAGGGAAACCCGAACGGACTTCGGCCTTGTAGGCAGCACCGCCCTCGATAGCGCTGAACTCGATGCTGTTCAATCAAGCTACTTCGACAACGCCAGCAAAGCCCCCGACGCAAACGGCAGGTATGCTGCAGGGGTATACCGCGTGGGCACCGATATTCCCGCTGGAAATTATTGGTTTTCCGGCAATAAATCTAGCCTCTCCACCTTCTATATCCTTCAGCCAACTTCTGCGGGAGCCTCCACCTACGATACCGTGCATATCAATAGCTACTACGGCCACAATCTCATGGACTTACGCGAAGGCGAAGTGTTCATTCTCGACAATGAGGGCACTATGCTCCCCCTCGATCAAATGACCAATACGTTCACGCCGCCCTACGGCAGCGGAGTTTACCGCGTTGGCATCGATATCCCCGAGGGCACCTACCAACTCGTAGTGGGAGATGGCGCTAACGATTACAGCTCTTGCTCCGTAATGATCGATTTAAATTATGACGAGAATTCAAGCTACCTGTACCGAAACTACTTCATCAAGGGAGATAAACCCGACACCATCACGCTAGAAGCCGGCACCTACGTCGAGCTCTACAACATGCAGATGAAGCCCACTGGATTGGCATAGTCTCCGCAGAGCCCTATCATGCCCTTTGAAAGCAAAAACGGGATGAGGCATCCGTAAGCCTCATCCCGTTTTTTTGTTAGTCTCTATCGCCTTGACCCTCGACGTCCCACATAGTTGGTAACGCCCAAGCTCTGAGCGCGCGTACTGCGAGAAGTCGATCGACGCAAACTGGAACCTGCCGTCGAAGAACCCTTGCGCGAAGAGCGGGCAGAAGGCCCCGAGGCCGCCGAGGAAGGACTGCTTCGCGGAGCTTCACCACGTCCCGATGCTGGGCGCTCCCCGCTTTCCTTCCCTTCTTCCACCAATTTCTGCAGATAGGCAAGCACGTTGGTCAGCATGCCCACATCACCTGCCTCCTCTTCTTTGCCATAGCCAGGGACTACGACACGCAGAGGAACTGCCATCTTTTTCTTGTCGGCCAAGTAGCGACCTGCCTTACGGCGCAAGCTCGAAGCCTGCGATTTTGTCAGCGCAAACGGCTCCACGGTAAGTTTGCCCGCCGAAACGGAGATAAGCTTGATACCGTGCTCGTTGGCAAACGCCTTAAGGCGTGCTTTCTCGAACTGGTTGACGGAGGCCTGAGGCATCTCGGGATGCTTTGCCAACAATTCTTCGTAGATATCATTTACCGCATCGATGGTATCGGCGCTGGCAATCTTACGGTAGTACAACACGCGCTCATCAGCGTCGGGCAGGTATTCCTCGGGGAAATACGTGTGGTCGGGCACGTTCACCACAATATCCGACAGTGCAGGCGGCAAGAACTCCTTAGCCGAAGAATTGCCCTCACGCGCATTGTTCACCGCCGTAGACAGCATTTGAGCAAACAGATCGAAACCTACCGCCGACATATTGCCACTCTGCTCAGCGCCTAGCAGGCTGCCAGCCCCGCGGATTTCCAGGTCGCGCATAGCCACGCGCATACCGCTCCCCAGATCGGTGTGCTCACCAAGCGCCGTAAGGCGCGCCACCGCTTCTTCAGTGAGCGGGATATTGTCAGGAAACAAGAAGTACGCATACGCCTGGGTGGAAGAACGCCCGACGCGACCTTTCAACTGGTACATCTGAGCCAATCCCAAGCGCTGAGAGTCTTCAATGATGAGCGTGTTGGTGTGGGGGTTGTCGATGCCCGATTCGATGATAGTGGTAGCCACCAATACATCAAGTTCGCCAGCCGCGAAGTTTTCCATAACGTCTTCCAGCTGCTCTTTAGTCATCTTGCCATGGGCAACGCCAACACGCGCCTCACCTGCGGCGGCTTGCACGCGCTTCACCGCCTCATCGATGGAGCGTACGCGATTGCTTACGTAGTAGATTTGCCCGCCACGGGCCATCTCTCGGCGTATGGCATCGCTCACCACGTCGGGATCCCACTCGCCAACATGCACTTCCACCGGGCGTCTGTCATCGGGCGGAGTTAGGATCAAGCTCATGTCGCGCACGCCCGAAAGGCCCATTTGCATAGTACGCGGGATAGGGGTTGCGGAAAGCGTGAGGACATCGATCGATTCACGCATGTTCTTCAGCTGCTCTTTATGGGCAACCCCAAAGCGCTGTTCCTCATCAATAACGACGAGGCCCAGATCATGCGGATTGACATCGCGTGAAAGGAGGCGATGCGTCCCAACCAACACCGAAACCGTTCCCTCTGAAAAATCAGCCAGAGCTTGCTTCTGCTGAGCTGGGGTACGGAAACGCGAAAGAACTTCCACCTTTACGCCAAAGGGCTCGAAACGATCTTTGAACGTAGAGTAGTGCTGCTGGGCCAGGATGGTGGTTGGGCACAACACCATAACCTGCTTGTTGTCCTGCGTTGCTTTGAAGGCAGCGCGCAACGCCACCTCGGTCTTGCCAAAGCCAACGTCTCCACAGACCAGACGGTCCATGGGGCGTGGGGATTGCATATCGGCCTTGATATCAGCAATGGCGGCTAACTGATCGGGTGTTTCTTGGTAGGGGAAGCTTTCCTCCATCTCATGCTGCCAGGGAGTGTCTTCCCTATAGCGATACCCTTGGGTCGAAGCACGGCGCGTATACACATCAACCAGGTCGAACGCCAGCTGCTTGGTTGCCTTGCGCGCCTTCGCCATGGCGCGGCTCCAGTCAGACGTATTCAGACGCGTCAAGCGAGGCGACGATCCTTCTGGCCCCACATAGCGGGTAACACGGTCCAGCTGCTCTACCGGAACATACAGCTTATCGCCCTCGGCGTATTCCAGAAGCAGATAGTCTCGCTCGGACCCACCCACATCTTGGCGTACGATATCGCGAAAGAAGGCCACGCCATGAGCCGCATGCACTACGTAGTCGCCTGGCTTGAAAGGAAACGTGATCTCCGTCACATCGATGCGGCTCCGTTTGCGCGTAGCCATGGCACCTTGCGTGTCCGAAAGGGAGACGAGAGCCATCTTTGCCGCAGGAAAGATCATGCCAAGGGGGATATCTACATCGACGATGTTGACCTGACCTCGTTTGAGCTTAGGCGACGCATCCCCTACCACGTCAAGGACCTCGTTGATAGGAATTCCCAAATCAACTAAGGAAAGCTTCATTTCTTGACGAGCACGGAAATGAGGTACAGAGAAAACCACCGTAAAGCCCATCTCGGCCAAAGAACGCAATCGGCCAAAGAGTTTCTCCGGATCGCCCGCCACATCAACGCGCTTCACTACCAACTCGCTATCGAGCTGCACGCCCACACGCATGATAGAAACGTAGGTTGCACGCGGATTCGCGCCGAAATCGAGTTCATTGGGACCCATATACAGATCCGATACGGGAATCGAAGTGCCTACACAGCGCTTTGAAAGCTCATCGTAAGCATGCAAAGCATCATCGACCAGCGAACGTGGCTCAATAAGCACCGTAAGGGCATCCGCGGACAGATAGTCGCCCACGGCCGCCGTTTTTTCCAGCAGATATGCTGCCATCAAGTCGGGCAGCTCATGAGAGTCGTCTTCGAGGCGCTCTAGCAATTCGCGTTGTGCTGCGTTTGTTTCCGCGCTCTTTGAAATGGCGCGTTTAGCGCGAAGCAGCGCCGCATCCGTCTGGGCAAACTCGCGCACAGGAAAAATATCAACCTGCTTCAGCGAGGAAATGGTCTGCCCTGTTGAAGGAAGGAACCGACGAATCTCATCTAATTCATCGCCAAAGAAATCGAGACGTACGGGATACGCAAGATTCCCGGGAAACACATCGATAGCACCACCCTGCACGCTAAACGTACCAGGGCCATCAAGCTTTCCGCTGTTTTCGTAGCCCATAGATACCAGGCAATGCTCCAAATCCTCGAAACAGGCAATGTCACGCTGGGGTTCCTCTGAAAGGTCGGAGCCCGCCACCAGAGTAAGAGGGCGCGCCACTTCTTCTTTAGCGGGAGCAATGCGACGCAGCAGGGCTCGAGCCGAAGCAACCACAACAGCGGGCTTTCCCTGCTGAAGCGACCAAAGGGCTTCGAGCCTACGGCCATGAAGGCGCGGCTGAGGCGGAGCATCGAGCGAGAACGGGTTGCCCTCGTAGTCGGGCAAACGCAAAACACGCTCCTCGCCCACGAAGGAGCCCACCGTACGTGCAAAAGTATCGGCGGCCTCTTCCCCCGCCGCCACCACAAGCGTAGCCCTGGGGTCAGCCGCAAAACGCGCCGCAACCAAAAACGGACGAGCAGAAGAAGCCACGCCCACCGTAGCATCCTGCCCCGAATCAAGCTTCGCCCAAGCATCATCGAGCGCATCCGACTTGGCAAGCGACGCAGACAGCATATCTATCAACATGTCCGTTCCTTTCGGTAAGTGCTGCCCCTACCGCCAGCAAACAAAGGGCAGGGCCTGGGTTCCACCATGTCAGCAAAGATGGCAGACGTTAAGGTATCCTCCAACAGCACCATTGGCACATAGCGCCATGGAGCTGGACAATCGGCGCTCGGCCTTGCTGCAGGAGGGCATCACAACCCCAACAAGCCCGAAAGCAAAAGCTCCGGGCGTTTTCTCTCGTTTATTCTAATATCCGTATAAGGTAATTCACGCCACGAATCGGCGTTACCATAAGGCATGCGCAACCAACCGCAATCACCGAAGGGAAATGCCATGGCCCGCGAAAAGAAAGCCGACAAGTTCGTCCGCGCCCTAGCCGTCGCCGAGCGCATGAACAGCCATTATGGAGAAGCAGCCTGCGCGCTTCACTACACCACGCCTTTCACTCTCACCATTGCTGTCCTGCTCTCCGCTCAAACCACCGATGCGGGGGTAAACAGGGTAACACCCGAGCTATTTGCGAAATACGGAACACCCCAAGCCATGGCACAAGCCGACCCCGAAGACATCGCACGGATCATCCGGTCAATTGGGTTTTACCGCACCAAAGCAAAAAACTGCATCGCCTGCGCGCAGATGATCATGTCTGATTTCGGTGGCGAAGTTCCCCGCGACATGGACCAAATGCAAAAGCTTCCCGGAGTAGGGCGCAAAACCGCAAATGTGGTGCTCAATGAGGCATTCGGCATTGTCGAAGGCATCGCCGTAGACACGCACGTATTTCGTATCGCCCACAAACTGAAGTTCGCTGGCCCCTCTGCCGACACCCCCGCAAAAACAGAGGAGGCCCTCCTTTCGCTGTACCCGCGTGAATACTGGGGGCCCATCAACCATCAATGGGTGTTGTTTGGGCGAGAGACCTGCATAGCCCGTCGACCAAAATGCGCTGACTGCTTCATCAACGACCTCTGCCCCAGTTGCCCAAAAGATCTCATAGGGAACCGAGGGAACCCACAAGAATGACCAAGCAGCTTAGAAAGATGGCATCCGATACCGAAAACAACACCATCCTCCGTGAAAACCCTGCGCTGTTTGAGCAAAATCAACGAGCGTTTGCTATCCTCAAATAATCGTGGGAAAGCAGTTTCTTAACAAAGGGCTGTCATCGGAAGCAAGGAATAACAATGAACCTCTCTCATTTGAGATACTTCATTAGCTTGGCAGATTCGAAACACTTCGCAAACACGGCAAAGTCGCTGTCCATCGCGCGCTCAACGCTTTCTCTTGCAATCTCAAACCTCGAACAGGACCTGGGCGCGCCCCTGTTCACCAAAAACGGAAGCACATTCCTGCTTACCCCTTACGGTAAGGAATTTTACCGCTACGCCTCCCTTGCCCTGAAGAATATCGAAACAGGACGCCAACGCGTTCGGATCATGGTCAACAGCAAGGTTGAAACGCTTCGTATCGGCGTGCCTTTCTCCATCCAGAACGAAGACTGGTCCCGTATGATGCGCGCTTTCCGTGCCCATCTCGACGAAAATACGTCGGTGAAAGTTTTGCAGGGCTTCAGCGCTGGGCTTTTACGCGACCTGGCCGCAGGCACGCTCGATGTCACGTTTGCCACAAAACTCGAAGATGCCCCTGAGGGCTTGAATTACATCCCTTTCTGGTCGCAGGAGCTTGTTCTTGCGGTAAACGAAGGCAACCCCTTGGCAAACCGTAAATCTATCAAGCTTGAGGAACTTCAAGGCTCGAAGGTGCTTTCTTATGCCGTCGATTGCCCTCCCCATGACCTTGTTTTGGAACACACCAAGCATTTTGATATTCAGGTAGAAGAGCGCTTCCGCGAGGAGATAACTGCGTGCTCCATCGTTTCCGCCAGCGATGAAGCCATGGCGCTTGTAGACTACTCGTTCTTAATGAAGGCTTTCAACGATGTGGTCTGCATTCCCATCGACGATCTGCCGCGAGATTTCCACAAGATTTACCTGATCCACCGCGCCGATGACGAACTCACTGACGCCCAGCGCGATTTCATCAACTACGCGTGCAACCATCGCGTTTTGCCAGCCTGGTTGCCCCGTGAAAACGAGGACGAAACCCAATTCCAAATCGGATATAAGTAGCGTCACGCAAGGCAACACAACGAAGCCGAGATGGCCCAGCAGCAGCTGTTGCTGGGCCATCTCGGCTTTATGGGGCAAATGCACCCAAGCCTCCACCCGAAGGCGCACACAGTTAGCCTGGAGGCACTCTGGGCAGCAAAGGAGTAGGAAGAACATCCACCGCCGCCCTCCGGGGCGGCGGTGCCGAATACGTCTACGACAGCAATTCTGGCAGCGGAACACCATCTTTGCGTTCGATGCTGCAACCCTGACGCACAAGCTCAGCTATAACCGACTCGGCCAAAAACGGCAGCCTATCTGCAACAGGCTGCGTGAGGCCCTCCATAAACTCCGCAGGCTCCAGGTTCAAAACCTGCATACCGTAGCACATGCCTTCGCTGGCGTATCCAAGCAATGCTGCCGCATCAAACAGATCGGCAAGCTTCGTGTCGTGCAGAGAAGTGCGGGCACCGCAGGTTCGCGCAATATCGTGCGGCCGATAGCGAAATACCGTACCAGGCTCCGAGCCCGATTCATCAACGGCATCGACGGTGATCATGAAGTCGTATTCATTGACTTTGGAAATCATGTCTAAGCTCATACAGCCCACATCGAACATATCAACATTGTCGGGAAGAATGTATTCTTCCCGAATCAGATCGTAAGCAGCGGGTCCAACACCATCATCGAGCATCAAGCGATTGCCCACAAAGAAAACTGCGATACGTTTCACTTATGCGCCTACCGTCGGACGAATAACCAAGTTGTAATACGTTGCCGCAACGATCATTATCACCGCGACCAAGACCATGGCAACAGCCCACTTATTCTGACTTTTCAAATACTGTTCTTTGGTTTTGCCCATGGATAGAGCGCGCTGACACGCATAGCCCTGACCGGCACGGGCAAACACGATAGTTGCAAACGCAAGAACCAATGCCGCAACAATGCTCAAGCCCACTGTGAGAGGACGAGGGTCAAGGTAGACGCTATAGAAAAGGTTGTCAGCCAAAAGCCATGCTGGGTAATACAGGATGGCCAGCCAAATGCCGTTAGCGGCGCCCCAGACAGGAGGCATGAAAAGAGCTCCTATGTTGACGGGAGGCAAGCCTTCCATGATCTGTTCCTGGCTAAGCTGACGGGGATTTTTTTTCTGCTTCGACACGAGCATCTCGCTTTCACTGACGTTGTTCCGCTGAAGAGTATAGGGGAAAGCGCCTTGGTGCTCTCCTCTATTCGGCAAACTGCGAATTATACAATTCCGCATAGGCACCACCCTTAACCAGCAGTTCATCGTGAGTTCCCTGCTCTACGATGTCGCCCTCCCGAAGAACCAAAATCAGGTCGGCGTTACGGATGGTGGAAAGACGATGGGCAATGACAAACGAGGTACGCCCTTTCATCAGATTATCCATAGCCATCTGGATTCGCTCTTCGGTGCGCGTATCCACCGAGCTGGTTGCCTCGTCCAAAATCAACATGCGCCTGTCAGCCAAAATAGCACGGGCAATGGTTAAAAGCTGACGTTGCCCCTGACTGATATTGCTCGCATCTTCATTAATCTCCATATCGTAGCCACCTGGCAGGGTACGGATGAAATGATCAGCGAATGCCGCCTTTGCTGCCGCTTCAACCTCTTCATCGGTCGCATCAAGGCGACCATAGCGTATGTTTTCCCGGATCGTCCCCTTGAACAGCCAGGTATCTTGTAGAACCATACCGAATAGCGAACGCAAATCGTTGCGGTCAAACTCGCGCACATCATGGCCGCCTACACGGATCGAACCACTGCCGACATCATAGAAACGCATCAACAGTTTGACGATAGTCGTTTTGCCAGCACCGGTCGGCCCAACCAATGCAACGGTCTGCCCACGTTGAACCGTTGCCGAGAAATCTTTGATGATGGGTTTGCCAACTTCGTAGCCAAAATGCACGTGGTCGAACTCCACACCGCCCGAAATCTCCGCAGTCTTCGCCGTCACCGCAGTCTTCGGCTCCTCTTCAGCTTCGAGGAACGCAAACACGCGCTCGGCCGAAGCGGCCATTTGCTGCAGCACATTAGACACCTGAGCAAGTTGGGTAATGGGCTGCGTGAAATTTTTCACGTACTGGATAAAAGCCTGAATATCACCAACGGTAATGCGTCCGCCAATGGCAAACAACGCACCGGCAATGGCAACAGCAACGTAGCCCAGGTTGCTCACAAAATTCATCACAGGCATCATCAAGCCCGAAAGGAACTGCGACTTCCACGCTGATTCATACAATTCGGCGTTCGTTTTCTTGAACTGCGTCAGCACATCGCCCTCTTTGTTGAAGGCACGCACTACAGCCTGTCCAGAAAATGCCTCTTCAACCTGCCCGTTGATGGCACCCAGGCGGTTTTGCTGCATTCGGAAGTACTTCTGGCTTCGACCAACCACCACTTTCACCAAGATAGCTGAAAGGGGAATCACCAGCAGGGCGATAAGCGTCATGGGCACGTTGATGGAAAGCATCATAACCAGCACGCCTATTACAGTAGCGACAGAAGTGATCAGCTGTGTCACGCCCTGGTTGAGGCTCTGTCCCAGCGTATCGATGTCATTGGTGATGCGTGAAAGCACGTCACCGGTGCTGGTGCGCTCAAAATACCCCATAGGCAACGCATCAATCTTCTGAGCAATACGCTGTCGCAAAAGATAGCAGGTTTTTTGCGTGACATGGGTCATCAGCCATCCCTGAACAAATGAGCACAAGGCGGAAAAACCATAGAGCGCAAGAGTTGTAAGCAGGATAGCACCCACCGCATCAAAGCGAATGCCGCCTGTGCCAGCAATTTTCGCCGTAACGCCCTCAAAGAGTTCGGTAGTAGCTGTCGAGAGAACCTTCGGGCCCACAATGTTGAACACGGTCGAGGCGATGGCGAACACGAACACCGCCCCCAGCGCAAACTTGAACTTGCCCATGAATGCCAGCAGCTTCAGCATGGAGCCCTTGAAATCTCCTGCCTTTTCGCCAGGTATCATGCCCCCACGCCCCATCGGCCCACGACGACGAGGCTGGGTGTTAGCACGCGCAGCAATTGGCTCACTTTCCTGATTTTTTCTTTCCTCGTCGATGTTCATCGCTCATCCCCTCCTTTCAGCTCTTCCTCCGATAACTGGGATTCGGCAATCTCGCGATACGTCGGACAGGTCTTCATCAATTCCGAATGGGTACCGCAGCCAACCATCTTCCCTTCTTCAAGCACCACGATCTTGTCGGCGTTGAGAACCGTAGAAATGCGCTGCGCCACCACGATCACCGTTTTGCCCGCAGCATTCTGCGCCAAGGCGCGGCGCAGCTTGGCGTCGGTCGCGTAATCGAGCGCAGAAAAGCTGTCATCAAACAGCAACACACGGGCATCGGTAGCCAGGGCGCGCGCAATTGAAAGGCGCTGGCGTTGACCGCCTGAAACATTGGTGCCGCCTTGGCTAATTGCAGTTTGCATGCCTTCGGCCTTGGCATCGATGAACTCGGTTGCTTGCGCAATTTCAGCTGCAGACCGAATGCGCTCCTCGTCCATTGCCTCATTGGAATACGCAATGGTCGACCCTATGGTGCCCGAGAACAGGAATGCCTTTTGAGGTACGTAGCCAAGCTCTTTTCGCAGTTCATCCTGTTTCATATCGCGAACATCGACACCGCCCACGCGGACTGACCCTTCCGCCACGTCATAGAAACGCTCGACGAGCTTTATGATGCTCGATTTGCCTGACCCTGTAGGGCCGATGATGGCTGTGGTCTGACCTGGCTCAGCCGTAAAATCAACGTTTTCCAGAACGGGACTGCTGCCCCTGTTGTAGGCAAAGGTGACATGATCGAACTGGACGGTAAGGCCTTCCGCGCTCGAATCGAGTTCGCCCGCTTTCGACTGAACGGGGTCTGCAATAGAACTTTCCGTTTCCAGAACCTCGTTAACGCGACGAGCGGCAACGTCGGCACGCGGCAGCATGATCGCAATCATGCCAATCATCAAGAACGACATGACGATAACCATGGAATAGGTGATGAAGGCAATCATGTCACCGGTCTGAATCGTGCCCGCATCAATATAGGTTCCGCCCACCCACACGATAAGAACCGAAACAGCATTCATGACCAACATCATCGTTGGCATCATGAATGCCATGGCCCGATTCGTGAACAGTTGCGTACGATACAGTGCCATGCTTGCCTTGTCGAAGCGCTCTTCCTCATACTGCTGCCGATCGAATGCGCGGATAACAGATAAACCGGTTAGCATCTCACGCGATACCAAGTTCACGCGGTCGATCAGTTTCTGCATCATCTTGAACTTCGGCATGGCAACTGCCATGAGTATGCCGATAATGATGGCGATCACCACTACCGCAAGCACAATGATCCAACTCATCGAAACGTTCGTCTGCGAAACCATGACAATACCGCCAATGGCGAGAATCGGTGAATACAGCACCATGCGCAGAAGCATCACCATCACCATTTGGATTTGCTGGATATCGTTAGTGCCACGCGTGATGAGGGAAGCCGCTGAAAAAGATTGGACCTCGGCATCTGAGAAGGAAATAACTTTCTCGAAAAGGCGCTCGCGCAAGCCTCGAGCGGTTTTTGCCGCCGTTCGCGACGCGATGAAACCAACCGCAATCGAGGCAATCATCATCAATGCCGCAACCCCTAGCATCTGAACCCCCAGCCGCACCAGGTAGCTCATCTGCATGGCTCCCATGTCGATGCCAAGCTGCTCGTATTCTGCTTTGGTTGCCATTATTGCCTGTTGCTGGATAAGGGATTCGTCAATGGATCCGAACGCCTTCTGGGCCTGGGCCAGCGCCTCTTCAACCTGGGTCTTGCTAATGGCCCCCGCCCGATATGCGGCATACAGCTGAGGCAGATCGAAATCCCCCGAGACACGGGGGGCGCCATCGAATGCCGGCGACCCTTCTTTCTGCTGACCCTTCAACGACTCTGCCATCTGATCAGAAAAATGAACCACCACAAGAGGGAGGGCGATGGCGGAATCCAGCTCTTTACGCTGCTCCAAGCCTTGCTGGGTTAAGACAAAGTTCCCATCCGAATCCTGCTCGTACGAACCGCGCAACAGCCGTTCGTCATCATCGGGCGCCAGCATACAGGCGTAGTTAAACGTATCGGAGCTCATAACGCTAGGCGAGCAATCTTCGATACCGCCCTGCTGGATACCAACATCAACCAAGTCGGACGTGTAACGAGGAAGCGACAAATCGGCAAATGCTTGCACGATGAGAAGAACCACGATCAAAGCAACAGCAACTTTTGATTGTTTTAAATACCCGATTATGCGCATGGAACCCCCCTCCCAGGAATATCGCATTCACGGGAAACGGGAACAAACGAATCCGACCCTTCTGCGTAATCGCAAATTTTTTCCAAGATCACTACCAATTGATTCATGTTGTCGATGCCAACGCTTTCGACCATGTCCATAAACTGCTTGCTGCGCTCACGGCGAAGTTGCGAAGAGAGGGGTTGGCCCTTTTCCGTGAGGCCTATGCAAACCGAGCGTGAGTCGCCCTCGGCACGCGTGCGCACAATGAAGCCCTTCCGCTCAAGGCTTCTCAGGAACTGGGATACCGCGCTGGGCGAAACGCGCAGATGGCGTGCAATGTCGGAAGGCTTGACGCTGCACTGCTTTTCATCGGCGCAAAACAGAAGCACAAGGGCATGAGCCTCCATCGGGGTTAGCCCATCCATACTTGGGGATAACGCAGGGCGCAAGCACTTAAGCCGATGGGTCAATGCGATAATCTCGTTCTCCAACGATTGAGGGGAACGATCGCGGACGGTTTCGTTCATAGATGAAGCTCCTTAACCATTTAATGGCTTAATAGTTTAGATGCTTAACTAATTTCTTAAAAAAGAAAACGCCGGACACATGCGACAAACATAAATCCGGCGTTTAGCTATTCTCGGTGCGGCCAAACCGCATAGCTTAGCGAAGCAATAGGTTTCAGATTTGGCGGATAAAGATCTCGGGGCGGCGCCATGGATTGGTGCCCCGGCGGCAACCCGACAGGTTTAGACTCCGGCGATTAAAGGGCAGCCTTGATACCCGCCATCAACTCAGCATACTCTTCGAACGCGGGTATGGTAGGGTTGTCGGCTTTGATGGAATCAGTGCTCTTGAACAGAAAGCCCGCCTTGCTAGCTTTGATCATGCCCAGATCGTTAAAGCTGTCACCTGCGGCAATGGTTTCAAATCCCGCCTGATGCAACGCCTTGACGGTGGTGAGCTTTGATTGCTCACAGCGCATCTTGAAGCCTGTAACCGTGCCGTCTTCGGCCACCTCAAGTTCATTGCAGAACAGCGTAGGCCAACCGAGCTTCTTCATGAGAGGCTGGGCAAACTGGGTAAACGTGTCAGAGATGATGATCACCTGGGTAAGCTCGCGCAACTCGTCCAAGAACTCCTTTGCACCAGGCATGGGATCGATGGTGGCAATAACATCCTGAATCTCTTTCAGCCCCAGGCCATGTTCTTTAAGGATGCCGAGTCGATAGTTCATGAGCTTGTCATAGTCAGGTTCGTCGCGCGTGGTTTTCTTCAATTCGGGAATGTTGGTTGCCTCGGCAAAGGCAATCCAAATCTCAGGAACCAAAACGCCCTCAAGATCCAAGCACACTACGTTCATCGCAACCTCTTTCCATGCGCGAGTATTTTCTTTTCGTTTGAAGAATACCCGAAACGCCCACGCTCGCAACGCACACTTTCGCATACGGCCAAAGCAACGCTATCTTTACCGCCCCTTCTTACAGCAAAACCGCCAACTCGTAGGCTTCACGCAAGGCATCGATGGCACGACGGGCTTTCACGGCATCGCCGACCACGTGGACCGAAATGCCGCGCTGTGCCAATGCTTCCGAAAGCCGATCATCAGCGACGTACCCCATAGCAAGCACCACTGAATCAAACCCGCGCAGTTCATGCAATTGACCGGTTAGGGCATTCTCATATTCCACGCCATCAGCGTAGAAGCGACAGATCTTGGCATTCGGAACCTGGCACACGCCGTGTTCGGCAAAGCTGCGCATCAAAGCGCTACGGTGCTCCGCCACCATATCAGCCGCCAGATTTTCACGATATTCCGCCACGGTAACGCTATGCCCCAATTCGGCAAGCAAATCGGCAATCTCGCAACCGACCATCCCTCCACCGGCAATCAACACATTCTTCCCCGGATAAGCCTTTCCGGCCAAGACATCTCCCCCTCGCAGGATCGCAGGACAGTCGATGCCCTCAATGGGAAGCAGCAAAGCCCGGGCACCCGTAGCCACCACCACTTCATCGGGCTGCAGCGCAGCAATATCGTCAGGCAGCGCTTTTATGCCAAGACGCACCTCGACGCCCGCTTTTTGCGCGCGCACCGCCCATGAACGAACCATATCTGCAATAGGGCCTTTGCCGGGTGGGAACGATGCCAGACGCATGTTCCCGCCCAATGCGGGCGCCTCTTCAAGCAGAATCACGTCATGTCCGCGCTCGGAACTTATGGCAGCTGCCGCCAGCCCCGCAACGCCACCACCGATCACAACAATACGCTTAGCCGCAACTGCAGCTGGCACGGTTTCGCACTCATGCCCTAAACGAGGATTTACCAAACAACGTATGGGCTTACCTGCATACATGTTGGAAACGCACCCCTGCAGACAGGCGATGCATGGCATCGTATCCTCTTCGCGGCCTTCGGCGTATTTGCGGGGCATCTCGGGGTCCGCCAAGCTCTGGCGGCCGAATGCCACAAGATCACATTTCCCCTGCTCGATCAAAAGCTCGGGCAAATACGGATCAGTAAAACGCCCCACGGAAATAACCGGAATGCTAATGCATCCTTTGATCTTCGCCACCAAATCAGCGTTGAATCCAGCATGCACCGAGGTTGGAGCCCACATGAACTCATCTCGCAAATGAACCGCACGGGAAACATGCAACGCATCGGCGCCACATTCCTCAAGGTAACGAGCAATAACGCACGCATCGTTCACATCAATGCCGCCCGGCTCTTCGTCGGCAGCGTTGATGCGACAGAGCACCGCCACCCTATCCCCAACACGTCTTCGGACCTCTTCCAAGATCAAGCGGGGAAAGCGCATACGATTCTCGAAAGATCCGCCGAATTCGTCGACACGTTTATTAGTTCGCGGGGAAATAAACGAACTGACCAGGTAGCCATGGGCCATATGCACTTCCACTGCGTCAACGCCCGCTCGAAGGGCGCGCTCGGCAGCATCCCCGTAACCTTGGACCAGCTCGTATACCTTTCTAGTTGGCACCTCTTCAGGCACATCGCGCCCGCATGCTGCGGGAATGGGAGATGCCGCCTGCAATGGCGCTCCTGCGTTTTTCGCATTGCCCTCCGGTCCAGCGTTTTGCAGCTGTACCGAAACCTTGGCTCCGTGCCTATGGCAGGCATCGACAACGGCACGCAGGCTGGGGATAGAATCGTCGCTATAGAGGCAAGGCTTCAAGGGGCCGCCCTTCGCGCCGCGATGCACCACCGTAGCCTCGATGGTTATCAAACCGAAGCCCCCAGCCGCTCGCGCCTCATAGTAAGCACGCGACTGGTCAGACCAACTCCCATCAGAGTTGGCGAAGTTGTTTCCCATCGGGGGAACCACAAAACGATTTGGCACTTCCATAGCGCCGATCTTGATAGGCGAATAAAGGCAGCGGTATGGCATGGGGCACTCCTTCGTTTACGCTCGCTAGCACGAATCAAGAAAGCATTTGGGCAGAGACAAAACTCCACGAAGGCAAGGCGGGACCTATTGAGCCTTTGTAAAATCGACAGATGCATCAGGAGACATTCGCACCCAGCAACACTTTCGTCTATCTGCGATCATAGCGGTTTTACCTGCTCGGCGAACGGCGTTCACTATACGTTTGTGATGCATTTTGCGAAAAAACGACTCCCTTTATTCCCTAGATTTGCCCGTTTGACAGATTCACGGCACCAGAGAAATTCGAATCCCTAGTATTGGGACGTTCTATTTTTTGCATACGCAAGAGCAGAGTGTCCCCTATTCGAAAGAGAGAAACCTATGTTCCAAGCTGTGGTCGATCCAGTCGCAGGCAGTCTTGCCCTGTCGGCCTTGGTTGCCTGCATTCCGCTCGCGGCATTCTTCATTATGCTGGTGGGCGTAAAGGCAAAAGCGCACGTTTCCGCGCTCGTTGCGCTGATAGTTGCGCTGCTAGTTGCAATATTCGCCTTCGGCATGCCCGCTAACCTCGCCGCCCTTTCCGGCTTGCAGGGTGCCTGCTATGGCGCATTCCCCATCGTATTCATCATCATCATGGCCGTATGGTTCTACGAGGTTACGGTTGTTTCCGGACGCTCTGAAGACCTGAAGAGCCTGTTTGACATTGTTGGCGGCGGCGATATCCGCATCCAGGCAGTCCTCGTTGCCTTCTGCTTCGGCGGCCTGCTCGAAGCACTTGCCGGCTTCGGTGCTCCTATCGCCATCACCGCAACCATGATCCTCGCCCTGGGCGTAAAGCCCGCTAAGGCGGCTCTGGCGGTCCTCATCGCGAACACCGCTCCGGTTGCCTATGGCGCAGCTGGTACCCCCATCACCACCGCAGGCAACATGGTTGCTGGCGGCGATGCCTCTGTTGCCCTCGAATCGGCACAACACGTTGCCGCTATCGTTGGTTACCAGGCACCGCTCTTCGCTCTCTTTGTTCCTTTGCTGGTTGTCCTGATCTTGGACGGCAAGAAAGGCCTGCGCGACTGCTGGATGCACGCTCTGGTTATTGGCGCTTCCTTTGCAATTACCCAGTGGTGGTGCTCCAACCACTTCGCCTACGAGCTGACCGACGTTGTAGCTTCCCTTGTTTCTCTTGGCGTCAGCGTTATCTTCCTGCACTTCGTTAAGCCCAAGAATGTCAACGACGCTCGCGAGCGCTTCGGCATGGAACCCATTGCTGAGGGCGAGGGCACCGAACTCGCTCCCGTACGCGCCTGGATGGCCCTGGTTCCCTACATCATCGTTGTAGTAGTATTCGCTATCTGCAAGCTGGGCATTCCCGCACTGCTCGCAAGCACCGATATCAAGATCCCCTTCCCCGGCCTCGCAGGCAATGTCCTGAATGCCGCAGGCAAGGATCCTGGCACCACTTACAACCTGAACCTGCTCTCTAACCCCGGCACCATGCTCCTTATCGCTGGTTTGATCACTACCATCGTGTACAGCATCTTCAATGAGAAGGGCAAGTATCGTATCACCCTGGGTATGTCCGGCAAGCAGCTTGGCCAAACTTTCTGGGCAATGCGCTTCTCTTCCTTGACCATCGTTATGGTTCTGGGCCTGGCTTACGTCATGAATTTCTCGGGCATGACCATTTCCATCGGTCAGTTCCTTGCCCACACAGGCTCCCTCTTTGCGCTGCTTTCCCCTGTACTTGGCTGGGTTGGAACCGCGGTTACCGGCTCGGATACGTCTGCAAACGCCCTGTTCTCCAGCTTGCAGTATGAAGCTGCGCAGTCAAACGCTTCGCTTGCCCACGTTTCCCCCGATCTGTTCCTTGCCGCCAATACCATGGGTGGCGTTATCGGCAAGATGATCTCACCTCAGTCCTTGGCTATCGCTGCCGTTACCACCGGCGAACACGAATCGAGCCTGTTCAAGAAGGTCATCCCTTGGAGCGTCGGCATGCTGGCTGTTCTTTGTGTGCTGGTGTTCGCAGAGTCCAGCGTTCTTTCCTTCATCCTTCCGTAGCGCTCGGATAAAGATCATTTCAAAGAAGCCTCGGTTCATTGAACTGAGGCTTCTTTTTTAATTGCCGGTTAACACTCGCTCACGCAACTCAGCCTGCCTGGCAGCAAAGTCATACTGCAAGTCATTGCGGAGATGACGCCCATGGCATCGAGCCACCGCATCAGCAACCTCGTCAAGGCTTTCAGCATGTCTGATATCTCGGTTGGTTACATGAAGAACCATTGAGCCAGCAACACCTAAAGAGACCAGATGGCGATTTCGTTTTCGATCATCATCATTCCCCTTAAGCGCTTGGCCTCCATACCTCAGCAGCAGCCCAGCATCGGGCCAATGCAGATCAAAGGCAGTACTCTTTCCCGATAAAAACAACAGCACTTCGCTCGAGGTGGCAAATTCATGCCGAATTTCCGGCTTCCTAAGACCATACCCACCCAATTTCCTGGGTAAGACCATCAACATGCTCAACTCCGTTTCCCTCGGCGAAGCAGAGCCGTCAAGCACATAACGAAGAGCCCATCGAGCTTTCTTGACGCTCCGATTGTTGCTCTGCGACGCAACATGGGCAGTTAGCCGCGCAACGGAAGTTAGCGCCTTTCTTCTGGAATATCCTCGTGGCGTCCCCGCATAGTTAGGCTGAGACATAGGTAGCGAATACACCCCGCACAACTCATAACCAAGCTTTACCAATTCAATCCCTGAAAGCTGCGCGGCCATTTCCAAAAACAGCACCTCAGGCGAAACGACACAGAGGGAAGATTCATCCGTGCTTCTATGCAGACAAATTGCGTTCATTTCACCGCCGAACACATGACAATGGCCATTTTTAATGTTTCTACGGTTCCTTGGCTTGGGCACAACGCAATGAAGCGGTATATGGGAAGTGCGGATTGGCAAAGCGCGATAGCATTCGACGTCATTACGCGTGGGAACCGAAAGCGAAAGGAAAGACACCTTTTCATATCCAGAAACGGGCATCATCGAAGAGCGGTACAATTCCAGTGCCGTTCTATGACTTAAAACCATGCTCATACGCTGCTCCTTTTTGCAAAACGCTTATGAGTCAACGATATTGAGCAGATGAGAAAGAGACGAGAAAGCGATGCGAAAAGCGTGCGAGAACAATGCGAAAATAAGGTGAATGCGCAAGCATATTTTAACGACTCAGCCTACCACAACAGGACTGAAGCTCCCCACCTCCTCGCCTGCGGAGACATGACCAAAAACCACCGATGATGCGCGAACGTACACGGCGCTTCCTTCGTCCGCAGAGATGCAATGCGCGTTCCCATCTAGGCCTCTACGCGCTCAAAAGCGGGGACTATATACAGACCTCAGATACCCGCTGTTCACCGAACTCCCTGCGTACGAAGACCGTCACAACCCTATACCCACAAACAGAGCTCACGGGGCACTGCCCTGTAGGGCCCAACCCAAACAAACGAGGAAGAAACTATGGATCCCTTATTCGCCCAAGAACTCTGCGAGCTGAACAATCGCTTTTACTGCACGTGGGCGGATTCGTTTTCCGATACCCGCCACAACACCTGGCCAGGATGGAATCGCTGCCTTAAGGAATCAGGGTTAACCGATCGCCCCCTCCCCCATCAAAAACAGATCCATGTACTTGATGTTGCCTGCGGAAATCTTCGCTTCGAAAAACACCTTGCCCGCTCTATTCCTAATGCCATCATCGAAGTCCAAGCACTTGATGCCTGTGACCAACTGGCCCAAAACGGCATTCAGCTTCCCTCGAATGTTTTCGCTTCATTCACCCACTGCGATGTCATGGAAGAGTTGCAATCGGGCACCTTGGCCGATGCGCTCCGATTCGATACGCAAGCAGATTTGAGCGTGTCGTTCGGCTTTCTGCATCATATCCCCCTTCCCGAATGGCGTGCGACGTTCCTGAAGGCGTTGGTAAGGGCAACAAAGCCGGGTGGCTTCTCCTGTGTTTCCCTTTGGCGATTCTTGACCGACGAAGGACTTGCCGCCAAGGCAAAAGAAAGCACCGCATCAGGAATAGCGGAGCTGGGATACTCCAAAGAGCAATTTGGCAAAGGCGATTGCCTGTTGGGCTGGAAAAATGAAAAGGGAGCCTACCGTTACTGCCATAGTTTTTCAGATGAAGAGATCAATGATCTTGTGAGCGCTGTTTCGAACGAAGCCTATTTAAAAGCGCGCTTTCAGGCAGATGGGCGCACAGGCACCCTCAACGAATACCTGGTATTTCAGAGAAAGCGATAGCTGATTTATCTCGGGTTCTTCCATTCAATCGATCCACCGCCACTTCAGTCACCTTGACTGAACAAATATATAAGCGCCCAAAACACAAAAGGAGCCCGACCCTACGGCCGAGCTCCTTTGTTAAGCGCTTCTACCTTGCGGTATATGCTTAGTGCTGGTCTACGGAATGATCCTCGCCAACGATAACGTGACGGTTGGGATCGTAAACCAAGCCACCATGTTCCTTGCCGAAGAACATGAGGTTTGCATTGGCAGTGCCCTCGATAAATACGAGGTATCCATGCAGCATGGTGAAGATGATGAATACGAACATCATGAAGTAGTGGATGATGCGCATAGACATAGCGCCACCAACAAAAGCGGTACCTGCTGCGAAGAAGGTCCACTCAGAGGTGGGTACCCACAGGCAAAGACCCGTGTAAGCCATGATAAGGATCAGGATACCGACAGCAAAGTACGAGATCTTTTGAGGAACGCCGAGCTTTGCAGAAAGCGGATGATCCTTCTTCATGAAGAGGTAGTACTTGATCCAAGGGATAAGCTGATGCTTGTTGTCGTCCTGGGGCATCCAGGTCTTGTAGTCGCGAACACGGTTACGCGTGCCACCCGTAGGAGCAGAGGTAACCAGGAATGCAAGCACGTAACGAACGATGCAGTTGAAGAGCAGCACCAGACCGCAGAACACATGCACGCCGCGAGCAACGCCCGTAAGAGCTGCCCAGAACGGGAAGTGGATCAAGAAGCCGGAGAAAATAAGCAGGACCATGCAGCTAAGGTTGATCCAGTGAGTGATACGCATCGGCAGAGGATGCGCTTCACGGTAATGAGCCAAATGTGCCATTTACTTCACCCCCCAAGGGCTGGTAACGGTTTCAAAGTGCTTACCGGTGGAAGGCTCAGTCACATGCACGGCGCAAGCGGTGCAGGGGTCGAAGCTGTGTACCGTACGCAGAGCGTTGATAGGCATATCAACGTCGGCAATGGGGGTACCAATAAGAGCCTGCTCCATCGGGCCCTGTACGCCTTCGGCGTTGCGGGGTGCAATGTTCCAGGTAGTAGGAATGATGATCTGGTAATCGGTGATCTTGCCGTTGTTAACCTTTTCGGTGTGCAGCAGTGCGCCACGGGGTGCTTCCCAAAGGCCCATGCCTTCGCCCGTGATGGTCTCAGGGGTACGGAAGTACTCGGAGTCGCCGCCCTTAACAGCCTCGATGAGCTCGTCGACCCATTCAACCATGCATTCAGCAATGTAGATGGGCTCGACGTTGCGAGCAGCTACGCGGCCAAGGGTGCTCTGCAGCTGGGGAATGGTAAGGCCAAGGTCAGCGCACAGACCGTCGACAGCAGGCTTAACGAATTCGTTGCCACGCAGGTAAGCAGCCAGAACGCGGGAGAACGGACCAGCCTCCATGCACTTGCCGTCGTAGGAAGGTGCCTTGGACCAAGAGTAGCGATCGTTAATATCGCCGATCTCGTGACCATTTTCCTCGCGCAAGGTACCAGCCTTGTAGTACTCAGTGAACTCGGGCTCAGTGACGCCTTCGCGGGGGTTGAGGTCGGAGTCGCCCACATACCAGGAATGACCGATGTATTCCTTGATGAGGTCAGTGTCAACCTCGGAGAGCTTAAGGTTCTCATCGATAACGCCGGAAGGCAGGTAGCGATCAGCCAAAGCGAAGCTCGGACGCTCGAAAACGCCCCAAGCAACATAACGGCCACAGCCCTTACCGAAGGAAAGAGCTTCCTTGTAATAAGGAGCGATAGCCTTGGTGTCGGGGATGATGGTTGCCTTGATCCAGTCACGCAGTTCATGAACGAGAGACCACAGATCGTCGAGCTTTTCTTCCGTAGGAACGAAAGAGGTACCGCCAGGAACAATGGTCATAACATGGGGCATCTTGCCGCCCAGCAGAGCGCAGACCTCAGATGCCTTGGACTGCATGGTGAGAGCCTCAATGTAATGAGCGGTAGCGATAAGGTCGAGTTCAGCAGGAAGCTTGAACTCGGTATCGGACTGACCGTTCTTCCACCAGTTGCCAGAGAAGATGGACAGCTGACCATTTTCTGCGAACTTGGTAAGGCGCTCCTGAAGTGCCTTCAGGTCGGACTGGCAGGAAGTGCCTGCAGCCTCTACCAGGTCGTAGGCGCTGCCTACGTTTGCCTTCAGAGCGTTCAGGGGGTTTACGTAGTCCAGAGCAGCCAAGGTGTAGAACCACAGGATATGGCTGTGCAGGAACTGCGCACCCTCGATGAGGTTACGGATGATACGGGCATTGTTGGAAATGGTGATACCGTATGCCTTTTCAGCAGCAATGGTTGCAGCGTGGGAGTGGGATACGGGGCAAACACCGCAGATGCGCTGCACGATGTGAGCAGCATCTTCAGGCGTGCGATCCTTTACCACGAGTTCCATACCGCGGAAGCAGCCGCCGGAAACCCAAGCATCGGAAACAACACCGTTTTCAACCTCCATCTCTACGCGGAGATGACCCTCAATACGGGTTACGGGATCGATTACGGAACGTGCCATAGGTTACTTGCCTCCCTTCAGAACTTCTTCGTCGTACTGGCCAATGGACTCGCTGGGATGCTTCTTATCCCACTCGCGGATAGGCTCGAAGTCTGCGCCACCGTCGGTGCGGCCCATCTTCTTCATGCCAAAGCCGTGGATAACGAGTGCGGCAGCCACAACGCCGGTGAGCGTCCAAGCAATTGCCTCAGGCTGGACAACCAGGCCACCGATGCGCAGATCGCGGAAGCGTGCGCGGAAGGGTGTGTTGGTTTCAACCCAGTTCTCCCCAGGATCATTGGGGTTAGCCGTGCAGCAGCCGATGCAAGGGCCGCCCGAAGCAACGCACCAGGAACGACGATGGTTCCAACGAACAACACCGCAGTTGGCCTTGGTCTGAGGACCACGGCAGCCCATGGGATACAGGCAGTAGCCCTTGGCTTCTTCTTCGGTGCCGAATGCGTAAACGAATTCGCCATTCTCGAAGTGACCGCGACGCTCACAGTTGTCATGAATGGTCTGGTTGAAGATGACCTTAGGCTTGTTGTCGGCGGTGAGCTCAGGGAGCTTGCCAACAAGGATTGCGTCTACGAGGACAGCCTCGAGCCATTCAGGGTTAGCAGGGCAACCGGGGATGTTGATAACCGGAGTATCGATACCCTGCTTCTTCAGGTACTGCTGAACACCCAGCGCACCAGCGGAGTTGGGGTTTGCACCCATCCAGCCACCGTTCACCGCACAAGAACCAAGAGCAACAACCGCATTTGCGTTCTCTGCAGCATGGACCAAGTGGTCGGTACCGGGCTCATTGGCAACACGCAGCGCCTCGCCGTTCCAACCTTCCAGAACTGCACCTTCGTAAATGAGGATGTAGTTTCCGGCCTCGATCGTCTGTGCCTTTGCTTCTTCCATGGACCAACCTGCAGCAGCGGAAAGGGTCTCACAATAGTTAAGGGAAACCATTTCCAACACTACGGTTGCGGGATCAGGGGCATCTACCTGTGCGAACGACTCCGTACAACCAGTGCAAGAAGCGCCCTCGATCCAGATTGCGGGATACAGGCCGCCAGATTCTGCGCCGATAACGGAATCCTCGATCGCGCGAGCGACGCGAGGTGCTGCCAGCTCAGACAAGCCTGCAGCTACGGCAAGAGAGCCACAGAGCTTCATGAAGCTACGACGAGAAACACCACGTGCCTCGAGCTTGCTCAGAAACTCCGGACTAATAGCCTCTGTTACCATGTGCACACCTCCTTAAGGGTGTCTTTGTCCTACAAAACTTCTGAAGCATATTCTCGTTGATTTGCTCCTAAAAAAGACTGGTTAATTGCCGAATATCGAGTAATTCCCGCCAATGGTCAGAAAATGTTACTGCCTTATTTTCGAGTAACACATTATTTCTCCATTTTTTGCAATAAAAAATGATTCCTTGGCTGTTTTAGGTCATATCGAGTAATTTGACCGTTCTATTCTTCAAAAATAGCGAGTTTAAACTGAATTTTTGCTTGGCAATTACTGGAGACTCTTCAAAAAATGGACATATTTCATTGTTCGTCCTATCCATCTTTTTGGATAGGTAGTTTATCTTTGCTACCCAAAATTAATTTTTTATCCATCGGAATTTTGGAGAAAATCCCGCCCTATAGCCACGCTGGTGCATCTTCTTTCAGTACTGGAAATTTTTTGGGGAACAATGCCTTGCTTTTGCGCAGGCAACATGTTTGCCCGCGACTAGGCCGAGGCGAAGATCCGCATCTTCCTAGCAGCATCAACGGGCAATCGAGCCCATCAACGGCACCAATGCTCCACACTGATCGCAAGAGCACCACCGCCCTGTTAAGACGGCATTAAATCCAAGGGCCAGATGCATATGCATCACAGCGTTTTCCAGATAAAGCGTTATCATAGGCAAATTATCGCTATCCCAGAAAGGACGCTCTATGAGCAACGCAACCATCGCCTACCTCGGACCGCAAGGAACCTACTCCGATGAGGCTGCTCGTCTTTTTGCAAAAAAGATGGGCTGCGAAAACCCCGAATTCGTGGAGTGCCCTTCCTTCAATGAGGTTCACGAAGCGGTTGATCGCGGTCGTTGCGAATTCGGAGTTATGCCGATCGAAAACTCACTTGAAGGCGTGGTTACCGCCACGCTCGACACCTTGGCTTTCAAGGGTGGCGTGAGCATCATGGGTTCAACCGTACTCAACATCCACCACTGCCTTATGGTGAACCCGGAATCCACCCTCGATAAAGTAACCACTATTGCCAGCCACCCGCAAGCTTTGGCGCAATGCCGTCGCTGGCTCGATGCCCACTTCCCCTCCGTGCCGCGTTTGGCCGTTTCGTCCACTGCGGAAGGTGCGCGCAAAGCAGCTCAGGACAAAACGGTGGCGGGAATTTCCAGCAAATTTGCAGGACAGCTGTTCGACTGCACCATTGCCGAAGAAGGCATCGAAGATCACTACGGCAACCAGACGCGCTTTGTGCTCATTGCCCGCCAAGGCCACGAACCAGTGCTCGAGAGCGACAACATGAAAACCACGCTGGCGCTTTCGTTGAACGCCGATAAGCCCGGCTCCCTGTTGATGATCCTCTCCGAGCTGAACTACGCCAATGTAAACTTGACCATGATTCAGAGCCGTCCCACCAAACAGGGACTGGGAGATTACCTCTTCTTCATCGATATCGAAGGCACGCCGGCCAATCCCGCCATCAAAACCGCGCTCGATTGCCTCCGCCTTAAGCTCCGCGAGGTTAAAGTGCTTGGATCCTATCCCGCTGAGTAAAATCCATCCCATTGCGATCAAAAAGCGCCTGCTGCCCTCAATCGGTAGCGGGCGCTTTGCTTGCAAAGCCAAGATGCTTCCTGCTTCGAGGCCCTGGCGATATCCGGTGATTCAGCAAACCCTAATCGGCAAGGTATCGAGCGTTCTCGCCTTCGCCTTCCTGAGAGAAAAATCCCTCGGCAACCAAATCATTCACAATCGAACGGACTATATCTTCTTCAGGCGCCTCCCTGCCCTGCTTCTTTTCGAAGTCGGAAAGAGCGGCAACAAGCTCACAGAAGCTTGCTTCGCGTCGAGCAAGAACGAAACGAACCAGTTCCGCCCGCTTCTGTCGCCGTGACCCCTCAAATTTCGATTGCTTCGTATGGTGCTTTGACCGGCGAGAAGGGTTGGGCATCGTTGATTTCAGGTAGTTGCCATAATCGAGCAGGGCGTAATACCAACCGCGAGGGTCTTCCGCAGAACACGTACGCCGTACCGAAGGCTCTAGTTCTTTGTCGGAAACCTTTTCGCGCCCCGGAAACAACTCATGGATGAACACCGTGCGTACGTTTGTCTCCAAGTACATAGAGGGCTTCTGGTAGGCAAACGCCATGATGCCTCCTGCCGTAGCCTTTCCGATGCCAGGAAGGGCTAGCAACTCTTCCGACGACTCGGGAAGAAGCCCGTTGAATTCACGTGAACATATTTCTGCCGTACGTTTCAATGCCAACGCACGACGGTTGTATCCCAGCCCTTGCCACATCTCCAGAACAAGTGACGTTTCAGCGCTCGCCAATGCATCCAGCGTCGGAAATAATGCCATGAAACGCTGCCAGTACTTTTCGACACGTGCGACCTGGGTTTGCTGAAGCATGATCTCGGAAACCATAACAGCATAGGGGTCGTCTACATTGCGCCAAGGCAAATCGCGATATAGGCGCGCACCTTCGTTCCATACTTTAACGACAAGAGCCTGTTCTTCGGGGCTCAACTCGTCAGAACAGGTTGAAGAAACTCGAGAAGCCATGCTATTCGGCAACCGGCGAATTTTCGCATGAAGCAAATGCCGCCTGAATAGCGGGATGGCTTGCGCCCTTGGTAAAAAGTCCCTCCAAAGTAACGGAAGCAAAAAGGTGACTTATCAGCGCATTTGACGCACACCACAAGGCATTGAACGAGCAGCAATCCTTATGGACGCAAGGGTAATCGGCGCATGCGCAGTCGGCTATGCTTATGCCGCCATTTACCCCCTCCAGAACATCAAGCACAGTGGTTTTTGAGGGGTCACACGCCAGGGCAAGACCGCCTTTCACGCCACGAATAGTTTTAAGCAGGCCTGCCTTCACCAATTCGTGTTGAATGCTTCGAGCAAAAGAATAGGGAATGCTCTCCTGTTCGGCCACCTCCGCGATGGAGATATACGTGTCGCCGCTACGATAAGCGGCGCGAATGATGCGACAAGCATAGTCGCAACGACGCGTAATGCTCATTAGCCGCTAACCCTCCAGCAGATCATCAAAATTGGAAGTATTCCGGCGCAGCTCTTCAACCGCCATATCCTCCATGCAGCGATACTCGGCAGAATCTAACGGCTGGAAGTTGGCCAAACGCGAAACCATCGCACCGGTCTCGACTGCGCAGAAGCGGTTTTTGGCAATGCTCTTCCGATAAGCCTCTTCAACCGCCTCACTCGCAATGGCAAGGATCTCAAAGCGAGAAAGACCACGAGAAAGCTCCACCATGCGGGTGGCATCCAAACCACGAGTAGAAGGATGTTGCGCCTGAACTTCTCGCCAAATCTCATAGCGTTCACGTGCGCTAGGAAGGTCGATATCGATGATCTGATACTGAGACCCGATGAGCCCCCAGAAAAACGGATCAATATCATTTGGCTCAGATGCGGAAATAAGAACCGTTGCCTCGGGGCTTTCAAGAGCAGTCTGGATAAGCGCTAATGCTTCGCGGGCGCCACGGGACAGCTGCATCTGAAGAAGGCTCTGCACGGGGTTTTCGGCAAGCTGGGGATCGAAGTCGGGGAGATCCCACAAATCAAAATCTTCGAGGATAACCACGGTCGGCGACTCGAAGCCAGCACGCGGCACACCAGAGATGCGTGATTTGAAGTCGGCGGACGCCATTACGCACAACACCGCTTGACCTTGCGCATTCTGATCAAGGCGCATGCGTATTGCAGGCATATTCAATTCGCCAGCTGTAGCAACCATGAAGTAGTTGGAATCTTCTCGAGCAGGGCAGCGGAACAGCAAGGTGCCCAATCGGGGAATGCCAGGCAAGCCGTGGCGAGCATTGAGCATAGCGACAAAGCGGGCAAACTCGGGATCACGCGAGCGACCAACGCCCAGTTCTCCCATAGTTTCGACAGCATTACCAAAACCAACCAGCGATCGATAGTCGAAACGCTGCTCGGGCACTGCAGGCTCAGCTTTCGCCTCAGAAGCCTGGCCGAAAATGAGCGAAGTGAGGTCCTTCACCGCCTGCTCGCGATTGGCGTCCGCCGAAGACCGATTGGCTTCCGCCGAGCCCGAAGCGTTCTGGGCAGAGCCTGCAGCAGCTTGGGCAGCTTCAGCAGGAGCCGAAGCTGATGCCTCAGCAGGAGTGCTTTTCTCAAAGCGGCACAGCATATCAGGTGCGGCTTCCATGAGATCCTGATTTACCATGTCGGCCATGCCTTCAATGGCATCACGGTCGAAGCCGTATTCTTCGAGCTTATCGAAAGCCAAGCGCTGAAGTTCGTCGGCGTGCCGAGAAACCTCATTGCTGTCCCAATAAGGCTCGAGTTTTTCAAAGATATATTCAGCAAGGGAACGTTGTTTGGTTTTGATGGCTAAATCCCATGCCTTGCTCATGCCTTCGAGCACTTCTTCGCCCGGCATGATGCTTTCGCGCAATGCGCGTTCGTAAGCAGCAAGATATAGATGGATACCGAGAACGCTATCCCCTTCCGCAACCGCGGAAGCGGCACGCTTAAGGTATGCCTGAGAAGAATTGGAGCGACTGTCCTGAAAAGGAACTTGGCCGCTTGCGGTATCTTCACTCATCCTGGTGCACCTCCTTGGCAGGTAACAATAGTTGCAAGCGCGCTAGGCCAGCCGAAGGGAGCGCGCTGATATGAGAGTTCGTTAATCGCACTTAATTGTATGCCGCCCCAATTCGGGCGGCTTGAATAAACCCATTATCCGTCAAATTCCCATAGGGTGAACGGCGAACCAGGCTCTGCTACAAAGCGTTAAGCCAACATTGCCGCAGCCGCAATACCCGCCGGAACCGCACAAACAACATGCAGGGCTCTTAATCGATTCTGCAGATACAAAAACGGGCTAACGCCAGTTCAAGATCGGCCATTCCCGATTGCGCGCAGTGCGGCGCAGGGGCCTATCGGGGGTAACCGCAAAAGGATGCTCAGCTGCAGCGAGCAGGGTTCGATCAGAATGATGGTCCCCATAAGCATGGGTTAGGACCCAGTTCCCTTTCCCAAATCGGGCATTGGCCTCACGGGTAAGAACCTCGAGTTTTTGGCTTCCTTCCACCGGCAAGCCTTCCACTTCTCGCGTATAGCGACCATCGGAATCGATTTTCATTCGCGTGGAAAACGCCTGAGTATAGCCATGCTGCGTCATTGCCTGCTGGATAAGGGGTTCAAACGTTGCCGTTACCGCCCACACCTCACGACCCGCAGCACGATGTTCCTCAATAACTTCGTTAGCCTGAGCGCGGAAGAGTTTTTCCAGGTGGCTATCGTAAAAGTCACGCAAGTATTCATCGACTTCTTCCTTTTTCTTGCCCTCAAAGGCAGAGAACACTGCACCGCGAACCCAGCTTTCATTTTGTGGCAGGCGGAGCTTATAGGCAGCAGCCCAGCAAAGAATGCGCAGAAGCGTGCCCTTGCCCAAGAGACCCTTTCGAACCAGATGGCTCACCAAAATGACTGGCGAATTACCGGATATGCAGGTACCGTCGAAGTCGAACGCGGCAATTTCAACCGGCTTCGTCTGACGAGAATCGCCCATCGCGTCTCCACCCTCCTGGTATCGATTGCGCCATTTGTCATACGCAACTTAAAGTTGAACTTGCTTACTATACACCATGCAAGAACCGACAAGAAACGCGACAGCGTGGGGATTGAGGCTTCAGCAAAGACACACTTTTAGACCGCTCGAAAGCCAGCTCCTGAAAGCCCCGAAAAGCAAAAAGGCTTGCCTTGCGGCAAGCCTTACATGCAAAGTGGCGGGATGTACGGGACTCGAACCCGCGACCTCCGACGTGACAGGCCGGCGCTCTAACCAACTGAGCTAACACCCCATGTCTTAAGCGACTTGCGATAGTTTACTAGCAATCAAAACCGAGCACAAGACCCTATTTGAAATTATTTTCAACACATCCAATCGACTACCTAAAGACTGCAAACCCCTTTCCGTTGATTCGATAATCCTGCCCATAGTTCGCATAGATGCAACCGCTGCAAAACGCAGCAGCAATGCCGAGGTGCCGCTTTCTTTTGTTCCTTTTCGCGGTATTCGCCCTGCTGTCGTCGTAGCCCCTACGCCTTTTCAAACATTTACCCTCGTTGCCGTTACTCACCTTGCGCGTTTTCCGACAAATGCGCCCCGTTGCAGTGATCCGCCCATCGCGAAAACAAAAATCTCGACTTTTTTGCATCTTTTTTGCGATTGGCAACTCCCCTCCACCCTGGCAACGCGGCAATAAGCCTCTACGCAGCCATTTTCGCCGCGTTTTTGGGCAGCAATCCACGATTGGGGAGATTGCAACAACCCCTAATCGCAAAAAAGTTGCAGTCAGGGCCGATTTTTTGTTTCTGAGCTCCCGAGGCGACTTCAGGATGGCGCTGTGAGCAAGGTTTGCCCAGCAGTGCTTCGAGCAGCATTGGGAATGCACTATAAATGGGTAGATTTGTAGCGGCGCTATGAGCAGCGATGAATGCGATGGGCCAGGTTCAGCACTGCATAGCGATGTCCAAAAAACAGTCCTATGGGGGTTATAGGCAAAAGGGACTATAGGACAAAGTGCGTCTGACTAGTCGATGGCATATGGGCCCAAATTAGCGCAAAACCCCTTTTGCCCATAGTCCAATTGCGCGGAGACATCATGAAACACATAGTGGTGAGATTCAAAACCGAAGAAACAAAAAGGCCCGCCATTGGCGAACCTTTAATACGTAAGCTGGCGGGATGTACGGGACTCGAACCCGCGACCTCCGACGTGACAGGCCGGCGCTCTAACCAACTGAGCTAACACCCCATGTGCGACAGCGATAGATAGTATACAGGAACGGAATCATCGCGCAAGAACCTTTTTAAAAAAGTTTTCCCAAATTAGGAAACGGATCATTCCACGTGCAATTATGCCGTTCAGTAAAAAGATAGCCCCCTGCAATGCTCCACACGAAATAGTCAGTGTGGACTGGGAGCCAGCCAACAGAGAAACAGCGTTACAGGCGCTTGCCCTTGCTCCTATGACCTGGCTTTAAGGATTTCCATGCAACTTTAGCTGCCGACTTGGCAACGGGCGCAGCGGCATCCAGAGCAACCACGGCTGCCTTCTTCGCCTTTGGCACCACGGCGGCAACAACCGTTTTCACCGCAGGCTTGGCGGCAACGGTTTCCGCAGCTTCCGCTGCCACGGAAGTGGTTTTTCCCACCAGAGCAGCCAAGCCGGCAATATCGCCGCCGCCCTCAAAATACTCGATTGCCGCATGGCCAATAGCTTGGGTGCCCACATAGCCCATAGTTCCCTTTACCACCCAGCCAAGCGCCGGGATGGCACCTGCAAGCTGACGGGAAACCCCACGGAATACAAAGCCCCCAGCAATAACACCAGCAATCTCCTTCACCCTATCGGCACTCAAGGGATGTCCGTAGGCAGCTGCGATCTGCAATACCATCTTTGCTTGGTTTGCGGTCATGATGGGCATGTCGGCGCCAGGAACAAAGACAACGACCCCAACACCAGCATTCTGCAGGGAGGTGGTGCGAATCGATTCATATGCCAAAGGGCGACGCACAAACGGATAGGCTATAGAGAAGGCCAGGCGCTTTTCTGAATCGGCACGAACAATCCATGTGCCGATTTCATCTGCAAGCGTTCCGCGAAGCTCATCGCTTAGCACTTCGCCTTCGCCAAGCGAAATAAGATCTTCGTCTGGAATAGCATAGCCAGCCGCCACCGCAGCCTCATGAACCGCTTCTGCATTTTCGGCAACAACCAAAACAGGCGTTCCCTGCTCGCGGAACCCCGCTGCGATCTTCCCAACATCAGGATTCGAGCCTGCAGCAATAACCGCAATGTCGCTTGCAACGTGCGCATCGGGTGTTTGGGTAGGGAAGTAGCTCACCATAACACGGGAGTTAGCAGATTCGCTATTAAAGCCCGATCGTACGAACACCTGAAACTCCGGCGTTGCCGACTCGTCGATAAGGATATTTGCAGAAACCGAGACAGAACATGCTTTATCGATATCGATTGCTGCCGTCAACAAAGCGGGAATATCAATTGGTAGTTTCATGCGATCCCCTTTCGCGTTAGCGTCCGCTATGAACCCAAACAGAGTTTATCAAACCCAGCATCACGAAGTTCACAACCATAAACGATGATCCGTAACTGATAAACGGCAACGGAATACCCGTAATAGGCATAAGGCCACAATCCATGCCGATATTCTCTAGTATCTGAAAGAGCCACATACCCACAACACAGATAACGATAATGGTACCGAAGAGATCGCTGGCACCACGTGCAACGTGTACTGAGGTGACGATCAAGCCGATATAGAATGCGAGCAAAACAAGCGCGCCCACAAAACCAAACTCTTCCGCCAAGATGCAGAAAACGAAGTCGGTTGGTGCCTCGGGCAAAAAGCCCATGGACGATTGAGTTGCCTGCATAAAGCCCTTGCCCAGCAGTCCGCCGCTGCCAATAGCAATCTTTGCTTGCTGCGAATTATAGCCAGCGCCCGAAGTGTCATACGTAGAGTCCGAGAACACCATCAAACGTGACTTTTGGTAGTCCTCTAAAAGTACATCGTGACCAGCGATTTGGTCGACAATGGGGTCGATAATCAAGATTGCGGCGCATAAGAGAATAATGGTAAGACCCGTGCCCACCATAAAACGCCAATCGGCACCACCGATAATCAGCGCGAAGGCAGCAATAACCAAGTACACCAAGCCGGTGCCAAGGTCGGGCTGAGTCATAACGCAAACGAAAGGCACCGCCATGATGCCAAGTGCCTTCAGGTACTCACGCAAATCGGTAAGACGACCGCCGTAGCGCGCCATAACCGAAGCAGCCAACAGCACCATGGTGATCTTCGCAAATTCACCCGGCTGAATCTGAGTACCGATGTTGATCCAAGAGCGACCGCCATTAACTTCCACGCCAATGCCGGGCAAATGAGGCGAAAGGAGCAAAACGACATTGATGATCAGGAACAACGTGGTATAGCCAGAAAGGGCGTGATAATCCATGCGTGTGATGAGCACAAACAGGACCATACCCACCGCAACGCCTGAGAGCTGACGAGCGAAGCTATAGTCGGCATCGGCAGATGTAGCCGAGAACTGAACGATAAGGCCATATCCAACCAGCAAAAGGGCGAACAGATAGAACGAAGGGTTCACATACTTGAACCTGCGAGGACGCGTAGCGCGAGCCACTGCAGGGTCTTGCATGCGCAAAGAGCTGATCTCGTTAATTTGAGCCACCAACGCTCACCTCCGTTGCCGCAATAGTGCTCATATCTTCTTCCAAGGTGCCCGCTGCAGACTGAATTGCGGCATCCATGATTTGACCCGCCAAAGGCGCAGCAACAGAACCGCCCGAGCCGCCTTCCTCGACGCACACGCACATTGCAAACTGCGGATTGTCGTAAGGGGCGTAGCAGGAGAACCATGCCATATCTTCTTTGCCGGCAACCTCGGCAGTACCAGTCTTTGCCGCTGCAGACCAAGAGTACTTATTGAACTCGGCTGAAACGGTTTCGTTTTCCGTAGCCACACCATGCAAAGCATCGCGCACGATTTTAAGATTTGCTTCTGTTACCTGCGGCGCCGTGTCTTCCACCGTGTCATAGGAGAGCACCGTATCACCCAGCGAATTGCGCGCTTCCTTCAGCAGATGCGGACGCAAGAGCTTTCCCGTTGCAACCGCGCCATAAGCACGAACCACCTGAATGGGAGTAACCAAGACATAGCCCTGGCCGATAACCATGTTCGACATATCGCCGGGCAGCCACTGGGCTTCTTCGGGGACGTCTTTGAAATATTCCTTTTTCCATGCAGGCGTGGGAATACGACCCTCCGATTCACCGGAAAGGTCGATCTTTGTAGCAGCCGAATAGCCAAATTCCTTAACGAAATCTTGCATGGCCTCATCACCGATGGAGGCACGGGCATCGTAGAAGCTCTTTGCGATTTCATAGAACACAACGTCGCAGGAAACGACGATGCCCTCACGCAGGCCCAGCAACCCATGACCTGACTTTTGCCAGCACTTCTGCGGGAAGCTGTCGCCAAAACCCGTCCAGGTGCCCTGACAATCCCAGACGCGAGATGTATCAGCAAATCCATAGGTTAAACCAGCCAGGCTGGTAAATGCCTTGAAGCACGATGCCGCAGGATACGTACCTGCGATAACGCGATTCATCAACGGATAATGAGACTCCTCGGTTTGGTAAGCGTCCCACATGTCCTGGGAAATACCGCCGATAAAATGCTCAGGTGCATAGGTTGGATAGTTCGAAAGCGCCACAATGCCGCCCGTATTAACATCCATTACAACGCATGATGCCGCAGTACCGGTTCCGTGACGCACCGCATCCTGAAGCACGCGATCTGCCACATGTTGAACCTTGGCATCGATGGTCAGGTACACATCGTTGCCCTTGCTCGGGGCGGTTTCCCCTACCACCTGCTGAACCACACCAGCTGCGTTTGTCACCAAAACACGTTGACCATGGTCGCCGGCAAGCAGCGAATCGTAAGTTTGCTCGATGCCGCTTTTGCCTACAGCATCACCAGACTGGATATCACGGCCCTCGGCAGCGTTCTTCAAGTCATCTTCGGAAGCGGTGCCCGTATAACCCAAGGCATGCGCCGCCATCGCCCCATAGGGATAGGTTCGCGTGGTTCGAATCTGCGTGCTGACACCGGGAAAGGCATCGCGATGTTCGGAAATATACGCGATATCGCGCAGCTTCACATCGCTTGCCACCACTCGTTGGCTCTGGGCGCCCGAAGAAGAATCGAGAATACGAGAACGCACCACTTCGTAGGGAATTCCCAGAAGGGAAGAAAGGCGCAAGATCACATCGGAGTTCTTTGCAACATCCGCATCGGCAAGAACAGTTTGCACCTGGCGGTTTGCAACCATGGCAATACCATTTGCATCGTAGATAACGCCACGAGGAGCCGGCGTATTTACCGTAGTGTAGAGGTTTGCATCTGCCTCTTCGCTATAGCTGGCAGCCTCGATGATCTGCAAACCAAACAGCTTAGCGGTAAGCGCACCGAAAATGCCCAATGCTATGACGCCAACCGCAGTGAAGCGATTGCGCAAGCCCTCGCCCGCAGCAACACCGCCGCCCATAGAAGGGCCGCTCGGCGCGGCGCTATGCGTGGTCTTTGGCGTTTCTGCAGCAATACCAACCGACGTTACCGAGCGTACTCGCATACGGTCGGCAGCCCTCGAGTGAGCAGAGTTGGCGCGCACACGGAACACAACTGCAAGGATAACGCCCAATACAACAAGAGCGGCAAAAGTAGTGAGAATAGCGGAAAGCACGTGTTCCCCCTACCCTTAGCGGAATCGACCCGAGGTAGGAACCTGCCACGCTTCATTAGAAGCTTGAGCAAACGGCAAGCGACGCATGATGACAAAGAGCAACGCCGCGATCAATGAGTTCAGAATTGTGGCAGGAATCACGCGCTGAGCAAAGATCTCGAAGATGGATCCCTGATAGCCGAGCACTAAAAGGACAACGGCAAACAGCAGCTCAAACACCAAAAGCGTTGCAGCAAGGGCAATAAGCGGCATAGCCAAAGAGGTATCATCCAGCACCTCGAACACACACGAGAGGCAGAACACCGCAATAAGCAAAAGCAACGGCGTAAGACCTACTGGTGTATGCGTAAGGAGGTCGGCAATAAGGCCAAGCACAAACGCATAAACGTACGTGGTATCGGGTCGACGCATGATGGAGAGCACCAGAACGAACGAAACAATAAAACTTGGCACTGTAGAGAACACCGTAAGAATCGGCGCGAATACGACCTGAATTACTACGATGACAACAGAAAAGACAAGAGGAAGCATCCAATCACGCATGGGCGTTATTCACCATCCTCGGAAGAAGAGTTAGAAGAAGAATTCTTCTTGGAGTCGGAGCTAGAAGAGTCGCCAGACTTCGAAGAGCTGTCGGAGCTTGAGCTGGCATTCGCATCGTTGTTTGAGTTTTTGCTCAAAAGGGCATCGGGTCCAACCGCTTGAGCTACAGCGTTGGCGGCATTGGTGTCGCTAGAAGCGGCGCCATCATTGCTCATGCCCAAAACAACCAGCACTTCACTGATGTTGCTAAACGATGAGTTAGGCGAAATAACAATGGTACGCGTTGCGTCGCCCTGTCGCTGCTCAACCTTGGAAACCACTCCCACGACCAATCCGCGGAAGTAGCCTCCGCCAAGACCCGTGGTTATAACCGCTTCGCCTTCTTTCACCTCGGTGCCCTCATCAACGCCCTGAAGGTACAGCACGCCTTCCACCGATCCAGAAAGAATACCCTCGGCACGAGAGTTTTGAAGCATCACGGCAACGCCACTTTGAGCATCGTTGAGCAATCGCACTTCAGATGTATAGGTTGAGCAGGAAACCACCTGGCCAACCACTCCCGTAGATCCCATAACGGGCAATCCCGGCTTCACGCCAGATGCAGTGCCAACGTCGATGGTGATAATGCGATTGTAGGAATCGGAAGAATAGCCCGTCACGTGGGCAGCAACCGAAGAGAACCCATACACGTCATGAATGCCGATAAGCGCTTCAAGGCGCGAAGCCTCCTGGCGGTACTCTTCAAGCTCGACCACCATTTGGGAAAGCTGTGCGTTGCTTTCCTTCAGCTGACTCATGGTTTGACCATCGGCCGTAAGGTCTTCCAACGAAGCTGAAGCAGAGGCAGCAAGCGAACCGGCAGCAGTCCCTGCAGAAGACAGGGGCGAAGAAACAGCTGATGTAGTATTTTGCAATGAATGCAGAGCGCCTTCGTCTCCCTCGCGGGAATAGACGATGACAAGGACGAGAGAGACCACCAACAAGATGATCAGCAACCCCGTCCCTCCAAGTTGGCCGCCGAATGGGATCTTTTTTTCATTCAAATTCAGGGCCATATCGTAAAAGGATCTCCTATTTCGATCTCATAAGAATCTGCTTGAGTGCCGTGGGGGTTTCAAGAACCTTCAAGCAACCCGAAACAACATTGGTGAGCGCCGTTTCACTGGTCCAAACCGGAATCTCAAGCTGCTGCGAAAGATAGCGATCCAAGCCAGCGAGCAAACCGCCGCCGCCCGTGAGCAGAATACCGTTGGAAATGATGTCGGAGGCCAAGTCGGGGTTGGTCTTCTTGAACGTTTCCTTGATATGCACAACCATTTCGTCGATAGGAGCCTGCAGCGCATCACGCACATCTTCCGACTGAATGGTAACTTCTTTGGGCTGTTCGGTAAGCACGTCCTGACCAGAGATGATCATGTCGCGTTCACGACCGTCTTCAAAGGGCAGAATGGATCCAATCTTAATCTTGATGACCTCTGCTGTGCGTTCACCGATCTTGATTCCAAGAAGATCACGCAAATGAACCGCAATAGCTTCATCAAGACGATTGCCAGCAAGACGCAGAGAAGAAGAAGTTACGATACCGCCCAAAGAAATGACGGCAACTTCAGTGGTGCCGCCGCCGATGTCAACAACCATCGAGCCGGTAGGCTCGGTTACAGGCAGGTCAGCGCCCATAGCAGCAGCCATAGGCTCTTCGATAAGGTATGCCTGGCGAGCGCCCGCCTGAATGGTGGCCTCGAAAACAGCGCGCTTCTCTACAGAAGTGGCACCACAAGGAATGCATACCACGATACGCGGCTTTGGCTGCCAAGGATAACGACGCGGAGCTGCTTTGTTAATAAACGCGGAGATCATGGCCTCCGTCACGTCATAGTCTGCGATAACGCCATCGTGCAGAGGATGCTCTGCAGAAAAAGTGTCTGGCGTATGGTTGATCATGTTCTTTGCTTCATGACCAACAGCAAGAACGCGGTGGGTGCTGCGCTCGATGGCAACAACAGAAGGCTCGTTGATAACGATACCCTGCCCCGTGATGGCTACGAGTGTATTGGCGGTGCCAAGGTCGATAGCCATGTCGTACGAAGACGACGAGGTGGCGTTCTGTATGAAATCAAGGAAAGACATTAATCGTCCTTAAACAGTATTGTGCAATCGTAAGAACAGATTCTATCACACAGCATAAATACACGTGCAGAAACCGTGAAGGAGGGAAAACAGGGACAGGTGCCAGATTCCCACTTCAAGTGGGAATCTGGCACCTGTCCCTGTTTTCCCATCAAACGAGCCCCTGATAAGTGCAGCCGCCGGAAAGCCGCCATCAAGCGCACCTCTTGCGCCAAGGCTGTTCAGACCGACAACTGCATCATCAAGGGCTCGCGTAGCGTAATTGCGCCCAAAACAAATGTTGCGCCGTTCCATGAACGACGCAACCAAAAAAGCTTAGAAGAAGATGGAGATCTCGCGCTCGGCAGAAGCAACGGAGTCGGAGCCATGGATTACGTTTTCGTCCATGATCAGGCCGAAGTCGCCACGGATGGTGCCAGGAGCTGCCTCTGCAGGGTTGGTAGCGCCCATGAGGGAGCGGCACTTGGCAACAGCGCCTTCGCCGGAAACAACCATCTTAACAACAGGGCCGGAGGTGATGTAGGAGATCAGGCCGTCATAGAAAGGCTTACCCTCGTGCTCCTGGTAGTTAGCGGCAGCCTGCTCGGGGGTAACCATACCCATTTCCATGCGCTCGATCTTCAGACCAGCACGCTCGAAGCGGTTTACGATTTCGCCGATATGACCGTTGCGAACACCGTCGGGCTTGATCATGCTGTAGGTCTTTTCAATTGCCATGTTGGTTCCTTTCAAATGAACGTTTCGTTCTTACTGACGATATGAAACGGGGCGAACCCCGGATCGAATAGGGTTAAGACTGGCTGGTGAAGGAAAGCGACACGCTGGAAACCTTCCAGCCCAGGCCATCGCGTACCATGGAGATCTGGTACGGCACTTCGCCACCCTGCGAAGTGGTTGCAGTTGCGTACACCTCTGCGGTGCCAAGGTTGTTGGTGGTGCCGTTGATGGTAACCTGGCCACCCTGGGTAACCGTATCGGCAATACGGGCTTTTTTGCTTTCATCAACGCTAGCGGCATACACATCTGCATTTTGAGGATCGGCAAACAGTGCATTTACTTGATCCTGCTGGGAGGGCATACCGTAACCTTGCGTATATGCAAAAGCACCACCGCCTGCAACGATGATGATGAGGATAAGGATGATGAGGAACGCCTTGAGGCCACGATGACGGCGCTTCTTCTTAAGAGGCTGGCCCCAATCCTGGAAATCCTGCTCAGCTTCCTGGAAATATTGGCTACCCGCCTGCTCTGCTGCAGCAATTTCGCGCATAATGCTGGTTTCAGACAGCTGCATGGTGCCCATTTCGGAAGGGTCGAGACGAGACGATCCGATAGGAACGCCATCACCCTGAACATCCAAACCGGAAAGATCGTTATGGGTACTGGTAGAAGCTAATTCTTCTGGCGTGACGGCTTCGACTTCCCCCGTGTTGCCAGCGGCAACAGCAGCAACAGCGCGCTGGTAGTCAACATTTGCAGCATCGTTGAACACATAGGTTTTGTCGGCCAAGGCTGACTCGAATGCGCGAACCGCCTTTTCCATCTTGCCATCAGCAACATAGGCCTGGCCCATGTTGGCGAAGATCTTGTTGCGGGTTTCAGGCTTCATGTCGAACTGAAGGGCACTTTCGTAGGATGCGATAGCGTCCATCGGGCGATCAAGAGCCATGAAGCAAACGCCCAGGTTCAGCAATGCCTTCGTGGGATCGGGATTCGATTCGTCTAAGGCTGCCGCACGGAAAGCGGCGCCCGCCTCGGCAGATTTACCCAGCTTGAGCAAGGAGTTGCCCAAGGCTACATATGCTTTATAGGGAGTAGCATAACGGGAATCTTCCGTAACCGCCTTGAAGTTGGTAATAGCGTCTTCGAAATCGCCCTGAGAAGCATATACCATGCCCAAGTTGTAGCTTACCGAGCCAGAGGCATCGTAAGAGGTATCCACCAAAGCCTGGGAATACGCATGGATAGCCTCGTTCGGATCTTTGAGCTTCACCAGGCAGTTTCCGATCTGGTGATACAGCAAGCCAACTTCGCCGGGGGCCTTTTCGACAGAGGTGTCCTCAAGGCATTCGGTGAACTTTGCAAGCGCTACGTCAAATTGCTTCGAAACGTATGCGCTGCGCGCTTGCTGAAAAGTCTCATTGTTCATGTATCGTCGGTTCCTCTCTTGCGTTTCTCGAACTGGCCCCTAAGGACGCAGAAGAAGCAGCCCGAAGCATACTAGCTTGGGCAGTACACGCTGTTAGTTGGCGTTCTCGATTTCGATGGTTTCGATAACGTCACCTACACGGAGCTGACCAACAACGTCAAGACCTTCCACCGTCTGACCGAATACCGTGTAGCCGGAATCCAAGAAAGGCTGAGCACCGAGGCACAGATAGAACTGGGAGCCCGCAGAGTTAGGATCCTGGGAGCGAGCCATAGCCAAAGTGCCGTCAAGATGCTTGTTATTGGGATTGGTGGTGTACTCTTCGTGAATGGTGTAACCCGGACCGCCGGTGCCAAGACGAGCAAAGGGATTGCCCTCCGCTGCCTTTACCTGCTCGGAGTCGAGCTCACGCGTGTTGGGGCAACCGCCCTGGATCACAAAACCAGGAACGTAGCGGTGGAACTTAAGGTTATCGTAGAAGCCCTTCTGAGCGAGTTCCACAAAATTGCCCACATGAATGGGGGCATCGTTACCAGCAAGCTCGACGCGAATGTCGCCCTTGGAGGTTTTGATTACTGCAACCTCATTGCCGTTGGGCTGGTATTTAGGTGTGTACAAAGCCATGGTTTCCCCTAACTGCTTCGTGTTTCAAAAAAAAATGGTGCCCTCTACAGGATTCGAACCTGCGGCTTTCTGCTCCGGAGGCAGACGCTCTATCCCCTGAGCTAAGAGGGCCCAAGTGCTCATATTATACGTTATGATTTACAACATTCTTATTTCCCCACGAAAACCAAAGGATGAGACCATAATGCGCATCAAGATCACCGGTATGACCTATGGAGCAAACGCAGTTGGACGCGCCGATGACGGTAAAGTGGTGTTTGTCGCCGGCGGCGCACCGGGCGACGTGGTCGAAGTTGAAACAACCCGCGAAACCAAAGGTTTTCGCGAAGGATCTATTATTGGATTCTACGAAAAGGGAGCCGCCCGTGTTGAGACACCCTGCCCCTTTGCCGCCGTATGCGGCGGATGCCCCTGGATGCACTTGTCTTACGAATCCCAATTACAGTCAAAGCGTGCCAGCGTAGTAAGCCAGCTCTCAAAAATCGGCGGCATACCACGAGATCGCGCCGAAGAACTCGTGGGCGAATGCGTAGGGTCCAAACGCCAGCTGGGCTACCGCAATAAGCTTGAGCTCGCAGGCGGACGCGACGAACGCGGTTTGTTCATGCTCGGCTTCCACGAGCGGGGAGGCAAGCTTGCGGCAGCACCCAAAACCTGCCTTTTGGCAGCAAAGGGAATCGAAAAAGCACCGGGGGCACTGCGCGGAGCCCTCTCTTACCTGCAGGGCCATGACGATCTGGGCATTTTCCGTATCGGCGTGCGACGCAGCGTACGGACCAAGGATACCGAAATCGCGCTCTGGACGAACCCTTCAGCATTTCCCCGAAAAGCCGCAGCGAACACCCTTTCCAGCGCGCTGAAATGTACCAGCATCGTGCGCGTAATCGCCGACCCCGGCAAAGCACGCAAGATCAAAAAAGTTGAAGCACTGTACGGAAAGGGACATTGGAGCGAAGAGCTGGCAGGAAACACCTACCGCATCAGCGCCCCGAGTTTCTTCCAAGTAAACACCGCCCAAGCAGAAAAGATGATCCAGTTGGTGCTCGACGGGCTGGAATTTGACTCCTCTTCGGTTGTCGCCGACTTATACTGCGGTGCAGGCACTTTCACGCTGCCACTGGCACAACGCGCCGACTATGTGTTCGCCGTCGAATCTGCGGCTTCTTCCGTACGCGATCTTCGTCGCAATATGGAAGGGATCGATGGTGAAATCGAAGTTATCGGCGGCGACAGCGCCCGTGAGCTGCCCACCCTGGGACACCTCGATGCCCTTGTGGTAGACCCGCCGCGCGCCGGCCTTGCCAAAGGAGTTGCCGAAAGCATCGCCGCGTCGAAAGCCGAGCGTGTGGCCTACGTCAGCTGCGATCCCGCCACCTGGGCACGAGACATAGCCCGTTTTGCCGAAGCAGGATACGAACTGGTACGGGCAATGCCGGTAGACCTGTTCCCTCAGACCTTCCATGTGGAAACGGTAAGCATCCTGAAGCGCAAATAAGCATCAGAACCCGCATAGCGAGATGACGCTATGCGGGTTCTTACGGCGCAGGATGCTTCAGCCCATGGGGCGAAGCATCCTGAAGCGTCCTAACGCAAAAGGGCCTGGAATGAATCTTCATTCCAGGCCCAGCATTTGCAAAGAACTCAGTTTGCCAACGCGGACTTTTCTATCCGCAGTTGCAAGCTCTAAAGGCAAGTTCCGCATTGACGCCACAATGCGGAACTTGCGGCGTTATCCCCCCACGCGATGCAAACCGCGTCAAGCAACGCTGCACAATCCGAAAAGCCATGACGCCGTGCGCTTTAGCTGCGCGCTTCCTTCACGTGCCCAACCAGCTTAGCAATACGCTCGCTGTATTCGGGATGCTCGATGCCCGCTTCGGCGATATCGATAATAGGGGCGTCACCCCACAAGGTTTCCAAACGATAAAAATCACGAGATTCGGGCTGGAACACATCCACTACGAACTCGCCGTAATCGAGAAGCTCCCAAGAATGATCGTTGGTCTGCTCGCGGGAAATGGGCTTTACGCCGCCCTCGATACGCACTTTTTCCTCGATGTTGTCGAGGATGGCCTCAACCTGGGGAGTGTTGGCGCCCGTTGCGATAACGAAATAATCGGTAACGTCCACCAAGTCGCCAACTTTAATGACCATGATGTCAGTTGCCTTGCGCTCGTCTGCCGCACGTGCAGCAATAAGTGCGCATTCACGAGAAGATGTTTCTTCCACTTATATTCTCCTTTATTGTTCTTGAGGCTTAGCGCCGTTGTAGCAGTTCCAAACCGTGACAGAATCATAACTGATAGGCTTGCCGGCACGAACCAGATAGGACATGCCTTCCTTCAGCACCGCATAGAACAGCTCTTCCAGGCTCATAGTGCCAATCTGCTTATACAGGCGCTTGTATTCGGCTACATCGTGCGTGGGCTCGATTTTGTCAGCCACAAACACGATCATATCAAGCGGCGCCATGTCGGGAGCACCAACCGTATGCCTCTCGATTGCCTGAAACACTTCTTCCCCGAAGCAGGGGAAATCACGCCGCAGCACTGCCGCCGCCGTAGGCCCATGCAATACCCACGGCATACCGTTTATCACATCGGGACTTACTTTCAGATCGAAATCCGAAATGCGCTGCTGTAACTGAGCAGGGAGAAGCGCTTTGTCCCAATCGTGCAGCAAGCCAGCCATACGGGCGATATGGCCATCATAGCCATAAACACGTGCGAGTTTTCGAGCCGTTTTCGCTACCGATATGCTGTGCACATACCGCGAAGGGTTCACGCGTTGCATAAGCAATCCCTTCATGTGCTTGTATGACTGCGAGCCAAACGGCTTTCCCTCATCAAGGCCTTCAGCGCTAGTAGGCTGGTAGGCAAACTCCGAAAGCTCTTCTCTGGTAGGCTCTGTCGCCTGCGCTTTCTTCTTCTTAGCCATGCTCCACTCCCTCGCGATAGAACTCGTGCTCCATCACGTGATCGACTACAACCTGGGGCGTAAGATAGCGGATCGACTTTCCCTCCGCCAGGCGACGCCGCAGTTCACTTGATGATATTTCCAGTGCTTCAATGGTAACGAATGAAATGGAGATGCCTTTCGCTGCATCCACAATCTGCGCGCGCTTTTCATCGGAAAGCTCGTAGCCTGGACGATCGACCCCTACGAATTTTGCAAGGGACCCCATTTCATCCGAGCCTCGCCACTTTGAAACCGTTGCTATCGCATCGGCTCCCGCCAAAAAATACAACTCAACATTAGGCGGAAAATGGCCACGGAGTGTTCGAAGGGTGTCGATGGTGTAGGTATCGCCACCACGCGCAATTTCAATATCGCTTACATCGAAATACGGGTTATCGGCAATGGCGGCACGGCACATGGCCAAACGATCGCTTGCAGGAGCAATTCGTTGCCCACGCTTGAAGACCGGATTCCCTGTGGGAATGAACAAGATAGCATCAAGGCCCAAATCTTCTCGCGCTTGTTCGGCACAAGCCAAATGCCCGTTATGGATAGGATCGAAGGTGCCACCCATGATCCCTAAACGACAGGGCTTGCCGTCTTTTCCGAAATCATCGAAGCGTTCGCAGATATGCGGCTCTTTGTAGCCGGTTTCCTGCGCACGCATCTTGCGCACGGTCTCGATAACATCGATAGCACTCATGCTACTCCCTTACCTGGCCCGTTCCGTTCACCAGGTATTTCGTGCTGGTAAGCGCCTCTAACGCAAACGGACCACGTACGTGCAATTTCTGAGTTGAGATACCTATTTCCGCGCCAAGGCCAAATTCCCCACCGTCGGTAAAACGAGTTGAGGCGTTGGCATATACAGCAGCAGCATCAACCCCCTGCTGGAAAACCGCAATGACTTCTTCGTTCGAGGCAACAATGCACTCAGAGTGATTGGTGCCATAGCGATTGATATGGGAAACGGCTTCATCTACCCCGTTTTCAACAACATGGATGCTGATTTCCAGAGCCAAGTACTCACGGCCCCAGTCTTCTTCAGTAGCGTCAACGAAGAATTGCGAAAGTTCAGCGTGGCCTTCGGCAACAGTTGCCTGCACTGCCGCGCGGACCACCTCATCACCGTGGATCAACACGTTTGCCTGAGCCAAATCAAGCAGCAAGCCAGGAAGGAATTCCTGAGCAATGGAAGCATCAACCAACACCGATTCGCATGCGTTGCATACACCGGTACGCTGAGTCTTTGCGTTCAGGATTATCTTTCGCGCCATGGCAAAATCAGCCGATTCATGCACATAAACATGGCAGTTGCCGACACCCGTTTCGATTACCGGCACTATCGCGTGTTCCACGCAATGCCGAATAAGGCCAGCGCCACCACGAGGAATAAGCACATCGACCAAGCCGCGAAGACGCAGCAGGGTGTCGGTCTCCGCGCGGTCGGTTGATTCAATGGCAACTACCGCATCCGCAGGCAAGCCGACGCTTTCAACGGCAACGCGCAGAACCTGCGCAATTGCCAGATTCGAGTGAACCGCCATAGAGCCGCCGCGCAGCACGCAAGCGTTACCCGATTTCACGCAGATGCCCGCAGCATCAGCAGTTACATTGGGGCGTGCCTCGTACACCATAGCCACCACGCCCAACGGCACGGAAACCTTTCGGATAAGCAAACCGTTTTCTAGTGTTCGCTGCTCTAAGATCTTGCCTGCGGGATCGTCGAGCGAAGCAAGGCTTTCAAGAGCAGATGCCATACCCTCGATACGGCCCTCATCCAAGAACAAACGATCGATCAGCGAGTCTTTCGTTCCTGCTTTTCGGGCCTCAGCACAATCGACCGCGTTTTCTGCGCAGATAAGCGCTGCTTCTTTACGAAGCGCAGCTGCCATTGCAAACAACGCCTTGTTCTTCAGCTCGGTAGAGGCTTTCGCCATAGCAGCGCTGGCAACCTTGGCCCTCTGCGCCGCAACCTGTGCTTCACTCATTCGAACACCACCAATTCATCGCGATGGACTGCGGGCTTATCACCCAAATTTACGAGCAATTCGTTACCACGAATTTCCTTCTGGGAACGGCCTCGGGCGAGACTTACTTCAGAAGAGGGTGCGTTTACCCTACCGCGAGCGAACAGGTGCCCCTCTTGATCCTTGATATCGACAATATCCCCACGGAAGAAAGAGCCCTCCACGCTGGTAATGCCCACAGACAAGAGCGACGAGCCGGTATCTACCAAGGCTCGCCTGGCGCCATCGTCTACCACCAAAACGCCCTTGGCAGTGTCGCCGAGGGCAATCCAGAGCTTACGCGGGGAAATATCATGCGCTTTGTTGCGAGCAACGAAGTAGGTGCCCACCGATTCGCCGTGAGCTAGCTGGATTAAGCTACCCTGACGACGCCCATGGCAGATAACCATCGGGATGCCCGCAAGCATAAGCACGCGAGCAGCGCGGATCTTAGTGATCATGCCGCCGCTGCCCACCTTCGATGTAACGCCTCCCGCGGAAGCCATCAGTTCAGGGGTGATGCGCTCAACGAGGGGGATAAGCGTAGCCGTTGGATCGATAGTGGGATTAGCGGTATACAAGCCTTCGATATCGGAGAAAATAACGCACATATCGGCCTGCACCAAGCAAGAGACGAGGGCGGCAAGTGTGTCGTTGTCGCCAAAGCGAATCTGCTCAACCGACACCGTGTCATTTTCGTTGATGATGGGCACGACATCAAAATCAATCAAGCGCTCCAAGGTGTCACGCGCATGCAGATACGCATTGCGCTGCGCCGTAGAGTGTCGAGTGATAAGCACGCATGAGGTAAGCACATCATAGCGCGAGAATGCTTCTGCGTACGTTGCCATAAGTGCATTCTGCCCCACCGAAGCCGCCGCCTGGAGCGAAGGCATGTCGGTCGGGCGCTCTTCGATGCCCAATGCCTCCAAGCCGCATGCAATTGCGGCGCTGGAAACAATAAGGGGGCTCCATCCCATCTGACGTAAAGCATGGACCTGAGCGGCAAGGCCATCGAAGTATGCACGATCGAGCTTGCCTTGCTCGTTTACCAAGGTTGACGAACCGATCTTGATTACTATGACTTTCTTGCCGTTTCTCATGCTTTAGATGTCCATTCCCTCGAAATCATCTTCGCGCATACGTGCCGACTCAAACTCGAACGCACATTCCAAAATGCGAATCTCATCGCCGTCGCAAGCCCCAGCAGCCTCAAGGGCCTCATCGAGCTTCAAACGCTTAAAGCGATGCTGCAGGAACGTAACAGCTTCATCGTTTTCCCAGTCGGTCTGGATAACCATGCGCTCAATCTGCTTTCCGGTAACGCGGAACACGCCCTCGGAAAGCTTGGTGACCTTGAACTTCTTATCTTTCGCATCGCGACGATGCTGCCAGATCTGATCGAAATGCTCTTGACCTTCCAAGACCTTGCGCTGAGCCTCGCGGAGCTCAGCAACACGAGCACCGGTAGCCTTCATCAGGGCATCTACGCCTTTTCCCGTAACGGCACTGGTGAAGAACACCTTAGGGTTCAACGGGCTTTCAGCATATTCATTGCCACCGGCGCGCTCAACGGAATCGCGGCGCACTTCTTCTTCGAGGCGGCGAGCGGCGTCTTCCACACCAGGGGCATCTACCTTATTTCCCACCACGATGCAAGGACGCTTTGCCAATTCAGGCAGATAAGCCTTCAGCTCATTGTTGATAATGCGGTAATCCTCTACCGGGTCGCGGCCCTCATACCCACCAGTAAGGTCGATAACATGGAGGATGATTGCGCAGCGTTCCACGTGACGGAGGAATTCGTGGCCCAAGCCCTTTCCTTCGTGCGCACCCTCAATGAGGCCAGGAACGTCTGCCACGACATAGTTATACTCATCGGCTTTCACCACACCCAAATTAGGCACAAGCGTTGTGAAAGGATAATCAGCGATTTTAGGCTTGGCAGCAGACATGCGTGCAATGAGCGAAGACTTGCCAGCGGAAGGAACGCCCACCAAGGCAGCATCCGCCATGAGCTTCATTTCAAGCTCGACCCAGCATTCTTCTGCGGGAACACCAAGCTCCGCAAAAGCAGGGGCGCGACGTGTTGACGTGACGAAATGGGTATTGCCGCGACCGCCAATGCCGCCGCGAGCAGCAATAATACGTTCTCCATCATGAGTGAGGTCGGCAATAACCTCACCGGTTTCCTTGGTTTCATCGTTGTATTCACGCACAATAGTGCCAACGGGAACCTTAAGAACAAGGTCTTCGCCATTGGCACCGTTCATCTTGGAACCCTTGCCATGGGTGCCGCGCGTTGCTTTGAAATGATGTTTGAAGCGATAGTCGATCAGCGAAGAAACGCGGGAATCGGCTTCAAGCACGATATCGCCGCCCTTGCCGCCGTCGCCGCCGTCGGGGCCGCCCTTCGGGACGTGCGCCTCACGACGAAACGACATGCAGCCCGCGCCGCCGTCGCCTGCTTTAAGAAATATGCGAACCTTGTCTGTAAACATTATCCTTCAATTCTAAACGAAAAGACCCCCTGCGATGCAGAGGGCCTTTGTTAAGTCCAAATTTAGGCGGTATTTATGCCTGAGGACGGACATGCACCTTGCGGCGTGCGCCCTTGGTGTATTCTACCGTACCTTCGCACAGAGCGAACAGGGTGTCGTCCTTGCCGCGACCCACGTTCTCACCGGGATGGAAGTGAGTGCCACGCTGACGAACCAGGATGTTGCCCGCACCGACGAATTCGCCAGCAAAGCGCTTGCAACCAAGGCGCTTAGCCTTCGAATCGCGACCGTTGCGGATGGAACCTTGACCTTTCTTATGTGCCATTAGTATTCCTCCTCTACTTAAGCGATGCTGGTGATCTGAATACGAGTGAGCTGCTGGCGATGACCGCGCAGCTTCTTGTAGTTCTTGCGCTTCTTGAATTTGAAGACGAGCTGCTTGTCGCCCTTAAACTGCTCAACGATGGTAGCCTCAACCTTGGTCTTGGCAGCCTCTGCAGGGTCAGCAATAACCTTAGCACCGTCAACAACCGTGATAGCGGTAAGAGCGACCTTGTCGCCTGCTTCACCTTCGAGCTTTTCGACGTTCAGGCAGTCACCGGTGGATACCTTGTACTGCTTGCCGCCAGTCTTAACAATAGCGTACATAATTCTCCTTATTTGAAATAAACGCAAGGCGATAGCTTATCAGCGTGACCGTAGCAAGTCAACGAAAGTGCCTTTCGTTGCAACGTATGCACCGTCTCCGCGTATCATCGCACTTATTCCTAAGCTGCACCTTTCGTGCAACCTGTTGAATGATACCAGAAACCGCCCGATATGGAAGAACAAACCCAAGTTTCGTGAAGGCGCTCCACAATTGGCCAACAAGAGAAAGATCCTTCCCGTCGCATTCTCCTTCTAGCCCCGCCCGCCCCTTGCCACACCAATCGACCTAACCGTCTACAGATAATTGTTAGTATTTTTATACCATTTGCTCTCACCTGCGCCTCTATTGGTGATATGATGCTTTTGTGTAGAAGATCAGCCTTTAATTGGGCTGCGGAAAAGGAGGTGGTGTGCGAATGGAATTCCTCACCGACCCGGTACTGCTTGCACGCATCCAGTTTGCGCTCACAGCTATGTACCACTATGTGTTTGTGCCGCTCTCTATAGGTCTAGGCCTTATTGTGGCGATTTTCGAGACCAAGTACTATCGATCCCAAAGCGTTGAAGATGCCGCCGCATCCCGTTTCTGGATCAAGGTATTCACGGCCACCTTCGCCCTAGGTGTTGCAACTGGCATCACCATGGAATTCTCGTTTGGCACCAACTGGGCCGACTACGCGCGTTTCGTAGGCGACATCTTCGGCGCACCGTTGGCGGCAGAAGCGCTGCTCGCGTTTTTCTTGGAATCGGTATTCCTTGGCGTGCTCCTGTTCGGGCGTAAGAAGGTAAGCGGCAAATTCTACCTTGTTTCCGCCTGGCTCGTTTGGCTAGGTTCGTGCCTCTCTGCGCTGTGGATCATCATCGCCAACTCGTGGATGCAAACCCCAGCAGGCGCCGAGCTTTCCGCAGACGGCACCCAGGCGCTCTTGACCAACTTCCTCGATGCCGCGTTCAACGCAACTACGGCCCCTCGCTACTTCCACACGGTAGACGCTCTGCTTATCATGGGCGCATTCACGGCGCTTGCCATAGCCGCGTGGTACCTGAAGAAGGGCCTTCACACCGAATTCGCCATGAAAACGGTGCGCGTTGCTTCCGTTGTTGCCTTGTGCACAACTTGCCTTATGGTGGTATTCGCCCACCAATCCGCCGTGGCGGTGGCCGAAGAACAGCCCACAAAGTTCGCCATGATGGAAGGCGCCTACAACGGAGAGGCAATGCCGCTGTACGCGGTAGGCTGGATTGACGAAGCCTCCCAAAAGGTGATTACCCCTATCGCCATACCAGGTGGCACTTCTTTCCTGGCCTCTGGCTCGTTTGATACGGAATATCCTGGCCTTAACGACCTGGCGAAAAGCGGCGCTTACGGGTCCGATTTCACCGAAGAGACCATTTCAGAGCTCCCTGTGAACACCGTATTCCAAAGCTATCACTTGATGGTGGCAATGTTCGGGCTTATTGGGCTTACTACCCTGCTAGCCTTCGTCTTCACGTTCCGCAAGGGGCGCATTGCCTCGATGCGCTGGCTGCAGAACCTGGCCATCGTTTCGCCTCTGTTCCCCTTCTTGGCCATCGAAGCAGGTTGGTTTACAGCAGAAATCGGCCGTCAACCATGGGTGGTGTACCCCGCCACCAGCAGCCCCGAGGGCGTAAGCCTGCTCACACAGGCCTCTTCTTCCGCATCTGTAACCTCTCCCGAGCTTGCCATCACGCTGGCGCTGTTCCTTCTTATTTATCTGTTCCTGATCATCGGATGGGCACGCATCGTTATCCACCTTATCAAGGTCGGCCCACGCATCGATGAGAGCGGCGAGGCAAGCAATGAAACCGCTCGCAAAACGGGCAATAGCAGCAATGGCAACGTTGAGACCCCTATCGGAAAGGCAGGTGAGTAGTCATGACCGCATTGGGAATTCTTTGGTTTGCCCTGATAGCTGTACTTATCGCGGGCTATTTCATCCTCGATGGATTTGATTTGGGCGCCGGCATCCTTTCGCCCATTATCGCAAAAAACGAAAATGAAAAGGCCGTAGTGCGTCGAGCCATCGGCCCGACTTGGGACGGCAACGAAGTGTGGCTCCTCACCGCTGGCGGCGCGCTGTTCGCTGCATTTGCTCCGGCATACGCTACTACGTTTTCAGGCTTCTATCTGGCTATCATGCTCGTGCTATTCGGCTTGATCGTCCGAGCTGTATCTCTCGAATATCGCTCCCATGACCCCAAATGGGGCAAGATTTGGGACGCCCTGTTCTTTATTGGATCGCTCCTGCCTGCCCTGCTGTTCGGCGTAGCCATCGGCAACGTATACGCCGGCATTCCCCTTGACGCCAATGGCGATTATGCGGGCGTTCCGCTTCTGGGGCTCATCACCCCCTTCACGCTTCTGTGCGGGCTTCTGGGCCTTTCAGTGTTTGTCACCCAAGGGGCAACCTGGATTGCGCTCAAGGCCGAAAAGCCATCTGACCTGCAGGCGCGCGCAGCCAAGCTACGCTGCCCCTTGGCATGCATAACCATGGCACTATTTGTTGCCGTAAGCGCATACGCCCTTATGGGCATTGCGCCTACCCTCGACCCTGCCCTTGGAACGCTGCGCTCGGTTGCCTGTGCGGGCGTGGTTGCCACGCTGATGGCGCTCTTCTTGGCCTCCAGAGAAACGGACAATGACCTTCTTCCGTTCCTGGCAAGCAGCGCATCGGCACTGCTTCTGGTGCTCCTGTTTGCAGCATCGATGTTCCCTACCCTGGTGGTTGCCACAACGGGCACGAGCATCACCATCGCGAATGCCGCTTCTTCCGATTTGGCCCTCGCATGGATGACAGGCATCACCTGCATTGGCCTTCCCTTGGTGCTGGTGTACCACGTACTGGTGTATCGCACCTTCCGTGGACGCATCAGCGCTGATGAGGCCAACGAATACTAACCTGTGCGGCGGCGAATTCCCTGAATGGGACAGCCGCCGCTTTCGTTTTCGTTGAAGGCGTCAGAAGGCGCCGAATTCAGCGCTCCTCGCAACACGCTGCCCATGCAAATGAAAGGAGGAGGCATGTTCGACAAGAGACTCTTCGCACTTCCCGGCGCAAAGAGCGCTATCGCCTGGTGCATTGCCACCTCCCTTCTTCTAGCGGCGCTCATGGTAGGTCAAGCCGCAGCCCTGGCCTGGGCCCTGACCCTTCTTTGGGGAGGAAGCGCCCTCTCCGGCGTCGCAGCTCAGCTTGGAGCCTTTGCGCTCTGCTTCACCGGGAAACAGGCAGCCACTAACATTCAGGCCAAACAGCTCGAACTCTTTGCGGCAGCACGCACTGAAGAGTTTCGCCAGGAGCTGTCAAAACACCTTTATGAAGGAGGGGCCCCCTTAACCCAAAAGCTAGGAACGGGTGCAGCTTCGACACTTTGCCTTGATGGCATCGACAACATTGAGCAATATATGAGCACCGCTTTGCCTCGTACGGTGGCGCTGGTCACGGTGCCCTTTGTTCTTCTTGCCGTTATCGTCTTCCAAGACTGGGTTTCTGCTCTTATTGCACTTCTGGTGTTTCCCGCCATCATCCTTCAAATGGTTCTCATCGGAAGCACTGCACAAGAGGAAGCCGGCAAACAACATCGCGAATACCAGCGCCTCGCAAACCATTTCATCGATTCGCTGCGCGGCATCGATACCCTGAAGTACTTCGGCCGCAGCAACGAACAAGCCGATCGCGTATATGAGACAAGCGAAAAATTCCGCATAGCAACGATGAAGACACTGCGCACTGCAACGCTTTCGGGTGCTGTGCTTGACGCATTTTCCACCATTTCCCTCGCAGCAGTTGCCGTTATGCTCGGCTTTCGCTTGGTGGATGGGTCCATTACCCTGCTGCCCGCGCTGTTCGTCTTGGTGATCATGCCCGATTATTTTCGCCCAATCCGCGAATTCGCCTCCGATTACCACGCTACGTTAAACGGGAAGAACACCCTTACCCAAGTATTGGAGGTATTGGGATGCTCCGCTGAAACCGCAGCGAAAAAAGAAAGCCACACGCCTAGATTGCAGGTTGACGCCCCCAAACTAGAGCCTTGGCAAAAACTCAGCGTGCTCACCTTCGAACATATAGGGATCTCCTACGAGGGGGAAACGGCTCTGAAAGACGTTTCTTGCTCTTTCGGGGGTTTCCGCAAATACGGCATTGTGGGACCATCCGGCTGTGGGAAAACCACCCTTGCCCAACTGCTCGCCGGCGTCCTGCAGCCCACCCAAGGATCCATCGTTGTCAACAACCACGCAATCGAGACGCTTTCGATGTCCAGCTGGAGAAAACAAGTGGCTTATCTGCCTCAATCTCCCCATATTTTCAGCACCACCCTCCGTAACAATCTGACGTTTTACCAGCCCGATGCAACCGAAGAAGAAATCGCCCACGCGCTTGAGCTGGTAGGGCTCACCAGCCTGGTTACTGAGCTGCCCAAGGGATTGGATACCGTTGTTGGGGAAGGCGGGCGGTCGTTGAGCGGCGGACAGTCGCAACGCGTCGCCCTTGCACGTGCGGTGCTGCATCGAACCTGTCGAGTCTTGGTGTTCGACGAGCCAACGGCCCATCTCGACATTGAAACAGAATGGGAGCTCAAACAGCGCATGCTTCCCCTGATGGAAGGTAAATTGGTTTTCTTTGCAACCCATCGCCTTCATTGGCTAAGCGAAATGGACGAAATCCTCCTACTTGAAGATGGGCAGGTTAGAGACTTTGGCTCCTACGAGGCGTTGAGCAAAGCAAGCTCTTTTGCCTACCTTTCAAGCCACGAGAAGGAGGGCGGCGATGTGTAGCAGCTTGAAAGAAGCGACTGCCCTGCTTAAACGCGATGAGTGGGTTAAACCCCATCTGGGCCGCTATCGCAAAATCCTTGCACTGGCCCTTGTTCTAGGCTGCTGCACGGTTCTTTTCGCCGCCGGACTTATGTTCACTTCAGGATGGCTCATTGCAGGCTCTGCCGAAATGCCCTATTCGGTTCTGATGCTGGGCACACCTTTGCTTTGCGTGCGGATATTCGGCGTGGGAAAACCCATTCTGCGTTACTGCGAACGCTTAGCGAGCCACGATTGGGTGCTGCGATTCACTTCAAATCTTCGCAAGCAGCTTTACCGATCCTTTGACGCAGAAGGCGTTTTCTTCCGTGCCAGCCACCGCCTTGGCGATGCCCTAGGGCTTCTGGCCGAAGATGTTGAGCATATCCAAAACCTCTATCTCCGCTGCGTTTTCCCAACCGCAATAGCCCTGGCAGCTGGCGTGGGACTATGCGTTCTGTTCGGTTGTTTTTCGCCCCTTGCATGCTTGGCGTGCTTCGTCTTCGTATCTCTTGAACTCTTTGTTGTGCCCGCCGTTTCTGTGAGCATCAACAGCACGCGCCAATCGACGGCAAAAGAGCTTGCCGCGAAACGCTATGCCACCTATGCCGACAACATTCTCGGAATCACCGACTGGACGCTTTCGGGCAGAAAAGCCGATTTCTTAGCGCAATGCAAAAATGGGCAGGAAGACCTCAACCGCCTAAAAGCCCAGGCGCACGCCTTCGATCGCAGACGCGACCTGGCTCAACAAGCGATATTCGCATGTGCCATCATTGCCCTTATATGCTGGGCGACACTCACCTTTGGCGGAATGCAAGGAGGACAGGCAAACTGGATTCTGGCTTTTGTGCTGGGAGCCTTTCCCCTCGTTGATGCCTTTGCAGTGATGCCCATTGCCGCAACACAGGCTCAGGGGCACTTCGACTCCATAGCGCGGCTCAACGATCTTTCCCTGCCCGTTGAAGAGGAAACAAAAACCAACTCGGAAGCCAAGCATGTGCAAAACATCGACCTTGGCCTGAAGCATCCGGTTGTCGAACTGAAAGACGTTGAATTCGCCTACCCTGGCCAATCCCCTACGATTTGCGGAATCAGCCTCTCCCTTTCGCTGGGACAGCATCTAGCACTTCTGGGCAAAAGCGGATCGGGGAAAACCACCCTCGCGCATCTGCTGCGCGGGGACCTCGCCCCCACCTCAGGCAGCATCACCGCAGGAGGGCTTCCCTGCTCAGAGCTTGGAAGCGATGCGTCTCGAATGTTTGGCGTCTGCCAACAGGCCACGTATCTGTTCAACGACACTCTGCGCAACAATCTGCTTATAGCAAAACCCCAGGCAACCGACGAGGAGCTTGAACGCGCCCTCGAGCGCGTCGGACTGAAAAGGCTGCTTGCACGATTGCCGAAAGGTCTCGACACCTTACTTGATGAAGCGGGATTGCGCTTTTCGGGCGGCGAGCGTCATCGTGTCGCCCTGGCACGCATCCTTTTGCAGGATGCGCCTATCGTCATCCTCGACGAACCAACAGTTAGCCTCGATCCCCGCACCGAACACGAGGTGCTGGACACCATGTTCGAAGTGCTTGAGGGCAAAACGGTGATCCTAATCACCCATCATCTCCAAGGGGTATCGGACATGGACCGTGTGCTGTTCCTGGAAAGCGGCCGTATAGCTCTTGACGGGGCGCCCGAAGAACTCGAGCGCAACAACCAGCACTACCGAACCCTTCTCGAACTCGAGCAGGGGTTTTAATCAGGCGCGCAAGCACGAGACAAGCATGCAGCAATGTTTCTAATGAGCCTCAGCCCAGTTGGCACCAGCGGACACATCAACCAGCAACGGAACCGACAATTCAACAACCGACTCCATCACGCTTGTCAGGAGGTCCGAAACCTCTTCCACTTCCGACTCGGGCACCGAAAGGTCAAGCTCGTCGTGCACCTGAAGCATGAGCCTCGTGCCAAGGTCTCGCGCCACAAGTTCATCTTGTACCTGACGCATGGCAAGCTTAATGATGTCGGCAGCAGTGCCCTGCATAGGATGATTCATTGCCGTGCGCTCACCAAAGCCACGCTGGGCCGCATTCTTGGCTTTCAGCTCGGGGATATAGCGGCGACGACCGAACAAGGTGACGGCATAGCCATCCTTGTGAGCCTGCGCCACCACGTCATCGAGATACGTACGCACACCAGGATGAACCTCGAAATAACGATCGATCATTTCTTTCGCTTCATAGAACGGGATATGGAGCGACTGCGAAAGGCCATATGCCTGCTGACCGTACACAATGCCGAAATTAACCGCTTTTGCTCGACTGCGCATTTGCGGCGTAACATCGTCCATCGGAACACCGAACACGCGCGAAGCTGTGCTGGCGTGAAAATCCTCGCCAGAATTGAACGAGGCAATAAGATGCTCATCCCCTGAAAGGTGCGCCAAGAGGCGCAATTCGATCTGAGAATAATCGGCAGAAACGAACACTTCTCCCTCGTCGAGCGGCACAAAGCAGGTTCTTATCTGGCGTCCGAAATCAGTACGAACCGGAATATTTTGCAAATTCGGATCAGAAGAGGAAAGGCGGCCAGTAGTGGTGACCATTTCATTGAACGATGTGTGGACACGCCCGTCTTCGGCCCGCATGCGCGGCAGAGCATCGATGTAGGTCGACTTGATCTTCGCGTATTCGCGATACTCCAGCATGAGACCAGGCAGTTCGTGCTCTTCGGTTAGCTCTTTCAGAACAGAAGCGTTGGTGGAATAGCCGCTTCTCGTCTTTTTCTTCGGGGTGAGGCCCAATTCGTCAAACAGCACCTCTGAGAGCTGCTTTGGAGAATCGACATTGAACTCATGGCCCGCTGAAGCATAAATCGCCGCACGCAGACGATCGACTTCAGCGCCAGTGCTTTCGTTCAAGGACTTCAGGTGGTCAACATCCAAAGCCGCGCCGGTGCGCTCCATACAAGCGAGTACGCCCACCAACGGCAAGTCAATGTCATCGTAGACCTTGCGGGCACCCTCCTTTTCAAGCTCTTGAGCCAAAGGGTCTACCAAGGCGCCAATCGCAGCAGCCTGCAGCGCCACTTGCTTTTGAGGATCCTTTTCATCGGGAAGTACTGCGCCCGCATAGCGTTCCATGAGAGCATTTAAAGTGGCTGCACCGTTATTGGAGTCGGCAACGTAGGCGGCAAGGGCTACATCGAACATATGTGCATCGAGTATTTCCCCACGGGAAACAAGAGAATCCTGTGCGGTATCAGCGGGGAACACCACTTGAAGCAGCGACTTCGCATCTGCTGTAGCAATTTCTCGTTCGCGAACAAGGAAAGCAAGAGCCTCTTTAGCTTCCTTGTCATGGAAGAGTGCAGTTGAATCCCCCAAGTTCACTGCCAGGGTCAGCCCGTCGCCAAAAAGCGATGCCTGAGGATCAAGCGTCCACGCAACCGGAACGTAGCCCTCTGCAGGCAGCTCGATGGCCGCCTTCGCTTCATCGCCTTCAATGAAATTATCCCAAGAGCCCAAATCAATGGAGGCTGCTTCGCCCCCCTGGAGTTTCAAGATCTTTGCCAAATGGGCCATCATACGCACATCGGTGAATGCCTCGGTAACCTGCTCTACATTGAAATTCGGGAAGCTGATCGATTCAAGATCGAGTTCAAAATCGGCGTCGCGCACAATAGTGGCTACCTGACGGGAAAGGAATGCATCGTCTTTGTAGTTGGTCAGGTTCTCCAACTGCTTTCCCTTGAACTTGTCAAGGTTGGCGTAGATGCCCTCCAGGTTGCCATATGCCTGAAGCATCGAGGCGGCCTTTTTATCACCGATACCGGGAACACCAGGGATGTTATCGGCCTTGTCGCCTTTGAGACCCAAAAAATCCGTGAATTGGGCAGGCGTTACGCCGTAGCGCTCCTCCACTTCTTCAGGGCCATAGATAACCACATCGGTAATTCCGCGCTTAGTGGTTACGATTTTCGTTAGGTCGCTGGCTAGCTGATAAGCATCTTTGTCTCCCGTGACCAAAAGCGTTCTATAGCCCAATTCCTCATCACGCGCAGCAACGGTACCCAGGATGTCGTCACCCTCCCAACCAGGAAGCGCCACAACCGGCACGTTCATGGCAGCTAATAGGTTTTCGATAACGGGAAACTGGGCCTTCAGCTCTTCGTCCATAGGGGGTCGCTGCGCCTTGTACTGCTCAAGCGCCTCCATACGAAACTTAGGACGACCCTTATCAAACGCGCAGACCAGAGCGTCGGGCTGCTCCATTTCGATGAATTTCAGCAGCATGGAAAGGAATCCGAATGCTGCGTTAGTAGGAGTGCCATCGGGTGCCGTCATGGTTGGCGGAACGGCATGATATGCACGATGCATCAAAGAGTTTCCGTCAATTACGGCAACAGTTTTAGGCATAGGAATTCCTTTCACGTTTGAACGTAACGATTATACCGCGCGCAAGCAGCACCTCCGACGCCCTGCAAAGCAGAAGCAACGAAGATGATTCGAAGGACCTCATTCCAATAAGGGATAAGCCGGCATTCGTTTCTGCGATGCACATTCGGATCACCATCTACCCATGCGCCACATCGGGCTTATCCCGCCCCGACATCGTTTCGAAGCAGACCAAGAACCAAAAACAAAAAAGCGACCAGAATTGCAACTTTTTTGCGATTAGGGATTGCTCGGAGCCCCCAATCACGAATTGAGGGCCAAAAATGCAGCGAAAACGGCTGCACAGCGGCTTATTTCCGCTTTGCAGGGACAGAAGGGAGTTCGCAATCGCAAAAAAGTTGCAAAACCACTCGGTTTTTTGTTTCTGGAACGAATTGATCGCCGAAACAGAGCAAATCCGCAAAACAGAAGGGGCAAGCCTCCAAAGAAGCTTGCCCCACAATGGCGACGCCAAATGCGACGTTGCCGCTTTTTGTTTAATCGCCGTGCCGATTGCAGACGACGCAATCGGCTAATCCCACAGATACCCAACACCGCGGACGGTTTCCAAGTGCTGAGAAAGCTCAGGGCCGAGCTTGGCACGCACACGTCGAACATGGACGTCGACGGTTCGAGAGCCACCAAAATAGTCAAACCCCCAAACGCGACGAAGCAAAGCGTCACGCGAATACGTACGTCCAGGATGCGTTACGAGGAATGCCAGCAACGCATATTCCAGATAGGTGAAATCGATCGGCTCGCCGTTTACGGCAACTTGATACGTTGCCAAGTTGATGGTCATGCCATCAACCGAGATAAAATCGTTTGTCGAGCTTTCATTTCCCGGCCACAATAGCTGTCTGATGCGAAGAGAGCATTCCTCCGAGCTTGCTCCATGCACGACAAAATCGCAATTGATCTGAACAGGCAAACGGAAGCCCGAAAGCATGTCCTCTTTCACGATGATGAGCATCGGCACGCCGCCATCGTCGATAAGTGCCTGCTCGACCGCAATCAGCGTTTGTGCTGATTCTGCGGTTGCCTCATAGATAACCAAATCGTACGAGGGATTGTCGGCCAAGAGCTTCTTGAACTGCATAGACGAGCCTGCCGCAACATCAACATCAAGGCTGGAAAGCACCGCCTGGAACTTATGGGCGTTGTCGAGACTGTCCGCAATGAATATGACATTCTTCCTTTGTTGCATGATACGCCTCCGTTACAGTACGCCCAGATAACGGTCAAGCTCCCAGTTGGAGACCTGGCGCTGGTACTCGTTCCACTCTTCACGCTTTACCTTCACAAGGAACGAATGGATATGCTCACCAAGCACTTCTTTCATCAGCTCAGATTCGGCGAACAGCTCCACGGCTTCACCAAGCGTGTCGGGCAGAGACTCAAACCCTCGTGCACGCAGCTCCTGACGAGAAAGCCCACGAGCGAAGTCTTCTTCCATAGGAGGGCACAACTCGAGTTCTTCTTCTATGCCCTTCAAGCCAGCAGCAAGCACCGCCGAAAATGCCAGGTACGGGTTAGCGGCAGAATCGGGGCTTCGCAACTCTACGCGGCACGCCTCTTCCTTATCGGGTTTGTAACCAGGAATGCGCACCAGCGCAGAACGATTATTGCGCGCCCACGAGATTTGCACCGGTGCTTCACCGCCGGGAACCAGACGTTTATAAGAATTAACGCTAGGGTTGGTGAGCAGGCTGAATTCGGGAACGTACTTGAGCAAGCCCGCAATATAGTGCTTTGCCACCTTAGAAAGGTTGTATCCATCAGGATCGCTGGCATCGAAGAACGCATTGTTGCCTTCTTCATCAAATAGGCTTTGATGAATATGCATGCCCGAGCCGGGGGCTCCAGAAATAGGCTTCGGCATAAATGATGCGTACACCCCATGCTTCATGGCGATTTCCTTGACCACCATTTTGTAGGTCATTACGTTGTCGGCCATGCTCAGCGCATCCGCGAAACGCAGGTCGATCTCCTGCTGGGAGGGGCCGTTTTCATGATGGGAATACTCGACGGGAATGCCCATCTTTTCCAAGGTAAGAATGGTGTCGCGTCGAAGGTCGCTTGCCATGTCAAGGGAGGTAAGGTCAAAGTAGCCGCCATGGTCAAGCACTTCTGTCCCGTTGGGATCCTTGAAGTAGTAGTACTCAAGCTCAGGGCCAACATTCATCACATAGCCCAAGCGCTCGGCCTTTGCAGCCTGGCGCTTCAACACGTTTCGGGAATCGCCATCGAAGAAATCGCCCTCGGGCGTTTTAATGGAGCAGAACATACGCCCAACAGCATTGCGCTCAGGACGCCAAGGCAAGATCTGAAATGTGGAAGCTTCAGGATATGCGAGCATATCCGATTCACTCGTAGAGGCAAAACCGCGAATGCAGCTGCCGTCAAAGCCCATTCCCTCTTCGAAAGCGTTTTCCAATTCACTGGGAATAACCGCAAAAGACTTCATGTGGCCCAGCACATCGCAGAACCAAAAACGAACGAAATGCACGTCGCGGCTTTTTATTGTCTTAAGGACGAAATCCTGGTCTGGGCTGGTGCTCATAGCTTGTCCTTCCGTGGCTTGCTCATATTTGTTTCATTGTAACAAGCAAGGTGTTACAAGCGCGTTTCGCCGAATTCTTTTGCCGCTGAACCGATAGTTCTTGCACATCATTTAAGTTGCAAAAACCGCTTTCCCACCAAAAGCCAACGCCTCGGGAATATAGGGACAGGCCCCATTTTCCCAGCATCCCTCCAAAGGACGACAAGCTAAGTTGGTTGGCATAAAAAAATGGCCCGCCTGCGCGAGCCATTTCAAATTACTTTTTGCGATCGATTTTACGAGCAGCAAGGTCACAGCCGCTCTGAACGATTTGAACAAGAACGATAAGAATGACGATGGTGGCAATCATCACATCGACCATGTAGCGCTGATAACCGTAGCGAATGGCGATGTCACCCAAGCCGCCCGCACCAACAGTGCCCGCCATTGCGGAATAGCCAAGCAGCGTAATGAGGACGATGGAAAAGCCCCTAATCAGAGATGGCAAGCTTTCCCACAGAAACACCTTCGCGACGATTTGCCAAGTAGAAGCACCGAAAGACTGAGCCGCCTCAACCAAACCGGCGTCAACTTCGGCTAAGCTCTGCTCGACCATACGGCCAACGAAAGGCGCAGCCGCCACAACCAGTGGTACCACCGCACCAGGAACGCCCAGCGAAGTGCCCACAACCAAGCGAGTAAACGGGATAATGGCAACGAGCAAAATGATAAACGGAATCGAACGGCCAATGTTCACGATCCAACCAAGAACGGCATTAACCGCCTTATGGGGCAACAAACCCTTCTTTGGATCGGTTAGCACCAAGAATACGCCGAGGGGAATACCTATTACGTAGGCAAGCGCCGTGGAAACCAAGCTCATAACAATGGTGTCCCAAGTTCCCTGCGCCAGAAGCGCCCCATACTGGGCGAAGAACGTCTGCAAGTATTCCACGATTACAACCTCTTCTCCAGCAACTTACGGGCAACGTCGCTTTGCGGGTTTGCAAAGATATCTTCCGTTTTACCCTCTTCCACGATCTTGCCCTCATCGATTACCACTACGTTGTCGCAGATAAGCTCTGCAACAGCCAGCGAATGGGTGATGAGCACGATGGTTACTCCCATCTTTTCGTTGATGTCCTTCAGCAGCTTCAAGATGGAATGCGTAGTCATGGAGTCAAGTGCGCTGGTGGCCTCGTCGCACAACATGATGGACGGGTTGTTCACCAAGGCACGCGCAATCGCAACACGCTGCTGCTGACCGCCAGAAAGCTGACTGGGATACTTGTCGCACTTGTCGGCCAAGCCTACCAGTTCCAGCAGTTCACGAGCGCGCTTTTCCGCCTCCTTCTTGTCGGCATGGCGGAGCTCAAGCGGAAACATGACATTGCGAATAACCGTACGCTGCTGAAGCAGACTGAAGTTCTGGAAGACCATGCTTACCGAGCTGCGGAACTCGCGCAATTCCTTTTCGGAAAGACTCGTGATATCGCGCCCATTGATGATGATCGAGCCAGAAGTAGGACGCTCAAGCAGATTGAGGCAGCGTACGAGGGTCGACTTACCAGCACCCGATTGGCCGATAATGCCAAACACGGATCCGTCTTCGATGGTCAAATTGATATCAGTCAGGGCGATATGCGTTTCCCCCTGACGCGACACATAGGTCTTATTAAGATGTTCGATTTGAATCATTCGTTGTTCCTTTTGCACAGCGCAGCATACTTAGCGCGCATAAAACAGCCTACCTACCATACCGCAGCCCAGGGCATAGGCAGAAAAATGCCATAGTCCAAACCGCATGCGGCTTATACATAAATCTAATAACTGGCAATAAGCTTAGAGAATAGCTATTGAACTGGGCCCAACAAGAAATACGGCGCACGCGGATCGAGGCACGAACTCATATAAGGGTCGCCGTCCACGAACAAATGCGGCCAACGATAATGCAAAAAAGCCTTTTCCCGCTCGGCACGCAGCTGCTGCTTTTCGGTAAGCGCTGAGCGACCACCGGAATCGCTCCCCTTGCAATACGCTTCCACCCCACCGTTATAGGCAATAAGGTAACCCTCTTTTGCCACCTTCAAGCAGAAATCGACATCGCAATTGGAGACTTGGAAACGTTCGTCGAAGCCCTTGGCGCTATCGTAGGCAGCACGTTTTACCATCATGGCAGACAGAGAAACCGCCGAAACATTGCTAGCGCACTGCAAACGCCCCAAATAACCACGGGCACTACGGGGCATGTTCGCGCCAATCTCTGAAGCCGATTCATACGGACCAACCATCATGCCAGCATGACGGATGGTATCGTCGGCGAACAGGGTTTTCGCTCCCACAATGCCCACATCCTCACGAATGCAATGGGTTAGCATGCAGTTCAGCGCCTCAGGATCTGCGAACTCAACATCCCCATCAACCACCAGAACATAGTCGGAGGTGCTTTGGGAAAAGCCCAGGTTTGCCATAGCCGCCCTATTGCTGGATCCCTGATAGGCGATAACCCTGGCACGGTTCTTCCGCACCAAATGCTCTCCGTATACCACAACATCACGAGATGTTTCCTGATTTACCACGACATATATAGGTGTGTCGCGCGGTATTACGCTCTGCTCGATCGAGGATAAGCAGGCATCAAGCAACGACGCATCGTCACCAGCAAGCACAACCACCGATAGAGTTGGCGTCTCATCGGGCATTCGATAACGAACGGTATAGAGACGATCGGAAACATCGGCAAGAACCAACGCATCAATGCCATTACGGCGCAAGTGGTTGGCGAGCACCTTCCTCCCCGTACGGAACGCCTCTTCTTCGCGACGCGAGCTGATCCTATCGGCATCGGGGGAAATAGAGGCAGCATTCTGAACGTGATACAGGACTTTGTCGATTCGTTCTACGCGTTCTGCCTGGGCGGTCGCCTTCAGCACTAAGTCGTAATCGAACGATTCAGAGGAAAAACCCACCGACGACTGGATTGCTTCCAAGACGCGACGAGAAAGGAAAACCAAAGGTCCAAGATAGTTGTAGGAGTACAGCAAATCTGGCGAAAAAACCGGCTTGAACTGGGGAGTGTGCAAGCCGCCATCACGATCAAAGCTGTCGTGGTTCGTGTACACAACATCGCACGGACCCACACCATGGCTGTTTTTGATGCCCTCTTTGTCCATCACTTCGTTGATACGGCGAACATACTCGTAAAGAGCCTCAGGGGCCAAGACAACACTCGGCTCCAGCACCGCGCATACTTCGCCCTTAGACTGGAGCAAGCCCGTCAGACGCGCTGCGCCCTCATCAAGTTCGGCCTCGGGAACCAAATGGACAACGCGCTCGTCACCTTCCCATTCGCGGAGGGCCGAGGTGAGACTCAATTCGTTGGCACCCATATCAACCAGAACAAGCTCGAAGTGGGTATAGGTCTGAAGGCTCAAAGAAGCCATGGCGGCAGACAGATAGCATTCGTCACCCGGATACAGAGGCATAACCAAACTGATCTGAGGTTGAACGGCAAACGAATGGGAACGCTGTTCCTCAAGGCCAGCGAGCGTTTCGCAATGGCGCACGAACCAGCGGCCATAGCGTGAATCGATGGAAGCGTCTATCGCACAATAAGAAAACGACTCGTCCAGCGGCCCAAACGTTTCGTCGCAGAAATAGGCGAATCCTCCGGGGATCTGCTCGTTGGCATCGTAAACCGTTACGCAGAAATCCTTAGCAGCGGCGGCAACACGCACAGAAAAGCCAATACGAAGGCGCTCACCCTCGCCATAGTTTGCGGGAGAAATTATCTCATCCACCAACGGATACACGGGAAGATCGACTTCGATGCCACAGCCATCGGTGAAATCGACCATCACATCGGAACCTTCGGCATGAGGCATATCCGCAAGCATCTTCACCACGATTTCATCGCCGTCTTCAATGGCGTCGGTGAAATATACGTTCATGCGACCCGAGCAGTATTCGCGCTCGATATCAAACATCTGCTCCAAAAGCTCATTATGGACAAACGCATTGAAGCGCGTGCGCCAGCGCATCATATTCAGTTCCACAGTAAGGCGGCTTTGAGTAAGCGGAGAGCTTTCCCCTGCGTATTCCAAGAACGTCAGGTCAACTTCACGTACATCGAAATGAGGAAGCACGACCACATAATTGGCCTGCGATGTTTCTTCCAGCGGATTAAAAGGAAACAAGTGAGCGGGTATCTTGGCGCCATCCTTCAAGCGGGCATCAAGAAGCACTTCGGCATCAGGATGCATGCGGTCAAGAACCATTTGCAGGTAGACCTTGCCATCACCGTGACTCATGCTTTCAATTCGTGCGTTCATGCAATTATCCTCGGGGTTTTCCGCGCTTCATGGCGAAATAGGAGCTGTCGGGGTTCAAATTAGGGTTGTAGAAGGCATCGCCCTCAACGAAGATGCTTGGCCATGCCGACTGCAGTAAGGCAGCCTCCTTACGGCGTCGGATGCTGATTTCCTTGGAGCGAATACGCATGCGCGAAACGCTGTGAAGGTGGCTCAAAAGCACATGCGGCGTAAATACCGTGTAGTAGCCGGCATTGCGCACTTTGAGGCAGAAATCAACATCAGCGTAGAACAAGGTGAATTCCTCGCTGAAGCCGCCCACCTCTTCGTAGGCGCTGCGACGAAGCATCATGCAGTCGCCAGTAACCGCCGAAACGTTCTGGGCAACAACGGCGCGATCCAAATACCCTTGGCTTTCCGCATCCATGTGGCGGAAGAGGGGCGTTACCACACGCGAGCCTCCCACCACGATGCCGGCATGCTCAACCGTACCATCGATGAACAGCTGTTTGGGGCCCACCACACCCACATCAGGATGCTGGAAGTAGCCTAGAAGCTGCTCGAGAGCATCGTCGGTAAGAATGCTGGCGTCGTCGTTGAGGAACAGCAAGAATTCGCCCTGCGTGTTCTTCACCGCAAAGTTGGCAATCTGCGCTTTGTTGAATGGGCCATCCCACTCAAGAACCGAAAGACTATCGTGATCTTCAGCCAATTCGGCAAGGCAGGCTTTCGTTTCCTGAGCAAACGCAGCGGTGCTCACCACCACGATCTCGAAATTGGCGTAGCCGATTTTCTCATACAGGTCACGCACGCACGTACGAAGCAGCGGCGCATTGCCCTCAAAGATAAGCACCACCGAAACGCGCGGCGATTCGGCAAGCACGTGGCGTACGCGATAATGGCCCGGTTCATGGTCGTTCAGCACCTCAGCGTTGATTCCCATACGCTGACAGTGGGCAACCAGTGCCTTGCGACCTGCTTCTTGCTCGATTTGAGTGGCTTTGAAGCCTTCGGAGGTATCAATTGTGGCAAAACGACGATGGCACAGAACACGCGGAACGTGGCATACGCGGCGAGCCTTCTCCGTAACGCGCAACGCCAAATCGTAACCCGCAGCGCCCATAATGGCATAAGGGAGGTTGGGCAAACCAGAAAGCAAGGAAGAGCGCACTACCACCAAATCACGCAAGTAGTTATACGAGCGCAGCAGCTCGGGCGAGAAGTCTGGGCGGAACACAGGCTGGAAGTGCACACCATCGGCATCGAAGGCATCCACATCGGTGTAGAGCACATCGCAATCGGAGTATTCATTAATAGCGCGAACGCATTCGAACAGCGCATCGGGAGCCATGATATCGCACGGCTTCATAAACACGACGAAATCGCCTTCCACGGTAGCCATACCTGCCGCAAAGCGCTCATTGATGCCAAGCGATTGGTCGGTTTCCACCACGTAGACACGATCGCTGTCGAGCGAATCTTTCAGATCGGCGGCTTCGCTGCCCGACGATCCGGCATCAACCAAAATAAGCTCCCAGCGGCCATAGCTCTGAAGCGCAATAGAGTTCATAAGGTCGTGGACGTGATGCGACGGAGTGCCGTCAAGCACGCAAACAATGCTGAAAAGAGGCTCGTAATCGAAGCGGGTTGCCACCTGTTCGAGCAGATCAGGAACATCGGCACGATGCTGCTTCACAAACCATTCATGATATTCGGGGTCAAGCGCCGCGCTCGTTGTTTGCTCGTCGAATTCGGCAACGAGAGCTTCAAGGGTGCGATTGCCTAGCATGGCAAAACCGGGAGCCACCGTAGATGCCGTATCGGTTGCGCAGAGGCATATCTGAGGGTTATCGGCATCGACCAAGAAGGAAAGCTCAATATAACGACGTCGCAAAGCGCCATACCCAGGGCTTTGCGAGACGGAATCCTCTACGATGGCAGGTTTAAGATCGAGCCGGCGCCCCGTCTTATCAAGGAAATCGCATTCAACCACACTTGCCTCGTGGTACGGCATTTCCAACAGCGCTGAAACTCGAATCTTGTCGCCGGTTTCAAATGCGCGCAAAAAGCTCACGTGGATGCGATCGTGGATAAAGCGGCCATCAAGATCTTCGATAAGGGAAGGCACCGCCCCGCTGCGCTGAGGCGCCATCACTTTCAGGCTGGCTGCTCGAACATCGAGCACCTTGCGACAAGAAGTAATAACGTTGCCTGATGAATCTATGGCATTGAATTCGAGTTCCCATCTACGACAGCTCAACCAAGGAAGCGCGATGACAAAAAAACGCACACCGGCAGAATTCTTGGTGTGAAGAGGAGGGAAAGGCATTTCCCTATTGGCTAACGCACCGTCAGAAAGAACCTGGCGCAAAGCCAGAGGGTCGGCCACGTCGCAATAGGGAAAGGTATCCGATGGGATGCGGGCACCCGATTCCGTCGAAGCGGCAAGCACTACAGGGAGACGCTCGTCGTAACCGGAAATCTCAGACAAGATGTAAACCTTATCGCCCGAACGGCGGATAGTTTTGAACGATACATTCATGAGCCTCCCCTTTCCTGAAATGCCTGTCTTACACCATTTCAGCAAAGATTATTATCGCCCGAATTAATCGTGAGCTTCGAGGAAAATCTTCCTGGTTACGAAGTTCCATACTGCCACAACAACCGTAACAACGATCTTTGACAGACGATAGTCGATGTAGAGGCTGTCAACCATGAGCCACATAAGAAGATCGTTGATGCCCAAGCCGCAAACAGAAAGCACAATAAAGATGATGAATTCGCGCCTGCGACTCATATCGTCTTTGCGCTTGAACACGAAGCGCATCGAAGCGAAGTAGTTGAAAATAACCGAAACGACAAAAGAGATCGTGGTACTGATGAGGTAGGGAACGCCGAATGCCTCGGTAAGGAAGATCATCACACCGTAATCGATAACAAATGCGATGACGCCAACGATACCGAATTTCATGAACTGGGCGATGAGCTTCTTCAAGCCAACTCCTTTATCTGCCTACATAAGAAAAAAGGCTCTGCAAAGCAGAGCCTGTTCATTCATGGTGCCCCCAACGGGACTCGAACCCGTGTTTCAGCCTTGAAAGGGCCGCGTCCTAACCGCTAGACGATGGGGACTTATTGCTTACTGCGAAGCAACAGCTCGGTTATTATTGCAAAGCACAGAAAATATGGCAAGTACTTTTTCGAAAAAATTTTTCAGATCCCTATCGCACCCCAGATAACACCCTTGGACGAAAGGTGTATTTCAAAACCGTAGAAAAGACTATCGTTAACTCAGGTACCAGAAATGATGTTAGGAAGTCATGAGAATCGCCGTTGCAAGTGAAGGTTTGGATGTCAGCAGCCATTTCGGCTGTTGTACCAACTTTAACTTCTATCAGGTCGAAAACGGCGAGTTGGTAGACTCTCGAAACCTCCCCAGCCAAGGGCACCTTTGCGGATCGCAGGCAAATTTCTTGCGGCAGATAGAGGTCAAGGTTCTCTTGTGTGGCACCATTTCGGAAAAAGACGCAGAAAGCATGAAAGCTGCTGGCATCACCGTGGTGCAAGGCGCAGAAGGTCGGGCGATTACCGCTGCCGACAACTATTTGAAGCAGGCAAGCGCCGAAGAATTAGCTGCGCTGGGATAAGCCTCTTGGCGGTACGCCTGCCAAATCGGTACACTCGGCAAAGGGATTGGCTTTGCCCATAGTCCCTGGGGAGCACATGCACCTTTCCCGCTAGCCCCACTCTGACCGAGCAGTGCCTTCAGACGCTACTCGCAACCGAAACGCTCCCGGAAATTCTTTTCAGTTGCCACAACAACGCCTGCTTCCTTGAGCATTTTTGCCACAACACCGTCACCCGGCACCAGCACATCTGAAAAAGTGCCGTCATACACTTCCCCAACGCCACATGAAGGGCTTTTCGCCTTCAAGATGGCATGGGTGCAGCCCGACTCACAAACCAGCGAGCAAGCAGCGCGAGCACCCGCCTCGAACGCTTCCGTATGATCGTTCCCTTCGGCGTCGACCACGCGAACTTGCCCGTCAAGCACGCGCTGCTCGTGAGGAGGATGAGGAATGGAAAGCCCTCCCATAACCTCTGGACAGATTTTCACCACCTGGCATTCGTGGCCTTCCAGAAAGCACTGCACTTCTGCCGAAGGCTTTGAGCGACCATCGAAACGGCATCGAACCCCTAGCAAGCAAGCGCTAACTGCAACTTTCACGATAATCTCCCGTCGTCGAAAAACACCCGCCATAACTACGACAACATGGCAAATGGGCATGTACAGAACGATGCAACAAAAAAGGCTATAGCAACATTGGCAAAGTGCCTATCCTCTTCCGCGGGATTTGTCCCATTATCGTCATCGATCTCGCGCGCGTCTTTCACTGAATCTGCTCCGTTACAGCGATCCATCCCTCGCGAAAACAAAAATCTCAACTTTTTTGCAACTTTTTCTCGATTAGCAATTCCCTCCCTCGCATCGAATAGTGGAAATAGACCGTTTGGCGGCCGGTTTGCCGCGCTTTCGCTCCCATATCCGCGATTGGAGAACCCGCAACGATTGCCAATCGCAAAAAAGTTGCAATCTATACCGTTATTTTGTTTCTGAGCCCCGAGATATCGGGTGGCGCCATAAACAGGGCGGGCAGCCATTGCCGTGGCCGTCCTCGGGAGGGCGCTATAGGGCAAATTAACCCATGTCGCAATTTTCTCCCCGTATCCCCGTCTGGGCGTTGCAAGAATAACCAAAAACGATTGCGGTGGAATAAAAAAGGGTCCGCTTGAAAGCGGACCCTTTTGAATAAATGGTGGAGCATAGGGGGATCGAACCCCTGACCTCATGGCTGCCAGCCATGCGCTCTCCCAGCTGAGCTAATGCCCCGAAGTGCTTGATTAATATACCCTCGCCACCACGCTAGGTCAAGAATTATTTTCAGAATTATGAAACGCGGCTCACAATCGATATAGCACCGATGCTCGAAATCGGCCCGACCTGCCCCTTTGCTCTTCAGGCTCAACCGAGCACGTCCATTTGGGCCCAGATGGCTCCATCCGAAGAAAAGGAACGGGGCGCGCCAAAGAATTCGGACGCAGAAGAGGCGCCGGAGGTTCCGCCGCAAGCAGCGGCTTGCCCTCGAGGGTTCGCGCTATGTCCTTGCGCGCCTTACTCGAAGCCCTTCGTCCTATGCAAGCAGCTTCTTGCCTGCGCCGGAAACGACAGCCGAACGCGCAACCAGGTACGTTGAGGCTAGATAGATCGCGTACACCGCAACCACCAGCGCGATGCCGATGGCAAGCGTACCGGTAACCGCCGAAGCGCCCCATATCGACAGCAGATTCTTATACAGAAGGCTGATCGTGCATGCGGAGTGGCATCCTGCAACCAAAAGCGGAGCCACGAAGTAGATGCCGATCTGCGTGCGCAAGCTTCGCAAAACCATGGTCCTGTCGCACCCTAGCTGGGCAAGCAGGCGATAGCGCGGAATGCTGTCTGCCACCTCGGAGAGCTGCTGAACGGAAAGAACCGCTGCGGTGGTCATGAGGAAGACGAACCCGATGTAGAGCGCCAGGTAAACCAAAAGCAGCTTAAGCCCCATGCTGACGGCGATAACGCTTTCACTCGTATCGTAATAGGACACCGGCCATGGGCGGGACTCATAGGTCAAGTCCATTTCGGCATGTTCCTCGCTCGGGGGGACGGCTTTGCCGTACTCGGCCATCAGGTCTTTCATGGCCTGCTCTTGCGAATCACTTGCCAAGTTGACGTTCAGCTCGCTCAAGTACGGCAGATCGCCAGCGGCAAACCTCTCGGCCGCCAATTCGTCGGGAACCACCAGCACGGCGATGAGGCAACTCATGCTGCTTACCTGGAGCGATTGCGAAACAACCTGCCCGGATGCGGTCAGCTCATGACCGTCGACGGTGATGGTGCGCCCTTTCTGGCCAAGCGCCTTCGCGTAGTCGGTAGATTTATCGATCGTGTTGTCGACCAGGTACTCGTCTGTAGCAAGCTCGATCGGCTTTTCGCCTGCAAGTTGCCGCGCAGCGTTGAACTGGGACAACGAAACGTACTGCACACCTTCGTCGGCCATGCTGGAGTTATCGTCGGAGCCGATTTGGTCAAGCGTGAAGCCGCACGCATCGGCAAGCTGCTTGTTCGTCAAATCGTTCGCAAGCCATGTGTCCACCTGAGCCGAGCCGGTCACGCGCTCGTCCCAATCAGGGATGAGCGATTTGAGATACGCAGCGGTAGAACCGCCGTTCTCTTGACATAGCCTGTGAATCTCGTTGCGCTGAGCCTCGGTCTCCCGAATCGCGGCCGCCTTCTCCTCTTCCCCGCCATACTGGTCGGCCGACACTGATTCCATGTCGGAGATGTCGAGCGACATCAGGCTCGCGCGGATGGATGCGTCGAACTGGGTGTTCTCTTCCAGCTGATCGGAGAAGAGCGACGCCAGACTGAAGCCCGTGGAGAACACAACGATGCTGAAGAATAGAAGAACGGTAACCGCCCACAGCGATACGAACGCGGTGTTCACCTTCGCGGCGATTTGGCGCATGGTGAACATGGCAAGTCCCTTGAAATAGACGCCGCGCAGACGTTGTATCAGCAGGATGAGGAACCCCGACGCCGACCAGAACAAGCCCAACGTGCCGACGAGCATCAACACGGTTGCGGTGCGAAAGTGCTCGCCGAAATAAACCAAGCTGTCAAGGTTGAGCTCGGCATACGCCTTCGCCAGGATCAGGCACGACAGCACGAACACGATGAGGCAGACGATGGGGTTGCGCACGGGCATGCGCTCGTTGCGGGAGTTGGCCGAAAACAGCGTAGCAAGCTTGCAACGCGAAATCTGCACGGCATTGAACAGGGTCACCACGACGAAGATGAGTGCGAAACATCCCAGGGTCAGCTCGGCGGATCGGGCGCTGAACAGCAGATGATAGTCGCTGATGGCCACACCGATAAGGCCCGCCGTGGCGAAGGCGATTGCCTGTGAGATCAGGAAGCCGAGCCCAAGACCGACCACCAGAGCGATCACGCCGACGATCAGCGTTTCCATCAACACCACCGAGGAAACCTGGCGCGGGCTCATGCCCAGCAGCAGGTACGTGCCGAATTCCTTCTTGCGCGCTCGAACAACGAATCGGTTGGCGTACAGGACCAAAAAGCCCAGAACAACGGCAACGACGATACTGAAATAAGTCATGACCAGCACAAGGATATCGAAAATGCTCGCACCGGACGTCAGGAACACATTCGCGGCGTCTTCCTGGGCCTCGAACAACACACGGGAGTCCCCAATGGCATTGAAGGCGTAGAACACCGCCACACCCAAGGTCAGGGTGACGAAATATACAGCGTAATCGCGCACGCTGCGGCGCACGTTGCGCAAGGTAAGTTTCATCAACATGATGACCACCGCCTAGTTGCCGAGCGCGGTGACGTGCGAAGCCACGAAACCGACTGCAGGAGAATCGCCCTGCTTGCCGGAAAGGAACGCTTGAACCTCAAGGATGCGCTGGTAGAAATCGGTCCTGTCGTCATCGCCACGACGCAGCTCGTTGAACAGCTTGCCGTCTTTAATGAACAAGATGCGATCGGCGTACGATGCCGCAACCGCATCATGCGTGACCATCATGATGGTGGCGTGCAGCTTCTCGTTCAGAACCTCAAGGGTTTCAAGAAGAACAGCGGCGTTGCGCGAGTCAAGCGCGCCGGTGGGCTCGTCGGCAAGGACCAGCTTCGGGTCAGCAACGATGGCGCGCGCCGCGGCAACGCGCTGACGCTGACCGCCCGACATCTGTCGCGGGTACTTTTGCAGAACATCCGCCACGCCAAGCAAATCGGCGGTGCGATCGACCTTCGCACGAACGGAATCAGCTTTCTCACCCTTGATGGTAAGGGCCAAAGCAATGTTCTCGAAACCGGTCAAAGTGTCCAGCAGGTTGGCGTCCTGGAAGATGAAACCCAAGTCGTCGCGGCGGAATTTGGACAACTGACGACTGCGCAGCTGCGTGATGTCGCGGCCGTTCAAGATAATGCTTCCGCTGGTCACGGCATCGATAGTGGAGATACAGTTCAACAACGTGCTCTTGCCCGAGCCCGATGGGCCCATCACGCCAACGAACTCGCCTTCGCAGATATCGAATGACACATCATCGAGCGCTCGCGTAATGGCCTCACGCGATCCGTACACCTTCTGAACATCGCGCACGGAAAGCAAGACGTTGCGGTTGTCGGACGTGCCTGCGTTCGCGATGCCTGCCGGAGGGGTTGCGGTAACCATGGTCATGGGGATTCCTTTCTCTTCGGTTCGGTATATCCCCATGATGCGGCGCTCGCGAAAACGGAGCCATCGAAGGGCCTTACCGCAAACTTACGATTCTGTAAGGTTCGTCGCCGTAGGCGCCGGCGGGCAATGCGCGGACGGATCGCGGTTTGCAATGGGCGTCGGCTAGGCTCCCGCCAGGTCCATGCGTGTGCGATCAAGCGGGAAGGTCAGCGTGATGGTTGTGCCTACCCCTTCTTCAGAAGAAATGCGCAAGCCAAGCCCCATTCTTTCGCAGGCAACAGCAGCCAAATACAACCCCATACCCGTTGCCTTGTGATGGGCGCGTCCCCTGCTTCCCGTAAAGCCGCGATCGAACACACGTGGCACATCGGCAGCGGGAATGCCATCGCCATCATCGCTGATAATCAGCTCGATACAGCCGCCTTTTGTGCCTGCATCCCTCACCGCACCTTCAAAGCGGATAGTCTTCGCACCGTATTTCGCTGAGTTTTCCAGAGCCTGACCGATGATGAAATCGGTCCATTTCGCGTCGGCGAGCACTTCGAGCGCATCGGCGATCGCGAAATCGAGCGAGACTCCCGCACCGATCAGCATGCGGGACCGTTGACGGCACGCTTTGCGCGCGATGGCAACAAGGTTAAGCTCCTCGATGGAAAAATCTTCGCTCAAGGTTGCCGAACGCGCATAGTAGAGTGCCTGCTCGACGCGCGACTCGATGCGATCGAGGTCGCCGCGGACTTCGTTGATCTCAGGCCCATGAAGGTTCGACAGCGCCAGTTGCGCCGATGCAATGGGCGTTTTGGTTTCGTGCACCCACAACTCGATATAGTCGCGATATTCCTTCATGTCGCGAGAGCGGGCGGCAAGCTCATCAGAAGCCGCCTTGCCCTGCACGGCAAGCGCGCGATAGGCGATAGAGCCTTCCAAAGTTCGCGGCTCGTCCAAAATCGAAGAGAGATACCGTGCATTTTCGGGTGAATTGCAGAACAGATCCAACTGCTGGTAGAACTTACGATCGCGCAAAAACCCAGCATCGAGCACAATGCAGGCAAATAGAGCTTCACAGACGGTAACGAGCACAATTACGGAGACGTTCGAACCAGTGACCACCAGAATGCCCGCCACCACAGCCATCAGGGCAGCCATAGCGAGCACAAACCCTAAATGTGAGCGAAAATACGCCCAGAACGAGTATGCTCGCTCGGCGTAGCCGTCGGCAAGCAGCTCCAATTCGCGCGGTGAACTGACAGATGAATGCGGCACCACCTCAAGCGCCGAATCGGGCGAAGACGAAACGGGCGTTGATTCGCTTTCCAGACCAGACAGCGAATCAATCACGGGCTTTTCCTGCGCGGAGCCGCTCATCGAACCACATAGCCCAAACCGCGGCGGGTGGTGATGAAGTCATCGGGCACATCGATAGATTGCAGGCTGCGGCGCAAACGATTCACGTTTACGGTAAGCGTGTTGTCGTCGACAAACACGTCGGTTTGCCACAGCTCGTCCATCAGCTCGCTGCGCGAGATGATGGAGCCTGCGTTTTCCATAAGAATGCGCAAGATCAAAAGCTCGTTACGAGACAATTCCACGCTGTTGCCGCGATACGAGACTTCCGCCCGCACGGGATCGAGCGAGACGCCACCGTGCTCAAGCCGCTTGCGCGCCGGATCGGCAGAGCCACTTCGAGCCAGTGCGCGATCAATACGGGCAAGCAACACAGCGGGGCGATAGGGCTTCACCACGTAATCATCCGCACCAACGCTCATGCTCATAACCTCATCGAACTCGCTATCGGAAGAAGTAAGCACAATGATGGGAACGTTGCTTTCCTGACGAATAGAGCGACAGATCTCGTGTCCATACGCGCCGGGAAGAGACAGATCAAGCAAAACGCAATCAGGGGAAGCGGTAAGGGCTTCGGCTGCAGCGTTTTCAAATGACTCGCAGCAAACGCATTCATGCCCCTTAAGCTGGAGCATACGCACAAGATTCTCCCGCAAAGAGACATCGTCTTCGACGATGAGCAAACGCGCCATCGATCCCCTTTCTTCGCATCAAACGAATGAATCGATGATAGCGCAATGAAAAAGCCAGCTGCCATTCCGTTATCGGAACGTATTCGCTGCACAATTGCACTCCTTAAATAACGAGTGCCCGCATTACTCTTCTTAGGCTTCCCCGCCCATGAAGAAAGGCAATGCGAGGTTCGCTCTCCCTGTCGGATGGATTTTAGGAAAACGCCACAGCACTTCCCGAGACCCTCTTCGCCCCGTCGGGCAGAAATGCCCTCAAACAGGAGCTGTTCAACCTGAAAATAAGAAACGGGCACTTACGCGCCCGCTTCATTCGGTTCACAAAAAGCAGCCAATACCTCAAATGCTCAATCGGCTACGCAAGCCAACTAAGAACGAAACACCGCACTGAAAGCGGCGGCAAAAGACACTCACCCCTGGCAACCCCCGCTAAACAACGGGAACAGGCGTACCCTGCCCCTCGATCTTCACCGAACCGTAGAAGGTAGCCTCAGGAAATACCTCACGAATAGAGTGCTTTTCATCCAAGAACGGTAAGTCAACGAATTCACGCACCGAAGCAACCAACTCACTGCAATCGGGGAAATGGCCCTTGTCGTTCAATTCGTTGGTGTCCTGCGCACGCCAATAGATGTCGTTTGCATCGGTAAGGTAATAGGTGAGTTCACGCCACTGCATATATGCGCAGTGGGCTCCCATCAGGTAGTTCACCAGTTCATCCGCATCCGCAAGCTGCAATGCCTCGTCAGATTGCCTTCCCATATGTTCCTCCTTGTTTTTCCAGGACGCATCCCTCTGCGCCCCTTTCCTATCAATTTGCGAATGCTCCGTCTAAACATTCGCGTCAATCCATCAGTTCTTCTTCGTCGGATCTTTACGACGAACACGCAGAATGTCTTGTGGTTCCAGTTCAAAAGAAGAGGTAAACGCATAAGGTGCCATGGCCTTGCATGCCACTTCGGAGGGCACTTCCGCCCCGTCGTAGACTTCAGCCAAACCCTGAACCTTAATGGTTCGAATGGGCTTATGGGGGCTTAAAACCTCCAACTCATCACCTTCATAAAAGCGGTTGCGGCACTTTACCTTCACGCGCCATTGGCCCTGTTCGGCTGCCGCCGAAGAAACCACTTCCCCCACCCAATCGCAAAGTTGTACATAAATGTCGTTGTCGGTAGTCTGCTCAGCATCCCCATAATAAAAGCCCGTTGAATAGGGTCGATGCGAGATGATCTCAAGCTCATGCTCCCACAGGGATGACGGCTCGCCATCAAGCACATGGCGATACGCATTTACCACCGTTGCCACATAGAAAGCCTTTTTCACGCGGCCTTCGATTTTTACCGAAGAAACGCCTGCCGCAGCAAGATCATCAAGATGCGCAAGCATGTTCAGATCCTTGGAATTCAGCAGATACGTGCCGCCATCGCTCTCTTCTATGCCGAAGCGCTGGTCAGGGCGAGAAAGCTCCTTCAGCTCATATTCCCAACGACACGGCTGAACACATTGCCCTTTGTTGGCATGACGGCCGGTAAGGTAATCGCTGATAAGGCAACGACCCGAAATAGCCATGCACATGGCACCGTGCACAAACACCTCTATCTCCATATCGGAGGGAATAGCTTTACGCATAGCGGCGATTTCCGCCACTGACATCTCGCGGGCGCACACCACGCGGCGAGCACCAAGGCGATACCACATAAGCGCAGCTTCAGCGTTTGACACCGATGCTTGCGTGGAAACATGAATGGCAACCGAGGGCGCATGCTGCTGCACCACCGACATAACGCCCAAATCGCTCACAATGGCAGCATCGACGCCCGCAGCTTCCATGGCTTGAGCGTATTCGGGAAGAGCCGCCAGGTCTTCATCGTGAGCGTAGGCATTGCAGGTAACGTACACACGTGCACCAGCGCTGTGGGCCAACTCAACGGCACGAGGCAAATCTTCCAGCGAGAAATTGCTGGCACGGGCGCGCAGGCCGAAGCGGTCGCACGCAAGGTACACCGCGTCGGCCCCGAAGTGAAGCGCATATTCAAGCTGCTCCCACCCGCCGGCGGGAGCAAGCAATTCCGGTTTGTTCGTTTCGCTCTGCACAGGCATTTAGAACGTACGCGAGAACTTGTTGTTTCGGGCGGCACGCTTCACGAATGCCAACGCCTCGGCAAGCGTAGCGAAGGGAACCTTGGTCTTTTCAGATTCGCCACGACGCTTAACCTCGACCACGCCTTCCTTTACGCCGCGCTTGCCCACGACAACTTGAACAGGCCAGCCGATAAGGTCGGCATCGGCAAACTTGACGCCAGCGCGCTCGTCGCGGTCGTCCAGCACAACCTCAAGACCCTGCTCAGCAAGTTCCTTGGCGATGCGCTCAGCAACCGGGAACACCTCTTCGTCGCCCACGGTAAGAGGAATAACGCAAACATGAGCCGGCGCTACCGACATAGGCCAGATGATGCCGTCTTCGTCGTTGTGCTGTTCGACGATAGCCGCCAGTGTACGGGAAACGCCCACACCATAGCAGCCCATAAGGAAGTTCTGATCTACGCCATTTTCGTCCGAGTACACTGCGCCCATGGTCTTGGAGTACTTATCGCCCAGCTGGAACACCTGGGAAACCTCGATGCCGCGTGCACCCTGCAGGGCAGCACCGCACTTCGGGCAGGCATCGCCCGGCATTACGAGCGAAAGGTCAGCCCACTCGTCTACCTGGAAATCTTCGCCATGCTTGGCGCCCACAAAATGGAAGCCGTCTTCATTTGCGCCCACAACCCAGCGCTCAATGTTCTTCAGGTTCACGTCACCGATAACCTTGATGCCCCCGGGAAGTCCCTTCGGGCCAATGGAGCCCTTGTGAAGACCTGCAGCCTCAAGCTCTTCGTCGGTAAGCAGGGTAAAGCCATTTACCACGCGCTCTGCCTTGATTTCGTTCAGTTCATGATCGCCGGGAATGAAGAGGGCGAAAATAGCGCCCTCGGCGTCCTTGCCCACCATAGCCTTAACCGTAGCAGCCTCTTCAATGCCGAGGAACTTCGCAAGGCTTTCGATGGAGGAAACGCCCGGGGTTTCAACCTTCTTGCATTCAGCGGCGGCATACTCAACCGGATGGGCATGGCATACGCCTGCTTCGTTGTTTGCCGCGTAATTGCAATCGGGACAATAAACCAAATCATCTTCGCCGGCTTCTGCCAACGCATGGAACTCGCACGTTACGCTGCCGCCAATCTGGCCACCATCGGCAACAACAGGGCGGTAATCAAGGCCACAACGCTCGCAGATGCGACCGTAGGCATCGTACATTTCATCGTAGGTTTTCTGCAGGGATTCCTGGCTGGAATGGAAGCTGTATGCGTCCTTCATAACGAATTCGCGACTGCGCAGCAGGCCAAAACGGGGGCGAATCTCATCGCGGAACTTCGTCTGAATTTGATAGAGCGTCATGGGGAGCTGACGGTAGGAACGCAGCTCGCTGCGGACGATGGAGGTTACCAGTTCTTCGTGGGTTGGTCCGAGGCAGAAGCCACGACCATGGCGATCTTCCAGTCGCATAAGCTCAGGGCCGTAATCGTTCCAACGGCCCGATTCGTGCCACAGCTCACCAGGCTGCAGTGCCGGCATGAGAATCTCATGAGCACCGATGGCATTCATTTCTTCACGCACGATGTTCTCGATCTTGGTAAGGACGCGCATGCCCAAGGGCAGGAAGGTGTACACGCCACCTGCGACTTTCCTGATCATGCCTGCGCGAACAAGCAAACGATGGCTTGCGATCTCGGCATCGGCGGGGTCTTCTTTCAACGTGGGAGCATACTGCTGGCTCAAACGCATGATTTCCATTACAGATTTCCTATCTCTTCCATAAGTACATCAACGATAGCGGCCTCTTCGACCTTGCGCAAGGTTTTGCCGTGGGTGAATACCACGCCAGATCCCTTTCCGCACGCAACACCGATATCCGCGTCGGCTGCTTCACCGGGACCGTTCACCACGCATCCCATGACTGCCACCTGGATGGGACGATGCACATCGCGCAACCGCTTTTCCACTTCCTGAGCAATAGGGATCAGGTCAACTTGGCAGCGACCGCAGGTGGGGCAGCTTACCAATTCAGGATCGCGGCGACGCAAGCCCAATGCGGAAAGCAACGTCCAGCAGGCGCGCACTTCTTCGGTAGGATCGTCGGTCAAGGAGATGCGCATGGTATCCCCTATTCCCTGCTCCAAAAGAATGCCCAGGCCGCTCGCAGATTTGATAAGACCCTGAAACAAAGTGCCCGCCTCGGTAACACCGATATGCAGGGGAACTTCAGGCATCCTTTGCGAAAGCAGGCGATACGTTGCTACCGTGGTAGGCACATCATGGGCCTTGGCGGAAACCACTACGTCATAGAATCCTTGGCCATGGCAGAATTCCACGTATGCGGTAGCCGATTCAACAAGCTTTTCGGGCAAGGTTAAGTCGCTGCGTTCCGCCAACGCAGAATCGAGCGAGCCCGCATTAACTCCTATGCGAATAGGAATACCGGCTGCTTTGGCAGCTTGAAGCACCGGGACGGTAGCCTCCAAGCCTCCGATATTGCCAGGGTTGATGCGCAGCTTTGCAGCACCGCGACGAGCAGCTTCTATGGCAAGCTCAGCGCTGAAATGAATATCTGCAACAACTGGCAAAGGAGACTTTTTGCAGATCTCCTCGAAGAAATCCAGGTCGGCCTTATGAGGAACGGCGATGCGCACCACCTCGCAGCCGGCTTCTTGCAGGCGGCTTATCTGACTCAGGTTCCCCTCCACATCGGCAAGGGGCAGATTAAGCATCGATTGAACCACGCAGGGAGCGCCGCCGCCCAAAGCGACAGAACCTACCATGACCTGACGTGTTTTTGCGTTGGGAGCAGTATTCGCCATGTATTAGCTCCAATTCCCAAAAATGAATCGTTGAACATCTTGATTGACCATAACCAAGAAGAATCCGGTAAAGAGCACGATGCCCACGGTAGACATATAGCCCAAGGCGCGAAGCGAAACTACCTTACGAGATACCTTCTGGAATATTTCCACCACAAATCGGCCGCCGTCAAGCGGGGGAATGGGGAGCATGTTCATGAGGCCCAAGGATGCAGAGATAATGGCCGTGAAGAACAGGAAATTTAAGAAGCCCGCATCCAAGGCGCTTTTCGACATAACCGCAATGCCCACCACCGAAGTTGATTGGGAGACGGTTTGCGCTGCAGTTGCGGGATTGAATAGCGCCGCAATTGCGCTTACCACCATGCCGAGGTATTTGAACCCCATTGCAATGGCTTCCCAAGGAGTCCAGGTGTAATGGAACGTTTCGCCAGTTTGCGTGTTCTGAAGATCGAGCCCCATAACGGAGTAGATGAGAATAAACACCAAGAACACCCAGAACAGATTCATGAATGGACCTGCGAGCAAGATGGTACAGCGCTTCCAGAATGGCAACGTGCAGTATTGTTGCGCCTTTTCCGAGGCAAAAAACTCCTCGTTGCTGGAAATAGTGCGAGGCTGTCCTTCCTCAAACCCGTTTTTAGCTGGTGTGCGGTACACATTGTGCTCGTCCTTGCGACGGGGACGTTTGAGCGAACCCCAGTCACACAGCTCTTCGAGCAAATCGTAGGCTTCTTGGTCGGTAAGAAACAAGTCGTGGGCAACATCTTCCATATACACGGTGCCCTTGCGATAGGCATAGCCCAGAACGCGCTTCAGGTGGGGGCTGTTGCTAGGAGGAGCCATGCCGCAAACACTCGCATAGCCGCCCAGCGGAACGGCAGTGATACCGAAGCGCGTTTCTCCGCGGGTGAAGCCAATCGAGGGGCCAGGCAAACCAATCATGAATTCGCTTACGCGCACCCCGCATGCACGTGCAGCAAGATAATGGCCACCTTCGTGGATGAATACAAGAAACCCCAAAAGAAGGGTTACCGTTATGAGCATGATGAGTATATCCATGATGCTCATTATATTTGAGCATCATGGCGCTCCCGTTCCAATTCATACGAACTGCAGCCGCCCCGCCAGCTAACGTGCAAACGAGCCACGAAAACGGCTCTATGTGTGTTTTTGCGGCAGCAAGCAAATACGTACGGCTGAAGCCATCGACCGCATAACTGCTGCACGAAAAAGCCCCTCGGTTCCATTAGAAGAGCTATCCATCACTTCCCTTAGCGTCAGCGACGACAGACAGCCCACCCGACAGGAACGAGGGGACAACTAGCTAAAGTGCACTTCTAGCGGGCAGATACCCATGCACGTGCGCAGCTACGAGCCCATGCGTCAACCTCAAGAAGTTGCTCGATGCTCATTACTTGCTGGACGCCGCGCGCCTCATGTTGCGACATTACGGCCTCAACGCATTCAGCAATACCCAAATATGGCAGCTTTTTCTCCAAAAACGAGGCTACCGCCACTTCGTTGGCGGCATTCATCGCACACGGCAAAGTGCCACTCACCCTGCCAGCGTGGTAGGCCAAGGCAAGGCAACGGAACGTTTCTGTATCAGGCGCAGCAAAATCAAGAGAACCCAACATCCGAAAATCAAGCGACTCAACCGGGGCGTCCCAACGCTCAGGGTAGCTGAGCGCGAATTGAATGGGAATGCGCATATCAGTAGTGCCAAGATGAGCCTTTACACTTCCATCAGTGAATTCGACCATGGAATGAATAGCACTTTGCGGCTGAACCACAACCTCAATGCGGTCGTACGGCATCTGGAACAGATGATGCGCCTCGATTACCTCAAGACCCTTGTTCATAAGGGTAGATGAGTCGATAGAGATTTTCTTGCCCATATTCCACGTAGGATGAGCCAAAGCCTGAGCAGGGGTAATGTTCTCCAGATCGGAACGTTTCTTCCCGCGGAATGGACCACCCGACGCGGTTACCCACAGCTTGCTTACTTCACGGGAATCTTCGCCCAAAAGGCACTGATATATGGCACCATGCTCAGAATCGATGGGCATCAACATGCCAGGCTCGGTTGCCATGGGCATGATAAGGTTGCCACCCACTACCAACGACTCCTTATTGGCAAGGGCAAGAACCTTGCCCGCGCGAAGCGTTTCATAGCTTGCTTGCAAACCAGCAGCACCCACCAAGGCGTTCACTACCACATCGGCCTCTTCAAGATGAACCATCTCACGGACCGCATCAGACCCAAAGCCGATGCTTCCCTTTGTGCCGACAAAGCCTGCAGCCTGCTCTTCCAGCTCAGCCACGACCGAAGCGCTAACCGCTTCTGGCTTACCGAGGGCCAAATGCCCCACGTTGAATTCTTTAGCTTGAGCCAGCAGTTCAGCACCGCGTGTGCCTGCAGCCAAGCCAACGATTTTCAAGCGGTCGGGATGGCGGCGCGCCACATCAAGCGTCTGAACGCCAATGGAGCCCGTTGAGCCCAAAACAACGACGCGTCGCTGAGAAGCGACGCGGACCTGAGGGGATACGTTAGATTGCATAAGGAATACAGCCTCCTAGAACAAGCATGATGGTACCCGTAAGGATTACCAGGAACTGCGAATCGCACCTATCGAGCAAACCGCCATGACCTGGCATAATGGTGCCCGAATCCTTGAAGCCGGAATTGCGTTTGATGCGGCTTTCCACCAAGTCGCCCAAAACACCCGAAAGCCCATTTATCAAGCCGAACACCAATGCTTGCGGAATAGACATGGTTACCCCGGGAATAAGCGTGAGCAAGCACCAGAACCCCATGGCCACAACAAGGCCGGCTATGAAGCCTTCCCAGCTTTTTTTTGGGGAGATATGGGGCGCAAGCTTGTGCTTACCGATTGCCGACCCGACCAAATAGGCAAAGGCATCGTTACCCCAAACGCTGGCAAACAAGCCCAAAACCAAAACCGCACCCCAGAATTCGGGAAGCGATACGCGTAGCAACATGGCGCACGACATGATGACACCTGTGTACACCGCGCCGAATAGGCTTACTGCAACATCGCTGATTCGTGCGGGTTGCCAAAAGACGTACCAAACAAGCAAGGTCAATACGAAGATGGCGAACACCACAACCACGCCGGAAATGCCAGATACCCAAGTAGCAAGCGGGAATAACGCGGCGGCGCAGATTCCCAAAAACTCATTGGGTAACTTGGCGTCAGATCGCAGCATGTAATAAAACTCACCTGCGCAGATAGCGCTGAGCACCGAAAGGTATATTGCCGTAGATACCTCAGATGCCCAAATACACACCACCGTAAGAAGGATATACACCGCGCCTGTTGCAGTACGTACCATCAGATTGCTGGGGTGCTTTACTTTTTCAGGCATCTTCGCTGCAGCGGCGTTCTTCACCTTGGTAGAACGCTTTTCTTCACCAGGAAGCTCGATCGCGGGAAATTCCTCAGGCTCCGTGGTAAGGCCAGGATGCGCCTGGGCATCCTCTCGCATAAACGGCTTGCGCACACGCGTCTTCGTCATGCACTACACCGCCCCAAAACGACGATCGCGTGATTGGAATTCAAGCAATGCCTTCAAGAAATCATAGCGATTAAAGTCGGGCCACAGCACATCGGTGCATACGAACTCAGAATAGGCAATTTGCCACAGCAGAAAATTGCTTATTCTCATTTCGCCCGAAGTGCGAATAAGCAAATCGGGATCGGGAATATCAGCGGTATCGAGGCCCTGCTCGAATAGTTCTTCGGTAAGAACCAGCTCTTCTCCCTTTTCGTGGGCGGCAATAGCAGCATCCGCATATGCCTGGGCTGCATTCATCATTTCCTGACGCGAGCCGTAGTTCACGGCAACCACTAAGGTCATACCATCGTTATTGCGGGTTTTTTCCCATGCAGCATCAAAAGCATCACGCGTTTCCTTGGGAAGCATGGAAAGATCGCCAATGGTGCGAACGCGCACATGCTCTTCATGCAGACCGTCCACTTCCGCCAACATGGTTTTGGCAAACAACTCCATCAGGCCGCTTACCTCTTCCTTCGGACGTTTCCAATTCTCTGTGGAGAACGAATAGATGGTGAGGTAGTCTACGCCGCAATCGTTGGCGCAGCGAATGGTTTCGCGCACCGCTTCGATCCCGGCTTTATGACCGCGAAGTCGGTTTAATGCACGCTTTTTTGCCCAACGCCCATTGCCGTCCATGATGACAGCGACATGGCGGGGTATGCGACTCTGGTCAAGCGCTTTAGGATCTATCCCCATAGGCGGATCAGGGAATATGTACTCGAGTGGTTGCCTCATTCCGCTCCTCCTTGCAAACCCCGCACATGCAAAACACGCCCGCCAGATGACCTGGCGGGCAGAAATTCAAAACCATCAGGCATCGAAAACCGATAAAGGGCAAGATCACGGATCAGCCTCTGAGCTGCCTTTCCAGAATGAAACCCTACCGCGTTATCGACAGCGCAAAGAGCGCACTCTCTGCCCCATGGACTTCTTTGTCCTCAGAAGAGAAGACAAAGCTAGATGGACATCAGCTCTTCTTCTTTTTTGGCAAGATGAGCGTCAATCTTAGCGATGGCAGCATCGGTAAGCTTCTGGATTTCAGCCTCGGCACGACGCTGCTCGTCTTCGGGAAGGCCATCGTTTTTTACGGCCTTCTCGACGGCAGTGTTGGCATCGCGGCGAGCGTTGCGTACCGCCACACGGCTTTCCTCGGCGTAGGCACGGCATTCCTTTACGAATTCCTTACGACGTTCCTCGGTAAGGGGCGGGAAGGAAAGGCGGATTACCGAACCGTCGTTGTTAGGCATAACGCCCAGGTTTGCCTCCTGGATAGCATGGTCGATACCACCAAGAGCCGACTTGTCCCACGGCTCGATAACGAGGGTGTGGGCATCAGGCGTTTTGATAGCAGCCATCTGGTTGACGGGGGTCGGAACGCCATAGTAATCGGCCTTAACACGGTCGAGGATCATGGCACTAGCGCGGCCAGTGCGAACAGAAGCAAAGTTGGAAAGCAGCTGCTGCTCAGCGCCTGCCATACGCTCTGCTGCTTTATCCATGATTTCCTTGGTCATCTTGGGTCCTTCCCCTTTGATTAGCATTGTTGTGATGCCTGCAAATCAGGCACGGTGAAAGTAGGTTTACGCGGTAACGGTAGTACCGATGTTTTCGCCCTTCAGGATGCGTGAAATGTTGCCAGGAACCATCAGGTCGAATACCAGAATGGGAAGCTTGTTGTCCATGCACAGCGAAGTTGCCGTGGAATCCATAACATGGAGCTCACGAGAAAGAACCTCGAGGTAGCTAATGGTTTCGAAGCGCTTAGCATCAGGATTGGTTACCGGATCGGCATCGTAGATGCCATCGACCTTGGTGGCCTTCATCAGGCACTCAGCATTGATTTCGCATGCGCGCAGAGCCGCCGTGGTGTCGGTGGTGAAGTAAGGATTGCCCGTGCCAGCTGCGAAAATAACAACATAGCCCTTTTCAAGGTGATGCACGGCACGACGGCGAATATAAGGCTCGGAAACCTGGCGCATCTCGATAGCGCTCATTACACGCGTGGGGATGCCATGACGCTCGAAAGCGTCTTGGAGAGCAAGTGCATTCATGCAGGTGGCAAGCATACCGATGTAGTCAGCCTGAGCACGATCCATGCCTTCTGCAGAGCCAGCAAGACCACGGAAGATATTGCCGCCGCCAACGGTTACAGCAAGCTGAATTCCGTCATCAACGATTTCCTTGATCTGAACAGCCAGCTCTTCAACGACCTTAGGATCAATACCGTAGCCGGCCTCTCCCATCAATGCTTCGCCAGAGAGCTTCAGGAGAACACGCTTGTACTTATAGTCAGATGCCATGGGCATTTCCTTTCATAGCCTGTATCCTTGCCATATTACCGTAAAACGCGCATCACGTTCGGACGCAACACAAAAAGGCTGCGACATTGCGCCGCAGCCCCTCAAAGCTCATAGCATCTTGCCTTACAGACCAGCGTGGACGGTATCGAGCACCTTCGCCAAATCGGCAATGCCAACCTGACCCGGAGCCGATGCCTGTGCAGCCGCCCCAAACGTTGCAGCGCTGCCGTACGATTCACCAGCCAAGCGGCTCACTACGCCCATGCCGCCCATGCTCATAGTGATAAGCGGGTGCTCAGTGTGATTTTCGAACATATCACGCGTGGCATCCATCAAGGTAAGCACGTCTGCACGACACTGCGGCATCAATGCGATCTTGAGGATGTCGGCACCTTGATCCTGCATCTTGCACAGACGGGAAACGATTTCTTCCCTGGGAGGCGTTTTCTCAAAATCGTGGTTCGAGGCGATTACGAATACCCCAGCCGCATGAGCCGCCGAGATAATGCGCTCTACAACGTCATCGCCCGTGAAGGCTTCAACATCAATCAGATCGACAATGCCGCTTTCGGCGAGCGCAATGTTGATATTGGCATACAACTCAGGCTCTGCCGGCTTTTCCCCGCCCTCTTTTGCGGTACGGAACGTCATGAGAATAGGCATATCCTCACCTACCGCGGCACGAAGTTTCCGACCGCAATCAACAATCGAATCGACGTCATACGCTTCGTCAAGAAAGTCAATACGCCACTCAAGCACATCCACTGGAAGCGTCTTCGCAAACTGTGCCTGTTCTATCATTCCCGCAGCGTCAGAGCCGCATAGGGAGGTCATGATCTTCGGGCGACCCTCACCGAAAACCACCCCACGTGCGTTTACCGTTTTCATACCCGAGCTCCTTATCTCTTGATACTATTCATCGTAGTCGATACCCAGCGTTTCCTTCATGTATTCGATAGGCATAGGCTCACCCGTCCACAGTTCAAAGGCGGCAGAACCCTGGAAGAGCATCATGCCAAGGCCGTTCATCGTTTTGCAACCCGCCTCTTTTGCCATTTCGCGAAGCTTGGTAAGGCGAGGGGCATAGATGATATCCACGACGTTCAACTCTGGGCGGAAATATGATTTGTCGGGCACCACCGATTGATCCTCAAGCGGCTTCATGCCTACTCCTGTTGCGTTCACGAACAGGTAGCTATCGTCCATTTCCTCTTTCAGCTTCTGAAGATCAGCCAAATCATAAAGGGTTGCCTTGCAGCTGGTCTGTGAGTTGATCTTCTGCACTGTTTCTTCTCCGCGACGGTAGAAATCATCTTTGCGGTTGAAAATGCTGATTTCAGATACCCCATCAAGCGCTGCCTGGATTTGGATTGCCGTGCCGGCACCGCCGCACCCCACGATGGTCATTTTCTTGCCGATTGGACTTATGCCGTTGTCGGCAGCGGCCCGCATAAAGCCCACGCCGTCGGTAATGGTCCCCGTCAAATGCCCGTTATCGTTCACTACTGTATTTACCGCACCGCACATTTGAGCCGCAGGCGTGAGCTCGTCGAGATACTTCCCTACTAGTGTTTTGTTGGGCATAGAGATATTGGCTCCTCGCATCTTCAGTGTACGAAGGGCCTGAACGCCTGCCTCGATTTCGTTTGCATCCACTTCAAACGCAAGGTAAGCATAGTCGTAACCCAATTTCGCAAATGCTTCGTTCTGCATAGCAGGCGAAGAAGAATGGCGAATCGGATACGCCATCAAACCGATAAGCTCAGTGTGGCCGGTTATTCGTTCAGACATGTGGTTCCCCTTTCCTAGATAAGAGCGCACATAGCGTGCTGCTCCTATAAAAAAACTCCCTGAACCAGAGCATAGCGCCTAATTGTTCAGGGAGTTTCAGCAATTATTTATCGCATTATACGTTTTATGAATCGGAACCGAGCGTTACCGAAACGGTGTTCTCCTGGCCGTTTCGGTTGAAGGTCACCTGCACGTTATCGCCTGCGTTGTGAGAACGTACCGCCAAAACCAAATCGGAAGAAGAGGAAATGGAGGCATCACCCAGTTTCGTGATGATGTCGCCTTCCTGAATGCCAGCATTAGCGGCAGAAGAACCAGCAGACACGCTTGTCACATAAGCGCCCGATTCAACTGGTAGGTTGTATCGCTTTGCCAGCTGACTGTTAACCGTGGTCCCGGTAATACCGAGTTGTGCATGGGAGGGGGTTTTTCCGTCGATGATCTGCTGAGCGATGTTCATCGCATAATCAACGGGGATCGCGAAACCAACGCCTGAGCTGGAACCAGAAGCGGAGGCGATAAGCGTATTAACGCCAATGAGCTTACCGTCCTTGTCCACCAAAGCGCCACCAGAATTGCCCGGATTGATAGCGGCGTCGGTCTGGATCATATTGGTGTAAACGGCACTAGAGCCACTGCTGGAATCGTTCAAGGCAGACGTAGTACGGCTGGTAGCGGAAACTATACCGGTGGAAACAGATTGTTCAAGGCCGAAGGGGCTGCCCACGGCCATTACCCATTCACCAACGGCAAGATCGGACGAAGAGCCAACCTCGATAGCAGTAAGACCCGTTGCGTCGATCTTCAGCACCGCTAAGTCACTCGACTCATCGGTGCCCACCACTTGCGCGGTGTATTCTTTACCGCCAGCATTCACCTTCAGCTGGTCGGCGCCTTCGATAACGTGATAGTTAGTCAGAATGTAACCATCGGAAGATAGGATAATTCCCGAACCAAGGGAAGATTCTTCGAGCTCGTCGCTCGTCTGCCCCATCATGCCCATCATGGTTTGGCTGGACTGTTTGGTATACACATCAATGTTAACTACCGAAGGAAGGCATTTCTGGGAAACCGCTTCGGCAAGCGTTGTGTCTTCCCCGCTTACTGTGATGTTCGTCCCAGAGCCACTACCCCCCAACACCGTAGAAGAAGTGGGGTGAATAAAGGAATAGACGCCCAATACCAGCGCACAGGCAACTGCGGCACCGCCAAAAGCAACGAGGAACGTCTTCAGAAGTGAAGGGGCCTTCTTCGTTGCTGTATCGGATTGCTGAGGGGTTGCACCCTGGTTCCCCCATCCATTGGGGGGAATGGGCGAGCCGGAGGAATTGCCTTGGTCGTTCATACGATACTCCTTGATTCAACAAATAGGTTCCGCGCTATGCGGAGCGGCTTACATGACCCAGAATAAAAACAAACGGAAGGCAAGATGTAACCTGCCTTCCGTTTGTTAACGTTATGACACCTTTTCAACAAAGCGCCTTTATTTTGCTTCCCACGCTAATTGTTAGAGCTGCTCTGGGTGCTCCCGCTTTTCGTGCTGGAGCTGGTCGAACCAGAGGTGGAACTCGAGTTTGAGGAACTAGAGCTGCTCGACGAACCAGTGCTCGAAGAATCAGATACGTCGGTCGAAGCGGCGTCTTCGCTGCCAGATTCGCTCTTCGTGGACTGGATAACCTTCAGTGCAGAGATATCAGCCTGGTCGCCCAACCATTTCTTCTGGATAACGCTGATTACGCCGCCGTTCTTCAAAGAGCCCAGCGCCTCAGACACGGCTTTCTGCAGTTCAACATTGGTGGTGGGCGCAGCAATGCAGTAAGAAGAAGGATCCTGCAACAGTGCTACCGGATAAGCCTCAACCGAAGAAGAGTGAACCACATAGGCACCGATGGTGCTATCGGCAGCTACATAGTTCACCGAACCGGTCTGCAACGATTCGAAAGCGCCCTGGAGATCAGCGCTGTTACGCAGGCAGCTTTCGCCATAGTGATCGGTTACTTCCCATGCGCTCATGGAAGAAGACTGAGCTGCTACGGAGAATGAGCCGGACTGGGTGGGAGCCGTGGCGTTCTGGGTAAGCGAGAACAAAGCTACCGCAGAACTCATGTACGAATCGGACATCCAATATGCGGAATTCGACTTCGCAACACCCATGACAATGTCAACGTTATCCTTGGTAAAGGCGGTGTCTACCGAAGAACCGACATCCACCAATTCGAGTTTAAGGCCCAGTTCGTCAGCAAGGGCAGCCGCGATATCGACATCGATGCCAACGATGCTGCCGGAAGACTCCGCAGCATAGGGGGCATTGGACGCGTTTACGCCCACGCGCAACGTACCAGAAGACTTGAGGGCAGAATTGCTGATCGTCTGCTCCTTCGCCTGGGGCGTGTAATTGTTCGACGTGCAGCCGCATAAAGCCACCGCCATGGACAGCGCCATCACCAACGTGACAACGAGAATCGATGCGCGTTTCATCGAGACTTCCCTTCTTGGTACCGATACTAACGCTCTTCCAGCTGACCTGGTCTTTGACCCCACACTCGCATACTGGAACCAAGCCCGCAAAGCGGACGTCGTCCTCTCGTTCGTGCAACCCTATGTTGCATAAAACCCGAACGGTACGTCTTACCTCTAGGATGCGCCATGCTCGTTTCGGAAAACCGATAACTTACGTGGATCCTTTTGACCGCATCTGCCTTGGACTAGGAAAAACCGCAACCACAGACCTGGATAGAGCATTCCTAGTCTAGCAGAACAGGCAACTCGATCGGCTTCTTGCGCATGCTTTTCCCATATCCTTCGCATTTGCTTCGCACTTCCCGATCATAGTCGTTACTGAAATCGGATGATAACCCCAACCAGGTTTGACAGCAGGGTCGGCAACAGCCCTACCCGCATCGCCAAAGCCATCAATATAAGACAGCATCGGAAAGAAGAGTGAAGTGCTCGCGGAAATCAAAGGCTCGTTAAAGCTCCTTCGGCTTGGGCTCTCCGAAGCCGTTTGGCAAACCCGGTGTGTTATCTGCGATGTGCCAGGAGTGGCACTTTGCGACAAATGCTCACGAGAATTGCCCTACCTGGACCAACTTTCAGCATGCCCCCTATGCGGAGCGCCCTGGGGGCGCGGGATATGTTGCGAATGCAATCAACAAACCTTGCGCTGGAAGGGATTGGCACGCTTTCCCCTCGATGGCTGCGTTTCTGCGGTATTGCTTTCACCGGAAACAAAGCGCATCGTAACCGTTTTCAAAGATCGAGGAGAACGGCAGCTTTCAGAGATAATTGCCCACCATATGGCAAATGTTCTTCCGCCCTCCTGTCAAGCAGAAGCTGTGCTCGTCCCCATACCCGCGCGCACCAACGCCGTCCGAGAGCGCGGGTTCGATCACATTTCGCTTATCGGAGCTGAGCTGTCGCGCATAACAGGAATGCCCCTTACTCCCCTTCTCCGAGCGAAACCCCGCCGCGACCAACGCGATCTCGACGCAAGACAAAGGCTTGCCAACATGGCTGGATCGTTCGACCTCGAACCAAACGGGCCTTCCCCCTATAGAAACGCCCTTAAGGAGCGTTTGGGCATCATGCCCCACATCGTATTAATCGACGACGTGTTCACCACAGGGGCAACCCTCTTCACTGCAGGAAACACTCTGCGAGCAGCGGGCGCAAAGGAAATCTATGCAGTTACTTTCATCAGAGCATAAGCCGCCGCGGAGCACGGCAAAAAAACAGCCAGACGATACCGTCTGGCCGCCTCGAATCCGCTAGAACCGAAAAGGGGCTGCAACGCAACCGCACTGCCCCCCCCGCGGAGCGCCTTTAGATGCGGTCGGCGTCTTTGGCGTTGGCCTGTGCAAACTCTTGAACGTCAACCGAGATGCTGTGCTGAATGGGCTTCCAAGAGGCCTTCTTGACCAGGGCAACCAGCGCAATAGGAATGTAGGTGATCATGAACAACGGGAAGGTGAACATGTAAAAGATCTTCTTACGAGCAGGTGCATGGATATTGTCCCATTCGGTAAACGTGGTAAGCGCACCGAACATGAACATGAAGAGCGTGAAGTTAAAGAGGCAGAAGAAGATCGAGGAAAGCGAAGAAGTGATCATGACGCCCGTCGACATTACGCCGGTAACGCCCAGCACGGCGATAATCGCATTGAAAGCAATGGTGATGATGGTCAGCAACATGGCAGGGCAGATAGTCATCAACATGTCGTAGCATGCGAAACGAGAACCTTTAGGGTTGGTGAAAATACCCTTGACCAGCTTCCCGCCATACCCAAAGAACACCTGGTAAAAGCCCTTTGCCCAACGAAAGCGCTGGTTCCACGAGTCGCGGAATGTCAGCGGCTGTTCGTCGTAGAGCATAGCGGTAGGCGTATAGGAAATTCGACGACCGCGGACGATAGAGGCAGTGGAAAATTCGATATCCTCGGTGAGCATATGATACTTCCAGCCACCCATCTCATCGATGATCTTTGCGCTGATAAAGAAGCCCGTGCCCGAAACAGCGCAGCTGGTTCCCAAGGTAAGACGAGCTTGAGAAAGGTATTTCGCCTCGCGCATGAACCATACGGCATAGCCCGCGGTAATCCAGTTGGAACCGTAATTCTTCGAGTTGCGATAGCTGGTTGAGGCAACCGCGCCGTTATCGAAAGTCTTGTTCATTTCGCGGAAGTAGTTCACGTCGAGCACATTGTCGGCATCGAACACGAAGTATGCCTCGTATTCATTTTCGCTGTAGTGCTGGCGAATGCAAGAGAAGCCGTAATCGAGGGCGTAACCCTTACCGATATGCTCCTTGTTGAAACGGGGGAACACGATGGCGCCAGCTTCCTGGGCAACGGCAGCCGTATTATCGGTACAGTTATCGGCAACAACAAAGATGTCAATGAGCTCTTGCGGATAGTTCTGCACGCGAATGCTGTGAATGAGGTCACCGATAACAGCGTTCTCGTTACGGGCGGCAACGATAACCGCATAACGATGGTTCTTTTTCGCTGTCAGTTGCGGCGGTTTCTTCGTAAGCGTTACGAATACGTAAAAAATCTGATACACGTAGCAAACAGAGAACACGAGAAAGACGCAGAAGTTAAAGATGTCCACAAACGAGAGGGACGAAAAAAACTGGTCTAGCACCAATGCTCCTTTTCCAATGTTCGCGAACGAGAACTGCGAACCCCAATAAAGCCAAAACGCCGTTGTTTTGGCGCATGGCAATCTACACCCGTAGGCGTTTTCTTGCTTTCGGGATTATAGACGCTTTTAGAGCAAGCTGGCGCACGCTCATTCCCCAACCCGATAAAACGCACCTATTGGGTCATTTTCTCTTCACATCATCACGCCTCCTGCATATCACCTCCACAAATCAACGGAATATAATGGAAGCCGGGAGGGTCATAGCAAACAAGGAGGATGATATGCCCGTTTTCAATAACCGCACACCGCAATATGTAGAACAGGTAGAAGGCGGTATCGGCAGGATGCAGCGTGACCGTCTGCTTGAAGGAGATCAACTTGGTGGAATCTGCAGCTATGTTGCGCAGATATCACTTGAGCCAGGCTGCTCAATCGGCATCCACCAACACGTAGGCGATTCGGAAATGTACTTCATCACTGCGGGCACTGCCACGTACACTGAAAACGACGTTGAATACCGCGTCGAAAAAGGCGATGTGCTCTACTGCCCCGACGGAAGCTTTCACGGCATCCTGAACTCAGGTGAAGACATGTTGAGTTTCGTTGCCGTCATCCAAAAATGCGAATAGCGATCTTGCCACTGCTATCCAGCATTACGGCCGCATCTATAATGGAAGCGACAGCTCGAGCCCCACATGGCTACTCTATGTCGGGGCTCTGCTTTATCCGCTAAGGAGCACCTATGACTTTTGACGAACTTGACGAACAGCAAACCAAGGCAGCGCTTTACGTGCTGGAGCTTGCCGACATTGAACCCACTCGCGAAAACGCCCGTCTCTACCTTGCCTGGGACGTCCTTTCCTTCACCGAGGATGCGCAAGGACGCTACTGCTGGTATATGGACGACGAAGGCAACGAAGCATGCATCAAGGTAGACAGCCTGGAAATCATCGAAACCTCCGAGTACGAGTAATCCATTAGCTCCTAGAGCAGAATCGGCCCAAAGAAGGCGAAGTAAGGGACAAATAGAGATATCGCATTGTGTGTTTCGCGCCTTACTTGATCCACAGGGCCGCTCCGGGAACCCGAAAACAAAAAAATCGGTCTGTATTGCAACTTTTTTGCGATTAGGAGCTGTCGCATGGTTCTCCCATCGCAAATCGCGACGCAAAAGCGCAGTTCACCAATCATGCAGCGGCTCGCTTTCGCCTTGCCAGAGCGGAAAAGGACCCCTAATCGAAAAAAAGTTGCAAAAATGTCCGATTTTTTGTTTTTGCAACGGGCGAATCGCTGAGACGAGGCAAATCCGCAATAAAAATCTAGCGAGCGCCGAGCTGGGGCCAGAGAACCGGACGGAAGCTAAACGGAGAGCTAGGCGGACGACGGCGCTATCGATTTGTGGCGACACTCGTCTGCGGCAGTGCCGCACATCTGGGGCTGCCGCCTATCCAGGGCGTCCGCCAAACAGCACCCAAATAGCACCCACGGGGCAAAATGAGCCCATAAAACGAAAAAGGCCACCGAGTAAAATAGCTCGGCGACCTGCATTTTCAATGGTGCCGGCAACAGGAATCGAACCCGCAACCCACTGATTACAAATCAGTTGCGCTACCGTTGCGCCATGCCGGCAAACCGTCTGCCAATTATGCCATAAGTTAAGCCATCATCACGGAAAACGCACCAAATAGGTTGAGCGGTTGATCAGAGCGGCAAACGTCAAGAACAGCTATCGCACACCTTCACCATTGAATTCGGGAACGAAGCTTTCCTGAGCAGCATCGCCCTGCTGCCAAAAATAGTCTTCTACCCCAAGCGAATCCGCATAATCAAGCACCTCTTCGTACTCTTCTTCGGTTACCCGACCGGCAAGGCCGTAGCGCTCAAGCCCCGACGCTAAAGGCGTGTACTGGCTCATGATACTCAACCGAACACTGCCACCAAAGCGATCATGCAGCGTAGCGAGCGCACGTTTCGATTCCTCGACCCTACCGGGAAGAACCAAATGGCGGACAATAACGCCTTTAAGCAGCAACCCTTCGTCGTCTTCCTCCCATACGGGAACCTGAGCAACCATTTCCTCGATAGCAGCCAATGCTATTTCAGGATAACGGGGGGCGTGGGAAAGCTTTCCTGCCTCAAAAGCAGATGCGTACTTGAAATCAGCGAGATACACATCCACCTTTCCCCTCATAAGACCCAGCGCCTCGAGTGAATCGAAGCTTGAGGTGTTGTACACCACGGGGATAGTAAGCGCTCGCGAATCCCGCAACTCCCCCAAAGCAGCAGCGATGCTAGGCGTATAGTGCGTTGGCGTAACCAAGTTGATATTTGCCGCATGCTCCTCGTTCTGCAAACGGAGCAGCACTTCCTTAAACTGCTGCAGGCTTATCTGGACCCCAGAGCCAGACACCAATTCCCTGTTTTGGCAGTACACACATTGAAGAGGGCAATGCGAGAAGAACACGGCACCGCTGCCTTTGTCTCCGACTAAGCAGGGCTCTTCCCACCAATGCAGAGCCGCACGCCCCAGACGCAAAACGTCAGATGCCCCGCAAACACCACGCTCTCCCTCTTCGCGATTCACGCCGCATTGCCGAGGACATAAACCGCACGCAGAATAAGGGGACCCCGCACGGGATCCCCTTAAATCAATGGCACTGTTCACCAATTCGCCCACAAGCTCACCAAATTAGTGATGGTGCTTGCCGCAGCACTCATGCTCCTCATGAGGATCATGGCCGCATTCGCACTCGTGGTCTTCGCCGTCTTCGCAGCCGCAATCGCAGCTTTCGAAGGCGCCTTCGGCACGGGACCAGTCAAGTCCGTAGCGATTGGTGGTTTCTTCATCGGCGAATACCAACTTCAGGCCAGCAGGGCTCAAGTCGATGCCGCCCACCAAAGCGAGCAGCTCCATAAGGCGATAGCACGCTTCTGCCTGAGGGAGAATCATTTCCTCATCTTCCAAGGAAGCAAGGGCAGCCGTTGCTTCCCCCATCAAGTGCTCGATAGTGAACGAAGCATCGTACTCTTCATCGAGCAAAGCCTGAGCAAAAGCTTCCTGGGCAGGAGAAATGCTATTCATGTCATGCATGAAGTCAATAACATCCTCCACCATCACGTTTACGTCGCTGCCGACGTTTGCAAGAGCGACCTGCGCCTCGACCGCACCGACCAAGGTCGCACAACGTTGCAGCGTAAGGGCAACCTTCGCCTTCTGGCCAGCTCCCGCATGTCCCATCCACATTACGCGATGAGCGATAGCATCAAGCAGGGGCCTTACTGTTTTGTAGTCAGCGTCTTCACGACAGCCAGCAACAATACCCAGGTTTTCACGGCTAACGAACGCCTCTTCGCACACCATGTCGCTCACCACCAAGGGAGCATCAATAGCCGCATGGCCGTTCACGCAGGCAACGGCATCAAGCTCGCAAGCAAACGAAACGGTAGAAGGGCTCAGGTCGACCAAGATGGCGCCTTCTTTGGATCCGCGAAGCAAACCCTCCGTGTCGTAGTACAGATCTTCCAACGCGGAAGTATTGGTGCAGTAGGTAAACACTACATCGGCATTGGAGATATCAGTTGCCGGATAACCCGCCGCTTCAAGCAAGCCGCTTACACCAGCGCCCACACGCTCGTCGCCTGCAAATGCAAATGTCAAATCCTGAGTGTCCATATGCACATCCTTTCCAAGTTATCGAATAGCCCATTCGGCAATTCGGGAACACGCACCCCCCAGGCAGTCCACCGACGATGCGTAGAGATTTCAAAAAAGCGGACCTAGATAGCTACTGTTTCTTTCCGCGGACCTTGTTCGCAATGCGATCGGCCATGGAAATATCTGCGCGGCAATCTTGCCCCCAAAACACGATGGCGATCATCCCGGGGCCTACATGGCTACCAATAACCGGGCCAATACTCGTTTCCAAGAACATAACCGAGTCGTCCTCTTTAGAGATGAGACTCATCAAGCGCTCGGCATCTTTGGGGCAGTCAGCATTACCGATAACCACATTCTGGCCAGGAGCATCGGAGCTGCGTCGTTTCATATAGTATTCATGCAGGGCTCGAATACCCTTTTTGCGACCGCGAGCAACACCCGTAAGTGCCAGCTTACCATCGGCATCGATGCCCAAAAGAGGCTTCACATCAAGCTTAGAGCCCGCATAGGCAACCGACGATGGAATACGGCCACCCCGTCGCAGCGCTTCCAAATCATCCACCATGAACTGGCGATCCACGAAATAACGTGCCTCTTCAGCCCATGCCACCATCTCATCGGCGGTCAGCCCCTTTTCACGCTGACGCAACGCTTCATACACCAAGAACGCCTCGGCGATAGATGCCAGCTTGGTATCCACCATACGGACATCCAAGTCTGGAATTTCCTGCTTTACCTGATCGAGAAAAAGACATGCCGTATCGAACGTTCCCGAAAGGCCGCTCGAAAAGCTCAAATACACCGCCGGTTTTCCCTGCTCATGAGCCCATTCGAATGCCTCTCGAAGTGCGGGCATGGGGATTTGGGCAGTTTGAGGCTCAGAGCCATTGCGCATCGATTCATAAAAATCATGGGCCGAACGCGAACGATACAAATCGTCGAGATGTTCACCTTCATCATCGATGTAAGGGAACTTAAGCAGATACACACCATCGCGGTCTACCACCTCGTAGGGCAAATCACAGCATGAATCGATGATTAAGTTGCATTTAATATCCATTACGGTTGCCTCTCACAACAGGGGTTTCACTAGTTGGCCACAGCAAGGCTGCTCAAATCACCTGTGATCTTGCCTTCAAGGGGCTTATTGCATATATACGAAATGCCCACAGCAGGACCCACATGCAACCCAACAACCGGACTAACAGGAATCACTCGAACCTCTCGCTTAAGGAAAGGCTCGAAGAATTCCTTTGCCCACTCTACGGCAGGAGCTTTGTCTCCGATGTAATGCACCACCAAGTCCTTCAAACCACCGCAGGTTTCAATATCGTGCTCTAAGATTTCCTGGATCTTGACAAGGGCCTTCTTGCGGGTTCGGACTTTCGCCATAGGCTCAGGCGTACCGTCGACCACCGTCAAAACTGGCGCCAACTTGATAAGGTTACCCAAAAGCGCCGCCGCACCGCCAATACGGCCGCCCTTCTTCAAGAAGGTAAGCGATTCGGGCGTGAACAGAAAACGCGTACTTTTGATAGCCTCAAGAACCGTCTGGGCGGCCTCGGCAAGCGTCTTGCCTTCCCTCACCGCACGAGCGCCTTCCAAAACGGGAAATGCCTCGTCAAAGCCACAGGACGATGAATCGATCATGCAATACTTGAAGTTGATATTGCGCGACTCTACAGAGCGGGCAGCGCGCAACACGCCATCGAAGGCGCCGGAAAGACCTGTAGAAATCCAAATACCCAGGACCTCATGGCCCGCCTTCGCGAATGATTCGAACAGTTCTTCGAGCGTGCTCTGCGAAGGCTGGCTTGAAGTTGGAGGGTTATCGGCCATGTCGTAGATGCGCGTATAGAAATCATCGAGATCCATCGTGGCATCAACATGCTCGTGTCCATCTTCGTTCAAGAACAAGGACACAACTTCGATGTTTTCTTCTTCGATCAATTCCTTAGGCAACGAGGCTACGGAGTCGGTAACGACTTTGATCATTCGGCACAGCTCCTTTCACGAAGGCGGCGCGCCAAAGCGCAGCCGCCTTACCACAGCTAGGCTAAGCATCTGCTGACTATTTTCGGATCGTCCTGTCAAAAGACGATTTGCAGGACGAGACGAGATCAAGCGCTATTGGGATTTTACGAAAGCCCCAAAAGACGCGAGACCAAATCGCGTCGGCGATAGAACAGAGAGTATTCCAAACCGACTGGATACGAGTGTGGGTTGACAATGCGCTTCTGGCTCTCATCAAGCAAAGCAAGCTGTTCCCGACAGCGATCTCGTGCAACCAAAGCGTCGCGCGCCTCAGCATCGAGCACAACCTTGCCCGCGCGGGCAAGCGGCTCAAGGAGCGTTTCGTAACGAAGACCGGAAAGATCTTTTTGGCGCAACTCGTCTGCAGGATCAACAATGCGTTCGCTCGAAACAGGATACAGAACATCAAAAACCATGTCTCCCGCAATAGTTCCTGATTCGTGGAAATAGCGACGAACGTCAAGAGTTCCGGGAACAGTTTGTTTGGAACTCTGCCCCGTAACTTTGACACAGGGCTCCCATTCTCCACCCTTCATGCGCTTTGCCGCCAGTTTGTATACGCCGCCAAGCGCTGGCTGATCGTAAGCGGTAACTAACTTGGTGCCCACGCCCCAAGAAGCAACCTTGGCACCCGAGTCGCGAATAGACTTGATGGCAAACTCATCCAAATCGTTCGAAAGAACCACGCCGGTATCGGTAAGGCCCGCCTCATCAAGCATGGCACGAGCTTGCTTAGCATTCCACGCCAAATCGCCCGAGTCGATGCGGATGCCTGCCAGGTGCTCGCCGCGCGCTTTCATTTCAAGACCAACGGTAATGGCATTTTTCATGCCCTGGGCTACATCGTAGGTATCTACGAGCAATACGCAGTTCGTGGGAAATTCTTTGGCATATGCGCGAAATGCCTCGAGTTCATCGTCAAACGCCATAACCCACGCATGCGCATGGGTGCCAGAGACCGGCAAGCCGTACTCACGACCAGCAAGCACGTTTGAAGTAGAAGCACAGCCGCCCACGATGCATGCGCGAGAAGCACGCATGCCGCCCGATTCGCCCTGGGCGCGGCGTAAACCGAATTCCGCCACGGGAGTTTCAGCGGCAAGACAAACGCGCGCTGCCTTAGTTGCGGCAAGAGTTTCAAAATTAACGCAGTTCAGCAGCTGCGTTTCCAGAAGCTGGCACTGAACGATAGGACCGGTTACGCGAACGATGGGATCATTCGGGAACACCACCGTGCCTTCACGTACGGCGTCGATCTCGACAGTAAGCTCGAGCGTGCGCAGATACTCAAGAAAATCAGGATTGAATAGCTTACCGCCGCCTGGCGCGTCGATAGAAGCAAGATACTCTACGCTTTCGTCGGAGAACGAGAAGTTCTCCACCACTTCAGCGATATGATCCATGCCGCTGGCAATAGCGTATCCGCCCTTAAACGGCGGTTCGCGGAAGAAGATATGGAAGCATCCCTCTTCCTCAAGTTTTCCACAGGCCCAGTAACCCTGAGCCATGGTTATCTGATACAGGTCCGTTAAAAGAGCATAATCGTCATTGTTGTTCATTCGTGCTGCCTTCCCCCTGAGCCTTACGGCGACGGCGGCGGGGCTTGCGATGAGCTACTTCGCCCTGCTTGCCGGCATTCGAACCGTTGGCCGTATGCTCCCCTTGTTGCTTTCGAGGTGCATTGCGCACACCCGAAGATTTACGGCCGGGACGCTTTGCACCCTGGTCGGAATTGCTTTTCTTGCGCTCTTCGCCGCGCTGGTTCTGCTGACCCTGCTTGCCCTGCTGCTGAGGCTTGCTTCCCTTGCCTGAGCCACGGCGCGAACGACGCGACTGACCCTCGCTCTTTTTCTGAGAAGAAGATTTCTTCTGATCCTGAGAGCTTTCGCCCTTGTTGGCGGATTGGCCTTCGGTACCCGATGAACCGCTGCGACTACGACGGCGGCGGGGCTTGCGATGAGTGTCTTCCTTTTCACGCTCGCTTTTGCGGGCTTTACGCGATTCGTTATCAGCGAGCTTTTCGTTACCGCTGAACGAAGTAACTTCGAAGGCGGTGGTGCCGAATACATCGAGGGGATCGGGAGAAGCATACTTCTCGAACACTTCCTCGGATACACCGGTGGGACGCTTTCCTTCGCCGTTGCATTCCATTTCCGCAAGCGGAACCTTGATGGATTTGCCGTCTTCCAGCTGAAGGGTGACACGCTCCAAAGGAACATTGATTTCTGTTACGCGCGCAACGCCGCCAGGCACCTCAACCTTTGCGCCATGTTTAGGAGCACGGGAATTAACCTCTTTATAGGTTTCATACTCGTAACGCAAGCAGCACATGAGCCTACCGCAACATCCCGATATTTTCTGAGGGTTGAGCGACAGATTCTGCTCCTTTGCCATACGGATAGAAACAGGAGAAAACTCTCCGCCCAAACGCTTGCAGCAGAGCTCTTGGCCGCAATGGCCCAAGCCACCCACCAAACGAGCCCCATCGCGCACGCCAATCTGGCGCATATCTACGCGCACATGGAAATGACCGGCGAGCTTGCGCACCAAGTCGCGAAAATCTACGCGCTCCTCAGCCTCGAAATAGAACACCGCCTTGTCGCCGTCAAACAGGAATTCCACCATAACGGGACGCATTTGATCGCTTGCACCTTCGGCAAACTCCTTGAACACAACCAGCGCCTCTTCGCCCTGCTGGGCCAATTCGTCTGCGCGCTGGACGTCTTCTTCCGTCGCAATGCGAATAACTGGCTTCAACGGCGATTTCAGATCGGCGATAAGCTCATCGCTGACCTCCATGATATCGGCCGTTGCCGTGCCGAACTCAGTTCCGCGTTCCGTTTTAACGATTACGTGATCGTTTGCCTTAACGTCTATGTCGCCCGGGTCGAACCAGAGAACCTTGGTTCCCGCTTGCATCTTAATAGGTGTTACCCGAACCATGTAGAACCTCTCTTATCGTGAACAGAAGCGTGTCCAAGCACGTTTCTGGAGAAACATTATAACTAAGCGCTTCGTCGGTCTTATACGCTTCGCGCAATGCGCGCATCAGACCCTCAACGTTTACCCTGGCTGCCGCCGCTTCTACGGCAGGACGCTGGTCAATGTTCACCATCAGCTCAGGAGTGCCTGAAACCACCATAAGAACATCGCGCAGCCACGAGCGGATAATCGCGGTCATCTGTCTGAGCGAAGTGCGCGTTGCCTGGGTAAGGGCACGTTTATGGCGCAGTTCGATTTGGCGCATGGCTGTTTTCGTAAGAAAATCAGCAGATTCCGCCAATTCCTCACTCTGCTCGGTTCGCACGTTGTCGAGCGGGGCCTTTGCACGTTCGATGAGTTCAGCGGCGTACTCAAGCACATCGCGGGCATCGGCAACGGACAAACCAGCCAGGACTTCCATCACGCGAGCGCGGAATTCGGTGCGCTCACTGCTTTTGGCAAACGAGATAGCCTGCGTAATGGAGCCATCACACGCCTCGATTGCCATACGGGCGCGCTCGGGGGTTACCCCAACCTTTTGGGAAAGGATTCCCGCCGCCTCTCGGGCGGGAATATGGCGAAAGGGAACCACCTGGCAGCGAGAAACTATGGTGGGAAGCACGCCTTCGCGGGTACGACCCAGAAGAACGAACACCACACCAGGCACCGGCTCTTCAAGAGTCTTCAGAAAAGCATTCGCCGCCTGAGTTCCTAAAAGATCGACGCGATCGAGGATATACACCTTGCTCTTTGCACGAATGGGAGCAAGCGAAACATCGGAAACGATTTCCCTAATCTGTTCGACCAAGTAGCCTTGGGCACCCTCGGGGGCGTAATAATGCACATCGGGATGACGGCGACGCAACACGCGGGCGCAATCATCGCATTCACCGCAGCCATTCTTTTCACACAGGATCGCCTGGGCGAAAGCGTATGCCGCAGATGTTTTGTTGGAGCCGGCAGGTCCCGTAAGCAAATAAGCATGGCTTACCCGACCCGAAGCTATCGTCGCGCGAAAGAACTCGCGCACACGAGGCTGACCAAGCACTCCATCGAAGACATCAGCCACCGTGCTACTCACCTAAGTTGATCTGGGCTTTTTTATCGGTATTGCGCTCGAGGATAGATTCGAAGAATCCGGGCTGCCACACAGGACTCGAGGCATCCCAGCTGAATATGTCAGAAAGCTCCTTGAATATGGTTCGAGCCGTTTTGTCTTTGGAGCCCGCAGAGGAAACGACGCGAATGCGCTGGGGGTTTTCTGCTGCGATGCGCATAAATGCGCTATTCACACGTGCATGGAAATCGGCGCCTGCCTGCTCAAGCCTGTCGGCATCTCCGTGATGGGTAGCTCGTTCAAGCCCTTCTTCAGCGGGAGCTTCGGTGGTGAGCAGGATGGTGCGACAGGGATGCACCCCTTGACAGGCGAACACATTGGCCTGGTGCACAAACGATACGGGAAGACCGCGACCATACGCCTGATAGGCAACCGTAGAATCATAGAACCTGTCGAGTAGGACAACCGCCCCTCGCGCAAGCGCAGGAATGATAGTCTCTTTTACGATTTGAGCACGAGCAGCTTCGTAGATGAGCAACTCGGCCTGATCGGACATAGCTGAATTTTCGGGATTAAGGACAATCGAGCGCAGCGCTTCACCAATGGCAGTGCCGCCAGGCTCACGCAAGCACAGAACCTCATGCCCCATTTTGCGCAGGCACTCAGCCAAAAACGTGATATGCGTTGTTTTACCGGCGCCATCACCACCTTCAAAGGTGATGAAAATTCCAGGTCCGACAGTAGTATCCTGCGCAGTGGCCACTCGTAAATTCCTATCAGTCGAGAGAGTAAATGTCTTCGCCCATCGTGTCGATACCGACGAAAACGGGGAAATCGGAGACGATGATCTTTCGCAACGCCTCGGTACCCAAGTCATCATACGCTAACGTTTCACACGATTCTATGCACTTCGCAAGAAACGCAGCAGCGCCGCCAACAGCCACAAAGTACACCGCGCCATTGTCAATGCAGGCTTGGCGAACCGCTTCGGAGCGATGGCCCTTGCCCACTGTTGCGGCGAGTCCGCAATCCATAAGACGGGGAGCCGCGAAGTCCATTCGCGAAGCAGTGGTGGGGCCGATGGCGCCAAACGGACGCCCTGCCGCCGAAGGGGTTGGCCCTGCATAGAAAATGGTCTGGCCTGTTAAGCCATACGGCAGCTCTTCGCCATCCCCCATTTCGGCAAGCAAACGCTGATGACCTGCATCGCGCAGCGTGAAAAGAGGACCGGAAAGCAAGCATGCTTGACCGGCGTGCAATTCTTTTGCCTCTTCGGGATTTAAGGGAAGAGTAAGGCGTATTGGGTCAGCCGGCATGACTATTCCCCTTCCGATTCAGACACTTTGACAACATGCGTAGGAATATCGACCGTAGCGCGACGGGTGGCAGAGCAGCTCATGTTCACCGCCACGGGAAGTGCAGCAATGTGACACGGAGCTGTCGAAACCCGTACGCCCAATGCCGTGGTTTGGCCGCCCAATGCCCCCGCGCCAATTCCCGTTGCATTGATTGCGGAAAGCAATTCCGCTTCAAATACAGCAGCGTCGGGATCGGGGTTCACGGTACCAAGCGGGCGCATCAAAGCGCGCTTGGCCAACCCACCAACCTTGTCAAACGTGGCACCCACGCCTACGCCCACCACCAAAGGAGGGCAAGCGTTTGCAGCCTTTTCACGCACACAGGCAAGCACGGTATCGATAACACCCTGCTTGCCTGCGCTTGGCGTAAGCATAACCACGCGGCTGGCATTGTCGGAGCCGCCGCCTTTCAGCATCACATGCAAACGGCAAACCCCCGGCTCATCGACAAAATGAACCTCGCAGAAAGCCGGTGTATTGTCTTGCGTGTTGCCGCGGTCGAACAGCGCATCTTTTACCACCGATTTACGCAAACGCGCATCGATGTAAGATTTCGCAACCGCATCGTTCACACGAGAGAACACATTACCGGGAACCAGCACGTCAGGGCCGGCTTCCAAGCACACCCATACCGTACCCGTGTCTTGACAGATAGGCACGCAGTCATCTGCGGCAACGCAAGCATTTTGCACCAGCTGGTCCAAAACGATGCGAGCACGGGCTCCGGTCTCGGTTTCACGGGCAGCAACCAAACCCGACAAGATATCGTCGGGAACGCGCGTGGCCAGCTGCGGGATAAGAGGCAGCAGTGCCGCCTCGATATCGCCAGGGGTTACCGTTAGCATGTAGTCACCTTAGAACGTTTGCTTACTCGGGAAGATTCTCGAGACCCTTCTTAACGCTGGCAGCAGATTCCTGCAGGGCAGCCAGCTCTTCGGGGGTGAGGTCGAACTCGACGATCTCTTCAACACCACCCTTGCCCAAACGTACGGGGATGTTCATGCACAGGTCGTTCAGACCGTACTGGCCGTCGATGTAAGCGCAAACGCTCAGTACTTCCTTGGAGTCGGTAAGGATAGCCTCGACCATCTTGGCAATAGAAGCGCCTGGGGCGTAATAGGCAGAGCCCGTCTTCAGGAAGGAAACAACTTCAGCGCCGCCCTTGGTGCAACGCTTGGTAACCTCGGCAATGTCCTCTTCGCTCATAAGCTCGGTAATGGGAGTGCCCTTGACGGTGGTAAAGCGAGGCCAGCAAACCATGCCCTCACCGTGAGCGCCAAGTGCCCAAGCGGTAACATCAGCGGGGTCGCAGCCAAGCTTTTCGCATACCGCAAAAGACAAACGGGAAGAATCGAGCACGCCGCCCATGCCCATAAGACGGTTGGAAGGCAGACCGGACTTCTTGAAAGCCAAGTAGGTCATAACGTCAAGCGGGTTGGTAACACAAATATAGATAGCGTTCGGAGAAGCAGCCATTGCCTGCTCGATAACAGAAGACATGATGCCGGAGTTAACACCAAGCAGGTCTTCACGGGTCATGCCAGGTTTGCGAGCGATGCCGGCGGTGATTACCACGATGTCGGAATCGGTGGTTGCCGCATAGTCGTTAGTGCCCGTTACCTTAACGGTGAACTTTTCCACCGAACGCATGTGCATCATATCAAGCGCCTTGCCCTGAGGCAGACCCTCTGCCACGTCCACCAAAACGACGTCGGCGAGATTCTTGGAAGCGATGATGTGCGCAGCGGTTGCGCCAACATTGCCTGCACCTACGATAGTGACCTTGCTCATTATTCCTCCTGAACGGTTTGGATTCGCCACGTGCCCTCACGGCACGTAATTTTTTTATTTTACTCTTTCTTTATTTCCTCTATGGAAAAACACAGGCTACTCTTGCATGCCTACCGTTCACCTTTCCCCCTCGAGCACTCAAAGGGGGAAACGCGTAAAGAAAGCGCCCACAGGGGGCGCTTTCAGGAACTATTCGTTTTTTCCGGCCGTTTTCTTTGCGGTGGCTTTCTTGGCTGCGGTCTTTTTCTTAGCCGCGGGCTTCTTGGCAGCCTTCTTCGCCTCGGCCTTTTCGGCCTTCTTCTTTGCCGCCTCTTCCTTGGCGGGGCAATTGAAGTTCGGACAAAGCTTCCAAGGGCCACGCTGCGTGGTAACGATAACCATGGGAGCGCCACAGCTTTCGCATACTTCCTGCGTTGCCGTAAGCTTGCCATACTGCGGAAGCGGATAGCCCGTTTCGCATTCATCGTAGTTCTCGCAGCGGATGAAGCGCTTCAACGTACGCGGATTCTTACGCGCAATAAGCTTCTTCTCCAAGCCCTTTTCCTTGCACGTAGGGCAAATGCCCACTTCCAAATCGGGCTCTTTGTTTGTTTCACATTCTGGGTCGATGCACAGAACGCGCGGCTTGGAGCGGAATGCCGTAACCTTGATCTGAGGCATGCCGCAAACAGGGCACTTCTCTTCCAGCGCCTCGATCTTGCCCTTAGGCAGCGGATAGGTGACATCGCAATCGGGCCAACCAGCACAGCCGATGAACATTGAGCGCGTTTTCTGCGAAGAGCGCAGCTGCAGATCCTTACCGCACTTGGGGCATGGACCCACGTAGGCATCGGCAGCAACGGCATCCGCAAGAGCGTCCTTCACTTCTTCAGAATGAGGAAGCAAGCTTGCCAGCTGCTCGGAAAGCAAATTGCGCGAATTGGTTACCACCTCGGTCTTTGTTTTCTGGCCTTCGGCGATATTGTCCATCTCTTCTTCGAGTTCTGCCGTCATTTCAGGATGGGTGATATGAGGCGCGAACTTATCGAGAGCATCGCACACTGCCATACCTAGCTGGCTAGGCTCGATAGGGTCGTTTTGCACGTACTTCACCGCATACAGACGCTCGATGATGGAATGGCGGGTGGATTTCGTGCCCAAGCCAAGCTTTTCCATTTCCTGGATCAAGCGACCCTGCGAATAGCGGGCTGGAGGCTTGGTTTGGTCTTTTGTGCAGGTTGCACCATTGAAGGCTATTTCCTGGCCTTCTTCCAACGCAGGCAGCTGCTCGTCTTTCTTCAGGCCATAAGGATAGATGCCGCGAAAACCCGGCTTCACTAAAACATCGCCCTTAGCCACAAACTCTTCGCCACCCACAACGAGCGAGACCTTCGTGCCTTCCACGATGGCGGCATCGGAGAGCGTTGCCAGGAACCTACGGGCAATAAGGTTGTAGAGCTTGTACTCCGCCGCAGGAAGGTTGTCGGGCGTTGCCATGGCTGTAGGATAAATAGGCGGATGGTCGGTAGTTTCCTTCTTGCCGCGTGTTGCGCGCAAAGGACCGCCCGAAAGCAGCTGCTTGCAATAGGGGGTATAAGCGGGATTGCCCATGATTTTCTTCACGGTGTCTGCCAAATCGAGCGAAGAAGGGTACACCGTATTGTCTACGCGGGGATAGCTGATATAGCCATCCATGTACAGGCTTTCCGCCAAACGCATGGTTCGTGCAGGGGTAAGACCCTCAGCAGAAGCTGCCGCCATAAGGCTCGTAGTGTTGAACGGCACGGGAGGTGCCACGGTGCGCTTGCGCTTCGTGATGGACTCAACACGCGCCGAGGTTTGGCCTTCGACATGGGCCATTACCGCATTGGCTTCCGCTTCAGCTTTGAAACGTGCCGTTGCATGAGGAGCAATGAAGGCATTTTCGTCTTCGTCGAAAGAGCCTTTGATTACCCAGTAATCTTCAGGAACAAACGCCAAGCGCTCGCGCTCACGGGCAACGATAAGCGCCAGGGTTGGCGTCTGGACGCGGCCAGAAGAACGCACGTTGCCGTAACCGGCAAACTTCACCAAGGTAAGGTAACGCGTAAGCACCGCACCCCAGATGAGATCGATATCCTGGCGCGAAGCGCCCGCACTAGCCAAGTTGGTATCGAGCGTTACTAAGTTGCTGAAGGCGTGAGTTATCTCTTCCTTGGTAAATGCAGAATAGCGCGCACGAGAAACAGGTGCCGTGTCGTTGACCTCTTGAATGCATGAAAGCGCATCCGAGCCGATAAGCTCACCTTCACGGTCGAAGTCGGTTGCAATAATGATGGAATCGGCTTTCTTCGCCAAGTTCTTCAGCGAACGGATAATATCTTTTTCCTTGGGGCGCTTTTCGATAGGCGAATACACCAAATACGGCAGCGCATCCATCTTCCAGGCCTTCAACTCCACACCGTCTTCGGTGAAGGGTTTCTTCTTTTTAAAAGGTGGCCTGGGCAGTGTTTTGGGAATATCGGCTTCCATAACTTCGCCATCGGCGGAAACACCACGCCATCCGCCGCGCTTCTTGTACACCAGCGCTGTGGCAAAATCGGGTTCCAAAATATGGCCACGAAGACCAATGGTTACCCAGTCTTCACCATCAACGGTAAAGCGATATACGGGAGTGGAATATACTTTGTCGGCTTTGGGCTTTGTTGCGCCCAACAAATCTGCGATCTTCTGAGCCGCGTCATTCTTCTCGGTAACAACCAGTTTCACGCGGTTCCTCCTTTTCTGCCGAGCCTTAAGCCCAGCCGCTATTCACACGGTTTAACCCCGATTTGCTTATTAACGTGTGCGGGGATTTGCTCCTTTGCTTGGCGGTGCCTTCCAAGCACAGCCTTTACTATGCGGCGAGATAGCGCCGCGCCCGCTACGCCTGGAGCCCCTCTGCTGCGTAGCAAGATTCAGCATACCCGAATTGAGAAGCTCGAAGCGAAAAACTTGATAACGTATCCGGATAGCCCCGCTGAAAGACCCATCAAAGAAGCGCAGGGCTAATTCATCGCGTTTTGCAGCTCTTCCTTTTCACGGTCCAAAACCAAGCGCATGGCTTCGATGGCGCATTCCAGCATAGAATCATCGGGCTCGTTGGTGGTTAGGCGCTGCATCTGCATACCCGGCCACAAGACGATACGCACCAAGGGATTTTCGGGATGGCTGCCCGCCCACTTCACGGTAATTTCGTATGAAATTCCAGCAATTAAAGGCATAAGCGCAATGCGCACCACGATAAGCAGGGCGAATGCGGCAGGTCCGCTGATCCCCCACCCCTCGATGAGCAAATTGAGGGGAATGATGGTGTACACCAAAATGGCGATGATCATGACCATGATCAAGAATGCCGTACCGCACCGAACATGCAGCCGAGGAAAGCTCCGCGCGTTTTCCGGTGTAAGCTCAAGCCCGTGCTCGTAGCAGTGGATGGTCTTGTGCTCGGCGCCATGATAGGAAAACATGCGTTTGATATCTTTCATGCGCCCAATCAGCCATACATAAAAGACGAATATTGCCACCCGCATCAAGCCATCGATGATATTCCAGGCAAAGGGGTTGGCTTCGTATTCGCCAACCAGCACATTGGACGCCAATGCCGGCAGGAAGATAAACAGGCCCACTCCTAAAACCAAGCCCATAACCAGGGAAATTGCCATTTCCGCTTTCCCGAAAAACGGCTCTTCTTCCTCGTTGGCGGCATGAGCAGGAACGCCTTGCCCCTCGGACGCGTAAAACGGCCCTTCCTGGCCACCATACGAGCTTTGCTCGTTGGGTTCGGTTACTACCTCAAGCGTTCGCTGGGCGCCAAGCGCATCGATCATGGTATCGGGACGTCCGAAATCGTATTTCCAAGAAAACGGAGGGTCTTGTTCGGGCTCGCACCTTCTAGCCCGACTGCCGTCCGATTCTTGTGGGCCCCCATTGCCAGTGAGACCTTGACCCTCGGAATCGTATTCTTGACCGTCGAAGTCACCGTCGATGCACAAGCCGCCCGCTGCCACTTCTTCGGCAACCGTTTCGGCCTGTTCGTCTTCGTCGTCAAACGCATGGTTGGCGGCAATCTCAAGTGCCTTATACCCCAGCACTAATGAATCGACCAGGGCCACGCACCCGCGCACCAACGGCCAGGAAAGCCACTTGGCGCGCTTTCCCTTCTTGGACAGAGGATGCTCCTCGGAATGCATATGGCCATCAGGCTCACGCACGGCAACAGCCCAATTGAGCTTGCCACGCATCATCACGCCTTCGATAAGCGCCTGCCCGCCAATATGGGTGCGGCGTTGGCCGTCTTCGGTGAATGCTCGTTTCAGATCGCTTCCCATGGGGAAAGGCTACTCCCTTACTACTTTTTGATAGGGGTTTCCGCAGGTCATTTTACCTTCGGGGCACACTCCACGAACACAGGGAGCGCCAGCATCCATAAAGATATAGGGCGCCGTGGGGCGAACAAGCTCAAGCATACGATTGGCAAGCTCGCGGATTTCCCATTGAGCGCGGTTGCAGCAGCGCAAGCTTAGGAAATGAAGCAACTCGCGAATGTTCATGGTAATGACAATCTTTGTTTCTGCGGCATTGGGCAGAAGATAACGAGCATCTTCGGCGGGAACACCAGCATCAAGAAGCTTATGGTACGCATCCACAACAGCATCGATAGCCTCATCGAACACACGGGAGGTATCTTCCTGGGCGGCAACCGTGGGGGGCTTCACCACTTCGACATCCCCCGCGAACTTAACGTAGCGCTGAGATTGCTGGTTGAAGCTGGCCAGACGATGACGAACCAACTGGTGAGTGAGCGCGCGAGAAACGCCGTCAACCGCAAAGGTATAGCTCACGTGTTCCAGCGTAGAAAAATGGCCCGATTTCATAATGGTGGAAAGCACGCTTTGCACGCGCTCCGGCGGCATGGTTTCCATAAGCTCAGTTGCGCCGACGGGGGCATAGCAAAGGCGTGCCGCCGTTGCCACCGCGCGCTCAGGATGTTCGGGGTATTGCAAAAGCTCTACATTCATAGGGCTTGTCCTTTCTCTTCTTGCGCCATAATAGCGAACCGCTCTTGAGCAGCCGCCCACAACAGGACGGTTCGCGGAAAGAACACGCTAATGGGCGGCAGAAGGACGCACCGAAAAATAATGCGCCTCAGAAGAATTATTCCTCCGAGGCGCATCATGTTAACGGTCGCTTCCCTTTCGAGGGGGGCATTGCAACTGTGCTCGTTGCCGAGATTGGATCTACAGCTCTATACGCTCAAACAAATCCCTACCCACTCCGCATATCGGGCAGGTGAAGTCTTCTGGGAGCTCGTCGACGTATTCGATATGACCGCAAATCGTGCAACGCCACGCGAACGTACGACCTGCCGCAGGGTCCGATTCTTCTTCCTTCGCAGGAGCATCTTCATTGAAACTCGGTGCCTTCGGCGGTGTTTTGCCTCCTTTGACCTGATGATAATAGGCATAGGTCATAGGTTCTTCGCCCCCAAGAGATGCAGCGTCAGCAACTGAGCCAATAAAAAGCACATGGGATCCCAGATCGATCTCCTGTTCAACCTTTACCGAAAAGCGAGCACAAACCTGCTCGGCAACATAAGGGATACCCTGCGCGGACGTTTCGGTCGTAAAACCCGAAAACTTATCGGTATCAGCGCTTGAATGGAACCCGAAGGCCCCAATAAGCTCCATCGAGGCGGATTGATCGAGTACGGTAACCTCGAACGCGCCCGTTTCACGCACGCCTTGCGTGGTGAAATTATCTTTGTTCAACGCAATGCTTGCCTGAGCTGGGCTGCTCGTAACCTGCGTAAACGTGTTTGCCACGCAACCAACAGGTTTTCCATCCCTCAAGGAGCTAACCAGGTACATGCCGTAGGTTAGCGATCGAAATGCAGTTTTATCCATAGCTCCCAAACCTTCCCTTTGCTTAGTTGTGATCATAGAATACGAATTTTATAAGTTACAGCAAGAAACGCCTGGCTAACGGGCTTGTTTCTTGGTGCTTTTCTTATTCTGCAAGTATTTCAACCCTTTCTGGGTTAACTGACTACCCGCAGCCACCGCCGCCCCCGCAGCGCTTTTCGCAAGGGGCTTTGCCGCCTGAGTCGCCGCACCGGCAACACCTTTAACGACAGGCTTTGCTGCCCGGACCGCCATCCCAGCAACAAGTGGCGCTTCGCAAATAACCTTCTTCGCAACCTTTGGAGCCTCTTCGGCTGCTTTGTGAGCTGTTTTCTCGGCAGAAGCTTTAACCGCGACGGCCGCCCTTTCAGCAACGTCATCGAGTTTTTCCTCGAAAGGCGTTGCCGAACGACCCGAGCAATTACGCTGACCCTTGCTTATTAAAGCTGCGCCGCCCGCAATTGCCACAGCGCCAGGGCCAGGCAGAACAAGCATGGGAACACCTGCGGCGGTCAAGGCGGTACCCGCCGCTATTTGGGCTGCACCCTTGATCTTATGTGTTGAGTTTCCTTCGTCGTCCATAGGCAGTACTTCGGGAACCACATATTCAGGTTCGACCGAAGCTCCACTGGTGGAAGAATCGCCATTGCTCATTGCAGTTGCTTTATCACTGTCATTCATTGCGGTTCCTTTTCCTATCTGTGCACAAGCACAGAAAAACAAACAAGATGCCTGTTGCCAGCAAAAGGCGACAACACGCCCGTCACAGGCCAAGCGTAGCCACAGCCCGTCATAAGCTAGGCGCAGCCGTACCCCATCGCGGCGCAAGAGCAGCAGCGCCCATCAGGAAGAAGAGCAAGCAGCACTCCCCATGCGCGCCTCTTACGCTTTCCACGAAAATGAAACCTGCGCACACAACCGGGCACCCATGCGTGCCATGCTTTCCTGCATCGAACTCAGCTTACGGCATAAACAAACGCAACCGTCGAGAAAGCAAAGATGATGCCAAGCCGTTGCGCAATAGCGAAAAACAGCCCCTGCAGGAGGGCAAAAACAAAAATCCTCGGATCTTTGCAACTTTTTTTCGATTAGCAACCCCTTTCCTCACCCGCAAAGCGAAAATACGCCATCGTACGCCCGATTACCTGCTGTTTTTCGCTTTTATCCTCACTCAGGGAACTCGCGACGGTTGCTAATCGCAAAAAAGTTGCGCGTTGGAACGTTTTTCTGTTTTCGGAGTCCCAAACGACCTGAGGCGCCGCCATGGACATAGCGGCGCAAGAGCTGAACCGCGTGAGAGGCCCATTCGCGTGCGGTGTCGCGGACAAGGCAGACCAGATCAGTGCTCTATGGACAGAACGATCGAACGCAGTGCCGCGGACGAGGCGCCGTGGGGAGCGATCTGGTCACGGTTTCACAGGAGGACAGATGCGATGGCACCTTCGGCAAGCAACGCTATCGCCGCAACCACGGTGCCACAGGCAGTCGAGTGCGGTGCCGCGAGAACAGATCCGACCGCTGCGCCATGAGGCGAGCTGGGTACGGTGCCGTGGGGAGCGATCCGGGCACAACGCCGCAAAGCGGCAGCCGAACGGTATGAGGAACGGTGCGGAAAGGCGGCACCTGGAACGCACCCTAGCCTCCGGGATTGCGGCCCAAAACAAAAAAGGCGCCCGCGTAATGCGGACGCCTTCGCCTGAACACAAGCTAATGCTATTCAGCAGCGTTCTCTGCAACCTCAGCTGCAACAGCTTCTTCAGCAGCCTCTTCTGCTTCGCCTTCTGCAACAACAGCAGCAGCCTCAGCCTCTGCAGCAGCCTTGGCAGCTTCTGCCTCAGCCTTCTTGGCGAACTCAGCAGCACGAGCAGCCTTGGCGGCAGCCTTAGCCTCACGCTCTGCCTTCTTAGCGGCTTCAGCAGCCTCGATAGCAGCAGCGCGCTCTGCCTTCTTAGCAGCCTCGCGAGCAGCAACAGCCTCGGTAGCAGCACCGAACTTGTTAGCAAAGCGCTGTACACGTCCGCCAGAGTCGATCAGCTTCTGCTGGCCCGTGAAGAACGGATGGCAAGCGTTGCAGATGTCAACGCGGATCTCCGACTTCGTGGAACGAGTCTGGAAGGTGTTGCCGCAGGTGCAGGTTACCGTGCAGTCAACGTACTCGGGATGGATGTCTTTTTTCATTGGTTCTCCTTACTATGCCTTGGTTTCCGACCAAGGCGAGATAAGCCTATTTAGTATAAGCGCAGAAGCACACTTTCGCAATGACGTCGAGCCTTCTTCCCTGTTCCTTCACAACGCCATCCCGAACAGAGACTATAGTTGCAAACGATGAGAATTCTCCGCACTCAAGGATAACGCCCTGCCGAACAGGGGGCTATAGGATAAAAGAGGGCTGCACACAGCAAAAAGAGCCCCGCAAGCGAAGCCGAGCCCACCGTGGTGCTCCTGAGGTAAACCTTTGTCCAGGAGCGCCAGGGAGGTCCGGCACGTGTAGCGAGACCCTTCGATAACCTATTTCTTCTTGATCTGGCTGGGGTGGAACTTGAAGAAGTCGGTGCGCGGAGGGAGATCGCGAACGCGATGACGGCGCTCGTCAAGCTCCATGGCGTTGCACAGCTCTTCCATACTGTCGAAGTCGTAATTCCAGCTGAAGAAGTCTTCGAACTCAAAATTCATATAGTCGCAGATGCGCTCGGTGCCACGCGGAACAACCGGATGCATCAGCAACGTTGCGATACGCAGCAGATAGAACGAATCAACCAATACCTTGCGGCGAGCATCGGCATCCTCATTGGCCTCCGCTTCGCGAATGCCGCTTGACCAATACTTATTGGCGTAGCGGATGAACTCGTCCATCAAGGCCATGATGGAATGGAGGTCGACGTGATACATCAGCTCTTCGTACTTGTGCATGGTTTTATTCACCTTGGCAAGTACTTCGATGCTCACCGCACCGAGGGGCATATATCCCTCAAAATTCTTTGCTGCCTCGTAGAAGCAGCTACGTGCCAAACGGTTGAACACCTTGGTAAGAAGCGCGCCTTCTTTCAAGGCAGGATCGGCAACGCGGGGATCTTCACGCTTTTCGGGGTCGGGATCGAAGATTTTCGGCTTGAACCCTACCGATTTCTGGTCGAGCGCCAAAGCGAGGAAGTGGGCACGCAGCTGCTCGGAGGTATAGTGCTCCAAAAGCTCGTCTGCCGTAGGCGGCTTCACCGAACCAGAGGAAGAGGCCTTCTTGTCGCCAAACAAGATATGGTGATTGGCGATGAGTTTTGTCTGCTGCAATTCGCCTTCAGGAGCATCGGCAACCACGGGCTGCTTTTCCTGAAGAGCGGCGAACAAGGCAGGCTGGGCAACGCCATAGAAATACAGGTTGTCCTGGCCGATGAACTGATACACCGTTGCATCTTTTTTGCACCAGAAAGAGCGCCATGCCGAGCGGGAAAGACCACGATCGTCGTTACGCGCCATGGTGAAGGAAAGCGGAGCCCAAAGGCTTTCGGGCCAGCACCATACCGTAAGACCGTCCACCCCTTCGATTTCGGGAACAGGCACGCCCCATTCGACGTTGCCGGAAATACGGAACGGCACCAATGCCTTACCGGTGCGGAAGCGAATATTTGCATCGGCTAACACGGTACGCGCTTTATCGCGATCGTAGACGTTCTCGAATTCGATCTCGAAGCTCTGCTTGCCCTTGGCGGCATCACGATACACATGTTTGGGCAATTTGTCTGCAATTTCCAGGTATTTGTCGTGCAGTTCCACCTTGATGTAAATGATGGGCGGAACAAGGAATTCCTTAATGGTTTTGGTAACAACGGGACGAATGCACGGATCGCTTTCCAAAGCATCGACATAATCACGAACTACGTTGGACAAGCCAGGCAGGTCGAAGTACCAATTACGCACCTCACGCATTTCCGGCACCGTGCCCGAAACCGAGGAAATCGGGTTGATGAGATCAACCGGGTCGTACTGGTGGCCCAGGTCGCATTCATCGGCATAGGCTTTTTCACTTTTGCAGCCCTGCACAGGGCAATGCCCCACTACCTGACGGCCATTCAGGAACATGCCTTCCTGAGCGTCATAGAACTGAAGCGTGCTCTCCAAATGCAGGAATCCCTTTTCATGAAGACGCTGCACAAAGGCGGCAGAAATAGAGCGATGAACCTCGCCACAATGGCCGAGGCCACTGCCCTCGTACACATCAAGGCTAATGTCGTACGCATCAAGCGTTGCCTTCTGGCGATCGTGGTTGCGACGAACATAGTCTTCCAGGGTTCCCTCGAAGGAACCGGATTCAACTTCCTTGCGATACCCCTCTTCGATAGGAGAACCGAAGCAGTCGGTGCCAGAGACGAATACCACGTTTTCAGGGCCGATGCGATCACGGAGGAAGCGGGCATAGCAGTCGGCGGGTACAAAAACGCCGCCCACATGACCAAAGTGCAGAGATTTGTTGCCATAAGGCATGCCTGCCGTCACAACGGCACGCTTCGGCCACTCGATACGTTCTTTCTTATTTTGCGATGGAGCCATTGCTCTCCAACTCCTTCAACGCCGAAGCCAATTGATCAGCGGAAATAGACTTATTTTCAGATATCAGGTCGATCAGGGTAGAAATATCGTCCGAGCTATGTTGCCTGAGATTCACCGTTTCATAGTCGGATGAGTGCCCCGCAAGCATAGCTGCGTATTCGATAGCGTCTTCCTTTGTGCCGATTTCGTCGGCAAGACCGTTTTTCACGGCATCGTCGCCGGTAAACGTGAGACCCGTAGCTAAAGCGCGCACCTCATCGACAGACATATTACGACCATCGGCAACAGTTTGGATGAACGTTTCGTTGATCTGGTCCACCTGAGCCTGATAGTATGCCCGCTCTTCATCGGTAAGCTTGCGCGTACCGTAGGTGGAATCCTTGCTTTCAGCAGAAGTAATATCTTCCGTAGAGATACCGAGCATGGTCATTAAACCAGAATAATCGACCACCTGTATCGCTGTACCAATTGCGCCGATGGCGGTGGTATGCGCCGTAAAAATGTAGTCTGCTTGGCTGGATATCTCGTAAGCAGCGCTCGCATTGGTAGAAGCGCTCGAAACCACTACTGGTTTGCCTGTGTCCTCTCGGAATTCCTTCACGTAGGTGGACATTTCCTCGCCAGCCGTGGCAACACCGCCCCCTGAATTCACACGCAGCACCACCGCAATGATCCTGCTATCATCTGCCGCAACGTCAAGCTGCTGCTTCAGGCCATCGGGGCTGTTCGTGGTGCCATCGTATTGAATGGTGCTGTCGATGTCGATAACCGCAACCGTATTCGGGAGCAACGGCTCGCTGTCGTAGGCGTTCGACCCGCCCAGGCCAGCAATAGCCGAGGTGCAAGATACAATACCGAAAACCGACACCAGGCACACCGCGATAATTGCGACAAGCGCCACAATCCATCCGCGTGATTTGCGAGGCTCTTTCCAATAGACGGTTGCCGCCGCAGCAGACTGCGGTGCTTGTTCGAACGGGGGTTGAGGCGCAGGCTGCTCATACCCTACTGGCGGTTGAGGTCCGCCCGGATGCTGAGATAATGGCTCTTGAGGCACATGACCTCCCTATAAATACAGACAGGTAAACACTGCGGAACCCCGCCGAACGGCAGGGTTCCATTTTTTCGTAATTATAAGCGATGACGATATGCTCTACGCAGCCAGATCACGTCGCGAACCGAAATCTCATTTATTAGATTTCAATCGCTCCGCTCTCGTCGAAATGACGTCCCTGCTGCGCCTTTTTTGCAGCGCGCATCAGGAACTCCTGGTTATCGTTGGTCTGCTTAAGCGACTTGATAAGCGAATCCATGGCTCGCTCAACGTTGTTGCGGTTGGCGAGCACACGACGCACTGCCCAAATGAGCGGCGCCTCCTGAGGATCAAGCAGCAGATCCTCTCGACGGGTGCCCGATGCAACCGGATCGATTGCAGGGAAGATGCGATGCTCCGCCAACGAGCGATCAAGCTTCACTTCCATGTTGCCGGTACCCTTGAATTCTTCAAAGATAACCTCATCCATCTTCGAACCCGTCTCAATAAGAGCCGATGCCAAGATGGTAAGGCTTCCGCCGCCCTCGATATTGCGGGCAGCGCCCAAAAACTTCTTAGGCGGATACAACGCCGTCGAATCAACGCCACCAGAAAGGATGCGACCTGATGCGGGTTGCGCCAGATTGTAGGCACGCGCCAAACGCGTAAGCGAGTCAAGCAGGATGACGACGTCCTGCCCATTTTCCACCAAGCGCTTTGCCCTTTCGATAACCATCTCGGAAACCGCAACGTGGTTTTCACAAGGCATATCGAAAGTCGAGGAAATTACCTCACCATGAATGGATCGCTCCATGTCGGTAACTTCTTCGGGGCGCTCGTCGACCAGAAGGCACATCAGATGCACTTCGGGATTGTTCGACGTAATGGACGCTGCGATATCCTTCAAGATCGTGGTTTTGCCCGCCTTGGGAGGCGAAACGATAAGACCACGTTGGCCTTTGCCGATAGGTGCGCACAGATCAATAACTCGAGAAGTGATAGAGGATCGTCCGTGCTCAAGCACCAGGCGTTCATCAGGGAACACCGGCGTCAAATCAGCAAAGCGAATACGCTTGCCGACCTCGTCAAGCGGAACCCCATTCACGGTGTCAATGCGCTGAAGAGCGGCAAACTTTTCCTTCGGACGCGCTGGGCGCGTTTGGCCGGTAAGGTAGTCACCCTTGCGAAGGTGATTGCGACGAATAGTAGAAGTACCAACATATACGTCTTTTTCACCGGGAAGATATCCGCTCGTACGCAAGAACCCGTAGCCATCGGAAAGCACATCAAGGATGCCGCTGACCTCTTCAAAGCCTTCGGCTTTCATGCTGGCAGCAAACACTGCCTCGATAAGCTCTGCCTTCTTAAGGCCCTTGAAGTCGATCTCCAGTTCCTGAGCCTTTTCGCGAAGCTCAACGACCTTTAGTTTCGCGAGATCTTCCTTGGAAACCTGAGGGGTCACCGGCTCACGACGGTTTTGCTGGTGCTGGCGACGACCGTTGTGATAACGATCGTTCTTCTGGCGGTCGCCTCGATCGCCTTTCTGACGATCGCCGCCCCTCTGCTGACGGGGTTTGCGCTGACGACGACCCTTGTAGTCGTCGCGCGCTTCACGCTCGCTGGAACTCTTTTCCTCGGCAGCATCAGAAGCATCCGAGGGTTCGGAGGACTCTTGCTTTTCCGCTCCTTCAGAAGGATCCGATTCCTGCTTCGAGGAATCCTTTTGCTTCGATGGAGTCTCTTGATCGGAAGAAGCAGCCTGTTCAAAAGTTTTTTCTTGCTTAGGCTCAGCTTCCTGCTTGGGAGCTGCCTGCGCATTTTCGCCCTGAGACGCTTCTTCTGCCTTGGCCTTCGACCTGGATCGGGTGCGGGTTCGCCTTGGTTTGGACTCGCCCTCGGAGGAAGCATCGCCCTTCTGCGTGTCGGAAGATTCAGTCTGGGGCTCTTCCTTCTTTTCGGTAGCCTTGGATTTTGCAGGCTTAGCCGCCTTGGGCTTCTGCTCAGCTTCGGTATCGGCAGGAGCTTCTTCGGCTTTCTTCCTGCTTGTCCTACGGCGCTTGGGCTTTTCATCCGGAGAAGAAGCCTCAGCAACCGCAGGCTTTACCTCAGCAGAATCGGAGGGCGCAGCCGCTGTGGCCGCCCCCTCCTGCTTGTCGGAGGCCTTCGCCGTACGACGACGCGTAGTACGTGCCGGCTTTTTTTCCTCGGGCGCAGACTCTTCGACTACCTCTGCATCACTCATGCGTTCTGGACTTTCTCCCAATCCTTGAGGAATGCCTCAAGGCCACGATCGGTCAACGGATGCTGAACCATCTTCTTCAGCACACCGAAGGGAACCGTTGCGATATCGGCGCCCATCAACGCTGCCTGGGTAACATGGTTTGCACTGCGGATAGAAGCCGCAATAACCTCGACCTGCTCACCGTTTACGGTATTGGAGGTGAAGTCATAGTTGTTCAGCGCAGTAACAATATTGGCAACCTGATCAAGACCGTCTTCCGAGATGTCGTCAAAACGACCAATGAAGGGGCTGATGTAGCGAGCGCCAGCGCGGGCAGCCAAGATGGCCTGAGGAACGCTGAAGCACAGCGTCATGTTCACCGGAATGCCCTCGGCTGCAAGTGCATGCGTTGCGGCAAGGCCTTCCACCATGGTGGGGATCTTCACAACAACGTTAGGAGCAATTGCGGCAAGCTCGCGACCGTCGGTGATGAGCTCTTCGCGCGTCATAGCAACAGATTCTGCGGAAACGGGGCAATCAGGGCCAACGATGTCGCAGATGCGCTTGATGTGGTTGTGGAAGTCATCAAGCTTGCCGCCGATGCGAGAATACAAAGACGGATTGGTGGTTACGCCAGCCAACGCACCCCAGCTTGCTGCCTCTTCGATCTCATCGAGATCGGCAGTGTCCAGAAAGAATTTCACTGGATCCTCCTTAAAAGAAATGAATAACCGTGCAGGCACACTTTGCCCGTAAAAGGCCACCTGCAAATATGCTGTTAAGGGGAATTAATAAGACCCGTTCATGGTAAACAATCGTTTTGCACAACGCAAGAACGGAAAAATGCGATCTCTTTCGCATAGCCCGGCAGCTCGTTCGGCGTTTCCAGAATGCAGGGCAATCCCAACAGTCGAGGATGCATCACTACGGCAGCCAGCGCTTCTTTACCAATGCAGCCTTCGCCAATGCGCGCATGGCGATCTTTATGGGCACCACATTCGTTTAGGGAATCGTTAATGTGCAAAGCACGCAGCCTATCCAGCCCGATAACACGGTCGAATTCCTCGAGCACACCATCCAGGTCATTCGCAATGTCGTATCCCGCATCCCATACATGGCAGGTATCAAGGCAAACCCCCAGATGGCTGTTGAGCTCAACACGATCGATGATGGCAGCAAGCTCCTCGAAGGTGCGGCCCACCTCGCTTCCCTTTCCCGCCATGGTTTCCAACAGGAGCGTGGTGGTCTGTTCAGGCGTCAATACGGTATTCAAGACCTCGGCAATAAGCTCAATGCCCGCATCCGCCCCTTGCCCTACGTGAGAGCCGGGGTGAATGTTGAACAACTGCCCCGGGGTGCGTTCCATTCGCGCCAAATCTTCGGCAAGCGCCTGAAATGCGAAACTGCGCACCTGTTCTTTCGCCGCACACGGGTTCACGGTATACGAACCATGCGCAACAATGCGCCCAATACCCGCCAACGCCGCCTCTTCCGCGAATGCCCTCACATCAGCATCGTCGATTGCTTTCGCCTTCCCGCCACGCGGGTTTCGCGTGAAAAACGCAAACGTGTTAGCGTCGATGGAAGCTGCCGTTTTTGCCATTGCGGCATACCCTTTAGCCGAAGAAAGGTGACAACCGATAACGGGCATGCGCCCATCTGCCGGCTGTTGCAATACGGCTTGATATTCGGACATGCATTCTCCTTTTTCTTTGCCTTGCATATGACGGGCCGAATCAAGTGCCAGCTACTCCTGCTCGCTGAGCAGTTCGGCGGCGTGGGCAAGAGACGTTTCGCTTACCTCGCCGGCAAGCATACGGGCAATTTCCGCCGTTCGGCTTTCGCCCGAAACGGAGGTCAAGCAGGTTTGCGGCAACGCATCACCGGACTTCGTTACCAGATAATGAGTATCGCCGCACACGGCAACTTGAGGAAGGTGCGTTACCACAATGACCTGATGGGTTTTTGCCAAATCGCGAAGAACGGCACCAAGTGCACGAGCGGTACTACCGCCCACGCCAGCATCGATCTCGTCAAACACCAGGGTGTCTACCTGGTCACATTCGCCCAATGCAACCTTCAGGGCAAGCATCACGCGGCTCATTTCGCCACCCGAAGCAATTTTGCCGAGCCGTTGAGCGCTAAGGCCCTCACCAGCAGCAAAAAGGAACTCAAAAGACTGAGAGCCCCATGTGTCCCACTGCCCGCGCGGTAGATCAGAAATATTTGCCTCGAGACGTGCGCCCTTCATTTCCAAACGAGCCATCTGGGCTTGGACGGCATCGATAAAGCGAGGAATAACCCTGCCGCGAGCTTCCGCCAAGGCATGCGCCGCGTCGGCAAGTGCCGATTCCGCTGCATCGCGCCTCTTTCGAGCCTGGGAGATAAGCTCGTCGCGCCCATCGTATTCGCAGATTTTCGCCTCAGCTTCGGCACGCTGCGCCAATACATCTTCCATGCGCGGACCGAAGCCACGCATAAGACCCTGCAACTCGGCAATGCGGTCCTGCGCCGCCTCCAGCTCTTCCTGGGGGAAATCAACACCGTCTTTGTACGTCACCAAATCGCGACCCACATCCTCCAGCGAAAAGAATGCTTCACGCACAAGCTCCAACACGGATTCAACGGAAGCGTCTACCGCCGCGATTCGCTCAAGAGACCCCAATGCCGACTCAAGCGATTCCACCGCACCGCCCGACCCTGTTAGATTGCGCTGGGCAGACATGGCTTCATGGACCAGCATTTCGGCGTTTTCCAGGCGAGGCATTCGCTCGATAAGCTCTTCGTACTCACCTTCCTGGGGATCTGCTTTGCCGATCTGCTCCAAAGCGAAGCGTGCCCTGTCGAGCTCGACAGCATCGGCTGATTCCAACTCTTGCAGGCGAACAAGCTCGGCAGACGCATCGTTTGCCGCAGAAAGGCATGCTCGATACGCCCCCAACGGCGCACTGATTTCTTCTTTGCCCCATTCGTCGAGCAAAGCACGCTGATAGGTAGGCGAAAGCAAGCGCTGATGCTCGTGCTGCCCGCAAAGATCAACCGTCTGGCCCAAGCCGCCGGCAAGTTCCTTCACTGAAGCAAGTGAACCGTCAATGGAAACGCGACTGCGTCCTTGCACACCGATGCGGCGCGCAGCCACCACGCCGTCCTCCCCGCATCCTTCGCCAAAGAAACGGCCCTCTACCTGGAGCTCTTCGCAGCCCTCGCGCACAAACGACGCACCAGCGCGCTCGCCGACCAGAATCTTCAGCGCATTCAGTAAAGCGGTTTTACCCGTGCCCGTTTCGCCTGTCACCACAGTAAAGGCGGGGCTTGGTGCAAACGTTGCCTCGTGGATCAACGCCACATCGCGAATATGCACTTCATCAATCATGGCAACCCCTTTTAGGTGCTCGGCGCACCGTGTTCGTATCTTTCACCGTTTGATTTTACGCTACCGAATTCGAAAGACATGCGAAAGCAATCGCAACAAACCACCACGCCGCACAGGCTATTGCCTCAAGACATATCTCCAGTATGGACGCACGAATCGCTACCGAAGCCGTATACTGAAACATACTCGTAACGAAAGCCTGAGGTCATGTCTCTTAATGATACGCCACATATCGAAGCCTACGGAATGCTTGCCCAGCTTCCCACATCGGTATGCGCTGTCATCGACGCTTTGGAGAAGCGCGGTTTTGAGGCATGGGTTGTTGGTGGCTTCGTGCGCGACGCCCTTCGCGGCGTCGCGCCCCACGATGCCGACATCGCCACCAACGCCCACTGGGAGCAAACGCGCGAAGCGTGTCTGGCAAGCGGCATGGCGGTGCACGAAACAGGAACGAAGCACGGTACGGTAACCGTGGTTTATCAAAACGAACCCATCGAAGTTACCACCTTCCGCACCGAAGGCGCCTATACCGATCACCGCCACCCCGATAGCGTGCTGTTCGTTGACACCATCGAGCAAGACTTGGCGCGACGCGATTTCACTATCAACGCAATGGCGTTCCACCCGGTTCGTGGCCTTGTAGATCCTTTTGACGGGCAGAACGACTTGGCCAACAAGATAATCCGCTGCGTCAACGATCCCGGTATCCGCCTGCAAGAAGATGCCCTGCGCATCCTTCGCGCTATGCGCTTCGCTTCACAGCTCGGGTTCTGGATTGACCCCGATACTGAAGCCGCCATACGCAGATATGCACCTACCCTCACCGACGTTGCAGGAGAGCGCCTAAGGCAAGAGCTTGAAAAGCTCCTCTGCGGAAGCCATGTGCGCCAAACCCTGCTTCGGTTTCCCCGCGAACTTGCCTATATTGTTCCCTGCATTGAAGCCATGGACGGCTTCGACCAACACAACCCTTGGCACATCTACGATGTATGGGAACACACCGCTGCGGTAGTCGAAAACACCCCCGCCTACCCCTTGGTGCGTTGGGCGGCGCTGTTTCACGATGCAGGCAAGCCCGATACGTTCCTCATTGGAGCAGACAACTTGGGCCATATGCCCAATCACCCCATAGCAAGCGTTCAGCACATGCGCGAAAGCGCAAAAACGCTGCATTTCAGCAAGAAGATGCAGCATGACCTCGACTTGATTATCCGCTACCATGGCGACAGACCCGAGCCCACAACAAAAAGTGTGCGCAAGCTGTATGCCCTGGTAGAACACAACGAGGACCTGTTCCACGCAATTTGCGACTTGATGCGGGGCGATGCAAGGGGAAAATCGACCCGTGCAACAAAATGGATCCAGAAGATCAACGCGGCCGAAAGCCTATTCAATGAGATGCTCAAGCAAGGCGAAGTGCTTTCTCCTGCCGACCTACCAGTAAATGGCACCGACCTTATCTCTCTCGGCGTACCTCAAGGACCACATGTTGGGCTTGTGCTCAGCGAGTTGTTCAGCGCCGTAGCCAACGAAGAGGTGGCACCTGAGCGCGAAGCACTTCTGGCGTTGGCAAGGCGATTCATGCAATCCTAAACCGCCTTGTTAGCGCAGCGCGAATAGATGGTTCACAGGACCGTTGCCTTTCCCTAAGCCAGGATTTGATTGGATTGCTTCAGTGAGGTAGCGCTTCGCAAAAGCCACGGCATGCTTCAAAGTTTCGCCCTTCGCCAAATACGAAGCGATAGCAGAAGAAAGTGTGCAGCCAGTACCATGCGTGTTCTTCGTTTCCACACGCTGAGCGGAAAGCCACGTCACCGCACCGTTCGCTTCCAGCAGCACATCATCGGCTTCTTCGGCCAAATGTCCACCTTTCACCAGAACGGCCTGCGCTCCTTTCAGCTGAATAGCCTTCGCCGCAGCCAGCATATCCTCTTTAGTTTCGATGCGCACGCCTGAAAGCACTTCGGCTTCGGGGATGTTTGGCGTTACCACGGAAGCCCGCACAAGCAAATCGAAAAGCGCTTGCACTGCAGGCGCCTCCGAAAGCGCAGCCCCGCTTGTGGCAACCATGACCGGATCGAGCACGACATTCTGAGCATCGAAACGCTGCAAGCCCTGCCCCACCGCACGAACCACTTCCGCCGTAGGGAGCATGCCGATCTTAACTGCATTGGGGCAAATATCAGAAAACACGCTTTCCATCTGCAGTAATACAAAATCGGGATCCGTCGCAACCACTCCTTGCACACCCATGGTGTTCTGCGCGGTTAGCGCTGTGACAACCGATTCCGCATAGACCCCCAAAGCGCTCATGGTTTTGATATCTGCCTGAATGCCAGCTCCGCCGCTTGAATCAGAACCAGCAATGGTTAGCGCTGTTTTCATCTTCTCTCCTTGCTCAAGGCAAGCTAACGGCTCGGGTATCGAGGGGAGCCTGAGCCACCTCAACGCCCGAACACCCGCCGCTCGCATCACAGGTAAAAGCGGCTGCCCAAAGGGACAGCCGCTTCATACTTGCTATTTGTCGGACATTTCCTCGCCGAGGTCGATGGTAAGACCATCCATGATGGTATTAACCGTACGAACCGCACACATCTTGCCGCACATGGTGCAGGTGCCCTCCGTCGAGGGAGGCGCGCTCTCAAAGTACTTGCGGGGCTTCACCGGATCGATGGCAAGACTGAACATTTCCTCCCAGTCCATACGGCGACGAGCGTCGCTCATGCGGTTGTCGACATCACGCGCATGGGGGATACCCTTAGCGATATCGGCAGCATGAGCTGCAATTTTAGTTGCAACAAGACCCTCACGCACATCATCGGCATCGGGCAAGCGCAGATGCTCGGCGGGCGTTACATAGCACAGGAAGTCGGCGCCACACGATGCGGCAACCGCGCCACCGATAGCAGACGTAATGTGGTCGTAGCCAGGAGCAATATCGGTAACCAGCGGGCCAAGAACGTAGAACGGGGCGTTGTGGCACAAGCGCTTCTGAATCTTCATATTGGCGGGGATCTCGTCCAATGCCATATGGCCAGGACCCTCAACCATAACCTGAACGCCTGCATCCCATGCACGCTTGGTAAGCTTGCCGATCTCGATAAGCTCAGAAATCTGCCCAGCATCAGTAGCGTCGTAGTTGCAGCCGGGGCGCATAGCATCACCGATGCTGATGGTCACATCGTGCTCATGCAAGATTTCCAGCACTTCGTCGTAATACTCGTAGAAAGGATTTTCGTTGCCCGTAGCCTCCATCCAGGCGAAAATCAGCGAACCGCCGCGGCTTACGATGTTCATCAAGCGACCGGTTTCTTTGAAGTTTTCGATGGTACGACGGTTCATGCCAGCATGGATGGTTACGAAGTCCACACCGTCTTCAGCGTGAGCGCGAACAACGTCCAAGAAGTCCTGAGCCGTAATACCAATAAGAGGTTTTTCCAAGTAGCCGATGGCATCGTACATGGGCACCGTACCGATCATGGCGGGGCTCATGTCGATAAGATGCTTACGGAAATCGTGCGTTTTGCCGTGATTGGACAGGTCCATAATGCCTTCCGCGCCCAGCTCGATAGCAGTACGCACCTTCTCGAGTTCCATTTCGGCGTTCATCAGGTCGCCAGAAATACCCAGATTAACGTTTACCTTGGTACGCATGCCTTCGCCTACGCCCTCGGGGCTCAAAGCAGCATGGTGTATGTTGGCGGGAATGGCAATGCATCCCTTCGCAACACCTGCACGAATCTCTTCGGACGTTTTATGCTCCTTGGCGGCAACTGCTTCCATTTGAGGCGTGATTTTGCCCGCACGGGCATAATCGATTTGAGTGATGAGACGCTCTTGTGCCATCACGGCTCCCTTCGTTGGCATTATCCATACAGGTTCTATGGGTCGGGGCCTTGCCCCCTCTCAGCCGAACAGCCGCGCATCGCGGGCGGTTAGCTCCCCTGTTATGTGGTTACGTTATTGTACTCGTATATAGGTATACGCCGCACGCGGGAATTCCAAAAGGGGGAAGATAACCCACAGCGAGCCTTCTTCCAAGCTGATGCTGGCAGGCCTTCCAATAAGCTCGTTGGAAATACCCCACAGCGCCCGGTTCGTGCAGGTTGCGCCGCCGAGCTCCCACTCCAAGCCCACTTCGGTAACGCCTTTGCACACATCGCCATGGGAAAGCACCGAACACGTGCCTTGCGCACCTTCCGCAAATGAAAGAGAGCAAAACGGCCCTGGTGCCACCAGCGGGGCTATTACCGTTTCCTCGCCAATGCCCCACACGCATGTTCCTCGAGCGGCCGCTTGGATAAGCAACTGCAAGTTGCCTAGGGAGTGGTCGAGCCTGCCCGTAAACGCATCGCAGATAACCAGCTCCTCAAGACCCTGTTGCTCGGCATGGCCAATTGCCAAATCCATATCGGTAAAATCCTTGTGCATGTCGTACTCGAACACGCATGGATGCTGAGGTACCGCTCCAAGCGAATCGAAATCGCCGAACACCGCATCAGGCACAATGCCGCGCTCCTGCAACGCCGCGAACCCGCCATCGACCGCGTACACCGCATCGAATCCCTGCGTTTGCAGGATGTAGTCAAGCTCTTTATGGGCCGAAGGCGCAGCGCCAACAAGCAAGCAGCGTTTCATATGAAAATCCTTTCAGAGCGAAAGAGTACGAGAATCATCCCTAACCATGAAACCAGAAAAACGAATAGCAGAAGTCAGAGATCGAGGAAACATCATAGGGGAATTTTCCGAAGCCCTCAGGTCCATATCAGTCAGCGAGGGCCAATCCGGTGCCTCAGGCTGCTTGCAGAAGCAATTTGAAGTGCCCGATTGGTCCGCAGCGTCGGCCGTATACATCGTTCGAAGAACGATGTATACTACCACCTCGAGTGAGCCGGGCAATCGCGTGCGCAAGCATGAGGAAAGTCCGGGCTCCCAAGGGCAAGATGCCAGCTAACGGCTGGGCGGGGCGACCCGACGGACAGTGCCACAGAAAAGAAGACTCCCCTGCATGCAGGAGAAAAGCTGAAACGGTGCGGTAAAAGCGCACCAGTGCGTTGGCAACAACGTAGCTTGGTAAACCCCATCTGGAGCAAGCGCAAATAGGAATGCCATACGGCCGCCCTTCCGTGCATTCGGGTTGCGTGCTTGAGCTTTGCGGCGACGCAAAGTCGAGATAAATGGTTGCCGATTACAGAACCCGGCTTATAGGCTCACTCGCATTTCAATGCCGTCCCCTTGGGCGGCATTTCTTTTTCTAAGCACCCGTCATCGAGCCCAAACGTCTCATTTATGGCACAGGCCCGGTACCACTCCATGACACCAGCCAGCAAGCCCGTCCCCAAAGCCGCCCAACACTGCACCCCAGGCACTCCACCCAGCACCCTCCCGAAAGCGCCCGCAGCGCTGCCAGGTCCACTTTGCTCGCACGCTGAACCAAGGTTCATCCCACTGCACCGTTTGAGCCTGTCCAGGGATCCAAAAAACAGAAAAACGCCCCGAATTGCAACTTTTTTGCGATTAGGAATTGCTGCGGAGCGCCAAAGCGCGTATCTAGGCGCAAAAGCGCAGCAAATCAGCTGATCGGCAGCCAGTTTATACTTTGCACGGACAAAAGAGAGTCCGCAATCGCAAAAAAGTTGCACGGACGCCGGATTATTTGTTTTCGCAACGGGAAGATCACCATAACGGGGCGAATCCTGAAAAGGGATGCAGACAAAAGAGCGAGAATCCCTCTGGCAGGCGCAGATGGCGAAAGGACTCCCGCATCAGCAGCGACGGACATTGGGCGCAGGTGCAGCGGAGCTGTAAATGGCACAAGACTAGCGGCGCAGCGGGCGGCAGCCACAGGCGGGCGGCAGCAATGGCACAGGACATACACCAGCAAATCAGCAAGAGCCCTTCAGGTGAGTATGATGACGAGAAAAGTCCGGGCATGCGCCAGTAAATCAGCGAGCGGCGTTCTGACGAGTGCAGGGAAATTGAAAAGCCCATGGGGCTGGCCTAATGTGCCGCCCCCATGGGCTTTGAAATTTACTTGTGCCGTCAGAACGCCGCGCAGCGTCATTGCGTTTCGCATGACTTGCGCTGTCCGTTAGGACGGCGCAACCAAACTGCGCAGCGTCATTGCGTTTCGCATGAAAAAGGGCTTGCCGTAGGCAAGCCCTTAAAACTAGTCCATATCGTCAAACGAGAAGGTATCGTCTGCATCACCATAACCGGAGAAATCCTTCGATGCGGTTGAAGGCTTCGGTGTTGCAGGAGCAGAGGCTCCGGGCGTTACCGTGGGCGTAGTGTAGGTTGCCACAGCAGGGCTGGGTTCCCAAGTGGCAGCAGCGGGCTTTTCGGCCTCAGCTTTCTGCTGGGTGCCAGCGGAGCTTGTAGCATCAAACGTGGTCATTTCAAGCAATTCGGCAGGAATGTCAATACCGGCAGTAACCTCGCCACCGATTTCGGCAAGGCGCTGAGTTGCGGAGCCGATAAATTCCTTCAGCATATCCTGGTACTGCTCGCGAACCTTTTCGCGGCTGGAAGAAAGCTCGTTGATGTGATCGATGACCTTCTGCTTTTCGGCATTGGCCTTCTCGAGGATACGACGACCTTCGTCTTCGGCGTTCTGGCGGGTCTGCCCAGCATCGGCCTTGGCTTTGGAAACAATTTCATCAGCGGTGCGCTGAGCAACAATAAGAGCCTGCGCGATAGCGGTGTCATCGCTCTTACGGTCGCGCAACTTCGCCTCGAGCTCGGCGATCATCGCGTCTTTCTCGGCAACCAAAGCAGGATCGATGCCTGCAGGCTTTGCCTCTTCGTCAGACGCAGCAGCCGGGCGCTCAGAGATAACCTCAGTGCGAGAAGCAGAGGCTGCCTCTTTAACCCGAACGCGCAGACGAGCGATTTCGTCGTTCAGATCGTCAATCTCGGAAGCAACGCGCTCGAGAAATACATCCACTTCGTCAACGTCGTAACCGCGACGCTCGATTTTGAAGCTCTGATTCTGGATGTCGGAAGAGGTGATGGCCATAGAAAACTCCCCTTATCTGGCTATTCAAACAGCTGCGTTAGATAAGTACAGCTAAAAAATTTACTATCAGACGTACTCCAAACTGTAGCACAAGCAATGCCACGATTGGGCTAACGTCCACCATTCCTCCAATAGGAGGAATGAAGCGCCTGAACAGGTCAAGGAACGGATCGCAGATCTTTCCCAGCGCATGGTAAACATCGGTAACGATGCCCCCACCCATGGGGATCCAGGACATCATCACATACACGAAGATCACAAAGCTGTATGCATCGGCCAAGCTGACCAAAAGCATGCTGATCATGTACTAAAACTCCTTATGCTCGTAATGGGCACCTTAAAAGACTACGACTTCAACACACCCTGTTTAGCCAGGTTATGTTTCTCTTCGAGCGTGAGTTCTTTGCCCTGAAGGACTACGAACGTCTTCTCGGCAAGGCAATCAACCTGCGCAGTGAGGGCAGAAGCAACGCCGAACGAAAAATCAAGTACGCGCTTGGAAAGAGCCGGATCGGTTTGGCGAAGGTACAGCACCACAATCTTGCCCGCACGAACCGATTGGGCGATCGAGGACGCGTCTTCATATGACGCCGGCTTGAGGACGACGATCTCGCGAGCAAGACTCGTACCATGGGCGGAGCCCACATTGGCACCATCAGACGAACCCGAAACAGAACCGGAAGGAGCCGCGGATGGAGCGAACAGGGAGTCGAGGCCAGCCGAAGAGGAAGCACTTGCAGACGAGCTCTGCTTATAGGGCGAAACGAAATCGGTATACGATGATGCAGGGATGCTGAAATCTTCAGCAATCTTGGAGACCGATTTCTTTTCTTCAGCTTCCGTGCGATGAGACACGCTGGGAAGTTCCATGGTGGGCTTTGCTGCAACATCGGATACGCCATAAGCACTCGTGGTTGCACGAATATCGCCCGAGCTTACCAACTGAGCCGAAGAGAGGCGGCTCGATCGCGAACCTGCAGAACGGGAAGACCCCGTGGAACGCGTGGTATATTCCAGGCGATCATAAGGATCGCCGTAGGTATCCGGGTCGTAACCAGAATCATAAGGACCCTGAGCTGGCTCAGGGTCGGCATAGTCGTCGTAGTAGGGATCATCGTAGTAATCGTCGCGACGATCCGAACGACCGCCGCCGAAACCAAGCTTGTCCTTCAAATCGCCGAACAGTTCACTTGCCGACATAGAGGGACGCGGAAAATCCATGATGGTCTTCCCTTCTGATCAATCAAACAAATAAAGAGGCTGCCTTACGCGTTTTCGAACGAATCGCTGAAAATAGCACGCCCAATCCTCACTATGGTAGAGCCATAGCGCAACGCCACTGGCCAGTCTTCGGTCATGCCCATAGAAAGAGCAGACAAACGAGCAGTACCCTCTTCCTGGGAAAACGTGTCGTTAAGCTCACTTTCCAAGTTGGCAAGGCCCGAAAACGTTGCATTGATGAGCTCTTCTTCGGCACGTGGCGCCATACTCATAAGGCCCTCGATTTTAACATGCTCAAGGCTACGTGCCCGCTCGATAATGCCCTTAACCTCGCTGGGCTCAAAGCCGCTTTTGCTTTCCTCGCCCGAAACGTTGACTTCAAGCAGAACGCGCTGGCACTTGTCGATTGCCGCAGCGGCTGCATCGATTTTGGCAAGATGCGCTTCCTTGCATACCGAATGGATAAGCGTAGCAGCAGAAACAATTTCAGGAATGCGGCGCGACTGGATGTTGCCGATGAAATGCCACTCCATATCAGGGAAGGCCCTTTGCTTGCGTACCAGTTCATCTGGACGGTTTTCGCCAAACGCCCTTGCGCCCGCATCGATAGCCAGTTGCACCTGATCAACGTCTACCGTCTTGGAAACAGCCAGAAGCAAAACTTCTTCTGGATCACGACCAAGTTCCTTGCAAACCTGGTCAACCTCAGAACGTACATGCTTATATCTCGTTGCCGTGCTCATAGAAGGAGCTCCTTTCGATTTACGTTTTAGCATACCGCGCCTACCATGCTGCCAGGCATATTTTTAGCAACGAACCAGCAACGCGAACTTCCAGCCACCACTCCCCCTGCCCGAATCGGGCATTAACGGGTCCTAACGGCAAAGGCACCATGGCGGCCGCAGGTACCACCCTGCCCACGGTATGAGAAAAATTCGCTATTCTCACATACCGTGCATTTGGCCAAATCGCAAATACGCAAGCGACTTACGCCTGCCCGTTCAAGTTGGATTCGAAGCCCTTCCGCCAAATCGATATGGCTGCCGTCGAAAGCGCACTCATCCCCGAATTGAGACACGAAACGAGCATGCACATCCGCACCCGTCTCAAAGCACTCTGGTCCAATATGCGGACCGATATAGACGTTGTAGGTCGAAGCGGCGTCGGCACCCAACAGGGCCTCGTCCGCATACGCCATACTGCGCACCGCCTTCACGGAAATAAGATTGTCCACCCCGCGCCAACCCGCATGCACTACCGCAAAGCGCCCTGTTGGAGAAACAATGATAACGGGTACGCAGTCGGCATAGCACAGAAGGGCTGCTGCATTTAAGGCATGCACCACCAACCCATCGGCTCCGTCTTGCGCCTGCAGAGCTAATCCATGCGCCTGAGCAGGTGCAAGCGGCGTGTCAATACTCCTGGGATCGCCCAGCTCGAGCACGGTATCACCGTGAACTTGATTCGGAACAAACAGGGGCGCATCTTCGCATGCGAAAGCCTGCTGAACGCGGCGGCGGTTCTCCTGGACACTGACAAGGTCGTCCTTCACATGAGAGCCAAGGTTGAGTGAATTGTATGGTTCTTCGCTCACGCCGCCTTCGCGCGTAGTAAACGCGATGCGCACGCCGATAGCAACGTAGAGCGCTTCGTCGGAATAAGCGGGAATAGACGCAAAACGACCCTTGGTCAACTCAGGGTCGGGTAGAACAAGGGTCGTCATAAAAAGCCTTCTTACGTTGAAAGCAAACAATGCAAGTATGTAATTTACTGACGCTTCAGGAAATCAGGGATGTAATCCTCGTCGGCAAAACGGGGCTCGGAAGGATACAGCGGGCGCTGAGAGCTGCTGGTTTTCTGAGCAGAAGCGGTAGAAGAGCCAAATGCGTTATCGCGGCGACCGAAGTCAATAGCAGGCTGCGAGCTTGTAGCCTTGAAGCCGGTTGCGATAACCGTGATGCGGATGGTGTCGCCCAGCTCTTCATCAACGATCTGACCATAGATGATGTTAGCGTTTTCGTCGGCAACAGCTTCGACGACCTTAGCAGCTTCATCGACCTCGGAAAGAGCCAGGTCAGGACCGCCAGCGATAGAGAACAGGATGCGAGAAGCGCCCGCAATAGAGGTTTCGAGCAAGTTGGAGTTGATTGCCTGCTGTGCAGCATCCAATGCGCGGGAATCGCCAGAAGCAAGGCCGATACCCATCATTGCCGTACCCGCGTCCTTCATGACGGTACGGATGTCGGCGAAGTCGAGGTTGATCAGACCAGGAATGGTAATGAGATCGGTAACGCCCTGAATACCCTGACGCAGCGTATCGTCGGCGATGCGGAATGCATCGAGCATGCTGGTCTTCTTTTCCACAATCTCGAGCAGACGATCGTTCGGGATAACGATGAGGGTGTCTACCTTCTGAGAGAGATAGTCGATACCCTGCTCTGCCTGATTGCGGCGAAGACGACCCTCAAAGCTGAAGGGCTTGGTGACAATGCCGACGGTAAGGGCACCGATTTCCTCGCGAGCGATTTCTGCAACTACAGGAGCTGCACCGGTACCAGTGCCGCCGCCTTCACCTGCGGTAACGAAAACCATGTCGGCATCGGCAAGAGCTTCGCGAATCTCGGAACGGGATTCCTCTGCTGCCTGACAGCCAACCTCGGGGTTGGCACCTGCGCCCAGACCACGGGTAATTTCTTCGCCGATATGGATAGTCTTATCAGCATCGGAAAGAAGAAGGGCCTGACGGTCAGTATTAACGGCGATGAATTCAACGCCTTTGATGCCGGCTTCAACCATGCGGTTTACGGCATTCGTGCCGCCGCCGCCAACGCCGACAACTTTGATAACCGCAAGATTATCGTTGCCAAGAATCTGTTGCATTACGTGCTCGCTTTCGATTTCATTTCAGCGCTGCCCCACAAGGACAGAAAGCCCCTGGAGACACTTGGATTATTTTACACAATGGCCTGCTGATTGCAAAACAACCAGCTTCCTGCTAGGCGTTAAACGGAGCGCCAAACCGGTTTATTCACAACACGCACATTTATATACGAAATCTTCCCCTCGTGCTCTTTCATGAGCTGCAGGCACACGCGCTCTTTGTCGCGAATGTCCTTAGAGTCTCCAAAGGCGATTTCAATGCCGTTTTGCAAGGTGAGCGTGGTTGAATCGCTGCTGGCTGCCGCCACGCTTTTGACCTGGCCCGCCAGTTCGGTAGTCATTCCGTCGATTACTCCCAGCGCATTCTCAACATTTGAGTTGTTGCAGTATGAACCAGCTTCTGGCGTGGATCCATACGGAATATCGGTGATTTCGAGCGCGTTTTCCGCATCGTTATACACCGAATCGGGCAAAGCCTTGCCTTCGGCGCTGTTGCGATCGTCGGGAATCTTCGTAAGCCACATGCCATCGGAAGAAAGAGCCCACCGCTCAACCGTATTCGAGCTATCAACCGTTACGGCAACCACCGCGGAAATGCTCCGTTCGGTAATGTTCAGATTCAGCGTGTTGGGAAACACGCGATCAACCGAAACGCTTTTCACCCACGGATTAGCGGCCAGCCTTGTAGCAATGCCATTTGCATCAACATTGAGCAAAGTGGAACCCGCCGGCACCGCAGCCAATTCGGTAAGCTCATCGCCGGAAAGATGGTCCGCGCCAGAAACGGTAACCTGTTCTACCGCAAATGCACCAGAGTTCGAGAGCACAAACCCACCTATGCCAAATACCCCCAGCAGCACCGCAATGGTGACGAAAACACCCATCACTTTTCGCGATGAGCCTGTGCGCGCCCTGCTGTACCGTGAGGCGTTACGCACTTCAGAAACGCTTACCGAACGCAAATCACCATCACGATATCCGCTGCCCTGCCGATAAGAAGGGTTCCCGCGAACCGAGCGAGCACCGCCTCCCGAAGACGGTCTACGCGTGCTTGCTTGAGCGGACCTTCGCGCAGATGGACGCGGTGCAGGAGCGGAGGCATAGCCAGATCGTTGCGAACTGCGCAGAGTGCGACTCTGGCTAGGGCGACCTTTTACCGAAGTGGGCCTGGTAGAAACCCTATTCCTCGAAGAAGTCGCCCGGGAACCCGAGGAACTTGACCTCCGTCTGGAGTTCGATGCCATATCGCCTCCTAACCTCTTGTCGCACTTCTTTGATAAGAGTCGCCACGTCTTGCGATGTGGCGCTGCCCCTGTTCACAATGAAGTTGGCGTGCTTTTCGGACACTTGAGCATCGCCGCAGCGCTTGCCCTTCAAACCAGCATCCTCAATGAGCTTGCCAACCGATTCGCCCTCGGGATTCATGAAGACGCTGCCGCAGGTTGGGTATTCAAGCGGCTGGCTTTCCTTTCTGCGTGAAAGCAAGGAATTCATGCGCTCCGATACCGCGCTCGAAAATGCCTTCTGCAAGCGAAGCTCACATTCAACGATCACTTCATCGGAAGAAAACGACGAGGAACGATATCCCCAGGAAAGCTCAGAAGCGAAATAGCGACGGAGGCCGCGTTCCGCATTGAACGTGGTAACCGAAACGACGCGCGAGCCAATCCAATCTTGAGCAGTGCCAGCGTTCTGGACCAGGGCGCCCCCTACCGTACCTGGCGTTCCCACGGCAAATTCCATTCCAGAAAAGCCATGGTGGAAGGCCTCCTGCACCAAGCGGGAAAGCATAGTGCCCGCACCTACGACCACCGTGCCTTCTTCTTCATCGAACTGCCACGCCCTAAACTCACCGGCCAAAGCGATGACCACGCCAGGATACCCTTCATCCGACACAAGCAGGTTCGACCCCTTGCCGGAGACAAACCATGAAAGCTCCTCATCGGCGCAAACTTTCAGCACGGTGGCCAAAGCGGCTATGCTATTCACTTGGGCGTAGGCATGAGCAGGGCCACCGATACGGTAGGTGGTATGGCGAGCCATAGGCTCGTTGAGCCTTATATCTCCCTCGAACTCATCGTCGAAACGAAGGAGCTCCAACTCAGAGGCATGGCGAGCAGCCATTATTTGCGGCTCTTTTCGCGCTCCTGCAATGCCGCCAAAAGCTCAGGACCGACAGAAGTCACATCGCCCGCACCCATCGTGATAACCAAATCGCCCGGCTGAAGCGTTTTCGTCAAGAACGGAACAACCTGCATGCGGCGATCCACATAGTTGAGATCGGCAGGGTGGTTCGGATTGTCATAGATCGGCTGCATAAATGTCCGGCCCGTTACGCCTGGAACCGGGGTTTCGCCAGCAGGATAGACATCCAAGAACGTTACCATGTCAGCCTGATCAAACGCCTTGCCGAACTCGTCTTTCAGCACTTCGGTGAACAGGCGGATACGCGAATAGCGATGCGGCTGGAACACCACGCATACGCGCTTGAAATCAAGCTCTTTGGCCGCAGCAATAGTTGCAGCGATTTCGGTTGGATGGTGGGCATAGTCGTCGAGGATCGTAACGCCATCAGCCTCGCCAACCAAATCAAAGCGGCGACGCACACCCATGAATTCAGAAAGAGCCTCTGCGGCCTTCTGCATATCCACGCCACGCGTCATCAAAAGCGTGAGCACACCTGCTGCGTTAAGCGCGTTATGACGACCAGGGTTCTGCTTTATGCTGCAGGGAAGCGCGGTGCCATCGGGCAACGTAACGGTAAAGGAGATGGACACCCCATGCGTTTCGTACTGGGAAACAACCGTGTCGCACCCCTCGGAGAAACCGTAGGTAAGCACCTTCTTACCCGTTTTCTTAGCGGTTTCCACCAAGCCAGCATCTTCACCGCACACCACGCAGCAGCCATCTTCATGAACCGAGCCCATGAAATCGCCAAACAGCTGGTAGATTTCATCCAACCCGCTGTAGTGGTCGAGGTGGTCGGCTTCGATGTTCGTAACGAGCACCGAAGTGGGGTCGAGATACGTAAACGACTTATCGCTCTCGTCAGCTTCTACCACATAGTATTCGCCTTTTCCGCAATGAGCATTCGAACCGTAAGCGCGAACGATGCCGCCAATAAGGAACGTGGGATCGAAGCCCATGGCATCAAGAGTGGAAGCCAACATAGAAGAAGTGGTGGTTTTGCCATGCGTGCCGGCAACAGCCAACGTATCATGGCCGACACCCAGCGCAGCCAGCATCTTGGCACGATGCCAGATGGGCAAGTTGCGTTTCTTTGCTTCGATGAACTCAGCGTTGTTTTCGAGAATAGCAGTGGAAACCACCACTACGTCGGGATCGAGCCCTTCGAGATTGGATGCGCTCTGACCGATAAAGATCTTGACGCCCGCCTCGCGCAGCTGCTGGGTATAGCGGCTTTCGCGAAGATCAGAACCGGACACTTCCATGCCCTTTTCCTTTGCAACACGAGCAATACCGCTCATGCCAACTCCGCCAATACCGATGAAATGAACTTTATTAATGCGATGCTCCGCCACGAATAGCCTCCTTGAGATCGCTCTTCATTGTATAGAAATGCCTCTGAACGCCACGCAGCATCACAACTTCTGCGCAGGCCGACGCTATTTGTTCTTACGCTCCAAGCCAACGAGCTCGACTACGTCACCAAGCTTGTTCGCCGCATCCTGGGTTTCGAAGCTAGCAGCCGCTTCGCTCATTTTTGCACGTTCCTCGGGGTTGCGGAGCAGCTCAAATACTTTATTGGCGAATTCAGGGTCTTCAACCTTGTCGTCCTCGATCAATACCGCAGCTCCACGGCCAACATATTCCGAGGCATTAACCGTTTGATGGTCGGCGGTGGCGTAAGGGAACGGAATAAGAACCGAGGGAATGCAACGCGCCGAGATCTCGGCCAACGACGACGCCCCGGCACGGGAAACTACCAAGTCGGCAGCGGCAAGGGTTTCACCCATATGGTCCTGATATCCCATAGCAAAGTAACGCTTCTTCTCTTCATCGGTAAGAGAAAGCGCTTCGGTTACCGTATCAAGCTCTTTCGGGCCGGTGATGTGCACCACGTATACATTGTCCATTGCCAGAAGCTGATCTTTCATGGCAACAAGGGCCGTATTGATGTGGCGCGCGCCCAAACTGCCACCAAACACCAAAAGCATTGTGGCGTCTTGAGGGATCCCGAGATAATCGCGACCTTCTTCACGCGTTGCCTTAAGCACCGAAGAGCGCACGGGATTGCCGGTAACCAAAACCTTCGACTGATCTTTAACGCCATGGCCGGCAGCCTTATAGGTCAGGCAAACGGCAGTAGCATCCTTTGAGATAAAGTCATTCGCCATGCCCATAACGGAATTCTGCTCGTGGATTACCACAGGGATGTCCATGCGTTTTGCAGCCTGGGCTACCGGCAGGCACACATAACCGCCGAAAACCACAACCACATCAGGGCGAATTTCCAGGAACCACTTCACTGCCAGCTTTGAGGACTTCGAGATTTTGCGCAAACCTTTAGCCAAGGACAAAGGATGGCTGCGATCAAAGCCCGCCGCCTCGAACCCCTTAAAGGGAATGCCAGCCGCAGGAACCAGCTTTGATTCAACACCGTTAGGTGTGCCTGCATACATCACTTCATGGCCACGCTCGATAAGAACCTCCGCCAATGCGAGTGCCGGGTTGATATGACCAGCGGTGCCACCGCCTGAAAGCACTATGCGCATGAGTGCTACCTCCTTTGCGTTCGCGTTGCGCGAACCTCTGTTGCATATACCGGAGCCTTGCCTCCCCTGACAATATGCAAGGACGGATATCCGTCACGCTTCATAGACGACGAGCGTCGAGCCCGCACGTCCCTCCCCTCCGAGTTTCGTCCACCTCGAACAGATCGATCGGTTGGCGAAACGCGAGATACTACCTGTAAGTTATCGCGACGTTGACGATACTCCCCTTCGTTATTCGAATCAAAGGATATCGAAAGAAGCACACCAACAAGAGCAAGCGATGAAAGCAATGAAGAGCCGCCCGACGAAATAAAGGGCAGAGGTTTGCCTGTTGTCGGGAACAAACCCACCACACACGATATGTTCAGGAAAGCCTGGAACACGATCATCACGGTGAGGCCCGCCGCCAACAAAGAGCCAAATGGCGTGCTTGCCTGGCTGGCAATGAGGAAGCCGCCACGCATAAATACCAAAAAGGCGATGATAACCAGAAGCGCGCCAACCAAGCCCAGCTCTTCACCGATGATCGCAAAAATGAAGTCGGTCTCGGCCTCGGGCAGGTACTGCAACTTCTCGTAAGAGTTACCAATACCCGCACCTAGCAAACCGCCCGACGCAAGGGCCTTAAACGAATGGACCAACTGATAGCCTGTTCCCTGTGCATCGGCCCATGGATCGGCGAAGCTTCCCAGACGGTCGGCACGGTAGCTTTTCGAGAGCACTGCAATGAATCCGAGAGCAACGCCAAGACCCACCAACACCGCAATGGCCCTGCCGGAAAGGCCCGAAAGCACAACGACCGAAAACAATCCGATGCAACAGATCATGGTTGTTCCCATGTCGCTTTGCGCAATAAACACGAAACCGAGAGGCAAAAGGACCATACCGATTGTCAGTTTAGCGGCAAGTCCGGAATCGATCTCACCCTCACGATACTGAGCTGCAATACGAGCCGCCATCATCACAAAGGCGATTTTCGCAAACTCGGAAATCTGAATGCTGACCGGACCCAAAACGAGCCAACGTTTTGCGCCCAAGCCCACCGTACCAAGAAGAGCCGTTACAAGGATGAGCACGCAACAACCAGCCCAGAAAAGAACCCCGGCTGTCCCCTGCATTCTCTCCTGATTGAAAAAGAGCACAATAGCAATAGCCATGACAATTCCCAGCACGGCGAAGACGCACTGCTTCAGGGTTTCGCCAAGCGCATCCCCCTCTTCCACATACGAAGTAATAGAAGACGACGAGTACACCATGACCAAGCCTATTGCCAAAAGCGCCAGCGTAGACAAAATGACCATGAGTCGAGGGGCCATCACCTGCGCTGGTGCGCTCTGGAAAAGGGATCGCGGGGGCGTTTTTTTGCGTTTCTGTTCTGTATTTCGCTCCCGAGCCATAAACCGATCATGCACCTCGCTTTGCGCTTCGATCAGCTACCAACTGCTTGAATACCTCACCGCGCTCCTCGAAGCACGAGAACTCGTCGAACGACGAGCAGGCAGGGGAAAGCGTTACGATATCGCCCGCTTGGGCATGTTCGAGCGCTTCATCGAGCGCCCCTTCAAGGTTGCTCGCAGCGTATACCGGCAGTTGAGCGTTTTCAAATGCCTTAAGGAAACGAGCTCCTGCCGCACCAAAGCACACCACTGCCTTGCAATGAGCCTCAGCACCAGCTACCAAATCGGCAAGGTCGGTGCCCTTATCGCATCCGCCCAGCAAGACGATGGGGCGCTCTTCGCCAAATGCGGCAAGCGCCTTCAACGTCGCATCAACATTAGTTGCCTTGGAGTCGTTGTAGCAGTGAACGCCTGCGATGGTTCCGCAGGGCTCGATACGGTGCTCCAATGGAGCGAAGGACTTCAGGCCCTCTTTGATTTTTGCATCATCGCAACCCAGCGCGACTGCGCAAGAAGCCGCCGCAAGCGCATTGGATGCATTGTGCTCGCCCTTGATCTGGAGCTCAGAAGCAGCGCAAAGGGCATGCTTGACGCCCTTGAAATCTACCGTGAGCACACCATTGTCAAGGAATGCCGCGGCATCGGACCCGCATGCATCTTCACGCATGCTCTCGTTAAGACCGTGGCAGGTGCCCAGCGGGATGTATGCGAACTTGCGCTGTTCGACAGGCTGCTTCTTCAGCTCGCGCACATAGGAGCGCACAATATCATTTGTGGCATCGAGCACTACCGTGCAGTTTTCGTCGCAGTTGGCATATATCTTCTGCTTTGCCTGAGCATACGCTTCGAAACTTCCATGCCATTTCAAATGATCGGGCGTGATGTTCAGTAACACGGCGACCTCAGGCTTGAAGAGCTTTGTGGACGCAAGTTGGTACGAGGAAACCTCAGCAACATAGCATTCAACGTCACCCGATGCCACCGCATCGATGCATGTGTCGCCGATGTTGCCTACCGCCTGGACCTTCTTCCCGCATATGGCAAGGATATAAGCAGCCATCGCCGTAGTTGTGGTCTTGCCGTTAGTACCCGTTATGGCAACCCATACGGAATCGGCGGCGCTTTCACGCCATGCAAACTCAACTTCGCTGATAACCTCCGCCGAAACCTCCTGAGCCGCATGATAGAAGTCGGAATTCTCGGAAATGCCCGGGCTGGCGATGCATATATCGAATGAGCCTTCAAATCTATACGTATCGAAAAGCACGGTAGCGCCCTTCGCCTCGAACTCGGCGGCAGCGGCACGGCTCTTCTCCGTAGCTTCGCCTGCAGCGATCACCAATTCCGAAACTCGCGAACCAAGCAGGGCAGTACAATACTGCGCCGTGGCGGCACCCGACTTGCCCAGGCCCAAAATCAGGACAGCGCCCAAGGAATTGGGCGCGTGTTTTTTAGAGGTATCAAAAGAAGCAGACATGTTTTATCCCATCAACGACTGCGCAAAGTACAGGCAGAATCCAATAGCTGCCAATGCTGCAGAGATAATCCAGAAACGAATAACAACCTTCACTTCGCTCCAGCCCTTTTTCTCGAAATGGTGATGGAGCGGCGCCATAAGGAACAGGCGTTTGCGCGTTTTCTTGAAATAGAGCACCTGGATGATTACCGAAAGGGCTTCCACAACGAACAGGCCACCGATAATAAGCGAAAGCACTTCCGTTTTGGAGACAATCGCCAAGCAGCCAAGCGCCGTTCCCAGAGCAAGAGATCCCGTATCGCCCATGAATATGTCAGCAGGATACGAGTTGAACCACAAAAAGCCGATGCAGCAGCCAGCAATTGCCGCAGATATGATAGCGGCATCAAGCACGCCAGCACGGAACGTGATAGCAGCCATTACCACCATAACAACCATAATGGTGCCGCCGAGCAAGCCGTCAAGACCATCGGTGAGATTGGTTGCGTTGCTCATGCCCATGAGCAGGATATCGGCAAAGATCAGATAGATCCAAGGAATAGCGAACTCGCCACCGGCAGGCACCTGTACAGGCAACGTGGTGGTAAGTACACCAAGGTCAAGCGTGCAGACAAACGGAATGTCTACCGTAGGAGGAACCCCCAGCCAGTTAACCGCAGCAAGCACAAATGCCGTCGAAATAAAGAACTGACCGATGAGCTTTGCTTTTGGCGTAAGACCTAAGGAACGCTCGTGGGCAACCTTCGATGCATCATCGAATAAGCCCAACGCGCCCGTTGCCAATACGGCGGCCATGATGAGCCACGTTTCAGGAACCGGCTCGGCAAGAACGGCAACCACAACCGTAGCGGCAATGAGCATAATGATGCCGCCCATGGTTGGCGTACCCTGCTTCACCAAATGGCTCTCCGGACCATCGGCGCGAACCTGCTGGCCAATAAGATGCGAGCGCAGGAACTTAATGAAAACCGGCATGAGCGCCATGGCGACAATCGCACCAAGGAAAACAGCCAGAAATACTACGAACGTCGGATATTGCGTAAAAGAAAGCATGCTAGTTCAACAACCCCTTAGCAATGCGGTCAAGTTCCATGGAGTGCGATGCCTTTACCAGGACTGCATCCCCTGAAGTCATATTCTCTTTCAGATAGGTAAGCGCCGCTTCGCGACTGGGCATCTGGTGCACGTGCTGCTCAGGGTAGCCATCTCGGATTGCCGCCTGAGCAATGAAGCGAGACAGCTCGCCAACGCACAAAAGGCAATCAAGCGACGACGACGCAACGAACGAGCCGGCTTTTTCATGTCCCTCTTGTGTGAAATCCCCCAATTCGCCCATGTCGCCTAGCACCGCAAACCTACGACCCTCAACCTTCATCGAACAAAGCAAAGCAAGCGAAGCGCACATCGAATCAGGATTGGCGTTGTAAGCATCGTTGATAACGGTGATACCGCTTTGGGCGCGAACCACTTCCTGGCGGCCCGATTCCGCCTGCGATGCGCCAAGACCGGCAACAATCGCATCGGCAGAAACGCCACACGCCCAACCGAGGGCAGCTGCAGCACAAGCATTATGGGCATTATGAGCACCGCGCAACGCAAGAGCGCAGGGATGGACCCCATCGGGAAGATGGAGCGCAAACGAAGGGCAGCCCTCTTCGTTGAGCTGGATGTTGGTCGCATAAGCAGCAAGCTCAGCCTCGGGAAGCCCACTAGCGCAAACGCCCGAACCATCATAAAGGAACGTCTTGATGTTCCGCTTGTCGAGCTTTGCCCACTCACGCTGCTTGGCGCAGTATCCGTCGGCAGCATTCAGCACAGCAATACCCGAACCATCAGCCAGGGCATCGAGCACTTCGGCCTTGGCTCGTGCGATGTTCTCCTTCGAGCCTAAAAGCTCCATATGGCATTCGCCCACATTGGTGATAAGCGAAATATCCGGCTTCACGAACGCGCATAGCTCTTCAAGCTGGCCCAAGCCGCGCATGCCCATTTCGACAACAACGAACTCGGTATCTGCGTTGGCTTCCAGCAGCGTGCGAGGAACACCCAGCTCGTTGTTCTGGTTTGCCTTGGTTGCCACCGTCTTGAAGGTGGTGGAAAGAACATCGCGCACAAGATTTTTCGTCGTAGTTTTGCCCATCGATCCCGTAAGCGCGACGACTTTGCCCTGCAAATGACCGCGCCAGCCACGAGCCAGAGCGGTAAATGCACGAGCCGTTTCGTCGACACGCAGAATAGCGGCTCCTTCCGCTTTCGCAGTTTCGAGCACAGCATCGGGCAGCTCGTGCATCACCAATGCGGCAACGGCACCAGAACGAAGGGCTCCTTCTACGAAATCGTGGCCATCAACGCGCTCGCCAGGCAAGGCAACGTACACAAAACCGGGCTTCACCTCACGGGAATCCCACGTTACACCGCATGCCTCCTTTTCGAGACCCTGAGGCTCTACCAGGTAATCAGCCGAAGTGTATTCAGCGATTTTGCCAATAGGAAGACGCATAGAGTTAACCAAACACCTTCTCGAGTTCTTCGGCCGCTACCTCGCGATCGTCAAAATGATGCTTTTCGGTGCCGATGATCTGATAATCCTCGTGACCCTTACCTGCAATAAGGATGGCATCGCCAGCAGAAGCATGGGCAATCGCACAGGCAATAGCGCTGCGACGATCGGGTTCGACGTCAAAGCGACCCTCGCCTTCACGCATACCATCAAGGATGTCATCGATGATGGTTTGCGGGTTCTCGGTGCGGGGGTTGTCGGAGGTAACCACCGCATAATCGGCAGCCAGCGCAGCTTTGCCCATAATAGGGCGCTTGCTCGAATCGCGGTCGCCACCACAGCCGAACACAACCAGGGTTTTATGCCCGCCGTCGACCAAGGCGGAAACGGAGGCGATGGCGTTTTCCAGGGCATCAGGGGTGTGGGCATAGTCAACGTACACCGAAACGCCGCCGTCATGCTCGGTGCGAACGCGCTGCAAACGACCGGGGACAGCAGGTGCATCGCGAAGCGCTTCTGCAATAGTGGAAGGCAGGTAGCCCAGATGCATGGCAACACCAAATGCGGTCATGATGTTCTCAACGTTAAAACGGCCAACCAAAGGATACGTAAAGGTGATGTTCGAGCCACGCACGGAAAGCGTAACCGTGGTTTCTGCGGAACCGTACTCAACGGCAACCGGATGAATCTGAGCGGAAGCATCGAAGCCTGTGGTGATGATTGCGTCTTCGTTTGCTGAGCAACGCTTCAGAAGTTCCTTGCCCCACGCGCTTTCGATGTTGATAACGCGCTTGGCGGGGTAATCCTTCGAGAACAGGCGAGCCTTAGCTGCAAAGTACGATTCGAACGTCTTGTGGTAGTCAAGGTGGTCCTGCGTAAGATTTGTAAACGCAGTAACCGCAAAAGAGGTTGCCCAGGTGCGGTCGAGATCGAGCGCATGGGAGCTTACCTCCATGGAAACGACGCCGCAGTCCTCATCGCGCATCTGAGCAAGCAGCTCTTGCAGGTCGGGAGATTCGGGGGTGGTATGGCTCGAAGGGCGATGTTCACCGCCGATTTCGATGCCCACCGTGCCAATAAGGCCGGTGCGGTTGCCCAAATGCTGGGCAATGTGATCAACCAGGTACGTGGTTGTGGTTTTACCGTTGGTACCCGTAACGCCTACCAGAGAAAATTCCTTGGAAGGTTCGCCGTAGAATCGGGATGCCATGCGCGCCATGGCCTTGCGGGAATCCTTTACCACGACTTCCGTGATATCGGTGGCATCCGCCAAATAGATCTTGCGCTCAACAATCAAAACGCGCGCGCCACGATCGATGGCGTCCTGAGCATAGGAATGACCATCGCTCTTCAAGCCTACGATGCAGCAGAATGCATCACCTGGCTTTACGCAATCGCTTCGGTACGCAATGCCGGAAACCAGTTCGTCTGCATTGCCGATGATGGTGCAATCAATACCTTCGAACAGCTCTCCGCATGTCTTCTGAGTCATGAGAACCTCAATTCTGAGTGATGTTATAGCGATCAATCGCAAACGCCATTATATCCCGAAACGTCCCTACCGTTTTCCTTTCGCCAGGAACATCCGTAGCCCCCACGAAGCACACAAGATTCGTGGATGTATCGGGCAGATATCCGATAAACGAAATATTGTACATGCCCTTCTTATAGCCGCCGGTATCAGAGGCTATTTCCGCCGTGCCAGTCTTGCCCACAACGCGATAGCCCTTGATCTGGGCATCTGTTGCCGTACCGCGCTCTACCGTCTGCTGCATCATCGATTCAAGATCGCTGATAGCGCCCGCATTGTCGGTGATTTGGGCCGTTTCGTAGCTACGACGTTCGGATTCGCTGGGGACGTCGGTCAGGAAATGGGGCGTGCAGGCCACACCGTCATTGGCGAGTGCGCCGTAGAAACGCACCATTTCTATTGGCGTGGTGGTAAGGCCCTGGCCGAAACTGATGTTGTAGCCCTGCACGGTAGACCATTCGTTTTTAGGCGCAATGGTGCCCGACGCTTCGCCGGGATAGTCGACGCCCGTCTTATCACACAGCTGGAATTGCTGAATGTATTCGTACAAGCGCGTAAAGGTGAGGTCTTTCGCCACCAGCGAGATACCGACATTCGAGGACTCGGCGATGATGGTAGATACGCTCATGTCCTCCGAAGGACGCTCGTGAGAGTCGGTGATGGTGTAGTCGTCCACCTTGAGAGCCGCAGGGCAATAATAGGTTGAGTCAAGCGTCACCTTGCCATCGAGCAATGCGGCGAGCATGGTTAGCGGCTTCATGATCGAACCCGGTTCATATGCCGAAGAAATACCCGAAAGATTCGTGGCGCCCTCTTTAACCTCACTCAGATCGGTGATATCAAACGTCGGCGAAGAGGAGCACGCATAAATTTCACCAGTTGCGGAGTCCATCAAGATAGCCGAGCCGCCTTTGCCCTGCACCTCTTCTACGCGAAGGGCGAGCGACTCTTCCAGCTTCTGCTGCATATCGACGTCAATGGAAAGAACGATATCCTGACCATTCACCACTTCCGCGGTTACCTTTTCCGATCCAGGAACAGGTACGCCTTCCTTGCTGTACTCGGTGGTTTTGTGGCCAGCTGTGCCGCCCAGAATATCGTCGTAATACAGCTCCAAACCGGTAATGGCCTTACCTTCGGAATTCAAAATGCCGATGATCTGGCTTGCCGTTGCACCACATGGGTACACGCGCTTAGTGGTTTTCTCGAAGTCGACGCCTTCGATACCCAGATCCTTGATCTTTTTCATACCGTCTTCGTCGGCACCTTTATAGAGGTACGCAAAGTTGGAGTCGGTAGTGATTTTGTTCTTGTAATCTTGCACTTCCCCGCCAAATGCATCGGCCAACGCCTGAGCTAGCTGGTCTACTTTGTCGGAACTAACCATATGGGGATGGCAGAATACGTTGTAAGCATCAACGGTGGTTGCGAGGATTGTGCCATTGCGGTCGTAGATGGTGCCGCGACGCGGCTGAACGTCAACGGTGACCTCACGCGAAGAATCACGATTGAGGTTCGCCTGAGCATCGATAACCATCAAACCGAAAAGACGAATGGCCAGAATCAGAGCGAAGACGCAAAACGCCACAAAGAAGATTGCCAATCGGCCGTTCAATACGTCCATATCCATGTGCATGCCGCGACCACCACGCTGGGGGCGCACGGGAGGCTGCTGGCGCTGAGATCGAGTGGCCGAGCCTTGGCGCTGGGGGCGGCGCGAAGAGGACCTATCGTCCATAAGCGCTTATCCCTCAGAGGCAAGACGGGAAACGCTTTCCGAGAAGGAAAGGTTGCCCGCGGAATCGATAGCAACAGGGTCGACAGAAAGCGTCATGGTAGAAGAATTCGTAGCAGCCGTCATGGAAAGACGCTCTCCTGCTTCGGTGCGAATGTTATTAGGATTAGAAAGAAGGCTCTCCTGCACAGCGAGCGATTCGCCCGTGGTGCGCGCATCGGAAATCTGGGCGCGCAAGTCGCTCGACTGCGAGGCAATGCTGTATGCAGCAGAAGAAAGGCCTACGCGGACAAAGCCGATAACCAAAAAAACGATTACACATGCAATGATGGCCTTGATGCCCAATACGGCGCCATCGGAAAGCGTAGGGTATACCGCATGCTTGCGGCCGGGAACAACGCGAACAGAAGGGGCGCTTTCAAGGTGGCGAGCAGGGCGCGTAGCGGCATGATCGTAGCGGTATGCGGGCGCGCTTGACATCTGCTTACCTCCTTGCTTTACGACCTATTGTTCGACATATCAATTTATGCGTTTTCGTCCAGGCGTTCGGCAACGCGAAGTTTTGCACTACGCGAACGCGGATTACGCTTAATTTCCTCTTCAGACGGGAGCACTGGCTTGCGCGTGACCACTTTGAGTATCGGCTTGTTCCCACAAACGCATACAGGCAAATCGGGCGGACACGTGCAGCCCTTTGAGTACTCACGGAAAAAGTCCTTCACGATGCGATCTTCGAGGGAGTGGTAACTGATTACTGCGATGCGCCCACCGGGAGCAAGCCAGCGCACAGCCGACTCGAGTCCGCTTTTCAGCACATCAAGCTCACCGTTCACTTCGATTCGCAAAGCCTGAAATGTTCTCTTGGCTGGATGGCCGCCTGCACGGCGCGCCGAAGCGGGCACCGCGGCCTTGATGACATCTACGAGCTGTTCGCTACTCGTAAGTGGCGCCTCTTCGCGAGCCGCCACGATGAAATCGGCGATGCGACTAGCCCATTTCTCGTCTGAGTAATGACGGATGACCCGAGCGAGATCTGCTGCGGTATAAGTGTTGACGATCTCAGCTGCGGTTAAAGTTTGGTTACTCGGATCCATCCGCATATCAAGAGGGCCAGTTTCCTTAAAGGAAAAGCCACGAGAAGGCGTGTCAATCTGCACCGAGGAAACCCCGATGTCGAACAGGATCGCATCGATAGAGGGGATCTGGGCAGACACAAGAAGAGAATCCAATTCCCCGAAGTTGCCAGCAAGTACATCAACCTCTGGACGGACATCATCGGGCAAAGCGGCCAAGCGCTCAGATGCGGCAGCACGTGCCACGTCGTCTTGGTCGATGCCCAGCAGATGGCCAGTTGGGCCAATGAGCTTTGCGGCTTCAAGGGAATGCCCTGCCCCACCGAGCGTTGCATCTACGTACGTCTTTCCTTCGGAAAGCTTCAAATACTTCATGCACTCAGGGAGCAAAACGGGAATATGCCGATATTCGCTTGTCATCGTTCGCGCGTCCTAACCAATCACATGCACAGGGCGGTAAGATCCGTATCAAGCAGGAACTGGTTCCAACGCTCTTCATCCCAAATCTCAATATGATCGCCATTGCCAACAATGACCACGTCTTTATCAAAACCCACCGTCTCACGCAGAGAAGGCGAGATGTTGATACGACCCGCATTGTCGACTTCGCACTTAGAAGCACGAGAATTCAACTTCAACTTAAGTCTGACCATATTGCTATCGCCAACGTTGAAGCCGCCTCGAGCTTCGAAAAGGCTATCTACCCACTTGTTGAAATCCTCGGTTTCGAAGATATACAGGCAGGTGCCATCAAGGCTCAGCGTCATTCTGAGATTGTCGGAGAGTTCCTTGCGGAAATCGGCAGGCAAAGACAAACGTCCCTTGGCATCAAGCTTGCGGCTGAATTCGCCAAGAAGTTCGCTCACGCCTCCCTCCTTCCTTGGGGGTATCTCGTGAAAGCTATTTTAGGTCAGGCTTCGCCACCTCGCAACACAAAATGGGATTTTCTCCCACTCTCTCCCCCTTACTCCCCCACCTAATGTTGTTGAAAGGCGTACTATTTCTCAATACTTCACTATATATTGTGCCTATAGGCCAAAATACACCCCTAGGTATCGGTTTTGGAAACGGTGGGGGAAGGTGGGGGATTTTTTCCATCCACCCCGTGTTTGTCTACATCTTCGCCATAAATCGCGCCATTCAATCATCGATTTCAAGGCAAAACGGCCCTATTCGCTCACTTTAGGGGTAAAAGGGGGAGAAAGTGGGAGACCCACTAAGGGCTCTGCGGGACGGCAGGGGTCTGCTCGAGACGCCCGCTCCGCTGTTCGGGTCCCAAGGCAGCGTTTTGGGGCACTCATGCACTCACTGCTTCATGCCTTTGAACACGATTCGTTTCGCAGATCTGGCGGAAACAGCGCCCAGGGCGTCGCTCGCAAAACCTAACCATCCTACGGACAACACCAAGCCTGCCTCATCTATAGCATTGTTTTCTTTCCTATGCGTGAACCGACGCCGCACACGACAGTCCCGCGCCGCTTCGAGGCCACCCCAGAGGCAAAAAACTGGCCTAGATTGCAACTTTTTTGCGATTAGGGATTGTCGCAAGGTTCCAAAACACAGATCTGCAGCGTAAAACCGCAGGTAATCAGCTTCGCGATAGCCTGTTTCCGCTTTACGGAGGCGAAAAGGAGTCCCTAATCGCAAAAAAGTTGCAAAAGCGCCCAGATTTTTGTTTCCGCAATTGAAAACCGCCGTGATAAACGAACCCAGGCAGCCCATAGGTCCTTGGAAGCACACGATAGCGCAGCGCTAGGCACGCGGGTGGGCGGTGCTATGCCCGCCTATGGGCAGCATCGGGTCCATGGCCGGGCAGCGTTAGGCACGCGGGTGGGCGGCGAAGTACTCTTCCTTTAATTGGGCTGCTTGAATGTGCGTATAGATTTGCGTTGTAGAGATGTCGGAGTGCCCCAGCATTTCCTGGATAGCACGTAAGTCGGCGCCCCCTTCTAGCAAGTGAGTGGCAAACGAATGACGAAGCGTATGAGGATGCAGGTTTTCCACCCCGATGGCCATACCCGCTTTCGCGACAATGCGATGCACACTCTGCCGGGTCAGCCTACCGCCGCGAGCGTTCAGGAACACCGCAGGAACAGGATGCTGCGCATTGCCCAGCAGCTGGGGACGCGCTCCTTCCAAGTATTCCCACATTCGTTTCACGGCTACCCCAGAAAAAGGAACGATGCGCTCTTTGGAGCCCTTTCCCAACACGCGCAGATAGCCTTCATCGAAGTAGACGCGATCCACATCGAGGCCAACCAGTTCGCTTACGCGCAAACCGCAGCCATACAAAACCTCGAGCAGACATGCATTGCGCATTTCGATAGGGGTCGAGTTCGGCTGGCTATCGAGGAGCTTCGACACCTGGGCAACGGACAGCACGTCGGGCAATGTGTGGGGTTTGCGGGGCAAGGGCACCGTTTGTGTTGGATCAGCCTCAGCAAAGCCCTCGCGCACCAAAAAGCGATGGTATCCTTTCGCCACCGAAAGCCGCCGCTCTATGGTGCTAGGGGCAAATCCGCGGTTGCCCATATCGGCAACGAACGCCGCCACATCTTTACGCTGCACCAAAGAGGCTTCGTGCACATCGCGCTCCGATTCCAAAAAAAGGTAGTACTTTTGCAAGTCACCGCGATAAGCGCTCACCGTTGCCGGCGAAGCACCACGCTCGGCAACCAAATAGCCTATGTAATCCTCAAGGTAAAACACCCAACGCCTCCGCAGAAAAGCCCCTCGACTTCCCACCATTATCCAACAGGCAAGAAGATCGAGGGGCTTTTCAATGAAAGTGCGCGTAGCGGGCAGTTAGCCGACAACCGATGCGCTGCCAACAACGCCGGGCTCACCAAGGGGCATCCTCGTGTCAGAAGGCCAGGCAAGCGAAGGGGCGGAAACACTAACATGTTTGCCGTTGTACGGCGTCCAGGAACCTGCGCCCGTTCCGTGCGCCAGTACAAGGTAATGAGCCGTGCCGCTGCGAGATCCAGAGCCATCGCCGTTTTTGGCCTTTACCGTTTTGGCGCTATCGAGCTTCATAACCGCCGTGGCAATTTTTATTGAGCTTGGTCCGTTCGGGTTTTCTATACCTAACGCCTCTGCCATTTCGGCATCACTCGCAAATACGTACACCGTGCCAGAATAGGTGCCTTCAGCATCCGTCGTGGACTTTGAAGAAGCGTCTCCCCCAGAAGCGGATTCGCTCTTCGTTGCCTGGCTTGAGGTGCTGGAAGCAGACTGCTGCGCCTTCGCCGCATCGACGCGCTTGGTGGCTGCATCCTTTAGCTTGCTAGCAGCTTCTTCACTAGCCGCTCCACCGTTCTTTGCGGCTTCATAGGCGTCTTCGATTTGCTTATAAGTGGTCTTGCCGGCCGGTAAGGGCTTCAAGGTAATTGCCTCTCCGGGAGAAAGAGTTCCATCTTCACCGACCGTTTCCTCCGCATAGGCGCCTTCGATGGAATACAGAGTGCCATCGGCAGCAATAGGCGAAGCCGTTACTTCGAAGGTATAGGTTCCAGCCACCAGATCCAGCGAAGCGGAATCATTGCCAACGTAGCACGACTCCTCTACCGAATTGCCGCTTACATCGGTCCCTTTAACGGAAAGCGGAATCATAGTGCCCGTAGAAGTGTCCAACCCTTCAGCGTTTACCGTAAACGTCACGTGGTGTTTCGCGGTACGCTGATTGTTAGCCTGGCACGCACTTACGCCGAACACCAAACCAATCACAAGCAGAACGGCTATCACGGCAATTACCGTGATCCGTTTGCGCTTGCGCGGTTCGTCGCCCGAGCTATTGGGCGTCCCTCCCGAGGGGCTCGTTGCACTTTCACGGTAGCCTGCAGCCGAGTCGACCCCAGGGCCCAGCTCGATAGGCACTTCGATTTTGGCACCGCATTCGGGGCAATGCAGCGATTCGTCAGATACTTTTGCACCGCAATTCTGGCAAAACATAGCTGTTCCTTTCATTTGGGATATCAAGTAAACACATCACTTAGTTGGCTGGTAGTCGGTCAAAGGAGTCCATTCGAAATCAGAAAGGAGGTAAGCCTCACCCATGTCGGGAGCCCGATCGCCGCGAGACAGCCGATATTCCCCAATCTCTTGCGCCATGCCGTCCTCCAGGGCAAATACCGTCACTCCAGCACTGTACTGGCCGCCACCGCTAAGGGACATCTTGCCGCTGGCAAACAGAGTCCAGGTCGATGTTTGCCACCCTTTCCCTTCGAAGAGGGACTGCGGCGCGCCATTATGGATTCCATATGCAGCAACGGGAATGTAATCGCTTGCAGTTACCGCCGCAATAACGAGTTCAAGCGTTCCATCGCTGTTGAGGTCTTTGTAGGCATAGGAAAGTATTGCGCCCTGGAAATCCGTCTGGTGGGCTTGGCCAACATAGAGCATCCTCCCCGAAAGAACCTCGCTTATGTTCGAAAGATCATCATCGTACGATGTTGTCGGCCAGCCGTTGTCGGATGCGCTTTTGTAATGAGTAAGCACATCATCAAAAACTGCCTTTTGGCCAGCATAAGGGTCAGCTGGTTCAGGGTTGCCCTGTTCGACAGCGACAGGCTGAGGCGCAACGAAAGTCCGGTAAGCCCACATAGCAGCAAACGCTGTTGCAGAAGAAAGAGCCAAGATCACGATAACGACAAGAACCAGTTGGGGCATTTTGCGTCGACTGCGCGCACGGACGGCCTTGATTTGGCCACCAAGATCACCTGCCCCGCCCGCCCTCGAGGCCTGAAGGGGCCCATGGTCAAGACCCGTCCAGGGCGCAGGGGATTCTTTGGCCGATTCCTCAGCAGTAAAGAAAGAAGCCTCGGCAGACGCAGATGCCGCCTTCTCTGTTTTCGCCCCGCACGCTGGGCAGAACTTTGCATCATCTGATATCTTGCTGCCGCACTCGCCGCAGTACATCGCTTTTCTCCTTCGTCGTAGCTCATTTCAGCGATTTGTATAGTACGCTTATCAGTGGACGCGAAAAAGCAATTTTGACCGTTTAAAAATTTCAGCATCGGCAGAAAAGTCTCACAGAAGGAAAATGTCGTGATCTCCACAGACCCCCTGATTCAGCGCCGAAGCCCAACTGGGCAGGTTACGGGTCTTGACGCCTGCCCTGCACAGGGAAGCGAACAGATGCCGGAAAGCGAAACAGCCGCACCCTTTTCTGGAGTTCTATTCACCCCGAAAGCAGAAACCAACCGAAAGCCAAGAAGCGCAGAAGATCCACATCGTAAGCCAGCAGGTGCCTCGATGACTTTGCTCGAGCTCGCTTCCTGCGCGTCAGCAGGCTCAGCGATAGAGCCAGACGGCTCTATATGCCTGCAAACACACGTCAAATCCGCCGATTTGATCGATTTCGCGAAGAAGCATGGGCCCCTCATCGCACGCGAACCGGCATCTTGCGTAAACCTCTGTGCGCAAGGTCGTCTGCAATCCATCGAAGAGAGCACATCCCTCTGGGCATCCGCAGCGCTGACAGCTAACATCGCGACATTGGCAGCAGAGCTCGCATCAGGAGCACTTCCGATGCGCAACGCCCAAAAAATCCTAGCGGGCCTTTCCCATTGGAGGCTGCAAGCCAATGAAGGCAAGCCATTTGAGCTGTATTTGATCTCCCGCCCCACAAGCGCGTCATACGCCCATTGGCTTGGCGCCCCCTGCTTTATACGTCGCGAAGTGATTGGCGAGCGTATCGGTTACGCCTTCCTGCTCGGAAATGAAACCGGTTATCCTCCATCGACGCTCGAAATAGCCCTCGCGCTATTCGCCGAAGAACCCGCTGCAAGTGATTTTTCCGTACTTATGAGAGCGTTTGACCTCAGTATCGAAACGGGAGCTCAACTTGCCGAAGAGGCCAGCGCGGCAACGGGCAAAAGGAACGCCGTCCCCACCCAACCTGAGCGACCGGGCGATCGCACTCTCACCGAAACGGAGCTTTCCTTCAACGAAGAAGATCGGCCAATCCTGGGGCTGCTTTGTCGAACACTCGCTGTTGCCCACATGAACGATATCCAGGTAGATGTTTTCTCAACCGACGAATCGACAGGCCCCTTCGTGTTCGGGAGCTATTTGAGCTGGCTATGGTACGACTTCTCGTTAGGGATCGGACAAGCACGCATTCATTATTGCGCTCGCTGCGGCAAAGGCTTTTCAACAGCCGGTCACCGCGGGATAGAAAAGAGATACTGCAGCGATCGATGCCGTGAGGCAGCCCACAACGAACGAACGGCACAATCGAAGGCATGGGCTAGGCGTTTATTCCTCCAAAAGGAAATGAGCATAGACGCCATACGCAAGCGGCTCTTTGCCCATGAGCAAAAAACCACCGGCAGTGAGCGAATCAAAAAGTGGCTTTCAAGTTGGCCCGATCTCAAACATGCACTCGACGAGGACATTCAATCCAAAGGATGGGGCTCACCTCTCCTTGCCCGCTGCCGAAAAGAGGAACTCGACCTCGATAAACTGCTAAGTGCAAAACGCAAAAAAGAACTTGCCGAACTGAAAAAAAGAAAAGGAGGGCCCGCATAAATAAGCGAGCCCCCCACAATAGCAAAGCGAAAACAGCCGATGTTACGCGCGATGCTTCAAGGCCGCGCCAACGAATCCCACGAACAGCGGGTGGGGCTTGGTGGGTCGGCTCTTGAATTCCGGGTGACCTTGGCTTGCCAAGAACCAAGGATGACCGGGAATTTCCACCATTTCCGTCAGGCGCCCATCGGGAGAAAGACCAGAGATGCGCAACCCGGCACCCGTCAACGTGTCGCGGTAGGCGTTGTTCACCTCGTAGCGATGGCGATGGCGTTCGTAGATAACCTCTTCGCCGTACACCTCATGGGCAAGAGACCCCTTTTCCAGCTTGCAAGGATAGGCGCCCAAGCGCATGGTGCCGCCCTTGTCTTCAACGTCTTCCTGCTCGGGCATAAGGTCGATAACCGTATAGTCAGCGTTCTCGTCGAACTCGGCAGAGGTGGCGCCGGTAAGTCCCGCAACATTACGCGCGAACTCACACACAGCCGCCTGTAGGCCCAGGCAAATGCCCAAAAAGGGAATGTTATTTTCGCGGGCATAGCGAGCCGCCTCGATCTTTCCTTCGAAAGCGCGCTGGCCAAAGCCGCCGGGAACCAAGATGCCGTCCATGGAGCCAAGCGTTTCCTCAACGTTTTCGGCATTTAGCTCTTCGCCATCAATCAGATGCACTTCAGCGTGGACGCCATTGGCGACGCCAGCATGGTACAGCGCCTCGATAATGGAGAGGTAAGCGTCGGGCAGGCTTACGTATTTGCCTACCACCGCAATATCAACCGTGCCTTCAACGGCATCCGCCGCGGAAAGGAACGATTTCAACGGATCAAGATTGATCTCGGGCTGCTCCAAGCCGAAACGCTTCAGCACCTTGGTATCAAACTGCTGATCGAACAAAGAAAGCGGCACTTCATAGATAGAAGGCGCATCAATGCAGGCAAGCACGTCTTCGGGGGCAACGTCGCAGAACAGGGCGATCTTTTCTCGAACCTGCTCGGAAATTTCATGGTCGGAGCGGCACACGATGAAATCAGGCTGAACGCCGATGGAACGCAGCTCCTTAACGCTATGCTGAGTTGGCTTGGTTTTCACCTCATGAGCTGCGGCGATGTAAGGCACCAGCGTTACATGCACAAACAGCACGTCGCCGTAGGGGCGCTCCTTCTTGAACTGGCGCGCCGCCTCGATAAAGGGCTGCGATTCGATGTCACCGATGGTACCGCCGATCTCAGAGATTACGATATCGGCGTTCGACTGCTCCGCGATGCGGTACAGGCGCTCTTTAATGGCATTGGTAACGTGAGGAATAACCTGTACGGTACCACCCAGGAAGTCGCCGCGGCGTTCGCGGGCAATGAGGCTCTTGTAAATGGAACCCTGCGTGAAGTTAGATTCACGAGAGAGGCTCTCATCGATAAAACGCTCGTAATGACCCAGATCAAGGTCACCCTCGTGGCCGTCGTCGGTAACGAACACCTCACCATGCTGGAAGGGGCTCATGGTGCCCGGATCCACGTTCAGGTAGGGATCCATCTTCTGCATGGTTACTTTGTATCCACGGGCTTTGAGCAAATGACCCAGCGATGCCGCCGTAATCCCCTTGCCCAGGGAAGAAACAACGCCGCCAGTCACAAAGATATGCTTTGCCATGATTCTCCTTCATGAACGAATGAACGCTACAAACAAAAAAGCGCTTGAAGGCACAAAACTGCTTTCAAACGCTTTTCTATATTAGCGAGAAGGAGCCACGCGGAATCCCTGTTTCGAAGTGTTTTCAGATTCGTAACATTGACGCTTTTACGCCGCGTGATTGCCCTTCTTGCCGCGACCGAGCTTACCGGCAAACTTGCTACCGATGCGTGAGAGCACAGCGAATTCTTCCACGCGCAACACCTTGCACAAGCCAAAGGAAACCACCAAGCCCACGATGCCCGAAACAGCCAGGATGGCAACCGCCTTCACTACCGCGCTGATGGCAACACCAGCAAGCAGCACGCCCATGCCATTGGCAAGCACGCCTGCCGCCACGGCGCCAACCACACTGGCAGCAACCGTTTTGACCACCATAACCACAATGCCGCGATTGCCATAGCCGCCAACCTTGCCGCGCACGATAAACGAACACACCACGAACATCACTGCGTAGAATCCCAAGTCGGCAACGGGAATGCCCGCCAGCCCCAACACATTGGGCTGGCACAAATACCAGTATCCCGCCACTTGGACAAAACGCACTACAAAATCGATAAGGGCGAACTTCAAGAAGCTGCGCAATGCCGCAAAAACACGGTACATATACATGTACCCCGCATAGAACGGCAAGCTCAAAACCCACACAGCAAGGATACTTCCGACGTTGTTGACCTCGTCGGCAGTAAAGGCACCAGCCTGGAACAGCTGCATCAGCGTCTGAGCCAAGGCGCCCACCAACAACGCCAACGGGATAATGAGGAAAAAGGTTGAACGCAAGCCCGAGCGAATGAAGCCTCGGAAGCCCTCCCGGTCTTCGCGCGCTGCACAATCGGACAGCTCGGTAAGCAGCGTGGTGGAAAGCGAAACAGCGATAACGCCATAGGGAAGCTGATACCACGTCCACGCATAGTTCAAGGTGGAAGGCCCATTCGGCGCCGCCTCGAGCGAGAATGCATTGCGGCAACTGAAGGTGATCATCGTGCCCGCAATGTAGAGGAACATAGGGCCGGCAACCTTAAGCGCTTCCATGATCATGGGGTCACGCAGATTGATGTGAGGATGGTAGCGGAAACCCTGCTTCACCAATGCGGGAATCTGGATGCCGAACTGGCACAGCACGCCCAGCGAAGTGCCAATAGCCAGCCACCACAGCGCAAACTCCTCGTTCCAAGCCGAAAGCGGCACGAAGCCGAACATCACCACAGTTACCACAATATTGTTCATGACCGGCGCCAACGACGGCATAAGGTAGGTTCGCTCGGCATTCAAGATGCCCGTGATAACCGCGCCAACGCCGTAAAACAAGATCTGAATAGCAAAGATACGGAAGAAGAAGATGGCCAAGATCTTCGAGTCGCCCTGTCCGACGGTAAAGGTCTGCGTCTCGATAACCAGCGGAGAAAACACCGAACAGGCAAGCGCCAGAATACCCAAGAGCACGATGGTAAGGGTCAGGATATTTGAAGCGAACTTATAGGCTTCCCCGTTACCCTTCTTTTCTTTCTGGAGCAAATATAAAGGCAAAAACGCTGTAGCAAGAAGGCCCGAGGCAGCCAGCTCGTAAATCATGGAAGGCATATTGTATGCAATCTGATATGCCGAGGTGAGCAACGTGTTGCCCAGGGCAAATGCCATCGCCCACGTGCGCAAAAGCCCCGTTACACGCGAACCGAGCGTGCACAGGGTAATGAGCCCCGTATTTTTAAGTATGCTGTCTTTAGAGTCGTTGGCCATTGGTCCTCAAGGTTGTCTATAATTGTTCAGATTCCAGGGAACCATACTAAGGAATAATCTATGCGCATTCTTATTGTTCGCAATAATTACAACCCCAAGGCGCTCGAATCAGCGCTGCTCCTCGAGGTGTACCTGGCTTCCCAGGGCGTCGAGTTCACCGCTTTCGATACGGACAACCTCCGCGCTTCATCCGAGTTTTTCCAGCGCCGCGTCGAAAATATCGACGACTTCGATCTTGCCGTAGTGCTGGGCGGCGACGGCACCATTTTGCGTACCGCCGCTCAAATCAAATACCGCCGCATCCCTATTCTGGGCGTCAACTTCGGTCATCTGGGGTTCATGGCCAATTCCAACGAAGACGGCATTATCCCCGTAGTTGCAGCCGCACTCGCCGGCGAACTGACCACCGAATACCGCACGAACCTGCGCATTGACGTCTTCTGCGAAGGCGATGAAGGGGCCAATGGCGGTCCCGATGCTCCCATGAAGGGCTCACAGCAGTTTTTCGGCCTGAATGAGCTCACCCTTGCTCGTGGCGCCCAGGGTCGCGTCATCGACTGCGCCTACACGGTTGCAGGCGAAAAAGTTGCCGATGTTAAGGGGGATGGCCTTATCGTTGCCACCGCAACCGGGTCCACCGCTTATGCCCTTTCCGCAGGCGGCCCGCTGGTTGCCCCTGGCTACAGCGGCCTGGTGGTAGTGCCCATCGCGCCCCATTCCCTGCACTCTCGAGCGCTGGTTACCGGCCCTTCCGATATCGTCGAAATCGCAATGGACCCTTCGAGCGCAAACCGTGAGGCAACCATGTTCATCGATGGCGAGCTTATTCCCATCGATCGCCCCATCCGCCGCGTTATCGTTCAATCGGGCGAAGAGCCCACTGTGTTGCTGCGCTACAAGGCTGAATCGTTTTACGGCCGCACTTCACGCGTGTTCTTCTCGTAACCGAAACGCTTATAACAAGAACTGTTTGCCACACAATGGCAAGCCCGTTTCGCCTTACCATGCCCCGCTTTTGGTAGTCGCGCCCTCCCTTGAGGGCCAAAAGAAGCCCAAAAGCGGGGCGTTTTTTTGTTTCGCACCAACTCAAGCGCCTCAAGGTATGGCCCGGCAAACCAGATGAAGCCCGAGCCAAGTTAACCCACCTGCTCAAATCTGCACATCAAAGCAAATCGTTTGGAAACCACAAAGAAACCGACTCGAAATACCGCCTTCCTACAATCGGTTGCGGAAACCATGCGCACATAGAAGGAGGCTCATCATGGAAAAGTGCACTGGGCCAAACGGGCCCGCTGCAGAAGAGCGGGAACAAGCGCTTGCCCGTGAGATACGCGTGAAAGACGCCCTCATTCATGAAGTCCATCATCGAGTGAAGAACAATTTGCAAACCGTTGAATCACTGATGCGCCTGCATATTCGCCGCTGCCCCTCCGAAGAGGCAAGAAGCGTCCTGGCCGAAGCGGCGGGGCGCCTTCGCTCCATGGCGATAGCGCATGAGATGCTCTCTGAGGCAACCAAGGAACAGGTGGACGCCATCGAACTTGCTCGGCGTGTATCGCAGCAGGTCAAAACCAGTATGTGCGGTGACTCAAGTCGGTTTTGCATCACAGTTACCGGAGCCCCGCGCCTTATTCCCGGATCCGTTTCCATAAGCTTGGCGCTTGTCATAGCTGAAATCACGTGCAATTCCTTCGAGCATGGATTCGCCGAAGAAACGCAGGGGAACGTGAACATCAGTCTCAAGCAAACCGAAAAGGGGCTGCGCGTAACCATCGGCGATGACGGTTGCGGGCTACCCAGTGGATTCACCATCCAAGGACAAACCAGCATGGGATTGACCCTTATGCGTACCCTGGTCGAGGACGATCTTCGCAGCGAACTCGAAGAAGTGGCAACGCCCATTGGGGCATGCTTCACATTCGAAATACCCAACCTCATCCTTAACGAACAGAACCAAGCACCAGAAGGGGAACAATGAAGCTCCTAATAGCAGAAGACGAAGCGATCATCCGCATGGACCTGAAAGAAACCCTGCAAGATCTGGGCTACGAAATTGTCGCAGAGGCACGCAGCGGACGCGAAGCGGTTCAAAAGGCATTCGCCTTTGCACCCGATTGCGCGCTTATGGATGCCCATATGGATGGCGATGACGGATTCACGGCAGCTCAGGAAATCGCACAGGCACAGCTATGCCCCGTTGTGATGGTTACCGCTTACGCGCAGACGGACAAAGTCAAGGAAGCGTCCAAGATGGGCGTTTTCGGCTACGTGACGAAGCCCTTCGCCGAAAAGGATCTGGTTGCCGCTATCGAGGTTGCCACCAGCCGTTTCAAGCAAGAAGAGCGGCTGCACGGTGAGCTTGATCGGCTAAAAGCACGCATGAAATCACGACGTCTCATCGATAAGGCAAAATGCCTGCTCATTGAAGCAGGAGCAACAGAAGAAGAGGCCTTCGGTCGCATGCGGAAGATTTCCATGAACACGCGCAAGCCTCTAACGGAAGTTGCCGAAGCGATTATCTTGGGCTACGAAGCGAGCCATTAGCCGCCTTGCTTCCGCAAGGCGGCGCGCATCGGCCTGCGCTTAGCGAATCTTGCCCATCCCCTACATGCAGGATCCCCATCTGCGCCATCACCTGAGCGTGAAACCGCCGGGCACGGTTCTGCCGCGTTCGTTTCACCCGCAGATTCGTCAACGCAAAAGCGGCTCTGCCCTCCTGAAACCAGACGAGCGGAGCCGCTTCATGGCATTTAGAGTTTGAAACTATCGGGCTCTCCGCTACAGAGCCGCATCACCTGTTTCACCTGTTCGCACGCGAATTGCCTCGGCAACGTCTTTTATGAAGATCTTACCATCGCCAAAAGTCGCGTTGCCCATGCTCGAAACCATCTCATTCACAATCGGGTCAACCAAGTCGTCAGCCACCACGGTGCGAACCGAAACCTTGGGGAGCATGTTCACGCCACGATTGTCATCACGTGTGTACACCTGATGGTAGCCCTGCTGATGACCGTAGCCAAAACCCTGGCTCACGAAAATGCCGTTCTTGCTGAAGGCGGAAAGGATGCGCTTTACGCGCTCGAGTTTGTCGCCATTGATGATGATCTCTATTTCCTTCATAAGTGTTCTCTCTTTCGTTCATACGAATTAACAAACCGCAAAGCGGCAAAGCCTTCGAGGATGTCCGCGATGCACAGAAGTAGCTGCGTCTAATCTGGTCGCGCAGTCTGCGTTTAACCGAAAAGACGCAGGTAACGCTCCACCAAATTCATAGTGCCTTCCATATACCCCTGCATATATCCCTGAACGGGGGTGGAATCTTGATGGCTCCCCATCCAAGCCATCATCTGGATACGACGTTGCAAAATGAACGTGTCGATTTCTACGAAATCGGTGTCGGTGAAAGGAAGAACCTTGCGATATCCGTCAAGCCATGCGTTCACCAAATCGGGAACATCTTCCCTATCCTCGATGAAGGTCAGCGCACCCGCCAGATCGTGCAGATGCCAGCCAAAGCCGAAATCGTCAAAGTCGATAACCTTGATCACATCGCCATCGACCAAGATATTGGTGTCGCGCAAGTCGGCATGGATCACGCCATAGTTCAGATCGGTTTTGCCGTAGCGGTCCAATCGTGCCTTGATGATCTGGCAACAGCGCTCGATCTTCGCCTCCGCTTCCGGGTACAGATCGGGATAATCGCGCCAATTGCCCCAAACGGCATTTTCGCCAATCATGTTCTCGTAATCCCAGTGAAAGCGCTTAATATCCTTGGTTCCATTCCAAATCTCGGTTTGGCGATGCAGGTAGGCCGTTGTCTCCCCAAGTGTTCGAAAGTGGGCGGGAGCCGCTTCTGGAGAGTTATCATGCTCCAGTGTTTCGCCCGTCAAAAATTCAGTCGCAATGCAGAAGTACGTTACTTTATCCTTCTCGATCTCCTGAATGTAGGAGCCATCGCTTGAGGGGATGGGATTGGCAACCTTAAGCGGCGTATAGTCGTTGATCTGGCGAAGCCAACTTATCTCGCTTTCGTATTCTTCGCGCGTATGATAGCCAGGGCGCCCAACACGCAGCACAAACAGCTTTTCATCGGTTGCAGGGTCGTACACCAAATACGTAGCATTCTCGGAAAAAGCAAGGAGCTTCACCGCGTACGAATCGGCATAGTGTCCAGCTGCCGCTTTTGCCACTTCCATAAATACTTCGGGGTTTTCAAAATTATTTGCCATGAGGGGGTATCCTTTCAAGCTCGCTCATCAAAACAGGACGAGCGTCATGTGCTAAGCCTCAAGCTGAGATAGCGAGGCTTCCAAGGCACTTGCGAACATATCGAGATCGGAGTCATCGAACACCAACGGCGGACGAACCTTCAGCACATTGCCATAAGGACCGCACAAGGAAATAAGCACGTGGTTTTCACGCAGCTTTTCGATAAGGGAAACGGCGAAAGGCCGATCGGCTTCCTTTGTGCCAGGGCGGACCACCTCTATGCCAGTGAACAAGCCGGCACCACGTACATCGGCAAGCTCAGGATGGCGCGTTGCAATGTCGCTCACAGCAGCGCGAAGCTTCTCGCCCATAACGCGGGTGTGCTCCAAAATGTCGTTTTCGCGAATGTAGTTAAGAACCGCCTGAGCTGCAGCCATGGAAACAGGGTTTCCGGCAAACGTGTTGAAGTAGGGGTTATCCTGCGCAAACGCATCGAGGACCTTGCTCTTTATTGCCATGGCAGAGCAAGGAATGCCGTTCGCCATGGGCTTGCCCATGGTTACGATATCGGGCACGATACCATGACGCGCAAAGCCCCAGAAGGCATCGCCGGTACGGCAGAACCCTGGCTGCACCTCATCGGCAATGTACACGCCACCTTCTTTGTGAACCAAGTCAACAACCGGCTTCAAGAAGCCCGGCGTACCAGGAATAACGCCATCGGAAGAAAAGATGCCATCGAACAACACGCCGGCAAACTTGATGCCGTGGCGACGCATGTCCTGAATCTGGATGGAAATCTGCTCGCACATCCATGCACCCAAGTTGTCGGTTTCCAACCTGAACGTGTCAGGGGAAGGAATCATGCGCATAGTCCGGCTCATGGCAACGCTTTTACCGATCGACGGGGAGAGACCCGAGATCAAAGCCGTATTGCCGTGGTACGCTTCGCCGGTAACGATAATTCCCTCGCCGCCTGTATAAAGCTGAGCGCAGCGCACCGCCAGGTCATTGGCCTCCGAACCTGAGCACATGAACATTACGCGATCGATTTCCTCGGGCATAGTCGAAAGCAAGTCCTCAGCATAGTCCAAGATGTTCTCATGCACATAGCGAGTATGCGTATTCAGCAACTGCAGCTGACCAGTAACCGCTTCGGTGATTGCCGGATTGCTATGGCCCATCGAGGGAATGTTGTTATACATATCAAGGTACTCGGTACCATCGGCGTCGAACAGGCGCGTTCCCTTGCCGCGCACCAAATGCAATGGTTTCTGGTAAAACAGGCGATAACAAGGGCCCAGCACCGCTCGGCGTTCAACCAGGCTCTTCAAATCGCCTTCCAAAGAATCAATATTGGCAACGTTGAAACTGTTCGATTCAAGGATGCCAACGTCTTCGCTCTTGCAACCCATTTTCTTCCTCTCACTTAAGTTAATTCAGCCTGCGCCGGCTCTTCAGCTTGCATTCCTCAGCGGATGGCAACGCTCTCTCTTTTCCAGCCGCGCACAAAGCACTCGTAATCCAATTCTTCGAAACCGTTTATGAAGCTATCGGCTGCTTCGCGCAGATCCTCTTTTGTGCCTGCGTTATCGGAGTCGTATATGCCCAAAGTCATAAAGCCCGCCTGCGCCATTGCACCCAATGCATACGCCGAATCGTCAACACACCAGCTGTTGGCGGGATTTGCGCCAAGCCTGAAAGCGACGCTTGCGCTGAACTGGGGGTCGCTCTTCGTCCTACCCTCGCCTTCCGCAGAGGCAACCACATCGAACAAGTCGAATATGCCCGCTCTCTCCAAGCCCGCTTGAAGGAAGTCAACAGGGCTTGACGAGGCAACCGCGAGCTTCACGCCGTCGCCACTCAGCCGGCGGGCGAGCTCCACCGCGCCGCTTCGGGCCAGAACGTTGTCGCGATACTCGCTAAGAAGGATCTGATGGGCATCATCCAGAACCTCTTCAACCGAACTGCCCAAGCCGCATTCCCGATGGAAAAAGGCTGCTGTTTCGGGGAGAGTATTCGCATTCAAACGAACCAATTGCATGGGGTTGAGGGCGATTCCCGCCTTTTGGGCAAATCGCTCCTGCAGTGCATGCCATGCGGGCATCGAGTCAAGCAGCGTTCCGTCGCAATCGAAAATCACCGAATCAATCACAGCATCTCCTTCCCCTCGCAGCAGGGAATACACGCCGCAGGGGCCAAACTGCCCCTGCGGCAACGGTCTAACTCAACTCAGCTTCCGCAGCCTTCAAAGCGGCAAATTCTTCTTCAGGAGCATTTCCTACCAGATGCTTTCGCGAATAGGCGAAGAAGTACACCATCAGTCCCGCAAGAACTGCAAGGGTGCAGCCTGCAGCGAAGGCGTCAACCGTGAAGGTCGAAACGATAGCTACCAGGGAAAGAGCAAAAGAAATGCTGGTAAGGGCGATTCCACCAGGGGCCTTGAAGCCACGCTCCATGCCTGGCTCCTTCTTGCGCAAGATAATGTGGGAAAGGTTCATCATTGCGTAGGAAACGCATGCAGCGAATACCGCCATGTTCAGGAGGATGTCGCCGTCTTGAACTACGGCAGCCAAGGTAAAGGCAATGGTGCCCAAAACGAGCAGGGCAACAAACGGGGTTTTACGGGAGCCCGTGACGGAAAGGAACTTGGGCAAATAGCCAGCACGGGAAAGAGCGAATGCTTGGCGGGAGCCGCTGAATACCGTCGAGAAGAACGAAGCAACCAGGCCGGCCAGACCAGCGTAGTTCACGAACGTCGCAAGAGGACCTTCGCCAACTTCATTCAATGCGTCAACCAACGGAGCAGCTGCAGCGCCGGCGAACTCAGCGCCAGCACCGCCTGCAGTAAGGAGCAGAACCAAAGCGCCCGTAACCATGAGGGTCAGCATTGCACCGATAATACCCTTTGGCATGTCCTTCTTTGGATTTGCCGATTCTTCCGCTGCCAGGGGAACGCCCTCAACAGCGAGGAACAGCCAAATACCAAATGGGAGAGCAGAAATCACACCGGCAACACCGAAAGGCAGAAGTGCCGTACCCCCATCTACGGCAGGGGCGATATTGAAGAGATTCGCCACTTCGAAGTGAGGCGCAATGCCAACAACGAAAGCGATAAGGGCGATCATGGCAATAGCGGTAATGCCAAATACGATCTTTAATGCTTCGCCAACACCAATAAGGTGGATACCAACAAAAGCAATAAAGAAGAAGCCGATGATGGCAACCGAGGGGATATCGGCGAACAGGCCCAACGCATGCACATACGCAGCAATAAACGTCGAGATGGCAGCGGGGCAAATCGTGTACTCAATCAGGATGGCGAACCCGGTCAGCGCACCACCCACTTTGCCCATGGCGCGGCGGGCAAAGCCATAGCCAGCGCCAGCTGCGGGCATGGCAGAGGACATTTCAGCCAAGCCTAGCACCATGAACAAGTACATGGCTCCCATGACTAAGAATGCGATAAGCATTCCGAACCAGCCACCGTAACCTATGCCGTAGTTCCATCCGGAAAAGTCTCCGGATATTACGTAGGCAATGCCCAAGCTCATAAGCAATACCCAGTTTACGGCGCCCTTCTTAAGGGAGCGCTTTTCAAAGTATTCTTTCGATTCTGCGGTTATGCCACCCAAAACGGCGGCATCTGTTGGCGGTGTCATAAGGCGATCACTCCTTTTGCGTAAGATCGATATTCTTGCGCCAGCCACTTACGCAGCTGCCAGAGACTCGCCGTTGAGCCACTCATATTGCCGTACTCGCCGGAATGCCTTCCAAAGAGGCTTCGATCGAGGGCAATTCATACATTCGAGCTCTCCGTTGAACTCGACAGGCTCATATTAGAACCGCTTTTGCCCGCGACAAGCGCGATGCGCCCTGTTTAACAAAGGGTCAAAAGCTTTGAAACGCACGCTTAACATGAACGCTCGTCAAGCTGATTGGAAATTTACAAAACACCAGGTCAAAAGCGGGTATTTCGCATAGTTCTCCAAAAACGCAGGTAGATCGGCAGTTAACAGAGCGATCAATGATATGGAAACAGCGCCGAAACACCGAGGGTGCTTTGGCAAGCAACCCCGCGAGTGACAACCGTCCCTCAAAGCCCCTTTGCCCATTGAAGCCTTCTACCTCAAACATGCTCGCCGTTACAGCCCGCCACCAATTGGGCAATGAAAAAGCGCCTCCGCAGAGGCGCTTAGGGAACGGACGGCGTCAAAGGCTAAGCCAGTCGACACAAAAAGACGGTCGAACGAACGCCCGATGAGGGCTATTCGACCTCAAGCCGAAGCTATTTGTTTACCGGGCGACGGTAATCAGGCTCCGTGGTCAGAACGCGGGGGCCATCTTCAGTGATAGCAACGGTTTTCTCGAAATGGGCAGAAGGTTTACCGTCGCGTGTGCAAACAAGCCAACCATCGCTCATAACCTTGGTTTTATAGGTGCCGATATTGATCATAGGCTCAATGGCGATAACCATGCCAGGCTCAAGTTTAATTCCAGTATGCTTTCGGCCGTAGTTGGGAACATTGGGGTCTTCATGCATATCGCGACCCACGCCATGACCCACATACTCGCGCACAACACCGTAGCCAGCACGCTCGGCAATCTCCTGAATAGCATGGCCGATATCACCCAGATGATTGCCAGGGCGAGCGGCCTCGATGCCAGCCCACATGCACTGTTCGGTAACCTCGAGCAGGCGCTTCTTTTCAGGAGAGATCTTGCCAACCGGATACGTCCAAGCGTTGTCGCCAACCCATCCTTTTACGATAGCGCCCGTATCAATGGAAAGGATATCGCCCTCCTGAAGAATGACGGAATTGGAGGGGATGCCATGAACAATCTGGTCGTTCACTGATGCGCAAATGCTGCCGGGGAATCCGCCGTACCCCTTGAAAGCGGGGATACCGCCTTCCATGCGGATAATCATCTCAGCGATGCGATCCAGCTCGGCAGTAGATACGCCTGGCTTTACCCGCGCACCCACTTCACGCAAAACCTTAGCAGACAAGCGGCCCGCTTCGGCCATTTCCTCAATTTGATGAGGGGTCTTCTTTATGATCATGCCCTGATTACCTTTCTTGCACGTTTATCAGAGTCAGAATACACCGAAAGCATCCTAGGAAAAAGCAAAGTAATCCTGATAGGCAGGCAAGCTGGCAACCTTGCCATCACGAAATGCATCTACCCAGACATCCTGCAGGGAGCCTTTCTGTCCAACAGGATCGTAAGCGCCCGCTTCGGAGAGTTCCGTCTCCCAGGAAAATGACGAGATGCCTACGGTATAGGTATCTCCAGAGTGCAGATCGGCTGTTGATTCTCGCCCTTCGTTGGCCGAAGAAGTGTCGGTTCCACCAGATTGCGGACCCGATGAGGTAATCTTCGCCACCGATTCAAGATGGTATGAGCCGTTTTTCTGAGCTATCTCCAGATGCAGCCCGCTTACCACCGGCAAATCGTAGGGACTTTTTGCCGCCGCCACGCAACGCGAAAGATACTCGGTAAGTTCATCTCCCGAAAGAGAGACCACAGCAACGGGCATCTTTGCAACCGAATAGGCCAAATCCGTTGCCGTCTTATCTCCCGCATACAGGGGGCAGCGCGCAGCATGGGGCGAAACGACAAATACATCAGTATTCAACGCCTGCGACGACACTTGGGCGATGTCTAGAGCAGCAACGTTGCCCTTCGTGTCGTCGAAAAGGCCGCTCACGCCCTCGGAAAACGAAGTAAGCACCTTTTTATCTTCAGATTGCTCAGCCTTCAACAGGCCCTCCACTTCATCAAGGGCGCCCGCAGCATCAACTTCTCCCTTTACAACGTCCGAGAGCGTTTCGCCAACCGCATTCGATGCGAGCCTATTGGGCAGAAACGTTCGGACACTTCCCTCTTCCAGGCTCGATGAAAGAGAAGAAAGTGCATCGGGAAGTTGAATCGGATCGTCTGCAGAAGTGGATACCAATTTATCTATGCCATTCAGGCCCAGATAATAATTTTGGGCATCGACACTCATAATGCTCGAAAGCACATCAACTGCAGCCTTGTGTACAACCTCGTCGCTCGCGGTAGAGGCAACCCCCTGGGTTTTCACATCGCTGGCCATCCCCATAAATACTGGCTGAGCAAATGCCCAGCTCGAAGAGTCCCCGAAAAACGGCAGGGCCCTTACGGTCATATTATGCTGGGCGCCATACGACGAAGCCTGGCCATCAGACAAGAACAGCATTGCCGCTTTCCCGTCTAAGAATTTCTGCTCGGCTTGATCGGGCGTCTCATTGAAACTCTCGGTGCTGATAACGCCCTGGGCCATAAGATCGCTCAAATACGAAAGCGCATCGGGGAACGAGGAAGCATCTACGGAAACCGAGCTCGAATCGCGCTTCAACACCTGACTCAAAAAATCTTCCGTCTCGGACACCAGCGAAGCATCGGCAAACCCTTGCATGACCTCATAACAGATTTCGGTGTCGGCCATGCCTGCAGCAAGCGGCTCAACTCCCCTTTCCGAAAAGGCCTTGCATGCCTCGATAAACGACTGCTTATCACCCGGAACGGAAACGCCGTACAAATCAAATAGGTAGCTATTAATTACTATGCCCTCAAAGCCACTCGCACCTGGCAAATATTTCACCGCATCGGAATTGCAGGGGATCGACTTGAGCGTATCTTCGCTATACGATGCCGCGATATCCGTTTCCCCGAGATCGTAGAGCGAAGCAGAAAGCGATTCGGCGCTTACGCGGTTGAAGTCCTTCGTTAGGATGACATCGGGCAGCGATCCGTGTTTTGCCTGATAGTCATAGAAATCAAGCGAGTCATCCCCCACAATCCACTCTATTTCATAATCAGGGTTCTGCTCTTCGATATACTGAGCAAACCCCGAAGTGAGCACAGAATCGTCCCATACCGAAACGGTAACATGGGTTTTCTGATCAGGCGAATCGCATGAACAGAGAACCAAGGGGAAAAACGCCAGAGTCATCGCAACCACTACACACAATGCAGCTCGTGTCAGTTTTGCGAATAATGAGCCTTCGCCCATGAGCAACGCCCCTTCTCTCCTGCAGCCCACATACGACGCTGGTGCCGTGCACCGCTTCTCTCTTCCAGTATATGAGCCTCATCTCCTATTCACACAATTCACTCAAGGAAAGCTAAGCCGCATCCTCCCTGATGATGGCGAGCTTTGGTACCATGATTTCATCGCACAACAAAAGGAACCCCATGAACGAACGCAACACGAACCGCCGTGCTCAAACGCGCAACAATCGCACCACGCAGCGCCACCAGATAGACGGACGCCCCGCACCTCGCCGACAGGCCAGCCATGCATCCGATTATTCGGAGGGTGCCTTCACGCAACCTTCCCACAGCAGCACCTTCCGTACCGATCCGCGTGAATCGGAACAATCAGCACGCTCACGCCGACAGCAGGGCCGTCGGCAACAGCCACCGCAACGAGGCCAGCAACGCCCCAACCAACGGCACGTTTCCAGCCACCGAACCACCCCGTCTTCTCGTAGAGCAAGTCGCACGCCTATCCACGAACAGCATTCCTACCAGACGCTCACGCCTCGCCAAGGAACCAGCACCTACGTTCGCCATGGATACTCGAAAAAACGCAGTAACCTGCCCTTTTTCGTTGGTGGAGCAGCAGCCCTCGTTGTCGTTATTTTTCTCGTAACCACCCTGGTCGGAGCTCTTGGCGGCTCGAGCCAAAACACCCAGGAAGAGACGCTTACCGCCGCCGATGCAGCACCAACGCCCACTACGCTTACGGTTACGTTCGCTGGCGACTGCACCTTGGGAACTGATGTTAATTTCAGCTCCGATACCAGCTTCAACACTAAATATGAAGCGGTCGACGACCCGTCCTATTTTCTCGCCAACGTTGCCGGCATCTTCAAAAACGACGATCTTACCGTGGTGAACATGGAGGGAACCCTAACCACCTCCTCTACACGCCAGGATAAGACCTTCGCCTTCAAAGGCCCCGCCGATTATGCGCAAATCCTCGTGAAGGGCAACGTTGAAACAGCATCACTCGCCAACAATCACTCACGTGACTACGGCGAGCAAAGCTACACCGACACCATTTCCGCTCTGGAAAACGCAGGAATCGGAACCTTTGGCTACGACCGCATTGATTATCGCGAGGTTAACGGCGTGAAGGTTGCCCTCATTGGCACCTACGAACTGGCAAAACACCTCGACATCCAAGACGAGCTCAAGCAAAACATCAAAACCGCCAAGGAAAACGGAGCTCAGCTTGTTGCCGTCTATTTCCATTGGGGCACCGAAAAGGAAACGGTCCCCGATGAAACGCAAATTCAGCTGGGGCACATTGCCATTGACGAGGGAGCCGATCTTGTTATCGGATCCCACCCTCACGTAATACAGGGATACGAGAAGTACAACGGCCGTTACATCGTATACAGCCTGGGCAACTTCTGCTTCGGCGGCAACCCCAACCCATCCGATAAAGACTGCATGATCTTCCAGCAAACGTTCACGGTAACGGGCAACGATGTTGCCACCGACGACAACATCAACGTTATCCCCTGCTCGATTTCTTCTGTTTCCAATTCGAACAACTACCAACCCACTCCGGCAACGGGCGACGAAAAAACCCGCATTGAAGCTAAAATCAAGAAGAGCAGCGACAGCATCGCAACGCTCTCAAATAAGGTGTCGCAGTCAAGTTAACCCGCAGAGCATGAATACGAGCGACTGCCCGGCTTCTTGTTCTTCGCAGGCAGACGCGCGAAGAAAGGAACTGAAATGGAAACTCCCGTTTGGCTTATCACCGGCGCAAGCCGAGGATTCGGCAAGGCATTCGCTCAGGCAGCGCTCGATCATGGCTGCCGCGTCGCAGCAGGTGCCCGCAAACCGGAAGCGGTACAGGCAGCCTTCGGGGAATCCGAGCAGCTTTTGCCCGTAAAGCTCGACGTGACCAACCAATCCGAAATCAAAGAAGCCGTAAATCAGGTAATTAAGGAATTCGGTCGCATCGATGTCTTGGTGAACAATGCGGGTTACGGGATCTTCGGATCGCTCGAAGAGACCACCGACGAGGAGACTCGCGCCATCTTCGACACCAACGTATTCGGCATGATGAATGTTACCCGCGCGGTACTACCCCATATGCGCAAACAGGGCTCAGGACGCATTGTAAACATTGGCTCCATGGCTAGTTTTGCTTGCGATCCTGGCGGAGCCCTCTATGACGCAACAAAGTTCTCCGTTGCCGCAGTAAGCGAAGTGCTTTCACTTGAAATGAAACCCTTTGGCATTGAAAGCATGGTAGTAGAGCCAGGCATGTTCCGAACCAATTTCTTCGACGGAACCTCCATCCACACGCCCGATGCCCCTCTTGAGGCATACAACAACACGCCTGCTCGCGGCGCGGAAGAGTTCTGCCTGGGCCACAATTACCAACAACACGGCGACCCTCAAAAAGCTGCCGAGTTTGTATACAAGGTGGTAAGCTCGTCGAACCCCCTGCCCTTCTGGCTACCCGTCGGCAAAGACTCCATTAAGAAATTCGAGAAAAAGCTTACGAAAATGATCGAGTCCATCCAGCCCTTCAAGGACGAAGCTTCGAACCTCTTCATCGACGAATAGACGCCAAATCCCATACATGAGCCATCCTCCTGCCTCTATCCGAGAAGCAAGAGGATGGCTTAAGCTTGCTAAGCCTGATTGATGGATTTCGGCAGGACCTATCTTCCGCCTAGGCTTGATCGCGGACAAACGCTCTTGAGGTTGAACGCCTTGCATAGATTCTGCCTCCAGCATCGTTTGCCACCCCACCAACGGCACCGCCATGCGAAGAAGCAATTCCGATCAATCTAGAGAACGAAGTTCGCATGCAGAAATCACGGCTCCGATCTTCGATACCACGAACATCAGACTCGATGCCCCATGCGCACGCAACAGCAGTCAATCCTACAGCGCACCGTGTCAACGCTCGTTTAATCGCCATCACTTGGTCAGCGGCAAGTCATCGATCTTAAGCCGTAGCTTGCTCGTAGTGCCCCTCAAGTGCGCAAAACGCTGCTTTTTGATATCGGAGTTCAAGAACACAATGGCATGGGCGGCGTCCATGGCGAACTGGTAATTCGCTTCAATAAGCCGCTTCACCTCATCGGCCATAGTATCGCCAACTTTATTTGCAAGCGAACCTAAAATCGAAGCATTCATGTGGAGGTAATACAGCAACTGAATGCTTCGATCACTGTCGGCTTGCCCATGTTCGATATCGATTCGTATCTGATCCAGCAGCCTTTCGTCCACACGCTCCATTTCACTCATCTTGTGGGAAATCGTCATGGATCTGCGCGATTGCAAGAAAACGAAAATAATCGACAGCACCACGAGAGTTCCCAAAAGAACAAACACCAAACGCATCATCAGTGTATCCCCGAGCGACATGGTGGGATACAGGGCGGCAAGCGCCATCTGCGTACCAGCGGCCATAGAAACTGCAGGGCCAAAGTTCATCAAGATAACGCCATAGCCCATAATGAGAACGCAGAGTATCCGAACAGATTCGGGGATGAAATGGGTGACGGCCACGAACACCGCCATGCCAACCAGCATGCCCAAAAGCTGTTTTCCCATCATTCTCATCGTTTCATCGCGGTACGTGTTCATCATCAGGAACGAAGTGATGGGAATCCATGCGCCGAAGCGCGTATCCATATAGAGCAGCATGAGCTCAGAAACCGCAAAGGACACTCCAACGATTACGCCAAGCTGAATAGAAAACCTAAGCTGAGAATTCTTAAGACTGAAGTTGTCCTTGATAAAGTGCAGTCGATAACGAACACCCAATCCAAACGGCGTTGAATTATCACGCGATGCCTTACTGTCGCTCAACGTGCACATCATCGCCTCTAGCGTTGCGCGCCACGCCGTATCGTGCTCAAGGTTTTCCAACCGATGCGTATCGAGAAATTCCTGAAGCGCCGATATCATGGCGCGAACCTGCTTGATGCGCCCTTGCCCAAAGCCCAGAAAAACTTCGGATAGATCGAGCAGATAGTCGCGTTCTGCCTGCTCCATAGAATGCACGTTGCGTGAGGCGCCGTGCATCATGTCGGCTATTTGCTCGGCGCATATCAAAAGCGAAAACGTATACCGCTGCCGCCCGCTCAATACACCGCCTTGGCGAAAGACGTTGCCATACTCCTTGTTGCAATACTCTCGAGTAATGTCATACACCCTATGAGCATCAAGTTTGCTCACATCGAGGTTCGAAAGATCGATCAGTTGAAATCCGATGTCATCGAACGCCCTCATAACGAAGCCTCGATCTTGGGTTATCTCGCTTTGCGCCGAGAAGTAGCGCATGGCATAAATAAACGCAGTGGTACAGGCAACGGCAAACAAGGTTGCCACCATGCGCATCGGTATCTCATGCGCAGAAATAGGATAGATCTCCAACAGCAGAAAGCCCAAACCCAGCATGAAGAAATTTCGAGGGAGGTAATCATCGGAATTCATCAAGGTAATGCAGAACATATATACCGCGCTACCAGCCACCAGCAGCACAGGGTGAAGGCCCGCAAGCGACGAGCAAAGACTCATTACAAGAAACAACGCAGCATGCTTTAGGTAATTGACAAACGAAAGCCCCGCAGATTCAACCATTGTTCGAGCGAACGACTGGAAAATAACGCCCAACAGCGCATCTTCTACGCCAAACAACTGCAGTTCCACGAAAAAGAGCGCAACAAGAAATGCTACGTACGGAACTACGTTGGCAATCCTGTCTAGCATACGCCCTCCCCTCTGGGGAACTTAACTATAGACCCTCAAAAGCATGTCCGATGATCACGGAAAAGCAGGTTGGCAATTGGTCCCAATCCCGCAATTAGCTATCCGCCTTCGCACCCTTCTCGCGAAGCGTCTCGGTTGCTGGATCCCATCGAAGGCTCTCCGCAAGCGAAATGATGTTTTCTACCGCACGAGTTTTATGAGCGTTTTTGCGGTAAATCAAATACACCGGATGGAAACCGGGCTCGACTTCCTTGATTCGAAGCGTATGCAGCTGAGGGAATGGAGCAAGACCCAGCGTTTTCAGCGAAATGCCCACCAATTCAGGTTCAACATCAACCACGCTTCCCAAAGTGATCTCGTCGTCGCACCATTGACGCACAGTAAGGTCATGAGCGGAAACCAGTTCTTTCACCTCAGCGCCAACGGGCGTTTCGGGGCGATAGGTAACAATCTCGGTGTTCTTAAGCTCGTCAAGCGAAATGCTGTCCTTCTTAGCCCAAGGACTATCTTCGTGGGCAATGGCCACCAAGTCTTGAGCCGAAACCGGAACGAATTCCAAGTCGGGACGATTTTCGACATACGCACCGATCACGATGTCGTACATTCCGTCGGTAAGGCTTTCGACCAAACCTTGGGTTAGCCCTTGATACAGACGCACATCAACATGGGTGCCATACCGACAACGGTACTCCCTCAAAAGAGCCGGCAGATAGTCCGCCTGCAGAGTAAAAATTGTACCAATATCGATAGTTCCCGACAGACTGTTCGCATGTTCCTGCGCTACTTGGATTCCCTTGTCTATAACGTCGAGACCCTCTGACACGTATTCGTTAAATTCCTTGCCGAATTTCGTAAGTCGAACGTTGCGACCGTGTTGTTCGAACAGGGGAATGCCAAGCTCGCCCTCCAACTGCTTAATGGAATTGGAGAGAGCAGGCTGAGTAATAAACAGCTCTTCCGCTGCCCGAGTAAAATGCTGGACCTGTGCCAGTTTTCTGAAATACCTTAACTGCGATAGATTCATTGCGACCCCTCACACCTCGCATAAAAAAAGGCCTCCGTCCCAGTTTATAGGACAGAGGCCTTTAAATGACCAGGTTTGTTAAAAGATTTGCAATCGCAATCTTTCAGGAAGCCTTAGTGCAGGTACTCGATGCGGCCGCCATGCTTCTCGCACTCGCGAGCGATGGTGATACGCTGAACGGTAGGAGCGCCCTCCTCGAGCCACATAGCGCGGCAGTCACGATACAGACGCTCGGTAGGACCGTAAGGAGAATCCTCGAAGTAGCCGTCGCCACCGAAGATCTCGAGCATCTCATCGGAAACCAGGCGAACCGTGTCGATGGAGAACAGCTTGCAGATTGCAGCCTTCTCGTCGATGAACTCGTTGTTCTGGTCGATGTCGAAGTCACGAGCGAAGTCGTAAACCAAGGTGCGCAGTGCATGAATCATCATCTGCATGTTAGCAATCTTCATCTTGATTGCCTGGCGCTTGATGATCGGCTTGCCGAAGGTTACACGATCAGCAGCGCGCTTGAGGGAGATCTCGAGCATACGCTGTGCCATGCCCAAGTTAGAGCAAGCGATGTGTACGCGGGAAACGCTCAGGGAGTGGATAGCAACTTCCATGCCCTGACCCTCTTCGCCGAGCAGGTAGATAGGATCGAGCTTGAGGTTGGTGAACTTCAAGCCTGCATGGCCAGCACCCCTGCAGCCCATCATGTGGGGCATAGGGATGATTTCAAAGCCAGGTGCGTCGTTGGGAACGAGGAATGCGGAAAGACGGGAGTCCTTATCGCTTTCCTGGTCGGTTACTGCGATTACATAGGTGTAATCGGAGCAGTCAGTGTGGGAGATGAGCCACTTCTCGCCGTTCAGAATATAAGAACCGTCAGGCTGCTTAACTGCGGTGGTGTGAAGGTCTGCGCCCGTACCGCCGGTCTTCTCAGTGATAGCGAAGTTGCAGTAAATAGTCTTGTCCTGGAACTTGTCCATGAGCTGATCCTTCAGCTCCTGCTTGCCGTAGTCCTCAAGGATACGCCAGTTCATGTCAGCAGCATGATGGAGATGCATACGCATTCCGCCAGGGCCACGAGAGAACTCTTCCTGAACCTTCAGGATCTCGAGCTCGTTGAGGTTCCATCCACCGTACTCTTCGGGAAGATAGAAGCGATAGAGATCGTTTTCCTTGGCGAGTTCATAGAACTTCTCCGGGAAAGTATTGGTTACCTCAATCTCTTTCTGCATCTCGTCGAATGGGCCCTCTGCCAATTCGCGGATCTGCTTGAGGTACGCCTGGAACTGCTCATCCGTAATGGTAGCTTTAGGATTCATTGGTCCCCCTAACCGTTGCAGTTTCATAAGCTTTTGCTTACAGGTCTTATTTTACGGTGAACAGGTTATATTTCAAATTCCGAAGGGTGTCAGTTTTCTTAAAAAGCTATAAGGCAAATGAATAGCTTTTGGTTGTCGTGCCTGAATAATTGGTTTATCGCAAGAAAATAGTTATTCAGCGAGCAAACAGGTAAAACACGTTCAGCTAGATCGCTTTAACAACAGTGAGAAAACCACCCTACCCTGCCTTTGCGCAAGACAGATCACCAATTGCAGGCACAGGTTAACCGCCGTTCGTTTCGCTGGCGCACGTTCGGCGGATTGCCTCACGAAACGCAAAACTCTGACGAAGCTACAGGAATGCCCCTATGACATCATCAGCACCTTGATCAAAATCGACTACCCCACCTCACACGCAGCAGAACAACAAGAAAGGCGCCCACTAGGGGCGCCTTTCATCAAAGCAGCTTGAACTGTCAACTTCTATTCAACTGGAGCTACAGGAGCGCGATCCTCTTCGGGAACGATGTCGTCACCGAGACGGATACCGCCCTCTGCCTTAAGACGAGCAATGGTCTCATCGTCTGCGCCGACCTTCTTAAGGTACTCAGCGGTATCACCACCGAGGACAGAAGCCTCTTCGAAATCAGCGATGTTAACCGGGATGGTGGACAGATGATGAGGAAGACCAGTCTGAAGAACACGGCCTACGCGGGGGAAGTCAACCCATGCCAAAGCCTCGGGGTTCTCACGCGTAATCTGCTCAACTGCTTCGGTCTTGGTGTTGACCTTAGCAATGCAGAAGTCCTTGTCCTCAAGCCATTCCATCCACTCTGCCAGAGGCTTGCTCTTGATAACCTCTTCAACGGTCTTGAATGACTCAGGAGCTTCCCAGCGACGCTTCAAGCCGTCGCCCTTGATTTCAGGATGACCGATTGCATCGCAGAAGGGCTCCCAGAACTTGGATTCAACCATGCCAAGAGCAAGCTTGCCGCCGTCTGCCGTTTCGTACACGTTGTAAGCAGTGGAAGGATACTCGAGGTCGTCGCGCTTGCACTCGCCGTCGTTGAAGCACCAGCGAGAATCAAGAAGCGAGTTCCACCAAACGAAGCAATCGAACATCGAAGTATCAATGTACGTGCCCTTGCCAGTCTGCTCGCGAGCATACAGAGCCGCAAGAATAGCCTGGCCTGCAACCATGCCGGAAGAAAGGTCGCACAGATGCAAAGGCGAGGTGGAGCCATGGTTTACGGACAGATAACCACTCGTTGCCTGCATGTTCAAGTCATGCTGGGCCTTCTTGGAGCGAGGATCCTCGGCGCCATAGCCGGAAATCGAGCAATAGATGATACGAGGGTTGATCTCGTTGATCGTATCGTAGTCAATACCCAGCTTCTTGGTTACACCAGGGCGGAAGCTCTCGACGATAACGTCGGCTTCCTTGGCCATCTTCTTAAACCAATCAACAACTTCTTCATTCTTGAGATTCAGCGAAACCGACTTCTTATTACGACCAAGTGCGGTGATGTAGTAGGAAATGCCGCCGCCCTTGGTGGGATAGTCGTGACGCATGAAGTCGCCAAGACCAGTATCTTCAACCTTGATTACCGTTGCACCAAGGTCAGCGAGTACCTGGGTTGCATAACCGCCTGGCAGGTAACGGGAGAAGTCGAGAACGGTAAGCCCAGAAAATGGAGTGTTTGCTCGTGACATGTCAGTATCCTCCTAGTCCCTCTTGGAATTCGGTCCGTAGCTGGGCTCCAAAACGGAAGCGGGCAGCGGATCGCCGGTGTAGCACATTACTGCGCCGTCCTCAACAAGCTTGTCGACGGTTGCATCGTCATAGCCATAGTCGTTGAGGATCCTGCGCGTGTCGTAACCGGTAGGACGGGAGCGACGCAGAACAGGATCGCCAATGCTGTCCAGACGGAACGGCATGGTGGTGATTACGTAATCTTCCTCTTCGCCATAGGGGCTCGAAGGACCCTGCTTCTCGTACTTCATGTAACGGAGCTGGTCGTTGTCGAATGCTTCCTGATCCTGAAGAACGTCGGTAACAGTCTGGATCTTCTCGAACGGAATGTCGTTCTCGCGGAAACGCTTCTCAAGCTCTTCATAGGTGAACTTCTTGCATGCCTGATGCATCTCAGCTACGACCTCGACATACTTGCCATTGTCAGCCAGTGCTTCAAGCGTGTTGTACTGCTCTTCGGTGTAGTACTTCGGATCCATCTCCAAAGTATCGAATACCAACTTGCAATACTTGTTGTAGTTGCCGAAGCACATGAGGAACCAGATGCCATCGGAAGATACATATGAATTGTTGGTGGGGCACTTTGCCTCCATGCGATCCTTTGGGTAATCGCAACCCTGCTGCTGAGCGATCAGGGCAGAAGTCATGCCCCAAGTGCCAACATGATACAGAGAGCCCGTGACCTTATCGCCAACACCGGTGCGAAGAGCGCCAGCATAAGCGCCCAGAATACCTGCAGTCAGTGCGCAACCCGTGTTCCAGTCACCAAAAGCGATGGGGGAATTGCCAGGCTCGTAGTGTGCGTTTGCCTGGGGAATTGCGCTTACAAAACCAGAGCGGGCAGCAAATGCGGTTGCATCGAAGCCCTTAGCATCCTTCATGGGGCCATGCTCGCCATAGCCACGGTTCTGAGCCCAAACCAAACGAGGGAACTTCTCGTGCAACGTCTCATAGTCAAGACCAAGACGCTTCAGTGCGCCCGAGCGAAGAGAAGTAAGGAAGATATCTGCCGTCTCAAGAAGGTGATACATAACTTCCAGACCCTCAGGGCTCTTGCAGTTGATTGCGGTCCATTCCTTGTTGAAGGAACCGCAATCATATGCCACGTCGTCAAACTCGGTGCGGAATCTCATGCCCCAAGCCAAGCCCTGAGTACGCTGCTCATCGCCCGTAAACGGCTCAACCTTAATAACCGTAGCGCCCATTTCAGCAAGGGCTCGACCTGCGGCCGGGCCAGCTGCATACTGGGTAAGCTCAATTACTTTAACTCCCTGCAATCCTGCCATTGGATTCTCCTAACGATCAAATATGCCTTTCGACACATCGAAATTTTGCGAAAAAGGGTGCCGGCACCGTGGTGTCAGCACCCTTTTTAAGTCTCTTGCTATTTCATGCAGCAAGAATGAGTTCTTCTTACGGCTCCAGAACTACGCGGAGGCCTTCGCCAGACTCGATGAACTCCATGCCCTTACGCCAATCCTTCAGAGGAATAACCATGTTGGAGATCATGGAGATATCCAGGCCATTAGCCAACAGGCTCAGAGCCTGACGCCAATGCTTACGCTCGTAAGCACGGTTGCCGATGATGCTGATCTGACGCATAGCGATGTCGGTCATCGGGATAGAAGAAGGCTTTGCGGGAAGACCCGTAATACCGATGCGACCACCCTTAGCAACCATCTGAACAGCCTGCTCGGATACGGTCCAATGACCAGCTGCGTCGAAGATGCACTCGGGGCCCTTGCCGCCGGTGAGTTCCTTAACCTTCTCAACAACATCGCACTCAGAGCCATTAACGGTGATAGCGCCAAGCTGCTCTGCAACCTTGAAACGCTTAGCGTCTGCATCGAGACCAGTTACGATAACCTTGCGGATACCACGAGCCTGCTTCAACAGAGCAACCATGAGCAGACCAATAGCGCCAGGGCCGATTACAACTGCGGTTTCACCGATCTGCGGATTTACACGCTCTACAGCGTTCATTGCTACGCAGAGAGGCTCGAGCAGAGCGCCCTGGGTGAAGGTAACGTCATCGGGCATCGGGATGATATTGGTTGCACGGATGGCCATGTACTTAGCAAATGCGCCAGGAAGGTCGGTGCCATAGAACGGACGATTGTCGCAAATGTTTACCTCGCCGCGATCACAGTACTCACAGGTGTTGTCAAAGAGTACCGGGTTTGCGGTTACTCGCTGACCAACCTTGAGGTTTGCAGGTGCATTCTTACCAACTTCAGCGATTACGCCAGAGAACTCATGACCGAAGATTGCAGGATACTGGATGTGATAGGAATTTGCGATTGCGGGATTCCAACGATAGAGAGAGTGATCGGTGCCGCAGATGCCTACAGCCTTGATCTCCATCAGTACTTCGTCATCCTTGATCTGAGGAATATCGAAATCTTCTACGTACTCCATTGCATCCGGCTCAGCGGCGGTCTTGAGAAGTGCGTTCATCTTACCTTCCATGGGTAACTTCCTTTCGAAGAGTTCAAACAGGAAGCCAGCGCTTGTAGCCCCCTCGCATCAAGCGCTGGCCAATAATTCGTTGTTACTGGATGGACCAGCCACCGTCGAGAACCAGAGTCTGACCAGTGGTGTACTCGGTAACAGGGAGAACGAGGTGCAGAATTGCAGCGCCCATTTCGTCGAGCGTACCGGTGTAGTTAGGCAGAGGAGTGCGGCTCTTAACGTATGCTTCCTGCTGAGGCTGCTCTTCGAATACCTTTGCAACCATCGGAGTGTAAACATAACCAGGAGCGATGCCGTTAACCAGGATCTGCTTCTTGGCGAAGTCAACAGCCAAGGAGCGAACCATGCCCATAACGCCAGCCTTAGCGATGCAGTAAGGAGCGATGTTCTCCATGGAGTTGATGCCACGAGCGGAAGCTACAACAACCATCTTGCCCTTGATGTTCTTTGCTTCCATTGCGCGAGCAACAGAAGTCATCAGGAAGAAGTTGCCCTTCAGGTTAATGCTGAACAGCTTGTCCCACTGCTCAGGAGCAACGTCAACAGCGTTCATACGAGGCAATGCAATGCCGGCGGAAGTTACGAGGATGTCGATCTGGCCGAAGTTTTCCTCTGCAACCTTGATTACGTTGTCGATGGACTCCTGGCTGGTTACGTCGCATGCAACGCCAACTGCCTTGGTGCCCTGAGCCTTCAGCTCTTCAGCAACCTCATGGCAACCTGCCTCAGGTACGCCAGCGATAACCATGTTAGCGCCAGCTGCAGCAATAGCCTCTGCTGCTGCCTTACCGATGCCGGAGTTGCCGCCAACTACGATGGCGCACTTTCCTGCAAGATGTTCCTTAGGCTGCTTTGCGAACCAATTCTCGGACATTTAAAACCCTCCTCTGTATTGCCAAGGGAACCGTACTCCTGTGAGTGTCCCTTGAATTACCTTTCGCTTTCGTTTCCGAAGCTGTTTGTATATTCGCCCAGAAGTGAAAGCGGGTCTAATTGCCGCGGAGTGCTTTCTAATAGCAAAGCCCAATGATATTCACTTAGTTCTATCGGTTTTCTTTAACCTATAGAACGCGTTCTAATTTTCCCTATGGATTTGTTTGATTTTGGACAAAATCATAGATCGAAGATCGGCGATTCATTCACACTGAATCATTTCGTAAGTGCGCGAAATCTAACGTAACGGCAACAAGGCATTCTTTTGCTGTATCGATATCAAGCAACCCATTTACTGCTGCTTATTGATGGGCATTTGCAACATAACAAGACTCACTAAAAACTTAGTACGACTACCGCAACACGAGCAAACCACACCACAAAGATGCACAATGTTATGACGATAAGAAAGAAAGACGCTTTAAGGAATAAACAGACGCGTCGAATTACCGCATCACAATAGAGGCCCAATTTATACGACACCCCCAGCAAACGAGCCACTGGAACAAAAGCGCATTCAATTGAATCGTCTATCTAAGAGGAAGTCCTCGCATGAGTGATTTGCTAGCATAAGTACCGGCCTGTACTCCGATGCAGCATCAAAGCAAGCTCCCTATATACAAAAACCCGTCCCAGGCTTACTGGGACGGGTTTCTACGTCTGCTTATATACAGGCAAAATCCTACAAGTCGCTATCGTTGATGTAACACTCTTCCAATGGAACTACACCGGCGGGAAACTTAATATGCTTTTGCGTGAACTTAATAAATTCCTCAACCAAATGCGAATGGAATGACTTCTTGTTGTAGCCAAGATAAATGATATGAAACGGCTCTTGCAGCTCCTCAATAGGAATAGTCACGAGATTCTCTAGAGAAAGGTCATCCAAAGTCTCAAGAATAATAGCAGCTATATTCCGATCAGAAGAGACAAGCGTAGCAGCACTGATCTCGTCATTAAACCCTTGCTTAACGTCAAGGCCATAGCGTTGGAAGAAACCCTCGAAGATAGTATGGGCATACGACTGGCTGCGATAAGAGGTAAGAGTAATCCCTTTCAAATCATTGAGGGAAACCATCTCTCTATCGGCAAGCTCGTTATAAGAATTAACTGCGAGTACAACGTTTTGCGAGAATTGCGGCACAAACTCAATATCGTCAAAACGATCCATCTTGCCGCAAAATACCACGTCAAATTTACCGTCAGCTAAGCCTTTAAGGCATTCAGACGTTGTTCCCTGATAGATGTCAAAGACAACGTCGTCACCAAAAGCACCCTTAAATGAGCTGAGCAAACGAGGGAGATAGTTACGCTGAATGCTGATAACAGTTCCGATTCGAATCCTGCCGCTCAAACCAGAATTGTAGGCCTTCATAATTTCGACCGCTTTATCAATTTCATCCAAAGCGCAGCAGATGTGCTTGTTGAATTCTTCACCATATTCAGTGAGGCGAACGTTGCGCCCCACCCGCTCGAAAAAAGGAACGCCAATTTCCTTTTCAAGATTCTTAATAGAGTTAGAAAGCGAAGGCTGAGTAATATAGAGCGCCTCAGCAGCTTTGCCATAATGCTCGAATTTAGCAAGTGTTCTAAAGTAATACAACTGCGCCAGATTCATATAACCCCTCTTTGCTGATTGCAGATGGCAATCCAGAATATAAAAATCCGTTGACTCCTGAGCAACGAATTACCGTCTGCTTCAATATATTAGCAAATTCTAATAGTTATTGTGAATGTATAGCGAGTCAAATTTGGTTTTGGCGATTTAAAAAAAGAAATAATACCAGTTCAGATAAGAATTGAATTCGTAGCCCTATAGGAAAACCCGATTAATGATTCAGTTACCCTATGAATTCCAAAAACATTGTTGGAGCAAATGATTAGAATTGATTCCCTGTTACAGATAGCCGCATTAAAGACGAAATACAGCGCGTCGCACGCGCTAGTCCGGTGCAGAAAAGCCGCGCCCGCGCCGCACGCCCGAGGGGAGCGGCCCCGGCGGGGGG